>Ga0183097_10032_pt1 | contig 556805 bp, 450 predicted proteins | sample BioMet8_FD_128883 | JGI IMG/M metagenome (GOLD analysis project Ga0183097, IMG submission 128883) | Microbial communities from bioreactor (seeded with sewage sludge) at Lawrence Berkeley National Lab, California, USA - Biofuel... | ecosystem: Engineered > Bioreactor > Anaerobic > Unclassified ...
CAAAGGCGGGAGATGAGAAACTTTTGTGGTATCCGCAGAATGGAGAGGGCGTAAGAGTTTATGTTACAGGTGAGCCGGAAGAACCGGAGGGATTTTCTGTTCCTGTAAATGTGGTGATGACAAAGGTGCACTAGATACACATGAACCGGCATTTTGCGTAGGGCGGCGTAGTAAGTAAAAAAAAAGACAAGCAAAAACGCTTGTCTTTTTTTGTGCTTATTCGCGGATAGCTGCGATGCCCGGAAGGTCTTTGCCTTCAAGGTATTCCAACATTGCTCCGCCACCGGTTGAGATATAGCTTACTTTGTCTGCAAAGCCCATCTGATTAATGGCGGCAACGGAATCTCCGCCGCCAATCAAAGTAAATGCGCCGGCTGCCGTTGCTTCTGCAAGTGCCTTTGCAACTTGAAGTGTTCCGGAGGCAAACGCAGGCATCTCAAATACGCCAACGGGACCGTTCCAAAGAATGGTCTTGGAAGCAAGTATGACTTTTCTCCACTCGTCTATTGTATCTTGAGCTGCATCCATTCCCATCCAACCGTCAGGAACTTCTGTATTCTTGCAACGCTGAGTCTTGGCATCATTGTCAAACTTATCAGCAACAACAATACTGTCGGGAAAATAAAGTTTAACTCCTTTATCTTTAGCAGCTTTTACAATATCAAGAGCTAAAGGCATCTGGTCATCTTCACAAATGGAAGTACCAATTTTTCCTCCCTGAGCTTTTGCAAAAGTGAAAGCCATTCCGCCGCCGATAATCATGTTATCTACTTTGTCCAGCAGGTTTTGAAGAATCCCAATCTTTGAGGAAACCTTTGAACCGCCGATGATTGCAGTTACCGGATGCTGAGGTGTCTTAAGTAATTTATCTATGTTAAGAATCTCTTTCTGCATGATGTAACCGAACATCTTGTCATTAGGGAAGTACTTTGCAATCAGGGCGGTAGAAGCATGAGCGCGGTGTGCAGTTCCAAATGCGTCATTAATGTAGCAATCTGCGTAAGAGGCAAGAGTCTTGGTAAATTCCTTCTGACTCTCTTTGACTTTTGTCTTTGCTTCTTTCTTAACCTCATCAGAAGCGTCATCCGCAAGTCCTCTGGGCTTGCCTTCTTCTTCTGCGTAAAACCTAAGATTCTCAAGCAATAATACTTGTCCGGGCTGTAAATTTTTAGCTTGATCCTGAGCCTTCATGCAATCCGGCGCAAACTCAATTTTAGTTCCCAAAAGCTCTTCTATCTTGTAGATAATGTGCTTTAAAGAGAACTTATCGGTAACGCCTTTAGGCCTGCCAAGGTGAGACATTAGAATCAATGCTCCGCCGCCCTCAAGCACTTTCTTAAGAGTAGGGATTGCAGCTCTGATTCTTGTATCATCTGTAATTTTAAAATTCTCATCCAATGGGACGTTAAAGTCAACTCTGACGATGACTTTCTTTCCATTAAAATTGTAAGTGTCAATGTTTTGCTGCATATACGTATGTGTTAAATTGTTAATTTCTTTAAGGTCCCGACAGTTCAAATGTCTGCCGCATTGAGTGCGGCACAGAAGACCGCTGCCGCAGCATGTGCAAAACGCGCACCAATCCTGCCGCTGCGAAATTACAAAAAAAGCCTCTCTTTTCTTGCCGTTAAATCATTATTCCATAACTTTGAGTAGTCTTTTTTAAAAAAACTTCTATGAAAAACATTAAAACTATCCTTTGCAGCACGGTAGCGGCAGCGGCAGTGCTTTGTTGCAATCCATCTTATTGTCAGCCTGTTCCCGCAAATCATGAAATGAACAGTGATATTCTGGGAACTTTATGGACATTTGACGAAATGATGGTAACCCATCTGAATTTGCAGAAGGATTCCGCTTTTTTTCTGCTCAAGGGAAAGGTCAAAAGCATAGAACAGGAGACACCGTTAACAGGAGGTCCATTGACAGTAGATCAATGCGCTTCCAGAAATTTTGATGAGAATGAAGAGCAATGGACCGTCACGTTTGACACATGCGGAAATGTTACAAAATTCAAAGATTTTGACTACGTTTATGGAGACGGGAAAATACTATTCTCCAGGGGAATAAATAGAAAATATGTATATGAATACGATGCATCGGGGAGAATATCGGTAATAAAATATTTTTGTCCCGCAGACGATGTAGAAAAGGGATGTATGTACAAAATATACCACACATACGACGACCGCGGGAACATGACAGGACGCAGAGTGGTTACCTTGAACAGAAAAGGGACTGAAACTATGGTATCTGATGTTCTGTTTAAGTATCATGAGAATGGCCTGCCGGCGGAGAAAAAAATCTCAGTCCACGATGCAAACTATTGGGTCCACGGGGCGGGCGGAATAGATGCGGAGGTGTCTTTTATATATGATCAGAAGGGAAGACTGACGGAGGAAACAAGCATTTACCCAACCAGAAAAGGCGGAACATACGTGAATTACTCGCACAAATTCACATATAATGATAAGGGGGATTTAGCCACCATGGAGGAGAAGGAACACGTACATCTTCAGGACAATTTTTGTAACACCTCTCACGTATATAGTTACACGTATGATAAAAACGGAGATCCAACAGATTGCAATAACATGGTAACGTTGAAATACGACAAAGATCCGGAGCATCCTAAAAAACCGTCACCGAGTCCTTTTACAGGTTGTGTTACATCAAAATACATTTACAACAGAGACACGGCCGGAAACCTGATTTCATTATCTTCAAAAGATTCCAGCGGTAACATGTACTCCGTTGAATATGAGTATGACAACCACGGCAACTGGATCACCAGGACAGAATGGAGCGGTATGTCAAGAAAAATTATAAAGAGAAAAATAGAATACTATCTATAGGCGTTGCCATGCCGGGCTGAATGAGCGGTTGCAACTATTACAAATCTTATTTTGGCTCTTGTTAAAGTTTAAAAAGTTGTTTCTGAGAGGTACAAAAGTTACCTTTGCGCGCAAATGGCAGAACATCAAATAATAGTAGAAAGCCCCCGTGGCTGGAAGGATTATGAAATGCTGGATTCAGGTGACGGTTACAAACTGGAGCGCTTTGGCAGTTATGTGCTTGCACGTCCGGAGCCTAAAGCGATGTGGAGTAAGAGTTTACCGGAAAGCGAATGGGAAAGACTGGCGCACACGCAGTTTATTCCCGGTGCCGGTTTTGGCAAGCAGGGCAAGGAGGACAGCGGTACTTGGGAGCACATAAAAAAGATGCCTGATCAGTGGGTCATTGAATATTCTGATAAAGATCGTCTTGCATCCGAATGGTCAGAAAAGAGGCATGGTTTGGAAGTTCCAGACAGTTTTTCTGAGAGTGGCGGTCTTTGTGGTTTGCATTTGAAATTACGTCTTGGGCTTACGGCATTTAAACATGTCGGAGTTTTTCCCGAACAGGCGCCAAACTGGGATTGGATTTATGAGCACACAAAAACGCTTGTAAATAAAGCGGCTGTAAATCAAATGAATACCAAATCTGTCGGGAATAATGAAGGCGGCATAAAAGTTTTGAATCTGTTTGCATATACTGGCGCCGCATCTCTTGCCGCACGTGCAGCCGGTGCCGAGGTAACCCATCTGGACTCTGTTAAGCAAGTAGTCACGTGGGCAAAAGAAAATATGGAGCTCAGCAATTTGGATAATATCAGATGGATTATAGATGATGCTCTTAAGTTTGTTAGGAGAGAAGGCAGACGCGGCAATTTATACAACGGCCTCATTCTTGATCCTCCCGCTTACGGACACGGACCGGAGGGGGAGAGATGGAAATTGGATGAACTGATTTTTGATATGCTTTCAGAGTGTGCAAAAATTGTTGCCCCGCAAAATGCATTTGTTATACTTAATTTGTATTCAAATGGTTATTCTGCTCTTCTTGCTAATACTCTGCTGAAAAAGGCATTTAATGAGAGAGGAGATTTTAATTGCGGTGAACTGGTTTTAACAGATAAATTTGAGAAAATTATACCTTTGAGTGTTTACTCTAGAATGACAAGATAATATGACAATACTTGATTTGCTGTTTATTCGCTGGAACGTTTCTCCATATCTTTTACACATTGGGCATTTTGTTTTAAGATGGTATGGGATTCTATTTATAACAGGCTTTATATTAGGCTATTGGATGTTTACAAAAATTTATAAAGCGGAGGCTCTTCCTTTAAAATTATTGGACCCTATGCTCTATATGCTTTTGATATGCGCCCTTGTTGGAGCACGCCTTGGTCACATAATCTTTTATGAACCGCACTATTACTTTGTTGAACATCCGGAGGAAATTCTTAAGGTTTGGCACGGCGGACTTGCAAGTCACGGCGGCGCAATAGCAATTTTGTTTGGAGTGTGGTGGTATGTGCACAAATACGGGAAGCAGTATCATTTTGATTTCCTGTGGGTTATGGACAGACTTGCAATAGCCGTTCCTTTTGCGGGTATGTTCATCAGACTGGGAAATCTTATGAATTCAGAGATATATGGCGTTACAACTTCTCTTCCGTGGGGTTTTATTTTTGAACGCAACGGAGAACTGCTGCCCAAACATCCCACTCAACTTTATGAGGCTCTTTCATACTGCCTGATAGGTGTGATAATGGTATTGATATATTGTTATGCTCATAAAAAAGTTCACAGAGGATTTTTATTTGGTCTGTTTTTAACTCTGTTATTTGCAGCAAGGTTCTTTATTGAATTTGTAAAGGAGCCGCAGGAGGCGTTTGAAAATAACATGTCCTTGGATATGGGCCAGTGGCTGAGCATTCCGTTTATTTTAGTTGGTCTGTTTTTCCTTGTTAGGAGTTTCTACGTAAAACTTCCAACCAGAATTTATCCTGTGGAAACGCCTTCTGTAAAGTCATAAACAAAACAAATAAGCTTTCATAAACTGTCGGGAGGCATATTATCTTTTCCCTTGACAATTAATACTTTGTTTGCTAAATTTGGGACAAATAAAGTTATTTGGGTTATGAAAAAGGTTATTGCACTTGCAGTTTTTATGCTTGCAATTTGTCTCTCTTTCCATCCTTGCAAAGCACAAAATGATAAAAACGGTCATTACATTTTAAGTAAGAAAATTGACGGGGTAGAACACATTTTTTCAGACGGATCTGATACGTCTGACGCAAAATGCAAGCAAGCCGTTCTTTTATATAATGCCGGGATATGTTACTATAAAGGCGATAGTATAGAACAAAATTATAAGATGGCAGTCAGATGTTTCCAAGTCTCTTCTGAAATGGGGCTGGTGGCTTCTCAGTATGCAATGGGTCTTTGTTACTTTTATGGGAGAGGTGTAAGAGAGAATGATTCATTAGCTTTTAGAATTTTTAAAAAATCCGCAGAACTTGGTTATCCGGCATCTTGGAGTTTACTTGGGATTGCCTATATGGATGGGCGCGGGACTAAAAAAAATGTAGCGGAGGCAATAAGATGCTGGCAAAAAGCGGCAGATGTATATAAAGACGGTTCTTCTATGCTGCATCTGGGTCAGTGTTATTTGCGCGGAGAAGGAGTGTCAAAAGACTTAGAAAAAGGAATACACTATTTGAAATTATCTGTCAGACAAAATAATGCGCGCGGAATGTATGAAATGGGCATGTGTTATTTACAAGGGATAGGAGTTGAAAAGGATAAGAAAAAAGCTGTTCAGTATTTTAATGATGGAGCGGAGTTAAGAGATGCCGCTGCCACTAATATGCTTGGTGAGTGTTATTTACGCGGAGACGGAGTTTTTCAGGATAAAGAAGAAGCATTCAAGTTGTTTAATACTGCCCGGGAGATGGGGAGTAACAAGGCTATTTATAATATGGCACAATGCTATGAGAAAGGTTATGGTGTGGAGGTTAATTCTGCAAAGGCCGCTGAACTTTATGCAAAAGTTGCGGGGAAAAAGTAAGATGATATAAGATATATATAATGCTCTTAATAAATTAAATATTAAATTATTGCGTTATGAAAAATATAAAGTTACTCTTGCTTTTGATTTCAACTTGCTTCTATGTATATCCGTGCTTGGCGCAAAACAATCAAAATGATCACTATATAATTGGCCAAACTTTACACGGTGGTACAATCAATATTGCTATTGATCAAAACGGAAGCAAAAACAGTGAGAGAATACTGCGTGCGTCGGATGTGTATAACGCGGGAATTGCTTATTATTACGGAAAGGGCGTAAAACAAGATTACAATATGGCCGTTAAATGTTTCCAGATTTCAGCAGAAATGGGAATGGTTCCATCTCAGCTTGCTTTGGCCGTTTGTTATATGCATGGCAGGGGTGTAACAAAAAATGACTCTCTTGCTTTTAGTATGGTACAAAAATCTGCAACACTTGGTTTTTCTCAATCTATATGTATGTTGGGATGTTGTTATTTAGAGGGCACCGGCACTCAGAAAGATACAGCTCAAGCTGCAATGTGTTTTAAAAAAGCTGCAGATGATTATAAGCTTCCTGCTGCCATGGCGTTTCTTGGAAGATGCTACCTGTATGGTATAGGGGTTTCAAAGGACGAGGCTGTCGGTTTGAGATATTTGAGGGCGTCGGCTCGTGAAGATGAAGGGTACGCAATGTATTATCTTGGGTGTTATTATTTGGAACGGCCTGTTTTGGAGGGATATTATAAAAAGGCATTAAAATATTTTCATAAAGGTGCTGATTTAAAAAACGGAAGATCTATAAATAAACTTGGAGAGTGCTATCTAAATGGATGGGGCGTGACGCAAGATAAGACAATGGCCTTTAATCTATTTAACAGCGCTGCTGATCAAAACGATGGAGATGCATTTGTAAACACGGGAAATTGTTATTTCAGAGGAGATGGAACAAGCGTAGATTATAACAAAGCAGTTAAATGGTACAAAAAATCTGCAGAAAATGGTGTTACAATGGGCATATATAAATTGGGATTCTGTTATGAGAACGGTTTAGGTACGGAGGCTAATCTGGATAAGGCCATTGAACTTTACAAAAAGGCGGCGGACAATAAATCAGAAGAGGCGCGTGAAGCCCTTAAAAGACTTGGCAAATAACTATATATGAGAGAATTGCAGAAGGATATGTTTTCTGAAGTTGTTAAAGTCCCGGCAGATTATGATATGCTCTGCATTCTTGGGCCCACGGCAAGCGGCAAGACAAAGTTTGCCGTTGAGTGTGCAAAAAAAATCACAGGTGCACACTTGAAAAATTCTAAAGGTCAGCTGTTGATTGCAGAGATAATTTCTGCTGATTCCCGACAGGTTTACAAAGGGATGGATATTGGAACAGGCAAAGATTTAGAGGATTATGCGGGGGTGCCGTATCATCTTATAGATATTGTTGCCGCAGGTGAAAAATACAATGTTTTCAAGTACAAGCAGGATTTCCAAAAGGTTTATGATGAAATAGTTGCGCGGGGAGCTTTTCCTATTCTTTGTGGCGGAAGCGGCTTATATATTGAGGCTGTTTGCACAGGTTATGAGCTTAAGGAAGTTGCACCAAATCCCGGACTGAGGAAGGAGTTGGAAAAGAAAGAGATGTCGGAACTTATTAAAATGCTCACAGAATTAAAGGCGTGCAATGGTTTTGAACCACACAATAATACAGATTTTGACAGCAAGAAAAGAGTTATCCGCGCAATTGAAATTGAAATATCTGCGGCGGCGGAGATGCCTGATAAAAATAGTTTGGCAGGCATTTGCTGTGAGAACACGGAAAAAAAATCTGTCGGGACAAAGATAAAAGTCAAATACATCGGACTTAACCCCGAGAGGGAAATTCGCAATGCCCGCATAGATAAGAGATTACAGCAGAGACTGGATGAGGGCATGGTAGATGAAGTGAAAAAACTGTTGGACGGCGGAATAAAAGCGGATGATTTAATTTATTACGGATTGGAATATAAGTTTGTTACACGGTATATTATCGGGGAACTTAGTTTGGATGAAATGAAGGAGAAGCTCTCTATTGCAATTCATCAGTTTGCAAAAAGGCAGATGACCTGGTTTCGCGGAATGGAGAGACGCGGTATAAAAATTGAATGGTTAAAAGTATAATATTCTGGATATGAAAAAATTTTTGAAATTAGCTGCGGCCTGCGCTGCATTTCTTATGACGGCACAATACGCTGGTGCTCAGAAGGTTTCCGAATTGGAATTTACAAATATTAAAGATTTAATAAAGCAGGGACGGGCTGTGATGATTGGACAAGCAGAGAAGGGAACAGCGGACAGCGCTTACTATTATCGTTTGCCAAACAGAATGAAAGGTGTTGTTAGGAATGAATTGTGGGATCTTGGAAAAAATTCTGCGGGGATTGCAATTAGGTTTTCTTCCAATGCCAAGTGTATTGGTCTTAAATGGACGCTTATTAATAATTTTAATATGGCTCACATGGCCGGTACAGGTATTAGAGGATTAGATATTTATACACTTGCAGATTATGCCGCACCATCAGATGGAGTTGATAAAAGTGCAAATACCGGAGAGAAATTTAAAGAGGCCTTTAAATCTCTTGGTAAAGATGCAAAGAAAGTAGGCAAAAAGGCGGTTAATACGGTTACCGGAAAAAGCAACTGGATTTATGTCGGTGTGGTATTTCCAAACGGAAAAAATTCCTCTAACGTTTTTGTTCGCAAAATGGATGGCAAGCAAAGAGAGTACCTTATGTATCTTCCTCTATATGACGGTGTTGAAAACATTGAGATTGGCGTTGACAGTTCCGCGCAAATTGCAGCTCCACAGTCAACGGACTTGCTTCCTGCAAATGTTCAGGGCCAGTCGAGCAAAAAATTGCCGATTGTATTTTACGGAACAAGCGTAACTCAAGGCGGGTGTGCTTCCCGTCCCGGCATGGCGTACCCTGCAATTGTTGAGCGCGCCCTTGGAAGAGAGACAATTAATCTAGGTTTCAGCGGCAACGGACGCATGGATAAATCTATGGCAGATTTTGTAACCAAGATACCTGCATCTGCATATATCATTGATTGTCTGGCAAATTGCGATTATAATATGGTCAGAGACAGTTCAGATTATTTCATTACAAAGATAGCTGCCGCTCATCCCAATACTCCGGTGATAATGGTTACAAATTACAGATATCCGCAACAGAGCGTTAGTTCTTCTTTACAGGAAGAGACGGATAAAGAGAATGCTCTTTGGAAATCTGTTTTTGAAAGGCTCGCAAAGAAATATACCAATCTCCGCTATTTGGATATCTCAGGCAATGTAATTGACAATGAGGACACTGTTGACGGTACTCATCTGACAGACAGAGGGTTTACACATATTGCACAGGAGTTCATAGGGGAATTGAGATCTGTGATGGATTAATATTCCTCTCCTCTTTGCTCCGCACGGCGTATATCTTTTTGTTTGATTGTTTCACGCTTGTCATACTCTTTCTTGCCGCGTGCAAGTGAGATATTCAGTTTTGCGTAACCGTTGTCTGCAATGAACAGGCGTGATGCAACTATGGTGAGACCTTTCTCTTTTACGGAGCGTTGCAGTTTTTTAAGTTCCTTCTTTTTAAGCAACAGCTTGCGGTCTCTCTTGGGGTCTTTGCGGTTGTAGCTGGCCCACCAATAATCCGCGATGTGCATCCCTTTAACGTAAAGCTCTCCACGGTCAAAGAAACAATAACTATCTATAAGAGAGGCTTTTCCGGCTCTGATTGATTTAATCTCTGTCCCGGCAAGAACAATTCCGGCGGTATAATTCTCCAGGAATTCATACTCAAATCCCGCCTTCTTGTTCTTAATATCTACCTTGCTTTTAATTTTTTGCATATCCGGGCTCCGTGCAATCCAACTCTGCGGCAGAGCGGTGCAAAGTTAATCAAATTCATTATCTTTACTTCACCGGCGTGAATTCTAAAATGGAAAAACGTGAGTCACAAATCATAAGAACAGGCGCTTACGGAATATTGGTAAATGTTTTGATGAGCTCTCTTAAGGTGGCGGTTGGTCTGCTGTCAAACTCTGTTGCAATCGTAATGGACGCCGTAAACAATTTTTCAGATGCGCTTTCTTCTATTATCACGATAGTCGGTGTTAAACTTTCTAATAAACCCGCTGATAAAAAACACCCTTTTGGTTATGGGAGATTAGAGGACTTGACATCTCTAATTATATCAGCTATAGTTCTTACAGCGGGCATTACAGCACTTGTTGAATCTATTAAGACAATTATACACCCTTCTGCATTAAGTCCTACTCCTATTACTTTATGGATTATCGGCATTGCAATTATTATAAAAATTATACTTGGAATTTATACAAAAAAGATGGGGCGTAAGACGGGTTCGGACTCTCTTGTTGCCAGCGGAGTAGAGGGGTTGTTTGATGCTGCAATTGCGGCCGCAACCCTTATATCTGCTTTAATGTCAATGTTTTTAGGGGTCAATATAGACGGATGGATAGGAGCCGTCATAGGTGTTTTCATTATTAAAACCGGCATGAATTTACTTTTAGTTGCAATTGGTCACATACTTGGAAACAGAATAGATCCGGAACTTTCCGCACATGTAAAAAATACGGTCAGACAAGTCCCGGGCGTTCTTGGCGCTCATGATTTAATTTTAAATAATTATGGCCCAAATAAGATGATTGGCTCCGTAAATATTGAGGTCTATGATTACCTTACGGTCAGGGAGTTATATGTTATTACCAAGCAGGTTCAGGCGACAATCAGCAATAAGTTCAATATTTTTCTTGTAGTTGGCGTGTATTCCGCCAATAAAAAAGATGAAAAAGAAACCGCAATGCAAAATTCTGTTACAAAGAGTGTTACGGCTCATAAATATGTCATTGGTATGCATGCATTTTATGTGGATTTTGAGCGCAAAGTCATGAGCTTTGATGCTGTTGTTGACTTTAAAGCCCCTAATGTTCAGGAGCTTAAATCTACAATGATAACAGAGATAGAAAAAGAAAACCCCGGCTATAAGGTAGTTATCCAAATAGACCGGGATTATAGCGACTAATCTGTCGGGAACTACTCGGCAGATTGTTTTTGCAAATTAGTTATCGCAGCAGCTTACAAGGTTTCTATCCCCGTAGCCGTCATCTATCTTTGATACGGCCGGCCAGAACTTGTTCTCTTTCACCCACTCAAGCGGATATGCCGCGGTCATGCGTGAATACTTATGAGCCCAATTATCTGAGCAGCACTCCAATGCAGGGTGCGGAGCATTTGCAAGAGGATTATCATGAGCATCATATTCACCGCTCTTAATCTTCTCACACTCTATCTTAATTGTCTTAAGCGCTTCAATAAACCTATCCATCTCCTCCATCGGTTCGCTCTCCGTAGGCTCAATCATAAGAGTCTCATGTACAGGGAATGACAAAGTTGGAGCATGGAAACCAAAGTCCATCAGTCTCTTTGCAATCTCGGTAGAACCAACACCGTATTTCTCTTTAAAATCCCGACAGTCAATCAGACACTCGTGTGCAACTCTTCCTGTTGCGCCTGCGTAAACAACCTCATAATCCGGGTGCAAACGTGCCGCAATGTAATTGGCGTTTAGAATGGCAACTTCTGAAGACTTTTTAAGTCCCTCAGCTCCCAGAAGTTTAATGTATGCGTGAGTGATTGGCAGAAGCATTGCATTTCCATAAGCGGCTGCACTTACGGAGTCCATCTCTTTTCCACCAACTGAGGAGTCATAAGGACTTCCCGGAAGGTAAGGAGCCAAAGTGCTTGTGCAGCAGATAGGTCCGACACCGGGACCGCCGCCGCCGTGAGGCATTGCAAATGTCTTATGTAAATTCAAGTGGCAGATATCCGCTCCAATTGTTGCAGGATTTGTAAGACCAACCTGAGCATTCATGTTTGCGCCGTCCATATAAACCATTCCGCCACAACTGTGAATGACATCCATGATTTCTTTGATCTTAACCTCAAATACGCCGTGAGTAGAAGGGTATGTAATCATCAAACCTGCAAGGTTTTCCTTGTTTTCCTCAGCTTTCTCTTTAAGTTCATCAACGTTAATGTTTCCGCGATCGTCACATCCGACAAGAACAATTTCATATCCCGCCATTGCAGCACTTGCCGGATTTGTTCCGTGTGCGGAAGTCGGAATAATCATTATATTTCTGTTGGCCTTCCCGGTTGCCTTAAAATATCTTCTGATAGTTGTAAGACCTGCGTATTCGCCTGCCGCACCGGAATTTGGCTGTAATGAGCAGGAGTGGAATCCCGTTATTGTGCAAAGATCTTTTTCTACCTCTTTGATTAATTGCATATAACCTTCAACCTGATCTTTTGGTGCAAGAGGGTGAACGTTTGTAAGTTCACTCCAGCTAAGCGGCATCATCTCAACGGCAGCATTAAGCTTCATTGTGCAAGAGCCAAGCGGAATCATTGAATGTGCAAGTGAAATATCTTTACGCTCAAGCATTTTGATGAATCTCATCATTGCGGTCTCCGAATGGTAAGAGTTGAAAACGGCCTCCGTAAGTATGGGACTCTCTCTTTGCATGAATAGATTTACATGATGGCAGCATCCCTGTCCCGGTGCAATTCCAAATATCGGAAGAATCTTGTGCGCCTCATCTTTACATGAAAGCTCATCAAAGCTTATGCGGATATAGCCGTCGGGAGTATAATAGAAGTTAAATCCGGCCTCTTCCGCTTTTTTGCGAAGTGCGGCAATATCCAGTTTTCGTCCGTCAACGCCTTGAATCTCAATTGTATCAAAGAAGTTCTCTTCTGCCAGTTTGTAGCCCGACTCTTTAAGGTGGTGCGCTACCCTGTGGGCAAATTTTGCCGCGTTTCCGGCAATGGAGGCGATTCCCTCAGGTCCGTGGTAAACAGCAAACATTCCCGCCATTGTAGCGTTCAATGCAGTTGCCGTACATACGTTGGAGGTAGCTTTCTCTCTCTTAATATGCTGCTCGCGAGTTTGAAGGGCTAACCTAACAGCCTTATTTCCAAGACGGTCAACTGATACTCCAATAATTCTTCCCGGAATAAATCTCTTATATTCATCCTTTGTAGCCATGTATCCTGCAACGGGACCGCCAAAGCCCATTGGAAGTCCAAGTCTTTGTGTGCTTCCTACAGCCACATCTGCGCCCCAGGCTGCAGGTTCTTTTAACAAGGCAAGTGCAAGAATGTCGCAGTATGCAGCTACAAGTGCGTCATTATCATGCATGTTCTTGCAGAACTCAGAATAATCTCTGATTTCTCCGTCGGCTGCAGGGTACTGAATAATGGCACCAAAGCACATAGGGTCTATTTGATATGTTTTGTAATCACCTGTCTGAATGATAAATCCAAGGCCGGCGGCGCGTGTCTTAAGAACGGACATTACCTGAGGGAAAATGTTCCGGTCTACAAAAATCACATTCTTCCCCGCCTTAACGGCATTGCGGCTGCGGACATTGTACATCATTCTCATAGCCTCTCCGGCGGCCTGTGCGTCATCCAGCATAGAACAGTTTGACAGAGGAAAACCGGTAAGTGAACTAATGACTGTCTGGAAAATCAACAAAGCTTCCAGGCGTCCTTGTGAAATCTCTGCCTGGTAAGGGGTGTAAGAAGTATACCAGCAAGGATTTTCAAAAATGTTTCTTATAATGACTGGCAAAACTCCAGTCCCATAGTATCCCTGACCAATAAGAGAGCGGAAATTCTTGTTCTTCCCCACCATCTCCTTAAGCCTTGCAAGATACTGATTCTCAGTCATTGGAGCATCCATCTCCAAATCCTTCTTTAGCAATATATTTTCAGGAACAGTTTGTTTAACAAGCTCTTCCATGCTATTAACCTTAAGGGCGGAAAGCATCTCTTTAATGTCTTTCTCCCTTGGACCAATGTGTCTTTGTGCAAATGATAATGTCATATATCTATAATTACGTTTATTTCTCTTATAATCCCGACAGTTTCCGGTGCAATTCTTTTGTAGTTTAAATTAAAAACAGCAAAATGTGCAGAAGTCTAAACAGTGACCTGCAAAGATATAATAATCTGTCGGGAGTAAAAAGAGTGTATAAAATAAAAAAGTATTAAATTTGCCTCACTAAAACCTACACATAATATAATATGAGTTTACTAAGCGACAAAATCTCCGACCTGCAGAAGCGTACTGCGCAAGCATTGCTGGGTGGAGGTGAAAAGGCCGTTGCAAAACAAATTGCAATGGGCAAGCTCCCCGCCAGGGAGCGTATCAGGCAGCTATTAGACGAGGGAACATTTTATGAGTACGACCTGTTCATCCAACATGACGCAAAAGAGTTTGGGATGGACAAGAAGATTCTTGCCGGTGACGGAGTGGTTATAGGGACCGGTAAGATTAACGGACAGCCTGTTGCTATTTATGCTCAGGACTTTACCGTTGCCGGCGGTTCTCTTGGTAGTATGCATGCAAGAAAGATTACCAAAATAATGGATTATGCACTTAGGATGAGAATTCCTCTTATTGGAATTAATGACTCCGGCGGTGCGCGTATCCAGGAAGGTGTTAATTCTCTTGCAGGTTATGGTGAAATCTTTTTTAGGAATACGCTTAACAGTGGCGTAATTCCTCAAATATCAGTCATTTTGGGACCTTGCGCAGGCGGCGCAGTTTATTCTCCCGCGTTGACCGATTTTGTTTTTGTAGTAGATAAGATTTCCAAGATGTTTATCACCGGGCCGGAAGTTATAAAATCCGTACTGGGTGAAGAGATTGATATGGAGAGTCTTGGCGGCGCTCGCGTTCACTGTGAGATTACGGGCAATGCTCATTTCTTTGCAGAGAGTGAGGAACAGTGTTTTAAGCAAATAAAGACATTGCTTTCATACCTACCTGCTAATAACAAAGTTAGCGCTGTAGTTAAAAAATCTGAAGAACCGGACAAGAAATTTAAGATTGAAAAAATTGTTCCTGCAGACGCAACGGCTCCTTATGATGTCCGCAACGTTATCAAGTCTTTGACGGACAGCTCAGATTTCATTGAGGTTCAGGAGCTTTGGGCTAAGAATATTGTAGTTGGCTTTGGAAGAATGCACGGCAAGACCGTTGGCTTTGTTGCCAATCAGCCTCTATATCTTGCAGGTGTTTTGGATTGCGATTCTTCTGATAAGGCGGCTAAGTTTATAAGATTCTGTGATGCCTTTAATATCCCGATAGTTACTTTGGAAGATATGCCGGGCTATCTGCCTGGTGTTGATCAGGAGCATGCGGGTGTCATCAGGCACGGGGCAAAAGTTCTGTATGCTTATTCAGAAGCAACTGTTCCTAAGATAACTGTCATATTAAGAAAGGCTTATGGCGGCGGTTACATTGCAATGAACTCCCGTCACTTAAGGGCGGACTTTGTATTTGCATGGCCAACTGCAGAGATAGCAGTAATGGGACCGGATGGTGCCGCAAATATTATTTTCCGCAAGGAAATTATGGAGGCTCCGGATCCTGAGGCAATGAGAAAGCAGAAAGTTGCGGAGTACAAGGAAAAGTTTGCAAATCCTTATGTGGCAGCATCTAAGGGGTATATAGATTCTGTTATCAATCCCGCGGATACAAGGAAGTTTATTCTTCAATCTTTGGAAATATCAGTTGATAAATATGCCGGCGGTCCAAGCAAGAAGCACGGCCTTCCACCATTTTAACGGTTAGCATTCAGAGTTTTGTTTAACATAAAAAGTGGTGAAATGAAAAAGACTGAAAATAAATCTACAAGTATTAAAAAGACAAGACCGGGTTATAAAGTTTCTTCACTGGCGGCGGCAAAGGAGGAAGATGCAAAAGTTTCTAAGCCAAAGCCGGATGTTAAGGCTGATTCCGAGAAAGCTTTTGACCAGAAAGTGAAGGCGTTGGATAAGGCCGAGAAGCAAGTGCATTCAATAGGTGAGGTTGCTGATGCCGTGATGACACCGGTTGTCGGGCAGTCAAAGTTGCAGCTTCATGAAGGAGGGCGCATTTATAAAACTTTTTTTACCAAGAAATTTATTGAGCGTAAAAAATGGCAGGCTCCGGATTTGACAAAGGTGATTTCTCACATTCCCGGCTCCGTAATTCAAATCTTTGTTAAAGCGGGACAGGAAGTGCATGTCGGAGACAAGCTTATGATATATGAGGCAATGAAGATGAAAAACGTTGTCAATGCCCCGTATGACGGTAAAATTAAGGAGCTTAACGTAACGGTTGGAGAACATCTTCCGAAGGGTGCAGTATTGGTGACGTATGAAAAACCGCATGCAACAAAAGTTGCGGAAAGTTCAAAAGAACATCATCATCATCACGGCAGCCGCAGATAACGTAAGCCGGCGTAAAAAATTGTTCTTGATAATCAAATTCTTGCAGAGTCAAATTTTTGTGGCTCTGCAAGTTATTTTTAGGAAATATGGAGAAAAAAGTGACGGTGGAAAAGGGAAAAGAGGGTGAAGACATTGCTCTCAAATTTCTTTTAGAGAAAGGTTTGAGATTGTTGGAACGCAATTGGAGATTCAGACATCTGGAACTTGATATTATTATGGAGGATGAAAAAATGCTTCATATAGTGGAGGTTAGGAGCAGAGTCTATCCCGTCTTGATAGAACCTGTGGAAACAGTAGATATTGTAAAACAGAAAAAAGTTATAGCAGCGGCAAACGGTTTTGTCAAGAGAAACCGCATAAAAAAAGAGGTTGTTTTTGATATTGTATCTGTGGTTTTTATGCCGCAGGGCCACACTGTCGAATATTTTCCAAACGCATTTGCCCCGTCTTGGTAATACCCTTAAATGCAGCAAGATATGCCTTTATGAGGTTGGGAATTAAAAAATTCTTATCTTAGTAAATTAATTGAAGAGATATAGGTATGGAGAGCAACAATTATTGTATTATTATGGCCGGCGGCGTAGGGAGCCGTTTTTGGCCGGTAAGCAGAAACGCAACGCCCAAACAGTTTTTGGATATTCTTGGTACGGGCCAGTCTTTTTTGCAGGCTACAGTTCATAGATTTGAAAAGATTATTCCTGCAGAAAATATTATCATTGTTTCTGCAATGCAGTATAAAGATTTGATTAAAAAGCAAGTACCGGAATTGCCGGATGAGAATATCTTGCTTGAGACCAGGCGCAGAAATACAGCGCCCTGCATTGCATATGCAACTTACAAGCTGTATAAAAAACATCCTGATGCGTGTGTTGTTGTTACACCTTCTGACCATCTTATTATAAATGAGGAGGCTTTTTTAGATACAATCAGAACCGTTCTTGACTATGCTGCAGGGACAAAAGAACTTTATACGTTAGGAATAAAGCCTACCCGTCCGGAGACGCAATATGGTTATATTCAGACAAATAGGGCTAAGTCAAAACAAATAAACGGACATACTGCGTATCAGGTAAAAACTTTTACGGAGAAGCCAAACGCGGACCTTGCAAAAGTGCTGGTTAAGAGCGGAGAGTTTTTATGGAACTCCGGAATTTTTGTTTGGAATCTGGAGGCTATCAAGAGTGAACTGGAAAAGCATTTGCCGGACGTGGCAGCGCAATTCAAAGAGATTTCAGATATGTACTATACCTCAAAGGAGCAGAGCGCAGCAGATGATGCCTATGAAGCAAGCACAGCAATATCAATAGATTACGGAGTAATGGAGAAAACATCAAAGAGCTGGGTTTTTGAGGCTTCATTTGGGTGGAGTGATTTGGGAACATGGGAGAGCCTGTATGTCCACAATGAGAAAGATTCTGATAATAACATGATTATGGCGGACGCAAAGATGATGATTGACACAAAAGACTCAATCATTGTCTCAAATGAGAAGGGAAAGCTTGTGGTTGTTAAGGGATTACAAAATTATATGGTGATAAGCACAAAAGATGTTCTGCTGGTATGTCCGCGGGACGAGAAGGGATTCAAGGAAATTTTTACAGACCTTGCCGTAAAAGATCTGTCTAAGTATCAATAGAATAACAATCCCAATAGATTATCTGTCGGGATAACAATATTAAACAAAATAATTTATGACACCTGTAAAAGTAAACGTACAAAGCGAGATAGGCCGCTTGAAAGGGGTAATTCTTCACACGCCCGGAGCTGAGGTAGAGAATATGACGCCTTGCACTGCACAGCGCGCTTTATACAGTGACATATTGAATTTGTCAATAGCTCAAAAAGAATACTCTCAGCTTGATGGTGTGCTTAAGAGGTACACTAAAACTTATCAGGTAAATGATTTGCTTAAGACGGTGCTTGATGACCGTCGCCAGAGAGACACTCTGATTAGGAAAATCTGTAACGTTGAGAATGCAAATGATTACTTTGATGCTCTTATGGAGATGAATTCCAAAGAGTTAACAACTCTGATGATTGAAGGATTGCCCGCAAAAATTGATACGCTTACCGCGTATATCAAGGATGAATATTATGCGCTTTGTCCTCTTTATAATTTCTATTTTACAAGAGATGCTTCTGCTTCCATAGGGGAAGATGTTTTGATTTGCAAGATGGCCAATCAGGTAAGAGTGCGTGAATCCATGATTATGGAGGCAATTTTTAAATGTCCGCAATTATTTGAATGTAAGATGATTAATGCTAATGATTATTCTCATGAAAAAGTTGGGGAAGGTGGAATGGCGGGCAGCCAGATTAATGCCGGTCTTACTATAGAAGGCGGAGACGTATTGGTTGTTAATGACCGTATTTTATTGGTTGGCAACGGATTACGTACAAGCACACAAGGTATTGATATGTTGATTTCCCGTTTTTGCAAAGACAAAAAAGGGGGAGAAAAATATATTCTTGTGCAGGAGCTTCCCGGAAATGTTGAGTCATTTATTCATTTGGACATGGTGTTCACAATGCTTGACAGAGACAGCTGTCTGATTTATGAACCGCTTATACTTGGCGATAATGAGTACATAACGGTGCTAATTACAATGGATAACGGCAGGGTAAAAAGTATAAAAACTGTCGCAAACATAATAAGTGCGTTAAGACGTCTTGGCGTTGATATGAAACCCGTTATTTGCGGAGGAGATGATGAGTGGAATGAGGAGAGAGAACAGTGGCACAGCGGCGCAAATAGTTTTGCGCTGGAACCGGGAAAAATATTTTCATACGCCCGTAATGTTCACACCATTGAAGCAATGAATAATAGTGGCTATGAGATTATTACGGCAAGAGATGTTATTGCGGGAAAGAAAGATTTGAATGAATATAAGCGTTGCGTAATAACAATAGAGGGAAGTGAGCTTCCGCGCGGTGGCGGTGGCGCAAGGTGTATGACCATGCCTGTGGTAAGGGAGAAAATTTAACATCATTAATTTAGTATATTTGCAGTCGTAAAATTTTAAGAGATGACAAAAGAGGAAATTGAGCAGCTCCTGCAAAAGATTGAAGATCTTAAAGTTCAGAAACTGCAAGATGTTGAAGACATCAGAGTAAAGCTTCTTGGAAAGAAGGGAGAGATTACAAAAATGTTTGAGGAGTTCCGCAGCGTGCTGCCGGAGCAAAAAAAGGAGTTTGGACAAAAACTGAATTTGCTAAAGACCAAGGCGGCGGAAAAAATTGAAGCGCTGAGGGGAAATTTTGAAAACGGGCAGATTGCAGGATGCAGTAAGTTTGACTTTACAAAGCCGGGGGACAAGTTTGAACTTGGAACCAGGCACCCAATTTCTCTTGCCCGTGAGGAGATTCTTAATATTTTTGGAAAATTTGGCTACGCAGTTGCGGAAGGCCCTGAGATAGAGGATGACTGGCATGTGTTTACGGCTCTTAATTTTCCTCCGGACCACCCCGCTCGCGATATGCAGGATACATTTTTTATTAATCCCGATAGTAATGATCCAATTTTGCTGAGGACCCATACAAGTTCCGTACAGGTCCGCACAATGGAGCGTATGCCGCTACCTATCAGGGTTGTATGTCCGGGCCGAGTATTTAGAAATGAGGCAATTTCCGCCCGCGCGCACTGCATTTTCCACCAGGTAGAAGGATTGTACATAGATAAGCATGTCTCATTTGCAGATTTAAAGCAGGCTATCTTATTGTTTGTGCGTGAGATGTTTGGACCGGATACGCAAATCAGAATGAGACCGTCATACTTTCCTTTTACGGAGCCAAGCACAGAGGTTGATATCAGCTGCAATATTTGCGGCGGAAAGGGTTGCAATATTTGCAAAGGTACCGGGTGGCTGGAGATTATGGGAGCCGGAATGGTTGATCCTAATGTGTTGGAAGCAAGCCATATAGATAGTACAAAATATACGGGTTTTGCATTTGGAATGGGCATAGAGAGAATTGCAATGCTTAAGTGGCAGGTTAATGACCTTCGTCATTACTTTGAGAATGACGTCCGTTTCCTGCGTGAATTCCAGAGCGTAATCTAATTTTGCAGTTTAGGGATAACTTTTTATATTTGCAGTCCCAAAACGCGGAAATAGCTCAGTTGGTAGAGCGCAACCTTGCCAAGGTTGAGGTCGCGGGTCCGAGTCCCGTTTTCCGCTCGAGCGGTCGGCAATTGCCGACCGCTTTTTTATTTGGACAGATATAATTTTTTTTGCAATTCATCATTTTTAAAAAAAAGTAGAACAGTGATAGACAAATAAATAGTATCTTGTGGAAAGAATCGCAGTCCCTGGTTTTCAATCTTTTAAAATATTTAAACTATGAAAACATTAAGACAATGCGCCATTGGAGGTATTTCTCCTTTTTTTTCTCTATTATTTTTTTTCGTTTTGAATAATTGTTGCTCTAAACCAGAAGCATCAGATAAAAAGTTAAATAGGAAGCCTGCTAAATTTTTGATAGATAAGATGGGACTCATGGTGATACTGTAGAATTTATACTTACAAAGGAATTTGGATTTCAATCGATAATTTAAGTTGGAATCCGGATAAAGTCAAATATTAAAATAAGAGTATAAATCCAATCATAATAATTATTAGTACTTTATTCGTTCTAAAACTTATTTTAAAAAACGACAGACAAAAAGTTTCATAAGCCAATCGTAGTCGCAAACAAGACATAACAAAAATGAATAAGCAAGGAGGAAACAAATCAAAATAAAATAAAGTAATGTCCTGTCGGGAATTAAAATATTATCTGTACAACATCAACAACATGCCTCAGACAATAAGCCGCAACGACACGTTAAAGGCCGCATACACCTACCTTTCAGACGGAACCAAGGTGATGGTAAGGGACAGAGCAGACAACACTTCATCCAACGGTTATCTGTACCTTGGTTCAATGGTGTTCAAGAAGACAGGAACAAGCTATGCCTTTGAGAGCACGGACTTTGGAGGAGGGAGGATCATCAACGTAAACGGCACCCTTACACCGTACTACTATACCACGGACCATCTTGGAAGCGTAAGGGCAATAACAGATGCAGGCGGCAACGTGGTAGAACGCAACGATTACTATCCGTTCGGCAAAAGCATGACAACGGGGAACACGTACCCAACAACATCCTCAAACAGATGGAAATACAACGGCAAGGAAACACAGACCACAGGAGACGTGAACTGGCTTGACTACGGAGCAAGAATGTACGATGATGTGATAGGACGGTTTGTAAAACCGGATGTTTGTACAGAAAAATACGTATCACTTTCCCTCTATCAATATGCGGCAAATAATCCTTCATGCAATATAGACGTTAATGGAGATAGTATTTGGGTTTCGATTCACAATACGACCATAGATGCTAATGGAAACAGTACAACGACCACTTCACGTTATTATTATGGTCAGAATGCAAAAGGTAACTATGGATTCCTTGATGCAAGTGGAAATATTTACTCAGGCAATGACAAATTTGTTGGACAACTTACCGCCGCATTAGGCAATTTAAGTCAAGGTGGGCCTACCGGAGCGGAATTAGTTAATGATTTGATGAGTTCTACAAATAATACAGAGGTACTTAACAGACCGTTCAATAGTACAGAGATAGAAAAGGGAAACTGGATAAAATGGAATCCCAACAATACACAAGGAGGGCCAGACGAGAATGGAAACCGTACAAGGTCACCCTTCATTGGCCTTGGCCATGAAATGGCACATGTTCAGGATATTTGGAACGGGACTATAAATAATAATACTTGGGTAAAAGAAACATTAGTGAACGGCGAGATTATAAATATTCCGTATGCAGAACTTTATGCGACTCATATGGAGAACAAATTAAGAGCTGAAAATAATATACCGCTTAGAGCATCATACTCTTCCTCTGAAACAGGAGGGATCGATCCCAATACAAGAATTATCAGGGCGAATACTAATGAAAGTATTTATTACGACCAATATGGACATACGAACTATTTGCCGTTGAAGAATAATGGAATGCCATTCCATTATTAAAATATATTTATTATGAAAATGACGTTATTATTTACGATACTGTTAATTTCATTTCAAGTTCCCGTTAGGAACAAAGATTTTCTCGGAAAAATTAATTCTGCGATATATTCAAAGTCAAAAGACGGAGGGAGTTACTCTTTACACAAGAAGCTTATTTCAATGGATAGTTTAGATGTATTTATCAATAGTGACACACTTTTTATTTTGGAAGGTTTTGACTGTGTAACGGCAATTTATTATGGGGAGATGTGGGATAAAAATAAACATATCAGTTATACAAGTGAACCGGATGGTAAAATTACGTTTGACGGGCTTGAGCCCGGCGGTCACAATTTTCCGGACTATGTGCTTGCTTCAGTCAGCAGCTGGGATGCGCGGACAACCAGAAAGATTAATAAAAACGGTGGTCTATATTTTGATGATTTCTGGTCTATTGCTATGATAAGGATTATCATAAACAAGGGCAGAATAAAAGTTGATTATTTTTCTAGTCCGTCATCGTTTCCTTACGGATCACGCCACCGGCCGTGATTGGATTAAGAAACAAGGGAAAGGACATTTTAGTTGAAAAGAGAAAAATTTAACTTAACAAAGTTTGTTCATCATTAAGGAGAAGGTGCAATCATATAAATATTGATTACTGATATCTGTAAAATTTTTGTTATGCCTTGCTTGCAGACATGAGGTTTCAGGCGTGATTGCCGCGCTGAACGAAGGTTGAGAAGGGTTGTTTGAGGGTGCCCGGTACTGCTCCAAATAGTGCTCAATCCAAGCAGCATCCGAGTTCCCTCCGAAACCGAGTACAGCTAGAGGCAATAAGCCGCAGAGAAACCGTAGTCGCAAACAAGATCATAACAAAACAAGAAAAACATATTAAGTAGAGTAATGTTTTGCTAGGAAGAAAAAGAGACACCATTTCATTATTAAAACATATTTATTATGAGAATGACGTTATTATTTACGATACTGTTAATTTCATTTCAAATTCCCGTTAGGAACAAGAATTTTCTCAGAAAAATTAATTCTGCGATATATTCAGAGACAAATGAAGGAAGGACTTATTACTCTTTACGCAAGAAGCTCATTTCAATGGATAGTTTAGATGTATTTATCAATAGTGATACTCTCTTTATTTTGGAAACTCATGACTTTGTAACAGGAATTTATGAGGGGGAGATATGGGATAAAAATAAACATATCAATTATTCAAGTCAATTTGGTAAGATTACATTTGAAGGATTTTATATGCCCGGCAATCACAATTTTCCTGACTATATGCGTAATTTAATCAACGGATGGGATGTCCGGGCAATTAGACTGATTGACGAAAAACGTGGTATACAGTCTGATTCATGTCCTATTGTCGGCATAAGGGTTATGATAAACAAGGGCAGAATAACAGTTGATTCTATAGTTTTTTATGATTTTTTTGATCCGTCGTGGATTCCTTACGGATCAAGTCACCGGCCGTGAGATTGGATTAAGAAATCGGAATAATTGGGGTTGAGGCAGGACATTTTAGTTGAAAAGAGATACCATTTTATTATTAAAACATATTTATTATGAGAATGACGTTATTATTTACGATACTGTTAATTTCATTTCAAATTCCCGTTAGGAATAAGGATTTTCTCAGAAAAATTAATTCTACGATACATTCAGAAATAAATGAAGAAAAGACTTATTACTCTTTACGCAACAGGCTTATTTCAATGGATAGTTTAGATGTATTTATCAATAGTGATACTCTCTTTATTTTGGAAACATTTGACTATGGAACAAGAGTTTATGATGTAGAAATGTGGGATAAAAATAAACATATCAGCTATACATATATACCTACAAACAAAACTAAGGGTAAGATTACATTTGAAGGATTTCATATGCCCGGCAATCACAATTTTCCTGACTATATGCGTAATTTAATCAGCAGATGGGATGTGTCTACGATTAGACGGCTTACCAAGGAGTATGGTCAATTTATTGATTCATGGCCTATTACCGGCATAAGGATTATCATAGACAAGGGTAGAATAACGGTTGATTCTACAGGTTTTTATTATATTCCCGATCCGTCAGATACAACTACCGATTATGATTGGATTAAGAAAAGCAGAGGAAGGAAGTAATTGGGGGAGAGGCAGAACATTTTAGTAGAAAAGAGAGAATTTTAACTTGCATTGAAAAACGGAATAATGAAAGAATAATACAATGATCTGTCGGGAAATAAATAGGATTTCTTTTATTGATCATGAAATTACCTGCACCTTTGAGAGTACGGACTTTGGAGGAGGGAGGATCATCAACGTAAACGGCACTCTTACACCGTACTACTATACCACGGACCACCTTGGAAGCGTAAGGGCAATAACGGATGCAGGCGGCAACGTAGTAGAACGCAACGACTACTATCCGTTCGGGGAAAGCATGACAACTGGCAACACATACCCCACGATGGCTGTGAACAGATGGAAATACAACGGCAAGGAAACACAGACCACAGGCGAGGTGAACTGGCTTGACTACGGAGCAAGGATGTACGATGAGGTGATAGGGCGGTGGACCAAGCCGGATCCGATGAGTGAAAAGTATTACGGAACAAGTGATTATGTGTACTGTATAGACATTCCGGTAATTTTCTGTGATCCTACTGGCAGAACTATCTGGATATATTAGAATAACGATGAGGGTAAAAAGCAGAAGATACAATATTCGGCAGGGATGAAATACTCAGGAAACAACAAATTTGTCTCAAGCTCTATAAACGCCTTAAATGCAATGAATAGTGTTAAGGCAGGAGCCAAGGTCCTGTCAGCCCTAAGTGCATCAAAGTATGATTATGATTTCACAAACACACAATCTGCTGCGGGCAGTGAAACCATGTCCTTTGATTATAAGCACGACAACAAGTACGATGAGGGCGGAGGAGAAATACATGCCGCAAGTCTGTTAAATAGTAGGCTTGATGAAGAAACTAAAGTTAATTTATCCTCTCATGAATTATTTCATGGTTATCAGAGAGAAAACGGCAGGAATCCTGCTACGGTTAACGGCGAGGTAGAGGCTTACCTTTTTGGTTACGAAGTGGCTAATTATTCTATATATGGTCATCGCACACTTTTAACATCCTTTGGAAATGAAAGTCCCGCAAGGTCGCATTACGGACTTGCTATGTCAGATATACAGTTTCGTTCTGGAAGTTTGAACGCCAGTTATCAAACGGCAGTTCATAATTTTATTAATGGAGCCAATGCCAACCAAACCCATATATATGACAAATTTAAGATAGACCCTAATTATAAGCCACTGATATTCGGATTTTTACCTATAGGCAAATAAAATTATTTTTATGTCACGAATATTATTTTCAATTATTTTATTATTATCTTTTTCTATCCTGCCAAGAGAAAGATTAAATGATATTTGTCAGCCAGAACGAGTCTGGCGTCCATTTGATATTGAAAAATCTCCAGATTATTTATACATGGATGGAGTTAATGGTGATATTGTATTGACTTTGTTTATTTCAAAAAACGGACGGATAGTTAATTTTAATATACATCATATTTCCTTAGCAAGAGGAAAAGATACGGTATTGTTTTATCATAATTCCCATGTTGCTATTATGAAAAGAATTAAGAATAAGAAAGATTATCCAGCTAAGGTACAGGTCTGTTATGACAGTATTAAAAAATATGTTGGTCAAATTATCTTGCAACCTACCAGAGATACAATTTTTTACAAGCGAAATATAATAACTTCCATTTTAAGAGTAAAGGTAAGATGCACACCAATACCGAAATACAGTTCAGAAATGTTAAACAATTATTTTAGCAAAAAAGGTTCCGCCAATATAAACAGTATTATACTATACGGAAGAAAATAACCCATACACTTCTATAGTTTCAATTTTTGTTATGTCTTGCTTGCAGACATGAGGTTTCAGGCGTGATTGCCGCGCTGGACGAAGGTTGAGGAGGGTTGTTTGAGGATGCCCTTTACTGCTGCCGAATGGTGCTCAATCCAAGCGGCATCCGAGTTCCCTCAGAAACCGAGTACAGCCATAGGCAATAAGCCGCAGAGAAACCGTAGTCGCAAACAAGACATAACAAAAATGAATAAGCAAGGAGAAAACAAATCAAAATAAAATAAAGTAATGTTCTGTCGGGAATTAAAATATTATCTGTACAACATCAACAACATGCCTCAGACAGTCAGCCGCAATGACACGTTAAAGGCCGCATACACCTACCTTTCAGACGGAACCAAGGTGATGGTACGGGATAGAGCAGACAACACTTCATCCAACGGTTATCTGTATCTTGGTTCCATGGTGTTCAAGAAGACAGGAACAAGCTATGCATTTGAGAGCACGGACTTTGGAGGAGGGAGGATCATCAACGTAAACGGCACCCTTACACCGTACTACTACGCCACGGACCACCTTGGAAGCGTAAGGGCAATAACAGATGCCTCAGGAAATGTCACTGAAAGAAACGACTACTATCCGTTCGGGGAAAGCATGACAACCGGCAACACATACCCCACGATGTCCGTGAACAGATGGAAATACAACGGCAAAGAAACACAGACCACAGGCGAGGTGAACTGGCTTGACTACGGAGCCAGGATGTACGATGAAGTGATAGGACGGTGGACCAAGCCGGATCCGATGAGTGAGAAATACTTTTTTCAATCACCGTATGTTTATGTGAGAAATAGCCCGATAGTATATGTAGATCCAACAGGAATGTATATTGAAGAAAGTAGCCAGCAGGAGTGGGAGAGACGAAAAGGTGATGTTACAAGTCGCAAAGATTATTTACGAAATAGGATTAATAAATTAACCGCAAAAGCAAAAGTTAAGGGTTGGAGTGCTGAGAAATTGGCAAATAAAATTGGTGATAAGAGTGAAAGGATAGCCAGTTTAAATAATAGTCTTGATGTTATGGGAAGTTTGGAAAATAGTAGCCAAGGTTATAGCTTAAACTCTGGTGCTTTAGAAAATCAAACTTTTTATAATCCTAAAACTGGCGATGTTGTTATAAGTTATAGTGGTACAGCGTTATTTGTTCATGAAACAACACATGATGGACAATTTGAAACGGGAGATATAGCATTTGACTCAAAAACGGGGAATACTTTAGCACAAGATATATACGATGAAGTGGCTGCCTATAAAGCTCAATGGGCATATGATGCTTCAACGGTTGGAGGTTTGCAATCATCAAACGATATAACACCGTCGTGGGTACAAGGGATAACAAAACCTAATGGAGATCAGCCATATAAACCTGGAGGTAGCGCCAATACAGGCATAGGACCAGTAAATATAAATTCTACAAGAGATGTTCTAATAAATGCTTATCAACATTTAAAAAATATTTTGCAAACATATCCTGTTAATGCGACATTGAAAAGTATCACCCCTTCGATTTATTATAAAAAGTGAAATATGGAAAAAATCGTTTTATTGTTTTTATGTGTCTTTTGCATGTCATGTTCCGTAAATAGAAATATAACAGGTAAATTTTATGGTACAAGTGCGGGGCTTAGTAAAGGAACATATGATCAATATAATTTAGAGTTAAAGTCGGATAGCTTATTTTATTTTAATATTAAAATTCAAGATGCAAATCCTGGATGCGAAGGTACTTGGAGCCTGTCACATGACACCTTGTTGCTAAAATGTGATAATGTAGAAACTATTACAGATATGTTATCAAGTGGTTATATGAATAAAAGAGAACACAAATTCCGAATCATTAGTAAGAATAAATTAAAATATGAGGATAGAACAGTTTTAAAACGGAAGAAGTAAAAAACGATATTTGGTATTTTGTGTGAAAAAGAAATAATGTCCTTCAAAATGTGTCTGATTGAGGAACGTAGATAACAAGAGAAGTCTACGATTTTATGGGTTTACGAAGTTGAACTTAACGGTCGGAAAATGAAGTATATATGTGAATTTAATATTCGTGTGTGAATTTTCATTTTTGTTATGTCTTGCTTGCAGACATGAGGTTTCAGGCGCTATTGCCGCGCTGAACGAAGGTTGAGGAGGGTTGTTTGAGGATGCCCGGCACTGCTGCTGAATGGTGCTCAATCCAAGCGGCATCCGAGTTCCCTCTGGAACCGAGTACAGCCTAGGCAATAAGCCGCAGGGAAACCGTAGTCGCAAACAAGATCATAACAAAAAAGTATAAACAAGGAGGAAACAAATCAAAAAAAATAGAGTAATGTCCTGTCGGGAATTAAAATATGACCAATTCAACCAAAAGATTAATAAAGCAGATAATTATGGGTTGGGGTCACCTATTTTTCTATTCCTGTTTTTTGTAGGTGATGGCGGCAAGCAAATCCAGGAGAAGGGCAAGGCCGGCAAGGGAAATATAATCAACCCAAAGTTCAGAGAGCAGTGTGCCTTTTAGGTAGACGGAGCGCATGATGTCTACAAAATATCTTGGAGGGAAGGCGTATGTAAGTGTTTGAGCCCAGGAAGGCATAGATTCTATCGGGGTTATAAGCCCGCTCATCAAGACAAATATCATTACAAAGAAGAACATGACAAACATAGCCTGCTGTACTGTGTTTGAATTATTTGCAACAATAACTCCAAGACCGGACATTGAAAGTGCGGCAAGCGCAGCGCCTAAAAATATTGCGCCAATGCTCCCTGCAGGTATAAGACCATAAACAAGCCATGCAATAATCATTGCGACGGCAAGAACAAAAAATCCCATTATCCAGTAGGGAACCAGCTTTGCCAAGGTAAATGTGAACTTGTTCACCGGCGTTACGTTAATTTGTTCTATGGTTCCTATCTCCTTCTCGCTCACTATGTTAAGGGCCGGAAGGAATCCGCATATCATAATAATCAGTATAATCATTAATGCGGGAATCATAAAATACCTGTAAGTTAAAGTCGGATTGTAGCGGTATTGCACTGAGACTCGGGCAGATGAAAAAGATACTCCCTTTTCTTTATACAACTCGGCGATAGATTGAGTTGCGGTTTGACTCATATATTGAGAACCAAGTGAACCTTTTATCGCATTTACTGTGTTAGCAAAAATGCTAACTTTCTTAGGCTTTCCATTTTCAAGATCTTTCTCAAAATCTTTGGGGATTTCTACTATGACATCTACCTTTCCCTTTTCCAAATTTTCCAGCGCCATGGAGTATGTTTCCGCATTATTGCTTAGAGTAAAATAATCTGAAGCCCTTACTTTATTTATCAATCTTTCAGAGGCTTGTGAATGATCATTATCTACAATTGAGATATTAACATGATGCACGTCCATTGTTGTAGTCCAGGGGAAAATCAGCATCACGGCCAACGGAAACATTAGTACCATTTTTGGCAGGAAGGCGTTGCGGAAAAACTGCCTGAATTCTTTATCAAGTAAAACAAGAAGTGTACGCATATCCTATTCCATTTTATCTTTAAAATTCTTCAGGGCCAATGCTACCAAAAACAGCGTCATGGTCAGTAGAACGGAAAACTCTTTAAGCACATATTTAAACGACAGTCCTTCTATCATAAGTTTTCTTATGGCGGAAATATACCACCGTGCAGGAACGATGTATGTCAGGGGTTTAAGGGCAGCGGGCATATTTTCTATGGGGAATACCATTCCTGAAAGCATGATAATCGGCAGCAATAAAAGCATTCCGGAAATAATGAGCGCCGTTATCTGTTTTGACGTCACGGTTGATATTAAAAGTCCCAGAGCCAGCGCAAGGGCAAGATAAAGAAGCGATATTCCAATTACGCCGCCAAGATTTCCGGACATTGGAACTTTTAAAACATAACGTGCCAGAAACAGTATGCAGGCTAGGTTAATACAAGAAAGCGTGAAGTAAGGAACCATCTTGGCAAAAATTATCCTTATCGGTTTTACAGGGGATACAAGGAGTACATCCATTGTTCCGGTTTCCTTTTCACGCACTATAGAAACGGATGTCATCATTGCACATATCAAGATGAAAATCAGACCCATAATGCCGGGAACAAAATTGTATGCGCTGTTCATTTGCGGGTTGTACAACATATGCGTCTCAGGCATTATGGAAGATAAATTTGAAGTTGTTTCTGATGCATTTGAGTTCCCGCTCATCAATATACTTTGTAAATATCCCGCACCTTCCATTGCTTTGTTCGGGTTGGATGCGTCCAGCGCAATCAGCACGGAATTATCTTTTGAGAACTCAACAACAGCATCGCTCTTGCCGGAACGCAGCTCTTTATCTACTTGATTTCCGGAAATATACCCCCTAAAAGTAAAATAAGGGTTAGAAGAGATTTGTTCAACTTGTTTTCTTATGGCCTCTGTTCTGTGTGGTGCGGAGACGGCAAAATTGATATTTTTAATCTCGATGGATATTGCAAAACCAAACAGCAGCAACTCGACAATCGGGAATATTAAAATTATCAGCAATGTCCATTTGTCGCGCAAAATATGCAGTGACTCTTTGTTTACAAATGATGCAAAACCTGTCATATCACTCCCCCCTTTTTGCACCCCTTGCAAGAGACCTAAATACCTCGTCTATTGCGGAGGCGTTAAATTGTTTCTTTAATTCTGCCGGAGAATCAAGTGCTTTAATTTGTCCGTCAACCATTATTGAAACTCTGTTGCAGTATTCAGCCTCATCCATATAATGCGTTGTTACAAAGATTGTTGTGCCTTCAGAAGAGGCTTTGTAGATCATTCCCCAGAACTGACGGCGAGTAACCGGATCTACACCTCCCGTAGGTTCGTCCAGAAATACTATTTCCGGCCTGTGAAGGGACGCAACGCAGAAAGCAAGTTTTTGTTTCCATCCAAGAGGAAGTGAGCCAACCAACGTGTTAATTTCTGATTTAAACTGCAATTGATTCAAGATTTCTACGCTTCTGCGTTCAACTTGCATTTTTGACAGTCCGTAAATACCCCCAAATAACTTCATATTCTCATATACGGTTAAGTCATCATACAAAGAAAAACGCTGACTCATATAGCCAATGTGGTGTTTGATATCCTCTCCATTTCTCATCACATCAAAACCTGCAACAGTGCCTGAACCGGAAGTGGGGTAGCTTAGACCGCACAACATCCTTATAGCCGTTGTCTTACCGGCTCCGTTGGCTCCAAGAAATCCGAAAATTTCTCCGCGCTTTACGTCAAAAGTAATGCGGTCAACAGCCTTGAAATCTCCAAAGTTTTTACACAGCTCCTTTACCGATATGATGTTCTCTTTCATTTTTTTTGTCAGATTTTTGCACGTTTATATGCCCGCCAAATTATTGCGTGTGCATCAGTTTAATAAAAACATCTTCTATCCCCGCCTTGGTTTTATTAAGTTCTATGTTTTTGAATCCTCTTTCTTCTAATGTCTGTTTTAAAAATTCCGGATTGAAATGTTCCGTGGCTACTATGTGATGTGCGGCCCCAAACGGGTAACAATCAACAACTTCCTTCTCACGTCTTGTCGCCGTCAGTATTCCGTACATATTTGTTCCGGAGACGGCATACAACGGTTCTTTAAAATTATTTACTATGCCGTCGGGAGTATTAATGTCCAAAATTTTTCCTCCGTTGATAAGAGCAATTCTATTGCATTTGCTTGCTTCATCCATATAAGGGGTTGATACCAAAATAGATAGCCCCTTTTTCTGCAACTCCAGAAGCATATCCCAAAATTCGCTTCTGGAAACGGCATCCACTCCTGTTGTGGGTTCATCCAAAAACAGAACATCCGGCTTGTGTATAAGAGAGCAGCATAGCGCAAGTTTTTGTTTCATTCCTCCCGACAGTTTACCGGCTCTTCTTGTTTTAAATGGTTCTATCTGTTTGTAAATAGGGGCAATAAGGTCATAATTTTGTTGAAGAGTAACGTGAAAAAGTGCGGCAAAAAAATTTATGTTCTCCTCTACGGTAAGATCAGGATAAAGAGAAAATTTCCCGGGCATATATCCTATCTTGTTTCTAATTGAATGATAATCACTTAGAATATCCATACCGTCAACTTTTGCAGAACCGTTGTCGGAATCAATTAAAGTAACAAGAATACGGAACAGCGTAGATTTACCCGCGCCGTCCGGTCCTATAAGTCCGAAAACTTCTCCGCGCCCGACATTGAAGGTGATACCGTCGAGAGCTTTAAGAGTCCCGTAATTCTTTGAGATTCCGTTAATTTCTATTGCATTTTGCCGCATCATAGCTTAACTTCTCCGTACATTCCAATCTTTATGCGCCCGTCATTTTTTACTGCAATTTTTACTGCGTAAACCATGTCTGCGCGGCTGTCTTTTGTTTGAATTGTCTTTGGGGTGAATTCACTTTCTGAGGCTATCCATGTTATTTGTCCTTGATAATCAAATGTTTTGTTGCCTCCAAAATCTGCAGTGACATTTACTTTTTGTCCAAGTTTTATTTTGGACAGTTGGTCTGAAGTGAAGTATGCTCTTAAGTATATGTTGTCTAAATCTGCAATTTTAAATAGGGGACGGCCGATATTTGCAAATTCTCCGGCCTCACTGTATTTTGCCAGTATTGTGCCTGTTACCGGGGCTTTTATATGAGATTTTTCCAGCTTGTCATTGATTTGAGAAATCTGCAAGTCCATGGCCGAGGAATTTTCATTGATGGATGCGGTACTGTTATTAAGAGATGAAAGCTGGGCGGAGAGTTGCCCGTTTAATACTTTTAATGAGGAGTTTACGTCATCCAGCTGTTTGGATGTTGCAGCTCCGTCTTTAAGTAAATTCTGAACGCGTCTTTTCTCAATCTCCTGTTTTGCAATTTGTTCTTTAAGGGCAGAGACTTGCTTTTGTATATCCGGTCTTCCGGACTTAAGGGCTGCGCTGCTTTTTTGCAGTTGAAGTTTCTGCAAGTAAAGTTGCGTTGTGTCTATGACTCCTGCAACTTCTCCCGCCGTAAGCGTATTTCCTTCCTCTGTGTTGAGATACAGAATCTTACCTGCAGTTTCTGAAGATACCGTAATTTCCGTTGCCTCAAAAGTGCCGGTGGCATCCCAGCTACCCTTGCGGCCGCATGACATTATTACCGTTCCTGCGGCGGCAATAACAAACGAGTATTTTACTATTCTTTTCATATCTGTTTTATTATTATTCTTAATAATTGCCCTTTGTAAATTACCTGTTTACAATATGTTTCAACTGGTATACGGCCTTTACTAATTCTATTTCTCTTGCGGAACGGGCGGTGACGGCATCAGATTCATCCGTTATTTTACCAAGCAAATCGTTGGTGTCTATAATGCCGTTTTTGAGTTTAGATTCTGCGGCTTTTCTTACAGAGGTTCTAAGGGTTACTATTTTGTCATCATCTGAAAGCGCTTTTTTGAGTCTTGTAATTTCTCCGTTTTCTTGTGTTGCCTGCAATTTTGTATTAAACAGGAATACATCATTTTGCACATTTATCTGCTGTTGAGCGGTGCGTATTTTATTTAAATCATTTTTGCGTGTGTAATATGCGCCAAAATTCCACACCATTTTTACACCTGCAATAGCATTCCAGCCGGGATTTTTGTTCATCATGCTTTGGAAGTAATCAAAGCCGGGATAACCGTAGTAACCTTGAGCGAAAAGGCCGAATTTGGGTCTTGTTGAGGATTTTACGAGTTCTTCTTTTGCGGCAAGGCTATTGGATTTGGCTTCAAATATTTTTTGTTCCGGCCTTTGCGGGGTAAGCGATATGAGTGAATTAATACCGGTGCCGTCTTCATTGTCGGTAACCTCCGGCAGAACAAGACGTTTCCCTTTTATCTTTTTTCCAATAAATATTTCAAGCATTGCGACATAACTGTCGCGAGCAGACTTTAACTGATTAATTTGCTGATTTACTGTAAGTAACTGAGCCTCTACCGCATCTGCGTCGGACTGAGTGGCAACGCCGTTTTTTAGCATGGAACGTATTTTATCTAAATTACTATTAAGCAATTGGACGGTCAGGTTGGTCTGGGATATTCTTTTGTCAAGTAACAGTATCCCAAAATATAAATCATCTACGCGTCCCTCTACGCCATATAAATCTGAATCCGCTGAGTTTTGCTGTTCTACTGATTCCGTCTGAGCTAATTTTTTATCTGCGGAAGATTTTCCGCCGTCCCAGATATTTTGATTAATCTCAAGGAGAGCTTTGTATTGTATTTTATCCATGCCGCTCATGCTCATTCCGCTCTGTGCAAGCATGTTGCTAAGTTCGGAAGGAAAGGACGGGACCTCATTTTGCAATGTGGCCTGCCAGGATAGCGTTACCTGAGGCAGGTAAGATTTTTCCGCATTTGATATGGTGTATTGGCGGCTCCGGCTGATCAAATCATATTGTTTTATTTCCGGATAATTTTTCCCGGCAAGTGCGCGGCATTCTTCTATTGTGAGTATGTCTGAATGTGTATCTTGTGCCATCGCCGGAGAGACGGCCGTCACAAAGGGGCAGAGTAAAATTACAAACGGAATTAAATTTTTCATAATGAATTATGTTTTAAAGGATCTTTTGTAAACGGCACATCATTGTCTCTACGGTCTCCTTTTTTCTCTGCTCCATAAAATTAGTCATGTTTATAAACTCTTTGCCAAAGAGTATTTGCATAATAGGATAAGCAATAAAAGGAAATACGTTTAGAGCCACTATGTCCATAATAATGTGACGCACATCAACTTTTTCTTTATGTTTTTTTGCCGTCTCTGCATCCAGCTTGCTCTGAGCTATTTTAAATGTTTTTTTAATCTTTGGTTTTAAAATTTTGACAATTAACTTAAAATGCTCTGGGCTAGAATATATTTCGTTTATAAAGAAGCGCGGCAATTCGGGGTTTTTAAGTATGAAGTTAAAATGACTCTCCATTGCCTCCTTTAATCTCACCTCCAGCGACAGACTGGGGCTGCTCACCGTAACTAAAAACATATTAACCAATATCTCAAATTTTTTGCTGACAATTATATCAAAAAGGTTCTCCTTGGTTTTGAAATAGTAGTGGAGCATTGCGTGTGTAACACCTGCGTTTTTTGCTATTGAAGTTGTGCGCGCACCGTCAAATCCTTTTGTAAAAAACTCATGTTCAGCAGCTTGCAGTATAGCGTCTTCCTTGGTTTGATTTCTTTTCTCGGTTCTCATATTTTATTTTATCTCTTTACGGCCTTAAAAATTTAACAAAATTGTTTAACAAAATTGTTAATAACGCTGCAAATGTACTCAGTTTTTTCAATCCTCCAAAAAAATTATAGGATAAACTTATTGCAGCGGTACAGCCGCTTCTATGTTAAGGATTCGGTTAACCTCTCTATTGCCCTGTTTGGATTTTGCTCCTCTTCCAGCAGGGAGACAAATTTGCTTCCTATGATACCGCCGCGGGCAAATTTGCATGCCGCGGAAAATGTTGACCTGTTGGATATTCCAAAGCCCACCATCAGTTGATTTTTTAAGTGCATATCTTGTATGCGATTAAAGTAGCTGAGTTTTGCGGCATTGAAATCTTTTTGCGCTCCGGTTGTAGATGCGGAGGATACCATATAGATAAATCCGGATGTGTTTTCATCAATTTGGCGGATACGGCTCTCTTCCGTTTCCGGCGTTATAAGCATAATCACCTTAACATTAAACTTTTCCGCAGTTGTCTTAAATTCTTTCATATAGATATCAAACGGAAGATCCGGGATAATGCATCCGTCTATTCCGCACTCATTGCAGCTGCGGCAGAAATTCTCAAAACCATATTGAAAAATAGGGTTTAGATACCCCATTATAATCAGCGGTATCCCGACAGTTTTCCTTATATCTTTTAATTGACCGAACAGCAGTTTAAGACTCATGCCGTTCTTAAGAGCTTTTGTGGCAGCGCTTTGTATAATAGGCCCGTCTGCCATTGGGTCACTGAACGGCAGACCAATCTCTACCATATTTATCCCGTGCCGTTCCAAGCTAATAATTACATCCGCAGTATTCTCCGGAATAGGGGCACCGGCGCAAAAGTAAATTGACAATAAATCTTTTTTGTTGCTTTTAAATAATTCTGAAATCCTATTGATTGTATTCATTTTATTGCTTTTATAAACTTGTTGATTAATTGTACGTCCTTCCTGCCGGGCGCGTATTCAAATTTGCTGTTGATATCTATTCCGGAACAATGAGGGTTAGAGAAACTTTTGATATCCTTTATACTGTCGGGACCAATGCCCCCGCTTAAAAAGAACATTGTATTCCCTTTATAACTGTTTAGTATATCCCAATTAAAAGACTTTCCCGTCCCTCCATATTTAATTTGTTCCGGTTGTTCTTCAGAGTCAACAGGGCGGCACTCTTTTGTGTCAAACAAAAAAAAGTCGCAGCAATTATCATATAAATTTGTAATCTCCAAATCCTTAACATCGGAGATATGAAATGCTTTAATAATTTTATATCCCCTGTTTTTTAATTCTCTGCAAAAATCGGGAGATTCAACCGCATCAGTTCCCGCTTCACCGTTAAGCTGAATGTATTCCAGCCTATAAGGGATAGCTTTTGAACAAATAGTATGCATATCTGCATTTACAAAGACTCCTACTCTATGAGCGAATTCCGGGAGGAGTGACGGCATATCCGCTGCATAACGTGGTGAAAGAGGATAAAAGTTTATCCCCATAAAATCCACATCCATGCTTTCAAGTGCTTGAATTTCCTGGCCGTCTGTCATTCCGCAAACTTTGATGTAAAAATTTTGTCCGTTCATTTTTTAGTTTTTAAGTTTTATTTATTTGTTATCATTGGATAGTTGCGCTATTGTGGTAATAAACTCTTTTAATTTTTTTGCCGGCACTGTTTCTTTCATAAAAGTTTCTCCAATAAGAAATCCTTTATAACCGGCTTCCTTTAAGCGGATTACAGTCTCCGCTTCTTTTATTCCGCTTTCAGAAATTTTTACCGCATTCTCCGGCAGCAATTTTGCCAGTTCAAAAGAGTGTTTAACATCCGTCACAAAACTTCCGAGACATCTGTTGTTTACACCTATGACGTCACACTCCGGAGTACAATAATCCAGTTCATTTTCTTGATGAATTTCCAGTAAAACTTCCATTTTAAGAAAATGAGCCGTTTGTATAAACTCTAGGCAATCACTTTTTTTAAGAGCAGATGCTATTAGCAGAACGGCATCCGCACCTGCAGCCTTTGCCTCAAAAAGTTGATAATTATCTATTATAAAATCCTTCCTCAAAATAGGGATAGATATTTTACTCCCGACGGTTTGTATGTCCTCCGGAGAACCGCCAAAGTATTTTTTATCTGTCAGGACAGAAATTGCGGAAGCTCCGGCCTCTTCATAATAAGGGACTATATCCAGAGGATTTGCATCTTTGTGTATCCATCCCTTTGACGGAGACTTGCGTTTGAATTCTGCAATAATGCCCGTTTCGGATTTTTTGAGCGCAGCGCTAAGCGAGCGACATTCTGAGATTGCAATCTGTTGTTCCAGCCGTCTTTGCGGAATTTTCTTTTTGCTACTCTCAACCTCCGCTCTCTTATTGGCAACTATTTCTAATAGAATGTCTTGCATTATTAATTTTTGGATTTAGCTATTCAGTTCTACAAATTTCTTGAATGTTTTAAGCGCTTTCCCGCTCTCCAGAGATTCCTTTGCTATTGCCATGCACTCTTCTATTTTTTTGTCCGGTTCTATCACGTTTATTGCAAAAGCCGAGTTGGCAATAATGACACTTTTTTGTGATTCAAGTGCTTTGTTATTTAGCACATTGTCAAATATCGTTGCCGCATCTGCGGGTGTCACACCTCCATCTAGGTCTTTGCCGCATACTCTCTTAAATCCAAGCTGCTCAGGTGTATATATGGTTTCACTATAGCGATTTGCAACCTTAAATTCCGCAGTTAATGATATTTCATCATATCCGTCCAGACTGTGAACAACGGCGTACTTTGTCTCTCCCTTCTGATAGACGTAATTGTAAAGACGTAAAAGCGGAAGGTTATAAACTCCAAGCAACTGGTAAGTTGGAAAAACCGGATTTACAAGCGGGCCAAGCATGTTAAAGAAAGTACGTACCGCAAGAGCTTTCCTAACGGGAGCAACGGCTTTTAATGCGGGATTGAAAAGTGGGGCGTGAAGGTATGCAATATTGCAATTGTCAATAGACCGGCGCAATACGTTAATGTCTTTTGTGAATTTAACGCCGTGTTGTTCAATTACATTGCTGGCACCGCTTACGGAAGTGGCGCCGTAGTTGCCGTGCTTTACAACCTTGTATCCCGCCCCGGCAACAACAAAACAAGAAGTAGTGCTTATGTTAAAAGTGTTCTTCCCGTCTCCTCCTGTCCCCACAATGTCAATAGGATTAAACTCTTTAAGATCAACCGGGACACGCATTTCAAGTAGTGCATCACGGAATCCGCACAGTTCATCCACAGAGATGTTTCTCATTAAAAAGACGGTAATAAGAGATGCAACTTGCGCCTCCGTGTATTTCCCCTGCGCAATGTTTTGCAGAATCGTGCGGGCCTCTTCTCTTCCAAGATATTGGCTCTCAAATAGTTTATATAATATGTCTTTCATGATAATTCTATATTTATTTGTCTGTTTTTTATTGAATTACAGTGTTAAAAATTCTCATTCTAAAGAGTCAAAAAATTCTTAATTATTTTTTTCCCGTCGGGAGTAAGAATAGATTCCGGGTGGAATTGAATGCCGTGCAAATCATAGCGTACGTGTCGCAGCCCCATTATGTAACCCTCTTTGCTTAACGCCGTTATCTCCAGACAGGATGGAAAATTTTTCTTGCTTACCACCCATGAATGGTAGCGGCCTGCGAGAAATTCTTCTCCCATTCCCTTAAAAATAGGTTCATCTGCCTGCGTAATAATTGGAGTCTGTACTCCGTGGTAAACATTCTTAAGATTCTCCAGAGTGCAGCCAAATGTCTCTGCAATTGCCTGGTGCCCAAGACATACGCCAAGCATGGATTTTGAGGCGGCATAACGTTTTACAATAGGGAGCAACATGCCGGCTTCCTTGGGAATGCCTGGACCGGGGGAGAGAACTATCTTATCAAACTGCTCAATGTCTTGCAATTTGATTTTATCATTGCGGACTACATCCACATTTTTCACTCCGCATTCAACAATAATCTGATATAGGTTGTATGTAAAGGAGTCATAGTTATCTAAAAGAAGGACATTCATAATAATCTGTTTTTTAATAAATTAAATCTCACGATAGTTTAATGCAATTTTTAGTTTTTGAGTTTAACGGCAATGTCAATCGCTTTTTTTAGCGCCCCCAATTTGTTATTGACCTCTTGCAATTCATTCTCCTCCCTGCTGGAGGCAACAATGCCGCCGCCCGCCTGAAACCACAGCTCATTATTACGGCTGACAAAAGTTCTTATGGTTATTGCCTGATTCAGCTCTCCGTTAAGACCTATAAACCCGATGCATCCACCGTAAGCCCCTCTGTTGTGCGGCTCTATCTGGCTGATTAACTGCATTGCACGCACTTTTGGGGCTCCGCTCAAAGTCCCGGCGGGGAATGTGTCAATAAAGGCTTTGATATGATTAGTGTCTCCTCTTAAAGTGCCGCCAACTCTTGATACAAGATGTATGACATGACTATAATACTGAAGCTCCTTGTAGAAAACAACTTTTACATTATTGCAGTTTCTGGATAAATCATTGCGAGCCAAATCTACCAGCATGGTGTGTTCTGCATTCTCTTTTGGGTCTTTCAACAGCTGCTCTGCAAGCTCTTTGTCTGTTTTGAAATTGCCTGAACGTTTGCATGTTCCGGCAATGGGATCTATATAAGCTCTTTCTCCGTCTATGCGGAAATGCGTCTCCGGAGATGAGCCAAAAATTCTGTATCCTCCAAAATCCATGTAGAACAAATAAGGGGAAGGATTGATGCTTCGCAATGCTCGGTAGACTTTAAAATCATCTCCCTCAAAAGGTTGCACAAAGCGGCGGGATAAAACTATCTGAAACACGTCTCCTCTTAAGCAATGCTCAATCCCTTTGCGAATGTTTGCTTTGTGTTGTTCGTCAGTTAAAGTGCTTGTTAATTCGCCTATTAATTTAAAATTATAGGATGAATAATTTCTATCGTTAATTGCAGTTTCAATCATCCGGAGATTGCTCTTTTCTCCTTTTGACAACATCTCAACCAGTGTCATCTCATTTTTAAAATGATTAAAAATGATAATATACTTGTAAAGAATGTAGAGAATATCGGGCGCGTCATTTCTATCTTCATGGCTCTCTTTTACCGCAATGTTCTCAAAATATTTTACTGCATTAAAAGTTGTATAACCATATAGTCCGCAACAGTTTGCATGATCTCCTTCAACCTTTATGGAATCTATGAAGTCATTAATTCCATCCTCCGCTTTATAAGAGCCGTCCAGCTTTTTTGTCTGTACGGATCTGTCGGGATACTTAATAGTAACCTTGCCGCTGTTCACGCCGATACTTGCAAGAGGACAAATTGCTATAAAGGAATAAGAATTCTCTGCTGCGTGATAATCGGAACTTTCCATAAGGACTGATGTTGAATACAAATCTCTCAGCTTAAGATAAATACTCACAGGGGTATGCAAATCTCCAAGAATTGTTTTTGTGTTTGTTTTGTAATTAAAGGTTTTCATATCCGATTATTTTTTTGTTCCGTCTGCGTTATAATTTAAATAAGTTTCAAGATCTTTATCGCCTCTTCCTGAGACTGTTAGAACAACAACTTCATTTGGAGAAAATTTGATTTTTGGCAAAACACCAAGAGCGTGCGCGGATTCCAGAGCGGGAATTATTCCCTCTAATCTTGTCAGTTCATATCCCGCCTTGATTGCTTCGTTATCATTAACAGCCAAGACAAGGGCGCGTTTTTCTTTTGCAAGATTTGCATGCATCGGTCCAATGCCGGGATAGTCCAAACCGGCTGATATTGAGTATGGTTCCTCTATTTGCCCATCCTCATTTTGAATAACATAAGTGCGTGAGCCGTGAATAATTCCGGTCTTGCCCAGTTTAATAGTTGCTGCCGTTTTTCCGCTGTAAACGCCAAGACCGCCCGCTTCAGCCAGGGTAATTTTTACGCGTGGATTGTTTATGTAATGATAGATTGTTCCCGCCGCATTGCTTCCGCCGCCTACACATGCAATAAGCATATCGGGATAATCCCGTCCCTCCTGTTCCATTAACTGGCTTTTAATTTCTGCACTTATAACCGACTGCAGCCGGGCAACCATATCGGGATACGGATGCGGTCCAACCGTAGAGCCGATGATGTAATGGGTATTCCCTGGATGACAACACCAGTCTCTAATAGCCTCATTTGTAGCATCTTTTAACGTCATATTCCCGGAGGTAACAGGTACTACTGTTGCGCCAAGCATTTTCATCCGCTCAACATTCATGTGCTGTCGCTTGATATCTGTTGCACCCATATAAACAACACACTCCATATTCATCAAAGCGCAAACCGTTGCAGTAGCCACTCCATGCTGGCCCGCACCTGTCTCCGCAATAATTCTTTTCTTGCCCATTCTCCCGGCAATCAAAATCTGTCCAAGCGCATTATTAATTTTGTGCGCTCCGGTGTGATTCAAATCTTCTCTCTTAAGATAAAGTTTGCAACCGTATTTTTCCGAGAGGCGTTTTGCAAAATAGAGCGGAGAGGGACGTCCTGCATAATCATTCAAAAGTTTATGAAACTCTTTCTGAAAAGACTCACTATCAATAATTTTCAAGTAATTGTCTTGTAAATCTGCTACGCATTTGTGGAGAATTTCCGGAACAAATGCGCCCCCAAAATCTCCGTAATAACCATTGTTGTCAACTAAGTAATTCATATTATTATAATTTTTTTAATCTCGACGGAAAAGAAAAAAGCCCTGTCGCAGGTGCGACAGAGCTTTATAAAATTCTTATAGTATTTATGTTATAGCATATACATACGGCGCTGTTTCCCTCACGACATTAAAAGTTGCAAGCGGCGCCACCAATACATATTTGCTACTAACTGTTTCACGGCACGAAGGTACGATTTTTTTTGACCGTTATTCTCCGCAGAATATTTTTCTTACCTTTGCACCCGTAAAAACCAAAAGTTTTACCGGAATTGCTCAGGTGGTGGAATTGGTAGACACGCAGGACTTAAAATCCTGTGGCCAGAAATGGCTGTACGGGTTCGATTCCCGTCCCGAGCACAAGGGAAAGGCTGACTTCTTTAGTCAGCCTTTTCATTTTTTATTTTCCGTAAGCCTTTATACCGTCCTGTAAAAATTTGGTAAAGACCTTTACATCAAGATTATAACCCATAGGATGAACCAGCGGTTTACCCGTTTCATCTAGAATTATATAGTACGGCTGTGCATTTGCGTTAAACTTTGTGAGCATCAGGTTGGAATTAATATCTCCGAGTTCGCTCAAGACTTTTCCGTCAGGCAGAGTAACCTGATCTTCTGCAGGGACAGTCATCTTGTCATCCGCATACAAGGCACATACAATATACTCTTGTTTAAGCATTTGCAAAACTATCGGATTGCTCCATACCCTTGCTTCCATCTCACGACAGTTAACGCATCCGTGTCCGGTGAAATCTAGAAATACGGGCTTATGAACTTTCTGAGCATAGGCCAAAGCTTCATCATAATTGAAGAAACCCTGCAACCCCTGAGGCAGATGCAGTATATCTGAATATTTGGCGTTCAACGTATCAACAACGGCTGTTTTTCCTCCTCCGTCCGCACTTCCGGCGCCAATATAAGCTACTCTAAAATCTTGAGTTTCAATTGGCGGCAGGTATCCGCTCAAAGCTTTAAGCGGCGCGCCCCACATTCCTGGAATCATATAAACCACAAATGCAAAATCAATAATTGCAAGGAGCAAACGCGGAATAGATACATGGTCCTCCTTGGAATCATACTGAAATCTAATTTTACCAAGCAGGTAAATTCCCAGTAATGCAAATATTACAATCCAAAATGCAAGATAGACTTCTCTGTCAAGAATTCCCCAATGATAAGTCTGATCTGCAATAGAAAGGAACTTCATTCCAAGTGCAAGTTCAATAAATCCAAGAACAACTTTTACGGAATTCAACCAGCCGCCGGACTTTGGAAGTTTATCCAGAAGTGAAGGAATAAATGCAAAAATTGTAAACGGGATTGCAAAAGCTATTGAAAATGCAAGCATTGCAATAACCGGAGCCCAAATTTCTCCCTGGGTGCTTCTGATTAAAATGCTTCCAACTATAGGGCCGGTGCAAGAGAAAGAGACAAGCACCAGCGTCAAAGCCATAAAGAAAACTCCAAGCAAACCTCCTTTATCAGATTTTGAATCAGCTTTGTTTACCATCCGGCTTGGCAGCACAATCTCAAACGCGCCAAAGAAACTCAATGCAAAAACAAAGAACACAATAAAGAAAATCAGATTTGGTATCCAATTGGTGGCCAGCCAGTTAAAAATGTTTGCAGTAACGCTACCACCACCGATCAAATATGTAATCAGTATTATTACCGCTATGGGCAACGTGTACAGCGCAACAATTGAAAGGCCGTACATACTCGCCAGGAACTTGCCGCGGCTGCTTGTTTTTTTCTTATTGTCTCCATCGGGCTTTTTCTTATCCTCTCCCTCTGAGGTATGCATGAAAAATGAGACCGTCATAGGCACCATTGGGAAAACGCAAGGAGTAATCAGCATTGCAAAACCCCAAAGAATTGCTTCAAGCACAAGGCTCCATAGGGAACGATGTCCAACGCCCGAGTTATCCACTTTGCTTCCGCTGTTAGCTGAACCTGCACTTGTTATGTTACCGTTGCCTATATCGCTTATACTGTCTGCTGTAGTATTTGCCCCGGAAACTACTGCATTTCCGGTATTTCCTTCCGTTCCGGAAACTGCGCCTGTATCATTCGCTCCGGATTTTTCAGCGGCAGGGTTGGTTGCAGCGGCAAGAGTCACACTAAAATCCTTCTCTCCGTTGACGCAATTACCTGATTTACAAGCCTGCCACTCAACATGAACAACAACTTGAACCGCCTTTTTGGAAAGCACCTGAACTTTTTGCACCAAAACAGTTCCGCTCCCAAATGTTCCAATTTTCATTTGGAATATATCGTCGTAAGATTTTGTGACTTTGCCTTTTATGAAAGGCTTGCCAACAAGTCTGAAATCTTTATTAACCAGAAAACCGGAAGCGGGTGCAACCTTATAAACAGTTGCGTTTGGCCCGTCCGTATAAGGGCCAAAATCATATACGTGCCACTCAGGCTCTATGCCTGCAACTAGTTGAACTTCATAGATATCATTACCGTCACTTGCAATCTTTTGCGTCCAGGTAACAGGATCTTTAATATTTCCAAATTGCGGGACACTCGCAAACACAGCACTTTGCAAGGCACAAACCATTATAAGCGCCGTAAATATTCTGTATATCTTCTTCATAAAATCATATTTAATTTGGCATGCGCACTATCTAAGCCAAACGTTATCATTACAAAAGTAATGATTTTTATGACTTTTCTTGAAAGGCGTCTATCAACACGCGTGCAATTGCATGAATAACCAAATCAACTGAATTTTAGGCGCTCGGGTAGAAAATAGATACTTGTGATCAGATAATTCTGTCTGGAAAACGGTCAGTTATGTAGCGCTCTACGGCCTGCGGAAAGTTTGCCTGCTCCAGCACGTGAATCTTTGCCGCCAGTGTTTCCGGTGTATCTTCCGGATTTACAGGACATTTGGCCTGAAACAGAATTTTGCCGTGGTCCATTTGCTCATCCACAAGATGAACGGTTATACCGCTCTCCTGTTCATGCGTCTCAATAACAGCCTTATGAACATGCTCCCCATACATCCCCTTGCCTCCAAATTTTGGCAGCAGGGCGGGGTGGATATTGACAATTCTGTCGGGATATAAAGAAATAAGAACTTTTGGCACCTGCAGCAAATAGCCCGCAAGGATTATGAAATTTATATTATTGTGTTTCAGATACTTAATTATATCCGGGTTTTCTTCTGAACAAAGCTGCTCCTTGTCCAGCATCAAATACTTAACCTTTAGCCTTGCGGCACGCAGCAAAACGGGAGCCGCAGGGTTATTGGAAATCACCAAATCTACACGTGCAAGCCCCTCCGGAGCATGCTTGGAGGCATTATCGGCACTATCTTTGCGTCCGTTCTCATCAATGCCGTTAAAGTACCTTATCAAATTTTCCGCATTTGTGCCCCCGCCGGAAGCCAGTATTGCAAAATGAATCATAGTCAAAAGTCAAAAGCGGGGCAAATATACTCAATTTTGAAAAATTTGATTACCTTTGCGCACTACTAAAAATTAAACTTAATTATTAACTAAATTATTTAATCATGGCAGACATTACTTCTAAAGTTAAAGAGATCATCGTTGACAAATTGGGCGTTGATGCAGCAGAGGTTACCCCGGAGGCAAGCTTTACAAAAGACCTAGGCGCTGATTCTCTTGATACAGTAGAACTTATCATGGAATTTGAGAAAGCATTTGAGATTACAATTCCGGACGAGGCGGCTGAAAAGATAGCTACTGTTGGAGATGCTATCAAGTATATTGAGGATAATAAGAAATAGTCCCAATACAGTTATAAGGGGGTTCTGAGAGGGTTTTAAAGTCCCCGACAGATTTCCCCTTTCTTTTTGTACCATTTTGGAATCTTTGAGTTATAAGATTCTTTTTATTATAGTCTTAAACAATTCACCGGAGAAATTACAATGGAGTTAAAGAGAGTTGTCATTACAGGTATAGGTACCATTAACCCTTTGGGTAACAATATAAAAGAGTTTTTTACATCTCTTGATAATGGAGTCAGCGGTGCCGGTCCCATTACAAGATTTGATGTATCTGAGTTTAAGACAAAATTTGCCTGCGAGGTAAAAAATTTTGATCCTCTTCAGCACGGCCTGGACCGCAAAGAGGCAAGGAAACAGGACAGATATTGTCAGTTTGCCATGGTTGCTTCTGATGAGGCAATTGCAGACAGCAAGTTGGATTTGGAGAAAGAAGATAAGACCAGAATAGGTGTTATCATCGGTTCAGGTGTTGGCGGCATAGAGTCTATGACTCAAGAAATTATAGAGTTTGCCGATGGCCACAGAATTCCGCGTTTCTCTCCGTTCTTGATTCCCAAAATGATTGCCGATATGGCTTCCGGTTTGGTTTCCATCAAATACGGATTCCGCGGACCGAACTATGCAATTGTTTCCGCTTGCGCATCGTCTTCTCATGCAATGTGCAACGCTTTTGATATCATGAGATTAGGAGAGGCTGATATAATAGTAACGGGAGGAGCTGAGGCTGCAATAGCAATTCCCGGAGTTGGCGGATTTAATTCTGCGCAAGCTCTTTCCACAAGAAATGATGATCCTAAAACCGCAAGCCGTCCGTTTGATAAAGACAGAGACGGATTTGTATTAGGAGAAGGTTCCGCTATACTTGTACTTGAGGAATATGAGCATGCAAAAGCCAGAGGAGCAAAGATTTATGCAGAACTGGCAGGTTCCGGAATGACGGCAGATGCTTACCACATTACGGCTCCGCTTCCTGACGGCAGCGGTGCTATGTGTGCAATGAAAACCGCACTTAAGTGTGCAGGGTTGGAGCCAAAGGATATTGATTACATCAATGTACACGGAACATCTACTCACCTTGGAGATATTGCTGAGTTAAAGGCAATTAAAGAGGTTTTTGGAGAAGATGTTTACAGACTGAACATAAGTTCCACCAAATCTATGACCGGTCACATGCTTGGTGCTGCAGGAGCTGTTGAGACTCTTGCCTGCATTCATGCAATAGATGACGGAATAGTTCCTCCTACAATCAATTGTCAGAATCTGGATCCTGAAATTGATCCAAAATTGAATCTGACTTTGAATAAGGCTCAGAAGAGGGAGGTTAGAGCGGCAATGAATAATACGTTTGGTTTTGGCGGTCACAATTCTTGCCTTATCCTTAAAAAGATCTGTTCTGCCTCTCCATATCAAGGCGAATAAAGATGAACAGCAGTATGCTGAAACTCAGCATGCTGGAACCTCCGTAACTTAAGAACGGCAACGGAATACCAATCACGGGCATCAATCCCATAGTCATTCCTAGATTAATAAAGACATGCATGAAGAATATGGATGCCACGCAGTATCCGTATATTCTGGCAAAGTTATCCGGGTTCTTGTCGCTCAAGATAAGAATCCTGATAATAAGATAAATATAGACGGCAATTAAAATCAGACTGCCGGCAAATCCCCACTCTTCTCCAACCGTACAGAAAATGAAATCCGTACTTTGTTCTGGCACAAAATTGTATTTAGTCTGAGTTCCTCTCAAGTATCCTTTTCCAATTATTCCGCCGCTTCCTATTGCAATCTCACTTTGATGAACGTTGTATCCTATCCCCTGCAAATCTTGATTAACGCCAAGCAGGCTCTCTATTCTGGCGGTCTGGTGAGGCTGTAAAACGTTTGTAAAAATGAAGTTAACGGATATGACAAATAATGATGCTACCAAGAAGCTGGTTACCAGATATTTTGACGGGGTATCTCTTTTAATTATAGCGTCTTGCAGCCAGATAACAAGGTAAGGCAAAACAGCAATGAGCGCAATATATTCCGGCCGTATAATTGTTAGGAAACTCAAAAATTTTACCCTCAATATCATTGGAATACAGGCCATAAATATTAGCATCGGAAGTATGACCATAAAATTTCCCGGAATGTTTCTCTTTATTAATCCCCTTATTATTCCGGCCGCGGCAAAACAGCAAATAATTGCAACTAGGGGAGAAGAAACTATCGTGATGACAAATAGGGCAATAATGACAAATAAAAATGACAGTACCCAACCACTAAGTCCCTCTCTATAAAGGACAAATATAAGTCCAAGGTAAACCAGCGCACTGCCCGTTTCTTTCTCCGCAATGATTAGCAGGATTGGAATCAAAATTATTGCAGCGGTCTTGAATGCGTCTCTGATGTTTGCAAGTCTGAATCCGTATTTGCTCATTACGTATGAGAGCAGCAGTGCCGTTGTAATTTTAGAAAACTCGGCTGGCTGGAAGGCAAATGAGCCAAGGTAAAACCATGATTTGGAGCCATTTACTTCTTTGCCGGCAAAGATTACAACAAACAAAAGCAGCACCATCACTCCATAGAGAACAGGGGAGAATACGTCATAAATTTTCGGGTTTATTATGTAGATTATAAAAACTGCGGCAACAAAGGAGATACACATCCATATAAACTGCATCCCGTATCTTTGAGTAATGTCAAAGATAATAGGGTGATCCTCAGTGAATACGGCGGAATAAATGTTTAACCAGCCAAAGATTACCAAGAACAGGTAAGACATCAGCAGTCCAAAATCTATTTTTCTATATATTGGTTGACCGTACATTAGACCTCTTTTTTATTTTATATGCCTTTTTTCTCCCGACAATTTTTTCGGCTCTATTCTTTCATAATATTTTTTGCCGGTGCTGTCTCTCTTTATAATGTATTGACCGGGAATCAGTTTGCGTCTTACGGGAACAAATTGCTGTGTGTTTGCCTTAATTATTTTCTCTTCAAGGTCTTTCCTTTTGACTGTTCCGTTTAAATATTTCTCTACCATTAATGATGCAACCGGGGCGGCCCAAGTTCCTCCAAATCCCGCGTTTTCTATATAAACGGCTACTGCAATTTTTGGATGATTGCGCGGGGCAAAACAGATGAATGACGCATTATCTTTTCCATGGGGATTTTGTGCTGTTCCGGTCTTTCCGCACAAGTCAATCCCGTCTATGTGGGCAATTCTTGCAGTTCCCCCAGGACCACCGTTTGCGGCCAGATACATTCCCTCTATAGCCGTTGCAAAATGCACGGTATCCACACCAACATAATGCCTGACTTTAAATGAGTTAGCCCTTGTTGTGTCCGGCGCATTTTTAACCAAATGGGGCACGTAGTAGTATCCTCTGTTTGCTATAATTACCGCAAGGTTGGCAAGATGCAAAGGTGTTGTGCCAATTTCTCCCTGCCCTATTGCAAGTGACAAAATATTAAATGAGTTCCATCTTCCCTTGCCGTGGATTTTATCGTAAGTCTTTGTGGTCGGGAGCGTTCCCGCAAGCTCAGACGGGAAATCGCTTCCAAGTTTTTTGCCAAATCCAAATTTCATTACGGCGTCTCTCCAATGGTTAAATGCCACAGAAATCGGGTTGTATTTTGGATTTGTAACTATCGCCCTATAAACATGCGCAAAGTAAGCATTGCATGACATACATACGGCAAGTTTAAAATCCAGCGGGCTTGCGTGATGGTGACACCCCATTTTTCCGCCCGGAAAATAGTAGCCGCCGTTACAGGGAAATCTGCTGTCCGGAGTAATGACTCCGTCTTGCAGACCAATTAGTCCGTTTACAATTTTAAAAACAGATCCCGGAGGATATGCAGCCATGGCGGACCTGTTAAACATTGGCTTATACGGGTTATCCGCTATTTCTCTGTAATGCTTGCGCATGTTGGAAAGTTGTGCTATGGTAATGCACGGAGAAGAGATAATTGCAAGAATTTCTCCGGTTGAAGGTTCTATTGCGACAACGCTTCCAACTTTATTTTGCATCAGCAGCTCTCCATATTGCTGCAGTTCTCCGTCAATAGAAGAAATTAAATCTTTTCCGGGCACGGCCTCAACATCATATTTGCCGTTTTCAAAACTTGAACGTATTCTGTTGCGTGAATCTCTGATAAAAATATTGTATCCCTTTTTGCCGCACAGTACATCTTCATAAGATTTTTCCATGCCGGTAACACCCACGTAATCACCTGGTTTATAGTCCGGATGTTTTGACAGAAATGCAGAATCCACTTCTGAAATGTATCCAAAAAGATTGGCCCCGGCATTAAAAGGATAAGTCCTTGCCGTTCTGCTTATGGCGTAAAAGCCCGGGAATTTGTAAGACTTCTCTGCAAACAAACTGTAATCGGCACCGGAAACCTGCTTGATAAAAGTAAAAGTCTGGTATCCTATTTTTCTTTTATTGATTCTATAGTTGCGGAGTTTTTTTCTTACAATATTATAATCAATATGAAAAGTTTCACAAAAATCAGAAGTGTCAAAAGGCTGTATATCCATGGGAGTCACCATGATATCATAAGTTGTTCTGTTGCCTACAAGAGTTTTTCCGTTGCGGTCATAAATTATTCCTCTTGCAGGATAGCGAGTCTCATAAAGCAGAGCATTATTATCTGCATTTATTTTATACTCCTTGTCTAGGATTTGTAAATAAAATAAACGCATTGCCAGAATAAGACCGACAATTATAACGCCGATTATGAGAATGTTTTTTTTATGCATTTTTTACAATGCCTTTAGCCGGACCAAAGTTACTGCATTAACCTTTGGAAAAACAATTTTTCCAAAATAATTGCAATAATAATATTGACGACGATGTTTACTAAAAGTCTGATTACCAAGAATACCATAGAACCGGAACCAAAATCATCCAGCATAGTATAGCAAATAAAAAAGACAGTATATGATAACAGAAGAAATGTTAAAAACTTTTGAAACCCAAAATGTTTGCTGTTTACATCTTGCGCTCCGCTTCCGCTTTCATATCTGGCAAGTCCCTTTATAAATGTGTGTTTGAAAAATGCAATTGCGGTTAGGCTTGTTGCATTCAGCCCCAGCAGACCGTCAGAAAGAGAGTCTATAAGGAGTCCCGCAACAAACGCAATTATCATTAGCAGCACAGGTTTAAAATCATTTGGGAGCATTAATATAAACAACGGAAAAACAGCAATATACAGCGGAGGCCAAATATTGACAAACTCGCATATCAGCAACTGAATTATTAGAGTTGCAATACCAATTATAGTATATTTTACCACGCGGTTCATTCTTTATCTTTTACTATAAGACGGCTGAAATTTTGAGAGAGAATCTATCTGATGCCTGTGCCTGTGTTTAACCACTATCACATAATCCAAATCTTTAAAGTTTTGCATAAGCCTAACTTTGATTTGCTTGTGAGTTCCGTTAACTACTCTGTATGAAACCGCGGTTCCAATGGGAATATTGGCGGGATAGAAAGTTGAATATCCGCTTGTAAAGACAGTATCTCCCCTTCTAACTTTAATGTGCTGAGGTATTTCCGTAAGCTGCGCATAATAGATAGACTTATGGTCCCAGCGCAATGTTCCAAAGATATTAGACCTCCCGATTTTTGCACTTATCGTTTGTTTGTTATTAAGAAAAGAGAGTACGTATGTATAATCCGCGCCTACAGCTCTTGTGATTCCTACAACTCCAATAGGGGTGATAACTCCCATATCTTCAGACATTCCGTCCTTTGCACCCTTATCAATAATCAGGTAATTGTGCTCTGTGTTCAGACTGTTTTTAATTACTTTAGCAAGCTGATAATCATACATTACCATACTGCTGTCCAATCTTATTGTCGTGCTGTCGGTTCCGGATGATGCATTCCTGTCAATATTATGAATTTTGCCTTGGAAAGAGCCTTCCGCGATACTGTTCTGAATACAATTTCTATACAGGACATTTTGCTTTAGCAGCAATGCATTTTGTTTTATCAAAGATGCATTAATATCCTTTAATCTTGTGTAATCTTTAATCGCAGTATTCCTCTCCCAGAAAAAACATTGGAAAGAGCGTATAGTCTCAAAGATCCTGTACCTTTGGACAATACCATTGTTCATAATCATAAGCACTCCCGCCGTTTCTAAAACCACAAACAGTACAAAGCGTCCAATTGCATTATAGATCAGCGGTGGAATTTTCATTTTTCTCCCGACAGATTATTATCTCATAAGATAAGGCAGTTTTGCAGGATTCTTAAGCGCTGTACTTGTGCCTCTTGCAACTGCTCTCAACGGATCTTCTGCAACATGGAAAGGAATCTTAAGCTTATCTTCCATTCTCTTATCCAATCCTCTAATAAGCGCTCCGCCTCCGGTTAGGAAGATTCCCTCTTTAACGATATCCGCATACAACTCCGGAGGAGTCTGCTCAAGAACCTTAACAACAGTGGTTTCCAACTTTGCCAAAGACCTGTCCAGACAGTGTGCAATCTCCTGGCTGGAGACGGAAATCTCCACAGGATAAGCTGTCATCAAATTAGGACCTTTTGCAACAAAAGGCTCGGGAGGGTTATCCAGTTCCGGAATGGCCGCTCCAACTGCAATTTTAATTTGCTCTGCAGTAATTTCTCCAATTTTGATATTATGCTGTTGTCTTAGATATTGCTGAATATCAGATGTAAATACATCTCCTGCAACCTTTATGCTCTCTTTGCAAACAATACCGCCAAGAGAAATAACGGCGCACTCCGTGGTGCCTCCTCCTATATCTACAACCATGTGTCCGCTAGGCTCTTCTACATCCAGTCCTATTCCAAGAGCGGCCGCCATAGGCTCATAAATAATATAAACGTCTCTTCCGCCGGAATGTTCCGCAGCGTCACGCACTGCCCTTATTTCCACCTCGGTACTGCCGCTAGGTATGGCAATTACAATCCTAAGGTTTGGCGTAAAAAGCGTTCTCTTATTGTTAATCATCTTAATAAAGCCGCGAATCATCTGCTCCGCAGCATTGAAATCTGCAATAACACCATCTTTTAACGGCCTGACTGTTTTGATGTTTGGGTTTGTTCTCTCATGCATCAGCCTTGCGGTGTGTCCGTATGCTATTGGTTTGCCTGTTATTTGGTCAATAGCAACAATTGAAGGTTCATCAACCACTATTTTGTCATTCATAAAAATGACGGTATTGGCTGTCCCCAAATCAATTGCAAGCTCCTGTGTTAAAAAAGAAAATGCCATATCTAATGTTTAAAATGTCTTATTCCTGTCATTACCATTGCAACATTGTTGTTGTTGCACCAATCTATGCTTTCATTGTCTCTTATAGAGCCGCCAGGTTGAATAACTGTTTTAATGCCTTCTGCAGCAGCTATTTGTACGCAATCAGAGAACGGAAAAAATGCGTCCGAAGACATAACCGCCCCCTGCAAATCAAAGTTGAAAAATTTAGCTTTTTGAATAGCTTGTTTCAGCGCATCTACTCTGGAGGTTTGTCCTATTCCGCTGGCCAGCAGTTGTTTCCCTTTTGCAAGTACAATTGCATTAGACTTGGAATGTTTAACCAGTTTGTTTGCAAAAATCAGGTCAGGAATCTCTTCATCTTTTGGTTTTAAGATTGTTACGGGCTTAAGATCTTCCGGCGTCTCTACATAACTATCTCTTTCCTGCTCTAATACTCCGTTCAGCAATGAGCGGAATTTTTTCTTTGGAAGAACTGTGCCGCTGTTTACAAGAATCACGCGATTTTTTTTAACTTCCAGTATATCAAGCGCCTCTTTAGTATAAGATGGGGCAATCATAACCTCAAAGAAAATTTTATTCATCTCCTCTGCAGCCGTTTTGTCAATCTCTCTGTTTGTTACAAGAATGCCGCCAAACGCAGAGACCGGATCTCCGGCAAGCGCTTTCTCCCAGGCTTTTACAAGATTGGGATCACTTGCGCATCCGCATGCGTTAGTATGTTTTATAATTGCAACCGTGGTCTCAGTAAAATCATTAATCAGTTCTATTGCAGACTCAATGTCCAGCAAATTGTTGTGTGAAATCTCTTTGCCGTGAATCTGTTCCGGAAGAGAATTTTTTGGACCAAAATACATCCCTTTTTGATGAGGATTTTCTCCGTAGCGCAGGCCTCTGCTTTCCGTAATGCTCTTGTCAAATACCGGAATGTCAAAACTTTGGTTAAAGAAATCAAAGATTGCGGTATCATAGTGAGAGCTGACTTCAAAGGCTTTTGCCGCAAAAAATTCTCTCTCCTTAAGTTCCGTTTTTGCTCCTTTCTCTTTGAGAATCTGCAAAAACGGACCGTAAGATTCTTTAGAAGGAATGATTACAACATCATTATAATTTTTGGCAGCGGCCCTTATAAGAGAAATGCCGCCAATATCTATTTTCTCTATAATATCTTGATGATCAGCTCCTTTTGCTACTGTCTCCTCAAAAGGATACAGATCCACAATTACAAGGTCTATCGGGAGTATAGAGAACTTGTTAAAATCATTTTTATCCTCTTCATTGTCCCTTCTGCCAAGAATCCCACCAAATACTTTGGGATGCAAGGTTTTAACTCTACCCCCAAGAATAGACGGATATCCGGTTATGTCTTCAACTTTAGAAACGGGAATACCGTTTTTGCTTAAAAAATCACCTGTTCCCCCCGTGGAGAGAATTTCCACTCCGTTTTTTAGTAACTCTTTGGATATCTCCAATATACCGTCTTTAGAGTACACGGATATAAGAGCTCTTTTAATTTCATTCACTTTGTCTTAATTTCTATAAAATATACCGCGTAAAGTTAAAAAATATAGCGTAAAAATTGATACTTTTGCAAAGATACATTTCCAATATGTCAATTCAAAGCAAATATTATGCAATAATTACAGCCGGGGGGAGCGGTACAAGAATGGGTTCCATGGTCCCAAAACAATTCTTGGAGCTTGCCGGTAAACCCATATTGTTTAGGACTTTAGAGTTATTTACTAATCTTGACAGGGAAGTGGAGATTATCCTTGTCCTGCCCCCCAGATATATTAAAAATTGGCAGGATTACTGCGTTAAAAACCAGCTTTGGTTTAAACATCTCATTGTGGAGGGCGGGTTGACACGTTTTCACTCTGTAAAAGCCGCCCTTGAGTTTGTTCCGGATAATGCGGTTGTAGCAGTTCATGACGGGGTGCGTCCCTTTGTACCAAGGGAATTGGTGCAAGAGATGCTGGATTATGATTTTTCTGAAAAATATGCCGGAATAATTCCGATTCTTTCAATGGTAGATTCCATGAGAGAAAAAATTCTTGATTCAGAGGGTGAAATGACCGGCAGCCGTCCCGTGCCAAGAGATAATTATTTTATTGTTCAAACTCCACAGGTGTTTGATTCTACGCGTCTTAAAAGGGCATATAAAAAACCGTACTCTCCAACTTTCACAGATGATGCTACAGTTATAGAAAGTGCGGGTTATTCTGTTGACACTTGTGAGGGGAGCAGATTGAATTTAAAAATCACTACCCCTGAAGATTTAAAAGAGGCTAACATAATTTACGCCTCTTTGTAGACTATCTCTTCTTAGCTCCTTTTGCTTTTTGTCTTCCGTGATATCCTTGAGCTTCCGGATAATCTTTAACCCAAACCTGACGTTCAATTGCCTGGTCCAGAGATACAAGCGTTTCAGTATCCTGTACGCTGGGAATATTTTGAATAGTATTAATCAGAATGTCCAAAAGATGGTCATGATTAAAACAATACATTTTTAAAAGCAAAGTATGTCTTCCGGTAACAAAGTGACATTCAACTATTTCTGGGATTTTTTTAAGAGCCTCAATTACTTCCGGATACTTGTTTACAGGTGAAAGGTTCACCTCTACAAACGCGCAAACATTTAGTCCAAGCGTTGATGGCTTTACAAGAAGACGGGAACCTGTAATAATTCCCAATGATTCCATCTTCTTAACTCTCTGATGAATAGCTGCACCGGAAACTCCGCAATCGCGAGCGATTTCCAGGAAAGGCATTCTGGCGTTCTTTACAAGAGAAGAGAGGATTTTCTGGTCTGTGTCGTCGATTTGATATTTTGGCATATTTATAAAATTTAACTGTTTTTGCTCACTGTTCTGAACAAAAATAGTAAAATTTTTTATAAAATATTACTTTTTCTGTAATAAAATAGCCATCTAATTGGAATATTACCGGCGCAAGCGGAGTCATAATCACTCTGTGTACAAGGGATAAGCAATTGACTTTTTGTGCTCTCGACAGGAATTTCCATCCACCACCTGCCTGTGTTTAAGCTTGTTACAAAAGAAATAGCATCGCTGCCTCCGCCCATGTCAACTATTTTACGCATGAATTGCATTGCAAGTTTGCCCTTTGAAATAGAAATCATGGGGTCTTCTTTCAAATTAGAAGTAATGCCATCAAAAATATGCCAGACAACTTGGGATACAAGAGCGTCACATATATGCTTTCTGCTCTTTTCCAGAGAGATACCAAATAAAAAGATAGCTTTTAATTTCTGGGAGAATGCGGCATACCTAACAATTTGACATATTTCATTGCTCATGAACCCGTTTGGATTTCCTTTCTCTTCCGACCACGGATAGTCTGCGTATTTTACGGAATGCATATCAATAAAAATGTATTGTGCATCTCTCAGAAGCGGCTCGCATTGAGTCATATCATCTCTTATCTCTCCAAGGTGCAGCGTTTCAAAACCACTGTCATTCAAAAAGATATCTATTCCCGGATTGAACAAATATCTCTGTACTCCAAGCAGCGCAAAACTCTTTAGGTTTTTATTTGTAAGCATAGGAAAAGTGTCCTCCGGGTTTGCAAGAAAGTCTCCCGATGATATAAGTGCGGCTGTAAAAGGTTTGCCGCCAATAATACCTTTAAGAGAGGGAAGCTGTTCTCCGCAAAGAACAACTGTGGGGAGCTTAGATTTTAAATTTTTTTTCAGCGTGGCGGAGAAGTTTTTCTCATCCGGGGCGCTAATTAGTTTTGCGGCAGAACGTGCATTTTTTTCTGCATACAGTTCTTTGTAACCGCTTATTACTGAATCTAATTTGCCTTTTGCCATAGATCGGGAATATATTCCTTATAATTATTTTTTGCCTCTTTTCTTACCCTTACCTGTGGGTTCAGAATTTTTAATGATATTCTGACAATCTTCCAGTGTAAGTTCTTCCGCCTTCTTTGCGTTCTTTCCCTTTGGAATTTTATAGTTGTCTTTGCCGCATTTTATATATGGGCCAAATCTTCCGTTAAGAACATGAATGTCCTCTTTTTCAAAAACTCTTATGACTTTGTTAGCTTCTTTTTGAATGTGATCTTCTATTAAGGTGCAGGCCTCATCCTCTGTAATTGTGTAAGGATCATATAGTTTGCCAAGAGAGACAAATTTGTTGTCATACTTTATGTACGGGCCAAATCTTCCAATTGCAGCGGTGATGGCTTTATCTTTCCATTTGCCAACTTCTCTTGGAAGGTCAAATAATTTAAGCGCATCTTCCAGAGTGAGCGTCTCTATGGATTGACCTTTTCTAAGGCTGGAGAATTCTTTTTTAGGATCATCGTTATCTCCTTTTTGAACGACGGGTCCAAATTTTCCCAGTCTTACAATTATCTCTTTTCCTGTTGCAGGGTCTTTGCCCAAAGAGCGCTGCGCATTTACGTGTCCCTTCTCTTCCATTGATGCTTCCACTTTTTTGTGGAAAGGCCCGTAGAAGCTCTTAATCAGATTGTTCCAAACAAGTTTTCCGGCTGCAACTTTATCAAAATCGTCCTCAATTTTTGCCGTAAAACCGTAGTCCATGATAGATGTAAAATACTTCTCCAGAAAATCTGTCACAAGAATTCCGATGTCCTCCGGGAATAATTTATTTTTCTCCGCGCCTGTCTTCTCTGTCAAAGTTGTTTTCTCAACTTTTCCTCCCGACAGTGTCATCTTTTCATAACTTCTCTCAACACCGTCTCTCTCCTCCTTTACTATATAGCCTCTTGCCATGATTGTTGTAATGGTTGGGGCGTAAGTGGAAGGGCGGCCAATCTCCAGCTCCTCCATTTTCTTTACAAGAGATGCCTCTGAATATCTTGGGGGTTTTTGCGTAAATCTCTGGGTTGCAGAGATTTCAAGGGCATCCATTAATGCTCTGTCGGGAATATTAGGGATAAGCTGATTTTCCGACTCGTCATCTTGCTCATCATCTTTTCCCTCCAGATATAATTTTAAAAATCCGTCAAATAAAATCTGCTCTCCCTCACTTGTGAATTTCTCGGAAATTTTATCTCCTCCAATTGTGATGACGGTCTTCTCCAATTCTGCGTCTGCCATTTGAGAAGCAACTGCGCGTTTCCATATTAAGGAGTATAATCTTTTCTCTTGTGCCGTTCCTTCTATTGTCATATTGGAGGCATAGGTAGGGCGAATAGCCTCATGAGCCTCTTGTGCCCCCTTGCTCTTTGTTTTGTATTGTCTTGTCTTTGAATACTGAGCTCCGTAATTCTCTGTTATAGCCTGCTTTATGGTAGTTAATGCAAGCGTGGACAAATTTGTGGAGTCTGTACGCATGTAGGTGATAAGTCCGCTCTCATAAAGTTTTTGAGCAATCCTCATTGTTTGAGCAACGGAAAAACCGCACTTACGTCCCGCCTCCTGCTGAAGAGCAGATGTGGTAAACGGAGGCGCAGGTGTTCTGGATATTTTTTTCTTCTCCGTTCCATCTACTATAAAGTTGCAGCCGTTGCACTTATTTAAAAATGTTTCAGCTTCTGCAGATGAATTGAATTTAGAATCCAGTGTTGCGCCAAGTTTTATCTTGCCGTCTAAAGTTGCCGGATGAAATACGCCGGTAACCTTATAAAAGGTGTCTGCCGTAAAAGCTTGAATTTCACGCTCTCTGTCTACAATTAATTTTACCGCAACAGATTGTACTCTTCCGGCGGAAAGTTTTGGGGCAACCTTCTTCCACAGAATTGGAGAAAGTTCAAAGCCCACCAGACGGTCCAGAACTCTGCGCGCCTGTTGAGCCATAACCAAATCCATATCAACCTTGCGCGGATTTTGGATTGCATTCAGAATGGCACTCTTTGTAATTTCATGGAACACTATTCTTTTAGTGTTCTCATCTTTAAGACCAAGATTGTTCTGGAGATGCCATGCTATTGCCTCCCCCTCACGGTCTTCATCTGATGCAAGCCATACTGTTTTTGCTTTCTTTGCCAGAGCCTTTAGTTCAGAGACAACTTTTTTCTTGTCTGCGGAAACCTCATATTTTGGCTCAAAGCCATGTTCAATGTCAATTCCCAGATTCTTTTTTGCGAGATCACAGATATGGCCAAAGCTGGATTTGACAGTATACTCTTTGCCTAAAAATTTTTCTATAGTTTTTGCCTTAGCAGGTGACTCGACTATAATAAGATTCTCTCCCATAATGCTTAAATCCCCTCTTTTTACTTTATTAATGGGCTGCAAAGTAAGTCATAAACTACTGTAAAATGCAAATTTTTATTTGTATTTTTGCTTTTGTTAAAAGCGGGAAAATGGAAATAAAAGATAGGAATAAATTTCTTAAATGGTTGTGGCTCATAGTTTTTAGCCCTATTATCCTTGTGCTGACAGCTTTAATGCTTGTTTGGATTTTTGCAGATATACCCTCTTTTGAGGAGTTGGAGGATCCGCAGAGCAATCTTGCAACGCAAATCTTAGCGGAAGACGGAACACTTTTGACTACTTTCCATGTAGAGAATCGTTCATATACTACGTTTGATGATTTATCAGAAGGTCTTAAAGATGCGGTGGTTGCAACTGAGGATGTAAGATTTTACAAACATAGCGGAGTGGATATGCGCAGTTTGTTCAGGGTTGCCGTAAAGAGTTTGGTTCTTGGGAACACCAGAGGCGGCGGCGGCGGAAGTACACTAAGTCAGCAACTTGCAAAGACTTTGTTCCCAAGGGAAGAGGTTAAGTCTCACTTCCCGGGCGCTAAGTTTTTTGTCTTGGGCGTTAATAAATTCAGAGAGTGGATTACGGCGGTTAAGCTGGAGAGAAACTATACAAAAGAGGAAATTTTAAGCATGTACATGAATGCCGTCTTCTTTGGCAGCAATGCTTATGGTATTCAAAGCGCTGCCCGTACTTTCTTTGGGAAGCTTCCAAAAGATTTGACTATAGAGGAGAGCGCGCTGCTTGTTGGAATGGTTAATAAGCCGACAAGGTTTAACCCGGTTGTGAACCCGGAATTGTCCCTAAAGAGAAGGAACCATGTGTTGAACCAGATGAGGAAATATAATTATATCTCTGAAACTCAATATGATTCAATTGTAAAAATTCCAATAAAATTAAGCTACAGCAGTGATGAAATCGCATCCGGTCTGGCTCCATACTTTAGAGATATGTTGCGCAGAATTATGAGTGCAGATGAACCGCACAGATCTGATTACTCAACGGAAAGCGAGTTTAGAGAGGACTCTTTGTCATGGAAAGAAGATCCGCTTTACGGCTGGCTTAATAAAAACTTTAAGACAAACGGAGATAAGTATAATCTGGATCGCGACGGTTTAAAAATTTATACACCTATCAATGCAAAGATGCAGCAATATGCAGAAGAGGCTGTCGCTGAGTATTTAAAGCAATTGCAATCTACATTCCGCAGAGATGTCAGATATACGCAGCATCCTCCTTTTGCTAACGGAACGGACGTGGCAACCGTAGAGACACTTATGAGGCAGGCGCGTCATTGGAGTGACCGTTATAAGAATATGAGGCAGGCGGGAGAGAGTGATGCGGATATAGAAAGAGCGTTTAACACAAAGACGGATATGCGCGTATTCTCTTGGAATAAAAAGGGTTATGCAGACACACTTATGACACCTAATGACTCCATTAAATATTATAAGTCTTTCTTGCGTGCCGGACTTATGGCCATAGAGCCTGAGACCGGATATGTAAGAGCTTACGTTGGCGGAGAGAACTATAGATATTTTAAGTATGACCAGGTAATGCAAGGACAAAGACAAGTTGGTTCCACATTCAAACCATTCCTTTATACTCTTGCAATGCAGGAGGGGTTTACCCCTTGTGACAAGGTTGTAAATGTGCCTCAGTCCTTTGTCGTATCCGGCGGAAATGTTTGGACTCCAAGAAGTCAGGAGGGCGGTCAGTGGATTGGGAAGACTGTAACTTTAAAGTGGGGATTGCAGAAGAGCAGTGATAATATTTCTGCCTATCTTATGAAGCAATTTGGTCCCGAGCCACTTGTTGCTATGGCGCACAATCTTGGAATAAAATGTTATTTGAATCCCGTTTATTCTTTGTGTGTCGGTTCCGCAGATATCCCTGTTTATCAGATGGTAAGCGCATTTAATGTTTATCCGAGCAGAGGTGTTTATGTAGATCCGCAATTTGTAATAAGGATAGAGGATAAAAACGGTACCGTGCTTGCCAGATTCCAAAGCAAAAAGAGAGAGGCTATTTCTGCAAAGACAGCATATTTGATGGTAAATATGATGCAGAATGTTGTTGATCACGGAACTGGTGCAAGGTTAAGGTCTTACATAAGCGGCGGACAATTTGGAGGCAAGACGGGAACAACAAATGACAACGCAGACGGATGGTTCATAGGCTATGCGCCAAGATTGACTGCCGGCGTTTGGGTTGGTGCAGAGGATAGGCAAATTCATTTTGCAAGCATGGCAAACGGAAGCGGTACAAATATGGCGCTTCCTATTTGGGGAATCTTTATGAAAAAAGTGCTGGCAGACGGAAAGCTTGGAGTTACTATCAATGATAAGTTTGCTGTGCCGCAAGACTTTGATGTGGACATGAATTGTCCTAATCCTGTGGCAGATACTGGTACCGGAGAGGGTGAGACCGGAGAGGGTGAAACGGAAGCCCAAGATGAATTCATACAAGAAAACTAATCTGCGGAACAGATGACTTTCATTAATGCCGGTGATTTATTAAACGATTGACTAATAACAGGAGAGTTTGATTATGGGTGGTAAACAGAATCTTGCCCTGATTTGCGGCGGAGATTCTTCAGAATGTGAAGTATCCGTACAGAGCGCAATAAATGTGTCAAAATCCATTGATGCAGAGAAGTTTCAAACGTATCTTATCTTTTTAAGAGGTACAAAATGGCTGCTGATTCTGCCTCCCGACGGAGAGGAAATAGATTTGGATTTGGTAATGGGAAGGAGTCTCCGCAATTTGGAGACTCGCAGCAAAGAGATAAACAAAACAGACTTTTCCGTGCTTTGCCGCAACGGTCTTGTGAAGTTTGACAAGGCTTTTATAATGATACATGGTACGCCGGGGGAAAACGGTCTGCTTCAGGGATATCTGGAGATGATGCACGTTCCTTTCACCACTTGTTCTGCCTTTGTTTCTGCAATTACATTTGATAAACATTCTTGCAAAAGATTTCTGGATTATGCCGGTGTAAAGATGGCAAAGGATGTTTACATAAGAAAGGATGTTCCCCACTCTACAAGAGATATCATAAGACAGATTGGTCTTCCTATGTTTGTAAAGCCAACTGTTGGCGGCAGCAGTTTTGGAGTTACTAAAGTCAAAAAAGAGGAAGAGCTGGAAGGGGCTATAAATCACGCTTTTACTGAATGCGATACTGTGATTGCGGAGGCTGCGGTTGACGGTAGAGAAGTCACAAACGGTATTTATAAAATGCATGGCGCAATTCATAAACTGCCTGTTACGGAGATTGTTACAAAGAGAGAATACTTTGACTACGAGGCCAAATATCTTGGAGAATCTGAGGAGATTTGCCCTGCCCCGCTATCCCCGGAACTTACTGCAAAAGTTCAAAATTTAAGTGAGCGGATTTACACTTATATGGGTTGCAGCGGAATTGTGAGAATGGATTATATCATTCACGGGAATGATGTTTATTTCCTGGAAGTCAATACTATACCAGGGATGACAAAAATGAGTCTTGTTCCAAAACAGCTTGCAGTTGCCGGCATTGAGCTTAAGGATTTCCTAACAGACATGCTTGAGAATATTTGATTTAATGCTCAACACTTAACAACTACCAACCGATACTTAATAATTTATTTTGTGACAATTAAAGAATTCATAGATTTTGGAGTTGAAAAACTCTCCTCCCTTTATTCAAAAGAGGAGTCTGTTTCTTTATGTAACAGGTTATTGGTTGGGATGTCGGGTTATAAAGATTATGCTTATATCTCGGATCCCGACAGAGAAATTTTAGTGATAAATAAAGAATCTGTCGAGACAAAAAAGGATGAATTGTTCTCCGAGTCAATGGTTAGAGATGCGGTGCTGAGGATGGCAAAAGGAGAGCCTGTGCAGTATGTGCTTGGTTATGAGATGTTTTGCGGGCACAGGTTTAATGTCGGGCCCGGAGTTTTGATTCCCCGTCCGGAAACCGAAGCAATGGTAAGTTTAATTACTCTGAGCAACAGTTCCAGAAAGCCTTATGAGATTTTGGATATTTGTACGGGCAGCGGGTGTATTGCATGGAGTCTGTGGAGTAATTTTCCGCGCTCTTACGTTTACGGTTGTGATAATTCCGATACGGCTCTGAAATATGCAAGAAATCAGAAGATTGAGCGGAGAGAACCGGATCTTGCGGGCGGAATGCCGGAACATATAGATTCCGTGATTGACGGAGTAAAAGCGGATCAACCGGCTCCTGATTTTTTTAAATGTGATATACTTTCTCCGGAGGCATTGTCCATGTTTGGCGGAAGGAAATTTGATATCATTGCAAGCAATCCTCCTTACGTTATGGAGAGAGAGAAAAAATATATGCGGCCTAATGTTCTTAATTATGAACCGGCGGAGGCGTTATTTGTTCCTGACTATAATCCGCTTGTGTTTTACAGAAAAATTTCCCAACTTGCCTTTGATATGTTAAATCGTAACGGAAGGATATATTTTGAGATTAATGAAATGTTCGGGGAACAAGTAGCCTCTCTGATGGGTGAAATGGGATTCTCTGAACCTCAGATAGTTACGGACATCAATAATAGACCCCGTATTGTTAGGGCTCTAAGGTGGTGATGGCTCCCGCCACGCCAATATATTCCGAATTGTAACCAATTCTTCACAATTTTTACTTTGAAGAGTCCCTTATGGGAAAAACAGCCATCCTCTTGTGCATACAGGGGGGTGTTATCAGTACATTTTTATCAACCTTAATTATATTATAAAATGAAAGTAACCAAAAAATTCACACTCCCGGAGAGTGAGATTCCGACGCAATGGTATAACATTGTAGCGGACATGCCTAACAAACCACAACCTTTGCTGCATCCCGGCACCCGCAAACCCATAAAAGCGGAAGATATGGAGGGCTTATTTGCAAAAGAGCTTGCAAAACAGGAATTTTCAACCGAGAGGTGGCATGAAATCCCGGAGGATGTGAGGACTTTGTATAAAATATATAGACCCTCTCCGCTTGTGCGTGCTTCCGGCTTGGAGAAAGCGCTTAATACGCCTGCAAAGATTTATTTTAAAAATGAAAGTGTCAGCCCGGTTGGTTCTCATAAGCTTAACACCGCAATTGCACAGTGCTATTATAATGCAGAACAAGGGATTACACATTTAACAACAGAAACCGGAGCGGGCCAATGGGGTTCGGCCATGGCAGTTGCGGCAAGGCATTTTAAAGTTGGACTGGATGTGTTTATGGTTAAAAACAGCTATAACACAAAGCCTTACAGAAAGATAGTAATGCGTACATACGGGGCAAACGTACATGCGGTTCCGTCACCGGATACTGAATACGGACGCGCAGTTCTTGCCAAAGACCCGACGTGCCTTGGCAGCTTGGGCATGGCAATTTCAGAAGCTGTCGAGATGGCGGTGCATAGTGATAATGCCAGATATACACTAGGAAGCGTGCTTAATCATGTGCTTTTGCATCAGACGGTTATAGGCCTTGAGGCGGAAAAGCAGATGGAGATGACGGGAGATTATCCCGATAAAGTCATTGCATGTTTTGGCGGCGGCTCAAATTTCTCCGGCATCTCATTTCCGTTTTTGAGACACAATTTTCTTGACGGGAAAAAGACACGTTTTATGGCGGCGGAACCGGCAGCATGTCCAAAGCTTAGTTGCGGTAAATTTGAGTATGACTTTGGAGACACAGAAGGTCTTACTCCGCTTATTCCAATGTACACTTTGGGACATGATTTTCAGCCGGCGCAAATACATGCCGCAGGTCTTAGATATCACGGCGGCGGTCAGATAGTCAGTCAGTTAAAGAAAGACGGCCTGATTGAATCCTATCCGATTGATCAGAGGGAAACATTTGCCGCCGGCATTACATTTGCCCAGTCGGAAGGTATCATCCCGGCACCCGAATCTACACATGCAATTGCACTTGTAATTCGTGAGGCACTTAAGGATAAAGCAGAAGGAAGAGATGAAACCATCCTGTTCAATCTTTCCGGTCACGGTTTGCTGGACATGGCTGCCTATGAGCAATATATGGACGGAAAGCTCTAAACTCCCGACAGATTATTTTTTTAAAAGGCCCGCTTTTCGCGGGCTTTTTTTGTGGTTGGAGCGTTATTTAATCAGCGGAGCGGCTGCAGGCTCATGCGCTATCCAAGCATCCACTTCCACACCGGCAGAACGTGAATTGTTTTGCCAGAGTTTGTTATAGTTTTTTCTTCACTGATTGTAAGGATAGTTCCTTCTTTAAGTTTGTAAGTTACGAGTGCCTCCATCAGACCCTTCATTTCTCTAGATTCTGTCTCTTTGTTTTCCAGTGATACGCAAACTTGAATTGCATTACATATCTTGTGTCCGTGACGACATAAAAAATCACACTCAGATTTACCGGAATAGTAATAAATATCCTCCCCTCTCCTCATAAGTTCCACGCATACTGCGTTTTCCAACATGCTACCCGAGTTGTCGGATGCATTAAAACCTATCTTATTTATTATTGCATTATCAATAAAATATATTTTTTTAGGACTTCTCATTTGGGTGCTAACAGAGCTATCGTATTTAGTAAGCTGTTTAACAAAATATGTATCTTCAATAAAACCAAGATAACTTTTAACGGTATCCGGATTTTTAACACCTATTAGTTTTGCAATGGAATTATATGTGTAACGGTGAGCCGCATTACTTGCCAGATATAACATTAGTTCTCTTATCTGTGCTTCATTTGTTAAGCCATTGCGTACAATTATATCCCTGAAAACCACATCATTATAAAGAGAGGAAAGATAATTGTCATTTTCATAAATAATATATTGCGGGAATCCTCCCTGTTGCAAGTATTTTTTAAATTCTGTTATAACCTTTGCACGTCCTGCGGTTGTGTGCAAAAATGATTTTGCAAAAGAGATTTTTTTTAGCCTAAGGAATTCTGAAAAAGAGAAAGGAAATAATTCTTTAGTAACATGTCTGCCGGTTAGAAAAGTTCCAAGTTCTCGGCTCAACATCTTTGCATTTGAACCTGTTACAAATACTTTACAGCCTTGAGCATATAATCTGCTTGCAAAGCGCTCCCATCCTTTAACATTTTGAATCTCATCAAAGTAGTAAGTTTTTTGTTCACCGAATTCTTCTATAAAAACCTCACAGAGTTCTTGAAAATTTTCAACTTTAAAATTTATAAGACGCTCATCATCAAAATTTAAAAAGAAATCTTTTTGCTTTTGACTTTCACGGATTTGCTGCATAAGGGTTGATTTACCGCATCTCCTCACGCCGGTTATAACTAGAATATCAGGCGATTGTACAAGTTTATCGTCAATGTCTCTTGGAATTATATTTTTTATTCCTATTGACCTTTGCTCATAGATTATTTGACGCAATAATTCTTTCATATTCATTTCTTTTTTTGGATATAACGGCAAATATTGCCAAGCTGTTCCTTATCGCAAATATAATAATCTTTTCATTCCAAATGAAATAAAATCATAAAACTTTTCATTTCAAATGAAAAGATATTTTTCTCGACAGATTTTTCAAGCCGCATGCTCGCGCGTCCTCAAGTAACAAGCGGTTAACATTAGATATAGATGCTTACATTTATTCAAGTTTACAGCTTGAACAACAAATAAATAACTCCCGCAAATCATTGAATTTGCTCTTTTTCACCGGTTTTCAATAATTTCTAAGGTTATTACTTTTTACAGATTCCTCTAGTTCTGAAAGGTCCTATTTATTGGGATGGGATTAGGGAATACTAAAACGGCAATTCAGGACCATAGTAAACTGGCTTTTCGTTGAGGACACGTACCTCGTTGTCTTTGAAAAGCTTTGCTTGTTTTTGGAGCCGTTCCAAATAGTCCGTTCTGACAGAAAGGGTATTTATCTCCTCTCGACGTGCTTTGCTCAATTCAAGAAATTGCTCGTTCTTGTCGATGCCGAGGAAACGACGATCTAATAAACTTGCGGCAATGCCTGTCGTACTTCCTCCTGTAAACGGGTCAAGTATCCAGGCACCCGTTTTTGTCGATGCTTGGATGATGCGTGATAGAACGCACAAAGGCTTTTGAGTAGGATGTTTGCCACACGACTTTTCCCAGGGAGCAATGGCAGGGAGACGCCACACATCTCTCATCTGGGTACCTCCATTGATGGACTTCATCAACTCATAGTTGAAGTAATGTGAAACCTTCTGTTCTTTTCGAGCCCAAAGGATATATTCAGCGGAATATGTGAAGTATTTACAGGATAGGTTTGGTGGAGGATTTGTCTTTTCCCATGTGATGCAGTTCAGAATCTTGAATCCCAACTCGGTTAAGCACCTTGCTACGGAGAAGATGTTGTGATACGTTCCACTGATCCATATCGTGCCGTCACTTTTCAGTTTCTCACGACAGGCGGATATCCATGACTTGTCAAATTGATAGTCTGCCTCATACCCATTGGATTTATCCCAATCTCCTTTATTAACAGATACCATTTTTCCGCTCTGAACACTTATGCCGCCATTAGACAAATGGTACGGAGGGTCTGCAAAAATCATATCGAACTTGAAATCAAATGAATTCAAGAGCTTGACACTATCACCCTTCAGAAGTGTAAAGTCCTTATCTTCTGATTTGTAGTACGCAGAAAGCATTTATATAAGTGCTTTGGAGATTATTCCATTTTCAAGGTCGGAAATACTGTACAAATTATCGAGGACGTCAAAAGTTTCCTTCAGATTATTCTTTGCGCTATCCCAGCCCCGACCATCAGTGAACCAGACAAACTTAAAGTAGCCGAGGTCTTTAGTTTCCATTGTGATTGTTTTGTAGCTTCTGGCTGTTTCATTGAGCTTTGAACCGCTGCTAGTATAGAAGTTTGTCTCTATACCATAAACTGAGTTCTTCCCTTTGACTACGAAGTCGAAACGTTTTTCTGCACTGCCTTGATTAGATATGGAAGAAAGGTCAATACCCCATTTTGACTCAATTTCATGAATATACATCTCCTTGAAATAAGTAACGCCTTTGACAAGTCCGGCTTTCTTAAGATAGCTTTCCACGAGGTCTTCCATTAAATGACCGCCACGATTTTTGCGACCATTTGAGTCTAAACCTGTTTCTACTCCTGTAACATAGTCAACTAGATTATTGACAATATGATTCTGCATTAAATCAAAGAGCCCCGTCTTCCGCATGAATTTGGTGTATTCAGGGATTGGAAAGTTGAATTCGTTGAAATGAAAATCAACTTGTCCTTCTTCGTCCATTGCCATAACATCCAATTCGCGTTTTGCTAAGAGGATAGGAATACAAGATAGTGTCTCGGGATATTTCTCAAGGATGTTTTCAAACTCCTTTTCGATATTTTTTGAGCCGATAAGTGAGTTAAGTATATTTAACGGAATTCTTATTGATTCCACGTTGCTGAACACCTTGTCAAAATCAACGTAGTACTTGTAATCCGCTATGGATGGGCGGAATGCAGCCAACCAAGTTTCAAAGTTTCTCATGTCAATATGCGCTAATAATGTTGGAGATCATTATTTCAGATATGGCGCCGCGACCGTCACCCTTTGAGTTAATCATTCTGGCTGCCGATACTCTCTTAATGTTGAACATCTCATAGAGTTTGTCGAAGAACTTATCTTCGCTGTCAACGTTTTGAGGATCAGAGTTGCTGGCAACAAACATGGATTTATTACCGGCTATCTCATCGCAGAAGTCACGAAGCCTTGTTTGCTCAGCATCGTTAAATCCGCCGGTTGCATATGATGTAAATGCGGCGGTCTCGGTAAGTGGACGATATGGCGGGTCAAAATAATAAAGTACATCCTTGCCGGCATACTTACCAGTTTGTGCAAAATCTCCGCAAAGAATTTCAACTTTTTGTAGAAGCTCAGAATCAGCCCTTAACGTTGCTTCATCGCATATTCTTGGATTGGTATATTTACCGTGAGGAACATTAAACTCTCCTTTTGAGTTAACCCGATACAAACCATTAAAACAAGTCCTATTAAGAAAGATGAACAGCGCTGCTGTTTGAATATCAGATGTTGATTTTGAGTTAAAAACGGAACGTTCCTTCAAAAAGAAATCCTTTCTGTTCTCAGGCGACAATGGAAGATATGCTGCCTGAAGATTGTTTAGTTCAGATATCAGTGAATTAACATCATTTCTGATTATTCGATATGTACAAATAAGCTCTGCATTGATGTCATTGATTACTGCTTTTGTGATGTTGTGGTATTCCTGAAGAATCCAAAAAAGAACTGCCCCGCCTCCGACAAAAGGCTCGATATACGTAATGTTCTCTCTCTTATTCAAAAGTTTCGGCAATGACTTTTTGATGTCACCGAGAAGCTGAGTCTTTCCTCCAACCCACTTAATGAACGGCTTCGCCGCATATGTTTCAGTTCTCTTCATAAGTACATATTACTCCTGACAAATTTATACAAAAAAACATTGTCATCAAAAACTGTTAAAAATTAGTGCTATCTCAATAAATAGGGTTGCTAAGAAGTAAAGGAATCGGCAGGAAGAACGATTTTAGGTATTATCAAAAACCAATGAAAAAGGGTAGATTTATATTTAGCCGTGAAGACAGATATGCCATTGGAGTTAATTCATTTGTAGAAATTTGGTTAATGCTTGCATGGAGCTGGGAAAACAGTTAGCAGGGATGGTCATAGATTGTGTGCATAGACAACATCCTGATAGAAAGATTTTGGAGAATTATAAAAGAAAACTGTATCTATTTATTTCCCGGAGAGAATGGCTATTATCTCTATCGTGTAATAATAAGACTTCATGGGTAAGTACGATTACATGCGGTCGGATCTATGGATAACCCACAATACGCCATTTCAAGTCTATTATGCAGCAGTTGCATGAAAGAACAACATTAACTTAAGACAGACTTGTATATGTCTGAAAAGTGATAGTATTTAATTTCTTCCGACTTTTTTAGGTCTGGAAGTCTTACAGGATAGGTTTCAAACTTTGTTTATAAAATTTTTAAGTGTCTGAAAATATCGAAAGAAATTTTGGCTAAATTCGTTAAAAAATAGAAATGACTTGGAAGATTAAAAAGGGAGGCTGTACACTTAAGATGTCTTAGGCAACTTAAGTTAGACATTATATAATAATGATTTTAATTAGATAGTTATGGCAAAAATTCATACTCTAAAAATTAAAAATTACAAAGGCATTCAAGAATTTGAACAAATTTTTTATAATCAATCTTTTATTTGTCTTATTGGCAGAGGCGATTCTGGTAAAACAACGATATTACAGGCAATAGCAGCAGTACTGTCACCGTATTGGGATTACAAGTTTTATGATATGGATTTTTATAATGGGAATATTGAGTGTCCTATTGAAATTGAAGCTAGTATATATGATTTGCCTAGAGAACTCTTAACAGAGACCAAGTTTGGTTTGCATAAGAGGTTATTAAATAGCGAAAATAAAATTATCGATGACATTTCACAAGAGGATCAAAACTCAAAAGATGTTCTTACAATTAAACTCATTGTAAAAAAAGATTTGGAACCTAAATGGCTGGTAGTTAATGGACGCGAAAGTAATGAAGATATTGAAATTAGTGCTACAAATAGAGCGAGATTAAATGTTTTTATGGTATCGGATTATGTTGATGGTCATTTCGCTTTTGGAAAAGGGAGCCCTTTGTATTCCTTATGCCGAACACAAGATGATTTTAGTAAAAATTCATTAATTGTTGACGCAAACAGACACGCATATCAAAATATTAATCAAGATAATTCTTTTAGTTCCTTTGATTCTGTTTTGAAAGAAATAAGTAGTATTACTAAGAATCTTGGATTGTCAATTACGGAAATAAAAGCCTTTATTGACTTAAAAAATATTTTAATTAAAGAAGGCAGTCTTGCTCTACATGATGAAAACAAATTGCCATTAAGATTGAAAGGGAAGGGCACAAAACGATTATTATCCATTGCAATACAGTTAGAATTAGCAAAAAAAGAAGGCGGCATCATTCTGATTGATGAAATTGAGCAAGGTTTGGAACCTGATAGAGTAAGGTTTCTGGTAAAATATCTAAAAGAAAGTAATGACGGACAAATCTTTATTACCACACATTCCAGTAATGTCATTGAAGAGCTGTGTGCCGAAGATATTTTTTTAAAAAAACCGAACGAAAATAAATTAATATCATTCGATAAAAGTTTTCAAGGTTGTATTAGAAATAATGCAAATGCTTTTTTTGCCAAACGCATATTAGTTTGTGAAGGAGCGACTGAATTTGGTATTTGCAGAGCATTAAATACCTATCGAATAGAGAAAAATAAGCCAAATTTTGAGTTTCTTGGCATTTCTTTGGTTAATGGTACAGGAGTTAATATGATAAACTATTGTCAAAAATTCAAAGAAGCTGGTTTTGATATATGCCTTTTTTGTGATTCAGATGATGAAACTGTAAATAGCAAAAAATGCAATTTAAAACAGATTGCTGTTGAAATAGTTGATTGCGATTCTAATAATGCCATCGAACAACAAGTCTTTAATGATTTACCATGGGATAATGTACTGCAATTAATACAATATGTAATAGAAGATAAAGGAGAACAAAATATCTTTTCTCAACTTGAGATTAAAAACAGGGAAGACATAAAAGAGACTTTAGAAATGAGAACTAAAATTGGGCAGATATCGTCAAATAAAGGTGAAAATAATAATGACAAGAAGAAAGGTAAGGCTTGGTTCAAACGGATAGACCACGGAAAAGAAATTGGTAAAGTTTGGTTTAGTGCAATAGAAAAATTAGAAGGTAAAAGATTGAAAACAGAATTTGATTTGTTAATGGGATGGATTGATAAATAATAATGGATTATCAAGATTTTATATCGCAACCAAAAAGTTTATTAATAGCTCCAGCCGGCTATGGGAAAACCTACACTATTGTGGAATGTATCAAGTTCTGCTCAGATAGTGAGAGACAATTAATTTTAACACATACGCACGCCGGCATTGCATCATTGAAAGGTAAATTCAAACTTCAAAATGTCCCTTCCACCAAATATCACATTGAAACTATTACTGGTTTTATCCAAAAATATGTTTTAGCATTTTATTGTGGAAAGGATTTACCTCAGCAAGATGCAGACAATTACTTTGATATGATACAAGACAAAGCATTGGGCTTATTTAAATTGAATGCCATAAAAAGAATTATAAATAGCTCTTATAATAATCTATTCGTAGATGAATATCAGGATTGTTCCAAGATACAACATAAATTTATTATGTTATTGGCGGATGTTTTACATACCCATATTTTAGGAGACCCAATGCAAGGTATTTTTGATTTTCGAGGTGAGCTTGTTAATTTTTCAACAGACTTAGTAGATTTTGGAAAGAGTTACGAATTGGAAACGCCGTGGCGTTGGAACGATAATGGTAATAATAGAGGGCTGGGAAAAAATTTAAAGGATATAAGGAGTAAACTTCAAAGCAAGTCAACAATAAAACTTGGTAATTACAATTCTATTGAAACTGTTATTTGTAATGAAAATGATTGGTACAAACAAAACAGTCAATATAGAAATAAACTAATGAATTTGCTTAATGAAAATAGTTTATTAATAATTCATCCAACAACATCATCAATTGAACCACGCTTGAACATAATTAGATTATTTAATAGCAGACTCCTTTTACTTGAATCCATTGACGATAAAGATTCATACTCAATATCTAAAAAGATTGATAATTGGGGAAATAAATCCATTATACTTCTTGTAAGGGAATTGTCATACAAATTTTTCAATACAACAGGTGTCAATACCTGGTTTAATAAATCTGGTTTTAAAAAGAAAACTGAAGCAGATTCAAAACAAAAAGTTGAGAGTTTACAACGATTAATTGAAGAAATACAATCAGGAATGGATTATTCTAAATTATCAACTATTATAAAGGGAATTATGTGTTTACCACATATTAAATGTTATCGAAAAAATTTAGTTTTTTCAGTTTGTGCGGCTCTTATAATTGCAGCAACAGACAATAAAAGTGTTTATGAAGCAATGATTAGTTATAAAAATACTATTAGAAGAGTTGGTAAAAAAATATATGGCAAATGCATTGGTACAACATTATTGACCAAGGGGTTAGAATTTGATACTGTCGCGATTCTAAATGCACATAAATTTAATAATTATAAACATTTCTATGTTGCTATTACTCGAGCATGTAAAAAATTGGTTATTTTTTCAAATACTTATGATATTAACTTTAACTAAAAATTTTGGAATAGGGAAGATAATCTTCCACTTACAACTAAATCGGTATTTGTCAATCGATCACTTTGTTTATCATTTATGTTTAAAATAAACACAAGTTTTCAGTTTACTGGAATTATAATATCCCTTACAACAAAAATCATTTTGTAATAAGACAAAAACAGATTAATTTGCGTAAAACGATCGGTATGAAAAAAATTCTAATGGCCGTTTGCGTTATGATTGTTTCATTGACGGCAAATTGCCAGACAAAAACATCAAATATTATGAGTAACAAAAAAGTATTGGTTGCATATTTTTCATGCACCGGAAATACGCGCAGGCTTGCAAAAACACTGGCTGAGACGGTAAAGGGGGATTTGTATGAAATCACTCCGGAGAAATCCTACTCCGCGGCGGACTTAAACTGGCAGGACAAGAACAGCCGCAGTACCATAGAGATGAATGACAGATCATTAAGGCCCGCCATAAAAGGCAAATGCGGGAATATGGGGGATTATGATGTGGTATTTGTGGGATTCCCAATCTGGTGGTACGTGGCTCCCACAATAATAAACACGTTCCTTGAGAGTTATGATTTTTCGGGTAAAGTTGTTGTTCCGTTTTGTACGTCCGGTTCCAGTGCTCCGGGCGATACGGACAAATATCTGCACCCTTCATGTTCCAAGAAAACTTTGTGGCGCCCCGCAAAAAGATTTCCGGCCGATGCCGGTAAGGCTACGCTTGAGGAGTGGGTAAGGAGCCTTGATTTGTAATCCGGGAAAATTCTTATTTGAGATCTGGCAAACAATTTGATAACTTGCATAACCGTAAGGTTAAAAATCAAAAGGTTATGAACAAGTTACAGTCCTTTTTGCAGGAAACCACCAAGACGGTCAAACAATTTCCTGTGGAGTTTCTGTTTGGCGCAACAATGTTTGTGCTGATGTTGATTGCCAGTATTATCGGCAATTCCGGTTATTCGGAGCACGTTAACAATCTTGCCTCTCTCTCTTTTCAATTGCTGGTTGTGATCTACAGCCTGCACAAGGTTTGGGATTGCACGTGCGGTTCCGGAGCTTGCCGGCGTATTAATTTTTGGGGTATCTTTTATATAGCTTCCTATTTCTTTTTTCTGCCGTTGCTTTTTATAGATCTCGACGGATTTATAGGTTCAAGAGCGGGATATCTTGCAGTATCTTACCTGCTTGCCTTTGTGCTGCTGTATCTGCAGCCGGGAGGAGGCGTATGGGACAATGAGCGGTTTGCACAAAGTTCTGTAAATCTTACTATGCGGGGTTTTTCCGTTGTCCTGATAGGCGGAATTATTATTGGCGCAATAGGTGTTATCACAGTGTCCATAAGACAAATATTTGATGTTAACGTGGATGTTATGAATAAGATTTTCCTTAACGGCGGTTCATTTGTCGGTTTTGTGGTTGTGCCGCTTTTGTTTTGCAGTTTCATGAATAACGGGAAAGCGGAATATTATGACGAAACTGAAAAGCCTGTCGTGAAGAAAAGCGGTACGGGAAATGTGCTGCGCATTATAATTGATTACATAATGTCTCCTACAATTCTGATTTATACGCTTTTGCTCTTTATCTATTTTATCACGATAGTTTTCCGGTGGAGCCTTCCTAAAGGTGATATTGCCTATATAGTGAGTGTATTTATTGCCGTTGCGTTAATTGGGATTGTGTTGCAATACGTTTTGCCTAAACGCTATTACAATTGGTTTTACAAGAATTTTTCATGGGTTGCGATTCCTCCGCTGGTTATGTATTGGATAGGGACCTGTTATAGAATTGCTCAATATGGATTTACGCAGGAGCGTGTATATCTGGTTGTTATCGGAGTACTGATGACATTGTTCATTTTGATGCTTTTGTTTGAAAAGAGCAGGAATTTCCGTGCGATGTTGCTGATAGCAGCGTGTGCGGTTGCTGTGTTTACCTACGTTCCAGGAATTGCCGCAAGCAGCATCGGCATCCGTTCCCAGACAAAAAGATTTGAGGTGACGGCGGCGCAAATCGGTTTATTGAGGTCTGCAGATCACAAAATTACAGACAGCATAGATGTCGCTAAGGTTTCCTCTGATACCGTACTGTTTGGAAAATATGAAGAGGCCAAAGACATATATGATTATTTGTGCAAGGCGGAGGGAAAAAAGATTGTGGAGGACAAATACGGGAAATTCAATTTTAAAGCCGATGCTGTTCGTTCCGGTGTTCGCTCCGGAGACGTTGGCGAAATTCGGTGATGTCGGTAGTGTCGGCAAAAAAATCTTAGAAACAAAATAGACCGCTTACAGGGGGGGCAGGTGGTGGTGCTTGTGGGTGGTGAAATGTAAGTGATTAGTAATGAGATTATTACATTTGTAGGGGTTAAAAAAAGATACCCCCAGGCCGGGTAAGTTGCTCATAATGAAAGAGATAGTAATAACCACCCAACATCCACCCTGCCCTGCAGGAACTCTGTTTTTAACTCTGGAAAATCAGCCGTACCAGTTGCGGAATGTTGAACAGGGTCATTGCCAAAATAAGACTAATCCTCATTTTTGCGGTGGGGGTTAGTTTTTTTATTTTCCCATATATAGTGCTCTGTGGTAAGAACTGAATTGTTGTCTGAAATAGTCTCTCAATGCTTGATTGGTGCAATAAATATAGCAACCTTTTATACCCCTTGTCATTAACACTCTATAAGTATTGCGAATTATTTTATCGAATTGATTATTCCAATATTCAGGATCTTCTGATAGGAGTTTACGTTTCCCAAAAACAGTATGGTCTGTATCAGCCCGTTTCATAACGTCAGTACAAACCCTGCCATTTTCAAAAAACATATCATCTCCAATAATTACACCAATGTAGTCTGTCTCAAGCCCTTGTGCGGTATGTATGCAACCAACTTGGTTAATTGCCTTTTCGTTTATTATGAATTTTCCACCGTCATCTCGCATATTCCAAGACATAGTAAAATTGTCTCCGATGGAAATATCTTTAATCTCGGAATTGTTTTGACCTTCTTTTGTCCAGTTCCAGCAATATCCTGCCACAATTCGTGCTTTATTCCAATGTTCTTTTGAAGAATTAATTTTAAAGATTTCATCGCGCAGTTCTTCAGGCTTATCGAAAACCTTGAAGTCATATTCAAAAAAATATTGTTTTTTTTCTTCTTCTGCAAAACTTGATATACTTTGGTTTAGCCAATCCAAATAGCCATTTGAACCATTGCATCGGAACTGGGAGGTAAGTGTAAATTCTTCTCCGTCATGTATGGTTGCATTAGCGGCAAGTGCTAATTCTTTAATTTTGCTTATTGTTCCATAATCATCAATGCTTATGTGTTGGTTTTCATCAATAAAAAAGACTGAGCATACCGCAGCATTGATTATTTCTCTTATTTGATCATCGCCTGTTTTTCTGGGTCCGGTTTTTTTTGTTAGTCTATGAGCTTCATCAACAACAAGAACTTTTATGGCATTTTTGGGTGCTGTTTGGAAGCATCCGGAACCAACAAATAGTGATTTAAGGTATTTTAGTTTGTGATCTTGAACCAATTCGGAAAAATAAACATCTCTCGGTGCTTTAGTCTTTGTAACATATTGTGTGAAAAGGCCTCGGCTATTAAGATTTACAAGCAATTGGATTGCAACTACAGATTTACCGGTACCGGGACCGCCCTGTACGATGATAACATCTTTATGATTCTCCTTTTGCATGGTGGTGATATTAAGGATGTTTTCGTATACCAAGTGTTCTTCATCTGGTAATAAAAAATGATCATTTTTTTTAAAAATACCGCGTAAGGTTTCTCTTAATTGTTTAGCGGGCCTTATTTCACCGCGATTAAGTTCAACTATTATATTCCCTCCCGCATCTCCTTTTTTTATGAATTTTTTAACAAATTCTTGCAGTTTAACTGCTTCGCTTTTGGTAAATACCGGAGCCTTTAAAGTATATACATTGTAAAATGGATTTTTTATAATATCGTCCTCAACATAATTATGCAGGTATGCACAAGGTTCCAGATTTATATTGTCTTTACTGACGGTTGAATTAAAATATTTTAAAAAATCAGAGTATGTTAATGCTTGGTATGAAGGATGGTCAACATTTTGATAATGCCCGCCCGTAAAAGTATTTACGATACCATCCATGTTTGTGATATAAGCATTCTCCCATTGCTTAAGCTCTATGATGACGATATTCTTCTCATCTTTAGGGCCGTATCCACTCAGCATAAAATCTATTCTCAATCCTGTCGGAGGAATATTATACTCAATTGAGATACCACAATCATCAGGTATAATACCACCCGATAGAACTGTATACATCTTTTCCAAGGAATTATGATAAGATCTTAATGAACTTTTTGAGGCTCCAATCTGTAAAGTTTCTATAAGGCATTGATTAATCTTAGTTTCAATATCATTGGAGATGATATCATTATGGAATCCTTTGAAATCATTCCTGTATACTATCATAGCTCATTATATTTTTTTGCCGTCCCTTTTGCCTTGCTGACCGGATACTTTTTAGCGTTTTGTTGAATCTTATCAAGAATAATTTGGGATATATCAAATTTGTATTTATCGGCCAGGAGAAAAGCATAGTTTAGTACATCTGCTAATTCTTCCTTAACTTTTTCTCTATTAGCTTGTTCCGCTGGTTTCCACAAGAAAAGCTGATTGAGTTCGGATGCCTCAATTGATAATGCCAGTGCTAAATCCTTTGGATTATGAAACTGGTCCCAGTCTCGTTCTTCAGTAAACCTTACAATGATGTCTGTAAGTTCCTTGATAGTCGCCATTTTAAATTTCATTTAGATTTGCTTGTGCAAGTTACTGAATTTATTGTAATGTGAATCTTGTTTAAGTTACTTCCTGAATGATAACTTTTGTTTTTTGCTTGTGACAGAAACTGTCGCGAGATAGAAGTATCGTTGTATGATTAGAAACCATGAAAAAATCAATTTCATTACTCATAATTCATTTATTAACAGCCAGTTTGTTCATTGCTCAAACTCCTCACAAAGTGTATTGTGACAGGCCTTTTTATGATGATTTTGGAATATACCGCGCAATTCTTGATAATGGGAAGAAGCTGCATTAGTGGCAGACGCTAAAATTTTTATCTAACCCGCTGCAAACAGAATTTTTCCATGACAATAACTATCGCAAAACTAAATTATCTTTGCTCAATTAAATAATTAAGTCGTGAAAAAACTGATACTTATTGTTGCCTTATTAATAGGCTTATTCCCAATTGCTTCTGCGCAAAGTAAGGGTCCTAAGCAATCCGTTGATTTTATTGCTAACGAAAAATACTTCAAGGTTAATCTTGATTATTCACAAGTGATAGATAAAATTTTTGTTAGTGATGAAGAAATTGATTTTTGGTCGACAGGGAAGCCTAATCAGGAACTGCTTGATACATTTATTGAAAGTCTAAATGACGGGATAAAAGATGCTGGTTGTTTTATTAGAGGAAGCAATAAAAAGCCTGCGAATTATTTGTTGACGATTAAAGTCACCAATCTGGATAGGCGCGGTAACACACAGGCCGATTTGATTTTTTCATCAATTGATAACGACAAAGTACTTTATTTAGAACATTTGAAGGGCAGGGGCGGACATATTGGAACATTAACAAATCTTATGGGTGACGGCTTAAGGAATATTGCCGGAAAATTTGGTAAATCTTTTGGAACAAAATGTAGGTTTCTTGGCCGCGATTAGTATGCCTTATGGGTCAGTGAATCAGTTGCGAGGGTCTTAGGCAAATAGATTTATTCCCCTGTCGTGAATAAAAAACCGAGCCACTTTTCAAACAGCGGTGGCTCCGCTGACGTTAAAAAGAAACTCGATTGTAAAAAATGTAAAAAATGCTTCAAAAGTGATCTCTGTTAAACGGAATGCGAGAACTTGGCAGGGCTTGGTCAACTTGCAAATCATAATTTTTAAACTTTTTAAGAAGATTATTTAACTCTTCCGGAGTACTAATCCTGACGTTACCAGCCCCGTGTGGATTTGGTCTGTTGACTTCTTGATCATGTCTATAACTTTTATGGGAAATAACTTGCAGGGGTGGCAAAATGTAAGTGTTTGGTAATAAGACGATTATATTGGGAGGGGATAAAAAAAGACACCCCCTTACAGGGTAAGTTGCTCATAATGAAAGAGATAGCAATAACCACCCAACATCCACCCTGCCCTGCAGGAACTCTGTTTTTAACTCTGGAAAATCAGCCGTACCAGTTGCGGAATATTGGAAGTGCGGATGATTTGGATGTTCGGGTGTTTGGTCTCTTCTTTGTGATTAAATGACGAGATGAAAATCTTCTCAAAGCCGAGTTTTTCCGCCTCGGCTATGCGGCGTTCCACCTGGGAGACGGGGCGGATTTCTCCGCTCAGACCAACCTCTCCGGCAAAGGCAAAGCGTTGATTTACAGGGACGTCAAAGTTAGAGGAGAGAATGCTGATGACTGTGGCTAAATCGCAGGCAGGGTCCGTGACTCTGATGCCGCCGGCCATATTAAGGAAAACATCTTTCTGAGAAAGTTTGAACCCGACTCTTTTTTCCAGCACGGCAAGTAGCATATTCATTCTGCGCACATCAAAACCGGTAGCCGAACGCTGCGGTGTTCCGTATGCGGCTGTGCTTACAAGAGCCTGGACCTCAATAAGAAACGGACGAGTGCCATCCAACATCGCACTAACCGCTATGCCGCTAAGATTCTGTTCATGCATTGGGATGAACATATCGGAAGGATTAAGAACGTCCTTAAGTCCGCTGCCTGTCATTTCATAAACCGCAAGTTCCTCGGACGCTCCAAATCTATTTTTGATTCCGCGCAGAATTCTAAAGGAGTGTTTTGTGTCACCCTCAAACTGAAGTACCACATCAACAATGTGTTCCAGCACTTTGGGACCCGCAATGGTTCCGTCTTTTGTAATATGTCCGATTACGATTACCGGTGTGTTGGTCTCCTTTGCAAAACGCAGCAAAGCGGCGGCGCACTCTCTTATTTGAGAAACGCTTCCTGCAGAAGATTCTACAATATCCGAATAAATGGTCTGAATAGAATCTACTATAAGCAGCTCCGGAGCAACAACTTTGGCCTGCTCAAGAATATTCTCCAAAGAAGTCTCCGCAAGCACCATGCAATTCTCGTGAGTACCGCCGAGTCTTTCCGCTCTTAGCTTTATTTGCCTTGCGCTTTCCTCACCTGAGACGTAAAGAGTTTTTAAATCATTGCAAGTAAGAGGAATCTGCAAAGACAGAGTTGACTTGCCAATGCCCGGCTCTCCTGCAAGCAGCACCATGGACCCTTTGACCATTCCGCCTCCGAGCACTCTGTCAAACTCACTGCTGCCCAGCAGGATACGGCTCTCTTTTCCGCCCGTGTCCACATCGGAAAGTCTTTGCGGTTTTGCAGAACCGGCATTAAATGAGATAGTTTTGGAGGTGGCGCCATCTCCCTTGCTCACAACTTCCTCAACCATAGTATTCCACTCTCCGCATGACGGGCACTGTCCCAGCCATTTAACACTCTCATATCCGCAATTATTGCAGAAAAATGCTTTCTTAATTTTTGCCATAACAGATGTAAATTTATAAGTTTTTGCTCAAAGTTTAATAACAAATAGGTTATATTTGTGCTAACATCTACTCTGCATTATTGCAGGGCAGATATTTAATCTACTTTCATTATGAGACACTCAAATACATTCATCGGTATCAAACAGTTTTTTTTATCTGTCGCGACAGTAATTCTTACCAGCTCCGTTTTTTTTATTGGTTCAAATCAGCTTTTTGCGCAAGAGCAGCACAAGACAGTGCCGCAAGGCGAGCATAAAGGCACGTGTCAAAAATGCGAGCAAAAGCTTGCAGATCAAATTGATAAATATGCGCAAGAGGTGCAGAAACAATGGCAGCTTCCCGGTTTCTCCCTTGCAATTTCTTTGGACAACAAAGTTATTCTTTCCAAGGGATACGGCGTAAAAGAGCAGCGCCCTGCCGACGGCGTTGGTTATAAGGGAGCAAAATACAGTGATGATTTTATTGCAAGCGGAGACGTTAAAGGAGTTGTAAATGAGCCCGGTGCTCCAATAGATCCTAATACTCTTTTCCAGGTTGGCTCTATCTCAAAATCATTTACTGCAACCGTAATGGCGCAGCTTGTGGGAGAGGGAAAACTTAAATGGACGGACAGCGTAAAAAATATTCTGCCGGACTTTAACATGTATGATGACCCCTGGGTTACCCGCAACATGCAAATCAGAGATGTGATGACTCACAAGACCGGTCTTGCAAACGAGGCCGGAACATATTTTCCAAACCTTGGATACAACAGAGACGATATCTATAAAATGTTGCAGTATCTTAAACCAACTTACTCATTTAGAACAGAGTATGACTACAACAACATAACATTCATGATTGCCGTAAAAATCATTGAGAAACTCACGGGCAAGAGCTGGGAGGAGAATGTTCAGGAGAGAGTTTTCAACAAACTCGGAATGACAAATTCCACTTTGGATGCGTCAGGTTTTGGCAATTCAAAGAATGTTGCAACCCCGCATGACTACTCATATCTCGGCAAGGTTGTAACACTTCCGCTGTATGCAAATGAACAGGCTCTTTATTGGCTTACCGTAATTGGTCCTGCAGGCGGAGTAAATTCAACTGCAAATGATCTAATCAAATATGCGCAGTTCCATTGCAACAACGGCTATATAGTTAATCGTAATCCCGACGGTTCAGTCAAAGATACAAGCTTTATCATGCCGCGCAAGGATGTTGCCTATCTGCATAAGGGTGTGACAATTACGGGGCAGGACTCCGTTCATACAAACCTTTACGGCCACTGCTGGTTCATTGAGCAGAATAATCATTACAGATTGTATTTCCATACCGGAACAACATGGGGCATGACCGCAATCTGTTTCTTTGTTCCAGAATATAAACTTTGCGGAGTGATGCTTGTAAATTGTGAAGCAAATGCTTATCCGCGTTATGCAGTTATGAGGAGGGCCATAGATTTAGTAAGAAGAGACACTGTTTTAAAAGACTGGAGTACAGATTATTATAATGATTGGCTAAATGAAAGCAAAAAATCTTGGGAGAACAAGCAGAAAGAGACGGCTGATGAAGCTAAAAACTTTAAGCCGGAAATGGACAAGAATCTTTTTGTAGGGAAATATGTTAAGGATGCTCCTTTTGGTCCTGCGGTTGTCACTCTGGAAAACGGAAAGTTGTATATAACTATCGGGACAAAGAAATTTAAAAATGAACTTGTCCACAAGACGGGGACAACTTATGAGTTTAGAAGCGACGGTCACGGATTCCCTATAACGTTCAATCTCAATGATAAAGGGAAGAAAGTTACAGGCTTTGATTTGAAATTCGGGGAGGGAGAAGAGAAATTCTTCGGCGGATGGAAGAGATAGTGCCGGCTGTGAGAAAAGAGAAACAAATACAAAAAAGCTAAAAATTATTGTGACAATATTAATACGCAGTAAAAACAAAAGCAATTAGAATAATACTGAAATCATGAAAAAAATATTTAAAATCTCGATAGTAATTTTTGCAGCAGCGCTGATGATGATTCCGGCACGGCAAGGATTTGCTCAGAATAAAAAGAGTAAAAAAGTTGCGCCCGCCCAAGAACAGCAGGGGTTTGTTGCAAAGCCTCTAATTGGTGTCTCAAGTTTTGCGGACCCGGGGATTACAAGTGTAAGTCTTACTTATATTCAGGCAGTTGAGAAGGCGGGCGGAGTTCCCGTTGTTATTCCCGTAACAAACGACAAAGAACTTCTTAATCAATATCTTAATCTTGTTGACGGAGTTATCATGACGGGAGGAGAGGATATAGGACCTCTTAAATATTTTAGAGAAGAGCCTAATCAGCATCTTGGCGAAATTGCACCGGAGAGGGATGAGTTTGATCTTCTTCTGATACGCAGTGCGGTTGCAAAAGGACTTCCTCTTCTTGGCATCTGCAGAGGTGAGCAACTTTTGAATGTGGCTTTTGGAGGGACTCTTTATCAGGATATTCCGTCCCAGGTTCCCAATGCCATAAAGCATAATCAAAGCGGTATTGCTCCGCGCGATTATCAGTTTCATTCAATAAAAATTGAGAAGAGTTCTGTTTTGGAAAAAGTTCTTGGATGCGACAGTACGGCGGTAAATTCTTACCATCACCAGGCGGTTAAAGATATTGCACCGGGTTTTAAAATTACAGCGCGTGCAAAAGATGGAATTGTAGAAGGCATTGAGAAACAGGGGAATGAATATGTTTACGGCGTTCAGTTTCACCCGGAAGGATTAATCCAAACCGGAAATAATTTCTTCCTTCCAATCTTCAAACATTTAGTTGAAGGGGCGCAAAAATATATGGATTCAAAATAGTTTGCAGCACGTTATTTTCTGATGCACAATAACCCTGGTAATAAGAGCAGTTTGCTAAGGGAATTATATGAAAAATATAAATCTATTCTCTGTTTTTTTGCATGCAAGTATACCGGTTCTTATTTGGAGGCTGAGGATATAGTCCATTCTGTTTTTGCAAACTTTTTAGAAAAGGATATAAGACTTAATGACCCGCAAGCCCTTAAGTCTTATCTGTTTTCTGCCGTACATAATGCATGTGTAAATAGTATTGCGCATAAGGATACTGCAAGAAAATTTTACCGCTATTCCATGCTTAATATGTCTGAAAATGATGACTCCGGCTATTTGACAAACAGAATAGAATCTGAAGTTCTTTGGGAGGTTTTTTCCAAAGTTGAACAACTTCCGGCGGAGTGCAAAAAGGTATTTAAACTAAGCTATCTGGAAAACATGAGTAATCAGGAGATTGCCGATATGCTCTCCATTTCCGTAAATACCGTAAAGAGCCAGAAAAGCAGGGCAAAGCAGCTTCTTAAGGAATCTCTTAAGGGTTTGTTTGTTTTTGCAGTTGCCATATTCGGCTTATAATCTTTTAGAGTTAAATATTTTTTATTTCCGTTCCACCCGTTTGACATCTTCACTTGTCTATTATACAGAAGGGCGAGGAGTAGCGGGCTGTTAATTATTAATTTTATGAATGCAGGGCAATTTAAAAGAGTAAAATTTTTGCTGACCAAAAACCTGGTTTCTGATCTGGAACAGAGTGAAAAAGAGGAGCTTGAAACGTGGAGAAGATCTTCCCCCGCAAATGAGAATCTTTATATGCGGCTGTCGGATAAAAAATATTTGGCGGGCAGGTATAGAGAATACGGGATGATAAGAAGAAAAGAGAATGAAAACAAATTTCCCGGAACCCGCTTTACGTTGAGGCCGGCGGTTAAATGGACGATAGGAATTGCCGCTGCAGCCGCTCTGTTCTTTGCGGGATATTATATCATCAAAGTGGAAGGGGAAAAGCAAATGACCGTAAGACTTATGGCGGAAAATACGCCCGGGGTATTGCTGTCAATTGATAATAAATCTGTCATAGATCTAAGCGGCTATAATTCAGGAGATAAGATTAAAAATTCAGGGGCGGTTAAAGAAGGGAACAAAATAGTTTACGGTCAAGAAAATACAACTTCAAAAGATATTTCCGTACACACATTATCGGTTCCGCAAAAGCAAATATTTAGTGTTGTTCTTCCCGACGGTTCCAAGGTCTGGCTTGATTCAAAAAGTAAAATGACTTATCCTACATCGTTTGCTGCCGGGAGCAGAGATGTTGCGCTTTCCGGCGAGGGCTATTTTGAAATCACAAAAAATCCAAAACGTCCCTTTACCGTAACGGCAGGCGGAGTTAAGATTAAAGTGACCGGAACAAGATTTAATCTTAAGGCGTACTCGGACGATAAGAAAATTTCAGCCGTTTTGATGGACGGAAAAATTTCTTTTTCATATAGAGATAAAACGGGTGCTGAAAGAGAAGTTCCAATGCACAGCGGAGAACTGTCTGTTCTTGATAACAACAGCAGAGCCGTTGAGACAACGGATGTTAATGCCTCTTTGTATAATTCATGGATAGATGGCGTCTATTTTTTTGATTCAGAGACACTTGAAGATATAATGAATGACTTGGGACGGTATTATAACCTTAATGTTGTTTTTGTAAATGAAGATATGAGGAGCAGGGTCTTATCCGGTAAACTGCATTTTGAGAAGAGTGCAAGTGTAATGCTAAACTCATTTAAAAAAATTATTCCCGAACATATAAGATTAGAAGGAAAAACTATTATAATATTTTAATTATCTAAAATGATTTACCATGAAAAAAAGAAGATGCAAATTCTTTTTTCTTCCTTTTTTGCTGAGCGTGCTGCTTTTGTCCTCATTATCTGCGGGCGCACAGGTCAAAAAAGATCTTTACAGCGTTAGACTGAATGATCTTACGCTTAAAGAGGCTTTGGTCAAGATAACATCCCAATGCGGATATTATTTTGTCTACGAGGATGCTGATGTTGCGAATGTTCCTAAGATTAACAAGGAGTTCAAATCCAGCACAATAGAGCAAATAATCACATCGTGCCTTTCCGGTACGGGGTTGACATTTACTGTCGGGAACAAAACTATTTACATAAGAAAAGCGGCGGCGAAAAATTCCCATAATCAAAAAGTTGTTGGTAACGGAGAGCCTGTTTATGTGACGGGAAAAGTTACGGATGCGGGAAATGAACCGCTGCCGGGGGCTTATGTGAGAATTAAGGGGGAAAGCGGCAGCGGTGTTTCTGCAGATGCAGAAGGAAATTACAAGATTAAACTTGGCAATGTTTCCAATGACAAGGTGCTTGTTGTTACCTATTTAGGAATGAAACAGCAAGATATCGCCGTTAACGGCAGAGACATAGTAAACGTTGTGATGCAAGAAGAAAAAAATGAACTGGAACAGATTGTTGTAGTAGGATACGGTTCTGTAAAGAAAAAGGATATCGCTGGTTCTATTCAAAATGTAACATCTTCTGAAATTGCAAAGTCTAATACAGCTGCATTTGAAAAAGCAATTGAAGGAAAAGTTTCCGGCGTTCAAATTACTTCTACATCAGGCATTCCGGGTTCCTCTTTTTCTATTAACATTAGAGGAAGGGGTTCTATCAACGCAGATACACAGCCGTTGTATATTGTTGACGGGGTGCAAATTACCAATGGTTCGCAAACCACCAACGTTATTACTAACGCAAATGCGATGGGCGGAATAAATCCGGACGATATTGAGTCTATAAGTGTTTTAAAGGACGGGGCGTCGGCCTCAATTTACGGAGCTCAGGCTGCAAACGGAGTTGTAATAATTACCACAAAAAAGGGAGCGGCCGGCAGCACAAAAGTATCTTTTAATGCAACCGTCGGGATTCAGAAAATAGCACGCAAAGTGCCGGTAATGAACGGAAAACAATGGGCGGAGTTTGCTTTGCTTGAGTATAAAAATTATGATGGGTATTATGGAACAAATAATTACCAGACTCAGCTGGATCTTTTTAAGAGTTTTGGCTGGGGCGATGACGGATACTCAAAAGCCCCCACAACGGATTGGTACAAAGAAATTTTTAGAACGGCAAAGGTTAGCAATTATGAGGTTAATGTTTCCGGAGGAACTGATAAGACAAAGTTCTATGTCTCCGGCAACTATAATAAGACGGATGGTATTATTAAACATACGGACTATGACAGAGCAACCGGAAGAGTTAATTTAACTCATGAGATAAATCCTTGGCTTACACTGAATACCAATAATACTTTCAGCAGAAATAATTATAACCAAGCGCCTACCGCCGGTGCGTATAATCCCGCAAGAACTGCTATGTTTTTGCTGCCCGGTGTTTCACCTAGAAATTCTGACGGCAGTTATGTTACCGATCTTGCGTATGGCTATTATCTGTACAATATTCCTCAGATGATGGAGCTTAACGAGTATGGCGGCGAGTCATCCAATTTATTGTCTGCAAATGATTTAACGTTTAAGATTATTAAAGGCCTTGAATTTAAGAGCAGCTATAATTTTGATATGACCTGGATGAAAGAACACCAATACAGTGATCCAAGAACAAGGCTGGGTGCCAGGGTTAACGGGCAGGTTTCTGCGTATTCTACTGATATTAACAAGTTTCAGACGGAGCAGGTGCTCACGTATAATACCACTATTTTGGGCAATAGATTTAATGCCGTTGCCGGATTTTCATATATAGATTATAAATACCATATGATAGGTGCTACTGCAAACGGCGTGTCCAATCCTGACCTCAAACTTTTAAGCAGTGCCTCTACCCCGATTCTTGGGACGGAGTCCTATTCTCAATGGAAGATGGCCGGCAGCTTTGCAAGGTTGGGGTATACAATTAAGGATAAATATATTTTTAATGCTACGGTCAGATATGACGGCTCGTCAAGATTTGGTTCGGATAATAAATGGGGGTGGTTCCCTTCTATCTCTTTTGCATGGAGAATAAAGGAGGAGAATTTTATGAAGAATACGGATTGGCTTAGTGATTTAAAATTGAGAGCAAGCTACGGTGTTACGGGAAATTCTAATATCGGAGATTATGTTGCATCTCGCTTGTATGAAGGCGGTTACGCTTATAACGGAATTGCCGGCATTGTTTCAACATCTATAGGCAACCAGAAATTGTCATGGGAAAAGAAACACTCTAAAAATATCGGTTTGACCGCGGGATTCTTAAAAGACAGAATTAATATAGATTTAGATGTCTATCGCGATGATACAAAGGACTTGCTGTACTACAGAACAATTCCTCAGACAACGGGATACAGCCAAATACCTTCCAACATGGGAGGTGTAAAGAATGTAGGACTTGATATACAGATAAATACCGTTAATTTTGAAACGGATAATTTTAGATGGCAGACCTCTTTGAATTTATCTTTCTGTAAAAATTCTATTACAAAATTGCAGGACGGCCTTGACCAGATTGGTAATTATAAAGTTGGCAAGCCGGTTACCGCGGAGTACGTTTACAAATGGGCAGGCGTTAATGCATCAGACGGACGTCCGATGTATTATGATAAGGACGGTTATATAACATATAATCCCACTCTTGCCGACAGGTATTGGACAAAAGGCGCAGATCCTACCTTCTTTGGAGGATTTGAAAATACCGTTTCCTGGAAGAATTTTACTCTTACTTTCTTCTTCCAGTTTCAGAGCGGAGCTGTTAAATATTGGAGTGACAAGACCGTTCTTATCGGGCAGGCGGCAGATAACAATTTGCTGAAAGATGTTTACTACAAGTATTGGAAGCAGCCGGGAGATGTTACATGGGTTCCAAGACCGGTTTACAACGGGACTTATCCTGGCAATCCTATGAAGTATGACAATAACGGAGATACCGGAATGAGCCTGATTTATGAATCCACGGATTTTATTAAGCTTAAGAATGTTACGTTAAGTTATAACATTCCGGACAAGCTTGTAAAAAAGCTCAGGATAACCGGTGCTCAATTTTTCTTAAACGCATATAATCTTTGGACCACAACACCTTACCAGGGATATGATCCGGAATCCGTAGGGAATGACAGGGGAATATATCCTCAGTCCAAGAGTTATAGCATAGGTGTAAAGATTAACTTTTAATTGACAAAGAGATGAAAACATTAAAGATATTTTTTATTACGGCTTTGTCGCTTGTGACGCTAAGTTCATGTAATTCACTGCTTGATATAAATACCAAGCATGCCCTTCCGCAAGATAAGATTAAAACGGAAGCCGGATGTAAAAGTCTGATTATAGGGGTTTATGACATGATGCAAGATCCTTTGTTTGCAGGCAGAGATCTGATATGCACGCCTGATGTGCTTGGCGATAATTGCTGGCCTTCCCCGGGAGCGACAAAGTATGTGGAGCAATATTATTTTCAGCCGCGCTACAATATTGATATTTGGGAATCCGCATACAAGCAAATAGAATCTCTGAATGAAGCCATTTATTATTTGAAGAATTTAGAGCAGACCGACAATGTAAAGGCTTTGGAGGGTGAGGCTCTTTTCTTAAGGGCTTATGATTATTTTTACCTTGCGGTGATTTATGCAAGAGTGCCGGGCCATTTGGTTTCCGACTTTAATCTTTGTGTTCCTCTTATCACCGAACCATTTTTCAATTCTTCAGGTAATATTACGGAACAGGCCTCGGTAGCAAGAGCTACTGTTGATGCCGTATGGGCTCAAATAGTACAGGATTTGACAAACTCATTCACTTATTTAAATGGCAATGACGGAGGCAATTTCCCTTACAGAGCTTCTGCTATTTCCGCAAAGGCTTTATTGTCAAGGGTATATTTGTACATGGGAGATTGGACAAATACTATTGATGCCGCAACTTATGTTATAAAGAATTCATCTGTAGGCATATACGGCGGAACATATACTGATATTTTCTCAAAGGGAGAAGAGTCTCTTTGGCAGCTCCATTACACGACTTCTGAAAACTTAGCCTCCTCTTCCCTACATTCTGCTTACGGTACTGTTGACGACGGAGTCAGAGACTCTGACGGATACGGGGACGGAACCGGTGCCGGAGATGCTCAATTGTCTGTAACGGAAGATTTTATGAATTTGATTGACCGGACAAATGATACAAGATTTGCCGCACTTAGAAAAGTTCATTACAGCGGACAAAATTTGTGGTGGACAACTAAATTCAACAGTTGGGGCGGAACATTCGGACTTGATGATATCCCTCTTTTAAGAATTTCTGAGATTTACCTAAACAGAGCGGAAGCGTATGCTCACAAAGAGGATTATATTAACGCAAGAGCGGATGTAAATGCTTTAAGAAACAAAAGGGGCATAGGAGACGCAACGGCAGTTAATTCTCAGTTGCTTACGGAAATTCTTCTGCAAAGGAGAATTGAGCTTGCCTTTGAGGGTCACAGATTTTTTGACATGAAAAGGCTTGGCATGGATATCACAAGACCAAACGGCCTAGCTACGGTTCCTTATGATGATTATAGAGTTGCGGCACCAATAAGCACGTCGGAACTTGATGTAAATAAGGCACTTGTTAACAATCCTGGTTATTAATAGGCAGAATTATTAAGAATATTTAAAATTAATTATCATGAAAAAATTAATAATTAGCATATACTTAATCTCGACAGTTGCTTTTTTAATGTCTTCTTGCCAGAAGCAGGATTGGACATATAAAGGCCCTCAGTATTTTGAATTCAGCGCATCTGAAAACAACCAGTCCGCTACAAGCAATATTTATCAAAAAGAGAATTCTAAAATAGGCGTAGATTCTATTTGTATTCAGCTTGTTGCACATTCAACTTCAAATGTGACCGTAAACTATGAGATTGTAAAGCAACTATATTATTTAACGGATGAAGATAAATATGTTGAGAGTGTCCCAAGCGGAAAAAGTGCGGCACTTGTCGATACCGTGTACTCAACGGCAACCTACGGAACTGATTATACGGTAGAGGAAAGCGGCACTTCTACATTTTCTGCCTCTACAATGACGGGAAGCATAACTATACCAAAAGATAAATATTTTGGATATATAAAGATTAACATGAAGAAAAAAGCGGGCAATAACTTTTATGTTGTGCTTAAAGATTCAGAAGACACAAAGGTTAATAAGCCTAATTCAATATTCAAATATATTCTCTCTCCGGATATGATTTATTATTTCAAAGAATCATTTGCTTCTGAAATCCCTGATACTTGGACAATTATAGATAAAGACGGAGACGGACATATTTGGAACTGGTATGACGGAGCTGCAACTTCAGACTCTTATATTTCCGGAGGTGTGGGAGCCGTAAAACCGGAAAATTATTTAGTATCACCCGCAATTGCCGTTGGCAAAACCACGGATAACGCTTACCTGACATTTGAACTTGCAGCGGGCGACAGTGATTATCCGGAGGAAAATTACCGTGTAATTATTTCTGAATCACCAATAACGCTTGACAACTGCCGCAATGCGACAATTCTTAGAGATTGGACGGCACTTGATTCTTCTTATGCGGATTTTAAGACGGAAACCATTGATATCACGGCATATAAGGGTAAAACAGTATACGTGGGATTTGTTCACGGAAACTGTACCGATTGCTACTATATTGAGTTAAAGAACGTTAAGGTTTTCGGACGATAGTTAATACATATATAATGTTAGATGATAGATTAAAACAGATTTTTGTAGAACTGACATCTATTGATGCAGTTTCCGGGAGCGAAGCACCCGTTGCCGATTATATTGAACGCTTTGTAAAAAACCTGGGATTAAATTGTTACAGAGATGATGCAGATAAATTGTCAAAGGGAAACACCGGAAATGTAATAGTGCCAGTTATGGGCGGCGGGGAGTTTTTTCTTGCAGCTCACATGGATACTCCCAGGTCTACAAAAAATTTGAAGCATCGGTTTCTTTCAGATAGAATCACTTCGGACGGGACTACCCCTCTTGGAGTAGATGACAGAGGCGGACTCTCGGCTATTCTTTTTGCTTTAGAGAAAGCTGTCGAGAATAAAACATTATTGCCTTGCACTTTGCTTTTTACGGTTTGCGAGGAGACATCTATGGCGGGATCCGTTACGTATAAGCCGGCTCCGGGAATGAAGTATGGATTTACATTTGATTCTTTTATGAGCCCGGCGTGCTTTGTATCAGAGACTTGCGGTCTTATAGATTTTGAGTTTGTCATAAGGGGAAAGGCTTCTCATGCAGGCATATCTCCGGAGAAGGGAATAAACGCAATTATGATAGCGGCTGAGGCAATGACTCATTTTCCGTTTGGACGCCTTGGAGATAAGGAGACTGCAAATATCGGTATTATTAAAGGCGGCGTTGGAACCAATGTGGTTTGTGATGAGGTCTTTATGCACGGGGAAGTTAGGAGCGGAACTCTTGAAAAAGGTGAAGCAATGATTCATAAGATAATAGAAGATTTTAAGCAGGTATGTGAGAAGTACGGCGGCAGGCTGGAGACAAAATATTTCTGGGATTTTGTGCCGTATAAAATTCATGATGAAGACTTGCCGTTTAGACATTTTTTAAAAGCCGCATCATCTGTAGGGCTTGTGGCAACGCCAATGAAATCAATGGGGGGTAGTGATGCGAATTCATTGAATGTCAATGGAATAAAGACAATTAATCTGGGGGTTGGAGCGCAAAACCCTCACGGCAATGATGAATTTATTTTGTATGAAGATTTCATAAATGCCGCAAAAATTGCGTACCAATTATTAACAACACATTTAGAATAATTAGAATAAAATAATGAAAAAGATATTACTTATTGCGGCATTATTTATTGTAATGCCGGCTTGTTTATTTGCTCAATCAAAGAATTCACAACTACAGTATTTGCCGGAAAAGGTGAATGCAAAGGGCACTCTTGTAATTGAAGGTGGAGGAGACAGAATCTCCGTAATTCTCAAGACCATAATTAAATACGGAGGAGGCGATAATGCAAAACTTTTGGTTGTCCCTTTTGCAAGCGGGGTAGCGGAGGAAACCGGACAAAATCAAAGCAAAGAGTTTAAGAACCTCGGCTGTAAAAATGCGGATTATATTTTTTGTTCAAAGGACGCCATAGACGCTCCGGAAAATCTGGCAAAGCTGGACGGCGTCACGGCTATATTTTTCTCCGGCGGAGATCAGCTTAGACTTGTTGATTTCCTTGCCGGTACTAAGTTTTTTGAGAGAATAAAACAGATATACAAAAACGGGGGAGTTATAAGCGGAACAAGCGCCGGTGCTGCAATCATGAGCCGCATTATGCTGACAGGCAGGAGTGTGACTGATACAGCGGAAGATTCACATGAGTTCAACTATATCAGACATAATGACGTAGAGATTGCAAAAGGTTTTGGTTTCTTAAATAATATAATTGTAGATCAGCATTTTATAACAAGGCGCAGGCAGGTAAGATTGATTAATGTTTTGCTTGACCACCCGGGGTATAGAGGAATTGGTATTGATGAGGAGTCTGCAGTTGTCGTAAAACCTAACAGTACCATTGAGGTTATAGGAAACAGCAATGTTATGCTGTTTGAACCGTATAAAGCCATTGCGGGAAATGGACATGCAAAGAGTTTTAAGCTGACAATTCTATATCCCGGTGATACGTATAATTTGTAAATTTGCAATTGATTATTCATTAAACAGTTGTAAATGGCCGGTTTAAAAAAAATACCGCACACCTTTGTCATAATAGGTGCAATGATTTTGTTCTGCGGCGTACTTACTTGGTTTGTTCCTGCGGGGGAGTATGGTCATCAAACAGTTACAGTTAACGGTGCGGAGAGAGACGTTATAGTTAACGGTTCATATCATCATGTAAGGCAGGCGCCTCAAACCTGGCAGATCTTTGGCTCTCTGCTTGAGGGGTTTAAGAAGCAGGCGGGAATCATTGCCTTTGTGCTGATAATTGGCGGAGCTTTTCAAATTATGAACAGCAGCCGTGCAATAGATTTTGGAATACTCTCATTTTTAAAGAAATCCAAAGATTTTGAAAAGCACAGGCTGCTTCAAAAAATAGGAGTGAACAATATTGTCATTATTTTATCTATGACAATTTTCAGCATATTTGGAGCTGTTTTTGGAATGAGCGAGGAGACGCTCGCTTTTGTAATTATCTTTGTACCGCTTGCAATATCAATGGGTTATGATTCCATTACAGGACTGCTAATGGTATATGTTGCGGCGCACGTGGGTTTTTCAGGGGCGATTTTTAATCCTTTTACAATAGGGATTGCTCAGGGACTTTCCGGACTTCCGATGTTTTCAGGCTTTGAGTACAGAATGCTTGTATGGCTGATATTAACCACTCTTATTATCTCATTTACACTTATTTATGCAAGCAAAGTAAAGAAAAATCCGCGCTTCTCTCCAATGTATGAACTTGATGATTATTGGAGAAAAAGAGGAACGGAGAGTGTAAACACGGATTTTGCAAAAAAGACTCCCGTCTCGGCTTGGGTTATTTTTATCATCACGACGGTTGTGCTGATTATCTTTTCCTGTCTGCATCCAAAGACAACAATTTCTGTCGGCAAGGCAGAAACCACGTTTATGTGCCTTCCTGTTTTGACTATAGTTTACGCACTGTCGGGATACTTCACGTTGCGCAAATCATATTTGTTCTATATTCTTGATGTGCTGGCGTTTACGATCATATTCCTGATAGTCGGAGTACTCGGCTACGGGTGGTATATCACAGAACTTTCTGCGCTGTTTTTGGCAATGGGAATTGTTTCCGGAATTGCAATGGGCTCCGGCGGAAATACCATAGCAAAAGAATTTATTGCCGGTGCAAAGGATATTCTGACGGCCGCATTGATTGTAGGTCTTGCGGGCGGAATTATTCAAGTGCTTTCTGAGGGAAAAATAATGGACACCATTCTTTATTCTCTCTCTAATTCCATGCAGGGTACGGGTAAAGGCGGAACTGTTTCAATTATGTACCTTATACAAACTGTTATTAATATTTTTATTCCGTCAGGATCTGCCAAAGCTGCTCTTACAATGCCGATTATGGCACCGTTCTCAGATGTAATAGGTCTGTCGCGACAGGCAACCGTTATGGCTTTTCAGTTTGGCGACGGTTTCACAAATATGATAACTCCAACTTCAGCCGTTCTTATGGGAGCGCTTGGAATTGCAAAAATTCCTTATGAGATCTGGGTAAAATGGTTTTGGAAAATACTGCTTGTATTTATGATGATAGGTCTTATTTTATTGATGCCTACTGTCTATATGCAGCTTAACGGTTTTTAAAAGGAGACACGCACAACGGGCCGAAACATTACTTACTGGACGGCCCGTTTTAATGCCGTAGGTTTTTATCTTCCGCTCTCTTTTATTAGTTTGGAGATCTGATTGTTAAGAGCATCAGATTCTTGCAGTTGTTCTATTGTTATATGCATTCTGTACTTCCACATCCAATGTGGAACTGCCGGGTTGTTTATCCTCTCGCTGTATGCAAATCTGTTTCTGACTTTTTCATTTACGGACATCCAGTCCTGCAGCGGAAAAATGGCAAACATACTTTTGGAAGCAAGATTATCTCTCAAAACTTTTTCACAATCCTTTGCCGTCGCATCATAATAGGTTTCTCCCGTATCATCGGATTTGCAGGAGATGGTTTTCAACCTCCTCCCAAGCCACATTCTTAAGGTTTCACTGTCGTGAGTAGAAGTGCTGCAAACACTTAAATACGGGAAAGTTGCGGGGTCTGCAAAATCAGTGTTGTTTTTAGGCATTATCTGCAGTTCCAGACTTAAAATTTTTAAATCCGCCATACATTTGCGGACAGGTTCGGCCAGCATTCCCAAATCTTCTCCGCATGCCAGCATATTGGACGCCGCCATGATTTGCTGCAATTTTTTCATTGCATTATTGTACCATAAATCATTGTTTCTCTTATAGAAGAAAGTTTCATAAAGCGCGTTAAAAGATTTTTTCTGAGCGGATGTTAAGGCCATGTATTCCCGGCTCTCTTTTGCACAGATACAAGGGATCCATTTACATTTATTATACGGGTCTTCCATGAACAGATTTTCTTCTGCAATCTTTTTTAAATCTTTTTTATCCTGCTCATCCGGAACCGGCAATCCGTAGCTCTCAATCTCCTCAATATCAAGTGACAGCACGGGATTAAAATGTCCCGCTTTTCCACCGTCAAGCGGATACGGAATTTCCCATATTCTAAAGAATCCCAGTATGTGGTCTATGCGATATGCATCAAAATAATCAGACATTTTACGCATCCTTTTTTTCCACCATTTGTAATTGTCCCCGGCCATCTCTTCCCAGTTGTAAGTTGGGAATCCCCAATTTTGTCCCTCTGCGGAGTAATAATCCGGAGGTGCTCCCGCCTGCTGTCCAAAATTAAAATATTGTGGATGCTGCCATGCGTCCACACTGTTCCTACTTATCCCGATGGGTAAATCTCCCTTTAAAACAATGCCATTTGCATGGGCATAGTCAATTGCTTCAGTCATCTGATTATGAAGGTGATATTGCAGATATACATAAAAGTAGACGTCATCTTTTATTTCACTTTTCCCGAAACTTAACTTGTCCACATCGGCTTGTGAGAAGACGGAATATTTTTTCCATTTTCTAAAATCTGCGGTTTTGTTTTTGTCCCTTAGAGCACAAAATACTGCGTAAGGATAAAGCCACTCTTTGTTGGCTTTTATAAATTTGTAGTATTCCGGCTGAGCAAAAGTGTCATCTTTATTTTGATCATATAAAGCGCGGAAATAGCGCATTTTAAATTCTAGCACATCTTCATAATCCACTGATGACTTGCGATTAAGAGATTTTATCTCTTCTGAGAAATCTTTTGCTTTTTGTTTTTCTTTTATATGACCGAGCGTAGATATTGAGAGATAAAGGGGATGGAGGGCAATTGAAGAGATGCTGTTGTACGGATATGAATCTTGCCAGTTCATGTGCTCCAATGTGTCATTGATTGGCAGTGTTTGTATTACGCTCATTCCAACTTGCTTTGCCCAATCGATTAATGATTTAAGATCCTCTATGTCTCCAATGCCGCAGCTCTTTTTTGTGCGCAGTGCAAAAACAGGAACTACGCATCCGGCAAATTTTGGTTTGCCGGTATCAAAATTGGCAGAAGAATGCTCTATTATAAGTGTTTCATGTTTAGATACTTGCGGAATTACAAGTACTCTGTTTAATCCGTCTTCCCATGTGTACTCTCCTGTTATATCATTTTTGCGGACAAATTTGTATTCCCATGTTTTGCCCTGTTCATTTTCTATTGGAAAAGATGCAATCCACTTAAGTCCTTTAAGTCTTGCCATGTTTGCGGCTTTTTCCGGTTTCCACTCTCCCGTTTCCTTGCTGCTTCCGCAAACATATATGCTGCAATCTTTTGGAACGTTGGGTATGACTACTCTTATAATTAGTTCATAATTACGCTTATGCGTCTGAGTGTAAGGGCTACACTCTCTGCCGGAAAATACGTGTGAGAACGGGTCTGTAAGAAAAGGGGCCTCCGCCGTATTTCCCTGCCACTGATCTTTTGTCTCAATTTTTTCAGTAGCTGAATTAAGTGCAAGACGACGTCCTCCGCCGGCCTCAAAGTAAATTGTATTTTCTGAATTTTTTACAAAATATTTATAATACAGCAGTCTTTCCTTTACGGGATCGCACATTATTTCTCCGTTCCATTCATCTGATTTAGAGTGTGTAAGACGGAAGGCCCTGTCGGGATTATAGTTGCCTAAAATTAAAGATGAGCCCGTGATGTAAACCTGCTCTCCCGGCTGTGTTTTAAAATTAATTTTAAATTTTATAATCATAAACTATCGGGAGTTTTAGCTCTCTTTTTTTCTATTGCTATGCTGATGAGCGAAATCACTCCGCAAAGGATCATTATAAATGCCTGAGACTCATGAGAAATAGTGGCAAATACCATTCCTTCCGCGTGAGCTATTCCGTAAATTTCAGACAATGCAAGACTCACCAAAAAATGATAAGCTCCAATACCGCCCTGTACGGGAACCGCCCAGCCCAAGCTTCCAACAATCATAAGGAATAGGGCGTCTGTTATTGTAAAGTTATTCATGCTTGGAAAAGCAAGAATTGTGGTGTAGCTGGTTATCCAGAAACTGGTCCAAAGCAAAATGGTAAGGGTAAAAAACAGCCATTTTTTCTTTATCTTGAATGCTGCTAAAATGCCATGCAACAGCCCTTTAAGGAATCCTACAAACTTATTGTGGAACTTATGTTTTCTTAATCTGTCGCGATAGATATATATTAATATTGCTGCTGCGGCTATTAAAACAATTATTGCAGCAATCACAATTATCAGAACTTTTGTAAGCCTGTTTTCTGCGGGATTAATCATCTGGAACTGAATGAATGAGCCAAATCTTTTCCATGAAAATACTACCATAATTATGACAAACAAAAAGAGGCAGACCAAATCCCAGCTTCTCTCCAGAATAACCGTTCCGATTGCCTCTTCAAATGTCACTCTTTTTTTTCTGGCTACAATTCCGCAGCGGACCAGTTCTCCAACACGCGGCAGGGCAAAATTTGCAAGATTCCCAATTGTTAAGCCGTCATAAGTCTCTTTTAATGTAACCGACGGATTAAGCTGATTCGCAAGAAGTTTCCAGCGCCATGCGCGCAAGATAAAACCGGAGACTCCAAAGAACATAGAGATTGCTATCCACCAATAATTGCAGTGCCTCAGGCCGTCTGCAAAATCACTCCATTTGACACCTTTAAAGCAGAAATAAAGGAGCACAATGGCAATCAGCAGTACAAGAGCGTACTGCAGCATTTTTTTAGTTGTCAATTGCTTTCCCGGGGTTATCTGCATACCTCCCGCAAATTTACATAAACCTTCCGATAAATTATGGAAATAATATACCTTTGTGAGAGAGAAAAGAGAATTTATCTATGAAGTCAATTATTGGAGTTGGTAATGCTTTAACGGATATTTTAGCGGTTTTACCAAATGATAATTTGTTAAAAAAGTTCCATCTTCCGGTTGGAAGCATGCAGTTGGTTGATGAAGAAACCGGAGCAAAAATATGGCAAATGCTTAAAGAACAGGGTGTTCAATATGTTGCCGGAGGATCTGCGGCTAATGCAATTTCCGGAACTTCTATTTTTGGAATGCCAAGTGGTTTCATAGGAAAGGTTGGAGATGACGAGCTGGGTTCCTTGTTTAAGAGCTCTCAGGAGGTTAACGGCATTAAGCCTATTTTGTTGAAAGGCAAAGCGGCCAGCGGACAGGCAATGGTGTTTATTACCCCGCCTTCCGGAGAGAGAACTTTTGCAGATTATTTGGGAGCCGCTCTGGAACTGTCTCCTGAAGATTTGAAACCTGAATATTTTAGAGGATATGATTATTTGCATATAGAGGGGTATCTAGTTCAAAATCAGGATCTGATAAGAAGAGCGGTAGAGATTGGCAAAAGTTTGGGGATGATAATTTCTTTGGATTTGGCAAGCTATAATATTGTAGAGAGCAATAATGCTTTTCTTCATGATGTGATTTCTCACTATGTAGATATAGTTTTTGCAAATGAGCTTGAGGCGCAAAGTTTTACAAAGCTAAAGCCGGAACTAGCAGTACGTGAGATTGCAAAGATGTGCAAAATTGCGGTTGTAAAAATCGGGAAAGACGGTTCTTTAATTCAGAGCGGAAGCAATTTCCATAGGATTGAAGCCAGACCGGCAAATATTGTGGATGCAACCGGTGCGGGGGATTTGTATGCCGCCGGATTTTTATATGCCCATGCCAATAAAATGCCGCTGGAGGTTTGCGGAGAAGTAGGGTCTATTATTTCTGCTAAAGTTGTGGAAGTGGTTGGTCCTAAGGTAGATGTACCCAGGTGGAAGGCTGCAAAGCAGGAGATTAAGGCTATGATGAGAGCTATTGATCCGTCACTGTGATGATTTTACAACAAGAATAGGTTTTTGTTAAGCTGATCCAATAAAATATCATTGATATGAAAAAAATTTACCTTACAGTTCTTTTTCTTATTGGGTTTTCGCTACCCGCAGCGGCCCAGCGTTATTGGTATGGAATTTACGGCCAGATGTTTAATATTGCAGGCAGTAATCGCTATGTAGTAACCGGCGTGGATCCTTACGGTCCGGCATCCCGTGCGGGAATAGTACCGACGGATTTGATTTTGTCCGTTGACGGTAATAGTTTTACCAACGAAACTTCTCTTGCAGATAAGAAGAGTGGTGTATTTAAAATAGTAAAATTGGGAGGAAGAGCCGGAGATATTAAACTGGAGGGGCAACCGGTAGATGCCGATTATATGGCAAGTGAATGTGCATTTGCACAATATGCCTATGAAGGAGACCTTTATAGATATTCCACCCGTAAGGTTTTAAATATAGAACCGATTTCAGTCCAATGCGATCCGGATGCAAATATGTATGGTTATAAGTCGTTCGATTTTGACTTTAACGGTGACAATACATTGGCACAAAAGGAAATAGCTGCCGCGATCGGGCCGATGATGGAAGCAAAAGGACTGCAGCGTGATACGGCTAAGCCTGATATTGTAATTCTGATCTCTTTTTACAGTGACAGGCGTGATCATTATGTTCCGCCTACTCAATCCATTTCAACTTCATACAGGTATGGATATGAATACGGCAGCGGTTGGGGGACAAGACAATATGTTGATACTCAGACTCACGGAGATTATACTGCCACGGAATACCTGACCAGAATGTCCATAACCATGCTGGATGGGGGTAAATTGCGCAACGGCAAATCGCAATCCGCCGCCGTATGGGGAGCGCAATATGAAACTTTATATGATAAAAAAGCCACCATCAAGGATTTTGCTTCCAATATAGGAGATGAAATGTTAAGTTGTTTTCCCATCAAACAAGTTGGGCGCGTGGATTCCCATTTTTACAACGGCATTGGGGTAATTTTTGATGCCGATAAAAAAGGCCGCGTGGCCGGCGTTTATCCCGATTCGCCTGCCGATAAGGCCGGAATCAAAACTGGGGATGTTTTGTCCATGCCGTTTGAAATGCCGGCTTATGACAAGGTTTATGATAAAATTAAATCGGAAAGTGACGACGCGTATCTGTACGGTTATTCCGATTTTGAGTTAAACCGCATAAGTTGTGCAAAAGGCAGGCGTAATCTGATTTCTTCCCTGTCAAAATATTATTTATCATATACTTATAAAGTAGAACCTAAAGGGTTGAAACTGAACGGAAGAAGGGCCTCCGGAGAAAAATATAATGTCATTGTGCATCCGGAACGCAAAAGTTTTATAATGTACATTATGTACAAATAATGACTGTATTTTAACTTATAAGTGTAGCAGTTTTGCAATAAACATATTTTATGAAAAACAAAATGAGTACTCTTTTAAAAACAGGGATGACGATATTTGCGGCACTTGCGTTTATGACCGGTACAGGCGCGCAAACACCCAAGTTAAGAAGCGTGAAATACATGACTTATGAGGCGGCGGTTAACAGTTCCGGCAAGGTGGTGCCCGGTAAAATAGATCGCACGTCTAATCGCGACGGATATTACGAACTATATGATAATAAGGGTAATACACTCATGTATAGCGCTTTGCTTTTTTCCGACGACGTTTACAAGGATAATGTTTATATATACGATGCTTCCTCCAAGTTGATACGTCAGGACAATTATCAGAATGACGGTAAAGAATTGAGGGATTATTGGTTGTATTTCTATAACGACAGGGGCGACGTTGTGGAGAAAAAGAATTTTTCCTGTTACGACGGGAATGCCAAGCCTTACGGCACTTTTCTTCTTGAAGAGGTTGACAATTATAAGTACGATGCCGCCCATCATGATATATATTCTGAAGATGTCAATTATTTTTACGACAGCCATACCCATAACATGACAAGCAGGTCAAAATACAAGGAAACGCACAGATATGATGATGCAGGTAGGGTACTGGAAGAAAAAAGGTGGAATTGTTCAACGTATTACAATGCCGGCTATACTCCAGAAGATGAGCCCTATGCTTTGATAGATAGAACGTTGTATGTTTATGACGGCAGGGGTAATAAAATAAAGGAGTACCGTTATTCCGGAGCAAGGGAAACATACGATGATAACGGTGAATTAAGCCACCTTATTGACAGGAAGTATGATTCCAGGAACAGAATACTGGAAGAAAGAACCTATTTTGCCAGTGACATGACAAAATGTTACCGCAAGGTTTATACTTATGATGATGCAAAAAATGAAAAGATTCAAACGTCCTACGACGTAGAAGGGGCTAAAACGGAAACCGTTCTGCACAGGACCAATGCCAAAAAACTTGATATATATCAGCAAAAAATTGATTATAAAAAAAATGAAAGACATGAATGGACATTTGAATATACTTACGACAAATACGGTAAATGGGTAAAGGTAATAATAAGGCATAGCGGTAATGGAGAAAAATTTGAGCCACAACAAGTTATCGTAAGAGAGATATCCTATTATTAAAGTAATCTCTTCCATTTATTTGATTTTTTTTATCAAAATAGATCTCTGGGTAGTTACCGTTTCTTTTTAAGGAGTTTTTTCAATTCTTTATTTTCCTTTTCCAACAATGCATTTTTCATTGCGAGTTTGCAGATCATCTTTAATTCGTTGTTGTTGCCCTGTTTTATCACGCGGTGCGGCTGAATGGACATGTTACCCCTTTTTCTCTGATTTTGATCTGTATTCTTATCTATAATTTCTCCGGTGCCGGTTAGAAACCAGTGAAAATTAATGTCATGGTAAACTTTGAGAAATTTCAACAAATTTTCCTCTGATAGTCCATTTTTTTGAGATAAAATGCCATTTGAAATACCGGTAGCAATGTAGAACTCGTACCTCGTTATACCCTTTAACTCCAAGTATTCTAATATTCTTTGCTTTAGGGTTGAAAATTCTCTCATATTTTCTTGTTAAAATGAAATATCTCAATTAACTTTGCAACGGTCAAACGCTTGTTAAAGTTTAACACTACCGTAAAGATAAAAATAAATTCCAGTATTGTATATAGCATAAAATGAAAGATTTAAATCGGATAATCGTAGGCTATGGCAAGGTAAAGCAAATTGCAGAACTGTTTGATGTTACGGAGGCTATGGTGAGTAAGGCGCTAAGAGGTAAGAGCAGCACTAAACTGGCAGACAAAATACGTTATGTAGCCATAAATAATTATGGCGGACAAAAAATGCAATTAGTTCCCTCCGGAGGCAATAATGAGAATTCTCTATGAAGACAGACCATGTCGATATATTATCCATGTTGTTGGATTTTAGGGAGGATGAAAGAAGTTTCAGACGCAATTTTGTGTCTGCTTGTTCGCGTATTGAAAATGGAAAATATTTAAGCGCCGGATTGGAGAGACAGGATGTTATATGTGAAAAATTGGAAACTATAATTTGTGAGGTTAAAAAATATAAAAAACGGAGAGATGACCTTATCTTAAATATCGGTCATGAGATTCGTACGCCCCTTAACGGAATAGTTGGTTTTTCAGACCTTATAGGGCAGGGGGCAATTTCCGGTAAGGAGAGGGAGGAATATGCCAAAATTATAAATGTCAGCACAGTTAAACTTTTAAAGGTGCTGGAGGATGTGCTTGATATTGCCAGAATATATTGCGGAAATTTAAAGATGAAGTATGAGGAGGTTGATTTGGATGAATTTTGCGGGGCGATTCTTTCATCGTTTGAAAAGCTTAGGGTAGAGGAAGGGAAGAATGATATATATATTGTTTTTAAGAAACCGGCAAAGCAGGGAATTAGGGTTTTTACTGATCGTTACAGGTTGGAGAAAATCATGAATAATTTATTGGACAATTCATTAAAATTTTCTGAAAGAGGGGAGATATGTTTTGGTTATGATATAGTGCGATCCTGTATCTCCTTTTTTGTTAAGGATCAGGGAATAGGCATTCCGAAAAAGATGGAGGAAATGCTTTCCCGCAATTTTACAGATCCTCTGCCGGAGGATCCCGCCCTGTCGTGGAATAATACTGGTTTGGGCCTTGTAATATGCAAGGGGATCGTCTCTTTGATGCACGGCAGGATATATGTCAATTCAAAGATGGGAGAAGGTTCGACTTTTAGGTTCGATATCCCTCTCATAAAGGCTGGGAATAACGCATAGATATTATAAAGACTTAAAAAAATATTAACAATGAGAAAAAATTTATTCATTTTAACGGCGGTTGTTTCCGCAGTTATTTTCTGTGGGTGTTCTAAGGATAATTCAAATGATAGCGGCGGTCAGTTGAGTATTACCACAAATGTAAAACCAAGTACGGACGGGTCCTTTACAAAATCACCTATTTCATCTTTTTCGAGTTCAACTATTGGCGTTTTTGTTAGTGGTGCGGCTTATTCCCCAACTGCCAATTCCACTGCTGCGGTGAGTTCCGGCAGTAACACAGTTTCACCAATCCCGTCAATTTATATAAATGCGGATGCTACGGTTTATGGTTATTATCCCGCGACTGCTTCCGAGCTGACAAATCCTACAAGTGTTTCAACAAAAACCGTTAGTGTTGTAACCGCCGATGATTTCTCCGCAACTTCCCAGAATGATTACCTTTGGGCAACACCGGTCGCGGTTAGCAAAACCAACAGGACAGCTGCACTAACATTTAATCATGCTCTTTCAAAGGTTATTTTTAGTTTGAAACTTGGCAGTACATACGCCGGAGCCGGTGCTCTTACGGAAATTAAACTTACAGCAGGGGGTGATACTTATAAGTTCAAAGCAGGCACAAACGGAACAATGGCCATAGCAACCGGAGCTCTTGCGGGGCTGACAAGTCAGAGTACGCTTGATTATACGGGGACTAAAACTTTGTCCACAACGGCATCGGAAATAGTTGCACTTGTGGCTCCGACGCAGCTCGCAGAGGGAACTTCATCATCGTCAACTATAACTCTTGCAATTACATTGGACGGACAGACCTATTCTGCAACGCTGCCGGTTTCTCAGGTTGCAGCTTGGGTAGCGGCTACAAGCTATACATACAACATAACGATCAGCAGCGGAGAACTTGTCATAGGGACTGTGTCTATTGCAGACTGGACGGCTGGAACATCAACGGATGTAACTTTAAGCTAAATAATGAGAAATTGCATTTTGTCGCTGACAGCATTGTTCTTAATATTGGATTTGTGCGGGTGTAAGAAGGGAGGGAGAGGCAACGACATTAAAGATGCGGAACTTGGAATGGTAGCTTGGACACAAACGATGCTTGATACTTCCGTAGATTCTCTGGTTGCTGGAGATGGTTTTTTAGACGGGAACAGGGTTGGTATTCTTTTAAATGGTAGCGGCTACGATACATGTATGAATGTATTTGTGTATGAAGGCGGGAGTTGGTGTGGCAATGCTGTTTCCCTTACGGCAGAGGACGCTTGTGTTTATGGTTTTTACCCCGCTTCCCTTCCTGTGACAGGGGAAGCGGTGGTACCGTCCTGTAGTAATAGAACTATTCCGGTAAAAATTGTAAATCCGGAGTATTTTGGAGGTGAAAATCAAGCTGATTACATGTGGGCAGTGTCCGCTCTTGGCGGCAAAACAGCTGTTGTCAACAGAAGTAAATCTACAGCGTCTTTGGTGTTTATGCATGCCTTGTCCAAAATCACTTTTTCCATCAAACTGGATGACAATGTCAAGGGAACAGCTATGTTGACCGGGATAACGCTTGATAAAGGTGGTGACGGTTCTTTTTATTGTAATAGCGGGATTATGAGTTTTGATGTCTCTCCTGCCTGCAGATTAAGCGGTTTAAGCAGTGTTGGCGAGTTGAATTTTAGCGGAGGGTGTCCGTTGTACAACAATACATATTCTAATGTTGATGTTCTAGTAGCTCCTGTGGCGGCTGATAATATAACTGTCAGTATAACTATGGAAATAAACGGGACATCATGTACTTCTTCTCAAATTCTTCCGGTAAAAACGGAAACGTCCAATCTGGAAAGTTGGGAGGCGGGTAAAAACTATATTTACAAAATAGTTACCAATGGTGATGAACTTTATATCAAAGGTTCTGTTTCAATAACCGACTGGGGTAAAAGTGATGGCGGTTTCGTGGAGGTTAATTAATAATGTCAGCAGATGCCGGAGAAATATTTTCATTTTGCAAGGCGGTTATTGTAGTTCCGGCCGTTATTGTCTTTTGTTTTGTTTCTTGCCTTTTTTCTTCATGCAGCAAGGATAATGGTATCAGAGAGGAGGGAGGTACTCAACTGCACATAGGCGGTGTTTCTCTGTCCGGTTCTTTTCTTAGTGAAGCGTCCACCAAGAGCACGGGCCTCACCTCCGGCAGCATAGGGGTGTTCCGGTTGTCCGGGGATGGCTATGCCTCTTCCCGCAGCAATGTTGAATACAGTTACAGCGGTGGCGCGTGGAATGTGGTATCAGGAGTTACGCCCGTTTATCTCACTAAATCTGCTGCAAAGTTGTGTGCCTATTACCCCTATTCTTCGTCTCTTTCTAGTGGAGTTGTTAATTTATCATCCGGATTATATTCATCGGAAAAAGATTTTTGTTATCAGACGGGAGTGTCCGGCAGCAGCAGTTCATCCGTCTCCTTTGAGCTTGGTCACGCCTATTCCATGATAACATTTGCTTTTACACGTAAAAGTTCTTACAGCGGCACCTGCAAGATAAGCGATATCAGCATATCCAATTCAGGCATACTGACCTCCAACACCCTTGACATAACCATGGGCGGCACTTCCACACATACAGGGACTTACGGCAGCGGCACGGCGGGTACTGTAAGCGTAGACCCAGCCATCGCCTCAATAGCTTACGGAGGCAATGCATCCGCTGCAGTCCTGATGGTTCCAACTGTGTCCGCACTCTCAGGTACGATAGATTTGAGTTTCACCGTAGACGGAACGGTTTTCACTGCTTCCCTGGACGCCTCCGGAACAGGCATGACATCTCTTGATGCGGGAAAAAATTACACCGTTAATGTGAACATAGGCAATGAAACGGCCAATTGTTATATTGTTCCCTCCGGCAGCTCCAAGTTTATTCCCGTAGGTGTAAGAGGAAACGGTGGTGCTACAGCGGGCACGGGTCTGGATGTGGCCATCACTCCGGCATCTGTGGGGATAGTGTGGGAAACGGCGGCAGATCTGGTTACGCTGAGTGATTTTAATAGCAGCAACAAGACAGTGAAGGTGACATCCTCCGGCAGTGGCAATGCAGTGATTGCGGCATACAGCGGTAGCGGTTGCAGCGGAGATATACTGTGGAGCTGGCATATCTGGGTAACAGATTATGATCCGGATACCCCTGACAACGGTACCATCTATACCGTAACCAATGATGCCGGTTATGTCTATACATTCATGGACCGGAATTTAGGAGCCACTACAGCTACGACCGGAGATTTAGGTGTCAAAGGCTTGCTTTACCAGTGGGGCAGGAAAGATCCTTTTCCCGGCTCAACCACGATTGATGGAACCACGGAGCCTACGCTTTACGGAACAATATCTGCCATTACCAAAACACAGGTTTCAGCCGATAATAACCTGGCGAACAGTATCTTGAATCCCGGAACGTTTTATTACGGAATAAATAACTCCGCAACCGGTTACGACTGGTACACCAGCACCGATGACCACAGTTCACAGAACGGCTCATTGTGGGGAGGTGAAAGTACTACTTCTCCTAGGGACAAGACAATTTTTGATCCATGTCCTGCGGGATGGAGGGTTCCCGCATGGGAAGAGGGGTATTCTCCGTGGAGTTTATTGGGAGCTAACGGAACGGGAACAAGCAGTGTGGGAACATTTGCAAATTACGGAGTCACATGGAGTGCAATCACAGCCGGCTTTTGGCCAGCTGCAGGTTATCGGGATTGCGGCAATGGGGGTCTCTGCAACGTGGGTGCGTACGGCGACTACTGGTCTGCCTCGGCTTCCGCAACGGTGAGGTACTCGTGCCACATGGACTTCGCCAGCAGCTACGTGGATCCGTCAAACAGCCACAATCGTGCGTTCGGCTTTTCGGTGCGTTGTGTTAAGGAATAAAAATAATAATTAGACGCGGAGTGTTAATTTCAATAATTGAATGAACTTCCGCCGATAAATTCACGCATTATTGATGTAGGCGGTATGCACTTTTGTTCTTCCGGATTTAATTCCACCACGTATGAAAGGAATTTGATCATTCTCAGACTCTCTGCGTATGCAGGGGAGATGGGTGGTATTCTGCGGAGCAAAGATTCGGCATAAAATTTAAGCATCGGCAACTCATAGATCAGATAAGAATTGAACATTATATCTGCATTTTCCTGATACGGGAAAATATTTTTATTTTCTCCCGCAACTACGCTTTTCCAGCGCAGGATTGTATCCTCGGCACTTATTCCGCGGAAATTGCTGTCGCGAACCATTCTTCTCAAAAGGCGGCTGTCGGTAGTAGAGATGGAATTGTTCTCATCAATTGATAATGAGGTTAATGCAGAGGCATAGACTTTGAATTTTTTCTCCGGTGAAATTTTTTCCGTAAGTGTGGGGTTCAGTGCATGAATGCCTTCCATCACAACTATATCATCACCGGTCATTTTGATCTTTTTCCCGTCCATGGTGCGTGAGCCGGCCTCAAAATTAAAGCGGGGCAGAACAATTTCTTCTCCTTCAAACAGTTGGTTCAATTCAGTGTTAAGCAGGTCCAGATCAAGCGCGTTTATAGATTCAAAATCATAATTTCCGTTCTCATCTTTTGGCGTATGTTCTCTGTCTACAAAAAAATCATCCATGGAAATTACTATTGGGTTTAATCCCAGAACCCTTAGTTGCAGGGCAATACGTTTGGAAGACGTAGTTTTTCCGCTACTGGACGGACCTGCTATCAGAACAAGTTTTACCTTATCTTTTTTCTGAAAAATTTTGTCCGCTATTATGGCGAATTTCCGCTCATGCAATGCCTCGGAAACTTGGATTATTTCTTTTGCATGCCCCTCTATGATACCTTTGTTTATGGTGCCTATATCCTTTGCTCCTATTATTTCGCACCAGTCTCTGTTTTCCTTGAATATTTCAAACAGTTTGTCTTGGAACTTTACATGCGGCATGTTGTACGGCGGATATGGGACAGGAGCCTGGAGACAGAACCCGCCGTTGTATTTTATAAGATTATAGGCCTCCAAATACCCGGTAGAGTATAGCATAGGGCCATAAAAAGTATCGGCATAACCATCAAGATAGTAGACGCTTGCAAAAATACTCCCGATGGATTCAAGAAGTTTTGCTTTTTCTTGCTGCCCGTGAGATTCATATAGGGCCCGGGCTTCCGCATTTGTTTTTTTGATCTTTATGAACAGAAAATTTTCTTTAACAAGTTTTGTCATTCTGTCGAGAATCTTACAGATATCTTCATCCGTGGTAGGAACTGTTAGAGAGAAATTTTTCTTATCCCTGAGTTCTCCGTACAGGCCGTTGGGCAGTGTATAATCAAGGCTCAACAGACAATCCGGATATAGATCAAAAATGGCGCGTTGCAAAAGAAAACTCAGGGAGCGTACGTAGGTTCTTCTGCCGTCTTCTTTTGTAATGTCCAAAAAATCAACGGTTGATGCAATATAAAATTCAAAGCCGAGTCCTTTTAATTGATTGTTTACGTACGCGGCTAGCACGCGGTACTCTCCTTCCCTGTATTTAATCTCCTTTAGGAAATCTACAAGCCTGGTACCCGGCTTTGTGCTGTAATATTTGTTTGTGTTTTTACAAAAAACCCTGATTTTTTCCATTTTCAAGAATATTTATAGGCGGAATCTTGCCGCCCGGTATTTATGAATTTGTATATAAAATCTTTTTGAGATATCTTCCTGTGTAGGACGCTTTATTTTTAGCAACTTTCTCAGGCGTCCCCTCTGCAATTATTTTTCCTCCTCCGCGTCCCCCTTCCGGTCCCATATCTATCAGCCAATCAACGGATTTAATAATATCAAGGTTGTGCTCAATTATAACAACGGTATTTCCCTTATCTACAATTTTCTGCAGTACGCTAAGCAATACCTTTATATCCTCAAAATGCAGGCCGGTAGTTGGCTCGTCCAGTATATAAAGTGAAGTTCCCGTGTCTTTTTTGGATAATTCTGTTGCCAATTTTACTCTTTGACTTTCTCCCCCGCTTAAAGTTGTTGACGGCTGTCCAAGCTTTACATAACCAAGGCCCACGTCCTCCAGTGCCTTTAATTTTGGAACTATTGAAGGAATATGTTCAAAAAATGTAACGGCCTGAGAAATAGTCATTTTTAGCACATCATTAATGTTCTTTCCCTTGTACTTCACTTCCAATGTTTCTGCATTGTATCTTTTTCCGCTGCATTCTTTGCAAGTTACATAAACATTCGGCAAATAATTCATCTCTATTGTCTCTACACCGGCGCCCTTGCAAGTCTCACATCTTCCACCTTTTACATTAAATGAAAATCTTCCGGCCTTGAATCCCCTTATTTGTGCGTCCGGCGTTTTTTCAAAAAGTTTTCTAATATCGGAAAATACATTTGTATATGTTGCCGGGTTGCTGCGCGGTGTGCGACCTATTGGACTTTGGTCCACAACTATTAGTTTATCAATGTTTTCTATGCCATCAACTTTTTTATAGGGAAGCGGAGTCATTAAAGATCTGTAAAAATGTTTGCTTAAAATCGGCATCAGAGTTTCATTAATAAGAGAAGATTTTCCGCTGCCGCTCACGCCGCTTACTCCAACAAGACAACCAAGCGGCACGGACAAATTAACGTCCTTTAAATTATTGCCCGTTGCACCGTATAATTTTAGATATTTTCCATTGCCTTTGCGCCTTTCCGCAGGTACCTCTATTTTTTTTATACCTCTCAGATAATCAGCAGTGTAACTGTGCATGTCTTTTATTTTAGAGAGAGGCATTTTCATGAGTTCATCGGGCGTTCCGCTGAATAAAAGTTCTCCTCCTTTGGAGCCTGCGCCAGGTCCTAAATCTATAAGCCAGTCCGCGCTTAACATTGTTTCCAAATCATGTTCAACTACCATCACGGAGTTGCCTTCATCTCTTAATTGCTTAAGTGAATTGATAAGTTTTATATTATCTCTTTGATGCAGCCCAATGCTTGGCTCATCTAAAATATATAGCACGTTGACAAGCTTGCTGCCAATCTGAGTGGCAAGCCTAATTCTTTGACTTTCACCTCCGCTAAGTGTTCTTGTTGCCCTGTCGAGAGATAGATAATTCAATCCTACAGCCTGCAGAAAACCTATTCTGTCATTGAGTTCCTTGATAACATCGCGCGCAATCAGATTCTGTTTTTTATCCAGTTTTTCCGGAAGAGTTTTTATCCACTCGGCCAAAGTGTCTATATCCATTGCGGCAACTTCAGCAATATTTTTATTATCTATTTTAAAATAGAGCGCCTCTTTTTTTAAGCGTGTGCCGTTACATTCCGGGCAAACGGTCTCCTCTATGAATCTCTCTTTGCGTGCGTTTAAATCATCGTCTTCCTCCTTTTGCTGTAGTTTAGAGACAATTCCGGTGAATGGTGCAAGAAGAGTTCCGTCTGCAAGATTCACTCTGAACAATTCATCCGTTCCGTAAATAATCATGTTAATGGTATCTTCCGGCAGGTTGCGGATTTGAGTATTAAGGGAGAAATCATATTTCTTTGCCATGCTCTCCAGTATGCGGAAATTGTTTGTGTCCTTATAGCTGCCAAGCGGAAGAATTCCCCCTGCGTTTATAGATTTATGGGGATTGGGTATTATTTTAGAAATATCTAATTGTGAGATATATCCAAGTCCCTTGCAGCGCGGACAAGCTCCTTGAGGAGAGTTAAAAGAGAATGTAAAAGGGGCAGGTTCCGGCAAAGAAAATCCCGTGTCCGCATCCATCAGATGCTGAGAGAAAAATCTTAAATCTTTATCCAATTCCGCCGCCTCGCTTTTTTTCTCCGCATCTTCCATTTTTAGCATCGCGATAGTTCCCTTCCCTTTTTCAAGTGCGTTGTTAACAGACTCATATATTCTTTTATAGTCAGGCTCGGACGGAATTAGCTTGTCAACAACCAAATCTATAAAGTGAATTTTATATCTGTCCAGCGGTTTGACATCTGCAACTTCTCTGATTTTTCCGTCTATTCTAACCTGTTGGTATCCCTTGCGCAACAGACTGTCAAACAAATCTTTATAGTGACCTTTTCTTCCAACTACCAGCGGTGCAAGAAGCAAACATTTTACTCCGTTGTACTCTTTTATAATAAGCTGAGTAATTTGTTCGCTTGTATATTTTATCATTTGCTTTCCCGTAGCGGGAGAGTATGCGTATGAGGCTCTTGCATAGAGCAAACGGAGAAAGTCATACACTTCCGTGATGGTGCCTACGGTTGATCGGGGATTGTTTCCGGTGGTTTTTTGTTCTATCGCGATGATGGGGCTTAAGCCGGTAATACTTTCAACATTAGGTTTTTCCAGAATTCCTATAAACTGTCTTGCATAAGCAGATAATGTCTCCATGTAACGACGTTGTCCCTCTGCATATATTGTGTCAAATGCAAGAGAAGATTTTCCGCTGCCGGATAAACCCGTGATTACCACGTATTTTCCACGCGGAATAGTAACGCTTACATTTTTAAGATTGTGCTCGTTAGCTCCTATTATTTCTATTTTATCCAAAAAAACCTCCCGTCAAATGAGACAATTTTAAAATCCTTTATCCCTTAAGAATGGATTCTGCATAAGTTCATCCTTAATAGTTGAGTTTGGCCCGTGCCCCGGATAAACAATGTAGTCAGCTTTCATTTCCCTGGCTATTTTATTTAGACTGTCTGGCATGGCATCTTCTTCACTCTCAGGCAAATCTGTTCTACCGCAGCTCCCCGCAAAAAGAGTATCCCCCGTTAAAACAAATTTATCTTCAGGAGAGTAAATACATACGCTTCCCGATGTATGTCCTGGTGTTGCAATTACCTTTAAAACGGAATTTCCAAATGTAACATCGTTTCCCTCTTTAATATCCAGCGTCTTCAACGGCGGCTGTTCAATTTGATAGCCAAACATCAGGCAATCATGCGGAGCTCTTTCCAGCAATGGAATATCCTTTGGGTTAAGATATGTTGGAATATTGTATTTCTCCGTAATAAAGGCATTTCCCATTACATGATCAAAATGTCCGTGAGTACATACAATTTTTACCGGTTTAAGTGTTTCTGCATCTATGTACTTTACAATCCTGTCTCTTTCACTCTGAGAACTTATGCCGGGGTCAACAATAATACACTCTTTTGACTCGTCTGAAAGTATGTAGCAGCACTCCCGCAACTCATTCAAATAAAACTCCTTAATCTTTATCATATTAACATATTATTCTTAAAAGTTACTTTACGCCATGTAACATTGGGACAAAACTTGCAGCACCGTATGACTGCTTTTCAAATTCGCTTTTGTTTTTTCTTTTAATAAGCAGCATCTCTTGTTCTTTGTCGCCGACAGGTATTACAATTTTCCCTCCGATTTTTAACTGTAGAAGCAAGTCATTTGGAATTTCAGGAGCGCCGCAGGTGACAATAATCCCGTCAAACGGAGCAAATTGCGGCAATCCCTTAAAACCGTCTCCCCAAAACAGAACCGGTTTTGTGTAATCTATTTTCAATAGATTTTCCTTTGCCTGCAGGTATAATTCTTTCTGCCTTTCAATGGTATAAACTACCGCACCCATATAAAACAGGATTGCTGTCTGGTAGCCGCATCCGGTACCTATTTCCAAAATTTTTTCACCGCTTTTAACATTCAGCAACTCCGTTTCCATCGCCACGGTGTATGGCTGAGAAATTGTCTGCTTGCCGGCAATTTCTATTGGAATGTTCTTATAGGCAAATTCTTCCAACCCTTTCTCAATAAATAGGTGGCGAGGTACTGCGCCGATAGCGCGCAATACCCTGCTTCCAAACATTTTGGAGGCAGTCAGTTCCTCTACAAGTTTTTTTCTTCTCCCTTTTTGTATAAGCGGGTCCAGTACTAAATTTAGCATTTGACAAAATTACAAGAAATATTCTTACTTTTGTAAGAGTGTAGCGCCTGTATTTAAAGCGGGCGTTTTTCTACTTAAACTTTTATAGTATGCATATTGGAATAGCGGGAAACATCGGGAGCGGCAAAACTACCCTTACAAGACTTTTGTCAAAGAGCATGAATTGGACTCCAAGATTTGAGCCGGTGGACGATAACCCTTATTTGGCAGATTTTTACAAGGATATGCAGCGCTGGTCATTCAACCTGCAGATTTATTTTTTGAACAAAAGATTTAAAGAGGTTGTAAATATCAGGCGCTCAAACGGTAATGTGATCCAGGACAGAACCATCTATGAGGATTCTTGTGTATTTGCCCCCAATTTGCATAAAATGGGTTTAATGAGCACAAGAGATTATGAGAACTACAAAGATTTATTCTCTTTAATGATATCTCTTGTAAAACCACCGGATTTAATGATATATCTGCGTTCTTCCATTGAGCATCTTGTTGGCAATATCCAGAAGCGGGGACGTGAATATGAAGAGGGAATTCGCTTGGATTACCTAAAGGGCCTTAATGATTTATATGAGGCTTGGATAACAGAATACTCGGATGGCAAGAAGTTAATCGTAGATGTGGACAAGCTTGATTTTGAGAATGATCCAAAGGATTTGAGTTCTGTCATTGATGCTGTTGGGGCAGAGCTTCACGGATTGTTTTAACGGCTTTGTAGCAAATTTCACTCTGCTAGTATCTCTTAAGCCAGTTCTCAGGATTCTGTTTTTGGGTTCCTGACCAAAGTTCAAAGTGAAGCGTTGACCCGTCTAGAGATGAGTCAAGATATCCGATTGTCTGTCCGGTAGAAACTTTCTGTCCCACTCTTACTGAAACACTTCCCAGTTTGCAATAGAATGTGAAATACTCTCCGTGCTGGATAAGCACACAGTGGCTGTATCCCGGTATGACAATTATCTGCTTAACGGTTCCCTCAAATACGGATAAAATAGCGCATCCTTTTGGTGCTGAGATATTTATACCGTTATTAAACGGTAGGGAAATGCCCTTCATGGATGCGTCATTGTGTTCACCATAACCCTCAGAAATAACACCTCTTTTTACGGGCCATGGCAGTCTTCCGCGGTTGTTTCTAAATTCTCCGGAAAGCTGAGCGCTCTCAGGTGTAGTTGCATAAGCCATTGGCGCAACTTTGTTTGAAGATGACGATGAAGATTTCTTGGAAGATGTTTTTTTGGTTGATGTAGAGGAGGCGTTGCTGCTTGCCGCTGCTGCAGCGGCTTTCTTTCTCTCTGCCGCAATTGCGGCGGCAATCATCCTTTGAACCTCTCTGTTAAGCTGGGCTGCCTGTCTTTTTTTCTGCTGAAGCTGACCGCTGAAATTTTTCTGCTGCTTTGCCAGCACATTTGCATAAACCCGAGACTTCTGTTCTTCCGTTTTGAACTTATTATATTCTTCTGTCTTAACTTTCTGATTTTTAATATTTTCCGTCTGCATCTGAGTGATATTCTTCCTCTCATCCGCAATCTTATTCTGAACTTCTTTCAACTTTTTAGCCTGGTCGTTAAGTGCTTTAGAATAATCTTTTAGATAGCTCCATCTTCTGTAGCCCTGGTCAATACTGTTGCTTGCAAGAATGTACATAAACCATGTTCTGCTGTCTCTGTTGCGATACGCTTTAACTATCATTCTGCGGTAATACATCTTAAGCGTATCCATGTGTCTTTGAGTCACATTAAGCTCTATGGTCTTGCCGTAAATTTCATCGCTTTGCTGAGCAATTTGCTTGTCCAGTTGGGCAATCAGCTGTTTTCTCTTATCAACCTTTTTTCTGATGAGAGCTAGTTCTTCCAGCGTATTTTTCCTTTTATTCTGAGTCTGTGCAATTTGCCTGTCCAGATATGCAATGTCTTTTTGCAATTGATTGATTTGAGCCTTTTTACTCTCAACATATTTTTGTGTGCCCGAATTTTGAGCTGCCGCTTTGCATGGACCCGCGGCAACAAAAGCAAAAGCAAGCACAGCCGTAAGAAGAGCCGCTGCCAAACTTTTAAAATGTAAAACTATGTTATATGTTTTTTGCAAAATACTCTCTGTTAAAACACTGTCGCGACAAAAATACTAATTACTTTTTGCTCAGCTCTTTTTTGCCTGCAATCTTTTCCAGCAATTTTTCAGTTTGCGCTGTATCTCCCTCTTTCTTAGCAGCTTCCACAGCCTTGTCCCAATATAGAAAAGCGAGATCATACTCTTTTAAAGCAAATAGGACTTCTGCATAGTGATCAAGCATTACGGGGTTATCGTTTCCTCCATAGGCCATTGCATGCTGGAATTGCCTGCGCGCCTCCGGATAATTTCTCTGCAAGTAAAGTATCCATCCGTATGTATCCAGATAAGTTGTATTGTCCGGCTCAAGTTCTATGGTTTTCTTGCTCATTTCCAGAGCTTTATTAAGGTTCCCGTTTTTGTCTGAAGTTGCAATGTACCACGCCCAGTTATTAAGAACGGGACTCTCTTTTGGATTTATCTTTAATGCCTTCTTATAATATTTATACGCTTCTTTATTCTGATTCTTAAGATGATACAAATCTCCAATCAAAGAATAGGAATTAATCAGAAGGGTAGTGTCATTTCTTTCTTTTGAGATTTTTTCAACCTGGGACAGCGTAGCTATAGAAGAATCATAAAGTTTTAAATTGTATTCGGCAAGTCCTTTAAATTGCAACATATCAGTCTTTCCGGGGAATTTGGCAATTGCGGAATCTCCAAAGTTTTTAAGCCTCCTCCAATCCTGCGCACTGTAAAGAAAAGACATATAATCTATGTTTACAATGTAAACGTCCGGGTAATATTTTAAGTTGTTTTCTAATATTTTGCGAGCCTCGTCTTTGTGCCCGGCTCCCGACAGATACATTGCGGCAATTTGATTGCATGTGGTATCATCCGGGTTTGCAGCTGCCATAATTTGCATAGACTCAGCCATTTGTTCTTTGTAGCGGGAAAGGAAACCCGCATTGTTGAAAATTTGCTTTAAATAATCCGTCTTCATCTTTGGATTAATCTCCTTGTTAGCCATGAACGGATTTAAAAACTTAAAGAAATTCGGGTAATCGTTTCTTAATCTGTAAAGTTCCGCTTTTCCAAATAATGCAGGGGCATAGGCCGTGTCATGATCAAGGGCTCTATTGTAATACTTAAGAGCCAATGTGTCATTAAAGAGGTCCATATTCATATCTCCAAGAAGTGCATCATATTTTGGATTTGGAGATACGGCGTCTGCATCCTCCAGACACTTAATGGCTTGCGGATACTGGCGTTTTGCAGAATATGCTTCAAATTTTGCCATTGTAGATACTTCATTGGGTCCGGCAATTTTTTCCAGTTTGTCCGCTACGCCAAATACTTTATCATAGTCATTGGTTTTGGAGTATATATTAATGAGATTCAAAAACACCTCGGATTTTCCGGGATATTTCTTTGACATTTTCTCATATAAATTTTTTGCATCATCTATCTTGTTGTTCATCAAATAAATAGATGCCAGATCGGCAGCGTAATAGTAATTTGAGGTATCTAAATCTGCAGCTTTTTTGCAAAATTTTTCTGCGTCATCGGTCTTATTCATCTGCAGAGAAAGTTTTGCCATAAGGTAGTAGGCTGCGTCATTGTTGGAGTTGAATTCCAGTGCGGCCACGCACTCTGCCGTGGCCTCTTTATATTTTTGCTGCGTATAGGCCGCTTCTGCAGCAATCAGATGAGTTTCCGTGTTTGCTTTTGCCGGCGTCACTTTTTCCTGTCCGTTTGCCTGCCCCGCCATAAATACGGAAAAAATGAGACCTATCGTGATAAATAAATGTAATTTCTTCATTTTCATAACATCGGGCAAAAGTAGCAAATTCTGTGCTAATCAGTATTGCCTTTGGGGACAAGAATTATTAAATTTGTAGCATCGATTGCAACTTTTATGACCTGCAACGCATCTACAAAGTGTCGAAGGAGAAAAACATAAAGCAGGATCCCAATGATCCGTATGCAGATCTGGTCAGAGATTGCATTAAGAATAGTGCGCTGGCTCAAGAGAAAATGTACGAGAAGCTTTCTTCTCGGATGTTTCCTGTTTGCTTACGTTACATAGGGGAGAGAGAAAAAGCCAAAGACGTTATGCATGACGGTTTTATAACCTTATTTGCAAAACTGTCCGACTTTAGAGGAGAGGGCTCTTTTGAGGGGTGGGCAAGAAGAATTTTTGTAACTACTTGTCTGATGTATTTGAGAAAGAATGATGTTCTTAGAAACACAGAGCAGATAGACGGGACCGTTCCTGTTGCGGATATCAGGCTGGATCCCAAAGAGACGGAAAAGTTGGATGTGCAAATGCTTATGGGGATTATTGCGGAGATGCCTGCGGGTTTTAGAACTGTGTTCAACCTCTATGCAATTGAGGGTTTTTCTCATAAGGAGATAGCAAAGATGCTGAATATGAGTGAGGGAGGAAGTAGAAGCCAATTAAGCAGGGCAAGGGTGTGGCTGCAGAATAGACTTAGGAATTTTAAGTAATATCACGATAGTTACCGGGAATTTGAAAAATTCTGATGACATATTAAACAATGTAAGATTGGAGAACGAGGCAAACCCCGTTGACGAATTGTTTGCGGATAAGTTGAGAGACTTAGACGGAAGCAAAGAGTCTATGGGCGAGCTTGCGCTTTCTGATGATGAGAAGGCTCAGATGTGGTCCTCCGTCAAGAAGAGCATTCCTGCGGGGAAACCTGTCGGGAATATTAATGTTGTCAAGAATAAACCATTGAGGAGCAGGATTATATACTGGTCCGTCGCTGCTGCCGCCGCTGTTGTTGCAGGCATTTTCTTTAAGACATCAAGCCCAAATAAGTCATATATTCAAAAGCAAAACGCACCGGCAAGTGAGATTGCCGGCCAACCATTTCGGCCCGAAATCAAACCTATGAAAAAGACTATGGCCCGAAATGCCCAAAATTATCTGGCATCTGATTATGTGCAGGAGCCGATGGTTGAACTTCCTTATTTGACAGAGGAACAGAGTTATATTCACGTAGTAGTGACGGAACCTGTTGTTAAGCCTTACAAGAAAGCCGAGCCCAAGACTGCAGTACAAAAAAGGAGGACGGAATCTTTTGGGTATATGACTAATTTTGGTGCTTTTGATGAGAAGCCTAAGAAGAGAGCAAGAAGTATTTCCTATGCCGTTTCTTCAAATATTTCCGGAGGCGGAAATTTTGATGTTTCCAACAATTTTATCAAATCTGTTGCTGCGCAAGTCGGTTATATGGCGCCATCATCAGCTCCTCAGATTGAGCAGGTTTCAGAGACTACCTACTCTTTGCCTTTGAATTTTGCGTTGCAGGTGCATTATAAAATTAACAATTTGATTACGGTTGGAACTGGTTTTAGTTACACGTATTTGCACAGCAAGTATGACGGACTTATCAATAAGAAAGCTTACAAGATTAAACAAGGCATTCATTATATTGGCGTTCCTGTTAATGTTTACTTTAATGTTTTGAATACCAGGTGTTTTTCTTTCTATGGAAATGCGGGTGCGAGTCTTGAGAAGGGCGTAAAAGTGCGTTATGATATGACTACTTATGATGGCACGGTTAAACATGCGAATTCTCATGTGAAAGGGGTTCAGTTCTCTTTGAATACCGGTGTGGGCGTGGAGTATAAATTTAATAATGATAAGATGGGTATTTATCTGGAACCAAATCTTGTATATTACTTTGATTCCAAGATTCCCGCAAGCATCAGAACAGACCAGCCGCTACAAGTTGAGGCTGAGGTTGGAGTGAGATTCCATTTAAAATAAAAGGTAAAGGATAGAGAAAAAAGGCCGCGGTTTTCTGCGGCTTTTTTATTTTGCTTCTGCTGCAACCTGAGCAGCATATTTATTTTGACATATTGGCTTTTAGCTGCCTTGCAAGATTATTTGCAAAGACAAAATCGTTTAGTTCATTGCACTCGGAATCCATAATATCCTTGCTGTTTCCCTGCCATAACATTTTTCCCTGGTGTATAAAACCTATGTGATCTCCAATTTCCATGACGGAGTTCATGTCATGCGTGTTAACAACTGTCGTGATTTTGTACTCCCTCGTAATTTCTTGAATTAGACGGTCTATCACAATTGCTGTGGTTGGATCCAGGCCGGAATTTGGCTCATCGCAGAAAAGGTATTTTGGATTTAACGCAATTGCTCTTGCAATGCCAACCCTCTTCTGCATGCCTCCGCTAAGCTGAGTAGGATACAATTTGTTAGACCCTGTTAAATTAACTCTGTTTAGGCAGAAATTTGCCCGCTCAAGTTTTTGCCCGTAAGTCCAGTCTGTGAAGAAATCCATCGGGAACATGACGTTCTCCTCCACCGTATCAAAATCAAATAAGGCGCTCTCTTGGAAAAGCATTCCCATCTCTTTGTGGAAGTTCTTTTTTTGACGAGCATCCATGCAGGTAAACTCATTTTGGTCATACCAAATCTCACCCTTCTCCGGTTCATAAAGTCCCACAAGGCTCTTAAGCAGAACGGTTTTGCCGCTTCCGCTGGCTCCGATAATCAAAGAACACTTCCCGGGCTCAAAACGGATATTAATATCATCCAGAACCTGACGCTCATTAAACTCTTTAAATAAGTGTTTTACTTCAATCATTTTTCAAACAATGACAACGTTTTTAATTAATGACGCCGTCTTTAATTAAAAACGTTGTCATATTTTAAATTTTACAAAAACAGTTTTGTGATTAAAAGGTCAAATATTAATATCAGTGTGCTGCTTACAACAATTGCTTTAGTGCTGGAGCGTCCTACGCCAAGGGAGCCGCCTTTTGCGTAATAGCCGTAATATGAACATATTGAGGTTATTATAAAGCAGAAGACAGCCATTTTTACCATGCTGTAGTATATGTACCAAGCCTTAAACGCAAACTGTAATCCGTCTGTGTATTGTGCAATAGTTATAATTCCGGTAAATGAAATAATGCCGGCTCCTCCAATTAAACCAAGCACAAAACTTAAAAGCATTAGGAACGGGCTAAAAATAGTTGAGGAGGCAACTTTTGGAAGGATTAGATAATTTGCAGAATTGACTCCCATAATTTCCATTGCATCAATTTGTTCCGTTATGCGCATGCTGCCTATCTCAGAAGAGATGTTGGAACCTATCTTTCCTGCAAGTATCAGCGCAACCATTGTAGAGCAAAATTCCAAAACCAGACTTTCTCTTGCCATAACTCCTACGTACATTTTTGGGATGAACGGGCTCTCCATATTATTTGCGGACTGCAAAACTATTACAGCTCCAATAAAAACGGAGATTATGCTGACGATTGGTATTGAGCCTATTATAAGTTTATCGGATTCAAACCAGAATTGCTTCCAGAAAATTTTCCACTTCTCCGGCTTGCGGAATACACGCATCATCAAGTTGTAGTATTCTCCTATGGTTTGAAAAACAGTTCTCATAATTCTATCTGGATGGCGCCGCTAATTTACTCATTTTAGAAATAAAATTGCTAATTTCGCGTAGTCTAAAACTAGCGAGTCGTGAGGATATTATATAATATTGGGCTGAGCATACTGCCGTTTTTTATCGCGATAGGTTCTTTGTTCAGCCATAAAATCAAATTGTTTTACAGTGGAAGAAGAAATCTTCTTAAGAGAGTAGCGGATGAAGTAAAGCCCGGAGAGCCAATAATATGGTTCCATTGTTCTTCAGTTGGTGAGTTTGAGCAGGCTCGCCCGGTCATTGAGTGGTACAAGAAAAATAAGCCGACATACAGAGTGCTGGTAACGTTCTATTCTCCAAGTGGTTATGAATTAAGAAAGAATTACAAACTTGCGGATTGGGTATATTATCTTCCGGTTGATACGCCGCATAATGCACGCGCTTTTGTGAAAGCCGTTAAGCCGGTTAAGGTGATATTTATCAAATATGATTTATGGTATAACTTCTTAAAGGAGATTAAAAAGAGCGGGGCCGAACTTTATCTTGTTTCAGCAATTTTCCGTCCTTTCCAACCGTTTTTCAAATGGTACGGGGGTTTCTTCTGCGGAATGCTAAGGATCTTTACAAAGATTTTTGTACAGGATGAAGAATCAAAAAAGAATCTGGAGAAAATAAATATTTCAGGAAATGTTTTTGTAAGCGGAGATACTCGCTTTGACAGAGTGCATGAGATTACTCAACATTGCAAGCAATTCCCTGTCATAGAGAATTTTGTAAAGGAAGGCTTTGGATTTGTTGCAGGCAGCACATGGTTGCCGGATGAACAAATGATAGCAGATGTCTTAAAGAACTTCTCAAAGGTAAGACTTGTAATTGCTCCTCACGAAATATCAAAAGAACGAGTAGATAAGGTTTCAGAATTGTTTGAATCTTACGGAGTTGTGAAATTCTCTGAGATTGTGGGAGATGTTAAGAATGCCTCTGTTGTAGATGCCTCAAAACTGGCCGGCAGACGTGTGCTTATAATTGATTGCCTCGGGATACTTTCCTCACTCTATCAATATGCGGAATTTGCGTACATAGGAGGTGGATTTGGAGTTGGCATCCATAATATTTTGGAGGCGGCCACTTATGGATGTCCGGTAGTGTTTGGGCCAAACTATAAGAAATTCCAGGAGGCCATAGATCTTCTTAAACTTGAGGGGGCAACTTGCGTGACGGGTACAAACGATTTCTATGAAATTTTAGATAATTGCATAAAAGATAAAGAATTACGTGAATGGAAAGGCGACACTTGCAAGACCTACGTAGAAAGTCATGTTGGCGCAACTGAGAAAATAGTGAGTAAAATAGAGAGCAAATAAATAAATATCGCTATGAAAAATATTTTAAAAAGTTTTTTAGCTATCGGCATGACAGCCGTTCTTTTTGTTTTGTCTGCAAATTTTGCAGCAGCGCAAGGTTGTGAGAATGGCGCCGTTGTCTCCGACAGTTCTTCTTGGTGGACCTATGATAATGATATTCAGCCGGGTGCGTGCTCGGTAAACGATTATATTCCATTGTTGAAAGGGAGACATGTTTGTGTGCTTTCTAATCAAACCGGAATGATTAATGAGAGAACTCATGTTGTTGATACTCTTGTATCTCTGGGAATTAATGTTGTATGTCTGATGTCTCCGGAACATGGATTCAGAGGTCAGGCAGATGCGGGAGAGGAATTTGGGGATTCCGTGGATTCAAAGACGGGAATTCCTATACGGTCGTTATATGGAAAATCCAATCTTACAACTGCGCAGCTAATGCAAGGTTTTGATGTTGTCGTGTTTGATTTACAGGATGCTGGAACGCGGTTCTACACATACTATGTAACCATGATTAATATGATGGCGGACTGCGCCAAATACAGTAAAGATTTCATCATTTTGGATAGACCAAATCCGATTGGTTTTTATGTTGACGGTCCTGTTCTTGATATGAAATATAAATCCGGCGTTGGCGGACTTCCAATACCGATTGTTCATGGGATGACCTTGGGAGAGCTTGCAAATATGGCTAACGGGAAGGGGTGGCTAAAAGGTGGAGTACATTGTTCCCTTACTGTCATTAAGTGCAAGAATTATACGCATGCAAAACATTATAAACTTCCTATAAAACCTTCTCCTAATCTGCCTAATATGAGGTCTATATATCTGTTCCCGTCTCTTTGTTATTTTGAGGCAACAGATGTTAGTTTGGGACGCGGAACGGATTTTCCATTCCAAGTGTACGGTTCTCCGGAAATGAAGGGGTACGGCTTTTCATTTACACCTCGCAGCGTGCCGGGTGCAAAAAACCCTCCGCTTCTGGGTAAAGAATGTTTTGGGGTTGACTTAAGAGTATATCCATATACACAAGAGGTTAACAAACGCGGCATAGATTTAACTTACCTAATTAATGCTTACAACGTTTGCGGCAAAGGAGATGCTTTTTTCACCGACTGGCTTGAGAAACTAATGGGGCAGCATTACGTAAGAGAGATGATAGAAGAGGGCAAGTCCGCGGATGAAATCAAGCAGCGCTGGAGTGTTGAAGATGAGCAGTTTATTCGCGACAGAAAGCCTTATTTACTATACCCTGAGAAATAACAGGGTTTCCGGATCCTGAAAAGTTTTTAGTTTTTTTCTTGCAGTAGTTCTTGGATTAATTTTCCAAGTTCCCCGTTCTTTATATTTTCAATTCCGGCAATATAATATTTGAACCCGTTCTTGCGGTCGCATTTGATTTTTACACCAAAAAGCTCTTCAATTGCGTCTTTGTGATTATGAAATGTTCTAAGGGGTAATTTCTCCTTAAACTTTTCAACGTATTTTCTGTTCAGATCCGAATAAGATACCTTCCCAGCATGGTACATAGTGCTAAGCATCCATACATATTTGGTAAATAAATTGTTTGCCATAACCCTTAAAATTCAATTTGATGCAAATGTACAAAACACTTAAGCCAAATCGTAGCAATATTTTCTCTAAATAGATGAACTATACCTCCTTTTACATGGAATGCCCGGCAGAAGGATAAATTTTGTTTTTTACAATTGTTATATCTGTTTCACAAAAGTAAAGTGTGTTGATTTGATCAATTGCACCTCAATTGACGATATGTAGTCATATATTGCCCGCACTAAAATTTTCTAATATGTTATGTAAAGTTTATTGTGCCTGTTGCAGCGGACTGGATGCTGTGACGGTTACGGTGGAAGTGGAAGTAACTGATGGCATACAGTTCTTCTTGGTTGGATTGCCGGACAGTGCCGTTAAGGAGAGTCAGCAAAGAATAGGGAGTGCATTAAATCATTATGGTTTTCGCATTCCGGGCAAAAAAATAGTCATAAATATGGCGCCCGCCAATATTCATAAAACGGGCTCCTCTTTTGATGCCGCAATTGCCATTGGAATTATCTGTGCATCAGAGCAATTGAGAGTGGACTGTCTAAAGGATTTTTTTATAATGGGAGAATTGGCGCTGGACGGCACATTACGTCCTGTGCAGGGTGCGCTTCCTATAATTATTCATGCTCAGCAACAGGGTTTTAAGGGGTGTATTCTCCCGACGGCTTCTGCAATGGAGGGAGCCGAGATAGATGGAATAACTGTATTTGGGGCCGATAACATCGGGGATATCATTGAAATTTTGCGCTCCCCGGAACTTGCTGCAGATAAAGTAGTTAAGATGATTCCAGACGGAGATTACCCGTCGGGAGAAAAAAAGAAATTCGATTATAATTTTGAAGATGTGAAGGGTCAGGAGACGGCAAAAAAAGGATTGGAAATTGCTGCGGCCGGCGGTCACAATGTGCTGATGGTGGGGAGTCCGGGCTGCGGTAAAACTTTTATGGCAAAGTGTATTCCCTCAATTCTGCCTCCTATGGAAAAAGAGGAGGCAATAGAGACAAGCAAGATATATTCTATTGCAGGTCAGTTGGATACAATGAACGGTCTCATGCGTATAAGACCATTCCGTGCACCGCATCATACTATAACAGTTCCTGCGCTTGTGGGGGGAGGACCCACCGGAATGCCAGGAGAAATTTCACTGGCCCACAACGGCGTTTTGTTTGCAGATGAATTTGCTGAGTTTAGCAGACAATCTATAGATGTTCTGAGGCAGCCGCTGGAAGATGGTGTTATTCAGGTGAGTAGAGTGAAGACAAAATATGTTTACCCGGCGCGTTTTATGTTTGTTGCAGCGATGAATCCTTGTCCCTGCGGGTATATTTATGATGAGCCGGGGAAATGTACATGTTCCTCTTCTGCAATCATGAGGTATCGCGGAAGAGTTTCCGGTCCGGTGTACGATAGAATAGATATCCACTTGAATGTCAGACAGGTAAAATCTAATGAAATAGTCAGCGGAGCGCAGGCTGAACCAAGTGAAAAAATAGCATTACGTGTTTTGGCCGCAAGAGAGATTCAGTTTGAACGGTATAAAAATGAGCAGTTTTTCACCAATGCGCAGATACCGCCCTCCAAGCTTAATTATTATTGCGGCCTAAGTGATAAAGAGCAGATTTATCTGAGAAAAATAATTCAGCAGCTAAAAATTTCCGCACGCGGTTACAGCCGCATATTAAAGATAGCCAGGACAATAGCGGATTTGCAAAAAGATAGGAACATTTCCATAGAGCACATCTGTGCCGCCATCCAATTCCGCTGCAATGATCGTATTTAGTAAAATGTATCTGCAATTTGGTGCTAGACTTGTCTTTTCCACTGCCCCAACTCCAGATCCTTTATCTCGCCATTTTCAATTTTGAATCTGAGAGCGGTACGCACTGTGTGAAAGCCCATTATGCCGGCCGCACCGGGGTTAAGAACCATGATGTTTCTCTTTTTGTCATTCATTACCCGCAAGATATGCGAGTGCCCGCAGACAAAAATATCCGGCTTTATTTCTTCTATTAATTTGAAGGCATTATAATCATATCTTCCCGGAAATCCCCCAATGTGTGTCATAAGGACTTTCATTCCACCCGAATTAAAAGATTGATACAGCGGAACTTTTTCTCTTACATCCCAATCATCGCAGTTTCCGTAAACGCCTATCAATGGTTTAAATGCAGCAATCTCATCTAGCGTATGCTCGTTTCCAAAATCTCCGGCATGCCAAATCTGTTCCACCGGTTCCAGAAACTTGCAAAGCTCATCGTCAAACAATCCATGAGTATCCGATATTAATCCTATGTACATATAATTACTTTCTGATAACCGTAATCTCCCCGTTGAGACTGATTTTAATAATTTGGGAGGCTTTGTGGGTGGATTCTTCTTCCATGGATTTATCAATAATCAGATCTACGGAATTTTTAATCTCTTCCGGAATTTCTTTGAAAGATTGAGGAGAAGGTTCTCCGGAAATATTTGCAGAGGTAGAAACGATAGGCCTGTGAAGTCTGAAAATCAGCTGTTTACAAAACTCATTATTTGGTATTCTTATCCCGACAGTTCCGTCTTCCGCTACTACATTTTTAGCAAGACCAATTGCACCAGGATAAATAATTGTCATTGGTGCATCATTCACCTCTAGTAACTCAATTGCAATTTGAGGAATCTCTTTGATGTAACGGCCAATCATATCCATGTCATTAACAAGTGTGACCAGACTTTTACTCTCCGCACGTTTTTTAATTTCATAAATCTTTGCAACAGCCTCTGCATTAGTGGCATCGCAGCCCAGGCCCCAAATAGTATCAGTCGGATAAAGAATAGTGCCGCCTTTTTTTAAGACATCAACCGCCAGTTTAATTTGTTTGTCCATCTTTGGACTGCATTTATATGAATATTGCTCCTTCATGATTTTGCTGTTTTAAATTTTCCCCTTCTCAAGATTTTGAAAAATAAACTTCCGTTACGGCTGCCAGCGCAGCAGTTTCAACTCTTAAACGTGCTGTCCCCAAGGTAATTGCAGAGAATCCGGCATCCGCGGCAAGCTCAATTTCTTTTTTTGAAAAATCTCCCTCAGGTCCAATCATTATGATTATTTGAGGTTTACTGCAACTCTCCCTGTTTGTATTGTCTGACTCCGCATTGTCTGACTCCGCATTGTCTGACTCCGCATTGCCTGACTCCGCATTGCCTGACTTCGCATTGACCGGGCAGCCGCTTCCGCTAAGTGCGCTACGCAAAGAAATCTTCTCCGCCTCTTCACAATGAGCAATTAGCTTAATAATTGTGGAATCAGATTTTTTTTCTTCTGTGAGACGGGAATTTTTATTCAACGGCAGGTTGGAGATTTTTTGTGTTTTCAAAAAATCCGCAACCGCCATTTCATCTTCAATAACAGGCAGATATGCCTTCAAAGATTGTTTTGTTGCAGAAAGCGTAATGGCCTCCAGCCTCTCTTTTTTTATGCGGGTTCTTATAGAATGCTCAGAAATCAACGGAACCAATTTGTCAAGCCCAAACTCAGTGGCCTTCTCCAAAAACCACTCATATCTCTCAATGTTTTTGGTGGGACAAACAGCCATCGTGAGGGAATAATTTCTTTTCCCTATCCCGACAGATTTCTCTTCTATTTCACACTCGGCCTCTTTCCCGACATCCAGCAGCTTGCATCTATAAAGTCCTCCCTCTCCGTCAATTACATAAACAGTGTCCCCGGGCTTGTTTCTCAGTACCTTAACGCAATGTCTTGTCTCATCTTCCGGCAAAATGATTTTGCTGCCGGTTATGTTCTTTGAGTAAAACAGTTCCATATCACAAATGTACCATAAAATCACTATTTTTGTATTATCATGGAACAGGTAAAAACACAACGTTATATTGCACTGGACGTCCTGAGGGGCATGACAGTAGCCGGAATGATAACCGTAAACAACCCGGGAAACTGGGCGCATATATTCCCTCCGTTAAAACACGCATTATGGGCCGGCTGTACTCCGACAGACCTGGTGTTCCCGTTCTTTCTGTTTGTGGTAGGAGCGGCAATGGCCTTCTCCTTTGCAAAATACAATGAGAGTCTCTCTGGAAAAAGTGTAAGAAAACTTATAAAGAGAGGACTGCTGATAATACTTGTGGGTCTGGCACTTAACGCATTCCCATTCTATCCCATGAATCCAAATCCGGCACTAAACTGTCATGAAAATTATATGAACTATCTGCAGCACATCAGATTATTTGGAGTACTTATAAGAATCGGATTCTGTTATATGGTTGGCGGTATGCTGGCATTGTGGCTTAAGGAGCCAAAGAAAATAATACCTACAATGGCTTTGCTTATTGCAGCCGAATGGATAATTCTTGCAATTACAGGAGATGCCTCTTCTCCAATGGTTAATGGTGCAAAAGGTATTTTCTCCGCTGCAGGCCAAGGCTCCGGAATGATTGATATTAAGGCTGTTGGAGAGGGCCATGTGTATCACGGAGATGGTTTCCCGTTTGATCCGGAGGGTTTGCTTGGAATCTTAACAGGCTCATGTACGGTTCTTTTAGGCTTTATGATTGGCAATCTTGTTAGAAAGGCGCAAGATAAAATAAAGGTAGTCACACAGTTATACACCATCGGCTTAGTTTGTCTGGCTCTGGGGTTAATCATAAGCATCTGGCAGCCAATTATAAAAGCCTTGTGGACAGGCTCTTATGTTCTATATGCAGGTGGATGGGCAATTATCATGCTGGCCTTCTTTATCTATTTTATAGATGTTAAAGGAAAAGTTAAAGCCTTCACGCCATTCAGAGCGCTGGGAATGAATCCGTTGTTTGCATTTGTAATGGCGGCGTTCTTTGTAAAGATACTTGGCAATATGATACATTGGACCACTATTACAACTTTGACAAACGGAGCTGTAGGTCCAAAATATTATACCGCGCTAACATGGTTCTATCAGTATGTATGTGTGGGACTTATAGGGAAGAATAATAACATCTCTTCTCTGCTTTTTGCTCTTTGCTATGTAGCGGTATTCACGGCAATGGCTTATTGGTTGTATAAGAAACATATAGTTATAAAACTATAAATGATCAAGCCGCTTAATTATAAGGGAAAACTTTTGAACGCAGTGCAGTGGAACGGTGTTAATATGCAGGAAGTTAGTGCATTTGCCGGAAATAAGCTGATGCATCCTCATCTTTGCATGGGCTTTGTGTATTTGTATATTTTAACTCCCGACGGAATTTGTCAGGTGAATGAAGAGGATTATATCGGCAAAGACAAAGAGGGTAATTGCTATGCAATTTCTCAGAAAGAATTAGAATGACAGTTATATAATAACGCGTATGGCAAAGATTAAGAAAACGATTGATATAAAAACACTTACAGAGCTGGATAATGCGGCTGAGGAGTTTATCAAGTTCATATCTGAATCTGATTTGCAGAGCAATATTTTTGCATTCTACGGTTCAATGGGAGCCGGCAAAACCACTTTCATTAAAGCTATATGCAAGGCGCTTGGAGTAAAAGATAACGTCAACAGTCCAACGTTTACTATCATAAATGAGTATGCCTCCGCAAAAGGGTTCCCTATCTATCACTTTGATTTTTACAGGATTAACAAACTGCAAGAGGCTTATGACGTTGGTGTTGAGGAGTACTTTGCAGGGAACGGATTGTGTTTGATTGAGTGGCCGGAAAAAATTGCTTCTATTCTTCCGGAGGATTACATCTCTGTAAACATTACCGTTAATCCGGATTTAAGCAGGAAGGTTGAAATTAAATAACCAGTTCTGTAACAACGGGATAATGGTCAGACATTGAGGATCTTATGGTGACATGGCTGATGCTTTCAAAATCTGTCGGGAATAAAACATAATCTATTCTTAGCAGAGGCCACAAATAAGAAAATGTTGCTGCAAATCCTTTTCCGGATTCTCTGAAACTGTCCTTTCTGTCTTTGGACAACATGTGATATGCATAGGACATTGGCGTGTCATTGAAATCTCCGCAAATAATTGCAGGATAGGGGCTTCTCTTAATGTGTCCCGCTATGATATTGGCTTGATTTGAACGGCGTATTACCGTGCCCTTAACTTTTGCGTGTACGTTAATTAAGTCACTTGTAAACTCTTCCTGGTCATTGCGGCGCTCGCTTCCAAGACGTTGAACCAGAGAGGTAAAAGATATATTGTAAGACTCAAGGTGATTATCGTAAATTCTAAGGATCTTTCCGTAATGTTCTATGTCTGCGTATAGTGCAAGGTTGGTACTGTGACGGAAACTAATTCTCCCTCCGTCATTTATTTTGAATTTGCTAAGAATAATATTTCCAAAATAGTGTCCGTTTTTAACGGGGTATAAATGGTAAACTCTGTATTTAAACTCCGGGAAAATTTCTTTAACATGCTCTTTGTTCTCCATGAACGCTTCTTGGAGACAGAGAACATCCGGATTGTTGCGGGCAACCTGTCTTTCAATCATTTTAAGAACAAATGTTCTGTTGTGAGCTTTCCTTGAAGAGGAGAACATGCCTGTATTGTAGGTCTCTATTTTAAGTTTGATCCCCTCTCTTTGAACATCACTGTCATTGTCAATTTTAAAAAACGATTCCGCGTACAAAAGCGAGGGCAGCAGAACAACTATAGGAATCCATGCGCTCTTGCTTTTACATATAAGGGCAATAAAAAACAGAATCAGATTTATGACAAGAATGGGGATAAAATACAAACCAAAAAACAGCGGTACCGCAAACTTTGACGGATTAACGTAAACTGCTATATATGAGAGTGCCATGCAGGCTCCCGCAATAATCAGAATGAGCCTGTAGGAGACTCCGAAAAACAGCGGGGTCCTTCTCTTTTTTCCTTTTCTGTCCGTATAATAGGCCGGTATCATTTCTTTATCTGTCGCGACAGATTAAAAATACATCTTTCCCTTTTTTTTCCAATATACAATCATGAAGTAGCCAAACAACATTCCGCCAAGATGGGCAAAATGCGCAACATTTCCTCCCATTCCCTTAAGGCCCGTAACTAACTCAATACCACCAAATATCATTACAAACCATTTTGCCTTAAGTGCAATTGGTATTGGAAAAATCAGCTGCAGCTGGTTATTGGGAAACATCATTCCGTATGCCAGCAGCAATCCGTAAATTGCTCCTGAGGCTCCAACGGTAGGCGTTGCAAGTATTTGAGCATAAGCCATTTCTCCGGCAGTACGCAATGCGTGAATCTCTTGCAAATAAAGAACACCGCTATGACAAAGCGCTGCGCCAATCCCTGTTACAAGATAAAACAGCAAGAATTTTTTTCCGCCCCAAACATTTTCCAAAATGCAGCCAAAGAAAAACAGCGTGTACATATTAAAGAAAATGTGCCAGAATCCGCCATGCATAAACATGTGAGTAAGAATCTGATACGGATGGAATAGCGGAGAGTTGAATGGGAACAGCGCAAGCTTCTCATACATTACGTTCCCAAAAATAACAGTTGCAATGTACATTATAATGTTAATCATTATAAGGTTTTTTACAACCGGCGGAATTCTGCTCCACCAACTTCCCGTATTATTATAATAACTCATGATAACCTCTTTTTTAAATCCTCTGTAGTAATTGTGGTAATGCAGTAGCCTCCAAGCGGATAAATTGCGGGATTTTTACAAGATAACAACGCTTCAATCAGAGCATTATCTTCTGACTCCGTCATGGCATTTTGAGATGAACAATTATAATGCCTTAATGCTTTCATTGCAATTTTCTCTTTGAACTCTTTAGTTAATCCGTGCTCTCCGGCCTTATCATCTGTATCTGTCTCCTCTGTAAGTGTTTCCGCAATCTCTGCTATCAAATCCTCCACATTAATTTTCTCCCCCTTAAAATCAGACGGAGTACCATACACAACAATACAATCCTTGCCAAATTCTCTAATATCAAATCCCAAATCTTTCAATGTTTCCGTGTTATTCATTAATACGGAGAAAGATGCGTGATCAAGATCAACGGTTTTTGGAAACAACTCCTCCTGCACTGCGGGCTTTGCGTTCACAAGAGTCTTCAGATAATTTTCATATAAAATTTTTCCTCTGGCCCTTTTAATATTGATTAACAGCAGCCCTTCATCAGAAGGAGTAACAAGAAACTCTCCTCTTATCTGTAAAAACTTTCTTCCATCTCCCTCTCCAATGACTTGATTTACAGTTGTATTGTCCTGTATCCCGACAGTTTCCTCTCTCTTTTCCTCTCTTCTGCCGCATGCATCCTGTTCAAAAGGGTTAAACAGCGGATTGTAATTTTCTTGCGGAGCGCGTAAAACTCCCGCTATGTATTTTTCCCTCTCCTCCTTTGACATTGTAAATCCGTCTTTGGAAGAAATTTCCTGTGGAACACCGTCATTGTCAAAATCTATGGTTGGAGCAAAAGCGTTTTTTCCAATGGCTTCTTTAACGGCAGATTCAAGGATTTCAAATATAACCCGTTCATTTTCAAACTTAATCTCTGTCTTGGACGGATGGATATTTACATCTGTCTCCTCCGGTGAAACCTCAAAGAAAACAAAAAATGAAGGAGTGTTCCCGTCGGGAATAAGATTAGAATATCCCTTCAGCAAAGCCTTACGCAAAAATGCATTGCGGAAAAATCTGCCATTGGCAAAAAAGTATTGATTCTGCTGCACTTTTTTTGCAGATTCGGGATTACCAATGTATCCCGATATTTTTACCACTCTTGTATCAATTTGTAAATCAATTAGCTGCTTAACAACGGAAAGCCCGCTGATTTGTGCAATTCTTTGTTTAAGATTTTTTACAGGAGTAAGATGCATTGTCTCCCGCGAATTGTTAATCAATTTAAATTCAAGGTCAAGTCTTGTGAGAGCAACTCTTACAAATTCGGCAACAATTTGTTTGTACTCAGAATTATCTGACTTTAAGAATTTTCTGCGCGCAGGAATGTTGTAGAAAATATTCCTTACCGCAATATTGCATCCCTCCGGACAAGAAGTTTTTTCAACTTTATCCATGGCGGATGCTGCTATATGCACCTCTGTACCAACCTCTTCTCCTCTTTTGCGCGTCTTAAGCGTAATATCCGCGCAGGCGGCAATTGACGCAAGCGCCTCTCCCCTAAAGCCAAATGTAGTAATGTGCTGTAAATCTTCTGCAGTATCAATTTTGGAAGTAGCGTGGCTCAGAAAACACAGTTTTGATTCCTCCTCAGTCATTCCAACTCCGTCATCAATTACCTGAATCAAAGTTTTTCCAAAATCGTTGATAACAAGCATAATTGAACCGGCCCCTGCATCAGCTGAATTCTCCATCAACTCTTTAACAACAGAGGCGGGCCGCTGAATAACCTCTCCTGCGGCAATAAGATTATATATGTAATCAGGTAATACTTTAAGCATCAAACTATTTGTACAGTGCAATCAGTTTTGCAAAAACTTGTCCAAAGTATAGAAGGGCAACCATTATTGCAATCAAAAGCAGATATACAACATACCTTCTTGCGCGGGTATACCCGTTGCTGGGCCCGGAACTTTTGCGGGATGTAAACTTCATTCTCCTGAAGCCGCTGTGTATTATTTGTCCCGGAACATATTTGCCCTTGTCTTTGTCTGTTGCATTTTTAATTGCGTTGTCCATCTCCTCCGTCTTCGGATCATAAAACAGCGGTTTATAATCAAAAACTCTGTGCGGAGGAAGGTGAAAAAATTTCATTCCCATAACCTTATCTGTTTGATGCAAAGATAGAATAAAAAGCGTAAATTTACAGCCTGCTACATAACTCTGAAATTTATGGAAATACGTATTGGCAACGGATATGACGTCCATCTTTTGGCCATGGGACTGCCGCTTTTTCTTGGCGGTGTAAAGATTGAACATACAAAAGGCTGTGTTGCACATTCAGACGGTGATGTTATTATACACGCACTTTGTGACGCTCTTTTGGGCGCTCTTGCGCTTGGAGATATAGGTCAGCATTTTCCGGACACGTCAGATGAATTTAAGGGTATTGACAGCAAAATATTGCTGGACCGCACGTATAAAATGATAACGGAACGCGGGTATCACCTTGTGAATGCGGATATTATGCTGCTTCTGCAAAAGCCAAAAATTGCTCCCTATATTGTGAAGATGCGTAAGGTTTTGGCGGAAGTTCTAGATACGGCTCCCGACAGAGTATCCGTAAAGGCCACTACTACAGAGGGTGCCGGTTATATTGGCCGAGAAGAGGGCGTTGCGGCTTACGCCGTGGTTATAATCTCTAAATAATTTTCCGCGGTGGCAGCTGCGTAAATCACAGATTTTTGCACTGTTTTGTGGTGTAAAATATGAGTACGTGATTTTATTTTGCAAGCAAAATAAAATTACGTATTTTTGTGCCCGCCTTTGAAGGAACGTTCTTCAGAAGTGCATGTTATCCTGAGATATGGTGTAATTGGCAGCACAGGAGATTCTGGCTCTCCCGGTTCGGGTTCAAATCCTGATATCTCAACAAATCTTTACAAGGGGCGCGGTAGCTCAGCTGGTTAGAGCGCATGATTCATAATCATGAGGTCTCCAGTTCAATCCTGGATCGCGCTACTTATTATGAAAAAGGGTGACCGTTTGGCCACCCTTTTTCATACTGTTTCAAATTCTCTTAGTTGGAAATAGTACTCTTGTACCAATCTTTATGAACCGAATTATCAGCAGCCCATGCAGAGAAATAAGGGAACAATAAACTTATCTGTTTTGTCTCACTTTTGTTTATATCCAAAAGGTTAGCCATATCCGCAACCGTTGCATTCTCCAGGTAGAAAGCAAACGGATAATGAATATCTGAACCGAGTACATAGTAGATTCCGCTTGCAGGAACCGAGCAATCTTGCTGTGTTCCAAAATAGGAGTAATCCATAAAACTTGTGGGTGCGCTCATCGGCGTATGAAGCTCCCACCTCTTGCTTGCATCATTTGCACTTGTTCTGTAGATAAATGTATTAATTGATGTTTCATCACTAACGGTCTTTGTGGAAAACATGCCATAATCAACAGTTACAACGTAAGTTGTAGATGCGGCAGAACCAATGCTGCCTGCTACATCATCTGTCAGCAGAACAACCCTTCCGCTCTCCTCCGTATTTTTAGCAACAGCAGTGCCGTCTTTTGTAACAGAGATAGTTGCGCCGGAAGGAAGAGTGTTAAATATAAAGCCTATGCCATTTTTAAGAGTTGTTTTGCTGTTAGGATAAAGAGTAAAGGAGAACTGCTCTTTTGTAATATAATTGCTATAGTTAAATGTCTTAGTATAAACATATTCCGCCATTACATCATTCATGTCAAAATCTCCTGTCTTTGGCCACAAATCCTCAAATGCGTAGAAACCATACCTTTGCAAAGAGGCAAGAGTGCCAGGAGAATTAACAACCGGAACATTAACAATTGCCGGATTTGATGTAATTGCAAAAACGATGTCTTCAAAATTCTCATCATCTTTATAATCTTCAAATCCCATTATAATATCATGAGGATAGGTTTCATCTCTGAAATATGCAGTATGGGTCTTTAATTTTGTCCCTTCTGTGTTGTTGCTGAATCCGGATGTAGCCGGCGTAGAGCAAGCGTAGAACGGCGTACCCGTAGTATCAAAGTAGTCATAATACCCGGTGAAGTGATAATCCCACATGTTATTAGCCAGTACAAAGCCTATTCTAATTCCTTTTGGGAATTTTGTTGTTCCTATGCTGTTGCCATCAGGTCCAAAGTATTTCAGTTGCACTTTATCCCCGATATATAATGATTGAGGTGAAGACAAAAGAGGATTTCTAATATAACCGGGCTGTGTCCACTTGACTTGAGTATTGGGGATTAGCGTGTACACTTTGCACTCTGCAAGGCTTGCAGGTTGGTGTCCGTCTTCATAGTAGTAGTATCCCAATGCATTATTCCAGCAAGTATTACCCATAATGACCATAAGGGTAATTTCCGTGTTATCTCCCGCTGTAAGTAAATCTTCTTGAGTACGATAAATATCCCCCAGCGTTTGATCAATAGCAAGAGTTGAATTAGCTATGTTAACAAGTGTACTCCGTTCTGTGGTGGAAACCAGTGAAATAGATGGGTCATTTGTGTAGTCCGGTCTGCCGGACGTTGAATTGTATGTTCCTAATTTATCCAGCCATCCCAGACTTGCAAAGCGTCCCGCCGTAAAAACAGAACTTGTATGACCCCTGGCTTTTGTGGCTTTGGTGAAGGCAACGGCGTTATTTTCATCTGTGTCCCTAATGGTTAAAGTACCATTGGAAATGGTTCCAGTCATGAGTCTTTGACCGTTTGGAGTATTTGCAACAATGTAAACATCTGTTACATAGGCTGGCAGATGGAGATTCCCGGAATAAACACCCTGATCATTTGTATAGGCGGCATCTAGGGCGGGGATGTTTGCATTGGCCGCACCAAAATTGCCGTTCCCGTCCAATGGATTTCTATCATAAACATGAAACAGAACTTTTCCGTTAGAATTGCTGTAACTTATTGTTGCAGAAACAATTTGTTTTGTGGAAAAAGTTTCAGTATTAGGCGTTTGGGCATCGTTGGGGCCCAAACGGTTTTTAACACAACTGCTCATTGCAAGTGCGGCAATAAATAGCGCACTCAAAATAATCGACGCATCTCTTTTTATAGTCATGACAGTATATTTTCATCTCTTATTTTAGTTAACCACAAAAGCTGCCTGCACAGGAGAGGATGCAGTTCACCCGAATTGCGTTGCAGACACCTCTGTCACAATTATACAAAATTTAATCTGTGCGACAAAAAAATTCATTCATTTTGGGCAAAATACTAAATTTACAACTTATAAATCACAGAGCTATGTCCTATATCGGCATATTATAAGATGGATGAAATGAGTAAAAAAAATGAAGTCAAAAATGGTTCGGGCGAGGTGTTCTTACCGCCTTCTGAAGGGAGAATAAAGGCAGGGTTTGCTTCTTCTGTAAGTGGTTGTTTAGATAATGGAATAGATTTAAACCGCGAGCTGGTTAAAAATCCGGCCTCCACATTTTATGGCAGAGTAAACGGCAGTTCTATGACAGGAGCCGGCATAGAAGATGAAGACATTTTGGTGATTGATAAGTCTTTGCAAGTTAGAGACGGAGACATCGCCGTGTGCTTTGTGGATGGCGAGTTTACACTTAAAAGGGTAAAAATTGACGGAGAGATCATATGGCTTTTGTCGGAAAATGCTAATTATAAGCCTGTTAAGGTGACAAAGGAGAATGATTTTGCAATATGGGGAGTTGTAACCTACTCAATAAAAAATGTTCAGAAGAAAAATTCCGGCAAAAGAAATCCTGTCGGGATAAAAAAAACATCCCGGACAAAAAAGTAAATTTATCCTTTTGCGTGATTTGATTATTTAATGAGGTTTAGTTGTGTCAGAGAAGAATGTCATATTTGGTGTGATGGACTGCAATAATTTTTTTGTCTCTTGCGAGAGGGTGTTTAATCCTGCGCTGGAGGGGAAGGCTGTTGTTGTTCTCTCCAATAATGACGGTTGCTCTGTTTCCAGAAGCAAGGAGGCTAAAGATTTGGGAATCAAGATGGGAACAACAGCTTTTAATGTACAGAGAGAATTTATAGACAAGGGGCATCCCGTGGAGATGTGTTCTTCTAATTATGTTCTGTACGGAGATATGAGCCGCAGGGTAATGTCTGTCTTACAGTCAGTTGTGCCTGATATAGAAATCTACTCTATTGATGAGGCTTTCATTGATTTTTCCGGAATGTCAAAGGAACAAATTGACGAGAAGGCAAAAGAAATTGTCTGCAGGGTGAGAAAATATACGGGTATTCCAGTATGTGTAGGAGTCGGACATACAATGACTTTGGCAAAGGCCGCCAACAGATTTGCAAAAAATTTCAAAGGTTATAATGGTTACTGTCATATAGATTCTGATGAGAAAAGAATTAAGGCTCTTAAACTGTTGGATATTGGAGATGTTTGGGGGATAGGCAGACGCCTTTCAAAAACTTTGGCTGCGCACGGAATAAAAACCGCTTATGATTTTACAAAACATTCCGCCTATTGGGTTAAAAAGAATCTCGGGGTAAACGGGCTTAGGACTTATGATGAGTTAAGCGGAAGAGCAGATTTTGATATTGAGGAAAATACTGTTAAACAGAGTATTACAACCAGCCGCTCTTTTGGAGAAATGGTAAAGGACAAAGAGCAGCTTGGTGTTGCAATTTCAAATTTTGCGGTCTCGGGCGCAGAAAAATTAAGAGCTCAGCATTCGGCCGCGGAGAGTGTAACCGTTTATATTACAACAAATTTTTTCCGCAATGATTTGCCTCAGTATTATAACACTGCAACCATTGAATTTCCTGAGGCTACAAATAGTACGGTGGAGATTGTAAGAGAATGCAAGAGAGGACTTGATTCTATTTTTCGCGACGGTTTCATGTATAAAAAAGGCGGGGTGATATTGGGCGGGATTATTCCGGAAAATCAGGTACAGCAAAATCTTTTTGTTGAGAGCAGCTATGACAAAATGAAGAATATCAATAATTTACTGGATAGCGTTAACCGTAAATTCGGGCGCAACAAATTACACCTTGCGGTGCAGGGGAATACTGCAACCCCCGGTGAAGCAGCTGAAAAATGGCAAATGCGCAGAGAGCACCTTTCAAAAAATTACACTACAAATCTTAATGAAATAATTACTCTGAAAGTGTAACTCTTAACCATATAATATGTTAACTATAGGATATATAAGAGCGCAGATTAAGTCTGATGTCTGCGGTTAACTTTTTAATTTTCTCCCCATTCCAAGCGCACGCATAAGAGCCTCCGGTTTTGGATCTCTTCCGCGGAATCTGCGATAAAGAACATCAGCATCCTCTATGTTGCCCATTGATAATATGTTTTTCCTAAAACTTTCAGCAACTCTTTTATTAAAAATACCTTTTTGTTTAAATAGCTCAAATGCGTCTGCCTCAAGAACTTCCGCCCATTTATAAGAGTAGTATCCGGCAGAATATCCGCCGGCAAAAATGTGAGTGAAGGCAGGGCAGAAAGCAGTCCCTTTAATATGAGGCATAACAGCGCATTTTTTTGTGGCATTTTCTTCAAAGGTAACAACGTTGCCCTTTGGAGCAGATGTTAAGGTGTGCCATGCCATATCGCAAATTCCAAATGTCAACTGGCGCACGCTCGCATAGCCGCTGTTAAAGTTCTTTGACTTAATAATCTTATTGATAAGCTCTTGCGGAATAACATCTCCCGTCTTATAATGCTTTGCCCACAAAGAAAGATACTCTCTTTGAGCAGCCCAATTCTCCATAATTTGAGAAGGAAGTTCAACAAAATCCGTTGCGACATTTGTGCCGGAAAGTGAAGAATATTTTCCTTCCGCCAACATTCCGTTTAGTGCGTGACCAAATTCATGCAATATTGTAGTAACTTCATAAAAAGTTAACAATGAAGGGTCTTTGGCTGTCGGCTTTGTAAAGTTGCACACAATGGAGACAAAAGGCCTTCTCTCTTTACCTTCTCTGGAAAAACTTTGCTCCCGGAAGTTTGTCATCCACGCTCCGCCTTTTTTACTGTTGCGCGGATAAAAATCTGAATAGAACAATGCCATGTGTCTCCCCTTGGAATCTGTTACATCATAGACTTTTACATCCGGATGATAACCCGGAATGTCTTTTGCCTCCGTAAAGTTAAGTCCGTATAATTTGTTAGCTAAAAGGAAAACCGCTTTTTGTACATTCTCCAGTTTGAAGTATGGCTTTAGGAGATTATCATCAATTGCAAACTTTTTAACTCTCAGCTTTTCCGCCCAGTAGGCAAAATCCCATGGTTGCAATTTGCCTTTAAATCCCTGTTTTGCAGCAAATTCCTCTATTGTCTGAACATCTCTTTTTGCATAAGGCATAGAACGTTTTAACAAATCATTTAGAAAATGTTCAACAGTCTTTGTATTCTTTGCCATCCTGTTTTTTAGAGCGCAGGCTGCAAACGTTTTATATCCCAGCAGCTTTGCAACTTTAATGCGGAGTGCAACCATCTTTTTAATAATGTCCTGATTATCAAATTTTCCGCCAATACATCTTGTGCTGCTTGCTCTCCATAATTTCTCCCTCAGATCTCTATTTGCGCTGTATTTCATGAAAGGGGACATACTCGGAAATTGCAGAGTATAAACCCATCCTTTAAGCTTAAATTCATTTGCAGTAGCCTCTCCCGCCTCAATAACGTATTGCGGAAGTCCCTCCAAATCAGCTTTATCCGTTAAATGAAGTTTGAATTCATTCGTGGCATCAAGTACGTTTTTGCCAAACTTGAGTGACAGCAGATTTAATTCTTGAAGATATTTTGAGTACTCTTTTTTTGCCGCAGGTTTTAAGTTTGCTCCGTTTTCTACAAAGGCCTTGTATTTTTTTTCCAGCAATCTCTTCTGCTCTTTGTCCAGTTTAAGTCTTGCTCTTTTAGAATAAACCGTTTTAATTCTTTTGAAAAGCTTCTCATTCAATAAAATGTAAAGACCATACCGGGTAAGCTCCGGAGAAATAGTCTCTGCAATTTTCTGCATCTTGTCTGATGCCATGCATTCATTCATGTTAAAGAAAATGCCGGAAACATCATCAAGCTTTTCCCCGGCATACTCAAGAGCCTCTACAGTATTTTCAAACGTAGGAGTTTCAGGATTGTTGATGATTTCATCAACTTCTTTTTTCCCCTCTGCCAAAGCAATTTTAAATGCTGGCAGGTAATCATCTTCTTTTATTTTATCAAACGCCGGCGCGCCGTATCTATACTTTGACGCGGATAATAAAGGATTTTCCATATACATTTTTTTTAATCCCGACAGATTCTATCGGGACGTAAAAGGTTCATAATAAAATTATTGTACTTGAATAACAAGATACTTGGTCTGCTCCCAGAAGTCTGACGGATTAGAAATTGTAAGCACTGCTTCTCCATTGATGTTGTCAATAGAATATGTGCCCTTTGGATGATTGGAAATAACCTTGGCCCTCTGTGCATTTGTGTTGATAGTGGAAATCTCTCTGTAATCAATTTTAATGAAAGCGTTCTTTTCCGCCTGATAAGAAATCTTAGAAGATTTGAATAATCCGCCTCTTGTAAGAACTCCCACATTAATCAGTTCATCCTTGGTTCCGACTATATAATATGCGGCATAAATCTGTTTATCCTGGGAAGATATCTTCTCCTTCATTTCTCCCCCTTCCGTATTCAGTTTTGTTATGTCGTTCTTCAAGTCAGAAACGGCCTGGTCCAGAGATTCGACTTGTTTTGTTTTCTCTGCAAGCTGCAAGTCCTTATTCTGCAACTGCTTAGACAAGTTGTCAATCATCTCTGATTTCTCATTCAGCTCTTTCTGAATAGCATTAAGCCTCTTTTTGAATTCAATGGACTGAATTCTGTTATTGTTTTTAAGCTGTTTGATTTTATTCTTGTACTCTTGAATTGCAGATTGCACGGCGGCAATGTCTGACTGAATTTGCTCTTTGTTATTTTGAGGAGTTGTGATGCCCTCCTGCTGCTGAAACGTTAAAATATTCTCTGTCTCGCGGATAGACTTAAGGCCCGCTTCCACTTCATTGAGGGTTCCAAAAACCTCATCCAATTGATTTTTTTGCGTGCCGTAATTCCCCTGCAAAGAATCCAGTTGGGCCTGCAGAGCCTTGTACTTGCTGGAGTTCTCAACGCAAGAGGTCAAAGACATAGCAACTATAGCCAAAGCGGCTGCTACTGTACATAATCTTTTCATTGTCTCACTTTTTGCCTTGCGAAAGTAGTCATTATTTTACACATAACGGTTATGGGCAATATTATTTTTAGCAAAAAGGTTGCATTTTTTCCCGACAGATAACGGCAGTTTCTCTCAATTTTTTTTAAGATATCGTAATTCTCTGTGTTGTGGAAATTTTCTTTCATTTTCCCGTTGTTGTAGTAAGTTCTGCAGTCGTCGCAGCAAAAGATTTTATCGCTGCGCCCGATGATTGTCTTTCCGCATACCGGACATCTCTTTTCTTGTTGAAAAGTTTTATTGCTTTGTTGCATGATTATTTCTATCAATTTTGTCAATGTAATACATTAAATATTTGGCAGAATGCCAATTGATCAAAACATTATGTTCTTGTAAAGATTTTTATAATTCCGGATTTTTTATCCGTTTTTATTCGTCTATAATATGGTTATTAAGTATTGATAATCTTTACTTTGCGCTACACATTAAATTTTAAACAATTAACCATGGAAAGATCTTTGAACAAAGTAGAAATTAAGGGCAACGTTGGTGCAGAGCCTAAGATTACAAATCTGGAAAGCGGTGCGCAGGTTGTAAGATTTTCAGTTGCAACCCATGAAGCATTTAAGGGGAAGGACGGCCGGTACAAGGAGGAAACAACCTGGCACAACATTGTAGCGTGGGCGGCCAAGAGCATGCCCGATTTTATCACAATTAAAAAAGGCTCTTTTGTAGAAATCACGGGCAAACTTAAATATTCAAAATTTAAGGCTAAAACCGGTGAAGATAAGTATGTTACGGAGATTGTAGCCTTACGCATGGCCATTATGCCTCCGGCTCCTGCGGCGCATTTTGACCCGGGCGCGGTACCGTCGGACCCTTTTGCAGCATTGTCGGACCCGTTTGCGGTGCCGTCCGAGCATATTGGCACAAATAGGGATACGTCACCTGTACAGCGCATTGGGGATGCGGGCTCTCCAATATAGCCCGCATCTCTTTTCATATTATTTTATTTGTTTAAATTTGCCCCTGTCTGATTTCCGCCGCTTGCCGGCGGATAAAAAACGGGGGATTTTTATGACTAGAGATATCCAGATTTACAACACATTAACCAGAAAAAAAGAGAAATTTGTTCCAATCACTCCTGGAAGAGTTGGACTATATGTTTGCGGACCAACGGTTTACGGAGAACCTCACCTTGGACATGCAAGACCGGGAGTAACGTTTGACGTTCTTGTAAGGTTATTCAAACAGTTGGGATACAAAGTACGTTACGTAAGAAATATTACGGACGTAGGACACTTGGAACATGATAGTGACAGCGGAGAGGATAAGATAGAAAAGAAGGCGCGTTTGGAAGAGCTTGAACCGATGGAAATTGCGCAAACTTATACAATTAGTTTTCATCACGCGATGGACAGGCTTAACAATTTTCCTCCAAGCATTGAGCCGCATGCTTCCGGTCATATCATTGAGCAGATAGAGTTTATCAAAAAGATTATTGAGCACGGATTTGCCTATGTGACAAATGGTTCCGTCTATTTTGACGTTGCCGCATACAATAAGAAATATTATTATGGGGAGTTGAGCGGGAGAAATCTGGATGACATGATGACCAATACAAGAACTCTCGACGGCCAGGATGAAAAACGGAGTCCGGCAGATTTTGCGTTGTGGAAAAAGGCTCAGCCTGAGCATATTATGAGGTGGCCTTCTCCTTGGAGCGACGGTTTTCCCGGATGGCATCTTGAGTGTTCTGCAATGGGAGAAAAATATTTGGGAAAGGAGTTTGATATACATGGCGGCGGAATGGATTTAATGTTCCCCCATCATGAATGTGAAATTGCTCAAAATAAAGCGGAACGCGGAACCGGCGGAGTTCATTACTGGATGCACAATAATATGATTACCATAAACGGACAAAAAATGGGGAAGTCTCTTGGTAATTTCATTACGCTTAATGAGCTTTTTACCGGTACCCATAAGTTGTTGACTCAAGCCTATACACCAATGACTATCAGGTTCTTCATCCTTCAGGCTCAGTATCGCGGAACGCTGGATTTTAGCAATGAGGCGCTTTTGGCTGCGGAGAAAGGATATAAGAGAATGATGCAAGCGGCAAAGGATGTTAAATCTCTTAAAGAATCTGCTTCCGCTTATGAAGAGAATAAAAACAATAATGTTTCTCCGGACGGAAAATCAGAAGGGAAAAAAACATTGATACAGCAGATAGAAGAGTTGTACAATAATATGTATGATGCCTTGTGCGATGATTTAAATACACCCGTTGCACTTTCGTATCTATTTGAGACAGTGAAGATTGTGAATCAGGCAAAAGACGGAACCATAACTGTCGGGAATAAAGAGAAAGAGCTGCTGGAAAAAATATTTTCTGAAGTGGCAATGTGTGTTCTCGGGCTTAAAGATGAAGATGAGAGCGCTGCCGGAAATGGCGGAACAAAAGTTGTAGACGGCCTTATGGATTTGGTGCTTGCAGAGAGAAAAGAGGCAAGAGAGAAAAAGGATTGGGCAAAGAGCGATGTTATACGTGATACCCTTAACAAGTTGGGCATAAAGGTAAAAGATAATAAGGACGGCGGGACGGATTGGAGTATTGATTAGTGCGCAGCGTAAAATTTTAAAGAAAATTACTAACAACATTTAAAGAATTAAAGATGATTTATTCTAAAGAAGTTGAACACATGTGTGTTGTAAAGAAGGGTCCTAACCACGGCCCCGCACCCATCCCGGAAGAAGGAAAATGGGTGAAAGCCAGAGATATAAAGGATATTTCCGGCATGACTCACGGAGTGGGTTGGTGCGCCCCTCAGCAGGGCGCCTGCAAACTTAGTCTTAATATTAAAGACGGAGTTATTCAGGAGGCGCTTATTGAGACAGTTGGATGCAGCGGTATGACTCACTCTGCTGCAATGGCGGCAGAAATTCTTAGCGGCAAGACAATACTTGAGGCCTTAAATACAGACCTTGTTTGTGATGCCATTAATACTGCAATGAGAGAACTTTTCTTGCAGATAGTTTATGGCCGCAGCCAGTCAGCTTTTTCTGAGGGCGGTCTTGTAATTGGCGCAGGCCTTGAGGATCTTGGCAAAGGTCTTACAAGTCAGGTTGCCACTATGTATGGTACTTTAAAGAAAGGGCCTAGATATCTGCAACTTACAGAGGGATATGTTAATAGATTGGCTCTTGATAAGAATGATGAAATCATAGGTTATGAGACTGTTAATCTTGGCAAATTTATGGAGGATGTCAAGAAGGGGATGGATGCCAATGAAGCTCTTAAGAAGGAGACAACTCCTCACGGCCGTTTTGCAAAAGAGGACGGAGCTGTTAAATACATAGATCCACGTAAAGAATAAGGAGGAGAGATTATGATTAGAAAAGTAAATTTTGAGAGTCAGGAACGCAGAATGAAGCAAGTGCTTGCTGCATTGAATGCCAACGGTATCAAGGATATAGAGGAGGCAAATGCAATCTGCGATAAATATGGTGTGGATCCCTATAAGACAGTTGAGGAGACTCAGCCAATTTGTTTTGAAAATGCAAAGTGGGCCTATGTAGTTGGAGCTGCAATTGCTTTAAAGAGAGGGTGTAAGGGCGCTCCGGAGGCTGCCGAGGCTATAGGAGTAGGTCTTCAATCTTTCTGTATTCCGGGGTCTGTTGCTGACGACAGAAAAGTTGGTCTTGGCCACGGAAATCTTGCTGCACGTTTGCTCAGAGAAGATACAAAGTGTTTCTGCTTCTTGGCCGGCCATGAGAGTTTTGCAGCGGCAGAGGGCGCAATTAAAATTGCGGATAAAGCTAATAAAGTTAGAAAGGATCCTCTTCATTGCATTCTTAACGGACTGGGAAAAGATGCCGCTCAAATTATTTCCAGAATCAACGGTTTTACTTATGTTCAGACGGAATTTAATTATTTTACCTCTGAGCTTAAGGTTGTTAGAGAGATTAAATATTCAGAGGGCAACCGCTCAAAGGTTAGATGCTATGGTGCCGATGATGTAAGAGAGGGTGTTGCCATTATGTGGAAAGAGGGTGTAGATGTTTCTATTACAGGAAATTCCACAAATCCCACAAGATTCCAGCATCCTGTTGCAGGAACATATAAGAAAGAGTGCATAGAGAAGGGAAAGAAATATTTTTCAGTGGCCAGCGGCGGCGGCACAGGCAGAACATTGCATCCCGATAACATGGCTGCAGGTCCCGCAAGTTACGGAATGACAGATACTATGGGCCGCATGCACAGCGATGCTCAATTCGCGGGTTCTTCATCAGTTCCTGCTCACGTAGAGATGATGGGATTTCTAGGAATGGGCAATAACCCGATGGTTGGCGCCACGGTGGCAGTAGCCGTAGATGTTTCAACAGCTTTAAATAAGTAGCCGTAATGCTTCAGTTTTAAGAGCAGAAGCAACAATTTGTTAATATTTGCTCCCGACAGGTTAATTTTCTGTCGGGAGTTTTTTTGTGTTTGCAACTGTTTAGTATCTTCACACTTCAAACTGTAACCATTAAAGTCTAAATACTATGTGCGGATTTGTAGGAGTCTTTGATATAGACCAAGTTAAAGAGAGTAATAAATTGAGAGAGCAGACACTTAAAATGTCAAAAAAAATTAGGCATCGCGGCCCTGACTGGTCCGGAATTTATTGCGGCAAAAGATGTATTCTTTCTCATGAAAGATTGTCAATCATTGACCCTCAGAGCGGGAAACAGCCGCTGCTCACAAAGGACGGAAAGGTTGCTCTTGCCGTAAATGGAGAAATATATAACCATCAGGAAATCAGGAGAAAATTTGAGGGGAAATATGAGTTTCTCACAAACTCAGATTGTGAGGTCATTCTTGCTTTGTACAGAGAGAAGGGGGTGGATTTTTTGAATGACCTTAGCGGAATCTTTGCTTTTGCTCTTTATGATTCTGAAAAAGATTTATATCTGATTGCAAGAGATTCCATTGGTGTCATCCCTTTATATGCAGGTTATGATAATTCGGGGCAATTTTACGTTGCTTCCGAGCTAAAGGCGCTTGAGGGTGTGTGCTCATCAATCGAACCTTTTCTGCCCGGATATTATTATTGCAGCAGAGATAAAAAGATGACCAAATGGTATAACAGAGAGTGGGTGAATTATGATGTTTTAAAGGATAAAACTATTGATGCAGAGGCTGTTGCAAAAGAATTAAGGGTAGCATTGGAGGCTGCCGTTAAAAGACAGCTGATGTCCGATGTTCCATATGGTGTTTTACTGTCGGGAGGTTTAGACAGTTCTATAATTTCTGCAATTGCAAAGAAATTTTCTGCAAGGAGGGTTGAGAGCGGAGATACGCAGGAAGCCTGGTGGCCGCAACTTCACTCCTTTGCAATCGGATTGAAGGGAGCACCGGATCTAGCTGCTGCCAAGAGGGTTGCAGACTATATAGGAACCGTTCACCATGAAATTAATTATACGATTCAAGAGGGGCTGGACGCTTTAAGAGATGTTATTTACCATGTGGAGACTTATGACGTTACAACAATAAGAGCTTCAACGCCAATGTATTTGCTGGCAAGGGTTATAAAGTCTATGGGGATAAAAATGGTGCTTAGCGGAGAAGGTTCAGATGAAATCTTTGGCGGATATCTTTATTTTCACAAAGCTCCGGGTCCAAAAGAATTCCATGAAGAGTGCATAAGAAAACTTTCCCGTTTGCATCTTTATGATTGTTTGCGCGCAAATAAATCTTTGTGTGCATGGGGCGTTGAAGGACGTGTCCCATTTTTGGATAAGGAATTTATGGATGTTGCAATGAGTATTAATCCTCGCCTGAAAATGGTTGTTAATGAGAAGAATGGGAATGCACAGTATATTAAAGATATAGACAATGTAAAGAATCCCGGGATGGAGAAATGGATTTTGAGAAAAGCATTTGAAGACATGTTGCCTGATGAGATTGCCTGGAGACAAAAGGAACAATTTTCTGACGGGGTCGGTTATAATTGGATAGATACTTTAAAAGATGTTACTTCAAAAGCGGTAACTGATGCTGAGATGACCAGGGCCGCTCAGAGATTTCCGATAAATCCTCCGCGCAACAAAGAGGAATATTATTACAGGAGCATCTTTGAGGAGTGCTTCCCTTCTCAAACAGCGGCAAAGACAGTTCCGTCTGTTCCATCCGTTGCCTGCAGCACAGCGGAGGCGCTTTCATGGGATGCGTCATTTAAAGGCATGAATGAACCAAGCGGCAGGGTGATATCAATACACGGTCAGGCAAAATAACCATTCCGGACAGCATTCAGGGCCTGTCGTGATACTTGTTAATGTGATTAACAGGCTTTTCTGTAAAAAAATTTGCCTTTTCAGCAAATAATGTTACCTTTGCACCCCCTTGGAAAAATTCCTAGGGAGCCGTATCCAACTGTTTGCAACAGAATAAGGTGGCTATGCGGCTTATGTTTAATTTAATTACAATTAACAACCAATGCCTGGATTAATTGGCAAAAAAATCGGAATGACATCCGTTTTCGGGGCTGATGGAAAGAATATTCCATGCACCGTTATTGAAGCTGGTCCGTGTGTTGTTACGCAGATTCGTACAGAAGAAAAAGATGGTTATTGCGCTGTACAACTTGCCTATGACGAGAAAAAAGAGAAACACACCAGCGCCCCTCTTATGGGACACTTTAAAAAGGCAAATACCACTCCTAAGCGTAAGCTTGTTGAATTTGAGAATGATTATTCAAATGAGCTTAAGTTAGGTGATTCTATCAATGTATCAGACGTTTTCAAAGATGCTGATACTTGGGTTGATGTTACCGGAATTTCTAAAGGTAAAGGATTTCAGGGCGTTGTGAAACGTTATGGATTTGCTGGAGTCGGCGGTCAGACACATGGCCAGGCCGACAGGTTAAGAGCACCCGGTTCAATGGGCGCATCTTCATGGCCTTCTAGAGTGTTCAAAGGTAAGAGATTGGCAGGACGCATGGGCGGAGACAGAGTTAAGATTTTGAATCTTAAAGTTATCAAAGTCATTCCTGAAAACAATCTGCTATTGGTTAAAGGTTCTATACCGGGAGCTTCCGGTTCTTATGTAATTGTGGAGGGATAGTTCTATGGAATTAGCATTATTGAAAAAAGACGGAACAGATACCGGAAAGAAGGTAACGCTGGATGATACAGTGTTTGGAATTGAGCCAAACGATCATGCTATCTATCTGGATGTTAAGCAGTACTTGGCTGATCGCAGACAAGGCACAAGCAAAACAAAAGACAGAAGTGAAGTTGCATTCAGCACAAAGAAAATTTTAAGACAGAAAGGAAGCGGCGGCGCACGTCACGGTTCCATCAAGTCTAATATCTATGTCGGCGGAGGAAGAGCTCACGGCCCAAATCCAAGAGACTATGATTTCAAGTTAAACAAGAAGGTGAAACAACTTGCACGTTTCTCTGCGCTTTCTTATAAAGCAAAGGAATCTTCTATTACAGTTGTAGAGCCTTTCACCATGGAAGCTCCTAAGACAAAGGAATTTGTGCAGATGATTAAAGATCTTAAAATTAATCCTCGCAGAGTCCTTTTTGTAGTTCCGGAGTCATCAGACAACATTTGCTTGTCTTCACGCAATTTGGAGAATGTAAAAGTAGCAACCCCTAATACTATTAATACGTATGATATCATGCGTGCGTATTCAGTTGTATTTGTAGACGGTGCTCAAAATTCTCTTAAAGTAGAATACAAACGTTAATATCTAAGCAATTATGGGAATTTTAGTAAAGCCGATAGTAACGGAAAAGATGACGGCACAGGGAGATAAGTTGAGCCGTTATGGTTTCATAGTAGACAGCAGCGCTAACAAGATTGAAATTAGAAAGGCTGTTGAAGAGAGATATGGTGTAACTGTAAAAGAAGTAAATACAGTTAATTATCATGGCAAGGCAAAGAGCCGCTATACAAAAGCGGGTCTATTATCAGGCAGGGCAAATAAGTATAAGAAAGCTTATGTTACTCTAGCCGGTGAGGATAAGATTGATTTCTATAGCAACATTTAGAGATGGCAGTACGTAAATTTAAACCGGTAACACCCGGTACTAGAAATAAGATAATCAGCGCATTTGATGATATCACTTGCCACGTTCCGGAGAAGTCCCTGCTTGCACCAAAGAAGAGCACAGGCGGCCGTAACAATGAGGGTAAGATGACAATGCGTTACATTGGCGGCGGTCATAAACAGATGTACCGTATTGTAGATTTCCTTAGAAACAAGGATAACTACAAGGCAACCGTCAAGACAATTGAATATGATCCAAACCGCAGCGCAAGAATTGCACTTGTGGTATATGAAGATGGAGAGAAACGTTACATTATTGCGCCTAAGGGTTTAAAGGTTGGACAGAAGATTGCTTCCGGTCCCGGCGTTGCACCTGAGGTTGGCAATGCGGTTCTTCTTTCTGAAGTCCCTCTTGGAACAAACCTTCATAATATTGAGCTTATCCCCGGACAGGGAGCCGCAATGGCCCGCAGTGCAGGATGTTATGCTCAAATAATTGCAAGGGAAGGAAACCATGCGGTTCTTAAGTTGCCTTCAGGCGAGACAAGAATGGTTCTTGTAACTTGCAGAGCTACAGTTGGTATTGTTTCAAACCCTGACCACAACTTGGAATCCCACGGAAAAGCAGGACGCAAGAGGTGGCTGGGAGTAAGACCAAGAAACAGAGGCGTTGTTATGAACCCAGTTGATCACCCTATGGGTGGTGGTGAAGGACGTGCCTCAGGAGGACATCCTAGAAGTAGAAAGGGTATTCCTGCAAAGGGTTACAAGACAAGGAATCCAAAGAAGACTTCTAAGAAGTTTATTATTGAAAGAAGGAAAAAGTAACGGAATAAAACTGATTAGAGATTATGAGTCGTTCAATTAAAAAAGGTCCATATATTGAGGCCTCTCTGGAAAAGAGAATTCTTGCTATGAACAAATCTAACAAGAAAGAGGTTGTAAAAACATGGTCAAGAGCAAGTATGATATCTCCAGATTTTGTAGGTCATACAGTAGCCGTTCATAACGGAAACAAGTTTATTCCCGTTTACGTTACAGAAAACATGGTAGGTCACAAGCTTGGTGAATTTGCCCCAACTCGCACATTCAGAGGACATAGCGGCAATCACAATGAAGCCGCAGCAGCAGCATCACCTTCGGCTAAATCAGCTTCGGGCGCAACTCCCGCAGCAAAACCCGCCGCTAAGTAATTAATGATTAAAAAGACATTAAGATGGGAAAAAGAAAAAGACTAATGGCCGAGCGCCAGAAAGCTATAAAAGCAGAGACAGCTGTTGCAAAGCTGAATGATGTACCCACTTCTCCCCGCAAGATGCGCTATGTAGCGGACACCATCAGGGGCGTTGAAGTCAATAGAGCTCTGGATCTTCTAAAGTATTCAAAGAAAGAGGCTTCCACAAAACTTGCTAAACTTCTTAAGAGTGCAATTACAAATTGGGAGAGCAAAAATGAAGTTGACAGAAAAGAGCTTGATAACGGAAATGTGATTGTCAAATCTATTATGGTTGGACAAGGACGTACACTTAAGAGAATCAGAACTGCTCCTCAGGGCAGAGCTGCAAGAGTAAGAAAACGTTCAAATCACGTTACCATTATACTTGATAAAAAGGCTGTTAAAGAGACGGCAGAAAAAGTTAATAAGACCGCTGCAACAAAGACTGCAGCAAAACCGGTTGTAAAACCGGCAGCTAAGACAACGGCAAAGAAACCTGCTGTAAAGAAAGCTGCAGTAAAGGCGGAGGAAAAGTAATATGGGACAGAAAACAAATCCAATTAGCAACAGACTTGGAATTATCCGTGGTTGGGATTCCAACTGGTACGGCGGCGATGATTACGCTGCTAAGATTCTGGAAGATGACAAAATCCGCAAGTATTTGACAGCCAGACTGGCCAATGCAAGTATTTCTAAGATTGTCATTGAGAGAACCCTAAAACTGATAACTGTAACAATACATACTGCAAAGCCCGGAGTCATTATTGGCAAGGGAGGTGCTGAGGTTGACAAGCTTAAAGAAGAGTTAAAGAAGATTTCCAATAAGGAAGTTCAAATTAATATCTTTGAGGTTAAACATCCCGAGATTGATGCTAACATCATTGCTAACAGTATTGCCCGTCAGGTAGAAGGAAGAGTTTCCTACAGAAGAGCTATCAAGATGGCTGTGGCAACTACAATGAGACTTGGTGCTGAGGGAATTAAGGTTCTTATCAGCGGACGTCTTGGCGGAGCTGAAATGGCTAGAACTGAGATGTTCAAAGAGGGAAGAACTCCTCTTCATACTTTCCGTGCAGATATTGACTATGCGCTTGCAGAGGCAAACACAAAAGTCGGCCTGCTGGGAATTAAAGTATGGGTTTGCAACGGTGAAGTTTACGGGAAAAGAGACCTTTCTCCTAACGCTGGCGTAAGTGCAAATGATAGAGCACGTAACGCAGGCGGACGCGGCGGAGATGACCGCAGGGGAAGAGGACCTCGCGGAGACAGAGGAGATCGCAGATCTCGTGGAGACAGAAATGACAGAGGCGAGAGGGGCGACAGATCAAGAAATCCTAGATTTTCAAGGGCTCCAAAACCGGAAGCATAATCAGAGAATTGATATAGTAACTTTGCCTCGCGACGTATTATCCTGTCGCGAGGCTTATTGTTTTTTGTGTTTTACTTGCATGAAATTTTGCATTTTTATTTGAATGATGATTAAAAAGAAAGTTATACCCATGAAAAAATTTATTTTAATGATTGCTGCATTTGCTTTATCTGCAGTAATTTATGCGCAACCCCAATATTTGAAGCACGTTGCTCCCGCTCAGGCTGGTATGGATGCCGCAAAACTTGCGCGTGTGGATACAATTATGAATAAGGCAGTTAAAGCAAAGGATATACCCGGCGGAGTAGTTGCTGTTGTTAGAGGAGACAAGATAGTTTATCTTAAGGCTTTTGGCCATAAGTCTGTATATCCAACAGTTACGCCAATGACAACCAATACTGTTTTTGACCTGGCATCATGCAGTAAATCAGTCTCCACTGCAATTTGCATCATGCAGTTGATGGAGCAGGGATATATTAAACTTAATGATAATGTAAACAGATTTATTCCTGATTATGAGCCTTATGTAGATCCTGTAACAGGAGATAAGACAGATATCAGGATAGTTGATTTGATGACCCATTCCAGCGGCCTTCCTGCCTATGTGAATCCTTCTGAAATAGAGAAAAAATACGGGAATGATGATCCAAAGAGTCTTATAGATTGGATAGCGCATTGCAAAAGAGATTTCAAACCGGGAGAGAAATTCCAGTATAGTTGTCTTAATTTCATTACGTTACAGAATATACTGCAAAATATTACAGGACAAAAACTGTGTGATTACGCTCAAAAAAATGTTTTTGACAAACTGGGCATGGGGCATACCACGTATAGTCCCAAACTTCAGAATAAAACCGCAATCATGAAACTTGTTGCTCCAACGGAAATCCAGCCGGACAGCACTTGTCTTCTTGGAGAAGTTCATGACCCGCTTGCAAGAATTATCGGAAAAGGAAATTCCGGGAACGCCGGAGTCTTCTCATCTGCAGAGGATTTAGCGCTTCTTGCAGCTGCGCTGATGAATGGCGGAGCCTATGGCGGCAGAAGGATTCTAAGTCCCCAAACAGTTAAGACTATGACCAAAGTCCCGGATAGTGTCAAGCAACTAGGCCGTTCTCTTGGGTGGGACAATTACTCTCCGTATTCCTCACAACTTGGGAACTTTTTCACTCCTTATGTAACATTCGGACATTCCGGATATACCGGAACATCCATAGCCATTGATCCGGTCACAAAAACAGCAGTTATTATTCTTGCTCACAGAGTGCATCCGCATGACGGGGGCGGCACTGTCAGAAATAGTTGTCTTATAGCAAATGTTGTTGCAAGTGCTATTATGGAATAATTCTAAATAAGTTGCTTTAACAGCGCATTTTTTATATATTTGCGGCAGACAGAGTGCTGTGCTTTTTAAGCAGTTACAATAAATTTTACTTTAAATAATTGTTCATATACTTTCAATTTGAAATGAAGAGAATTTTACTTTTTGCGGTTTCACTTTTTCTGGTTACGGTTTCTTTTGCGCAACCTCAACATCTGGATATTTCCACGCCTGCTCAGATGGGAATGGACCCGGTTCGTCTTTCAAGAGTGGATCAGGTTATTAATCAGGCAATTAATGATACAATCATACCGGGTGCGGTAATTGCCGTTGTTAGAAAAAATAAGATAGTATACTTGAAAGCATACGGATATAGATCCGTCTATCCTAAAAAGGTGCAGATGACAACCAACACTGTTTTTGACATGGCCTCCTGCAGTAAGTCCGTGGGCACTGCAATATCTATGATGCAGTTATTGGAGACAGGGCAGTTTAGACTTACGGACAAGGTAAGCATGTACATACCGGGTTACGAGCCTTATGTAGATCCGGTAACAGGGGAGAAGACGGATATCAGGATAATTGATTTGATGACTCATTCCAGCGGGCTTCCGGCTTATGTAAACCCGAGTGTCATTTATGAGAAATACGGGAATTATGATCCGGAGAGTCTGATAGATTGGATTGCCCATTGCAAGAGAGATTTTAAGCCTACAACTGAATTTCAATACAGCTGCTTGAATTTCATAACATTACAGAACATTTTGCAAAATATCACAAAGCAAAAACTTTGTGATTATGCTCAACATAATGTGTTCGACAAATTGGGGATGGAGTATACAACTTACTCTCCTGCAGCTCAAAAGAAAACGGAAATAATGAAATTGGTAGCACCAACGGAGAAACAGCCGGACGGAAGCGTTCTTCTTGGAGTTGTGCATGATCCGCTTGCTCGCGTGATAGGGAAAGGCAATTCCGGAAACGCAGGAGTATTCTCATCTGCAGAAGATTTGGCGCTTTTGGCAGCGGCCTTGATGAACGGGGGAGAATATGGTGGCAGGAGAATTTTGGGTGAGATGACCGTAAAGGCAATGACAACGGTTCCGGAACAAGTTGACCGTCTGGGCCGTTCACTTGGCTGGGATAATTGGTCGGATTATTCATCTAATCTTGGAAATCTCTTTACTCCGCGTGTAACTTACGGACATACAGGCTATACCGGAACTTCAATAGTGATAGATCCGGAATCAAAGACGGCTGTAATTTTGCTTACTAACAGGGTCCATCCTTATGACACAGGTTCTGTTGTACGTACAAGAGCGCTGGTAGCTAATATTGTTGCCGGCTCTATTGTCAAAGATGTTAAATAAATTTAACGTGTAGCCGAATATTGTATTGTACTAATTATGAAATGTATCTAGTGACGTTTATTGTTGAAAAATTTAAATAAGAAAAATATGAGGAAGATTTTATTGTTGTTTGTGAGTGTGTGTTTTATGTTTTCTTCTTGCGTAAAAAGCAATATAGAAGGAACGGATCCCGTCATCAGTAATTTTGACTGGAAGACAACCACACCGGTATCTGTCAGTGTTCCGACACCTGCAGTAGAGACGGCATATCAGGAGTATGCTACAACCATTAAAATTTACAGCAAGCCGCTGTACGTTTCCAAATTTATGTTAAGCGAAGGGGCCGCATATGTAGGCAAACCTTACTCTACAACTATAGATCTGCCGGCCGGCATAGATACTTTATTTGTTTGGGCTAAACTCCCGACAGGTGTATCAAAGTTTTATAAATATATTATCAGCGGAACAAAAGCTTATGCTGTTACGTCTGCCTCATCTTTAATGACAAAGGCAATGTACAAAGCTGCGCCGTCGGTTCCCGCGCCAACTCCGGTTCCGGCAAGTTATAATGGGACATTTAATTCATCTACCTCAAATTGGTGGCAAGCTGCGTTGACTATGAGAACGGCGGGTAATTGGTTAGTAAACGGACCTTTAACTAACTCTGATGTTAATTTTCTTTCAAGTGGAGTCTCCACCAGAATGATTTTTTTCTCCGGCAATGTGGTGATTTCTTCGAGAGCAAATATTGACAATGGCAACTTTATTGTGTTGCCCGGTTCAACATTAACATTCACACGTGCAGTTTATTTGAATGGCAGCGCATATATAGACATCCAAGACGGGGCGACGGTTAATTTTAACAAAGGAATAGGCGCCGGACAAGCTTCTAACACAATTGTAAACAGAGGAACAATAAACATTGGGACAGGCCCTTCATCTAATTCTTTTATTAATACAACTATCTACAACGCAGGCTCTTTTAATATTGCCAACGGTGGAAAAACTTTGGGCATAGGAGCCGGTTGTAAATTTTATAATTACGGCAACGTAGATGCCCAGTACATAGAGGCAAACACCGGAAATTGTGTTTTGGAGAATGAAACGGGGGGTGAAATAGTTTGTACGTCAATGAATTTAGCCAATGCCACAACGCAATTTAATAACTATGGTAGTTTTGTTTGTTCCGGAAATCTTGGTTCCAGCAGCGGTAAAATAAACAATAGCGGTTATCTTGCTTGCGATTCTTTTATAGATGTATACAACACAACGATTAACTGTACCAGCGGCTCTTTATTTAGTGTAAAGAAATTTTCTGTAAATACGACTAAAGTCAATATGGATCCGCAGAGCATTATTGTAATCGATAAATTCCAGAGCTCAACATGGAATTGCTCATTTGTAAATACTTCTTCTTCTGATTACGGCTTGGTAGTTTTGGGGATGCAAGCCGGCACGGACGGAACATTGACAGCTGATGCATCATCTAAAATTGACGGTACAACAATGTCAAATACATATTTTGACGGGGCAATTGAAGTTTACTATCCTAATGCAGCAAATGCTGCAGAATCAGAGAGTTGGACAAACAATCTTTGCAATAAGGATTTAGGAGGCGGCAAGGAAGGCCCGGCATATTTTGGACACGATGCAAGCGGTCCGTCGAGAATAAATAATATTCCGGAAAGCGGAGAAAATCTTGGGACAGGTGTTATAAGCGGGTCAACCCCAATAGATACGGATGGCGACGGTGTTCCTGATAGCGAGGATGCTTTTCCTGCGGACCCGACTTTAGCCTACATAACATACTTCCCTTCAGAGACAGGATATTGTAGTTATATCTTTGAGGATAAATGGCCGGAGGCCGGAGATTACGACATGAATGATGTTGTAATATATTGCAACATAGGTTATTACAAGAATGCAAGCAATAATGTGGTTTATGAGAAAGTTAAATGGAAAGCAATGGCCGCCGGTTGTTCTTATTGGGTAGCGGCAGGAGTTCAACTGGACGGAGTTACGCCATCCCAAATTACCTCTGTAACAAATGATAATTCAAATCTTAATTCTTTGCCTATAGGACATTCAATGTCAAACGGGTGCGAGAGCGGACAAACTTATGCGGTATTCCCGTTCTTTAACAACCCTAAGGAAGTGCTTGGCAGAGAGACGTTTATAAACGTTAGAAATACGGACGCTTACGTTGTTCCGGAGGAGCATCAGAGTGTTATCACGTTTACATCTCCGATTGCGGAGAGTTCCCTTGGCATGGACAAATTTAATGCATTTATTGTTGTGTCAAGAGATTACAAGAGTACGGACAGAGGCAGAGAAGTTCATTTGATGAACTTTGGTCCGACAAATTTAATGGATGCTACGTTGTTGACTTATGATTCAAACGCACCGGGTGAGATAAGGTCCGCCTCTAATCCTTTCAAGACCAAGACGGGTCTTGTATGGGCATTGATGATACCAAAAGAGTTCCGTTGGTGCATAGAATCCAGTGCTATATCAACTGTTTACAAGAGATATGTAGATTGGTACACAACAAATTCGGAGACATCAAAACTTTGGTATGACACTTCCGTCAGCGGTAATATTGATGATGTTAGTTTGTTATACAATTAGTTGAAAAATAGCTGTTTGCCCCTTAATAAAGTTATTCTTGGGATTGAATGTGTTGCGATATAAGAGTGTTTTAACAAAGAAAGAAAATTTTTTTTTCTTTCTTGCGGTTTGTTTTGCTCTTGTGTCCTGTGTTAAAAATCCCGGTATTAAGGGAACGGATGCCGTGCTGGATGGCTTTGACTGGAAGACTACTCACGCCGTTTCAATCAGCGTTACAACTCCTGTTGTAGGTGCCGCATATCAGAAATATGCGACAACTGTCAGGGTTTACACAAGGCCGTTGTACACAAGTAAATACATTGTAAGTGAAGGTGCTGCCTATACCGGCAAACCGTACAAGGCAACGATAGATTTGCCGACGGGACTTGACACCCTTTATATTTGGGCAAAGGTGCCCGGCAGTTCTGTGCGCATGTTTAAATATGTTGTAGACGGAACAAAGGCAACCGCTTATGTTAAACCCGCCTTATCTACAAATGCTAAAGCCGGAATTTTATCAAAGAGTTCCGGCTTGTACAAAGTTGCGTCAATACCATTCGGTATATCGGTTCCGAGCTATTATGACGGAATATTTACAAGCAGCAATAGTGCGTCCAGTGTACGGTCAAGTATTAAAAGAGCAGGCAATTGGCTGCTGCAAGGTCCGGCTGTTTGGAGTAACAGTTCTATGTTTGATGCGACTTCCAATTATTCTGAAATCTTTATAGCGGGAAATGTGACTTTGGATTGCAGTATGTCGTTCGATAAGGCGTCTATTGTAATTCTGCCTGGAGCAACACTCACAATTACGGGGTATTCTTCCGGAGGTACATATTTTGACGGGCAAACAATGATTGAGGTTAAAGAGGGTGGTACGCTTAATTTGCAGGGCGGTTTCCAATTTCACAACGTAAATTATTTATGGGGATACGTATCAAATATAATAAACAACGGCACTATTAATGTTGGGAAGGGCTCTCGTACAAGTTATTCGCTTTTGGGCACCAATATATATAACTCTTCCACCGGCTCCTTTTTTTCTGCAAGCAATGCACCGACATTTTCCATAGGTTATCATTCAGCTTTTTATAATTTTGGTACAGTTGATGTTCAAAATATTTCCGCCGGCAGTGGCTATTATGAATATGAATCAAGAATTGAAAATGAAGAAGGAGCAAATTTTTCTTGCAATGATTTAAAACTTACAGGGAATTATAATCATATTTCTAACCTTGTAAACTATGGTAATTTTACGTGTTCCGGGTCTCTTTCTCCTACTCAGATTAGTGGTGTGTATAATTACGGTTATTTGGGGGTGGATACATTTCTTCCGGGAAAATCGTCTGATGTTTCTTTATATGAAGGTTCTCTTTTTGAGGCCAATCAATATAATTATGAGACGGAATACGGATACACTCAGCACTTTTTTATGGAAGGAGGAAGCATTGCCGTATTCAATAAACTAAATACTAGCGGTTCTTTAAATAATGTGATGTTTTATAACACCTCAAGCTATGATTATGCGTTAGTAATTGTAGGTATGCAGGAGACGGGAAGTTCCGGTACTCTGACCAAAGATGCCGCATCCACTATAAGTTCTTCAACCGGTATCTATAATCTGGACTATGAAGGAGCTATTGAGGTTTATTACGCAAACGCAGCAGATAAGGCTGAGTGTTTGTACTGGACAAGAAGATTATGTAATGATGCTTATGGATATCTACTACCAGCCTATTTCGGATATGACGATGATGGTCCGGCCCGCATAAATGATATTCCCGCAACCACTTATAATCACGGAGTAGGGCACATAAATACAGGTCCCGTAGATACGGATGGAGACGGAGTGCCTGATGATACGGACCAGTTCCCCAATGATCCAACTTTGGCGTATGTATCATATTTCCCTTCAGAAGGAAGTTATTGCACATATGCATTTGAGGACTTATGGTCGGATATCGGAGATTATGATTTGAATGACCTTGTAATATATTGCAATATAGGATACTACAAGAATGCAAGCAACATGGTCGTATATGAGAAAGTTAAGTGGAAGTTAATGGCTGCCGGCACATCCATGCTGTTAAGTTGTGGCGTACAGTTGGACGGAGTAAGTACGTCTGAAGTCTCTTCAGTTACAACTACAAATAGCGCGCTTGCGGCCGGGCCTATAGGCCATTCACAATCAAATGGTTGCGAGAACGGACAGACTTATGCGGTATTTCCTCTCCTTAACTCTCCCGCGGAGGTATTTGGAGTAAATACGTTTGTAAATACCGGCTACACAGGAGGCAGTGATGTCACGCCGGTAGAGAAAGAGACAACGGTCACATTTACAACGCCTTTTGACCCGGTAAGACTCGGAATGGATGCATTCAATTTGTTCATTACCGTATCCAAGAATTTTGACGCAATGTACAGAGGCAGGGAGGTTCATTTAATGACTTTTAATGCCACAGACCTGATAGACCCTAATCTGCTTAAATATGACCCCACAAATCCAAATGACTGGAAGTCAGAAGATAATCCGTATAGACTGAGGAACGGATTAGTCTGGGCATTGATGATACCTGCGGAATTTCATTGGGCAAGAGAGAGAATAGATGTTGCATCAATTTATACAAACTATATTAACTGGTACTCTACTTTTGCTACAGATGCTCAGTATTGGTATGACACATCGGTATCTACCAACGTTTCAAATTATAACTGGCTGTACAATTAATTGATAAACAAAATAAAAAGCCGGCTGAAATGTCGGCTTTTTTATGCGTTGAGCATACTGTAATCTATTTGTTTTAGGCGTTTACAAGTGCAATAGCTGCAGCAGCTTCAATTATTACCGGACAACGGAGCGCAATGCAGCAGTCATGGCGGCCGCGTATGGAATATTCTTCTACTTTGCCCGTTACAAAATCAAAGCTTTTCTGATTCCTGGAAATGCTTGATGTCGGTTTTATTGCAACTTGAAAGATAATGGGGTTGCCGTTTGAGATTCCTCCGTTAATTCCTCCGGCACCATTTGTTTTTGTCTTGCCATTTTTATCTATGATGCAGTCATTGTGCTGAGAGCCTTTCATTGCCGCTGCTTTAAATCCGTCTCCAAATTCAATTCCGCGGGTTGCGGGAATTGAGAATATCAGGTGAGAAATCTGTGATTCCAAAGAGTCAAAAAACGGTTCTCCGAGTCCAATAGGAACATTGCTGCAAGTACACTCAATTAGTCCTCCCAAAGAATCTCCCTCTTTAATTGCCTCTTTTATAAGTGCTTCCCACTTTTTATCATCTGTTTCTCCTCCAATAGCCTTAAGTTTTGCAGAGATTGAGATTGCATTCTTCTTGGCGGCCTTCACAGGTTTGCTTCCTTCAAAATTACCCGTCGCGAGTATTTTCTTGGCAACAACTCCGGCAGCTACAAGGCAAAGCGTCATACGTCCGGAAAAGTGTCCGCCTCCCCTTATGTCATTAAATCCGCAGAATTTTTCCATTGCAACAAAATCTGCGTGCCCGGGACGAGGCCATTCTTTTATTTTTTCATAATCAGATGAGTTTGTATTCTGATTTCTGAAAACAATTGTAAGAGGAGCTCCTGTTGTTGTATTGTGATAAACACCTGATATAATGAGCGGTGTGTCATCTTCTCTGCGCAGTGTGGTACCAATGCCTCCGCTTTTGCGCCTTTTTAAATCCATGCTAAAGTCACTCTCTTTTAAAGGCATTCCGGCCGGCACACCATCCATTGTTACGCCAATCATTGTACCGTGCGATTCTCCAAAAACGGAGAGTCTGAATTTGCTCCCGTATGAATTCATAATGATAACTCTTTAAGTTTGTTTAGTGAAGATAAGTCTTTTACATTGATTTTCAAAGAAATCGCAGTATGCAAAAGTTTATTGCCTTTTCAACTGCAACCTTTCAATGAAAGAAGGGAATGATTTATCAATACACTTAACTTCATCAATTTTTATAGTACCGTTTATATTTTTTTGTTCCCGACAGTTCTCCTGCATCATCCCTTCAATTATAAGCGCCATTGCAATTCTGTGGTCATTGTGAGATGAAAGTAAAATATCTCTAAAAGTGGAAACATCTGATAATCCGTTTATTATCATTACATCACCTTCTGCGTAAATCTCAGTTCCAAATTTTGAAAATTCTTCTACCAAAGATTCCGCTCTGTTGCTCTCTTTTTTAAGGAGCCTGTTGACTCCTTTTATTTTGCTTGATCCGTTGCAGTGCAATGCCAAAGTTGTAAGTATTGGAAACAGGTCCGGGCAGTTGGTAGCATCAAATGTAAATGAATTGAGTTCAGTTGCAGAGATAACTACATCCTTTAGATTTACGGAAACTGAACGTCTGACATTGTATCTTGTATCTTCCTTTTTAATAACCTCTTTATGAGATGATTTAATAGTTTTTACTTTTGCTCCGCACTGTTGCAAAACATCCAAAACGGCCTCATCTGCCTGATTTGTTTTGGTGTTCATGTTCTTTATTGTAAAAGAGGCGGGCGTTGAGTTTTTATCGGCGGCTTTATTTGCAAGAGAACTTGCAATTGCACCGGCTACGGCAAAATTGGAGGCAGAGCTCCAGTCTGAGTCCATAAGGAAATGAACGGGATTGTATGTCTGTCCGCCTTTAATATAGAATATTATTTTATTCTCCTCAGAAATACGTTTCAGCTTTATGCCAAACTTCTTTAATATGCTTATAGTTAGCATAATATAAGGAGTGCTGGTTGGGTTCTCCACCGTCAATACACTGTCGTGATCCAGAAGAGGAAGAGTCATTAAAAAACCGGAAATTGTTTGAGAACTATCTTTTCCGGATATTGAGAAGCGATGTTTATTTATTCCTGCGCCGACAACAAATGGTAAATATTTATTCTCTTTTGTTGCCGAACAATATGCTCCCGATTCTTTTAATGATTGGACGGAAGAACTTAAATCTCTTTTAAGCAAACTGCCCTCCCCGATTATTGTAATTTTTGATGCTATTTCCGTGTGGCTTCTAATACTTGATACATAAGATAATACCGGCATCAGCAATCTTGTGAGCAAGCCGGATTCTCCTGTATTTATGAGCTGAAATTTTTTCCATTGTTCTATACCGGGACTTTTAACTATAAGGTATTTTTCACCAAAATCATTTCTTTTGGAAGTAACAAGGCACCCGGCCTTACGGACAAAATTTATTGCAGAAGTAATGTCATTGCAAGGTTCAAAATTCTCTAATATGCTCTCTCCCTTTGCAATAGCGGCCGCTATTATTGCTCTTTGAGCTATGCTTTTGGAACAGGGAACAGTAACTGATTTGTTTAAGTTTCTATGGTTGCCGCTTATTGATGCTTTTATATACTGGAGGAAGAGTTTGCTGTCATTCATTGAGGGGACACGGAACTCATAGTTCTTGCTGTCCAATATTTTATTCATATCTGTATACGAGTATTGCCCGTCTGCGGTAGGACTTGAGTATGAATAATATGTATAAGGTGCTCCTAAATATAAAGAGGCAATTCTGGTGAATCTTCCGGCGTCTCCCATTGCAAACGCAATTAAATTTTCATGGAATTTCCGGTACAAACGGAGCACTGCGGATGCGTCTGAAATATTTGATGCGGTGGTTACCATTTTTACAAGGTTTGCTCCCCTATTTTTACATCTCTGAACAATTGCTTCCAGTTCAGAAAGTTGCGGCGTGCACTCAAAATTATGATATGAAACAATAAGTTTACACTTGCCGTTTTTTTCTATTGCTTTTTTTATCTCCTCAAACAATTTTATAGGTACGTCTTCTTGTATATCAATAAATGCTGCGCCGCTATTTATGGCGGCAAGCATTTGTTCTCTGGCTATTGACTCTGTCTGCGGAGTAATTCTATATGTAAAAATTAAATGGCTGTGTTCTGATATGATTTTTTGAATTTCAGTGGTTTTTAATTTGCAGAGATCACCTCTGATTTCTGCAAATCCGCATTTTTTGAGCGCATCCGCGCACTTAGAAGAATCTGGCTCTCCAACGCAAGCACAAATAATCTCTCTCCCGTTTACAGACATTTTACTCATCTATTTTTTTCTCCGCCTCCTTGGCGAGCTTATATAAATCATTCAGACTAATTAATTCATCTTCCACGTGCCCCGGCTCATACGGCATAATAAAATGTATGCGGTGTCCGCTTACTTTTTTATCATATCTGATAAATTTAAGCAATTTATTGAGTTCTACCTTGCAATCAACCGGCAGTCCAACGCTTTGGAAATCCTGTTGTAGCATATCTATAAAATTTTGCGTGCAGTGGCCGGCCGCTTTTGAAATCATTGCTGCCATCACAATTCCAACGCTTACCGCCTCTCCGTGCATAAAAGACGGTTTTATAGGCTTATAATTTTTTTGTTCCAGGGCTTTAGTCATTACCTTGGCATCCAGGCTATTGTAATATTTCTCTATTGCATGTGCAAACGTGTGTCCAAAGTTCAGTTTTCTTCTTTCTCCTCTCTCAAATTCATCTTTGCTCACCACTGTTGATTTATAAAATCCGCACTTGGCAAGAATATCATTAAAAGCATTCACGCTCTTATCGCTCTGTTGTTTAGGGTTATAAGTGGAAAAAAACTTTACCGCCTTTTTGTAATACGCCGCATCAAAAATCAAGAATGTTTTAAGAACCTCAGCAATTCCCTCTCTGAAAACTCTTGGCGGAAGGGAAGGGAAAAACACCGGGGTCTCGTATACCCACATCGGCTGGTTAATGTTTCCTATTATGTTTTTGTAGTTGTTAAAATTAACACCGTTTTTTCCGCCAAGAGCGGCGTCTGCCTGTGCAAGCAAAGTTGTTGGCACAAAGCCAAAACGGACACCTCTTTTGTAAATTGATGCTACAAAACCCGCAATGTCTGTTGTTATTCCGCCGCCCACTCCGATAATAAAGCAATCTCTGTCGGCTCCAAGTTTTAGCAGCCTGTTAGTGATGGCTGCAACAGTTTCCAATGACTTGTTTTGTTCGGTTGCCGTAAGTTTAATTAGGGGCAAACCATGAAAAAGCGAGAAATACGAACTCAAATGCTTATCAATTATAACAAAAATTCCACTATTATTGGGAATGTGTTTTGTTAATGCACTGATATTCTTATGTGTATATATTGCCACAGCCCTTATAATTTGTAATTATTATACAAAAGTAAATATTTTTGAGTGTTAAAACAACACTTTTAAGGGTATTTTTAAGAGGTTTGTTTAAGAAAAATAAACAACCGTAAGGAAAAATACATACCTTTGCGGCACTGTAGTGGTAAAACTCCAGTTAACAAAATGTTGTACAGACGATTTACCGGCGTTTATTATTTTTACTTTTACTTTAAGAGGTAAGAGCGGGAGCGCGTTGTAAATCATTCAAACAAGAGAATTAAATTTATATATAGACTCCTGCTCAAGAAAGAGCGGGGGTTTTTTTATATCTGTCGCGACAGATATAAAAGATAAAAGAGAGAAAGGTTTTTAAGATGAAAAGAGTGGCAATACAAGGTATAGGAGGTTGCAATCACTATATTGCGGCAAAGAATTATTTTAGTAATGAAGAGATAGAAACAGTTGATTGTGACACGTTTAAAGAGCTTGCCGTTAAAGTGGAGAGGGACCCTGCGCTGCTTGGGATTATGGCAATTGAGAATACAATTGCCGGAAGTCTTCTTCAGAATTATCAGCTGATAAGAAGTTGTGACTTAAAAATAATCGGAGAATATAAATTGAGAATTTCCCACTCTCTTGTTGTAATGCCCGGTATAGGGATTCATCAGATTAGAGAGATTAACTCTCATCCAATGGCATTTATGCAGTGTGCGGATTTTCTGGAGACGTTGCCCAATGTTAAAATGGTGGAGAGGGATGATACTGCAGGGAGTGCTAAGTGGATAAAGGATAACAATTTAACTGACCATGCGGCAATTTGTCCCTCTGTTGCGGCCGAGCTTTACGGAATGGAAATTCTTGCGGATGGTATTGAGACAAACAAGAGAAACTTTACACGCTTTTTAATTTTGGAGAATAAAAGTGTTGCAAAAAAAGTTGAAGACGCAAACAAGAGTTCTTTGGTTTTTACTTTGCCGCATGAGACCGGAAGTCTATCAAAAGTTTTGACAATTCTCTCATTTTACGGAATGAATCTTAGCATGATTCAAAGTTTGCCGATTGTTGGACATGAGTGGGAATATCAGTTTTATATCAATGTATTATTTGATGATTATAAGCGTTATAAACAGGCAATTGATGCAATTGTACCGCTGACAAAAGAGTTTAAAATTTTGGGAGAATATGAAGAAGGGGGAACAAAATGTCTAAACATAGAATAATATTTTTCTGCAAAAAAAAGAGATGAAAACAAAAGACACAAATACAAATGCAAATATGAAATTTTCTCCGGCTCATAGGATTAAGAACGTGCAGGAATATTATTTTTCCGTTAAGCTCAAAGAGATTGCAGTAATGAATGCCTCCGGAGAAGATGTGATTAATTTGGGAATTGGGAGTCCGGACCTTCCTCCGTCCAATGCAACAGTTAAGGCATTGTATGATTGTGCATTGCGTACGGATTCACACGGGTATCAATCTTATGTGGGGTTGCCTGAATTGCGCGCGGGTTTTGCAGATTTTTATAAAAGAAAGTATGGTGTGACCCTTGACCCGTCTTGTGAAATTCTTCCTCTGATTGGAAGCAAAGAGGGGGTTATGCATATTTCAATGACGTTTGTTAATCCCGGGGACGGCGTTTTGATACCAAACCCAGGGTATCCAACGTATGCATCTGTTTCTAAGCTTGTTGGCGCTAATGTTATTAACTATTCTTTAAAAGAGGAGAATAATTGGTTTCCAAATTTTGAGGAGTTGGAAAAACAAAATGCCGCAGGTGAAATTCATTTGGATAAAGTAAAGCTTATGTGGTGCAATTATCCAAATATGCCAACGGGCGCAAATGCAAATATGGCTCTTTTTAAGAGACTTGTAGCGTTTGGAAAAAAACACGGCATTATTATCTGTCATGATAATCCTTACAGTTTTATTCTCAATGAACACCCTATAAGCATACTTGCCGTTCCGGGGGCAAAAGATGTTTGCATTGAGCTTAATTCTATGAGCAAGACTTTTAATATGCCGGGCTGGAGAATAGGAATGGCTGCAAGCAATAAATTGTTTATTCAATGGATTTTGCGTGTTAAAAGCAATATGGACAGCGGAATGTTTAAGGGCTTGCAGATGGCTGCAGTTGAGGCTCTTAAGGCTCAAGATGGCTGGTACAAAAAAATCAACAAGGTATATAGTGAGCGCAGAGATTTGGCTGCTCAAATTTTAGAGTCAATAGGTTGTGAGGTTCGCAAAAATCAGAGCGGGCTGTTCCTGTGGGGCAGAGTAAGAAATGAGGGACAAAAAATATGTGACGATTTATTGTATGATAAAAAAGTATTCCTTACTCCCGGTTTTATCTTTGGAAGTGAAGGGAAAAACTATATTAGAATATCTTTGTGTGCTAACAAACAGACACTTGTAAAAGCACTTAAAAGAATCAAATGTGAATAATAATTTTACAAATGGACATAAAGAAATTAACAGTAAAAGGGATTGACAATGTGAGGCCGCTTGTTATTGCCGGCCCTTGTAGCGCGGAGAGCAGAGAACAAGTTCTGAAAACCGCAGAGGAACTTGCTGCAAAAGGAATCAAAATTTTTCGTGCGGGAATTTGGAAGCCGCGTACAAAACCGGGCGGATTTGAAGGGGTTGGAGTTGAGGGGCTTGCATGGCTTAAGGAAGTTAAGAAAAAGACGGGAATGCCGGTTGCTACGGAAGTTGCGACTCCGGAGCATGTCTTTGAAGTTCTTAAAGCTGGAATAGATTTAATTTGGCTGGGAGCGCGTACGGTTGCAAATCCTTTTGCAGTTCAGGCTTTGGCGGACGCTCTTAAAGGAACTGATATTCCGGTACTTATAAAGAATCCCACAAATCCGGATATTGAGCTGTGGTGCGGTGCCGTTGAGAGAATCTACAATGCGGGAGTAAAAAATATTGGATTGATACACAGAGGTTTCAGCTCATATGATAAAAAAATCTACCGCAATGTTCCGCTGTGGCATATCCCGATTGAAATGAAGCGCAGATATCCAAATGCAACAATGATTTGCGATCCAAGTCACATGGGCGGTAAGCGTGAACTGATAGCTCCGCTTTCCCAGCAGGCGTTGGATTTGAATTATGACGGGTTAATCATTGAATCACATTGTAATCCCGATGTTGCCTTAAGTGACGCAGCCCAGCAGCTGACTCCTGATGTTTTGGACTACACGTTAAAAATGCTTGTCATGAGAGATAATGTACAGACAACGGAAAACATAAATGTCTTAAGAGGACGCATAGATGAGATAGACGGGAAACTTGTAGAACTTCTTGCCAAAAGAATGGCAATATCCAAAGAAATAGGAACTTACAAAAAAGAACACAATATGCCTGTTCTGCAAACAAAGCGTTATGGAGACATAATGAAGGATAGGGAAAAGCTTGCGGAGTCTTTAGAATTGAACAAAGATTTTGTTGCAGGGATTATGGAGAGTATCCATCGCGAGTCTGTGGATGTTCAGATGAAGATAATGACGAACCGGGAGGAGAAAAAAGCAAAAGTTTTAAAAAAGATTGCTTCAAAAAAGAAGTGAGTAACATATTATAAGATGAAGATTTTGATTCTGGGAGCCGGCAAAATGGGCTCTTTCTTCTGTGATTTGCTGAGCTTTAATCATAAGGTTGCAGTTCTTGATACAGATGTTAAAAGATTGCGCTTTATGTACAATGTGCTGCGCTTTACGGATTATAAAGAGGTTAAGGCTTTTAAACCTAATCTTGTAATTAATTGTGTTACACTCAACTGCACTATACAGGCATTCAAAAAAGTTATGACGTTCCTCCCTGACAATTGCGTAATTTCAGATATTGCTTCTGTTAAAACGCGATTGAAAAAATTTTATGAGGAGAGCGGATTCCGTTATATATCAGTGCATCCCATGTTTGGTCCAACCTTTGCCAGCATGGGAAATTTGCAGCAGGAGAATGCAATTATCATTAATGAACCGGGTGTGCAAAAGGGGAATTTTAAAAAGCAGCGCAACTCCGGTGTCCGCGGTTTTGCAAAGAACAGAGGTACGGATAAGGCCGGGTTAAGATTTTTCCGGGAGCTGTTTAATTCCTTGGGTCTTAATGTAAGAGAGTATACTTTTGAGCAGCATGATGAGGTTGTATCTTACTCTCTTTCAGTGCCTTTTGCAAGTACGCTTGTCTTCGGCTCCGTCATGAAGCACCAGGATGTACCGGGCACAACTTTTAAAAAACATCTTGCGATTGCTCACGGTCTCTTGTCAGAAGATGACTACCTGCTTACGGAAATATTGTTCAACCCGCTAACCTCCAGACAACTGTCGGGGATACAAAACAAACTCTCTCTGTTGCAGGAAATTGTGAAAGAAAAAGACGCCGTCAAAATGAAAATTTTTCTTGACGGCGTCCGTAAAAATTTGGAGTAAATTTCCTGCAAGAAGCTATCAGTTACAATGATAGAATGTGTGCAACCTCAATCCATTTTTGATTTATCGGGTTGTGTTTTGCACACGCTTCGGCAAACGGAGTATATGCAACCAGGCCGTTTACCTGTCCAATCATAACGTCTGAAATGCCTGATATCAAAGCGTTTATTGAGGCATTGCCTAAAGTGCTGGCCAGAACTCTGTCATTGCAAGTGGGAGAACCTCCTCTTTGGATATGCCCCAGTGTTGTTACACGCGTCTCATAATCAGGTATTTTAGCTTTTACCTTTGCGGCAATTTCAGTTGCGCTTCCTTGGTCAGAACCCTCAGCCACAATTACTATTCCGCTGGTTTTGTTCTTTCTTCTTTCTTTAAGAAGATAATCGCAAAGGCTATCTATATCTGTGTGAACTTCTGGAATTATAGTGGCTTCAGCGCCTGTAGCGATGGCGGTATAAAGTCCGATAAACCCGGTATTCCTACCCATAACTTCCACAAAGAAAACAAGATTGTGAGAATCCGCCGTGTCTCTGATTTTATCTATAGCCTCTACTGCTGTATTAATTGCAGTATCAAAACCAATTGTGAAATCAGTTCCGAATATGTCATTATCAATAGTTCCCGGAAGCCCAACAATCGGAAAATCATTTTCCGTTGCAAGCAGGTGCGCGCCTCTGAAAGAACCGTCTCCGCCAATAACCACTAGCGCATCAATAGATGCTTCTCTTAAATTTTCTATAGCAATGTCCCTATATTCTCTTTTGTCAAATTCAGGTAATCTGCTGGATTTTAAAATAGTACCTCCTTGGGAAATAATCTTTGAAACAGAGTGAGATTGCATTGTCACAAACTGTCTGTTAACAAGACCATAATAACCCCTGTAAATCCCGACAGGTTGAATATTGTTGTAAATGGCAGATCTGACTACAGATCTAATGGCTGCGTTCATTCCCGGAGCATCGCCTCCGGATGTTAGAACCCCAATGCGGTTGAGCTTTTTTTGAACTTTTATATTTTCTGAATTCTCTTTCATACTTATTTATTTTTAATATGCGCAAAGTTAACATTTAGGTCTTCTGTTTCAACTATAAGTTGTTTCAAAACTTTTATCTTTGTTCCAATGAAAATCGGCAATATTACATTTGGGGAGTATCCGCTGTTTTTGGCACCTATGGAGGATGTTACGGATCCTTCATTCAGATATATTTGCAAGGAGTTTGGTGCGGACATGATGTACACAGAATTTGTCTCTTCAGACGCGCTTGTGCGTAATGTGACAAAATCTTTGCAAAAGCTGCAAATTTATGATTATGAAAGACCTGTCGGGATACAGATTTATGGTCATATACCTGAAGCAATGGTAGAGGCGGCTAAAATGGCTGAGGCTTCTCATCCCGATGTGATTGATATAAATTTTGGTTGCCCGGTTGATAAAATTGCAAAGCGCGGAGCGGGAAGCGGCATGATGCGTTACCCGGATAAGATGGTGGAAATAACTGAAATGGTAGTTAAGGCTGTGCATACTCCGGTTACCGTAAAAACCAGGCTTGGATGGGATGACAAATCCCTCATAATTGTAGAACTTGCGGAAAGACTGCAAGATGCGGGGATTGCAGCACTTACTATTCATGGACGCACAAGATGCCAGATGTATAAGGGAGAAGCGGATTGGACGCTAATTGGAGAAGTAAAGAAAAATCCGCGCATGAAAATTCCGATCATTGGCAACGGTGACATCACAGACGGTCTATCCGCGCGCAATGCATTTGATAAGTATGGGGTTGATGCCGTAATGATCGGACGTGCTACCTATGGTCACCCCTGGATTTTTAAAGAGATAAAACATTATCTTACCACCGGAGAAGAAATGCCGCCTTTAACTGTAAAAGAAAAAGTTGAACTTGCTAAAAAACATTACGCAAAGTCTTTGGAAGTTAAGGGAGAGAGGCGTGGCATGTTTGAGATGCGGCGTCATTTGAGCAACTACTTTAAAGCTCTTCCAAATTTCAAAGAAACAAGAATGAAACTTGTAACGGAGCCGGACCCGATAGCAGTTATGAAACTCTTAGATTATATCTCTGAAACCTGGGGTTAGTTGCTTTTTCAAATTTTCTGCAGAAATATTTGCAGGTCAACAAAATTTGTATACCTTTGCACCCCCTTTGGGAAAAGAGGTGTGTGCAAGTTTAAAGCACAAGATATTTTAATTTTTATATCATCATACGATGGATTACAGAAGTTACAAAACAGTGTTTGTCAACAGCAAAACAGCCACTAAAGAGTGGGTGATCATTGACGCTACAGACCTGATTTTAGGACGTCTTGCTTCTAGAGTAGCATTGCTTCTTAGAGGTAAAGAGAAAGTCAACTTTACGCCTAACGCAGATTGCGGAGATAATGTTATTATCATCAATGCGGCTAAAGTGCGTTTGACAGGAAAGAAGTTGACAGATAAGGTGTATGTAAGATACACCGGTTATCCCGGAGGTCAGCGCTTTACAACTCCAAAGGAGTTATTGCAGCGCAGACCGGTTGCACTTATTGAGGAGGCTGTCAGAGGCATGCTTCCAAAAACAAGGCTGGGTGCTCAGATGTTCCGCAATTTGCATGTTTATGCAGGCGCAGAGCACAAGCATGAAGCACAGAAACCAAAAACAATCAAATTAAACGAAATTTAGAGCATGGAGAAAATTAACGCCCTTGGAAGACGTAAATCAGCAATTGCTCGCGTTTTCGTGAACACCGGAAAAGGCAACATTACAGTTAACGGCAAGGAACTGGAGAAATATTTTCCAGATGAGTCTCTTGTTTATATTGTAAGACAGCCACTTGAGGCCACCAATACCTTAGCTAACTTTGATATTCAGGTTAACTTGGTTGGCGGCGGAATTAAAGGACAGGCAGAGGCTCTTCGCCTTGCAATCTCACGCGCACTATGCAAAGTAGACGCTGAGGCTTATCGTTCAATTCTAAAGAAAAACGGTTTTCTTACTCGTGACCAGAGAGAGGTTGAGAGAAAGAAACCGGGTCAGCCGGGTGCACGCAAACGCTTCCAATTCAGTAAACGTTAGAGCATTACAACTGATTACGCACGGGTTGGATTTAAAGTTGCAGACTTTTTATTCTCAAATTTTTGCTGAATTTAAAATTACTTGCTTCTTGTTCGCCCGCGGAAAATCTGCGAGATTGACAAGGTCACTACTCGCGATTGAAAAAGAGTTCTACTTGATGTAGAAGAAACTGTCGGGAGGCCGATACCTAAACGGCAGAAAAAATTAACGCATTAAAAAATTAAAAAAATGCCAAGAACAAATTTCCAAGAATTACTAGATGCAGGCGCACACTTTGGACATCTTAAGAGAAAGTGGAATCCAAAGATGGCTCCATACATTTTTATGGAGAAGAATGGTATTCATATCATTGACCTGCACAAAACCGTGTTTATGATAGATGACGCTGCCAATTTCATGAAGAATTTGGCGCGCAGCGGCAGAAAAATTCTTTTTGTCGCAACAAAAAAACAAGCAAAAGATATTATTGCAGAGAAGGCCAAAGAGGTTAATATGCCTTACGTTACAGAGAGATGGCCGGGTGGAATGCTTACAAACTTTCCAACAATTAGGAAGGCTGTTAAGAAAATGAACACCATAGATAAAATGATTACCGACGGAACTTTTGAGACTCTTGCTAAGAGAGAGAAACTGCAGGTTACCCGCCAGAGGGCAAAATTGGAGAAAAACCTGGGCTCTATTGCAGATTTGAACCGTCTTCCTTCCGCTCTGTTTATTGTTGATATTCAAAAAGAATCCAACGCTTTAAAAGAGGCAAAGAGACTTAAGATTCCCGTAATTGCAATGGTTGATACTTGCTGTGATCCAACCCCGGTAGATTATGTTATTCCTGCCAACGATGATGCTGCTAAATCCATTTCAGTAGTTGTGGCTGCTCTTTGCAGCGCTGTTGGTGAGGGACTTGCAGAGAGAAAGGTTGAGAAAGAAAAGGTTGCTGCAGAGGAGGAGAAAAAATCCAAGGATAAGGAAATGGAAAAGATGGAGGAGGAGAAAAAGAATGAGATTGATGTTCCTACAGAGGGAAGAAAACTTCGTCCGAGAAGAAGCGTGGCAAGGGCAACTCCTAAAGAGGGTATTAAGGCTACATTTAAGCCTGCCTCTAAAGGAGAGAAGAAAATAGAGAAGGTTGAAAAGAAAGAAGAATAAATCCGTCGGGATTTAAAAAGAAAAAGGAGATTTTAATATGGATATTAAAGCATCGGATGTAATGAAGCTGCGCAAGATGACGCAGGCCGGCATGATGGATTGCAAAAAGGCTCTTGTGGAAGCTAATGGAGATTATGAGAGAGCAAAAGAGCTTCTAAGGGAGAAAGGGAAGTTGATTGCCGCAAAACGTTCTGACCGTGAAACTTCTGAGGGTGCAGTTTTAGCAAGGACTAATGCTGACAATACAAAAGCGGTTTTGGTTTGCCTTGGTTGCGAGACAGATTTTGTTTCTGGCACGGATGGATTCCAAAAGCTTGCTTCTGATATTGCAGATACGGCTATTGCAAACTTGCCTGCGGATGTTGATGCATTAAAGACGTGCAAGGTTGGTAATTTGACTGTAGAAGAGGCTGTTACAGACCAAACGGGTAAGAGCGGAGAGAAACATGTTCTTGCTTGCTATGAGAAGATAGAGGCCCCCTATGTAGGTTTCTATATTCACAACAACAAGAAAGTTGCAACTATAGTTGGATTCAGCAAGAAAATTGCTGATGAGGCTGTTAAAGAGATTGCAATGCAGATTACTGCAATGGTTCCCGTTTCAGTCCGCAAGGAGGATTGCCCTCAGAGCGTGATTGACAAGGAGTTGCAAATCTACAGAGAGGAAGTTGCACAAGAGGGCAAGCCTGCTGCAATTGCAGAGAGAATTGTAGAGGGCAAGCTTGCAAAATTCTTCAAAGAGAGAACTTTGGAGGAGCAGGTACTTGCACTTGGTGATGGCAAGCAAACTGTAGCTCAGTACCTTAAGGGCGTTGATCCGGAGGTTAAGGTAGTTGCTTTTAAGAGATATTCTTTGAGCGACTAATTACGTAGAGTTATATTTTATGTGGGTGACTAAAAATTTCTTTTTAGTCACCTTTTTTTTGCACATTCTGTTAAATTCCTATTTTTGTACGCTCGCTGTTCAAATGATTCCACGCAAGTCTACTGAATTTACAATTTCTGACTGATGGGTGCAGATGTGTCGCCATATTCTCCTATGATCGACGAAAGTGCATCGGTTAGAAGTGTGATAATGATACAGACTGCATTGAATGCTAGAACGGGGATTCCTAGAAATGTGACAAAAGGATATCAAATAGGATGGCAGAGGCTTAAGTATTTTTACTCACCAAAATATGAGGCTTCCGGTCTTAACTCATCTCCTATTGGTTCAGGTAAAAGATCTACTATTTATTGAAATCCGGATGTCAAAATTTGGCGCAATGAAACTGAAAAAATTTCCTTTGATACATCTGATGGAAATGCTGACTGCACAGCAATTATAGAGGGTATTTCGACAGAAGGTGACTTCATTTTTAAGAGAGTTTTCATTAAAAATAAGATGTAAAGATTAGAAAGATTAAAAATATAACATCACTGTTACTTTTTGTTTATCAAATACTTATGCCTGTCATAAAATTGTTTTTTAAATTAAGAATATTTAATTTTGCCAAACTAAACCAGAAATTAAACAATGGGGATGACAAATCCTCACAACTTATTTAACCTAAAAAAACCAATCTATGTTCAATCAAAAAAGATCTAATGATCTTTTGCGTTTGTGTCTGTTGGCGCTAGCTTTCATTATTTTTACAGTAAGCAGCGCAACAGCGCAAAATGCCAAAGTTACTGAACGGGTCACTGATCAAAATGGTGATCCGGTAGTAGGAGCTGCGGTTATGATTAAAGGTACAAAGAAGGGTGCCGGTACAGACATTAATGGCCGATACTCTATTGCGGTGTCTGTGAAAGCAACGTTAGAGTTTAGTTCCCTCGCATGCCTTCCTGCATCGGTGCCAATCAATGGCCGATCCGTAGTAGATATTGTACTTAAGGAGGATGCGGTCCAACTTAAAGAAGCTGTTATAGAAATAACCTCTCAATGGATGGATGAATACAACAACAATATACTACATGAGGCATTAGAAGATTGTTCACCAAAAGAATGAAAAGATAGAATTATTAGAAACGAAAAAGGCCGATTCTTCTAATAATGCATGTTCCTAAAATTGGGAAAGAATCTTATAGTGTTGTGTTCAATTTAACACGGTTCTAAGAAGAAGATATGCGCAGTACACAAACATGTACAGTTAAATAACCCTATAAAAACAGCAAACTATTCATTAAACCTAAAATTAATTTTATGTTCACTAAACAAAATTGTGGCAGGCTTTTTAAGCTTGCATTAACGACAATTGCCGCAATGGTATTTTCCATTGGGGCGATGTGGGCTCAAAATTCTAAGATCTCCGGTAAGGTCACCAACAAGAATGGAGAGCCTTTGGCTGGTGTTTATATTTTAGTTCAAGGGACTAAAGTAGGAACTTCGACAGACTCCTGGGGTAAATACGAAATCACTGCCTCACCAAAATCAGTACTCGTATTTTCTTACCTGGGGATGAAAAATGCGATAATAACCGTAGGGAACAGATCACTTATCAATGTAATAATGGAGGATGACGTAACCACTTTGCAAGAGGTTGTAATGGTTGCATATGGCTCCCAAAAAAAAGAAAGTATTACAGGAGCGGTTTCTACCGTAAGTGTTAGAAAAACATTGGAATCAAGACCAATTACGGATGTGGGACGCGCTTTGCAGGGTGCGACGGCGGGACTTATTGTTACAACAACAGAAGGTTCGCTCGGAGGGTCACCTTCAATCAAGATCAGAGGAAATACAAGTACGCTTGGAGGTGGAACAGGAAAGCCGCTTATTGTTTTGGATAATGTAGAAGTACCCGATCTATCATACGTTAATCCCGACGATATTGAAAGCATTTCCGTTTTAAAAGATGCCGCCACTACGGCTATTTATGGCGCGCGCGCAGCATTTGGAGCAATACTTATCACTACAAAAAAGGGAGATAGAGACGGCGGAATGCATGTAACCTATTCTAATAACTTTGCATGGTCACGACAGACAAAAACCCCAGAACCATTGAGGCCGGACCAACAGCTAAATTACGAATGGCTGCAATATAACGGTTTAAATGCAACTCCGACGGAAGAATTTTCCGTAATAGGTCCTGTCTATTATAACAGAGAAACCATCGCGAAGGTGAAAGATTATTGGGATAAATATAAGTATGGCAAACAATTTGGCAATGAGATGGTTGTTGGACGAGATTTTGATTTTGGTACAGGAGGGAACAGTTCCAGGATCTATCCTTACAGATCTTGGGATGTCAACGGAATGTATTATAAAAAGAACGCTCCACAACAATCTCATAATATAAGCATAAGCGGAGGAACCCAGAACACTAGGTATAATATCTCTGCAGGATTATTGAATGAAAGAGGTTTAATGAAAGCCTTTTCAGATTCTTATAAAAGGTATAATGTGAGGGCAAGTGTTGAAACGGATGTAAATAAATATTTGACTTTGCGCACTGGATATATGATGTCCAAGAGTGTGACAAAAACGCCTTTCAATTATGCGGCTTCCACCTATCCTCCCGTTTATTACATGTATCGATGGTCGACAATATATCCTTATGGTACTTATGACGGTTTAAAGTCTCGTAGTGCCATAACCGAATTGGAAGAGGCTAAGCCGGTAGAAGATCAGACATTTTATCACCGTTTGAATTTGGGAGCGTCATTGCATATAATCAAAGGATTGAATGTTAATTTTGATTACACTGCCAATCTTACGAATTGGGATGAACACACTCAGGGCGGCCAAATTTCTGCAATTAATTGGTTTAATGGCGCAATGACATCAGGGGATATAAAATCCCTATATTCCATGTATACCGCTGCCAATTATAACTATGTACAGGAAAGCAGTTCAAGGGACGTCCAAAATACATATAACGGTAATGTAATTTATGATCTGACCATTAAGGACCACGTCATTAAAGTTCAGGTTGGTACAAATATAGAGGATGAAGAATATAAATATCACTTTGCCAGAAGAAATACTCCTTATGACGCAAATAAAGGGGAATTAAATCTTTCTGGCGGAGATCAAAGCGTAAATTCAAGTCACAGTTGGTGGTCCGTTGTGGGTTACTATACAAGAATAAATTATTCGTACAAGGACAGATACTATTTAGAGTTGAACGGCAGGTACGACGGCTCTTCTAAGTTCTCAAAAGATTCCAGGTGGGGTTTCTTCCCTTCCGCTTCTGCAGCCTGGAGAGTATCGGAAGAAAAATGGATGCAGGGCATCAAAGACATAGTTTCGTCCCTTAAGTTGCGTCTATCTATAGGACAGAATGGCAATCAAGATGTCCCGCTATCATCCTTCTATCCAACAATGTCCATTACCAATCCCCCAGTCGGGAACTCAATTGCATACTGGTTGATTAACGGAAATTATACACCATATATCGGTCAAGCATATGATTTGGTGGATTCTAATTTGTCATGGGAAAAAGTTACCACTTATGATGCCGGTATAGATGCGTCTTTCCTCAACGGAGAAATAAATCTAACAGCCGATGTTTACAAAAGGATCACTTCCGATATGCTGTCTTCAGGGAATCCTTTACCAATATCAGTAGGTGCTAATGCCCCAAAAACAAACTACGGAGAATTGACCACAAATGGCATAGAACTTAGCATTAACTATACCCATGAATTTGACAACGGTCTTGTTTTAAATGTCGGCGGTCAAATAACGGACTATAAATCTAAAATAACAAAGTGGAATTCTGATGCGGACCCTACTATAGGGAGCTACTATAAAGGGTACGTTGTGGGAAGCATTTGGGGATTTAAATCCGCCGGTCTGTTCCAAAAAGGAGATTTTGTGTATAGTGACAATGGAACAATTCAAACCGTTACGGTTGATGGCAAATTGCAAAACGTATACAAGAATCTTAAACCTGGATATCAAAAAGCTCTGGAAAGTAATACCGCCGCATTCATGTTCGGTCCCGGTGATATGAAATTCAAAGATTTGGATGGAGACGGCATTATTGATTACGGCAGCAATACTATCGGGGATCCCGGAGACAGAACAATTATTGGTAATAGCCAGCCCCGTTATATTTTCGGATTCAGAATTGGCGGGAATTGGAAAGGATTCGATTTGGATGTCTTTTTCCAAGGTGTTGGGAAAAGACATTTATGGGCTACAGGTAATACAATTCTGCCCGGGTATGATGCGGCTGGAGTCGGATTCAAAGGGACTTACGATTACTGGACAGAAGATAATACAGACGCATATTATCCCAGGCCACTTAATTATTCACAAGCGGCAAAGTGGAATTATGTCTGCAACAGCAAATACTTGTTAAATATGGCTTATTTAAGATTGAAGACCCTGACAATTGGTTACACTCTGCCTTCAAAATATACTCAAAAAGCTATGATTCAAAAAGTTAGGGTTTATTTTTCCGGTGAAAATCTACTAACATTCGATCATCTTCACGGCCTTAGTATTGACCCGGAAATAGATTGGACTTCTGCCACCCAAAATGACAGCAGATCTTTTGGAAGAAGCTACCCATACCGCAAAACCATGTCATTTGGCATACAAGTTGATTTTTAATATTTTACGAACATGAAAAAAATATATAACATAATAATACTTATGGCTCTTGGACTGTTCCTGTTTTCATGCAATAGTTATCTTGACAGGAAATCGCAAGATTCATTTGACGCTTCTAACTACTGGACCAGCGAAAATAACGTAAGGTTATATGCCCAGGGTTGTTATGTTAACAGATGTAGCATGACAGGAGCAAATGCCACTTCAGAGGCATATTTTTACGGTTATGGTACAACTTATGCGTATCCCAAGTTTTTTATGTGGGTTCCATGGGCCGATGAATTTGTGAATTCCTCTTCATGGACTACAGTAACCACAACGACCCAGAGTTATTTGAATTTTGATTTTGCAATGGTCAGAAGACATAATATCATGTATGAAGAAGTTGATAAAATGTCCATGCTATCTGATGAAGCCAGAAATCACTGGAAGGGAGTCGCTCTGTTTTTCAGGGGATTGGAATATACAAGGATGGCATCGCAGTTTGGAGATTTTCCTATTTTCACCACAACTCAATCGGTCAATTCTGATTCGCTATATAAAGATAGGGATCCCCTTTATAAAGTTGCTTTACAAGTAGTATCTGATTTCAGATATGCAGCTGATAACGTAAGGCTTAATGATGGTGCATGTCAAGTTAATCGGTATGTCGTGTATGCTTATATGACAAGGGATCTGCTTTACCTCGGTACATTGTTAAAATATCAAAACAAAGATTCAAACGGTGCCGCTCAAGCTTGTTTTGACGGTTGCAAATGGGCGGCCGAGCAATTGATGCAAAGTGGAAAATATGCCGTGACTGATGATTATAGAGCGGTCTTTACATCGGAGGATTTGACCTCAAATAAAGATGTCATCTTCTTTAGAGCATATGCAACCGGTAAGGCTACACACTGCGTAGTTTCTTACTCCAATGATTATGAGGAACAAGATCCTTCCGCATCACAAAAATTTATAAATATGTATTTAGATGCGGATGGTCTGCCAATCAAGCAATCTCCCGTATATAACTATGCATCCGATAATGGGGTAAGAATTTATTCTGAACAAGTTAAAAATAGAGATCCTCGTTTGCTGGCGACATTCAGAGATACAGCTGTTATTAGGGGATGCACAAGCACACCTGGTACCGCTACAGGTATTTCTGCATGGAAATTCCTACCATATGCGGCCAATTCAACAGATGCAAAATATACAAGTCAAAACAATATTACAGCTGCTCCTCTGATTCGATATTCGGAGGTACTGCTTAATTATGCCGAGGCTTGCTATGAAACAGGAACTTTCACACAGGCAATTGCCGATGCAACGATTAATAAATTGAGAGATCGCAATATCAAGTGCAACAACAAAGGTAACAACCTAACGAAAGTTCCACATATGGTGCTTGAAGGAACGAACGTTACAGCCAATGGAGTTATCATAAATGATCCAGATAGAGATACAGACGTCCCTCCCATTCTATGGGAAATCAGGCGGGAAAGAGCTGTTGAACTTTCAATGGAAGGACAACGAAGAAATGACCTGCAGAGATGGGGTAAATTCTCATATTTAAAGACAGCTCAGGTGGATGACGCACACCCGTCCGAGCTGGCTTATGGTGCTATCTTTGATTACAGAGACCTTTCTTCCTCTGTAAAAGCATCCGTAAGAAAAAGTAATCCAAAGTTATACTCATTCAATGCGGATTCTTCGTTAGTCGCGGTTTACAATTTGTATAATGTAAAGTACAGAAGGGACTGGAAGGATGACGATGTAACATATACAAGACAATATTTCCAAGCTGTGCCGTTGAATACTATCAAGTTTTACAAGGACAAAGGACATACTTTAACCCAGAATCCAGGTTGGGATAATTAATGGATTTATCCGTATTAAATTTATGTAACACTTATATCAGATCTTCTAAATAGAAAGGCGACTAGAGCACTACCTAAAATGGATGGTTGATAATTAAACAAAGTTGTTAACTCGAGGCCCTCCCGAGGATGTAGAGTAATACTCTATCCTATCTGAGACAGTTTATTTTACATCCTCTCGTTGCCAAGGCGGGAATTACCGATATGTGGGTTGCAAAAACATTAAAGGCAGACAAGAGAAGCAACGAGGTTACATACTATTCTCAAACATCAGGCAATGACGGATATTCTAATGATATGGAAGTCATTAAGGCTTGCGGAGGAGTTATTGCATCTGCGCCTGAACTTATGCAACTTCTATGTGCAGAAGATTACGGAACGGTTGTTCCGGATATTTTAAAGAGCAGCAGTCTGGATCAGATTTACTCAATAGTAAATGCAACAGGTAATTATAATTACGGATTTGGCTGGCATATAGGGCATTCTGCATTTGGAACATGGGCCTCTTATCATGGTGGAGACTTGAGCGGAACTGCAACTATTTGGGTTAGAGGCAATAACGGGATTAATGCTGTAATGCTGTGCAATTCACGCAATAATGACAGTGGGTTTGATACTGCTCTTTATTATGCGATTGATAATATAAGGACGGCTATAAAATAAACCGTAAAATATTATCTTTGCAACCTGTATGCTTGGAGTTAAAAGTAAAACATTACTGTTCCCATATTGGGTTGTTTTGGCAATAAGAAATTATCTGTATGATAGCGGAATCATTAAGAGCGTCAAATGTGATGTTCCGGTGATTTCCGTAGGGAATATTACTGTGGGCGGTACCGGGAAAACACCTCATACAGAAATGCTTGTGAGATTGCTCAACGGGTGCTGCAGGAGAGATGAGGCCGGCGATAGTGTTTGCAAGAGTGATGTTTCCGGCAATGCAACCGGCAATGCAACCGGCAATGCAACCGGCAATGAAACTGGCAATGAAACCGGCAATGAAACTGGCAATGAAACCGGCAATGAAACCGGCAAGGGTATCGGAGACGGCAATGAGATTTGTAAGGTTGGTGTAATTTCACGCGGATATAAAAGAAAGACAAAAGGATACAGGATTGTTGGACCGTTAGATGATTTTCTGCTTTGCGGAGATGAGCCGTTGCAAATTAAACGTAAGTTTCCGGATGTTGATGTTGCCGTATGTTCAAATAGGGTGAAGGCGGTACAAAAAATTGTAGCCGACTGTGGTGTAAATTTGGTCATTTTGGATGATGCTTTCCAATACAGAAAGATAATTCCTTCACATAGCATACTGCTGGTAAATTATTACAATTCAATTGCCGGGGACAATTTATTGCCTGTCGGAACTCTAAGGGATCTTCCTTCCCAAATAAATAGGGCGGATATTGTAATTATTTCTAAATCACCGGATTTTGGAGATTATGATGGAACGGATAATCCGGAAATGGCGGCGGTTGCGGTTGAGCAGGAAGAGAAAAAGTGGCGCAAAGAACTGGGGCTTAAGCCGGAGCAAAAACTTTATTTTTCTACGGTGTCATATTTGGACGCAAAACCTGTCTTTCCTCAGTATGCGGACTCAAGATATCTTTACTCAAAATTTGCCATGCTGTTTTCCGGCATAGCCGATGATACGGATATCAGGAGACAGCTTGTTGGTAAATATCGCATTGTTGATTCTCTTAAGTTTCATGATCACAAGAGTTACTCAAACTTTGATATAAAGGAGGTTACGTCAATGGCAAGACGTCAGCCGGCTGCCGTTATTATGACCACGGAGAAGGATTCCGTCCGTCTTCTGGGCAAGACAAATATCCCCGTTGATATAAAAAAGCGTCTGTTTTACTTGCCAATTGAGGTAAGAATAATTCCTCAGTCTAAAATGTCTGAATTTAAAGAGATTATCTTTTAATTTTTCCCGTCCGCAATTTTATTGCGTTTCACGCGCTCTATTTAAGGGTTTTTCCTTCTGTTTAACAAAAAATCTGCTTAAATTTGCCGCCGCACAGCGTTGTGTCCAATATTTTGCTGCGGTTAGTTATCTATTTATCTATTATTCTTATGAAAAAATTCGCCAATGTATTTTTAGCCTTATCATTTGCTTGTCTGGTTTTTTTCTTCTTCCCGACAGTTTCTTACGCGACTAACGGTCAGTCAAAAAAAATAAAAGAAGTTCTTGTCTGCAATACTGCTATTCAGGAGATTACAACCCTTCCCGGAGAACACGTGATGCTTGCCGGATTTGCTGCAAGACATAAGTTGTCAAGCGGAGAGACTCATATCCCCCTTTACTCACATGCACTTGTAATTGGAAAAGCGCAGTTAGACGTTAAAACAAAATCTGTTGTTAAAAAAGACGGAGTCCCGCAAATAACTGATAAAGTGCTTGTTGTGACAAATGATCTGATGGAGATTTCAATAGATGAAGCAAAGATTCTTGTAGATTCCATCTCCGTTCTAACCGGAATGCCTAAAGAGAGAATATATATTCATTGCATTCACACACATTCTGCACCCCGCTCTATGCTAAGTTATTGGGCTGATCCCGGAAAACCAAACCATGATTATGCCATCCGTTGTGAGGAGCACATAATTGCAAATGCAGTTAAGGCTGTCAAGGATGACGCTGCATTTCAACCTTTTACAGTAGAAGTTGGAGAAGGGGGCAGCAATATAAATATCAATCGCGGAGAGAAAGACGGTCCGGTAGACAGAACTGTTTTTGCTGCAAGATTTCTAAATATGTTTACGGGCAAACCCATCGTGAGCCTAATAAATTACTCATGTCATCCGGTTAGTCTTGGTCCGGGCAGTCTGGTTACTTCCTCAGATTTTCCGGGAGTTGTTATGAGAGAACTTAGTAAGGCATGGGGATGTGATATCTTTTATTATTCTGGTGCACAGGGAAATGTAGATCCGGCCGGATGTCCTCAGAGTAAAATTGAGGTGACTGAGAAAATTGGCAGGCAAATGGCAAATGATATTCTTGCAATTAAATTCAGCAAAATGTCTGCAAATAATTTTTGCGGAAAAGATGTGACTTTAAAAATTGTAAATAATGAAATAAAGCTTCCGTTCCAAGTTGACAAGATTACGGAAGAAGCCATTAACCACCTGGCAGACAGTACTTCTAAATGGGGCGTAACAGTTTCTCAGACATGGAAAGATGACGTTGAGGGTTGGAGAAAAGAAGAGATTGAAAAACTGCGTGCCGGTAAGACAAAGGATTATCTTCCTTTTGAAGTTGCTGCTGTTAATGTTGGAGGTTTGGTAATGTTCTTTACACAGGGAGAGCCTTTCAATGAATATCAAAGCGGACTAAGAAAAGAATTTGCAGGCACGCCTGTAATGTTCATTGCATACACAAATGGTCAGAACTCGTACCTGCCTAGTGCTCACGCATATACAGTAAAGGCGTATGACTATGAAAAAGATCAGATGCACGTTTATATTCACTCCCCGTATCCATTGTCTTCCAAAATGACAGCCATTTACGAAGAGGGTATTGCAGAGACAGTAAAAGAAGTTTTAAAATAAGATTAGACTGTACCGCCATTGACACGGTGCGGTTTTTTAAGTTGAGAGCAATAAATTTTTATTCCCCATAGAGTATTATTCCCCGTAGAGTATGAAGAGAGTTTGCAATAGAATGAAAAGATTACAAACTAAAATAGAAAAAGTGCTGTGTATTCTTGCATTTCTGCCAGTTGCAAGCGGCAATTTTGCTTTTGCACAAAATGTAAAGCAGAACGCCTGTACATTAAATATTGTGCCGCAGCCCCAATCTGTTCAGATAAAAACCGGAACGTTTCTTCTGAATTCAAATGTAGATATTGTTGTTCCGGTAGGAGACGGAACGGCACCTTATGTTAAGAATTTTCTGCAGCAATTCCCTGATATTGAAAGGCCGGGAGCAAAAAAGATAATTGAGAAAAGGGGATATAAACCATTTCCAAATAGAAGAAGCGTAGTATTTGAGAAAGTCGGAGGCATGGGGAAAGAGGAGTATTTTCTGGATGTTTCACCGTCCAATATTACGGTTAAGTTTACCTCTCCCAACGGAGCATTTTATGCCGTGCAAACACTAAGTCAGTTATGCGATGGACGTACTATTATTTCAAAGGACGGGGAGTACAATTTTGATACAGACGGCTCTAAAATTCAGTGTGTTGTAATCAAAGACAAGCCGCGTTTCAGTTATCGCGGAGTTCATCTTTGCGTTGGCAGCCACGTTTTCTCTATGGACTTTATCAAGAAGTATATTGATGAGGCGGCAAAATATAAGATGAATGTTTTCCACTGGCATTTGACGGAAGATCAAGGATGGAGATTGGAAATTAAGAAATATCCGGAGCTTACCAAAAAGGGTTCAATCAGAAAAGAGACGGTTATAGGAACCTTGAAATCAGGAGTTTATGATGGCATGCCTTATGGCGGGTATTATACTCAGGAGCAGGCAAAAGAGATTGTAAAGTATGCTGCTGAAAGATATGTTACGGTAATCCCGGAGATTGAGATGCCCGGCCATTCTCTTGGTGCGCTTCATTGTTTTCCAAATCTTTCTTGTGACAGTACTAAAACTTATGAGGTTGCAACAAAGTGGGGAGTTTTCAAAGACGTCTATTGTCCAAAAGATGAAACTTTCAAATTTTTGGAAGATGTCTTAACAGAAGTTTTTGAAATATTTCCGTCTGAATATATCCACATTGGCGGAGATGAGTGTCCAAAAACCGCATGGAAGAATAGCGTTTATTGTCAGGATCTTATGAAAAAGCTTGGGCTTAAGGATGAGATGCAACTGCAAAGTTATTTCATTCAGCGGATGGAAAAATTTATCAATGCTCACGGCAGAAAAATTATTGGATGGGATGAAATTTTGCAGGGCGGTCTTGCTCCAAATGCAACGGTAATGTCATGGCTTGGAGTAGAGGGCGGCATTAAAGCGGCAAAGCAGCATCACAATGCAATCATGGCTCCTTATGAGTATTACTATTTGGATTACTATCAGGCAAACCCTGATTCTGAGCCGCTTAGCATGGGCGATGTGAATACGTTAAAGAAGATGTACACTTATGAACCGGTCTCAAATACTCTGACTCCGGAGGAGCAGAAATACATAATTGGAGTAGAAGGTTGTTTGTGGACCGAGTATGTTACTACTCCCGATAGAGCTTGGTATCAGGCATATCCGCGTACTCTTGCAATTGCGGAGAGCGCATGGACAATGCCGGAGCATAAGAGCTGGGATAGTTTTACTAGAAGAGTGGAGAAAGGACAGTTGTGGAGATTAAGAAGCGATAGCATAAAATATTGTGACGCATTTCACAACGTGTATATCCAAGTGAAGAAAGATGACGTTTACTCAAAAGTTGTAATTATGGAGCTTGATGCTCCTGATGCCGTAATACACTACACTACAGACGGTTCAGAGCCTACGGAAAATTCTTCTGTCTACAAGATACCGTTTGTGATTAACAAGCAAACCGTGGTTAAGGCAAGAGGTTTTAGTGGCGGCAAGGCAATTGGAGTTACAAAACAGGCGGGATGGTAAAAGCGGCAGAGGCGGTGCAAAAACCATCGGAAATAAAAGAGAGAAATTTTTATAAATTATATAAACAATTTTAAAAACGTACCAATATGTTAAGAATGACGGAACAGCCTTCTGTATTTGATCATCTGGAAAAGATGACTGTAGATGAGCTGGTTAAACACATTAATGATGAAGATAAGACAGTCCCTTTTGCAATAGAGAAAGTGCTGCCCCAGATTAGCAAAATGATTTCAGCTATAGAGAATCAGCTTAGAAACGGTGGAAGAATGTTTTATATGGGTTGCGGAACAGGCGGACGTCTTGCCGTTATGGATATTGTAGAACTTCCTAATACTTATGGTATTGAGAAGGGAGTTATTAATTGCATTCTTGCAGGAAGAGTGGAAAACATCATGCAAGTTTTGGAGGAGAAAGAAGACGACAGACAGGAGGCATGGCAGCAGCTTACAGAATACAAAGTTTCTCCAAAGGACTTTGTTATAGGTATTTCTGCAAGCGGTACAACTCCGTTTGTTTTGGAGGGAATGAAAAAATGCAAAGAGAATCATATTCCTTGCGGTTCATTTGTAAATAATCCAAATTCCCCAATATCAGAATATTCTGACTATCCAATTGAAATTCTTACCGGTCCTGAATTTGTAACCGGTTCAACCAGAATGAAGGCCGGCACTTCTCAAAAACTTCTTTGTGATATGATAAGCACAACGGTTCTTATCCGTCTTGGAAGAGTTGAGGGAAACAGAATGGTTAACGTCCGTCTTATTAACGATAAAGTTGTAGACCGCAGTGTAAGAATGTTCATGGAGCGTAATCCTAAAATGACTGATTACAAGCAGATAGAAGCTGCTATAAGAAAGACCGGAAACGTAAAGAAAGCAGAGGTTTACTTTAAGGAGCAGGGCCTTTTGAAGTAAAAAATATACTCTTTTATTCACGACGGATTAAGTTGCAAGTAAAAGAGTTAAAATGTAATATCATGATATTAATAGCAGACAGCGGTGCAACAAAAACAGATTGGTGCGCGCTGGATAAAAAAGGGACGGGTAAACCAATTTTTTTTAAATCTGAGGGATATAATCCAAATTATATAAGCGGACCCGATATTGTTAAGTCTGTTGGAACTGCTGTGCCTCGGGATTTTCCTGCAGATGAAGTTGAAGAGGTGGATTTTTATGGGGCAGGTGTTACTGAGTTGCAATATGGTTTTATGACGGAGTGCTTGGTTAATGTTTTTCCTAACGCTAAAGTTAATATGGCTATGGACCTTTTGGGTGCTGCTAGGGCGTTGCTGCAGCATGAGCCGGGATTTGCGGCTATTCTTGGAACAGGCACAAATTCATGTATTTATGATGGCAAAAAAGTCACAATGAATATAGATTCTCTTGGATTTATTTTGGGTGATGAGGGAAGCGGAGCTTATCTTGGCAAGAGATTTATTTGTGATTTTATCCGCGGAGATATGCCAAAAGAGGCTCGCAAAGTCTTTCAGGAATATTGTCCTTTAAACGGAGACCAGCTTATAGATGAGATATATACAAAGCCTTTCCCCAACAGGTTCTGTGCAAGATTTAGCAAGGTCATTTCTGCAAATGTTAAAGATGGGAACTATTTTTATAAGCTTGTTTATAATGCTTTTGTTGCTTTGTTCAAAAATATTATAAGCCATTATCCGGACTACATGAAGTACTCTTTCAATTGTGTTGGCTCTGTTGGGTATTACTATAAAAACATTCTGCAAAAAGCCGCAGATGAGTATAATATGAAGCTTGGAAATATTATTCAGGCTCCAATGGAGGGGTTAATAAAATTCCACTCAGGCAAATAACCGTGGGGACAAAAAAGAAAATTATAAGCGTAAAAAAATTCTTAATAGAGAATAATCTTTAAACTTAAAGTATATGAGTCAGAAAAAAAATTACATTATTCCTCTTGCCTGTATTGGATTTCTATTCTTTACGGTAGGGTTTGCGCTGGGATTAAATTCCTATTTGATTCCTCTGCTTCAGAAGTCACTAAGTGTTTCTAAAGCAGCCTCTTATCTGATTATTTTTGTGACGTTCTCCGCATTCCTTATTTTTGGATATCCGGCAGGATGGGTAATAAGAAAAATCGGATACAAGAAAACAATGGCGCTTGCATTTTTAATTTTTGCAATCAGCTTTGTTCTATTTGCAGCCGCTGCAAAAATGGAAAATCTTGCAATGTTTTTGTTTGCGTCTTTTGTTTGCGGATTAGGCAATACAGTTGAGCAGGCAGCCATTAATCCTTACATCACAATACTTGGCCCTATAGAGAGCGGAGCAAGAAGAATAAGCATAATGGGAATCTGCAATAAGATATCTTATCCTATTGCTACTCTGTTTATTGCATGGCTTGTAGGAAAACCGATAGCTGAGGCTGGCGTTAATGACGTCATTACTCCGTTCTACTGGATTGCGGCAATTTTCCTGGTACTTGGAATTCTGGTTTTATTTGCTCCGCTACAGGAAATTAAAGCAACGGGAGAGGAAGAGGGACATGAACAAGATTGCCCTTACGCCGCAGACAAAACGTCTATCTGGCAGTTCCCTCATCTTGTACTAGGATGCGTTGCATTGTTCTTGTATGTAGGCGTAGAGACTCTTGCATTGGAGACTTCTGTTGACTTTGCAAACACTCTTGGACTTGCAAATGCGGAACAGTATTCATGGCTTCCTTCTATTGGAATGGTGATAGGATATATAGTTGGTATTGCATTGATTCCTAAACCATTGTCACAGGCCGGAGCACTTAAGATTTGCTCATGGCTTGCAATACTTGGAACTTTCCTGACAGTGCTTACCCCTGTTAAAACTTCTATATGGTTTGTCCCTTCAATAGCGCTTGCATGCTCACTTATATGGCCTGCAATTTGGCCTCTTGCAATGGCAGATCTTGGCAAGTTTACAAAACAGGGCGGCGCCCTTCTTGTAGTTACCATATTTGGCGGAGCAGTTGTGCCTCAGATATTTGGATGGATTAGCAATATTCTTGTAAGTCATGGAATGGATCAGGCTACTGCAATTCAGCAGTCTTATTGGATTGCTCTTCCTTGCTATTTGTTCATTTTGTGGTACGCTTATTACGGTTATAAGATTCGTAAACCGGCAAAGAAATAAGTTTAAGTTACTTATATACAAGGTTTATTGCCAGCGGCTAAGCGAGTGCGTTTCGTACGAGCAATGATTTTCTTCAGAAAATCATTAGCGAGAAGTAAGCCAGAGCGAAGCGCGGCAATAAACCTTGTATTATAAAAATAGATAAATATATGGTGATGGATAACTGGAAACAAATATTGGCGCAATTTAACACGCAAGGAACACTCTGTGAACCAAAGGCATTAGGCAACGGACTAATTAATGATACATTCATTGTCCGTACCGCTGAACCAGAGTGCGATGACTATGTATTGCAAAGAATTAATAATGCAATTTTCCCGGATGTGGAATTGTTGCAGCGCAATATAGAGGTTGTAACTGACCACATTAGAGAGAAGTTGCATGCGCGCGGAGAGAAAGATATCAAGCGCAAAGCATTGCAGTTTATTAAAACTCGCGACGGTCAATCTTGCAGCTGCGGTTGCGGCAAATCTGAGCCAAAAACTTATGTATGCGTGGACGGCAAGTACTGGAGACTTTCTGTATTTATTAAAGACTCAAAGAGTTATGAGGCTGTAACTCCGGAGTTTGCTTATCTGACAGGGAAATCTTTTGGAGATTTTGAGGGGATGCTTTCAGACATTCCTGCAGGAAAAGTTGGAGCATCTATCGTGAACTTTCATAATCTAAAATTCCGTCTTGGCGAGCTGGATGCTGCAATTGCGGCTGATTCTGCAGGCAGGGTCAAGGAGATGAAACCTGTTATAGATAAAGTGCTTGCAGCGGCCGATAGGATGTGTGTTGCGCAGAATGAACAAGAGGCGGGCAAGCTTCCAACACGTCTGGCGCACTGTGATACCAAAGTAAACAACATGCTGTTTGATGCAAAGGATGATAGTTTTTTGTGCGTTATAGATTTGGATACGGTTATGCCTTCAACGGTGCTTTCAGATTTTGGAGACTTCATTAGAACTGCGGGAAACTGCGGAGCTGAAGATGATAAAGACCTAAGCAACGTGCGTCTGAATATGCCTGTATTCCAGTCTTTTGCAAAGGGATATCTGGAGGGGACAAAATCTTTTCTTACCCAGCGTGAGAAAGAGCTTCTTCCCTTTGGAGGCGCTATGATGACTTACATGCAGACTGTCCGTTTCCTTGCAGACTATCTAAACGGAGACACTTATTATAAGATTAAGTATCCGCGTCATAATTATGACAGAACAATGGCGCAGCTGACTCTGTTTGAGGATATTGAAAAGCATATCCAGGAGATGAATAATTATATTGAATCTCTATAAGTGGCATAGAGTTGTTATACAGATTTATAAACAATTATAAAGGCACGGTGTCAATTTTAAGATCCGTGCCTTTGTATTTTAGTGGTAATCAGCAAATTATTGCAGACCGCCTAGCGCAGTGCTCCCATTAAATAAATCACGCCGCCTGTCATGGCCTCAACTCCGGTAATCCACGTCTTATGAAATTCCGGTTTCATCTTAGAAGTGTGGAGTTCTCCCGTTGGCTTATCCGCAGGACTTACTCCAAGGCGGAACAATGCTCCGGGGACAATTTGCAGATAGCGGGCAAAATCTTCTGCTCCCATAACTTTATCAATCTCAACAAGATTGTTTGCCCCAATTGCTTGAGACATCCCCTCTTTGACTATCCCCACAAGTTCTGCATCATTTACAACCGGAGGGGCTGGATTTCCAGTCACAATTTTAGGCATTTTATTTTCAGGCATGCCAAGGCTCTCTGCGGCTCCAAAAGTGATTTCATGAATTCTTTTTAAGAAAGTACTGTCTGTTGCGTTATCAAAGAAACGCGTAGTAGCCTGGAGGACAACACTGTCGGGAACAATATTAGGCCGAGACCCTGCATTAAACGCTCCAACTGTTAGAACTGCGCTTTTGGTTGCAGGAATTGTGCGAGCCACAATGGTCTGATACTGAAGCACTGCGGCACATGCGGCAGGAATAGGGTCTTTTCCCCGGTGAGGATATCCTCCATGAGTTCCTTCTCCGTAAATTGTTATGGTATAATTTCTTACGCCGGCCATAGATGGGCCGGAAATATAGCCAACCTTACCGGCAGGAAGGTCCGGGAAAGTATGAAAGCAAAGTGCGTATGAGGGTTTTGGAAAGCGCGTAAACAGACCGGCAGATATCATTTGCGCGCTGCCTCCGTTTCTCTCCTCTGATGGTTGGAATACGGCAACTATGGTTCCGTGCCATGCCTCAGAATTGGTAATTAAATTATTAAGCACGCCAAGCAATACTGTCATGTGAACATCATGTCCGCATGCATGCATCACAGGTGTACCAGCATTAGAACCATCCGGCAGCCTATTACCTTTTGCATCCACTCTTTTAGTGCTTTCAAACTGTAAGCCTGTCTCCTCTTTTATAGGTAGCGCGTCCATATCAGCCCGCAACAAAATGACTGGTCCGGGGCCATTTTTAATAATCGTAACAATTCCGTAACCGCCCCCCACACACCTGGTGATTTCAATTTGTAAGTTTTTGTTTTTGCCGGCCTTATTGGAACCGGTCTTTGCAAGGATCTCCTTTAGAGATTGTAAATCAGATGCTAATGCGTCTGATGTCTCTCTCTCCATCCCGCTTAGCTCAGGGTTTTTGTGCAATTTCTCATAAAGAGCTTCATAATGACTATAAGTTTGCTCGGCGACAGATTTGATATTTAGGACACTGGCCTCTGAAATTGATTTTGGTGTTTTATCTGAAATCCTCTTTTGGGCAAAAGAAGTTGAGAATACTCCGGTAGTGAATAGGACTATGGCTAGTGAAAAAAAATGAAAAGCAATAAAATGATTGTGTGTCATATTTGCAGTTTTATAACATGCGCAAAGATACCTTAAAAATATCTCAATTGATATGCACTTTTAACAAGTATAGTTGCTAAACATTTTAAGGTAAGCATGTGGATGTTTTGTAAGTATTTCTGTTCAGAAATACTTATTTCTAAAAAAAGAGGACAGTCAAAATTTTGGCTGTCCTCCTAATAAATAATTAGTTACAAGCTAATTATGATAAATTGAATTATTCTTGATCTGAATCCCACCATACCGGAATAGTCCAAACATCATCATAGTTGTTCCAGCACTTTTTTGCATCAGACATATTTGCTCCCGGAACCTCATTACCAATAGCTGTCAAATTAGCTGTATTATAATTAAGTTCATGAGAACACTGACGCCAACGACGGAATGTACTGCCCGCCGGAATTGCAAGAAGTGCAGGTGCTGACATTGCATGATAAGCAGGTATACCCCATCCCAGGAATAATGTCGGATCGTAATCATAACGACGCATATCATTCCAAATTTCAACTGAGAATTGAAGTGCAAGACGCTTCTGAGTAAGAATCTTTCCAAGCGTAATATCGGGAGCAGAACCAATACCGTTTGCAAGGAAATTATCCATATCGGCTTGAGTCATAGGTGTGAATGAAGGACATGTTCCAAGGTTTGCATCACCGGCAACCCAAGCGCTCAGTGAAACATTCATTTGCTCCATGCTTGCCTCAATACCAGCCTTATAAGCTGCAAAGGCACCTGATTTATCAGTTTGGTTGAACAATACTTCAGCCTTTATAAAGCAAGCCTCAGCATATGTTCCAAGGTATGTAGGAGATGAAACTCTTGAATAGAAAGAGCCGGACTCTCTTGATGCGTCATTTCCTTTCAATGCTCTGTAGAACAAATCAGGATCCGCAGCATATCCTTTTGAAGTACTTGTACATTCAACATATACAGTATCACCCAGACGGGCCGCTGATGTAGAATTGATACTCCATTTACCATTCTTAAATTCCGCTCTAAGCGGACCACCGGAAAAGTTTGGTGAATTTGAAGTAGTTATATCTACACCAAGAGAACGTCTCCAAATACCACTCCACTTAATACCTGCAGGACTATTAGCAGATTGTGAAGATACTGTCCATGGGATGATTTTATCAGCACGCGGATCCTCAACTCCATAACCTCCAAAGTTTGTAAGGTTGTTATAAAGCATCTGGGTAACCATGTAACCGCTGTTCATGCCACATACGGAATAAAGAGGAGAATAATCAACCGGTTCATCCCATCCAAGTACGTCGTGTGTTGTACTATTGTTATCAGTATGATAAATTATAGTATTATCGGCATTACTTTGAGGTCCCTTTGAAAGTGCGTCAAGAATAGCCGTAGCATCATACTTGCCGTCAAGGTAACTTCCTGCAGCTTTCTTGCTAAGTTTCAAGCAATAACGGGCTTTAAGAAGGTAAGCAAATTTTAACCACTTGCTTGCATCTCCGCCATTCCAATAATCACCAACTGAAAGTGCCGGAAGGCTTACATCCTGCGTTTTACCAAGAAGTTCAATACCCTCATCAAGCTCTTTTAAGCAGCCAATATAAATGGTTTTGCCGGTATCGTACTTTGGAACTGCACTTTCTCCGCAAGCCTCCGTATAAGGCATCTCACCATAAAGGTCTGTCATAAGCATAAACCCGTAAGCGCGGATTACTTTTGCTACTCCTGCATAAGACCATGCGCCGGCAGCCATAGCCTTGTTGTACATATCGTCAATATTACTGCATGCACCAACAAACCACCACTGATACGGGGTAGTATTTATGCTATTTGAAGGAAGCCAAATTGACATATTATAGTATGTGCCGCCACCGGAATTTCTTGTCCAATCGCCCAAAGCCATACATGAACGCCAAGCGGCAAATTGGTTTGCGTCGTTGGCATAGAATTCAATGTGCGCCAAGCGGCTCTGGTAAGTAGCACTCTCTGAAGATGGGTTCTCCGGATCTGTGTTTATATCAAGCCAGCTTTTGCAAGATACCAGTGAAAGAGATATCAGGCAAATTCCGCACAACATTATAGATTTTATATATTTCATATCGTTTCTTTTTTTAAATAAAACACTTTAGAAAGTCAAGTTAATACCGAATGTCATACCAGAAGTGGCAGGAACACCGCAGTAGTCAAATCCAACTGATGAAGAACCACCGACACCGGCACCGGAAGCAGCAAGCTCTGGATCACCATTATAATTGGTGAACAGAAGAATATTGTTAGCAGAAGCTGTAACGGAAGCGCGTTTTAAGAATTTAATCTTATCAAGTATTCTCTTTGGAAGGTCATAAGTAACTGAAAGAGAGCGAAGTCTAAGCAAATTAACTTTAGTTATATAATTGGCGGTTTCATAAGGATAATAAGAAGCATAATAGCTCTTAATAATATTATAGCCGCTCATTGTAACACCATTGAATACATAAGTATCCTTTGCATCCCAAGAATTGCTTACCGCATTTCCGGCATTGTCAACACCCTTGACAGTAAGGGTCTTATTGCGGACATCACCGGAGAACTTACTTGTACCTGCCCCGTCCATAGCATACTGAGTACCGTTAACAACATCGCCGCCTACGCTAAATTCCCATAACATGTTAAATGATAGGTTTTTCCATGTAAGAGTGTTGTTTAAACCGCCGGAAAACTTAGGCTCACGGTTACCAACTTCTTGTAAAGTAGTAGTATATGTAGGCATTCCGTTTTTATCAAGAATGACATTACCCTTTTTATCTCTTGTCCACTTTGTACCTGCTATTGCCATAAACTTGCCATTGTTAAATGAGGCAGCCTGAGCTCCTGCATACTGAACATCAGTTACGTACATCACATTCAGTCCATTAGGAAGATTTTTAAGAGTACCGCGGTTGCCTGCAATATTCAATGCAACATCCCATCTGAAATTTTTCTTCTCAATCGGAGTGCCTGAAATGCTCAACTCCATACCTTTGTTGTAAACATTACCTGCGTTGATTGAGCAGAAAATGTAACCTGTAGACTGAGGACCGCGAGGGCTCAAAATCTGATTGTATGAATCGTTTGTATAGTATGCATAGTCAAAATGCAAGCGATTATTAAAGAAACCCAATTCAAGGCCTAACTCAGTAGATTTTGTCATCTCAGGCTTCAGATAAGGATTGCCACGGCTCCAAGTATTACCTACGCCGACAAGGCCACTCAAATAAGTGCCTACAGGCCAAAGAGATGTGTTGGTCTCATATGCTCCAGTATCTTTACCTACTTTAGCCCATGATGCACGGATCTTACCAAAAGTAAGAATATCACTTGATAGCCATCCCTGTTTTTGAAGAAGTTCTGTGAATACAAATGAAGCACTTGCTGATGGATAGAAATATGAGCGGTTGGCAACCGGAAGTGTAGAAGTCCAGTCATTACGCCCGGTTACTGTTAAATAGACCATGTTTCTCCAAGAAGTACGGAACTCACCAAATACACCTAGGAGTCTCTTGTGTGATGCACCATGTGAAAATTGCTTATTAGCAGTAGTAGCATTGGCATAAGAGAAGAAATCAGGAACAGAGAAATTCCAAGCCATCTTATAATCGCTGTTAGTCTTAGTATCATCTACTGCAGTACCTAATAAGAGGTTAAAATCAAAATCGCCAAACTGCTGGGACATGTTAGATATAATGTTATGAGACAAATATTTAAAGCGCATTGTATTATCGCTCATCATACCATTTAACCACACTTGTTTAATAGCGCCATTGGCAGCAATACGCTTAGAGTTTATCTGGGTGTAAGTATCAATACCAAGTCTGTAAGATATAAACCACCATTTTGTAATATCAGCCTTTACATTAATATTGCCTGTAAAACGGTCAGTGTTATCATATATCTTATCCTTGTTGATTATCCAATAAGGATTATCTCTTTCATCCCACGGGTCAAGTCTTTTATCAAACATTCTATAACGAGAACCATCTTCATTTAAATAATGAGACATGTTATCAAATGGTGACCAGTTGTAAACGCCGTAAAGTGCTCCTGTTCCTGATGAATTCCAAAGACCTGCACTAGTCAGAGTCATATCGGTATGAGCTTGAGAATAAGCTGCACTGGCAGAGAACGTAAAAATACTTACCCTCTGCTCTCCGTTGAAACGGAAAGTGTATTTGTTATATCCGGTCTTTGGAACAACACCTTTCTGGTTATAGTATGAACCGGAAAGATAGTAGTTGCTGTTTTTGTTACCGCCGGAAACACTTGCACTTTCATCATAAATGTTACTGCCCTGAAAGAAATCCTTCATGTTGTTATAAGTCTGTGCAGAAGATTTCTCACCCCAAGAGTTGTAAGAAAAATCGTTAAATACAGTACCGGTGTAATTCTTATTAGAATCGTACTGATCTTCCATATAACCTCTTGTATATTGTTTCTGAACGGCAGGAAGGTCCTTTACCCAAGATGTAGAGAATTTGGAGTTTATATTAATCTCCATAACACCGTCTTTACCTTTCTTAGTTGTGATAAGGACAACTCCGTTGGCAGCACGTGAACCATAAAGTGCAGATGCAGCAGGACCCTTAAGGACAGACATATCCTCAATATCCTCGGGGTTAATATCCATTACACGGTTAGAAGTAGTAGTAGCAGATTTGGAAGAACCGTCAAAGGCAGAATTACCAACAACATTAGATGAGTTGCGAGCAATGCACAGTAATAATATCAGTAAAACAGAGATTGCGAAAAGATTAAAAATAAGCAGGGCAACAATTCAAAGATATTACTCACTTTTAGGGGTTAATTAAGGCTTTTTATATGTTTGATGTTAAAAAAACATTTTGCTTTACAAGGCATTGCAACATTATTTACTAAATTTGCATCTAACTCGTGACAAAGGATGCTTACAAAAGTAGCTGATGCTTCTGTCCAACTTTTTAAGTGGCGTTGTTGCGTCAATTTAACGTTCGTTTGTATGAAATATTTAGTTACTGGATAAAAAATATTAGAAAATGTTATTTACAAAAATTTTCGACATATTAAATCTGCACCTCGCTTTTAAGAGACGTGTTTTTACGCACCAAAATTATTTAGGGGTTATGAAGGGATATTTTGGTATTTTGTTGAGGTTCAATTTGTCGAATTTAGCTGCGCGGCTATTGCGTCTGCTCTGGCGGTTTTTGTGCTCCGACAAAAGATACATTTTTGTAAAAAATAATAATTCTTGGCTTTGCGGCTTAAGTAATATTATGGGTGGTTCTTAGTAGAGGACTGCCCTTTTTTATTTTTATGATTAAAAACAAAGTAAAATATATAAAAGACTATAAATAAGATAATTATAGAAATTTTTTAACAACTTATTATTAAACCTAAAATTAATTTTATGTCCATTAAACAAAATTGTGGCAGGCTTTTTAAGCTTGCACTAATGACAGTTGCCGCGATGGTATTCTCCATTGGGGCAATGTGGGCTCAGAACTCTAAGGTTTCCGGTAAGGTTACTGATAAAAGCGGAGAGCCTTTGGCGGGCGTATATGTTTTGGTTCAAGGAACCAGAATTGGTACGTCAACCGATGCTAATGGTGCGTATGTCTTAAGCGCTCCTAGCAAAGGAACATTAATATTTACTTACATGGGCTTTAACACAGCAACTGTTGCCGTTAACGGGCGCTCTAGTGTTAATGTAGTTATGGAAGAAAGTGCTACTACTTTGAATGACGTTGTTGTCGTTGGATTTGGTACACAGAAAAAGGTTAACCTAACGGGTGCCGTTTCTTCAGTTGATGTTGGCAAAACATTTAATAGCAAACCTATTACAGATGTATCAAAAGGATTGCAGGGAACTGTTCCCGGTCTTACTATTACTTTTGCAACAAACGACTTAGGTGCTTCTCCTTCCATAAAGGTACGTGGTACCGGTTCTATCAATGGAAACAACAAACCTCTTGTTTTGTTAGACGGTGTTGAAATTCCGGATTTGTCTTTTGTTAACCCGGATAACATTAAGAGCATTTCCGTTTTGAAGGATGCCGCCTCTGCTTCCATCTATGGAACACGTGCTGCATTTGGAGTTGTATTGATTACATCTAAGGATGGTAGCAATATGACTGATAAAGTTCAGATCACTTATTCAAACAACTTCTCCTGGAACGAGCCGATTGCTTTACCCAAGTATTGCGTAACAAAAGAAGCCGTTATTAAACAACTTAATTATGGAATCATTGCTCAGAAAAATGTAGATGGCTCTGATGTTGAGGGCTTTGGAATGTATTATAAAGATTTGATTGATCCTATTTCCAATTGGTTTGATAAGTATCAAAACCAGGTTCACGGTGAGGTTTGGAAATACGGTAGGGACTACACTTATAACGCAAAAGGCATTATGCAGTCATACAGAGTATCCAATCCAAATACTGAGACTATGAAGAAGTTTGCCTTTCAGCATAATCATAATTTTACTATTACCGGAAATACAGGAAAAACGAATTATAACATTGCTGTCGGTTATAGCAAACAGGACGGTCAATTAAAGAAGGCCAGTGTTCAATATGTTCAGAGATCCAACTTGAATCTATCTACAAATACTCAGATTTTTAAATGGTTGAACATCGGCACAAAAGTCATGTATACGGAAAAGATGCAGAAGTATCCTAATGGATATGATTCAAGCGATGGAGCAATGGGGTTGATCTATTATGATATGAGATTTCCAACCTGGTTCCCTTATGGCATATCAGACGGTGCCGTTGATGATTCCGGCAATTATCTTAATGCAAAAACACAGTCCGGAGCGGGACTTCAATGGAGACAGGGAAATGGTTTTGTTGTCGGTTATCCGACCTGTACTTCTACTGACGAATATTTGACGTTAGGTGCGAATCTTAAGGCAAATATTTATAAGGGATTGACTATTACGGCTGAATATACAAGGGGCAAATTGAATTATGAGAATAAAACGGTGTACAAGCCGGTGTATGTTGCAAACTGGTGGAATGCATATTCCCCTACTGTCGCTCTTACTTCTACGAGCAGGTTAGCAAATACATGGGTTAAAACTACGTCAAATACATTCAATACATATGTAGATTATAACTATAATTTGCTTGAAGATCACCATTTTGCTTTCAAAGTAGGTATGAATACAGAAGATTATAAATACAACATGAACTACTTGCGTTCAGACGGTGTTCAGAATTATAATCTTCCCGTCATGGGATTAACTGATAGTAAGAATGCAAAGGCTTATGTTGATGAGTCCTTAAGAGATAGGGCTTCCGCCGGTTTTTTTGCCCGTGTCAACTATGATTACAAAGGGATTTATCTGCTTGAACTGAACGGACGTTATGATGGTTCTTCTCTTTTCAAGGAGGGTGATAAATGGGCCTTCTTCCCATCGATGTCCGTCGGTTATAGAATTTCTCAGGAAAAATATTGGGACCCTATAAAAAAATACGTTTCCAACCTGAAGATTCGTGCCTCATACGGCTCGATCGGTAACCAGAATATCTCTTCATCTACTAATTTTTATCCATTTATGTCACTTATCAATCCGTATACTACGGGCTGGATCGTAAGCGATGGTACTTTTGCCACAAGTACGGGTATGCCAACAATTATCGGCAAGAACATGACTTGGGAAAAGATTAGGACTCTTGATTTCGGTTTTGACGCCGGATTCCTTGATAATGAGTTGAATGTTGTATTTGATTGGTATCAGCGTAAAAACGTCGGTATGCTTGTTGATCGTAATGCGGTTGTTGATTATGGTGGTTTTCCAAATTTGCCTCAGGAAAATAGCGGGGATTTAAAGACAACAGGATGGGAACTACAGATTGATTATAACCACTCGTTCAATAAGGATCTTTCTGTTTATGCAACTTTTACACTATCAGACGCAACTTCCAAAATAACTAAATGGAATAGCAGTGTAGGCAAACTTCAGGATTATTATGAGGGAAAGCAGATCGGTGAAATATGGGGCTTTGAGACTGACAGATATTGGACAAGTGCAGATGATGCTGCCACAATAAAAGCTTGGCAGGGGAACTTGCAGAAAAATGGTTTTGTTTATACATCGGGAGATATAAAGTACAAAGATTTAGATGGTGATAAAAATGTAAATACCGGAGAAGGCACCATATATAAGCATGGGGATTTGAAGAGGATAGGCAATACAACGCCTAGGTATGAATATAGTTTACGTATTGGTGCGGCGTGGAAAGGCATTGATGCCGAGGTTTTGTTCCAGGGTGTTGGTAAGCGTGATATGTGTTCTTATTCTTCTTTGTTCCTGCCTTTGGCAGAGGGTTCTCAAATGAATGTTTTTACTAATCAATTGGATTACTGGACGGAAAACAATACAAATGCAAAGTTCCCGCGTCCTTATTTTGGCGGTCAGGTAGGTAGTTCTCAGAATGGCCTTCCTTATGGTGGTATTAATGATTATTATCCTCAGACCAAGTATCTTCAGAACTTGGCTTATTTACGTGTTAAGAATGTTACAATTGGTTATACCGTTCCTGCTAAGTTATCGGCAAAGGCATTTTTACAGAAAATACGTGTATATGTCAGCGCACAGAATTTATTTACATTTGATCATATTGATGGTGTAATGGATCCTGAATTAACAGGAGGGTGGAATACTGCAAGTGGGATTGATAGTCATTTTGCAGGTAAGGCTATGCCGTTCAACCGTCAGTGGTCTTTCGGCGTTCAGGTTACATTTTAATTAATCAAAAAACATAAGAATATATGAAAAATAATTTTTTTGCATTAGTTGCTATTGCCGGTCTTTCTTTCAGTTTGTCCGGTTGTAGTGATTATTTGGATAGAACTCCGCTTGATGCAAATTCAGATGCAACTAATTGGACATCGGAGGCTTCCATACAAACTTTTGCATGGGGGCTGTACAGTGTCTTTGATGCTTACAGTTATGGTAATGGTTGGACAAGGGGGCAGTATCATGGAGAAGGTATTACAGATGATTATAATTCCGATAGTTTTGCACCGTTTACACAGAATGTTCCTAGTTCTTCGTCTTCTTGGAGCACTCCTTATGATTATATCCGTAGGGCGAATGTAATGTTGAACCGCATTAACAGAGTACCTGGTCTTACGGGGGCAGCTAAAGCTCATTGGAGGGGAGTTGCGCGTTTCTTCCGCGGTATGGAGCACTTTGAGCTTGTTAAGACTTATGGTGATGTTGTTTGGGTTGATACGGAGATTGATATTGATGATGCAATTGCTCTTGGAAGATCTCGCGATGACCGTGTTACTGTTATGAAAAATGTTTGTGCAGACCTTAAGGCAGCGGCTGATAGTTGCTACGCTCCCGGTGTGTCAGGCAAGAATACTGTTAATAGTATGGTTGCTAATGCTCTTCTTGCTCGTGTGGCTTTGTTTGAGGGTTCTTGGCAGAAATATCATGCCGGCAACACAGACAACGCAAAATATTTTTACGACATTGCTAAGACAGCTGCAGGAAAAATCATTTCTAGCGGTTTATACTCTATTAACGGGGATTACGATGGCTTGTACACCTCTGATAATTTATCCGGTAGAACGGATGTGATTTTATACGATGTCTATTCTGAGCAATCCTCCGGTGGAAGTGTTAATAAGGGAAATAGTGTTTATGGTTGGGATATTTCATCAAGTCCTTCTTGGGGCATAACAAAGAGCGCTATTGAATCGTTCGCGAATGCGAATGGTCTTCCGATATATATGGACACTTATAGCGACGCGACGGTTGAACAGGTGATTAGGAACCGTGATGCCCGTTTGTCCATTTCTGTTGTTGATACTCTATTATGTCCTGTAGGAATACCGTTTACAGACGGAATAGTTTCTTCTACAGGCTATTGGGTGCGCAAATATGTCCCTTGGGAGAGAAAAGATGCAAAAGAGAAGGTAGCAACATGGAATGCTCCTTACAATGATACTGATGGTCCAATCTTTACTTATGCTGAGGTTCTTGAAAATTATGCTGAGGCTGCAGCAGAACTTGGTACGGTTGGTGGTACGGCCATTACGCAAGCTGATCTTGATAAATCGGTAAATATTCTGCGTGTTCAGCACGGTAAAATTCCTGGATTTACTTTGGTAGGAACTACAGCGGTTGCTGTCAACGGCACAACTATTACGGCTGATCCAAAGAATACGACTGGTGTGAGTGTTCTTCTTTGGGAACTCAGAAGGGAGCGTAGAAGCGAGCTTATTTGCGACGGCTTCCGTTATAGAGATTTGATGAGGTGGAAAATGGGTAATTACCTGGATTTTACCACTACTCCAGATTCTTACAAGGGAGCGACTTTAGCAGCAATAAAGACTTACTATGATGCTCATACCACACTTACAGGGGAGGCTAAAACAAATGATTGGAATCATGTCTTAAGCAGTAATTTCTGGTCTCCCGACGGGTATAAGGCATCCTATAATATTAATTCGGTATCCCGTGTTTGGGATGATAAGTATTATTTGGAACCTATTCCTTCCGGGCAAATTACATTGGACCGCAATTTGACTCAGAACCCTGGTTGGTAGTAGAGATTTTTCAACTGTTTAAGTTGAAGTATAAAAAGGGGCAGCAATAGCTGTCCCTTTTTTTATATATTTGTAATTATCCGACGGAGACATCCGTCGAGACCTAAAAATTAAAAATTAATAAATTACAATACTATGTTTACAAAGGCAGTTTACGCAGCAAGACGTCAAAGACTTGCAAAGGATGTTGCAAAGGGAATTATTCTGATTCTCGGCAACAGTGAGGCTCCGGCAAATTATCCGGATAATTGTTACACCTTTAGGCAGGACAGCAACTTCTTGTATTTCTTTGGGTTGAATGACCCGGATTTGGCTGCGGTAATTGATGCGGAGACAGGAGAGGAGATTCTTTTCGGAGATGATGTTTCTATAGATGATATCATATGGATGGGGCCGCAGCCTTCAATTGCGGATAAGGCCGCAAGCATAGGTGTCAAGAAATCAAGAAAATATGCAGATTTGCAGAAATATTTGGTTTCTGCAAAGAGTGCAAAAAAAGAGATACACTTTACACCCCCTTACCGGTATCATAATATGATTTTGCTTAATTCTCTTCTTGGACTCCCGATAGATTCTCTTAAGAAAAAGGCTTCTGTGACTCTTATTAAAGCTATTGTGGCTCAGAGAATTGTAAAGGACAAGTATGAGATAGAGGAAATTGACAAGGCGTGCAATATCGGTTATGCCATGCACTATACGGCAATGAAGCTTGCAAAACTTGGAATGGTCGAACAAGAACTTGCTGGACTTATGGACGGCATCGCAAGGCAGCACGGTTCTATGGTTTCTTTTGCAACGATACTCTCACAGAACGGGGAGACGCTGCACAATCACACTCACAACCAAATACTTACAAAGGACAGGCTGATAGTTATTGATGCTGGTGCGGAGAATAATATGAACTACTGTTCAGATAATACCCGTACAATTCCAAGCAGTGGAAAATTTACTCAGCAGCAAAAAGAGATTTACAACATAGTTTCGGACGCAAATAATTTAGCTCTTAAAATGGCAAGACCGGGCATCACTTATTTGGAAGTTCATGTTGCGGTTTACAGATTATTTGCAGAGAGGCTTAAAGAACTTGGACTTATGAAAGGAAATGTAGATGAGGCTGTTGCAAACGGAGCCCCTGCATTGTTCATGCCTCACGGCCTTGGCCACAACATGGGTCTTGATGTTCATGATATGGAGGATCTGGGAGAAGATTATGTTGGCTATGGCAGCGCCGCAAAACGCAGCAAACAGTTTGGTCTTGCATCATTAAGAATGGCACGCAAACTTGTTCCGGGAAATGTAATCACAGATGAACCCGGTATTTACTTTATTCCGGCCCTTATAGAGAAGTGGAAGAAAGAGAAAACAAATGCTCAGTTCATAAATTTCTCAAAGCTTAAAGATTATTATAACTTTGGAGGAATTCGCCTAGAGGATGATGTTCTCATTACTACCGACGGCTGCAGACTCTTGGGTGCCAAGAGGTTGCCTATTACCGTAAAGGATGTTGAGAGAGAGATGAAGGATAACAATAAATAGGGGATAAAAGAAAAATATTTATCTTTAACACCGGTTTAACGTTTTGAAAAATTCTTCAGAAAACAATTGTTATCCTGACTCATGCGTATCGCAAAAATTTTTTTCCTGGATTTTTACGGTATTGCTGTTTTTATCTCCCAATGTTTACGGGCAAAAGGTAACTGCTGTAAAATCAGCAGGATACGCTGAAACAGAGCATCACGGAATAGATGCATATTCCAGAGATGAACATGCGTTTGGGAATAATTACATGAACACCGGTAAACCCGTGCTTGTTATATCTTCTTACAATCCGGAGACAAGTTCTGTTACAAACGCATTATTGAGCTGCAAGCAAACTTGTGATTCTTTGCGTATTCATAATACTCTTGTAATTGAGAGCATGAATTGCAAAAATTTTGGAGAGGTCTTTGCCTATCAGAGAAGATTTAGCAGAATTCTAGACAAGTATACGGATGTCAACGGTAATCTGACTGTTGCAGCAGTTGTTCTATTGGGCCAGGAGGTGTGGGCGACCTATCTCTCTCAGCCGTCAGACAGAATAATAGGTGTTCCCGTTGTTTGTGCAATGATGAGTTACAACAGCATAAAACTTCCAAAAGAGGGAACAGATCTTTCCACATGGATGCCGGAGCCAGTTTATCTTACGGACATAAAAAACCGGAAATGCGTAATGTTGGGAACTGTGTATAACTATGATATTGAGAAGAATATAACTATTATAAGGAATCTTTATCCAGGGGTTAAAAATTTTGCTCTTCTTACAGATAATACTTTCGGAGGAGTTGTAATGCAGGCTCATGTGCGTAAGGTTTTTGAAAAGCACAAAGATCTACAACTGATTTTACTTGACGGAAGGACAAAAGACAGTAAAGAGATAGAATCTGCAATAGCCTCTCTGTCACCTGCAAACAGCGTTCTATTGTTGGGAACATGGCGTGTGGATAAGAATGAATCTTACTATTTGCCTACCGATGTCTATTCTCTGTCTTCTGCAAATAAAAAACTTCCTGTATTTTCATTGTCTTCTATAGGCATGGGTCAATGGGCAATAGGCGGTTACTTTCCAAAGTATAGGAATCAGGGAAGGGACATAGCGCAGGGTCTTGTAAAAGTTTTAAACGGTGAATATTCTGAACCGGGCATATATTTTGATCAGATCCCCAATGGCGTACAATATGATGCTCAGGCCTTTGGGGAATTTAATATCGATAAGAGGCTTGCAGAGAAAAAATCGAAGTTTATAAATGACGTTAATTATTTACCGGAACGTTACCGCAAATGGGTTGATTTAATTGCCGTTGCTCTTACTGTTTTTATTATTGCATTCATTTTTATTTTAACACTGCTTTATAAAACGGAGCGTCTTAATACTTCCCTTAAAGTTTCACACAGAGATAACAAGCTGATTCTGGACAACATAGGCGAGGGTCTGATATTTATAGATGCGGATCACAATATTCTTTGGGAAAACTGCAGCACTATGAAGGGTATGGAGGATTTCTCAGATTGGAAGATAGGAACAAATTGCTTTAACTCTAAAATAAGAGATATTAATTGTGAAACGAATTGTCCAATTTTGACCCACTCCTTTGACGGTTCGCATACATCCAGAGAGATAATCCACAAGGAGGCCCGCACTTATCAGATGTATTATAATTCTATTTATAATCCCGACAGTAAAGAATATATCGGTACCGTTATCAGAGTAGAGGATGTTACTGATAGAGAGACTCAAACGGCTGAACTGAGATTGGCAAAGGCAGCGGCTGAGTCTGCAGACAAGATGAAGAGCCAGTTTATTGCAAATGTCAGCCATGAGATTAGAACCCCCTTGAATGCAATTAACGGATTTGCGGAACTATTGATGGATGAGGATGTTACGTCGGAAGACAAAAAAATGTACAAAGGCATCATGCAATCCAATACCAAGCAACTTTTGAATTTGGTTAATGATATATTGAGTTTGTCTAAGATTGAGGCGGGGACTCTTGAATTCACTAATGAGTATATAGATTTGAATGAGCTTGTGAATTCTTCCTATAGCGAATTTGCACTTGATGCAAAAGCAAAGACCGGAAGATTTGCAGATAAAAATATAGAAATGCAGCTTGACATTCCTGCTGAGACTTGCAAGATAATCTCAGACCCTGCAAGGCTGAGGGAAATCTTTACAAATCTCATGGTTAATGCCGTTAAGTTTACAAAAGAAGGGCATATCAAAGTGGGATTCCGTGAGAGGGAGAAAGATGTCTGTTGTTTTGTTGAGGATACCGGAAGGGGAATCCCCGATGACCAAAAGCAAAAGATATTTGACAGATTTGTAAAACTGGACAACTACGTAGAAGGCACCGGATTAGGTCTTTCTATCTGCATGCAGATTATCAAACATTATAATGGTCAGATGGGGGTAAATTCAGAAGTTGGCAAGGGCTCCAATTTCTGGTTCATTTTGCCAAAACAATAATTTGTTGTACCCAGGGCCGGGGTCGAACCGGCACAGATTTAACTCCACTGGTGTTTGAGACCAGCGCGTCTACCAATTCCGCCACCTGGGCATTTTACCGTGCAAAGCACGTGATTGTCTCAAACAGGCTGCAAAGGTAATAAAAAAAGGGAGATTGAAAAATCCCACTTTTTATAAATCTTTTTTACTGCTAACTATTTATTAATAGTTAAAAACGATTGTCTTTTTAATCTCCGGATTAATGCTGTTTGCAACAGGGCAAGTTTTTGCAGCAGATTCAATTAGACGCTTCTGCTGGTCTGTGTAATTATTGCCTTTTGGGAATGTAATATTTAGTTTAAGCTCAACAATGCGTCTTGGCGCCGTCCCCATAATTTTCTCAGTCTCAATGGTTGTTCCGTCTATGTTAAACCCGTAACTCTGGGCGGAAACACCCATGATAGTTAGCATGCAGCAGCCTAATGCACTGGCCAGCAAATCGGTAGGGGAAAAACTTTTCCCATTGCCATGGTTATCCAGGGGAGCGTCCGTGAAAATTTTTGCTCCCGATAGTTCATGAGTAACCTCACTTCTGAGGTTTCCCTTATAGATAGTTTTCATTTTAGTCATACTTAATACTCCTTAAGTAATTATCAGTAATATTTATTTTTTATTCTCTTTCTTTTTACTCTCTCTGTTCTCCAGAAATTCCTTCTCAAATTTTTCCCTCAGTTCTCTTATAGAATTTCTAATGTCCAAAATATTATCATATACTACAGCTGTTATATACTGTCTATTAGGCTTTTGTATAATCTCTCCAATTAATGTGGCGCTAGTGCAGCTGTTGATTTTCACATCTACATAATCCCCCGGTTTGATATTTACGGCGGTCTTCTTTTTGCCGTTTGCCAAAGTCTGAGGTACGTCAAAGACACACATCTTGTTTTGCTGAGTGCGTCCTGTCATTTGTTTATCAGAGCGTTTTGAGAAGCCCTCCACAAGAACTTCATAAGTTTCTCCAACGTCTTTTTTATTGGACATAAGGGAGAATGAACTTTGCAGTTCTATAATTTCATTTAGTCTTTTGGTTTTTTCAGCTGCAGATATGTCGTCCTTAAACTTCCTGGCCGCCAGTGTATTAGGTCTTTGAGAATATTGGAACATGAAGGCTCCGTCAAAGCCCACTTCCTTAAGAAGTGAGAGTGTTTGTTTGTGATCTTCCTCTGTCTCTCCGCAGAATCCCGCAATGATATCTGTTGTGATTGCACAATCCGGAAGGACTTCTCTTATATCGGCAATTTTCTGAAGGTATTCTTCTCTGGTGTATTTCCTGTTCATCTTCTGCAGCATTGCGTTGCTTCCGCTTTGTACCGGAAGATGAATATGATTGCAAATATTTGAATACATGGCCATTGTATAGAGAACGCCCTTTCTTATATCCTTAGGATGATTGGTCTGAAAACGTACTCTTAGATTTGGGTCCACAAGTGCAACAAGCTCCAGGAGTTGGTAAAAACATGTTGTGTCTGTGGGGTCATCCGGATTGGTCCACTGGTATGAATCAACATTCTGACCAAGCAGGGTCACCTCTTTGTATCCTTGTTTGAATAACTCTTCTGCCTCATGAACAATGCTTTGAGGGTCTCTGCTTCTTTCTCTTCCGCGTGTATAGGGTACAATGCAGTAAGAACACATGTTGTTGCATCCCCTTGTAATAGAGATGAATGTGCTTACACCATTGGTGTCTGTCCGCATGGGATTGATGTCTGCATAAGTTTCTTCCGGGGAGAGATTGGTGGCGGAGATTTTTTCTCCGTTATCTATAATGGCTTTTATGACATCAGGCAAATTTCTATATGTGTCCGGCCCTGCAACAAAATCAACGGCAGGATTTTCCAGCAGTTTTTCCTTTAGTCTCTGGCCCATGCATCCAAGAACGCCAATCACAGGACCACGTTTTTCGGAGCCGTCGGGAGCTTTAGATTTCTTTGACTTCTGTTTCCTTTTTTTCTTCTCCTGCATAAAGACATCCAGTCTTCCAAGCACGCGCAGCTCTGCATTATCCCTTACTGAACACGTGTTTATAAGAATAACATCAGCATCTGCAATCTCTTTGCAACGCTCATATCCGGCTGCGCGCAGGATGGAAAGGGCAACCTCGCTGTCGCTGACATTCATCTGACACCCGTATGTTTCTAAATATACATTCATAATTGACGCTTGCAAAGATAAGTTTTTTAACTTTGCGGTTAATGAAGAAGTTATTAAAAATAGTGTTTTGTGTTGCAGTCTGTTCGTTAATTTTAGCCGGTTGTGCGGATTATAGAGATATTGTGGTTGAAGATATGTCAATAACCGGTTTGAAACTTAAATCCGCTTCTTGCGCTCAGTTAAATTTAGCGGCCTATGTGAATAATCCGACAGGCGGAACCTTTAATGTTACTGATATTGACGGCCTTTTATATAAGGACAATGTTAAGTTTGCTCATTTTAATCTGGTTGACCCTGTTGCGATTCAGCCGCGTCATAAGACTAAAATTCCAATGACAATAGAGATTAATTTGGATGATCCTCTCTCTGTACTGGCTATGGGACTGAATATCAAGACTTGGAATAAGAGGGATTTTATGATGGATGTTCATGGGATTATCAAAAAAGGAGGTTTAAGAATTCCTTTTGTGCGCAAAAATGTGCCGCTTGACAAAATGCTGGAAAAAGTAAAAGTGCACTCAAATTAAAATAGGAGGCTCTATGAATTTATTTATCTCCACGGTTAAACCGTTTGCGATGGAAGTTGCAATTTTTGCGGCGACAATTTGCATGTTGCCTAAAAATGCCGTGGCTCAGAATTATACAACAGAGAGACAAATGATGCCAGATACGGCTGCCGTTTCTTTAATACCGCCGGTTGATTCATCTCTTGTAGGTGTCTCTGTTTTTGATTTGTTAAGCAGAGGCTCTGTTGCGGATAATAGGGTGGAAAACGGTGGCAGCGGCAGGACCGGCCAAGGCGGTAAAGTTGTGTTGCACCAGGATTCTTATTTAAAAACCGCCTTTGAAAATTATGTGAAGAGCAATGCAGATAGGGCAAAGACCGGCTACAGAATAATGGTATTCACCAGTAATGCTCAGATTGCCAGAGGAGAATCGGAATCTATAGTTTCACAATTCAACTCTATGTATCCCGGGCTTGGCGTTTACAGAAGTTATGCAAATCCTTTCTTTAAAGTTAATGTCGGAGATTTTAGGATAAAGTCAGATGCTCTAAAATTGTACAATGAAATCCTGGGACGCTATCCGCGCGCAAAAATTGTAAAGGATAAAATTAATTGGTGCCAGTTTTAAGGTATTTTTAGTGGCGTATTTTTTTATTAGTGCAAGTGCACGCTGAAGTGTCCGGAGTCACCCTCGTCACTCTTCTTCTTTGCCTTTTTAAATGGAATATTATCTCTCCACCATTTTGGACTGTGATTTTGAGCCCATTCAATTAAAGGCTTAATATGTCTGGTTATTTTTTCCGGGTAAATATCTTGTATGTTTATTAATATACCGGTCTCTTCAACGTCTCCAAAGCCGTGATTTATGGCGCTTCCAAAGACTTTCATGGATGGGGAGAGGTTCATGTAGGAATTGATTAGCGGAGGTACATGCTCTCCGTTGTTTTTTACCTCCCTCACCAAAACTTTATATCCTTCTTTATACGGAAGACCCTCAAACAATGAGTTAATGTAAGGATCATGCGTATTGCAATCTAGTGGTTCTTTGGAAGTTACCATGCCGTCTGGATCCGGAAAATATCTGTTAAGAAAATTTAGCAGAATGTTTCTTGCCCTCTGATTATAGGAGGTGTACATTGTTACCTTTCCAAATAAAAATTTTATGTTATTATACTTTAAAACAAGCGCTCCAAGACCGTCCCATAAACTGTCAAGAGCAAAGATACTCTTGCGTTTTAAATTGGTGCTTTGATAGTTAGGCTGAATGAAAGAGCGTCCAAGCTCAATGGTCCAAGGCATGTATTCTTTCTGAAACTTATCTGAAAAATTGTAAAGTTCTGCAGTTGCAAGTTTCTCCAAAGGGAGTCCGCCGCAGTTAATATATCTATAACCGCCGAGGATTTCCTTATCTTCCGGGTCCCATACAATAAGCTGTTTATAAGCGTCGTAGGGGTCAGTGTCAAACTGATCTACATCTATTGGTTTGCCAGTTCCTCCTCCGCCCAAACGGAAAGAAATTTCACGCAGGCGGCCAATCTCCATCATGACATTAGGAGAATTTTTATATGTGATTCCAAACAGAAGATTACCTCCGGTACGTGTCTTGCCGATGAATTTATCTTCAGTTAACTCATTCTTTATCAGCTCTCTATCTACAGGCTGAATAACAGCTTCCATATTCATAAACTTTACCCCTTATTATATTGCACCATTGCTGAGCATTCATTCCGGAATCCTTAATCTCTTTGTGAAAGATAGGTTTGCCAATTATCATATCAAACTCCGCACCGGTCTGCTTAAACAACTCATGGGGCAAAAATAACATTTCTATATTAAATTTTATCCTCAGGAATTTGCGAATTTTTGCAAGCTTGTAAAATACCATTGAATTTTTTCCGCTAAAGAAAACGGGTACAATATCTCTGCCGCTTTCCACAGCCTCTCCTACAAAATTTTTGTGCCACTCCAGATCCATGAGTTCCCCATGTATCAATCTGGAACACAGCCCTGCAGGAAAGTTGCAAAGATTATATTCAGAGTTATAGGCCGTTTTTATATTTTCTAAATTTGCGCGGGAGGTTTTGCCTGTTTTATTCACCGGAATAAAGATGTCTTGCAGAGGCTTAATGTTGAATAAGAAATCATTCACAATAAATTTTGACGGCCCAAATCTGCGGGTGATTTCATTTATCAAAATTAATCCGTCAAGTCCGCCAAGCGGGTGATTAGATACAAAAAGATATCTGCAGTTTTTCCCCTTTTCATATTTTACATCACGATGATTCAGAACTTCTTCCGCTCCTTCTGCGTACTTGATGTGCCCCTTGACTTTCAGATAATTAAGAGCTCCGGCGGCAAATTCGGCACCTTGCATTCCGTTGTATTCTCTTAAAATTTCATTTATTTGTTTTAAGTGAACCAACTTTTCTATTAGCGAATAGATAAAAGACGGAAGTCTTTTTGCAAGTTTTTTATTTTTGTTCTCTATAACCTTTCTGATGTCTATTTGAATTGCTTCCATGTTATTGTTGAGATTCAGGGACAGCGCCCCTGTCGGGAGGCAAAATTAAAACAAAAATAGTATCTTTGTCTTATGCTAAAACAGGGTTTACAGCAGAAAATGCAGCAGCGGCTCTCTCCGCTTCAAATCCAAACTATTAAGCTCTTGGAACTTCCTTCTATTGAGCTTGAGCAGAGGATTAAGAAGGAGATTGAGGAGAACCCTGTTTTGGATGACGGACCTGCAGAAAGCAACAATGATGGTGACTCACAGGATGATGCAGCGGAAGAGGAAAAACCAAAGCAAGTTTCCCTTTCTGATTACGGCAGTGATGATACTCCTTCCTACAAACTTTATGTGAACAACCGCGGCAAAGACGAGAAGCCGCAATACAATACTTTTTCTGTTAAGGAGAGCTTTCAACAGTCTTTGGTTCAGCAACTTGGATATCGTCACATGGGAGAGAGGGAGAGACAAATATCTGTGTTTATAATTGGGAGTCTGGACGGAGACGGTTATTTGCGCAGGAATTTGGATGCGCTTGCAGACGATATTTCTTTTAGATTAAACATAGAGACAACTCCCGCAGAAATTGAAAATATTCTTGTTGATACAATACAACAATTTGATCCTGTGGGTATTGGAGCAAGGAGTTTGCAAGAATGCCTGTTGCTTCAGATTAAAGCAAGAGAGGATAGGACGCCGGCGGTTGAGCATGCCCAAATTATTTTGCAAGATTTTTTTGAAGAGTTTACCAAGAAGCATTATTCTAAGATTATTTCCAAGATGGGAATTACTCAGGATGACTTAAAAAATGCTATAGGTGAGATAGTTAAGTTGAATCCGCGTCCGGGAGGTCAAATAGATGATTCTTATGTGGAGCAGGCGCAGCAAGTTGTTCCGGATTTTATTTTGGAGAATAATGATGGAGAGCTTATAGTTACTTTGCCAAAATTCAATGTGCCGGAACTGCGTGTAAATAAGCGTTATGCGGACTTGCTTTCTAAGTCTGCGGATAAAAGCAACAGAGAGGGAAAAGAGGCGGCCAGTTTTGTAAAACAAAAACTGGATAGCGCAAAGTGGTTTATTGAGGCAATAAAACAGAGGCAAAACACATTGCAAAATACAATGAATGCCATTGTGGAGTTCCAAAAAGATTACTTTCAAGACGGAGATGAAACAAAGCTTAAACCAATGGTACTTAAGAATATAGCAGAGATAACGGGCTTGGATATTTCTACTATTTCCAGGGTTGTCAACTGCAAATATATTCAAACGCCGTTTGGAATAATACCTTTAAAATACTTCTTCTCAGAAGGGTTGATGACAGAGAGCGGAGAAGAAGTTTCCACAAGAGAAATAAAGAAGATACTTCAACAAAGCGTTGAATCTGAAAATAAAACCAAACCTCTTACAGATGAAGAGCTTGTAGAAGTTCTTAAGTCTAAAGGATATCTTGTTGCCAGAAGGACGGTTGCAAAATACCGTGAGCAGCTTGATATTCCCATCGCGCGTCTGCGCAAGGAGTTATAATAGAAAACTTAAAATGAAAAATCCTTTTACTTTAAAAAGCGCCAGGTATATTGTTGCCACAGCGATTTTTTCTTTATTAATATATTCTTGCAGTATGAAACAATTGGTTGATTTAATTGGCTATAATGGAACTATTTATACGGTTGATTCCACCTTTTCACAGGCAGAGGCATTTGCCGTTGATGATGGGAAGTTCTTGGCTGTCGGGAACAACAAATCAATTCTTGCCGCTTATAGATCCAGGCATATGATTGATTTTAAGGGGGGGGCGGTATATCCGGGATTTAATGATGCGCACTGTCATTTATTTGAGATGGGTAAAGATTTGTGGTATTGCGACTTGCGCGGCTCCAAATCTTTTGATGAGGTCATTGAGAGACTTCAAAAATTTTACAAGCAGCATCCGGATAGAAAATTTATCATTGGCAGCGGATGGGATCAGGGGCTATGGCCGGGCAAAAAGTTTCCCACTAATGAAAAGCTGAATGCAGCTTTTCCTGATATTCCTGTTGTGATATCACGCATTGATTTTCATGCTGTTGTAGCAAATCAGGCGGCAATTGATGAAGTTGGGATAAAACCCAATGACGTTAACTTGAATCTTAATGAGGCGCAAATTGTAAAAGGGAAATTCACCGGAATTTTTATGGAGAATTTGTGCGTTGAGTTCAAAGATAAGGTTGCAAAATATTCACGTAAAGATTTGGAAGAGATTATGCTAAATGCTCAGAAGGAATGCTTTAAAAATGGTCTTACATCTGTTTGCGATGCAGAGGATGAATATCCTACAATAATGCTGATGGACTCATTGGTTAAGAAAAAACAGCTTACTTTAAAGATTGATGCCTGGCCTCTTCCAACTGACGAGAATTTTAAAAACATTACCAAACCGTTCAAACACAATAATTTAACTGTTGGAACTTTTAAGCTTTACAGGGACGGTGCTCTTGGTTCCAGAGGAGCCTTGCTGCTTGCGCCTTATTCTGATGATCCCGGCAATTCGGGAATGGAGTATTATCCGCTTGCAGATTACATTAAATATTGTAAATGGTGTTATGAGCACGGTTTCCGCGTTGCTACGCATTGCATTGGGGATAAGGCTAACAGACAGGCTCTGGATGTTTATGCAAGCATATTGAAGGGGAAAAATAATTTGGGATGGAGAATAGAGCATGCGCAAATTATTGATGATGAGGACATTAATAAATTTAAAGAGTACTCAATTATTCCATCCGTACAGCCAACTCATTGTACTTCCGATATGATGTGGGCAAAGGAAAGATTGGGCAATAGAGTTAAGGAGGGTTATAGATATCAGGATTTATTAAACCAGCTTGGATGGCTTCCTGCCGGTACGGATTTCCCTGTTGAAAGTGTTAATCCGATATACACTTTTTTTGCGGCGGTTTACAGAAAAAATCTGGATTTCAAGCCGGCAGAGGGTTTCCAAATGGAAAATTCTCTGACAAGGGAGGAGGCATTAAGTTCCATGACAATCTGGGGTGCAAAGTCAACTTTTGAAGATAAAGTCAAAGGGAGCATTGAGTCGGGAAAGGAGGCGGACTTTGTCACAACAGATAGAGACTTTATGAAAGTCCCTGAAAAACAAGTGCCTGCAACAAAAGTCACAGGCACATGGTTAAACGGGAAAAAAGTATTTTAAAAGAGTACTTACCTTAAATAATCTCTTTCTTTTCTCCGTAGGCTAAATCCCCCGCATCTCCAAGCCCGGGAATTATGTAGGCTTTATTTGTAAGTTCCTCATCTACAGCTCCTACCCAAAGTGTAACTTTTTTATGAGGCAGTTGTTTGGATAAGTTTGATAATGCCGCTTTGCTTGCGACTACAGTTACAATGTGTGTGTATTCCGGTTCTCCGTTCTCACACAATTGATTATATGCAAGCATTATGGAAGAACCTGTCGCGAGCATGCAATCGGCAAGAATCAAGGTCTTTCCCTCCATTGGAGGACAGCTTGTGTAATCTGCGTGGATTGAGAATTTGTTGTCTTTTCCGTATTTGCGGAATGCGGCAATAAACGCATTATCCGCTTTGTCAAAAATCTTTAAAATTCCATTGTGCAACGGCAGTCCGGCTCTCATGATGGATGCTACTACTAGTTGGGAATCAAGGGTTTTGCATGGAGCAATTCCAAGCGGAGTTGTTACATCCTCCATTTTATATTTCAGTGTTTTGCCAATTTCATAAGCCATGCACTCGCCAATTCTTTCCAGATTTGTGCGGAATTTCATTCTGTCTTTCTGGACAATTTTATCCCTCATCTCTGCAAGATATTGATTAACAATGGAGTTCTCATTTCCCATATAGACAATTTTCATAGCTTATAGATTTAGCGGTTGCTGTTGCTCAAACACGACAAAGTTACTACTTTTAAAGCAATTATTATAGGCAACCGTCGTCTGCAAAGGAGTAATAATGGTCTCCGGCTATAATTATGTGGTCTAAAAGTGATATATCACACATTTCAGCCGCAGTTTTTAGTCTTCTGGTTTGAAGTTTATCTTGGTCCCCCGGCATTTTGCTTCCGCTCGGATGGTTGTGCACCAAAATAATTGAATTTGAGAGGTTTGCCATAGCTTTCTTAATAATCATTTTAATATCCAGAACGGTGGAACTTATTCCGCCGCTTGTGAGTTTTTCCTTGGCAATCATCTTGTTGCCGCGGTTTAAGTATAAAATCCAGCACTCCTCATGACTTAAATCTTTTAGCAGCGGACTCATTAATTTTGCCGCGCTATCTGAGGAATAGATTTGTGTAATAGGAGGGGCCTGCTCTACTGCCATACGTTTTGAGATTTCAAATAGGGCCATCATTGCCAGCGCTTTACCTTCCCCCATGCCTCCGAATTTTCTATAATCTTCAAAAGTGAATTTGCGCAACACATTAAGATTGTTACCCGCAGAGTTTAAAATTCTTCTGGCCAGGTCTACTGCATTTTCACCTTTGCTGCCGGACCTTATAACTATCGCGATTAATTCTGCAATACTTAGATTCTCCGCACCTTTAGCAAGAAATTTTTCTCTGGGTCTTTCACTCTCTTCCCAGTTTGATATTGTTAAATTTTTTCTCATAATCCTGATTTTTAAATCGGCCCGCAGGGGCAAAAAAAAACTTCCCAAATATTGAGAAGTTTCTGTAAATCAGGAGACAAAAGAATAAATTTACCCTCCGCAAAAGTGCGGATTTGTAAATACTATTGCGGTCACCCGTAAATTTATCTTTTTACTTTTCTTCAGCCTTTTTAGCAGGAGCTTTCTTAGCCTCAACCTTCTTGGCTTCAGTTTTTTTTGCAGAAGCCTTTTTTACAGGAGCCTCTTTTGGAGTCTCTTTGCCCAGACCGTTAATGTGCTTTGCAAGTCCGCTCTTAAGGTTAGAAGCCTTGTTCTTGTGGATAACATTGCTCTTTGCAAGTTTGTCCAACATGGCATTTACTTTAGGAAGCTGTTCCTCAGCGGCTTTCTTATCATTTGTATCCCTTAAAGCCTTGATGGCATTGCGGGTGGTTTTTGCATAATAATGATTATGCTCATTGCGCTTAACGTCTTGTCTTGTGCGCTTTTCTGCAGATGCATGATTTGCCATAATATCGTTTTTTTTAATATAATTCCGTAGTCAGTACGAGAATCGAACTCGTATTGCAAGAATGAAAATCTTGTGTCCTAACCATTAGACGAACTGACCGTAAGGGCGGCAAAGGTATAAAGAATTTATTGATTCTGGAAATTTTCCTGCCAGTCAAAGGAGTAAATAATAGCCTCTACCTGACGCAGGTAATTTCTTTTGTTGTAGCGCGGTGCATAAACAAAGCCCATTACTACAAGTAAATTCTTGCCATCCTTTGCGTAAAAAATGTGTTCGACAAACGGACCTCCCATGAAGTCATTTTGAACTTCCCACAAGCCTCTCATCTCTGCAAAGCTCTCATTCTTGTATTTATACCAATTTAGCGTTGGTGATTTTTCAGATGCAATAATCATGTAACTGTTATCCTGCGGTCCGGGCACATTTTTCTTAAGTACCTCATTTTCTCTGCTCATAAGGGTGTCAAGACCCGGGAATGATTTTCCGTTAAACGGCAAAGAATAAATTAAAAAATACTGATTAATGTATGTGGTTTCATAGGAAATCCACATAAAATTCTCAGTTGCTTTCTTTATAGAGTAACCGTTGGGAAAATATGGAGAACCGCCAAATTTCTCAGCCACAGCTTTTCTTATACTTGCCTCCTCATATTTTTTTGAATTTCTGATAATTCTATCTCTTTCCGCCTGTTCAATGGCATTATAAATTACCTCTGCATTTTTGTTAATTAATTCCGCGCATCCGGCGCTTGAGCGTGCATGCAGATAAATTACTATTTGAGGAGTTGCCCAAACATCATTTTTCATCACCAGTTTATCCTCTTTAAGACTGGAGTTGATATCCATAATTATGATATTTCTGTGACTTTGGAAAAGATCACTGAATGAGGCTTTTGGGACGTTGACCAAACTAAATGCGGGCTCTTTTTGCGGCAGCATGGGATAATCTGCTGCCAATAGACTTCTTAAAGCAGTCCCCGGCTCGGCCTCCCAATTTGCCTTATCTACAACAACTACTACTTCTCCGGCCTTTCCGGTTATAGTTTTTTTAAGGTGCATGCCATTATCTCCGCAACTGCATACTATCACGGCCGCAATAGCCATTATCATAAATTTAATCTTGTCCATAATAGAGATCATTAAATAAATTTTTCCAAATATAAAAAATATCTGCGGGCTGTAATGTCATTAAATTGTCATCTTTGTTGTTGTCCGCAGTTGTTTAAAGTTGTAGATTATCTGAACAGCCTGGCAATGTCATTTCCAAATGCCAGCACCATCAAAGCAATAAGCAGCACCATACCAACAACTTGTGCCGCCATTAAAAATTTATCGCTTGGCTTGCGCCCTGTAAATATCTCATAAAAGGTGAATAATATGTGACCTCCGTCCAGCGCAGGAATTGGCAGAATGTTAAGCACCGCAAGCATAATAGATAAAAATGCCGTAATGCTCCAGAAGGCATGCCAGTCCCAATACCCCGGAAATATCTGACCTATAGCTATAAAACTCCCGACAGATTTATACGCTTTTGTTTTTGGAGTAAAGATGAGCTTAAGTTCTTTCCAGTAATTGCTTATTCCGGTACTTGCCTTGCTAAAGGCGGCAGGTACTGAGCCTGCAAGAGAGTAAGTCTTTTTTGTCACCTTATAATATTTGGTGACATCTCCGCCTATGTTTATGTTAAGCAGGCCATTATTGTTCACTGCCAGAGGAATTTGCAAAGTCTCCGCAGGTGCGCTCATATCCTTTCTTGCTACAGTGCTTCTTACAATTGTAGCACTTATTGTGTCCCCCTTGTGTTTTTCCAGATATTCTTTTACATCTGTAAACATCTGAGTCTTAACGCCGTCAACGGCTATGACCACATCCCCCTCTTTAAGTCCGCTGTGCACGTTTTGGGAGCTGTCCGGAATATTTCCAACAGTGAAAGGAATGCCATACTCAAATAAATCCGGTGAGTTAAGAATGGCCGGAATGTAATTTGGGTCAATCTTAATTGCAATTTGTTTTCCGTCTCTTATGACGGTAGCTTCATTTGCTTGACTGTGAATAAGATCTGCACGCAGATTTGCAAAATTATCTGTTGGGACCCCGTCAAAAGCCACAATTTTATCTCCGTTGCGGAATCCCATTTCCCGCCCTAGGTCATTAACCGCTATGCCGGTTGTAACATCCTTTGTCTTAATGTATTCCTCCCCCCAAGTAAAAAGTATTCCGGCGTAAATTAAAATAGCCAGAAGAAAATTAAAGAAGACGCCGCCAAATAAAACCCAGAACCTCTGCCACGCCGGATGCGCGCGAAACTCCCATGGCTTAGGATCGCTTTTTAACTGATCTTTGTCCATGGATTCATCAATCATGCCTGCAATTTTGCAATAACCACCAAGCGGCAGCCATCCTATACCATATTCAGTATCAGAGTTTTTGGGCTTCCATCTAAACAGAGCAAAACCGGCGTCAAAAAAGAGATAAAACTTATCTACTCTTATCTTAAATAATCTGGCAAAAGCAAAATGTCCGAGTTCATGAATCAAGACCAGCAGACTCAGTGCAAAAATTACTTGAATAACCTTTAAAAAAATTACCATACAATCTCTCTCTTTTAATTATGCTTTAAGCACTTTTAATTATGCTTTTAGCTTTTCTCCGCACAGCTCTCCGGCAATTTTTTTTGCCTCAGTGTCCGTTGCGTAAATGTCTTCTATTTGAGGGGCGGGGACAAATGTACACTTTTCCATTGTTCCCTCTATGACTTTTGGAATATCTGTAAAATTAATTTTATCATTTATGAATGCTGCAACTGCAATTTCATTTGCGCCGTTCATTGCGCAAGGCATATTGCCTCCTTTTTTATAGGCTTTGTAAGCTAGCGCAATACAGTGAAATTTGTCAGTATCAGGCGCTTCAAAAGTTAGTTGTTTTATCTCTGCAAAACTAATTCTTCTTGTATTAAGAGCAATCCTCTCAGGGTAGGATAGTGCATATTGAATAGGAACCCTCATATCCGGAGCACCAATCTGCGCCTTTATGCTGCCGTCGCAAAACTGTACCATTGAGTGTATTATGGACTGAGGATGAATTATAATTTCTATTTTTTCCGCCGGCATATTAAAAAGCCAGGATGCTTCCATCATCTCCAGGCCTTTATTCATCATTGTTGCTGAGTCAATTGTGACTTTGGCTCCCATGTGCCAGTTTGGATGTTTAAGTGCCTGTTCTTTTGTAATATGCTCAAAATCTGCTGCTTTAAGTTCTCTAAAAGGTCCTCCGCTGGCAGTAAGCAATAATTTTTCTACTTGTGTTTTCTCTCCCTGAAGGCATTGGAAAATTGCGGAATGCTCTGAGTCAACGGGTATTATGGGACTATTACATTCCCCGGACAGTTTGCTTATGATAGAACCGGCCGCAACCAATGTCTCTTTATTTGCAAGTGCAATTACTTTTCCTTTCCTCATGGCGGCCATAGTTGGCGCCAGTCCGCTGAAACCAACCATTGCAGATAGGACAATGTCCACGTTCTTTCCGCCTGCAAGTTCCCCGGCAGATTCAATGCCGGCAAATACTTTTATATCAAGAGGATCCAGCTCTTTGTTTACTTCGTCGTATAAATCTTTATTGCAGATGACAACAGAATTTGGTCTGAATTTTTTAGCCTGTTCAATTAACAATTTGCTGTTATTGTTTGCAGTCAGAAGTTCTGTTTCAAATCTGTCGGGATGCTGAGCTATAACGTCAAGTGCTTGAGTTCCAATGGAACCGGTTGAACCTAGAATTGCTATATGTCTTTTAAAAACCATTATATTCTACTTGAAATTACTTTTTGGGTTCTAGACTTTGCCGGCGGTTCATTTTGAGGCTTTTTTAATAGATTTTGCCTGTATGGCGGCAGCCTTTTTTCTGTTTGAAGTCTGCTTCTCAACTTCTTGCTTCAGACTCTCTTCATCCTTCTGATAAACGGACCTTAATGCGGAGTTTGCTGAGTCATCAGCCGCCTGCTTTTCCTCTGTTCCCTCCACAGGTCCCGGCTCCTGCCCTGTTGCAATTTTTTGAATATTGGTAAGTTCATCTTTCCACATATTTACCTCATTTTGCAGCGAATCCAGTTTAATGGCGTTGTGCACCAACTCCCTTCTGCTCTCAGCGGAAGGATATCCAGGAATCATCTGTTTAATAGGAGTGTATGAGATTATTAGAGAGACAAAAATTATTAGGAAAATGACAGCCAGCACCGCGGTCAAAATAAACATTTTGCCATTTGCGCGGAAGGCAAACAGCTCTTCATGAGATGTATCATTAAATATTGAAAAGCGGAATTTGTTGGATAGCTTATTCTTATGTAGTTTCTTTTGCTTTGGCATAAAACTAAAATTCAATTAACTTTGCACCACAAAATATTAGGTGTGGAGAGGATAATTGGCATAGACTATGGCAAAAAGAGGGTTGGCATTGCGGTCACTGACCCGCTTTGTATCTTTGCTTCCCCTCTGGAAACCGTAGCTTCTGCAAAGTTAATTGAATATCTCAAAAATTATGCACAAAAAGAGAAAGTGTGCAGATTTGTGGTAGGATATCCTAAGAACTTGAATAACAAGCCGGCAGAGTGTGCGCAGTATGTGGATGCTTTTTTGAAGAATCTTAAACGGGTTTTTCCTGAAATCCCTATTTCACTTGAGGATGAGAGATTCACAACAACCCTTGCACAAAGGGCAATGATAGACGGAGGGATGAAAAAAAGTGACAGGAGAGAGAAGGGTGCTGCGGATAAGATAAGTGCTGCAATAATTTTGCAAAGTTATATAGATGCTATCAAGTGCGCTGCCGGTGGTCATAATGGTGCTGATTTTTAGTGGTGTGGTGTGTCAAATGAGCAGTTATTTTTAGTGAAAGAATTTATGTTTAAATATTTACAAAGATGTTATTACCTATTTACGTATACGGTTCAAAAATATTAAGGGAAATCGCAGAACCTGTAGACACAAGTATGGAAGGCCTTCAGCAGTTTCTGCAGGATATGTATGAAACAATGAAAAAAGCTGACGGAGTGGGACTTGCTGCCCCTCAGGTTGGGAAATTATGGAGAATTGTGGTTGTCGACGGTTCAGATATGACGGATGATTTTCCTGAATTAAAGGACTCTAAGAGATTTCTGATAAACCCAGAGGTTTTGGAGGAAAGTTCCGATACTGTTGAATATTCTGAGGGCTGTCTAAGCGTGCCGGACATACACTGTGATGTTACCCGCCCCGCTTCAATTACGGTCAGATATACAGATGAAAATTTCAAAGAGGTAACGGAAACTTTTACCGGTTTTGGCTGCCGTATGGTGCAGCATGAATTGGACCATCTTGACGGGCACATGTTCATAGACCATGTTTCACCAATCCGCAAAAAACTAATAGCCGGCAAATTGCACAATATTCAAATTGGTAAATTCTCTCCGCGCTACAAGGTCAAAGGAAATTTTTAGCGCATAAGGGAATTGCAACTCATTTTCATTGTGAATTCCTTTTTTTGCAGAGAGGTATGCATAATCAGGTTCCGTTTGTTCCGGCAAGAACATAGAGTGGTTTTTGGAAACAAAATAAATCGTGTTCTTAAAATAATCCTTTTGGGATCTGCATTGTGATGGTTCTGTCTTTTTTGGAGACGGAGATGATGAGGTCATCATGAAGCGGGACCATTGTAGAGTTGTTGATTTCCAGGCAGACATTGGCAGTAAATTCATAGAAGCTTGTGATGACGCCTTTTTCTGCGCCGTCTTCATCCAGTAGTTTGAAGCCCATAATCTGCTCTATGTCAGATATTTGCTCATCCGATATGTCACTTTCGGCATCTTTAGCATCGGCTGAAGTTTTATCTTCTACAAAGATATTATTCCCCACAAGTTCCTGGGCATGAGCACCGTCACGGACTGTCGAAAACTTTATAATCCAGGCATTGCCGCTGCGCCGGACGGCAGAGGTGATAAAAAAAGGAACCGGCAGTTCTTCAAAATGAATGAACACCGGTTCTTTAATTTTAATATTTTCAAGCCTTTCTTGAAATTCAGGAGCATTGATTCTTATTAGAACCTCTCCTGTTGAATCATAAGTTTTTACAATTTGTGCAACAGGCGTAAGCTTTATGCTGTCCGCTGAGCGCATGTGTAATTACTTGGCCTCCTCTGCTTTAGGAGCTTCTGCCTTTGGCTCTTCCGCCTTTGGCTCTTCTGCTTTTGGAGCTGCTTCTGCAGATTTCTCTGCGGCTGCCTTAACCTCTTCGGCTGCTTTCTTTTCAGCCTCGGCTTTTTCAGCCTCTGCCTTTGCTTTTGCAGCTTCGGCCTCAGCCTTCTTCTTTGCAAGAGCCTCTGCGCGAGCAACATTTACTTTATTCTCTGCTGCTGCCGCATTCTTCTCTGCAGTCTGTTTGCCGGACTTGATAGACTCGACTTTCTTTTCAACTTTTGCATCTTTCTCAGATACCCATGCATTGAATTTAGCATCGGCCTGCTCCTGAGTAAGAGCCTTCTTTGCAACGCCTTCCTGTAGATGTTTCTTCAAAAGGACTCCCTTGTAAGAAAGTATCCTTCTGCAAGTTGTGCTGGGCTGTGCACCCTGATTCAACCAATAAAGAGCTCTCTCGCTGTCCAAGACAATAGTTGCAGGATTGGAATTAGGGTTGTAAGAACCTAGTAATTCAATAAAGCGACTATCACGTGGAGCCCTAGAATCGGTCACTAAAATATGGAAAAAGGCAAATCCCTTTTTTCCATGACGTGATAAACGAATTTTTACAGACATAACTGTGAGTTTAAAATTTAATAATTTCTATAACTTCCTTATCTGCTCGAGAAAAGGTGCGCAAAGGTATGCTTTTTTTCTTAAAATGAACAATTTATTTGAGCCCGATAAGTATTTATTTTATCTTTTTGCCTTTACGGCCACGGAATCCAAAACTTTACCGTAGCGGTTTAAAAGGGTGACAGTTAGTGTCTTATTGTTTGCCTTGAGGGAGAGTCCTCCAACTGTCTTTGCCCCCTCCGTCCATCTGTATTTGATGATATCTAAATTATATTTTAAAGTGTCTGCATCCATACCGCGCTCATTATCAGACGACGGCGTTTGAATATATACTGTCCCTTTTGTGCCGTCCGTTTCTTTGCCATTGTATAAGGCATTGGTTCTTACATATATATGATTGTTTGCCGCAAGAGCCAGGTCAACTCCAAGTTCATCAAAAAGATTGCACCATCGGGAGTATTGAGAAAACTTTCCGTTTTCACCATAGAACCATTGGTAATGTTCACATACAATGATATACTTGGACGGATTTTCTGCAACAACCTTTCTGACCCAGATCTGTGCTGCATTTAATTGCTCATCTGTGTGCATATCTTCATTGTTTAAAATGATAAATAACGCATTGGAATATTTGAAGAAATAGCAAACGCCGTATTCTCCCGGATAACCATTTAAAGGATAATTATTTGCATTTCTAAAAAAAGTGTTACTCAAAAAATATTTGCGAGTCATGTTATCATGATTCCCATTTACTCCCGCCCACATATATTTTGCAAAATAATCTTGTTCGTAAAGCGTTCTCCAAAAAGAGTAGCTTCCTCCCCAGGCGCACACATCCCCAAGGTGGAGAATCCAATCTATCTCCGGATCATAAGATTTTATTGTGTCCAGCATTGCTACTGCCGCTTCCAAACGGTGTGGAAGAGGGGTATAGTGGTGAAAATCAGATACTATTGCTGCGCTCCATGTGTTTGGTCCGGCTGTTTTAAAGCGGTGCGTGCCGGACTCTACCCCGTTGCCCGACACAATTCTGTATTTATAATCCGTACCGGATTTTAAATTATTTAAGACCGCACCATATTTATTAAATACTATTTTCTCATAGAAGTCCTTATTATCAGCTGTTTTGGAGTATATGCCGTCAAAAGTTTTGCACAAATGGCTCTCCCCGGAACTATTTTTTGCCCTCTTCCAATTTACATCCTTTGCAATAGTGTAAATGACATAATCAGCCTTTTGAGAAGTATCTGAGGCCCAGCTTATATTCATTTGCCTGCTTGCATCCTCTCCGGGACACGTAATAATACTATACGGCTTGTTTTGGGCATGTGCAGAAAATGCAATTGTTATAATGCAAACCAATAAGGCGGAGAAATTTTTCATTATGATGATTTTTTGCAAAGCTAATGTTTTTACGGGCATATCGCAGACTAAGACTAAGGTAGAGACCTGTATAAATGAAAAAGGGGTTGGAAGAACTCCAACCCATTTCTCAAACCTAAAATTTAACCTATGAAAAAACTATTTGTCTCTTTCTGTTGCAAGGTCCGTGCCACAATTTTAAAAACCTATTTTGGTGCTATTAAAAGGCGATTTTATTTCCAAAACCATGGACGAACTCAATTTGTTATAGGTCAAATTTTGTGCCTATTTTCCCCTTACGCGGCGCATCTTTATTATTCTGACCGGTGTGATAGGGCAATCCGCTTTATTTGTTGCAACTGCAGCAATTTTATCTACAACCTCTATACCGCTTAAGGTCTCTCCGAATACCGTATAGGAACCATCAAGATGTTTACAGTTTCCTGCATTTTGGACAATATAAAATTGTGAACCGGATGATTCTTTCTTTGGATTTACCTTATCGCCCTCTCTGGCAGCAGCCAAGGCTCCTTTTATATGTGTATGATTTTGACGGAACTCTGCCGGCAGCGTATAGCCCGCATCATTATTGCCCCACAAGGATCGGTCACTATCTGGATTTTTAGTCTGAGGGTCTCCCGCTTGAATCATAAATCCATTTATTACTCTGTGAAACAAGATATTGTCAAAAAAGTGCCTTTTTACAAGTTTTATAAAATTGTCTCTATGGAGAGGGGTGTCATTGTAAAGTTTCACCCGGATTGTTCCCATTGTAGTGATAATGTCAAAGACCGGCTCTTTTTTAGTTCTTTCCCGCGCTTGTGCCTGATTAAAGCACGCAGTTATGATAAGCGCGCAAACTACCAGTATGCCAATTATCTTTTTCATTTAATGGAAAAACTATTTTGTTTTAACCGGAAGGATGTTCAAAATTTTTATTGGCTGAAGCGGGCAATCCTTTGCATTTGTTGCAACTGCAGCAATTTTATCTACAACGTCCAGTCCGCTTACGGTCTCACCGAATATAGTGTATTGTCCGTCTAACTGTGCGCACTGCTGAGCATTCTGAACAATGTAAAACTGTGAGCCTGAGGACTCTCTGTTGGGATTTGCCGTATCTCCCTTTCTTGCTGCGGCAAGAGCACCTTTCTTATGTTTGTGATTTGGAAGGATTTCTGCAGGAATTGTATATCCTGGTCCGCCTTGTCCCCAAGTAGAAGCATCTGAAGCGGGGTCTTTTGTAGCAGGGTCTCCGGTTTGAATCATAAACCCTTTTATTACTCTGTGGAACAGAATATTATCATAATATCTATGTGAAGCAAGTTTCTCAAAATTTGCTCTGTGAAGAGGCGTGTCTTTGTAAAGCTTAACTCTGATGGTTCCCATTGTTGTTACAATGTCAAATTCCGGTTCTTCCGGCAGTGTTGCCGGGTCAAATGCAAGGGTATCCGGTTGTGCCGTCTTTTGAGCGGCAAGCGTTGCTGAATCTTTTTGTGCTTGTGTCATTTCTGTTGATTTTTTTCCTTTACAGCCTGCAATCAGAGCTGCTCCGATTAGCATAATGCCTATAAGTTTTTTCATGCGTATATTGATTTGTTGTATAACTATTTCCCCGTTTTTAACTTTGTTCAGTTTGGGAAAAATTCCCTCATACAAATATAATTAATTAACTTTGAGCGGTAATATTATAACTGTGTAATATGCGTTTTAGCAGGTTCTGCGTAGTCATAGTGGTTTCTATTTTATCTTGCGTTACTGCAAATGCGGCGGCGCAGAGGGATACCGTTATTATCAGCAAGGTCACGACGGGTTCTAAAAATCACAGACCGACAGTTGGCGTAGTGCTGAGCGGAGGGGGTGCAAAAGGCTTATCTCACGTTGGCGTACTTAAGGCTCTTGAAGAGAATAATATTCCCGTAGATTACATTTGCGGAACATCTATGGGTGCTATTGTTGCAGGTCTTTATTCTATTGGAATGACTCCGGATGAAATGCTTTATCTGTTTAAGACTAAGGAGTTTGAGAGCTGGTACAAGGGGATGCCGGAAATTTCCTATGCAAGTTATTTTTACAAATCGTCGCCGGATCCTACAATGTTTTCCGTTGCCATGGAGAGAAAGAAAAGTAAGGACAAACTGCCGGGGGACAGTTTAAAAACTTCTGTCGGGAGAAAACTAAGTAAATGGAAATTTACAATTCCTACCAGCCTTGTTTCTCCTTATCCTATGGATTTAGCTGTTATGCAGATATTTGCGAGTCCGTGTAAGGCTTGTAATTATAATTTTGATTCTTTGATGGTTCCGTTTTTCTGCGTTGCTTCTGACATACAAAAGAAAAAGGCATATATAGCAAGGAGAGGGGATCTTGGTTCATCTATCAGAGCATCAATGACATATCCTCTTTATTTTAAGCCTATTATGATAGATTCCACTTTGCTTTATGACGGAGGAATCTATAATAATTTTCCTTGGGAACAAATGAAACAATTTTATCATCCGGATTATATTATTGGCGTTCAATGTGTTGCCGGTAATGTAAAACTTGATGAGGAGAATGTAACAACCCTTGTGAGCGGAATGCTGACGCGTGACAGCGATTATAATATTCCTGATAGCGAGGGTATTATAATTAAAGGGGAGTACCCTTTTGCAATTATGGATTTTGGGAAAGTAGATGAAATCTCTGAACAGGGATATGAGGTTGCACAGCCGTTTATTGCAAGAATAAAAGAGAGGGTAAACAGAGAAAGGACCAAGAAAGAGTTGGATTCTATTCGTCTGGCTTTCAGACAGAAATGCGGAGAAGTCAGATTTAGCAAACAGGTTGAAATCACCGGAACATTAAACCAGCATGAGAGAAGTTTTATTGACAGAACAATTAGAGAGGATAAGAGAAAAGATATAAGTTTTGACCAGTTCAAGAGGGCTTACTATAGAATAATTGCAAGCGGCGCGGTAAATACTTTTTATCCCTCTTTTGTTTATGACAAAAAAGATCCTCTTTTTGATCATAGCGATTCATTATTTATCCTAAAAATAAGGGCAACAAAGAATGCTCCAATGAGAATATATCTTGGCGGCAATATCTCTTCTTCATCTTTAAATCAAGGATATCTGGGCTTTTCTTATTCTTATCTATCCGCACATCCGTGGAAGATGAAGGCTGATATGAATCTTGGGAAATTTTATAAGGGCGGAGATATTAAATGGAGACAGGACGTAGGAGTAAAGCCCATGGCATTTTATTCTATAGAGGCGGTTGCGCATCAGTTTGATTATTACAACGGAAATCAAAATGTATTTACTGCGGATAAACTTCCTAAAGATGTGCAAACCAAGGAATTTTTTGTGAGAGGCGTAATTGCGACTCCGGTTTCTTTCAAAAGAAACATTCTTGCAAAGGCCGGCTTTGTAGTCGGAAGAAGGTACGTAAGTTCTTATCAAAAAGATAATGTGGCTTCTACAGATACTCCCGATAGAGGAAGTGTCTTCATAGCATCCCCTGAGATGTCATTAACAAAGAACACATTAAATTATCTTTTATATCCGACCGCAGGAGCAGAGGAAGTTGTAAGAGTAAGATATGTACATGGGGTTGAATCTTATTCTCCAGGCAATACTAATACTACGGCAACCAAAATCAAAGGTATAACTCATCATGTAGGTGCATTTATATTAAAAGCGGAGAGATATTTCCCGGCAGGCAAACATTTTTCTTTTGGATATGATTTTGATTTGGTTCTCAGCAACAGGAATAAGTTAAGCAATTTTTACAGTGCACTAATGTTTATGCCTGCATACGAGCCAATTCCGCATGCCACTACGATAATGATGGGAAATTATAGAGCCAACAGTTTTTTGGGAGTCGGTGTTTCTCCCGTAGTCTTGTTTACCAAGTCTTTATACTTGCACACAAAGGTTGCGTACTTTAAGGCCTATGAGCAGATAGAAAGAGGCTCTAACGGATGGGAGTATACATATTCAGGGAAATTTCCTAAAGGTGGATTCATTGCTAACTTTGCGCTCGTTTGGCAGTCTCCTATCGGACCCGTTTCATTGTCAACTGCATATTACAGCAAAGGCGGAGCATACAAATGGTACCCGCAGCTTAACATAGGCTTTTTGATTTTTAACAAGAAAGCCCTTGAGGATTAAAAACTGTCGAGATTTAAAAGAGAATAAATGGGAAGTCCAATAAAGAAATTAGCAGGAGAGACCGCAGTCTATGGTTTGAGTACAATTCTGGCCAGGATTATCAATTTCTTCTTTGTCCCAATCTATACAAGAATTCTTACAACGGACGGATACGGAGCGTATTCAGAGATAATGTCTTATATCGCCGTGCTGCAGGTTGTTCTAGTGTTGGGGCTGGAGACGGGTTGTTTTAAATTTGCAAGCCATGCAGAGCATCCGGAGAAGCCGTTTTCTACCGCTTTAATTACAGTTACGACGGTTGTGACGTTTTTCTTTATATGCATGTTGCTGTTTGCCAGACCAATAGCAGGAGCTATGGGATATCCAGGATACGGCAAAATGATAGTATACATTGGCGGCATTCTTGCATTTGACTCAGTTACAGCTATTTTCTTTGCCAGATTAAGATACCTGCAGAAAGCTTTTAAGTTTGCCATTTTTAAGACTATAAAGATTTTAACAGAGCTTGGTGCAAATCTGATGTTGTTCTTCTGGGTGCCGGGGTATTTTGCAAAACATCCGCAATCTCTTTTGGGACATCTTATTCCAACTACAATAGATTTTTCTTATATCATATTTGCGGTCTTTGTCAGCTGCTTTGTTTGTTTCATTCTTTTCATACCGGATATGGTAAAGATGAAGTTGAAATTCAACTGGCCGCTTTGGAAAAAGATGATGATTTACTCTTTGCCTTTGATGGTTGCGGGTCTTCCGGGAATTATCAATGAAAGTCTGGACAGAATACTTTTCAGGTTTTTTGTGGGACCTAATTGGCGCGCGGACCTTGGAGTTTATCAGGCGGCCGTAAAGCTTGCGGTAATCATGAATTTATTTATCCAAATGTTTAGATATGCAGCGGAGCCGTTTTTCTTTGCGCGGGATAAAGATAAGGGATCCAAAGAGTTATATGCACGGGTAATGGAGTATTTTGTGGCGTTCTGTATATTTATTTTTCTTGGGGTAACGCTGTATATGGATGTTCTCGGATTAATTTTGGGGAAGAATTTCCGCGGAGCTCTTGGTACGGTTCCAATAATGTTACTTGCATACATGATGCTTGGAATCCTGTTCAATGTTTCCATGTGGTATAAATTGAGCGGTCAGACAAAATATGCCGTTACTATTACGGTTCTCGGATTGGCTGTTACGGCAATTGTGAACATAATATTTATGCCCAGATTTTCATATTGGGCATCCGTCTGCGCACACTTCCTGAGCTGCCTTACTATGCTGATTTACAGTGCATGGCTTGGAAACAAATATTATCCGATACCATACAAATGGAGGAAAATTTGCGGCTATGTCGGAGTAGGCGTTTTAATCTACGGCATCTCTATGCTCATAGCATTCGGGCTTGGAAAAACAGGGCTTGGACACATTCCGGAAATTCTTGTAAAACTCGGAATAAATACAATTTTGATAGTTATATATCTTGCTTATGTTCAGCATAAAACAAAGTTGCTGAAATATAAATGGGCGCAGATATAAATATATATGTCGCGGCGTATATAAAATTTATATATACAAATTTGGCCTGTAAAATTTTGCTGTTATGATAGTTAAAATAGTTAACACATCTGCTTATCCAACACCTAAGTATGCAACCGGTCTTTCTGCCGGAATGGACTTAAATGCAAATATTGATAAACCGGTGATTATTAAATCACTGGAAAGAGTAATAATTCCAACGGGATTGTTTATTGAGTTGCCTCAGGGGTATGAAGCGCAAATAAGACCGCGCAGCGGACTGGCGGCAAAAAACGGTATTACGGTTGCCAATGCTCCCGGAACAATTGATGCAGATTATCGTGGAGAGATAAAGGTAATTCTGGTAAATTTATCTAAGGAAACTTTTACCGTAAAGCCCGGAGAGAGAATTGCTCAAATGATTATTGCAAAGTACCAGCAGATACAATGGAGTGTTGTTGACCATCTTACAGAGACGCTTAGAGGAGAGGGCGGATTTGGCTCAACGGGTCTTGGAGCCAAGGCGGCAACTGTTTCAGTTGCAAAAATTTCTAACGGACATGGGAAGCCGGATATCTTCAAATTGTATATTTTGTATAAGAAGACAACGGGGCTTTGCACGGATACTAGAAAGATTACAAAAGGGTGTATGTTCTTTGCTTTAAAAGGAGATACTTTCAATGGCAATGAGTTTGTATTTAATGCGTTAGATGCCGGCGCCGCTTACGCGGTTGCAGACGATGAGAAACTTGTTAAGGCCGCAAAAAAGAAATATCCCAAAAAAGTTATAATGGTAGACGACGTGTTGCGCACTTTGCAATTACTTGCAAGACACCACCGCCTGCAGTTTAAAATCCCGGTGATAGGTCTCACGGGGACTAACGGAAAGACTACAACAAAAGAGCTTATAACAACTACTCTTGCAACAAGATATAAGGTTGTGGCAACTGAGGGAAATTTTAACAATGATATAGGAGTCCCAATGACTTTGTTTAAAATAAACAAAGATACCAGGGTTGCAGTAGTTGAGATGGGGGCCAGCCATCCTCATGATATAGGTACTTTAGTTAACATTGTATGCCCGACATTTGGTTTGATAACCAGCGTTGGCAAAGCTCATCTTCTTGGATTTGGCTCATTTGAGGGTGTTAAAAAGGCAAAAGGGGAACTATATGATAACTTACAGGAATACAAGAAGATAGCATTTGTGAATATTGACAATCCAATCCTTAAGGAAATGGCGGAGCAGAGGCCCAACATGCAAATTGTTCCTTATGGTCTCAAAAGCAACTGTGCAAAAATACTGAAAAATAAAGAGGGAGACCCGTTTCTTAAAATGGAACTTCCGGATTTATCCGGAAGCGCAAGGGGAGGAAAGATGATAAAGGTAACTACCAATCTTATAGGAGATTATAACAGCGATAATGTGCTTGCTGCTCTTTGTGTTGCTACTTATTTTGCCGTTCCAACATCTGCTGCGGTAAAAGCCATCGGGAGCTATATTCCATCCAACAACCGCTCTCAGATGACAAAAACAAAGCTGAATACTCTGATTAAAGACACCTATAACGCAAATCCGACAAGTATGAAAGCGTCGCTGGAAAACTTTGATAATCTTGATTTTAAGAATAAGGTGCTTTTGTTGGGGGATATGCTTGAGCTTGGTGATGATTCTGTAAAGGAACATAAGGTTGTTGTGGAACAAGCTCTGCAGATGAAACCTAAAAAAGTAATCTTTGTAGGTGAAGAATTTGGTAAGGCATATAAACAGCTTTATGAAAAAAGAGCGGACTGCATAAAAAATGTAAGCGGCATTGGTTCAAAAAATGCCGGAATAAAATCCGTTGCGGGAAAGACTGTAGTAGAACTTTACAAAACTTCTGCAGAATACGCAGAGAAGCTTAAAAAACAGCCTCTTAAAGAATGTGCAATCTTAATAAAAGGTTCTCACGGAATAAAGCTGGAGACATTGTTTGATTTACTTTAATTCTCCTGCATATACTTTTTGGGCGACAGGCCGACATGCTTTTTAAAGAACTTTCCAAAAGAAGACTGGTCTGCAAAATGAAGTTTTTCAGCTATTTGCGGTATTGATGCGCCGGGCGTGCGCAGCATTGTTTTTGCTCTAATAATCAGATTGTTTGCAATCCAGTGTTTTGCGGTGTTATCTGTTTGTTCTTTAAGTATCAGTGATAGATATTGTACCGTAATGCATAGTTTGTCTGCATAGAATTCTGGGTAGTGCTCTTCTTCTCCGTGTTGCGCAACCAGCTGTAAGAAATTTCTTGTAAGGGTATCTTTGCGGCTGTCGTTTTTCAAGTTTTGTGTGTTGTTAAGGATTGAGAAATAGTTGGCTACCTGCATGGAAAAAATATAAAAGGCGGAATGAAGAATTTCTCCAAGGAATATATTCTCTTTTTGCTGTATAAAATTATAGATGCTGTCCGTACATCTTTTGATTGCTTCCATTTCTTTGTCATTCAGCATAAAACCGGCTTTATTGCTTAGGTTCATAAAGTGTCCCATTGGGATAGGGCGGCGCTCCATCATTGTGTCTTGTGCAAAATCTTTTGTCACCATTATAACATGGTACCTGCAATTTGGTGATATAGAGGAGCTTGTAATTGTGTTAAATGGCGATATAATTACAAGATTATTTTTTTTGAACGAGTGATCTATGTAGTCTAGTGTAATTTTCATTTCTCCCTCCAGTATTAATATAAAACTCATGACGTTTAATTTTATGGGAGGAAAATTTTTCATTAAGTCTTTTATTGTTTTTTCATTGAATTGATTGCCTTCAATGACCAGCAGCTGATTTTTAAAACAAAACCCGCCTGCCTCCGCAGCAAAATTATCAAGATGCATTTCTACCCTTGTGGCGTTTTCTCCCGTGGTGTTTGTTGCCGCTGCTGCAAGCTGTTTAACGTCCATAAATATCTATATTTAATTTTGGAACAAAAGTATTAAAAATTTGTTGTAGCAACGGCCTTTTTTTATGGCACATTATAGTTTTGGAACAAAAATGTACAAAATAGGACACTATAAGTTTCCTGTAATGGTATAATCTTTGCGTTCCCAAAGTCCGTTTTATAGTTGACAAGAAATGGTTGGGCATAGAAAATGATTAGAAAAGAGCAGATAATGGAGACGGCTTTTGATGTTTTTACGCAGTGCGGCATCAAGGATGTTAGTATGGATGACATTGTGCGAACTCTTAAGATATCCAAAAAAACTCTTTATGATTATTTTGCCGGTAAAGAGGATCTGGTTTTGCAAAGTTGCCGTTTCAAACTTGATAAACTGAAAAATAAGCTGGATTATATTAGCGCATCTATGGATAATTCTTTGGAAACCATAGTGTTTGGTGCTTTGGAAGGTTTTAAGTTTTTTTACGTTTTAAGTGAAAATTTCAAAAAGGATGTCCTTGCCGATGTTGAACTGCAAAAATTATTTTCAGGTACAAAAACGGAATTGGACAAGAGAGGAATTCTGGTAATTAACAGGGGATTAGAAGAAGGGATGATTGAAAAAGAGCAAAATTTTGATGTATTGGTTTCTTTGTTTCATCAGCAACTTTTGGAGGTAAAAGCGGAACATAAGATAGCGGGTACGCCGGAGAAAAATTGTTTTGACTTTATAACTACAGTATTAAGAGGAATTTGCACGGACAAGGGCAGAAAGGTAATAGATGAATTAAGAGCAAGATATAATTAAGTAATATTATTTCTGTCGCGACAGTGACATTATAAAATTGAAAAGAACAAAATTACAATAGTAAACATGCCGGGCGGCAAATAATTTGGATAGAAAAAAAGCAGATATTATATGAAGAAGAGATTTTTGAAATTTATTGCAATAATAAGTGCGACAATTGTTCTGCCTTGCGGAACTTCCGCCCAAACTGCGGTTAATGCACAAGTTGCGGCAAATGGGCAGGCGGCTGCAAATGATACGCTTGCACTGACATTGAATGAAGCCTTGCAAATAGCAAAAAGCCAGAGTCTTACAGTTAAGATTGCAGATAAAGAGGTTCAGAAGACCGGTTATGCAAAGAACGGAAGTTATTCCTCTTTGTTCCCTCAGATTAATTTTAGCGGTGCCTATCAGCGTACTATTAAGAAGCAGGTGATGTATATGAAAATGGATACGGTTACAAGGTCTTTTGCCGTTGGTACGGCTAACGTTTACAACATGGGATTCTCTGCAAGCATGCCTCTCATTAATTTCCCTCTCTGGAAGAGTTTGGAAATTTCCGGCAAGAGTGTGGATCTTGCGGTTGAGCAGGCGCGTTCATCCAGACAAGACCTTATAGATCAGGTGCAACAGGCCTTCTATACTTGTTTGCTGGCATCTGATTCTTATGATGTCTATAGAGAAAATTATAACAATACTGTCCATAGTTATAGAGATGCAAAAGCAAAATATGAGAGCGGCAGAAGCGCAAAATATGATATGATACGTGCTGAGGTTACAATGCAAAATGCGGAGCCGAGCATGTATGATGCCCAGAATAGCATGGTTCTGGCAATGTGGAAACTAAAGGCTCTCATTGGAATAGATTTGAATACAGACATTAAATGCATTGGAAAATTGTCTGATTATAAAGATGTGTTGAGAGATGTCTCGATTGCGGCGGATACAACAATGCTGGATAGAAATTCTTCTTTAAAACAGCTTGATATACAGAGTTGTATATTAAGCAAAACATATAAGATGCAGCTTGCCCAGTATTATCCCACGCTGAATGCTTCTCTTTCTTATTCATGGATTGCAATGGCAGAAGACTTTAAATTCAAGGATTATAAATGGAATCCGTATTCTGTCGGCGGATTGTCTTTAACAGTTCCAATTTTCAGCGGCGGCCAAAGATGGTATAATTTGAAGCAGACAAAGGTGCAGCAGGAAGAACTTGATTTGCAGAGAGAAAATACAAGAAGGAATCTTGTGGTTGCAGTTAAGCAGGGCTTGAGCTCTTTGGAAACAGCTGTTAAACAATATAATGCGGCCCAGGCCTCTATTGAGGGTGCAAAGACCGGATATGAAATTGCGCAGAAGAGATATGAAATAGGAAGCGGAACTTTACTTGAAATGAATGACGCGCAACTTGCCCTTCTGCAAGCTAAGTTAAATCTTAATCAATCTATATACACGTACCTTGTAGCAAAGTCTTCTCTTGATAAAGTGCTTGGTGTTAATGTGAATGATGAAACTGAATATAATCCTCAGAAGAGGGAGCTTATCAAGAAATTACCCGTTGCAAAAATGGAACATTCAAAAGCGGCTGACGATAAAAGTGAAGGAGATAAATAGAGATAGGCGTGACGGTTACTGTTGGGATTAAAATAAAGAAAGAAAAAATATAAAAAAATAAAAATATGCATACAAAAGATTACATGAAATTTTTTGCTGCCGTTGCAGTGTTTGGAGCTGTAATATCGGGAGCTTCTTCTTGCGGGCAGAGTAAGAAGGATAAGGCTGCTGCACAAGCTGATTCTACTAAGGTACAGGATGTTACCGTTACAAAAATTTCCGCTCAGGATGTTGATCAGATAGAAACGTTTACCGGTACGGTGGAGGGTTACAATACAAATAATATATCTCCAAAAATGGGAGCTAGAATCCAGAGAATTTTTGTTGAGGTTGGAGACCATGTTTCCCGCGGACAGAGGCTGGCTATTATGGATGCCTCTTCTCTTACACAGGCAAAACTTCAAATGCAAAATAATAAGCAGGAGTTTGAGCGTTCAAAACAACTTTATGAAGTTGGAGGTACCTCAAAATCAGATTATGATGCACGTAAAATGGCTTATGATGTTTCTTTGTCTAATTATCAGAATTTGGCGGAGAATACATATTTGATTAGCCCGATTTCCGGTGTTGTTGTTGCTAGAAATTATGACCAGGGAGATATGTTTAATAGTGGAGGACAACCTTTGTTTACAGTTGATCAGATTCGTCCGGTGAAAATTAAGGTTAATGTTTCTGAGGAATTGTTTAATAGTATTAAGAAGGGAATGAATGTAAGTGTACAGCTGGATGTGTTTGGCGATGAGGTGTTTAAAGGGAAGGTTCATTTGGCATATCCTTCTGTTGATGCAACAAGCAGAACGTTTCCGGTAGAGGTTACTATTGAGAATCAGAATGAGAGAGTACGTCCGGGAATGTTTGCGAGGGTTACGTTCAATTATGGAAAGGAGCATCACGTGGTGGTTCCGGATGTCTCGGTTGTTAAGCAGGTAGGAAGCGGTGACCGTTATGTTTATACGGTTGTTGACGGAAAGGTTGTTTACAGGAAAGTTGAACTTGGAAGACAGTTTGGGAAGATGTGCGAGGTTAAGAGCGGACTTAATGATGGCGACGAGGTTATAGTTGAAGGACAGAGCGTTGTGAATAACGGGGAGAAGGTAAGAGCCAAAGAGGGGGAGCCTGCGGCTTTTACTCCTGATAAATTTGAAGAGTAGCGTATTGCAAGCCGCAGCAATGATGACGGCATTTTAATTTTAATGAAAATAATTATTTAATATGAGTTTATATTCATCGGCGGTTAAGAATCCGATTTCTACCGCACTGATATTTGTGGCCATTGCAATATTGGGAATTTTTGCTTTCACAAAGCTGCCCATAGATTTATATCCGCACATAGAGAGCAACTCCATAATGGTGATGACTTCTTATGCCGGTGCAAGTGCCTCAGATATAGAAAGTAATGTAACTAAGCCAATTGAGAATACTCTTAATAGCGTTAGTTATCTTAAGCATATAACTTCTCAGTCTAAAGAGAATATCTCTGTTGTAACATGTGAGTTTAAATACGGAAGAGATATTGATGTTGCAACAAATGATATCAGGGACAAGCTTGAGATGGTAAAATCTTCCCTGCCTGATGCCGCGGGAAATCCTGTAATTTTTAAATTTTCGTCTGATGATATTCCTATTATTATTCTTTCAGTTACCGCTGATGAGAGCATGCCCGGACTGTATAAACTGTTGGACGACAAGGTTGTAAATACATTGGCGAGAACTCCCGGTGTTGGTTCTGTTTCTATCATGGGCGTGCCAAAGAGAGAGATAAAAGTTTACTGTGACCCTTACAAGCTTGATGCATACAATATTCCAATAGAATCTATCGCGAGCACTATAGGTACTGAAAATTTAAATATGCCTGCGGGTTCTATTGATATCGGCTCAAATAACTACTCTTTAAGAGTCCAAAAGGAATTTGGTTCTGCTCAAGAGATGGAAAATATTGTTGTTGGCAGTTATGGCGGCAGAACCGTTTATTTAAGGGATGTTGCAAAGGTTATTGATGGAATGGAGGAGCGTTCTCAGGAGAGTTATATCAATGGAAAGAAGGGAGGTATGATTATTATCCAGAAGCAGACCGGAGCAAACTCTGTAGACATTGCAAGACAGGTTGAGAAGATGCTTCCTCAGATAGAGAGTACCCTTCCCTCTGATGTTAAGCTGGGTGAGATTGTAAATACTTCTGACAACATTGTAAGAACTATCGGGAGTTTAAAGGAGACTATTTTCATCACTTTGATTTTGGTTATGCTTGTTGTGTTTGTCTTCTTGGGAAGATGGAGGGCCACTTTGATTATTGTAACTACGATTCCCGTCTCTTTGCTGGCCTCTATGGCGTATTTGTTTGCAACGGGTAATACATTGAATATCATATCAATGAGTTCACTGTCAATTGCAATCGGAATGGTGGTGGATGATGCGATAGTGGTGTTGGAGAATGTGACAACGCATATAGAACGGGGAAGTTCTCCAAAGCAGGCGGCAGTGTATGCTACCAATGAGGTCGCGCTTTCCGTTGTGGCTTCTACGCTTACTGTACTTGCCGTGTTCTTGCCTTTGACCATGATTAGCGGATTAAGCGGAATTATGTTCAGACAGCTTGGATGGATGGTCAGCATTATTATGGTGGTATCATTGTTATGCGCACTTGCTCTTACCCCAATGATGTGTTCTCAAATGTTGAGGCTTAAAAACAAAAAGACCAAAGTGCATGAAGTGTTGTTCACTCCTATTGATAAGGGACTCAATGCTTTAAATCGCGGTTATGCAAAACTTTTGGATTGGGCGGTTCACCACAGGAAGCAGGTGGTTTTCATAGCAACAGGAATTTTTATTGGCGTACTTGGCATATGCGGTCCGTTTATGAAAAGTGAATTTTTTCCGCAGCAAGATAATGCAAGAATTTCCGTTAAGGTAGAATTACCCGTCGGGACAAGACAAGAAATAACAAGAGACTTTGCGTTAAAACTTCAGCAAAGATTTGCAAAGCTGGAGCCTGAAATTGAGAAAAGCTCTGTGTCTGAAGGTACCGCAGACAGCGATAACCTGTTTGCCTCATTGCAGAGCAACGGTTCAAATATTATAAACTTTAATATACGTCTTTGCAGTGTTGAGAAGAGAAAGAGAGGATTGACGGAGCTTTCTGATATTTTACGAAACGAACTTGCCAGATATCCGCAAATACGTGAATCACAGGTAATTGCCGGAGGACAGCAAGGAGGAATAGGAGGACAGCAGGGTGTTGAGATTGATATTTACGGATATGATTTTAACGCTACGGATGCCGCTGCGCAAGAAGTTGTAAAACAGTTCAAATCATTCAAGGGGGTTCAGCAGGTTTTGGTCAGCAGGGATGCATATACTCCGGAGTACAGGGTAAATCTTGACAGAGAGAAAGTTGCAATTAACGGTTTAAATACCGCTACCGTTTCACAATATTTGAGAAACAGAATCAACGGAGCTACCGCCTCTGAATTTAGAGAGGAGGGAGACGAGTATGATATTAGAGTCAGGTATGCTCCCGAGTTCAGGCAATCTATAGAAGACATAGAGAACATTACGGTATACAATTCACAGGGCAAAGGAATAAAAATCAGAGAATTGGGTAAGGTAGAAGAAGCTATGACGCCCCCTACCATTGAGAGAAAGGACAGACAAAGATTTATTTCCGTTACTGCAGCGCTTCCAAAAGGAATGGCATCCAGCGATTTGCTAAACGGTATTCAACAAAAATTGGGCAAAGTGCATTTTCCTGCCGGAATATCTTGGCAGGTGGGCGGAACGTATGAGGATCAGAAAGATATGTACGCAGACTTGTTTACACTTTTGATTCTGATTGTTTTGCTGGTATTCATTGTAATGGCTGCGCAGTTTGAATCACTTACATATCCGTTTGTCATAATGATGGCAATTCCGTTTGCATTTGTAGGAGTTGTGATAGGGCTCGTGCTCAGCGGTACTCCAATGAGTGTCATGGCCATGATAGGAGTAATCATGTTGATTGGTATTGTTGTTAAAAACGGTATTGTGCTTGTGGACTACACTAACTTGCAGAGAGAGCGCGGAATGGGTATTACTCAGGCGGTTGTAACGGCGGGACATTCCAGATTAAGACCCGTTCTTATGACAACATTAACAACAGTGCTTGGTATGATACCTCTTGCCATAGGAACCGGAGAGGGTTCAGAGATGTGGCGAGGTATGGGACTTACGGTAGCATGGGGCCTAAGTGTTTCCACCGTAATTACCTTGGTATTAGTCCCGACAGTTTATGCAATCTTTGCCGGCAATGGAATTAAACACCAAAGGAAAAAGGATAAAAAACGTATTAAGGCGTTAGAAATTGCAGCGGCAGCAATTACGGTTTCTGAAAAATCTTAGAAAATCAAAATTTGATAATTACATGAAAGCAATATTTACAACGTTTAATGAGGCCCATTATGATACAATCCTTGCAATATTGGAAAAGACTAATATAAAAGGATTTACAAACTGGGAGCAAGTCCGCGGACGCGGCAGCATAAACGGAGAACCGCACTACGGAAGTCATGCATGGCCAACTATGAACTCCTCAATTTTAATCTTTGCTCCAGATGCTGATGTGGCGGATTTAAGAAAACGGCTTCTTGATTTGGATTCACAATTTCCAGCGCTTGGATTGCGTGTCTTTACCTGGACAGTGGATGAATAGCGGCAACGGAAAATTTCTGATGGAAAAATAACAATCGGAAAGTTATCAATGTAATAAAAAGAGAGAAGCATGTTTGTGGCTCGTCCTAAAATTTGTTTACAGATTAAATAGAGTTTTGAGTGCTAAATCCTGATGTCTGGATATTAGTCCTAGCATCGGTTGTCAAAGATGTAATAATAATATCATCTGATTTTTGACTTTGCTTGTTTTTGTAGTAGTTTTTCCACTTTTTTACTTGCTCTTTTGTCATTGAGCCATTCCATATTAAGGATGCCGTTGACGCGCTTGGCCACGGCGTTTTCTCCATCTTTTTTCTTATGTCAATATGCAGCTCCTCCTCTGCGGTCTCGATCATTGTGCTGAGTGCGAAATTCTTCAGTCTCTATCGGTCCAGTTCCGACTTGAGTGCTTTCAGCTGGCATCCACGCTCTTCAATGCTGGAGTGACTGGCGGTTTTCTTTGGCTCTTTCTTCACCTCGGAATTGATTTTGGGCCATTCTAAAGGACATGGTGTAATTGAATAATCCTAAATAAGTTTTACATTTAACATGATTTTTTGTCAACCTATTTTAGGACAAATCATTGTTTTGTAGCGCATTGCTTTGCATGCGAGCATAGTAAGCATGCAAGCTTAGGTGCACTCGTGCTGAAATGCTTATAAATCATAACTATCTGATCTGGGGTACTCTGGGATTGCACTGCGTATCAGGCAGTTGTAAAACTTCGCTTTTAAAAAATAGACATCTTATGTAACACGCATATTATCAACGTCTCCTAAGAGTACACTTGATGCAGCCGCTTCTTCATCTTACATTTTCATCTTACATTTTCATCTCATCTCTTCATCTCATCTCTTCATCTCGCTTTTTAATATACGCCTACCTATTTTATATTACTGTCTCCATTCCACTTATTCCATCCATTATATTTCAGGCCATAGGATTTCTTAAATTTCTTTTTGGATTTGTCCCTTCTCAAATCTTCTCTCAAGTCTGCATTTAGTTCAGCTATAGATTTGTAGTACTCTTTAACAAAGCTACAATCTACATTGATTAGATCTGATATTTTTGTTTTACGCTTAGTGTAAAATAGGTATGAACTATACTTATAACCACCTGGAGTTTTACTCAAACCTTCTTTCACCGGATTATTCAAAATGTACCAAAGATTCTCTGCCTGAAATTCCTTGGATATTTTCTCAACTATTTTTGGCGCTTCAAAAAGTGCGGAATATTCCTTATGCGAATTAACGTAAAACCCTGTATATCCGTTTGCTAATACATTAATTAATGATTTAATATCACAGTTCTTAATCTGCAAATGTACATGATTGGTCATTAGCACAAATCCATAGAGCGATGCCTTAAATTCCTCCAGTCTTTTGTTAAGCAAAAATAAAAATTTCCTATAATCTGCATCTTTTAAAAACAGAGGTTTACCATCCCTCCCTCTAAGCATCACATGATAAACCTTTTCATCCTGCCCTATAATTGTGGCATCTCTCGCATCTTGATTTTGCGGCGCAATGCAATGTCTTTCTTTCTCTCGACAATTTATTGTTACCCTCCTCGCCATTCCTAGTTTGCATAAATATTGTTTGCAATATAGATGCTAAAATTTTAAATATCAGGCACAATCGTATAAAAATCTTTTGTCCGCTAATAATTTGAACAAATAACAAATAGCCCAAAATCTACAATCATCAAATCCAATAAAAACCGCTGAAACATTTAGTATGACAGGACGGTATACTCATACATAATCGTCAAATGCAAATAAAAATGCAGAAATTTTTAGAAGAAAAAGACATTGCACTTATGCAAAATCGTCAATTCCAATCCAAATCGTAAAAACTGTTTGGAAAAGTGAACTTTTAAAGAGTATGAGGATTTGTTATTTCGGCTGGAGCATCTCAATCCAGTAATCATACGAGTCATGGATAAAATACAATCCCATGGCCTCTTTCTCGTAGCAGAGGCAACCCATAGCGCGATGATATTCGCGCGTCTTTTTATAGTCTCCGGGAACACGAACGCAAATGTGAGTTTCATTTTTCCCAAGCTTGTAAGGTTTATTTGCATGTGTGCGTAACCACGTGAGTTCCAATCGGGAACTGCTGGTATTTTCTCTTTTTCCTTTTTGTTCAATCACATTCCATACATTATCCTCATTTCCTTTCTCACACTTACTTTCATTACCTTTATTACCCTCATTTCCTTTCTCACACTTACTTTCATTACCTTTATTACCCTCATTTCCTTTCTCACACTTACTTTCATTACCTTTATTACCCTCATTTCCTTTCTCACACTTACTTTCATTACCTTTATCATCCTCATTACTTTTGTTGCACTCACCAAGATATACAATTATGAAGGAACCGTCTGGAGCTTCAATGCGATATGCAACTTCTTTAAGGCCAAGAGCCTTATCATATAATTCAATGTTTCGTTCTAAATTTGAGGTGTCTATGTTCATTTGATCACAGTGTGTAGTATTTTTTGTGATTTGTGAGTGTTCCATTGCGTGATAATTTTTAGCGCGATTTAATAAAAATAACTGAAAGGAAAACGATATGATATGTATTAGAGGAGGCTATCAAGGATCATATGAGGTGTACCCTTAGGGGATGCTGATATTCTGTGTGTTACATAAGATATCGCTTTTTTTAAAGCGATGTTTTGCAAATGCCTGATACGCAGTATCACCCCAGAGTACCCCAGATCAGATAGTTACGTTCCGTTGACGTTGCAGCGCGTGCGCCTGCATCCTTGGGAAAACGTTGCTTTGTTAAGTTTTTCCAAGGATGAAAAAAGAAACCATGAAGGAATTCCGGCTGTCCTAGAATCTTAAATCTGAAAACTTTTTGCGGCCGGAGAAAAATTTGCGGATTATGCTGTGAGGATATACCCCGTTTACGCAATAGATTGAACGGAAAGATTTTCCCGTGGGACCACGGAGCCCGTCTAAGCGAGGAGAAGGTTTAATTGTGTTTTTTATCTTCCCGTACTCTTTGTGCGCATTCCATACTGCGCGGCAATAGGAAAACTTCCCCTGAAAGATGTATGCAACTGCAGAAAGTCCGTCCAGGAATTTACGGATGAATAATCTGGAGCCGCGTATGCTGAATAATTTAAAAGTGCGCCCAAATAATTTTATCCCGCCTCTCGGCTGTGGTAAATTTTTCCGCAACATCAACAAATTGTTGCGATAGTTTAGATAGAGTTTGCGCGGCGAATTGTTAGGCAGGGTGCCGCCTCCCAAATGATACACATAGCTTTCCGGTACAGCCCAAATCTGGCTTCCCATCAGTGCCGCTCTCCAGCAAAAATCTATTTCTTCCATGTGTGCAAAAAAGCTCTCGTCCAAACCTCCCAACCTATGATAAAGTGTGCTGCGTACCATCATGCAAGCCCCTGATGCCCAGAATATTTTGCGCGGGTCATCATACTGTCCGTTATCTTCTTCTAAGCTTGAAAGAATTCGCCCGCGGCAGAACGGGAATCCCCATTTGTCAATGAAACCTCCCGCAGCCCCTGCATACTCAAAGATTTCTTTTGCTTCCGCGGAGTTATGCTTTTCAGCAATTTCCAGGTGCCTTGTGAGGGATAGCATTTTTGGCTGGCACACTCCCGCCTCTTTATGGGCTTCCATAAAATTAAACAACGGATTCAGCCAACCGTCGGGAGTTAAAATATCTGAATTTAGAAGAACGTAGTAATCTGCGTAAATTTGTTTGAAAGCCCTGTTGTAGCCTCCCGGAAATCCCCAGTTTTTTCCAAGGGAAATATATCCAACTCCGCCAATGGTTCTGACAAATTCTTCAGAGCCATCCGTTGAACCGTTGTCTGCGACAATCACAGAAACTACATATCCTTTTGATTCTTTTACGCTTAATAAAAGTGGCGGCAAGTACTTTTGTAAGAAGGACTTGCCGTTCCAATTTAATATTACTACGGCAACTTTTTTCATTTATGCCGCCTTTGTTACTTTGCGTCTCCTGTGGTTCTTTCCAGCCACTTGACCATTCCAAACATTACACTCATAGAAAGCAAGCAAAGTATTAGGAATACACCCCAGCAGTAGCCAAGTCCAAGATGGTTGTACATTCTTGGTCCAATCCACAAGAACAAGTTACCAACCGCGGTTGCACCCAGCCAAAGTCCTTGGCAAATACCCTGAAGATTTTTAGGGGCAACTTTGGAAACAAAGCTTAGTCCAAGAGGCGATATGAATAATTCCGCTACGGTTAAGAAGAAATATGTAACAATCAAAACCCAGGGACCGGCCTTCATTGATTCTTGCGCTGCAACTCCCATGTCTCTGAAAACTGTTGCTGACGGATAGCCGTGACTGAAAGAAATAATGGACAGGAATAGATATGCCATGCCGGCTATGCCCATTCCTATTGCAATTTTTCTTGGGGTGGATATGCTCCTGTTTTTCTTTGCCAAGTGCCCAAATAACAACATGATAAGCGGTGTAAGGGCAATTACAAAAAATGGATTTACGGCCTGCCAGATTTCCGGAGCAATGGTACTGGTATTAACAAAGTCTCTTGCAAACAGAGACAGAGATGCTCCGTTCTGATGGAATGAGAACCAGAAGAAAATTACAATTCCAAGAACTGCAAACAAAGCATACATTCTTTGTTTGATTTCTTTTGCCATTGCTGCTTTCTCCTCTGCTGTATATGTTGTAGTAACCTTAGTCTCTTTTTTAGCAGGATTAGGAAATGTTTTCTTTGTGGCAATAAATATTATCAGTGAAATCATCATTGCAACAACGGAGGCAATAAAAGAGTAGTGGACACCGGTGTTGAATACATCTAGATAATGTGTACAAAATGCTGAAATATTGTCAGTTGCAGCACCTCCCACATTTACCGTGTTTATCAACTGATGAAGATTATCCAGCTTTTCTCCCGCCATTTGAGAACCTTCGTTTATGTACTGGTGGCAAAGCGCAGGGAGCTGGGAATTATAAACAAGTCCGTTGACTTTCAGCCACCAACTTCTTAGAAGCGGAGCAATGAAAGGAGCTACAAGCCCGCCAATGTTAATGAATACATAGAAAATTTGGAATCCGGGATCTCTCTGAGCTTTTGCTTTTTTCAAAGCTTCAGGACCTTTTTTTGCAGCCTCCTCTTCAAAGTTGTCATACATCTGACCTACGATTGCCTGCAAATTTCCCTTGAAAAGTCCGTTGCCAAAGGCAATCAAAAATAGGGCAAAGCATGTGCCGGTCAGAAGAATTGCGGTATTGGTTGGAGTCGCCATAATCGGCACAGAAAGAAGAACATATCCGGATGCCATTATAACGAGACCGGTCATAATAGTTCCCTTGTAATTTTGTTTACGGTCTGCAATAAGACCTCCGACAAGAGACATAACGTAAATACCGGCGTAAAAAATTGAATAGATGAGTCCGCCGTTCTCATCGCTCAATCCGAATTTTGAACATAAGAACAGTGTTAGCACTGCGTTCATGATATAATAGCCGAAGCGTTCTCCCATGTTGCTTAGCGCAGCTGCTAAAAGGCCCTTTGGATGATTTTTAAACATATATTATCGTTTTTAGTTTTTGCTACACAAAGATATTAAAATATCGGAAGAGCCATTAATCATTTACAAAATAATGTGTTATATTTGTTGCAATAAGGTTCTTAAAAGTTGACATGGCAAAGTTTCTTGCAGAAATAAGATACATTCTATTATATCTGATATCTCTTCTTCCACTAAGAGTTCACTATTTTTTCTCGGACATTGTATCTTTTATTTTGGAGCACATCGTGCGTTATAGGTTCAATACCATTACCGTAAACCTTGCTCGCAGTTTTCCTGAACTCAAGTACAAAGAAATTCGCGAGATTGTTCATAGATATTATCGTTTTATGAGCGATGTCCTTTTTGAAAATATCTGGAATTTAGCTCATTCAGATGCAGCGGTTTGCAAAGTTTCCGCGGCGGAAAATCCCGAGCTTGTAGATTCGCTTTTAGCAAAGAAGAACAAAGTTTTAATTGTGATGGGGCATCTTGGAAACTGGGAACTTGTCAGCGGGATGTGCGGCCTTAATTCTCATAGAACTCCCGACAGTTTTTCCTCTTATCCAATGTATATGGTTTACAAAAGAGCAAAGAGTAAAATTTCAGATATTGTTTTTCGTAAAATCAGAATGCATGAATATGATAAGTTTCAGTCAAAAGGAGAGGTGCTAGAATCACATCAGGTGATAAGAAGAATTTTAGGAGACAGAGAAGAAAAAGCCACCTTCATAATGATAGCAGATCAGAACGCGCTTGGAGATAATAATCTGGTTGTTAATTTTTTGAACCAACCAACCGAGATGCTGCGAGGCCCTGAATTTGTGGCTGTTAAAACAGGAATGGCTGTTGTATATTTGGGCATGAACAGAGTTTCACGCGGGAAATATTCTATAAGATTTACAACTATTACGCCGGACGGTTCAAAAGAAAAATCCGGTTTCATTACCAAAAAATATGCGGAGCTTTTGGAGAGAGATATTCGTAATAATAAAGTCATTTGGCTGTGGAGTCATCGGCGCTGGAAAAAAACTGTTGCCGCCGGTTTGTAAAAAATCAAGTCATGTTTTTTATCCGACGTATAATTTTTGCGCGGCAAGTAAATTAAATCTGAAATAGTTATACAACTTGAAAAAATAATTATTATAATTGTATTGTAATTAATCAGTCACAATTTTGAAGATAGAAATTGTAGATAAGAAGTTGCGGAATATAAAAAAACTGGTTTTGCTTTTTGCAGCCTTTTCATCTTTTACAACCGCGCAAGCACAAGTCCTAAGGGACGGAGATCCTGTACCGCAGGGTGCGGTAATTTACTCTCTTCCAGAAACATCCATCAATATTTCAGTTACGGCGTCTCACATTTCTTTTGCAGCCGGACCATTTGCATCTTACTCAAAAAAATATTTGGGGATTGATGCGAATAAAAATAATTCTGAAAATTTTTCAATTATAAAAGCGGAACTTTCTCCAAGCGTTGAGGCTGACCCTTCCGCAAGTGTTGCGGTAAATATTGGCAATTCTAAAACTGCCGGAGCAAATTTTTTAACATTTTGTTCGCAGGGTTTGATAGTTGCTCCAGGATATTTTTCATCCGGTTCCATGCCTTTCACTTTTCCTTCAGAAATTTCTTCTTCATGGTCAGACAACATACAGGCAGTTTCCAATTTGCAGAGAGATACTGCAAAACTGTATAAGAGCGTGAAGAATGCAAATGGAGAAATTGTAAAGGTGGCAGTGCCTCAGACTCAGATAGTTGAGAAGACGGCAGAACAAAAGGCGGCTGAAACGGCGGAGCTGATATTCAAGCTAAGGCAGAAGAGAGTAGATATCCTTACAGGAGAGACGGACGCAAATTACAGCGGCGCTGCTCTTGGCGATGCCCTAAAAGAGATAGACAAATTGGAGAAGAATTACACGTCTTTGTTTACCGGCTGTGAGGTCGAAAATATTCAGAGAGCAAGTTTTGATGTTGTGCCAAAAGCAAAGAATGCAAAACAAACTTACGTTGCATTTAGAATATCAGATGCGCAGGGTCTTCTTCCGGCTGATAATATGAGCGGCCGTCCTGTTTATTTGGAACTTTCCGTTTTGGATCAGAAGATAGAGGCAGAAGATTTGAATGAAGCCGCTGCTGCATCAAAGGGTAAAGTTGCCTATAGAACTCCGGTTATTGTTATGGCAAAACTAATTGACGGACAGAAAGTTCTGGCACAGCGTAGAATTCCGGTTTACCAGTTTGGAAAGATTTTGTACTTCCCTCTGGAAGTTGCGACAGGAAAATAATCTGTCGGGAAAAAGAAAATTATAATCAAAAAATAAAGACTTATTTATTATGAAAACAATATTAGACTTAGAGCCAAAAGAAGTTTGGTCTATATTTCATGAACTAAACCAAGTACCCCGCCCTTCTAAAAAAGAGAGCAAGGCTGTTGAGTTTGCATATAATTATGGAAAGAAACTTGGACTGGAAACATTCAAGGACAAAATCGGAAATGTTATCATCCGCAAGCCGGCAACAAAGGGTATGGAAAATAGAGCCGGTCTCATTATGCAGGCACACTTGGATATGGTTCCTCAGAAGAATCCAGATGTTAAACATAATTTTGAAACAGATCCAATTAAGACTAGAGTTGTTGGAGACCTTCTTTACGCAACAGGTACAACTCTTGGAGCAGATGACGGACTTGGCGTTGCTTCAGCGCTTGCAGTTTTAGCTTCTAAGACACTGAAACACGGCCCTCTAGAGGCTTTGTTCACAGTAGACGAGGAGACTGGAATGACAGGAGCAAGAGCTTTAAAATCCGGACTTCTTAAAGGTGATATCCTTATCAATCTTGATTCAGAAACAGAAGGTGAACTTTATGTAGGATGTGCCGGCGGATTAGACGGTACTGCTACTTTTAAGTTCACGACAGAAAAAGTTCCGGCCGGTTATGCTTACAAGAAGATTGTTGTAAGCGGCTTAATTGGCGGACACTCTGGAATGGATATTATTCTTTACAGAGCTAATGCTAATAAAATTCTTGCAAGAATCCTTCTTCCTCTTCTCAAAGACATGGGAGTTCGCCTTGTAGAAATTAACGGCGGAAGTATAAGAAATGCTATTCCAAGGGATGCTTATGCGGTAGTTGCTATTCCTTCAAAGTTTGCGAGAAAGGCAGCCTCTCATGTGAGCAAAGTATTCAAAGAGACAAAGGTTGAGTATCAGTACACCGATAAGGACCTCAAGATTTCTACAGTTAATGTAAAGGAGAAGAATCCTGCAATAAAGAGGGATGTTGCCCTTAATGTTGTAAGAGCTATATATTCTTGTCCTAATGGAGTTTACAGAATGTGTGATACTGTCCCTAATTTTGTTGAGACATCCAACAACATGGCAATCGTACAGCAAGAAAAGCATACTATTCTTGTTCACTCTCTCATGAGAAGTTCTATTGATAGTGAGAAGTTTGATCTTGCTGAGGATATGAGAGCGGTGTTTGAACTTGCCGGAGCAAAGTTTGAGTGTAGCGGTGCATATTCTGGATGGCAGTTAGATATGAATTCACCTATATTAAAGGAGGCAAAAGAAATTTACAAGAAACAGTTTGGAAAGGAGGCAAAGGTTGTTGCCATTCATGCAGGACTTGAGTGCGGTATTCTTGGACAGGCATATCCAAAGTGGGATATGATTTCATTCGGACCTACAATTTTTTCTCCTCACTCACCTGATGAGAGAGTTAACATAGAGAGTGTTGGAAAATTGTGGAAGTATTTGTGCGCTCTTGTGGAGAATGCGCCCGTTAAAAAATAAGGCACTAACATTTTAAAACAATTTTATATTATGGTAACAAAAAAAGCAACGGCTAAAAAAGCCACAAAGAAGGTAGCTAAGAAAGCTGCTCCTAGGAAAACGGTAAAGAAAGCTGCTCCTAAGAAGGCCGCTAAGAAACCTGCTGTAAAGAAGGTTGTTAAGAAGGCTGCTCCTAAGAAGGCCGCTCCTAAGAAAAAGGTAGCTGTTAAGAAACCTGCTGCAAAGAAGGTTGTTAAAAAAGCTGCCCCTAAGAAGAAAGTAGCTGCTAAAGCTATGCCTGCAAAAGCTGCTAAGAAAGTTGTAGCAAAGAAGGCTGCCCCTAAGAAAGCTGCTCCTAAGAAGGCTGCTAAGAAACCTGCTGTAAAGAAGGTTGTTAAGAAGGCTGCTCCTAAGAAAAAGGTAGCTGTTAAGAAACCTGCTGCAAAGAAGGTTGTTAAGGCTGCTCCTAAAAAGAAAGTAGCTGCTAAGAAATAAGCAGACCTGTACGTCAAAAAAAGCCGCTCAATCTGAGCGGCTTTTTTTATAAATAACTTGTCGAGATACTTATTTGGCAACTGATTCTGCTGCAGGAGCTGCAGCCTCTTTAGTGTAGTTTTCTTGAGTTCCGTCAATTGCCAGCACAAGCTGACCGTTAACCTCAGAAATTGTTGCATTTTCCGTGGTGTCAAATTGAACACCGTTTCCGATGCTTTTTACATGAAGGATAAGTTTATCTGCCGGTCCCGCAAGCTCCCACTTTGAATATTCAAGCGTGGCCATATTGATGGATTTTGCAGTACCGCCAACCATGATCTCAACTCCCTCTTTAAGAGAATCCGGCATGCCGGCAGCAACGTGAGTCCAGGAACCTATAGCTTTTGCATATGTGGGGTCGCATGCAACTTTTGTAGCCTTGATGACAGGTTTTACTTTGCCAACGTAGTCAACAACAACGGGAGAACCCTCAATCATACCGTTGGCGTCATTAAGATCCGCCTTAGCAATTATAAATGTCTGGGTAGAATCGCCTAAAAGAGCTTTTACAACTAGGGTATCGTTGCCGGATTTTACAACCCAACCCGTATACTCTCCGGGAGTAGTGTTCTTGCAAGATACACAAGCAATAACGGCTACCGCTAACACGGTTAAAAACTTCCTCATAACAATTATAAAAGATTTAATAACTATTTCTCTCCGGCGCTTTCCTCTTTCTTATCCGTCTTCTTCTCTTTCTTTTCTTTCTTCTCTGCCTTTACCTCTCCTTCTGCAGCAGTCGGTTTCTCACTTTTTGCACCCTCTTCTGCTTTGATCTCTTTCACTTTCTTCTCTTTCTTGACCTTAGCAGGAGCGGCTTCTTTTACAACTTCAGTTACCTTACCCTCTTCATCTACAACCTCTATTTTGACAGAAGCGTAAACATTTTTGTAAACATCAATTTTTGCATCATAAACTCCAATTTCTGTAAGTTTATCTGCATCTTTGATTTCAATTTTTCTTCTGTCAATCTCAAATCCCTGTTTTGCAAGAGCATCTGCAACTTGAATGTTGTTTACGGAACCGTAAATCTTTCCTATTGCGCTAACCTTTGTAGGTATTGTAACTTTCACAACATTAAGTTTCTCTGCAAGAGCGGTAGCATCAGCAACAAGCTTAGCTTCTTTGTGTGCTCTTTGTCTGGTGTTCTCTGCAAGAACTTTTTTTGCAGATTCAGTGGCTGCAATAGCAAGACCGTTAGGAATCAGATAGTTATTAGCATATCCGTTCTTTACTTTTACAAGATCGTCTTTATGTCCTACTCTGCGGATGTCTTCTTTTAATATTACTTCCATCTTCTCTCCTCCTTATTATTTCAACAAGTCTGTTACGTAAGGCAGCAGGGCAAGGTGACGAGCACGCTTGACAGCCTGAGCCACTTTCTTCTGAAATTTCAAAGAAGTTCCGGTTAAACGGCGGGGAAGAATTTTTCCCTGCTCATTAAGGAATCTCTTTAAAAATTCAGCGTCTTTATAGTCGACGTATTTTATGCCAGCTTTCTTAAAGCGGCAATATTTTTTCTTTTTAACCTCTACAGTAACCGGATTTAAATAACGGATATCTGCATTCACTTCTACTTTGTTTGCCATAATTATATCCTCCCAAATTACTCTTTATTAGCAGTTTCTTCTTTAGCTGCAAATTTCTCCGCCTTTTGTGTTTCATTCTTCTTGGCGGCTCTGTTAGCTCTTCTTCTTTCCGCATAAGCAACGGCGTACTTGTCCATTGCAAATGTCAGAAATCTGATGATTCTCTCATCACGACGATACTGAGTCTCTAATGTTTCTACAAAAGCAGGCTCTGCTTTAAACTCAATCAGGTGATAAAAACCTGAAGTCTTTTTCTGGATAGGATAAGCTAATTTCTTTAGCCCCCAATCCTCTTCATATACAACTTCGCCCTTGTTCTCCTCAATTAGGGAAACATACTTGGACACCGTTTCCTTCATCTGAGGTTCAGACAAAACGGGAGTTGCAATGAAAACGGTTTCATAACTCTTTAACATTTTGTGTTAATTTTTTTTGTTAATAAATACTGTTACTGTACGGCACATAGGTAAAAATACTCATGAAACAGTACAGCCCGCTTAGGAGAAATTTGCATATTTCTAAAAGCGAGCCGCAAAGATAATTATTTATTGTGAAAATGCAATTTTTCTATAAGTAATCTGCTATAAATCTACATTTTCTATGCGCACTAACTTGTTACCACGCGTAAAACGGGATGCCTATTCAATGGCAAATCTGAACGTAACTGTTACAGAAACCGTGGTTTTATCCATCTGTAGCGTGGTTTCCTCCTCCGGTTCTGCGTTATCAACGGCCATTGCTTTGCTCATGAGAGCTATGTTTGAATATGCCCTTTGATATGAATTATATGTCTGTGCGTAGATGACTTTTCCAACCTTTCCGCCAACAGTTTCAATCATCGTTGTTGCATTCTCCTTGGATTTTTTTGCCGCTTCCGCATAAAGTTCATTTTTTGTTTTTTCTTGCAGAGTCTGTGATACCTGAGCCTTCTGAAGGTTAACATCAGAAATGCCGGCATCATTCAAGGCTTGGAATGCTTTTCCAAGTTCAGTGGCATCTTTAACCTTTAAAGTATATGATTTAGAGGCTAATACAGTATTCTTCCCAAGAAAATATTTTTGCAAATCACTGTTCATGTCATCAATGGTCAGATTTTTTTCAACATCAATTCCAACTTCCTTTAGTGCTGAAATCATTTTTTTCTCCTGCTGTTCAACAGTTATCCTGCCTTTTGAATCCTTCTCATTAATAGTTATGCTCATGTAAATTTCATCCGGCGTGATTTCTCTCTCGCATCTTGTCTGAACCTCAACATAATTTTGCTTGCTATTTTCCTGCGCGTAACTCTTTGTTCCGCTTGCCAGTAACGCGGTACATGCCGCAGCCGCAGTTAGTGAAATTAAACAAATTTTCTTCATATTATATTAATTTAATGATAGTTATTTATAAAATATTTTGTTTTTCTTCTTTTAGTGCTATTTTTGTGAAAAGGTTGTATCAAAATTAAGACCATATTTCAAATAAACTCGTTAAAAACAGCAAACACATTTATAAATTAAACCAATATGAGAAAATTATGTACACTGTTGCTCGCTATCTGCATTGCAACAGTTTCTTTTGGACAGAACATGTTGCTCAATCCACAAGATCCGATTAAGCTTGACAGTCTTGTCAAGATAGGCCATCTGGATAATGGACTTACTTACGTTATAAGGCATAATGCCAACCCTGAACACAGGGCGGAATTTTATATTGCCACCAATGTGGGCGCCATTAATGAGACCCCTGCACAAAGAGGACTTGCTCATTTTCTGGAGCACATGTGCTTTAACGGAAACAAAGATTTCCCCGGCAACACCATGATGTCCTATTTGGAGAAGAAGGGACTGATTTTTGGAGCCAACATCAATGCCATGACAGGCGTTGAACAAACTATTTATATTTTACAGACAATCCCGACAGACAGTAAGGCAATGATTGACACTGCGTTGGTAATTCTTCAAAACGATGCCCATTTTGTAAAAAATGATCCTTCTGAGATTGAGAAAGAAAGAGGTGTAATAGTAGAAGAGTGGCGCAGCGGAAATTCTGCATCAAGGCGTCAGTCAGAAGAGCAAAGAAAGATTTTGTTTAAAGGGACAAATTACGCCGACTGCAATATCATTGGTGATGACAAATGCATATTAGGTTTTGATCCAAAAGAGCTTGTGTCTTTTTATCAAACATGGTATTATCCTGCTAATCAGGCGATTATTGTAGTAGGTGATGTTGATGTAAATTATGTAGAGAATAAAATCAAGGAATTATTTAGTGTTATTCCAAAGAAGGAAAATCCTCCTGTAAAAGAGACAGTCAAAGTTCCTGATAATACAGAACCGCTTGTTAATGTTTTCTCTGACCCTGAAACCGGTTCAACCAGTGTTAATATTGTAATAAAACAAGAACCTATTCCAAGCCAATACAAGCCGCTAGGTTTGTATCAGGTTATTAGTCTTAGTAAAGATCTTATGAGCAGCATGTTAAGAGAAAGATTCTCCGATGCCGCAAAAGAACCGGGCTCTGTTTTCTCAGATGCAGGTGCCGCCTATGTGCAACTTGCAACCATAATGGATGGTTTGATTTTCTATGCAATGCCAAAAGATGACAAGGGCTTGGCTACCGTAAAAGAGCTGGTAAAGCTTATGCGTCAGGCAGGTCAGTTCGGTTTTACTCAAGAAGAGTTGGATCGTGCAAAGGCAAATATACTAAGAAGCTATCAATCTGCTGCGGATAAAGCCGCAACAAGAACAAACGGCCAGCTTGCAATGCAATATGTTAATTACTTTTTGGAGCAAGAGCCGTACGTAGATCCTGTATACATGAACGAGGTTGTAAAGCAATACATTCCTCAGATTACCTTGCAGCAACTTAACATGATGATAAAGGGCCTGGTAAGCAAGGAGAACAATGTTGTTCTTTATGCTTGTCCCAAGAAAGACGGTGTTAATATCCCGACAGATGCAGAAGTTCTTGCCTCATACAATGATGGCTATGCAGCTGAATTAAAGCCTGTTGCAGCAAATGCAGTTAATGAGCCTCTTATTGATGTTGCTGCAGTTAAGGGCGGAAAAGTGAAAAAGGAGGAGTCCGGATTTGCCGGTTCAAAGACTTGGATATTGAGCAATGGTGTTAAGGTGCATCTATATCCTACAGATATTCAAAAAGATAAGATATCATTCAAACTAGAGCAGAAGGGTGGTATGTCAATATTGCCAATAGATGTCCTTCCAAACTTTGAAGAGAATGTTCAGGCTTTTTATCAGCAAAATGCCGGAGTTTCCAAGTTTAGCCAGAGCAAGCTGGATAAAATACTTGCCGGCAAAGACGTATCTGTCGCGAATACTGTAGGTCCTTTAACTAGCGGAATTTTAGGTGGTGGTTCCTCAAAAGATTTGGAGACTATGATGCAGTTGGTATACCTGTATTACACTCAGCCGAGATGTGATGCTGCCGAGTTTGAAACATCCATGTCTCAGATGAAATCAATTGCCTCAAATTTAGGCAGTAACCCCGATTTCCGTTTCTCTGAGGAGAATGAAAAAGTTGCAAACAATAATAGTCCAAGGCACTTCTTCTTTGGAAGTGACTTGCTTGGCAAGGTTAGCGCTGCAGGAATTAAGAAAGGTTTGGATATGCTATTTGGAGATGCAGCCGGAAGTGAGGTATACATAGGAGGTGACTTTAAGCCAGAGGAAATTAAGCCATTTGTTGAGAAGTATTTAGGTGCTCTTCCCGTAAAATCAAAGGCTGCCCGCAATTACGTAAACCATAAGATGTTTATGGCTCCTGGAATGCGTGAAGATGTATTTGATTTTGATATGAAGAACCCCCAGACCTCTGCCGCTATCTACTATACAGGACCTATGCAGAACACAAAAGATAATACAATCCAGTTGAGAGCAATGAGTTACATCTTAGAGATGAGATATATAGAAAGCTTAAGAGAAGAGAATGGCGGCACATACAGTCCTTCTGTTGATGGTTATATTTCATTCGGTCCTAATGAGCGTTACAATTTCAATGTTACATTCCAGACTCAGTATGAAAAGTCAAAAGATTTGATTGAAAAAGTGCATAAAGGCATAGAAAATTTAGCCGCCAATGGTCCTACAGATGAGGAACTTACAAAAACAATTGAAAGTTTTAAGAAAAATATTCCGGAAAAAAAGAAGCGAATTTCATACTTTATGAATCTTATAGAGGAGTATTACTCTTGGGGCAAGGATATGAGTGATTCAGACGCGCTGATTAACAAAAACGTAACAAAGGAGACGGTACAGAAAATGGCGCAACTGCTTGTAAACAACAAGAATAGAACGGAGATAGTTATGAACCCAAAAGTGAAATAGGTCATTTTCAGGCAGAGATAAGAATTTGTTTTGCGTTTGAAAAAAATAATTCTATCTTTGCCATGCTGGGGTGTCCGCTGTTTTTTACATAAAGCGATATCTTTTAGTTAGTTAGATTTTACATAGAAACTATTTATAAACTAAATTTTTTTAAAATGAACTTTAAGAAATTATTTTTGACAGTTGCAGTTTGCGCTTTCGCAGTTTCTTCTGTTACTGCTCAGTCGGTAAAAGGAACTGAAGCTCAGACTAAGAGGGGCCCCTATGAGACCAATCGTTTGTTCGATAACGTCTTTTTAGGTGTTGCCGGTGGTGTTAACTACTATCAGGGCGAGGAGGATTGCAATCTTAGCTTCACTAAGAGAATGGCTCCAGCTTTGAATGTTTATTTAGGCAAATGGGTAACCCCATGCGTTGGTTTAAGATTATCTTATAACGGTCTTTCTCAGAAAGGCTGGACATCTTCTAAGAGTAGCGTTTATGCAGATGGTAATTCTGATAACGGCTATACTCAGAAATTTAACACATGGTATGTTCACGGTGATTTAATGTGGAACATTTCCAATGCCATCAGCGGATATCGTTCAGACAGACTTTGGGATATCGCTCCTTATGTAGGTGGTGGTGTTGCTCACGCAGCTGCTAAGCATGCTGATAACGGCTCTCATCACGGCAACTATAAACTAGCTGCTACAGCAGGTATTTACAGTATGTTCCGCGTAGCTAAAGGTTTGGACGTCACTCTAGATCTTAGCCAGACTTATGTTAACCAGGCATTTGACGGTGAGTCTGCTATGTCTCGTCAGGAATATATTGGAACTGCTACTGTAGGTCTTGCATATCAGTTCAGAGTAAGAGATTTCTCTCGCGCTCATGCAGCAACTGATTTGACTCCTTATAACAATAAGATTAAAGATCTTAACGATGCTCTTGCAGCAGCTAACGCTAAGAATTCTCAGCTTCAGAAAGATTTGAACGATGCTAACAATCGTCCTGTAAAGGAGGTTGTTGTTAACGGAACAGATACAAAGTCAGCTACTCCGGTTGCTTTGTTCTTCCCTCTTGGCAAGTCAACTCTTGATGAGACTCAGCTAATGAATCTTGATTTCTATGTAAAGAACGCTATGAAAGTTGATTCTAATCATACATTCACAGTTACAGGAAGCGCAGACAGCGCAACCGGTTCTAAGAAGATCAATGATAAGCTAGGCGTTGACAGGATGAATAAGGTTTATGATATACTTGTTAACAAGTATGGCATAAGCAAGGATAAACTTGTTAAGCAGTCTATCGGTGGAACTGATAAATATAGCTCTAAGTCAAACAGACTTAATCGCTGCGTCGTTATAGATTAACTATATTAAACTTATACTTTAATAAAAAAAGCCGCTTGTATAAAGCGGCTTTTTTTTGTGTCTGTTTGTCTATTCTTTTGTTCTAAAACCCTAAGAGTCAATTTGGCGGCTAAATTTTTGTATATATTTGTTATACTATATTGCTAAGTCAAAGGTACTGTATGGATTCACCACTAAATAATATAGACGGCAGGATGAAAATTACAAGGGTTGTCGTAAATCCCGGGTATGAGATATTTTCAGATTTTATTAGGAACGTCTGGAAGCATGATTATACTCCCGACAGGGTTTATCGCAACTATAGGAACATTGTTGAGAAGGTTACCGTTAACGGAGTGCAACTTGTGGTAAAAAAGTTTAAGAAACCCACAGAATTTAACAGAGTGGTTTATACTTTTCTTCGTCCGTCAAAAGCAAAACGCTCTTATGAATATTCTTTGAGACTTTTGAATTTGGGGTTTGAAACTCCTGCTCCGATAGGGTACGTTGAGATGCAATTGCACGGCATTTTCCACACAGGATATTATATCTGCTTATATTCTGATTATAAGTCAATTGGAGAATTGCTTAATTTGGACTTTTATGATGAGAATCCTCAAAAGATAGGATTATTAAAGCGATTTATTGAGGCATTTGCAGCGTATTGTGTGGATTTGCACAGACACCATATAACTCATAATGATTACAATAAAGAGAATATTCTTTATAAGATTGTGGACGGAAAATTTCATTTTGCGCTAATTGATGTTAATCGTTCTAATTTTAAATCACACTCTAAAATGCAGTTTACCACTGATTTGGCCAATCTTGGTTGCAGTCCTATTGTTGTTGCTGCAATAGTTATCGAGTATTGCAAAATACGCAATTGGGATTATGTCAGAGTGGGAATGGGGGTATTGTATAATGCAGAGAGGCTCAAAAATAAGAGGTCACTAAGGTCCAGGGTTTGTAAAATATTGGGAATCAGGAGAGACGTTGATGACAATTCAAAGATACATGGTACCAAATAGAGCAAAAGCAGAATAAAAAAGCCCGCATTCATTGCGGGCTTTTTTGCTCCTGAAGCAGGACTTGAACCTGCGACCCCCTGATTAACAGTCAGGTGCTCTAACCAACTGAGCTATTCAGGAAAATGAACCCTCCTGCTTTCTGCAGGGGGGTACAAAAGTATATTTTTTTTAAAGAAGTTCCAAATCTTTTAAGTAAAATGGTAAAAATAGAGTAACTTTGTGTGATGACAGGTACAGAAATAGCTTAGGATAAACTTATGGATTTAAATCTTGTATCTCAAATACTTAAAAGGATTATTCTAGAACGCGGGAAGGTGTCTCTTCCCATGATGGGTTCTTTGGAAACGGAAGACGTTCCTGCCGGCTTTGCTAAAGGAGGAGCTATAATAAATCCCCCTCATAGAAAAATTGTTTTCAACAGCTTTGACTTAACCAATGACGGTTTGCTTGAGAGTGAATATGCAGCTGCAACCGGGGTAACTTTGGAGGATAGCAAAAAGGAAGTAGCGGAGTTTATCAACTCAATAAAAACCGGACTTATCGATGGGAGTAATTTTTTAATCCCCGGCCTTGGAAAGATTATTTTTGGAGAGGATTTCAAATATAGTTTTGCTAAGGAAGAGAGTTTGAATTTGTCTCCCGACAGTTTTGGTTTGGACAGTTTTGAAATTGAGAAAAACAATGATAATGTTGCGGAGCCTGCTCCTGAAACTGAGCAGGAACAGGAAGAGGAGTCTCAGTTTGCAAAAGAATCCTGTGACCAGATTGACTATGATTATGGCGGAGAAGAAGCTTCGGAATTACACATTGACGCTCGCAGAACAAGTTCTGTAGCAGATGTTTATAAAATAGCCCCTGTGGCTATAGCCCCAGTTGTTAAAAATACAGATGATACTATTAAGGGTACAGTGATTGTGGATTCCGGCAGGACGGAAACTCAAGAGGCTGTTGCAGAGGATGTGCGTCCCGTTGTAAAGAAAAATGCGGAGATATTTCATTTTTCCAAAAAGCAAAATCCTGTCGATAATAAGTCCGGAAATGCAGATGAAATATCCGGAGAAAAGAAAGAAAAATTTATTCCAAGCGTCGGTGTTCTTGGTGGACATGCTTACATTTTTGGGAAGCCTCTTCAATCAGAAGCCACTGAGGTTGTCGTACTTGGCGATAATGGAAAATTTGAGGTAGAACATGCTGCTATTGAGCTTGAGGAAATCGCGGCAAAAAGAAAATCTGCTACGGCAAAGACAGGAGGCGTTGAGTTTGCGCAGAGTGCGGTTGGGGCCATTGGTATTAAAGAGCAGTCGGAGAATGTAAGCGATGTTGAGATAAATGTTGTTACAAGATCTCTTGCAACAGGCGGCATTGAGTCACCGCTTGAAGAGACAAAACTCTCTGCTGATGAAATTGCATTGAAGAAAAAACTTGAAGCTCAAGAAATTGCGGAGTCTGAGAAAAAAGCGGAAGAAAAACTTTGGCAAGATGCGCAAAGAGTTCAGATGCAAAAACAGAAAGAAGAAGAGGCGAGGACAGAGGCGGAAAGAATTGAGAGCGAGAAGAAGAAGGCTGAAGAAATTGCAGCGAGAAGACGTCAAGGGAAAATTATTGAGGATGATAAGCTGGAACACGGGTTTGACGGTGAGTCGCGTACAAAAGTTGTCAAAGATATTGAGGGACAAGATGAAAGCGCCAAGGAATCTATAGCTGAGATATTTACAACTGTCGCAGAGAAAGAGGCAAATGCCGGCGGAGCAAAGGTGGTTGGAGAGAAAGAGTCTGCAAAGGATTGGAACACAGCTAAAACTGCTGCCGTTCAAGAGGATGAACCTGCGGATAAGATTGAATCACATAGCGATGAGGCTTTGCAAAAAGATGAGGCTTTGCAAAACATAGAGGCGCAAAAAGCACAAGAAGCACAAGAAGCAGAGGAAATAAAGGCAAAATCTAAGGCCAAAGCTGAGGCTTGGGCAATGTGGCAAAAAAGGGAGGAGGCTAAGGTGCGTGCGGAGAGAAAGTTGCGTAATGCAAGGATACTTAAGTATGTAAAGTATTTTGGGTATGGTGTGGCTGCGGTTGTTGTTCTTGCTTTGATTATTTATGCGCTACGCGAGCCTCTGCGTCCGGTATTGGAGCATCTGCTTTATAACGCTGATGAATTAAGCGTTATTCACTACAAATTATAATTTTCTGTTTATGAAATATAAACAGTTCCATCTTGACCGGCTCTGAGTATTAGCCGATTTGAGCACCGTTGGCAATTATTTCCTGCGGAGTAATGAAACGCATCTTACCGGCACCATCCTTAGCCATCAGAATCATTCCCTTGCTCTCTATTCCCCTAAGCACACGGGGCTTTAAGTTTGCAAGAATGCAAATCTGTTTTCCAACCATCTGCTCAGGGGTGTAGTATTCTGCTATACCTGAAACAATTACGCGCTTGTCTATTCCGGTGTCTATTGTGAGCTTTAAAAGTTTGTCTGTTTTTGGAACTTTTACGGCTTCAAGTACTGTGGCCGTTCTGATGTCCATTTTATCAAAATCATCTATGACGCATTCCGCTTTTTGAGGAGTTACAACTTTGGCAGCAGCTTCTGAAGCTTTTGCCGCATTGGCTTTCTTTGTATTATTAAGTTTCTGAACCTGAGCAAGTACGGCTTCATCTTCTATTTTGCTGAACAAAAGTTCAGGTGCATTGATTGTGTGACCTGCCTCTAAGAAATCTACTCTGCCGATGTTGGCCCAGCTTACCAGACCGTCCGGTTTGCTGGTGGGGCAGACCTCATTGTTTACAGGTGCAATTTTAAGCATTGCCTGAAGTTTCTTTGATGAAAACGGGCAGAAGGGTTCAAATACAATTGACAGGTTGGCACATAGTTGCAATGATAAATTTAGAATGACCGCAACCCTGTCCTTATCTGTTTTTATAACTTTCCACGGCTCTGTGTCTGTCAAATATTTATTGCCAAGACGCGCCATGTTCATTGCCTCTTTAAGCGCATCTCTGAATCTGAAATTCTCCAGACTGTTTTGCAACTGCTCTTTTATTTGCGGAATGGATGCAATAAAATCTTTATCTATCTTCTGCAGAGCCCCATCGTGAATGGCGGGAACTTTTCCGTCAAAATACTTATGAGTAAGCACTATACTGCGGTTGACAAAGTTGCCGTAGATTGCAACAAGCTCACTATTGTTGCGTGCTTGAAAATCTTTCCAGGTAAAATCATTGTCTTTAGTTTCCGGTGCGTTTGCGCAAAGTGCATAACGCAGAACATCTTGCTGCCCCGGAAAATCTGCGAGATAATCCTCCAGCCATACGGCCCAGTTGCGGGACGTAGAAATTTTATCTCCTTCTAGATTTAAGAATTCATTTGCAGGGACATTATCAGGTAGAACATATCCGCCGTGAGCCTTTAGCATTGCAGGAAAAACAATGCAATGGAAGACAATATTATCCTTTCCGATGAAGTGTACCATATGGGTATCTTCACTCTTCCACCATTTCTCCCAGCTATTTGGCAGAAGCTCCTTAGTATTTGATATATAGCCTATCGGAGCATCAAACCATACGTATAAAACTTTTCCTTCTCCGCCCTCTATTGGAACCGGAATCCCCCAGTCCAAATCTCTTGTTACTGCTCTTGGCTTAAGACCGCCGTCCAGCCATGACTTGCATTGTCCGTAAACGTTGGTCTTCCATTCTTTGTGATTATTTAGTATCCAGTCTTTTAGCCAATCTTCATATTTATCCAGAGGCAGATACCAATGCTTTGTTTTTTTCTTAATAGGAGTTGCCCCGCTTATGGATGAATGGGGATTTATCAGTTCGTCCGGGCTAAGCGTGCTTCCGCATTTTTCACATTGGTCTCCGTAAGCTCCTTCAAATCCGCACTTTGGGCAAGTTCCCACAATATACCTGTCGGCAAGAAAAGTGTTTGTTGCAGTATCAAAATATTGCTCGCTCTCCTGTGCAACAAATTTTCCTTCTTTGTAAAGTTTTAGGAAAAATTCGGAGGCGGTTTCTGCATGAATTTTTGAACTTGTTCTAGAGTAAATGCTAAAACTTATGCCAAATCTGTTAAAAGAGTCTTTGATTATTGCGTGATATTTGTCTACAATATCCTGTGGCGTACAGCCTAGCTGTTTTGCCTTTATAGTAATAGGGACACCGTGTTCGTCACTCCCGCATACAAATAGAACATCCTCGCCTTTAAGACGTTGGAAACGTGCATAAATATCGGCCGGAACATAAACACCTGCAAGATGGCCAATGTGGACAGAACCGTTGGCGTAAGGTAAGGCGGCGGTAATCAAATGTCTTTTAAACTTCTTCTCCATATTATGTGTCAATTAATTTTGCCGCCTTTGTCAAATTTTTTTTGACTTGAGTTAGCAGCTTTATTTGTTCTACAATATTTTTTTCTTCTTCTGTATTACCCTCTTTATGAGTCTTATCCAATTTTGGGGTTAATTCCAGGATTCTTTGTGCAACTACTTTTGCCTTGTATATGTACATGGCTTTTGGAACAAGATTGCCAAGGATGCTTTTTTCCGGTATGAGTGTATTTTTAATCTTCTCGCTCCTTAAAGAGTATTTATCCTGAAACAAATTTATCACAACTTTTGCAACTTCATTATCAGGGCCGGCGGCAAAGTGTCTGACAATTTCAGTTGAGTCAGTTGCGTCAAGTGTGAAGTATTCATTGTAAATCTGTCTTAGCACAGGATTGATGAGCTCAAGTCCGTCACAGTCCAGCTGTGTTTTTATATATTCGGCAACACTTTGCCGGTCAGTCTCTTCCGAGCCATAATTAAAACTCTTCTCGTTTTTTAGAATATTGTGTCCAAACTTAAGCAGGTAATAAATTAAATCCTGCTCCGCTTCTTTGCAATAATTATTGTTGCGGGCAAGATTCTCTTCCTCCCGAATAGGGGAAGAAATATTCATCTCTTCCGGTTCAGGCTCTCCTGTCTCCGCATTTTGCAAATCCTCCTGCTTCTTGTTTCTCCAATATTCATCATTTTGTCTTTTGGCGCGCAGCTCTGCAACTTTCTGATTTAAAATATCGGGTGATATTTTTAAATTTTTTGCAGTCTCATCAATGTAAACGCTGCGGACAATGGAATCCGGAATTACGGATATGCTTGTAACTACTTCTCCAATCAGCTTTGCCCTCTTAAGCGGGTCTCTCTCAATATCCTTGCTTAGAATGCGATATTTGAATGAGATGAAATCTTCCTCTGCGTCCTTCAAGAATTTTTGTAATTCATCCGGAGTGTGTTTACGTGCATAAGAATCAGGGTCTTCACCATCCGGAAATAGAGCGACTTTAACCTCCAGTCCCTCTGCCAAGAATAAATCTATTCCTCTTAAAGAGGCATGAATGCCTGCCGCATCTCCGTCATAAAGGACGGTAACCTTTGGGGAAAATCTTTTTATGAGTAGTATCTGTCCTTGCGTAAGAGAAGTGCCGCAGCTTGCAACAACATTAACCACTCCGTTTTGATGGAAAGAGATAACATCTGTGTAACCTTCTACAAGATAGCAGTTTTGGGCCTTTGCAATTGCCGCCTTTGCTTCATACAGTCCGTAAAGAGTTTTATTCTTTATATAGACTGAACTCTCCGGAGAGTTTACATATTTTGCAATGTTTTTATCTCCGCGCAGTTTTCTTCCGCCAAACGCCACAACTCTCCCCGTTATGCCGCGGATAGGGAACATTACCCTCTCCCTAAAACGGTCATAAAGTTCTCCCCCGCTGTGGTGATACAGGTCTCCATCATAATTTTGCTCTCCATTCTCTGAAACTCTTCCCTCCAGAGCGAGTCCCGTTTCAGTCAAATATTCTTTTTTATATCCGCTCTTAATAGCCTGGCTGCTAAAGGAATTACGTTCTCTGTCCGCATAACCCAGCAGAAAATCTTTAATAGTCTGTTCAGAAAAACCTCTCTCTTTAAAATAACTTAAGCCAACCGCTTTTCCCTCTTCGGTCTCCAGCAGAGTAGTGGTAAAATATTTTTGAGCATACTCATTTATAATCAAAAGAGAATCTCCGTGCCGGCGCTTCTCCACATCCTCTGCAGTTTCTTCTCTCTCTTTAACTTCTATTCCGTATTTTTTTCCGAGATATTTAAGTGCCTCAACATAAGTCATTTGCTCATGTTCCATCACAAAGTTTACAACATTCCCCGCCTTGCCGCAGCCAAAGCATTTATAAATTCCAAGCCTTGGAGAGACGGAAAAACTGGGAGTTTTCTCATTGTGAAACGGGCAACACGCTATGTAATCAGAGCCTCGGCGCTTTAAGGCAACAAAATCCCCAATAACGTCAACAATGTTGGCGGCATCCATAATCCTCTCTATTGTTACCTTGTCAACCATTAACTGTCGTGATGAATATTTTTACTGCCGAGATAAATATTTTGCTCCCGACAGATGTTAAAAAGCTTTGAACCCTATTGCTTTACGTGCAAGCGCAAGGGTTGCGGCGGCACTTTCTCTGGCTTTGTCCGCACCCTGTTTTACAACCTTGTGAAGGTATTCAGCATCGTTGTAAATGTCATCTATTCTAGCCTTTATAGGGAGCGTCTGCTTGCAGATATCCTGAGCCAGCTGCTTCTTTAAATCTCCATATCTGATGGAACAATCATTGTATTTCTCTTTGAAGTAATCTACCGTGCTCTTGTCTGAAACAATGGAAAGAATCTTGAAAAGATTTGCCACGGATTCCGGCATTTCAGAGTTTGGAGTTGTAGGACCGGCATCTGTTACGGCCTTCATAACTTTTTTTGAAATAGTTTTTTCATCATCGCAAAGGAATATTCCGTTACCCTCGCTCTTTCCCATTTTGCCGTTGCCGTCCAGCCCCGGAACTTTAATTGCACCGCTTCCGAAATCCATATTTACGGGCTCCGGAAAAACTTCGACTCCATAAAGCGTATTAAACCTTCTTGCTATTGTCCTTGCAATCTCCAAGTGCTGGTCCTGGTCTTTTCCAACAGGAACTTTTGTTGCCCTATGTGCCAGAATATCAGATGCCATCAGCACCGGATAAGTAAGCAGACCTGCATTAACATTGTTCTTCTGCTGGCGTACTTTGTCCTTAAAAGAAACGGTCCTTTCCAGCTCTCCGACGTATGAAATCATATTGAGCAGAGTATAAAGCTCGCAGATTTCAGGAACATCGCTCTGAACGTAAATAGCTGATTTCTCCGGATCCAAGCCCGCAGCCAGATACTCTGACAAAATAATTTTTACCCCCTCATGAAAATCCGACGGATGCGGATGAGTTGTAAGAGAGTGAATGTCAGCCACAAAAAAGAAACATTTATAACTGTCCTGGATTTTTACAAAATTCTTAAGTGCACCGTAATAGTTGCCAAGGTGCAAGTGGCCGGTAGATCTAATGCCGCTCAATACTGTCTCCATAATGTGTGAAATAATTATAAACATCGCGACGGAAACTGATCCATCGCGATTAAGATAAAGTTCTGATTATTAGTCGTTGATAGTCTTAAGCTTCTCTCTGACTTTTGCCTCAATTTCATCTGAAAGCTCCGGATTGTCCCGCAGCAGCTGCTTTACGCCGTCTCTGCCCTGAGCCAATTTGCTCTCTCCGTAGCTGAACCAGCTTCCGCTCTTTTTAATGACATCCAAGTCAACGCCAAGGTCAACAATTTCTCCGAGTTTGGAGATACCCTCTCCAAAAACAATGTCAAATTCCACCTTCCTAAAAGGAGGGGCCATTTTATTCTTTACAACCTTAACTCTTGTGCGGTTTCCGGTAGGATCGTCCCCGTCTTTCAGCTGATTTAACTTTCTGACATCCAGGCGCACAGAGGCGTAGAACTTAAGCGCGTTTCCACCCGTTGTAGTCTCCGGATTGCCAAACATAATTCCGATTTTTTCACGCAGCTGATTGATAAAAATGCAGCATGTATTGGTCTTGCTAATGTTTGCAGTAAGCTTTCTAAGCGCCTGGCTCATAAGCCTTGCCTGTAATCCCATCTTGGAATCTCCCATCTCGCCCTCTATCTCCGCTTTTGGTGTAAGGGCTGCAACTGAGTCAATTACAACAACATCCACAGCTCCTGAGCGGATAAGACTGTCTGTGATTTCCAGAGCTTGCTCGCCGTTGTCAGGCTGAGAAATAAGCAATGTATCTACGTTAACTCCAAGTTTCTTTGCATAAGTTCTGTCAAAAGCGTGCTCTGCATCAATAATTGCCGCAATGCCTCCCAACTTTTGAGCCTCTGCTATGGCGTGAATTGCCAGTGTTGTTTTTCCGCTGCTCTCCGGTCCGTAAATCTCTATTACTCTGCCTCTTGGATAACCTCCAATGCCCAGCGCGTGGTCAAGTCCAATAGAACCTGACGGTATAACGGAAACATTAAACTTAGGCTGGTCCCCCAATTTCATGATTGTCCCTTTTCCAAAATCTTTTTCAATTTTGTCCAAGGTAGCCTGCAGGGCCTTAAGTTTTTCAGGATTTGTTTCCTGAGCCTTAGGCATCTCTTTAACCTCTTCCTTTACCCCTTCCGCTGCTTCAGCGGCCTTTTTCTCTTTCTCTTTAGCCATAATGGTTTAATTTTTAAATGTTAATTTATGATGTTTACAAAGATACTCAGAAATGACTAAATTTACACAATGAAAGAGAAACTTTTGGGTAAAAACCTGCAGGAACTTAAGGACATTTGCAAAGTCCTTTCCCTGCCGCAGTTTGCGGGAGGTCAGATTGCGCAATGGCTTTATAAAAAGCGAGTTAACACTTTTGAAAAAATGACAAATATCTCTCTTTCTTCCCGACAGAGACTTTCAGAAAATTATGATATCGGTTTTGTACAGCCGGCGGAAGTAGTTGTCTCAAAGGACGGTACAAAAAAATACCTACTTCCGTGCCATCTGGGCACATTCATAGAGGCTGTGACGATACCAGATGAAGAGCGTGTTACATTGTGCGTTTCCTCTCAGGCCGGATGCCGGATGGGATGCAAATTTTGCATGACCGGAAGACAAGGATTCAAAGGAAATATTGATGTTGCAGAAATTCTTTCACAATTTTTTGCCATCCCTGAAGCGGACAGACTTACCAATGCTGTTTTCATGGGAATGGGGGAGCCGCTTGATAACCTGGAGAATGTGGAGCGCGCAATTGACGTGTTAACTTCTGACTGGGGTTGTTCCTGGAGTCCTAAGCGCATTACTGTCAGCACTATTGGCATAAATGTGCAGAAATATTTGGATGAGACCAAAACGCATCTGGCAATCAGCATGCATAACCCATACGCAGACGAACGCCAAGACATGATGCCTGCAGAGAAACAAAACCCCATAGATAAAACCATGGAAATCATCAGGCAATATGATTTCACCGGACAGCGCCGCGTAAGTTTTGAGTACATAATGTTCAAAGGTCTCAACGACAATAAACGGCATGCAGATGCAATTATCTCAAAATTAAGAGGTTTGGAATGCAGAGTCAACCTCATAAGATTTCATGATATCGGAGACACAAAATTCCAAAGCTCCCCTATGGCTGTGATTGAGCAATTTAAGGAGCGTCTTTGCAATGCGGGAATTATAGCTACGATACGCGCATCCAGAGGAGAAGATATTTTTGCGGCATGCGGAATGTTGAGCGGTCTTAAAAACAAAAAGCAATGAAAAAGCTTCCTGTTTTTTTTATGGTTTTAATGACAGTTATTTGCAGTGTCGGACCTCGGGCCGCAGCGGTTACTTTTTCATCAATTGCACTGGGAGATTCTACTTTTGTTAACGGCGTTTCCGGCAAAAAGAGACCAACTGTCGGATTGGTACTTTGCGGAGGAGGTGCAAAAGGTGCTGCGCATATTGGTGTACTTAAAAGGCTGGAAGAGCTGAATGTTCCTGTTGATCTGGTGGTAGGCACGTCCGTTGGTGCGCTCATAGGAGGCTTGTATTCAATGGGTTATACTGCAAACCAACTGGACTCCTTAATAAGAAACGCAGATTGGTCATACCTTTTAAGTGATAATTCAAAGAGAGTGGACGCCTCTTTTTCTAAAAAGATGTCGGATGAGAAGTATCTGATAAACGTGCCTTTCTACAACTTGAGAGCCGGTGGAAGGTTAAGCAAAGTGCAGCGTGATACGGCCAAAATTAACGCTGAAAAAATTGCCGGGAAAAACGGAAACAAAACTTTAGGTATACAGGAATCGGATAATTCGGGATCGCAAGAGACATCTTTAATGGGCGTATTGCCAAGTGCCTATATGAGCGGACAAAATGTTTTGAATTTGCTCAACGGTCTTGCAATAGGGTACCAGGATTCAATAGATTTTAAAAAACTTCCAATCCCTTTTGCATGCATGGCAACGGATTTGGCTACCGGTGAGGAGGTTGTGCTGGACCACGGGTATCTTCCGATTTCCATGAGGGCCAGTATGTCAATTCCGGGAGTTTTTGCGCCTGTTACAATTGACGGAAAGGTTTTGGTGGACGGCGGGGTTGTCAATAATTTCCCAATAGATATTGCCCGCAAAATGGGGGCTGATATTGTCATAGGAGTTGATGTTCAAAATGAATTGCTCAAGGCGGAAGACTTGAACTCAATTGATGAGGTTTTCAATCAGTTAATTGGTCTTATGGGCAATGAAAAATTCCTTAAGAATAAGGAAGATGCCGATGTTTACATTAGGCCTGATGTATCAAAATTTGGAACTTATAGTTTTAGCAAAAGTGCGATAGATACTTTGGTTGTTAACGGATATGCGGCAACACTTGTAAAGGATGAAAGACTGCGTGCGGTTTTGAGAAAAACGGGACCGGTACATTTTCATTCCGCAAATGGTGAAAAAATATCCTTTGCAAGAGAGATTTACCGCTCGCAATTTAAGGTGGGGGAGATAGGTATGGAGGGTGTTTCAAAAAATGACAAAAAGTGGCTTCTCGGCCTTGCAGGAATTTCAGAAAACAGTACAATATCAGGTGCCCAAATTAATGAGGCGATATCATTATTTATTGGAACTCAAGCATTTTCACAAGTTACATATCAACTTGCGCAGCAGAAAAATGGTGATGAAAAACTAACTTTTATTTTCAAGAAGGGGCCTACCAACATCGTAAGTTTTGGTGCGCATTATGATTCAGAGGAGGCGGCGGCGCTGCTGCTTAATCTTGGAATTCACCAATATGACCTGCATGGCTCGCGTCTCGGACTTACTGCAAGGCTTAGTTATAACCCGTATATAAAAGCGGAGTATACTTATTTATTCCGGAACTTTCCCCGATTTGTTGCTACTTATGAATTTGGCACTAAGGATATAAATATCTACAGCTCAGGTTCTTCAAAAAACAATATATCTTATGTTTATAATGGACTGGAAGTCTCTTTTGCAAATATGTATTTGAGGAATTTTGACATAAAGGCCGGTGCAAGAATTCAAAATTTCAAGTTCACAAAATTCCTGTCGGACTATATAGACGAGTCTGAATATACTTTAAATGCACGCGGTTATGCTTGTGTTTTTGCGGATGCAAAAATGGATAATCGCGACAGTAAATATTTTGCAAAAAAGGGTATGTATCTTGATGCGTCAGCGGAATATTATTTTGCGGGATTTCACTCCGGCTTTAACAGTTTTTCCGCATTCCGCCTTGGTTACCGTCTGGCAATAAACCTCACTAATGACTTTGTGCTTATCCCCTACGTTTATGCAAGAGTAACCTTGAACAATAAATCCGAATTCCCGTTCTATAACTTTGTAGGCGGCTCAGAGGAAGGTAGATACATAGATCATCAAATTCCTTTCGTAGGGATAAATTATGCAAACGCAGTGAATAAGTCAGTTGCAATTTTCCGTCTGGATTTGCGCAAAAAGATAGGCAGGAAACATTATGTTTATGCTATATGTAATTATCTTAGAACCCAGGGTAACCTTGGAGGAATAATGGATGTTTCCAAGGGCGGCTACTGGGGCGCTGCTCTTAAATATTCTTATGATACCCCCCTTGGTCCGTTAAGCTTCAATATTCACTGGTCAGATTTCAATCATAAGGTAGGAGCTTATGTTTCATTGGGTTATTACTTTTAGAGTTTATGACAAAGGAACAGGCGCTTAATAGATTGACGGGGGAGTGCAGCCGCAATGAGATGTGCAGCGGGCAGGTGCGCGCAAAGCTGGAGAAGTGGATGGCGGCGCAGAAAGCCGTGGTTCTTACACAGCCTGATATAGAGGAGATTATAAAGACTCTTACAAAAGAGAAATTTATAGATGATGCAAGGTTTGCAGGGGCTTATATCCGCGACAGGTATAAGTTTTACGGTTGGGGGCCGCGCAAGGCAGAGTTCCAGATGAAGGCCTTGGGAATACCTGTCGAGATTATAAAAGAGGCAATTGCAGCGGAGTCACAGCTTGCCGCAGAGACTCTTAAAAGAATTGTTGCCGCAAAAAGTGCTGAGGTTAAAAGGCGCTCTGAACGAGCGGTCTCAAACAAGAGTTCAGGGGGTGATTATGACTCCTCGCCCGCAGATGGAAACAACATGTATAGAGTTCAACAGCAGGAGCGTGCAAAGATTGTAAAATTTGCCCTCTCCCGCGGGTTTGATTACGGGGATATTATGAAACTAATGCGTTAAGCATTTTGGGGCCTTTCCGGAATCTTGGATTGTTTTGTAAGTTACGGGCTAACTTTTTTGATTATAGATCAGTCTTTTTGTGTTATATCCTCTTTGTTCCGCTTCCGATAAAATTACCGATAAAGTCTCTTTAGTCAGGACTTCCGTGCGGGATAATATCCATAGGTATTTATCTGATTTTCCGGCTCCTACAAGAGCCCAATCGTAGTTGTCTCCAAGCGCCAGTACTCTGTAGTCTGAATAAAAGAACCAGAAAAAAGAGACTTTAAGCAAGCCGGTTGTTTTTGTTGTTTTTGCCTTGCCTATAATTTTGCTGTTTCTATTCTGTTCCGAATTGAAGCCGGTATTTACAACTTTTATCATTCCGTTGTCTTTTATGGAGTAATTGGCTTTGACATTTTTAAGATTTTTTTCAAATCTATGGTCAAATCTGGCAATCTCATACCAGGTACCAAGATAACGTTCAAGGTTAAATTCTCTTACCGTGTTGATATTCAATTTGTTGTTCTCTGCGGACATGATGATTTTAATATTTAGGTTAAGAATTGCTTGTTGCATGGACAAGTGCAACGTCCATTTTTTTGTGAATTTACAAAAATCAAGACTTAATACGGCTGAAAATTTTTCAGTTTTTCTGAAAAATTGTCACCAAAAATGTAACTAAGGCTGTCAAAACTTCCTGATTTACAGATGGCACAGCCTTTGCGACTTGTTCAAGTGTCTTTGAAAATGAAGACAAAAGTTAAAATATATAACAAATTTAAAAATAGGAGGATTTTATTATGATGCCAATTTTAAGAAGAAACAATGAGAGCTGGTTGCCGGGTATCTTCAATGATATCTTCAGCGACGATGATTGGATGATTAAAGCTAACGCTTCTGCACCTGCAGTAAACGTCATTGAAAATGCTAAAGATTATAAGATTGAGGTGGCTGCACCGGGAATGACCAAAGAAGACTTCAAGGTCAACATAGATGAGAACGATAATCTTGTAATCTCTATGGAGAAAAAGAATGAGAATAATCAGGGCAAAGAGAATAGCCACTACCTGAGACGCGAGTTCTCATACTCTAAATTCCAGCAAGTTATGACGCTTCCTGATAATGCGGACAAAGAAAAAATTTCTGCAAAAGTTAACAACGGAATTTTGAATATTCAGATTCCTAAGTTGCAGGAGGATCAAATTAAAAAACAGCAAAAGCTGATTAACGTTGAGTAGAAAAAAAGCCCGAAGTGTTTCGGGCTTTTTTTTGCAAGGGGGTATCTCTTATTTGATTATCTTTGTGGCGTTATGGAAAATCTTAAGGAACGTCTGGATACGTTAAGGAGGTCTCTTTGACTACGATAAGAAAGTCAAAGAGATAGCTGAAGGTGAGAGGGTTGCTGCGGCGCCCGATTTCTGGAATGACGCTAAGAATGCGGAGGCGTTCTTAAAAAAACTGTCGGGGAAAAAATACTGGGTTAATGCTATTGACTCCCTTAAAAGAGAGGGTGAAGATCTTGGCGTGCTTAAAGAGATGGGGGCGCCCGAGGAGGAGATTGCCCAGCAAGATGCTCTGGTTACCAAGCATTTGGAAGAGGTGGAGTTTAAGAGCATGTTGTCTGCGGAGGGGGATAATCTTGGGGCGTTGGTTAAGATTAACAGCGGAGCCGGAGGTACGGAGAGCAATGACTGGAGCAGCATGCTTATGAGGATGTACACAAGATGGGGAGAGCGCAACGGATATAAAGTGACTATTACGGATTTGCTTGCGGGTGATGAGGCCGGAATTAAATCTGTTACTCTTCAGATAGAGGGAGATTATGCCTACGGGTATTTGAAAGCGGAAAACGGAGTGCATCGTCTGGTGAGAATTTCTCCGTTTAACGCACAGGGCAAGAGACAGACCACTTTCTCATCTGTATTTGTTTATCCGCTTGTGGATGACTCAATTGAGATTGTTATTAATCCCGCAGATTTGGAGTGGGATACTTTCCGTTCCAGCGGTGCGGGCGGGCAAAATGTAAATAAGGTTGAGACCGGTGTAAGAGTTAAGCATGTCCCGACAGGTATTGTTGTGGAAAATACGGAGACCCGCTCTCAGTTGGACAATCGCCAGAATGCGCTGAGAATCTTAAAGTCTCATCTCTATGAACTGGAGCTTGAGAAGAAGCGGGAGAAGCAGGCGGAGCTGGAGGGGCAGAAGAAAAAGATAGAGTGGGGTTCTCAAATCCGCAGTTATGTTTTGCATCCGTATAAGATGGTCAAGGATGTGCGTACCGGTATAGAGACCACTGATACGCAGGGAGTTATGGATGGGGATTTGAATGCTTTCATGAAAGCTTTCTTAATGGGGGTGAGAAGGGGGGATAATAAAAATGATGAATCTAAAACACTAACAATATAGCGCTATTTGTAAAGGCGTTCGTGAAATAAATACACAAATATTATGGAAGAATACAAATACAATCCGATGTTTGAACTTGGCAAGGATACTACTGATTATCATTTGCTTGAAGATTCAAAAAAATATGTAACCGTCGGGAACTTTGAAGGTCATAAAATCCTAAAAATTTCTGCTGAGGGTCTTAGAATGCTGTCAAGGCAAGCTTTCCATGATATTGCCTTTATGCTGCGTCCTTATCATAATGAGATGGTTGCAAAGATTCTTGATGATCCGCAGGCAAGTGAAAATGATAAGGCGGTTGCCCTGACTTTTATGTTGAATGCAGACGTTGCTTCCAAATGTCAGTTGCCTCTTTGTCAGGATACCGGGACTGCGATTATTTTTGGCTGGAAGGGAGAAAATGTTTACACGGGCGGCGGTGATGCGGCTGCTCTGGAGCATGGAGTTTATGACACATATACAACCGATAATCTGCGTTATTCACAGACAGTTGCTTTTGATATGTTTAAAGAGAAAAACTCCGGAAACAACACTCCCGCACAGATAGAAATTTTCTCTCACGATGGTGATGAGTACAAGTTTTTATTCATGGCAAAGGGTGGCGGAAGTGCAAACAAAACATATTTGTATCAGGAGACAAAAGCGCTTCTTGCACCTGACAAACTGGAGAAGTTTTTAATTGAGAAGATGCGTTCTTTGGGAACTGCGGCATGTCCTCCTTATCATATTGCGTTTGTAATCGGAGGAACTTCTGCAGACTTAAATCTCTCCACGGTTAAGCTTGCATCTGCAAAATATTATGATGCGCTGCCAACTAAAGGACTTGGTAACGGCCAGGCATTCAGGGATGTGGAGATGGAGCAAAAACTTCTGAAGGACTCGCAGGAACTTGGAATTGGCGCTCAGTTTGGCGGAAAATATTTTGCGCATGATGTTAGAGTGATAAGACTTCCGCGTCACGGAGCTTCATGTCCCGTAGGACTTGGAGTAAGTTGCAGCGCAGACAGAAATGTTAAGGCAAAGATTAATGAGGAGGGAATTTGGCTTGAGACCTTGGATGCAAATCCTGCCCGCCTGATTCCGGACAAGTTTAAAAACAGCAACTCGGCTTTTGAGGGGGGCGTTCATGTAAATTTGAATCGTCCTATGGAAGAGGTGCTTGCGGAGCTGACCAAATATCCGGTTTCTACTTTTCTTCTTTTGGACGGAACTATTATTGTTGCCCGCGATATTGCTCATGCAAAATTGAAGGAGCGTCTTGATATGGGAGAAGGACTTCCTCAATACATTAAAGATCATCCCGTTTATTATGCGGGTCCGGCAAAGACGCCTAAGGGAATGCCGAGCGGTTCTTTTGGTCCAACAACGGCTGCGCGAATGGACCCCTATGTAGATTTGTTCCAGGATAACGGAGGCAGTATGATTATGATTGCTAAAGGCAATAGAAGCCAGGCTGTTACAGATGCATGCAAAAAATACGGCGGATTTTATCTTGGGAGCATTGGCGGTCCTGCCGCAATACTTGCACAGGATAATATCAAGAGTGTCAAATGTATAGAATATCCGGAGCTTGGAATGGAAGCCATCTGGCAGATAGAGGTTGTTAACTTCCCTGCGTTTATTTTGGTGGATGATAAAGGCAACGATTTCTTCAGCAAGTTCAGAAAGTAATAATCTTTAAGCGAGCGGCATAGCCGCGAAGCTGCGACAGAGGTGGTTTTTCTACTTAAGATATCTTTAGAAAAATTGGTTTGATAATATCTTAATAGTTAAGCAATTATCACTCTGTTACTTTTGTAAGAATCATTTCAGAAGGAAATGTTGTGCCACTTGGAAATATTTCATTATTATCATTAATGACATGTACACCCTCTGATTCCTTTATGTCAATTTTTATTTTTGCCGGACTTCTTGATATTATTGTTACCATGCCTCCCCCTAATTTTTTACCCTCACCGCATCCATTTTTTTTCCCATAATCGGTTATACAAAAAGAAAGGGTGTTTGTGTCTATAAATAGACAGTAAATAGGGTATTTGTGTATATCAGCATAGTTATTGCTTAACATATTCATACAATCTAATTTGGTCGTTCCACTCTCCTTAAATATGTAAGCTCCAACGAGACATGTTTCTGTCCCTCCGCCAAATCCTTCCGGAATATGAAAAACATCTTGCTTGAAAGTCACAAAAAAATCTTTATCTTCAACATTATTAGAATATTTCCATGTCCCCGTGCAAAAATCCATAGGAAAAGTTTGAGCAAAAGAGGTGATATTTAAGCCGGCAAGCAGCAATGCAATAAATAATATTTTTTTCATAATTAAATATTTGTTAGGCAGTCATAAAAAGAAACAGTGTTGTTAACATATTTTTCGTATGCACAGTTACTTTTGTAAGAATCATTTCAGAAGGAAAGCCGATGTCCTCCGGGGAGACCTCTTAATCACTAATTGACTACCAGCTCCCTCCGGCACCTCCGCCGCCGAATCCGCCGCCTCCGCCGCCGAATCCTCCAAAACCGCCAAATCCTCCGCCTCCGCTTGAGCCGCCGCCGAATCCTCCAAAGAACGGGCCTATGAATCCGCCTGAATTTATTCCGCCGCCGTGTCCGATATGTCTGCCGTGTTTGTGTTCGTAAATTTTTGCTGCAATTACAAAACCAAAAAATAGAGCAATGAAAATTAGCATTACTATGCCGCCGGGATTTTCTTCATCATCTCCGCCGAATTCATCTGAAGAAATTTCACCTGCCGCAAGAGGGAAAATAAGGCTTAGCGCATCATTGATTCCGTCATAGTAATCATTTTCTTTAAATGCCGGAATAAGACGCAGTTGTATGATTCTCTCACATATTGCGTCTGTAAGAACTCCCTCTAGTCCGGAACCCGTCGAGATGAAAACTTCGCCGCTCTCGTTTCCTATTTTTGGCTTTACAAGCAGGACAATTCCGTTAAGATATTTCTGCTGACCTACGTCCCACGTTTTTCCTATTGTACGTGCATATTCCTCTTTATCAAATCCGTACAGAGTAGGAACAATTACAACGGCAATCTGGTTGGAAGTTTTTCTGGAGAAATCTTCACAACGATTTTCCATAGAAGCAACTTGTTCAGGCGTTAAAATCCCCGTGTAATCATTGACCAATCTTGGAGGATTCGGACGTTCCGGAATGGCGTCTGCAGGCGAATTAAATTTTGCAGAAGATTCTTTTTGTTCCGCAGCATCAAGCGCCGCCTCCGCCGCTTTAATCTGCTCATCTCCAACCGGTACGTAAGGATCTGTCGCCAGTGTTGAACCAAAAGAAGTCCCAATAATGTTGCCGTCTTTATCTTTTTTAACGGCGGCCTGCAGAGATTTTTCCGCGCTGTTTGTGCTTGCCTTTTTAATTGAATCCGCAGCAAGCAATCTGATGCTCTGATTTGCGGCAGTAGTCTGATTTGCAGTAGTTTGTGTGACGGTTTTTTGCGCTACGGCAGGTATTGCCGCAGTTGCAATTAAGCATATCGCCGCAAGAACAGCAGCGCATCTATTTTCCAAAAGAGACTTCATCACTCTGTTCATTTACATCATCCGCCATATGCGGAAACTCCTTCTTAAGCAATTCGCCAGTGCTTAGAATTGCATTGCATATTCCACCGGCATATCGCCCTTTAGAAAAATCTTCAGACATTGCGGAGCGGATGTTATTCCAATAATTATCAGGGATAACTCTGTTAATACCGTCATCTCCAATGATTGCAAACTTGCGGCTTTTCTTTGCCACATAAATCAGCACCCCGTTACGCGCCGCAGTCTTGTACATTCCAAGCATATTAAAGAGATAAATTGCCCTTGCCATAGGATTTTCCTCTTTGCATTCACTCTCTATGTGTACACGGATCTCCCCGGAAGTATTCAGTTCCGCTTTTTTGATAGCGGCAACTATCATGTTCTCATCTTCCTTGGAAATCAACCTTTTAATAAACCACATGATATAAATAAAACTGTCGGGAGCAAGATAATTATCTTTTTCCCGACAGTAAATTTTAAGAATTAAAATTCAACCTTAGGTGCGGTTTCTGTTCCTGGCGATGCCTCAAAATAAGGCTTAGTCTTAAAGCCGAATAGGCCGGAAATCACGTTGTTAGGGAATTTCTGCAAATATGTATTGTAGTTCTTTGCAGTGTCATTAAAGTTGCTGCGGGCAACGTTAATTCTGTTCTCAGTTCCCTCCAGCTGGCTCTGCAGCTCCAGGAAGTTTTCATTTGCTTTAAGGTTAGGATAATTTTCCTGAATCATAAGCAATTTTCCAAGCGCGCTGCCAAGTTCCCCTTGAGCATCATTAAACTTCTTAAGAGAAGCCTCATCCAAATTTGCCGGATCAACTTTTATTTGAGTGGCTTTAGCGCGGGCCTCTACAACTCCCTCTAAGGTAGATTGTTCATGCTTTGCATAACCTTTAACCGTAGAAACCAAGTTAGGAATCAAATCCGCTCTTCTCTGATAGGTGTTTTCTACATTGCTCCATGCAGTGTTAACAGCCTCACGCTGCTTAACCATTGAATTGTAGGCTTTTATACCCCAAACAACTAGTATCGCCAGAATGACGAGTACTACTATTAGTCCTGAACATCCTTTTTTCATAATTGTAAGTATTTGTTTTAGTTACAGTTTTAGTGTTTGCGTACGCATCTTACAGAGGCTCCCATATCATCCTTTGTTGCGTAATTGAACGGGAAGTTTGGCAGATTGTAGTATATGTACCTGTAATAAGCGTTGTCGGAATCCATTTGAGTGGAACTCCAAAAATATGCGTATGTATTAAGTCCGGTGAAATAATGGTAATTATTTGAACATGTGCCTGTCGCGAGAGCATTCCACCCAAATTTGTTTTGCATGGTTACAAGAGCGGAGTAAGGCCAAAATTTTGTTCCGTTGAATTTTGCGTTTACCATTAGCATCTGGCCAAGCCCGGTCCAGTTATCTAAAAAACTTACCGGACTTCCTTTCAATGTTTTAGCCAAGTCTTCCCAATCCTCATTGGTGGGGACGGTCCACCCTGGAGGACAAGCTCCCTGAGGTCCTCCGCCAAGCCCTGTTCCTGAAACTTTTCCCGTGGCGTCATTCCAATTATAAAGCCTTCCAAAAACATATCCGGCGTCATCGGCATTTGCATAACCGCTGCCGCTGCCCTGATAATTGAGGTTTTCAGCAAACCAATCCAGATTGCCCGCGGTTGTTATGTAATAGTATTGTCTATCTCTGGGGTCTTGTATAGAGTCAGTAGGTTCGGAGACGCCTGTAAGCGAATGTCCTATGTATGGAACTATTGAATTGCAATACATTGTAGATGTTGTACCGTAATAACCTGTTGCTGAGGCTGCTTCCGTAACAGAATACAGAGCCAGCGAATCCGGAATTACAACTGTGCATTGCACTCCGGCAGTACCCTTTACAGTATCGTCCATCATTGTGGAATACCACTTGTAAGTTACTCCGGATGAAGGAGTTGTGACCCCCCCGGCTGTTAAAGTATAACTCCTCCCGGCCAGTGAGTACAACGGAAGCGTATAAGTCATATTCCCCTCCATGTATTCTTCTGTATCATCAGATTTATGGCATGCCGCAACAAAAAGGACTGCGATAAACAGGAGTGTCCAAAATTTTTTAGTAGAACTGAATTTCATTCTTGCTTAATGTGTTTGATGCAAAAGTACGTTTTTTTGCACTTAAAACGAATTATTTCTAAATTTGTGTGTTAATGCGAGCCAAAATCGTGCCACTACTTTGGTGTACCGGGTTGCTCTAAAGATCTAATATATGCTAAGGAAAATAGACTGGCGTCTTGCCGCCTCTGCAATGATTTCCGCAATCTTAATTGCTGCGGGATGCAGTAAAAACAAAGATTATGTTGCCTTGACCGGTGTTGCCCAAGGTACAACTTACCATATAGTTTATGAGCCTCTCGACAGCTCTGCCTGTAATGTGAGGGACAGTGTAGAACTCTATTTTAAACAGATAGATCATTCAGTTTCCGGATATGACACAACATCCATCTTGTATAAGTTTAACAACAATAAGCCCGTTAAATTGGACAAAATTTTTATAGACAATTTCATTCTTTCCGCCGCTATGTATGAGCAGAGCAGCGGGGCTTTTGATGTTTCCAGCGCTCCGCTTTTTGATTTATGGGGGTTTGGATTTAAAAATAAATCCACGGTATCTAAAGAAAAGATAGACAGCATAATGCGGTTCACGGGCATGAGACACTTTAAGTTGATTGGTAATGTGATAACCAAGGATGATCCGCGCTGTGAGTTGAATTTCAACGCAATAGCACAAGGCTATACTGCGGATTATTTTGCTTCAAAGTTTAGGGATATGGGTATGAAAAATTTTATGATAGAAGTTGGGGGAGAAGTTTTTGCACAGGGAGTGAATCCTGAGGGGAAGTCTTGGAAGATAGGCGTTGACAAACCGGTGGACGGGAATAATTCTCCCGGCGATATGATACAAGATGTTATCAGTCTTTCCGGCAGGGGGTTGGTTACCAGCGGAGATTACAGGAAGTACTACATAGAGAATGGAAAAAAATACGCTCATACAATTAATCCCAAGACGGGTTATCCCGTTCAGCATAATTTGCTGAGCGCAACCGTGATAGCTCCAAATGCCACAACGGCAGATGCTTATGCAACATATTTTATGGTTGTGGGACTGGAGAAAGCAAAGGAAATAATTGCAAATACCCCGGATATAGAGGCCCTTTTAATTTACGGAGACCAAAAAAGTATGCATCAGTATATTTCTGAGGGTATGAAGAAAATCACCAAAGTAGAGAACTAATATTATCTGTGTAACCAGATATGCACCATATAAAATGAAAAATAAAATAATTAATGATTCTAAAAACATTTCCAGAAGAAATTTTCTGAAAACATCGGTAGCCCTGGGAGGGCTTTCAACTATCGCAATCTTTGGCGGCGAGAGTTTTATCACATCAACTGCATCCGGCTTGACCGGGTCGGGCTTTAAAACCAAAGAACAATTTGATACAATAATTGCCAATGGCTTAGTCTATTGCGGAGATGGAAAGGCTCCGCTTAAAGCAGATGTGGGTTTAAAAAATGGTAAGATTTCCGCAATTGGAAAACTTGGGAAAAGCTGCAGAGAGTTTATTGATGCAAAAGGTCAGGCTGTGAGCCCCGGCTTTATTGATATTCATACTCATACAGATACAAATTTACTTGAGGCGCCTCTTGGAGACAGTAGATTATTTCAGGGCGTAACTTCCGATATTGCGGGCAATTGCGGCGGTTCGCCCTTCCCTTATTCAGATGCAGAGTATGAGGCTGCAAAAGGGACAAAGCGTTTTGGATATCCTTTCTGGAAAAATATTGACGGCTTTTATGATGCCTTAAGAAAAAATACAATCGGAATTAACTTTAAGAGTTATACGGGACAAGGTACTCTTAGGCACGTAGTTGTGGGTGACAATAATGTTTCTTGCACTCAGGACCAGCTTAAGAAAATGTGTTATTTACTTGACCAGCAGATAGAAATGGGAAGTATTGGTCTGTCGTTCGGATTGGAATATACTCCGGGTTCTTACGGCAGCAGAGAGGAATTTGTAGAACTTCTCAAGGTTGTTGCAAGGCGCAATGCTTTGTATGCAATTCACATGAGGAATGAGGACGACCGTGTAGAACAGGCTATTACAGAGGCTATTGACTTGGCTCGCGCTTCAGGTGCGAGGCTGGAAATTTCTCACCTTAAGGCACAGAATGAAGCCAACTGGGGAAAGGTTCCAAACATGCTTAAGTTGATTGATGATGCCGTGGCGAGCGGAATGGATATTTGTTTTGACAGATACCCTTACACTGCCTTCTCTACTGATATGGAGACTTTTGTTCCTCTTAATGACAGACAGGGAAGCAATGAAGATGTAATTGCAAGATTAAAAGATCCTGTAAAGTCCAAGGCTATAGGAGAGTATGCTCTTAGCAGAATTAAGAGACTGGGAGGTCCTCATTGTGTTTTGGTTGCAGCTTGTTTTGCCCAGGGCAATGAAAAATATTCGGGCAAGTTCATAGATGAGTGCTGTGCCATTTCCGGAATGGATGTTTGGCCGATGATTCAGTATCTTTTGATTTCAGAAAATCTTGGTGTTCAGATTGCAGGTTTTGCAATGAAGGAAAGCAACTTGCGTGCAATTCTAAATCATCCTCTTGCAATGGTTGCGTCTGACGGCAGCGTTTATTCTCCTAACGGAAGGTTGGGAACAGAGATGCCGCATCCTCGTTCCTACGGTACATTCCCCAACTATCTTGGCAAGTATGTGAGAGATGAAAAGTTCTGCGATTTGCAAACTGCAATTTATAAATGCACAGGACTTCCTGCTCATCAGCTGAGACTTAAAGAGAGAGGTTTGCTAAAGGTTGGATATGCAGCGGATGTTGTTGTATTTAATCCTGTAACTATAGCTGACATAGCTACATACGCAAAACCCCATCAATTCCCGCGCGGAATAGACCACGTGTTTGTTAATGGGGCTCATGAAATTTCCGGAGGCAAGTACACAGGGTGCAAGCTTGCCGGTGTGATATTGTAAATACTAGTTCAAATTTTTATCAATTACTTTAAGCAGGCTGTAGCTGTCGCTGCCGGCGTCTTGCGATAATTGCCATATCATTATTCCGCCGTAACCGTTAGTGTTGACATAGGCGCATTTTTTGGCAATCGTTAAGCGGCCGTTGTATAGGGTTTTTGTACCGGACGTTTTTCCTATTACCTCATCGGCATCGGCGTATTCTGCACCGTAATGTGTTAATATAGAGGCATATGCTACACCGTAAGGAGTGTTGTTTACGGCTGCAGGATAGCTTGTCGTGTCCCATGTGTATCCGTAAAAAGGAACGCCTCCAAGCAATTTCTTCCTATTTATATTGGGAAATTTTTTCATCAAATCATCAAAATTGCTTTGGTAGGAGGAATATGATGCATGCTGAGAATTAGCCGTTGACCATACATTATGGTCATAACTCATAAGGCTTGCAAAATCAAGTACGTCAAAAAATTCCGATACATAAGGGTCATATTCCGTTACAGCTGCCGTGATTAGAAAACCTGAAGGGGCGGCAACTCTGATTTCTTTTGCAAGGTTATAAAGATTTTCTGCCTCTGTTGTTCCCCATTCTTTGCGTTCTTCATAATTAATATCTACTCCGTCAAGTCCTTTTGTTTTGCAAAAAGAAACAATGTCCTGAACCAGGATCGCTCTTTTTGCGGCATCATCCAGAACTTCCGTAAAGTACAGACCTTTAAGTGATAATGAATAAAGTTGCATAAGTACTTTTACATTATTAGAGTGGGCAACAGATATAGTGTTATCAATATTTTTGTCTAGTCTTCTTGTATTAAGGTGTCCTGTACTGGAGACTCTGCCTGAACTTAGAATAATGTGTGTTAAACATTTCCATCTCATCTGAGCTAGCTGAGTACTGTTGGTGCTTGTGGAATCCATCGGGAGGTAACCAACAATTTTTAAAGTATGAGTTTTTGCGGTAGTTGTCGTGTCTTTTTTAGAAGGTGTAGGGTCAACTGTTTTGCTTCCGCCGCACGCGGAGAGTGTAAATAAAAGCATACATGTTATAGACATAACTGCATATGCAAATGGTTTCATAAATTTCATCTGTATATTAAATGTAAGTGCTAATTGTCAGATTTCTTCTTTTTTTCATCTTTCTCAAATGCTTCAACTATCTTTGTAACAAGGGGATGGCGTACTATATCATCTTTTGTAAAATCAACAATTGCTATTCCTTTTATTTTTTGCAGCAGCTTAATTCCCTTTGCAAGTCCGGAGTCCTCTTTGCGCGGCAAATCTATCTGCGTCATATCTCCGGTTACAATAAATTTTGCATTGTTGCCCATTCTTGTAAGGAACATTTTCAGCTGTCCGAGAGAGGTATTTTGTGCCTCATCTAAAATCACAAACGCTCCCTCCAATGTTCTTCCTCTCATGTATGCAAGCGGTGCAATTTGTATTGTTCCTTCCTCCATCAGAATTTTTAATTTTTGCGGAGGAATCATATCCAGAAGCGCATCATACAATGGCTGAAGATATGGGTCCAATTTATCTTTTAAATCACCGGGTAAAAAACCAAGTCTTTCTCCCGCTTCAACTGCCGGTCTGGTAAGAACCAGTTTTTTGACCTCACGGTTTTTAAGCGCTCTAACTGCCAGAGCAATAGCTGTATATGTTTTACCTGTTCCGGCGGGACCAATTGCAAAAACCAAATCGTGAGTATAATAATCGCTCACAAGTTTTTTCTGATTTTTTGTGCGGGCTCTTATAATTTTCCCCTCATTGCCAAAAACAATGATATCTTCTTCATCTCCCAGATCTCCGCGTCTGCTGTGAGGGTCAACATTGTCACACTCTCCGTCATCCTCGCCGGAGATGCCCATTGGAAAATCGTCCGACATGCAAAGCGGTGATTGCGGACTTTCAAAAATTTGGTCCACGTCATCAAGGTTTAAATTACGTTTGTGTTTTCTGGTGTTTATAAGGACATTAACGGAGTGTTCAAAATTTGTAATGTCTTTATAGCTGCCCTTCAACATAATGCAATTCCCGCGCGGCGTAATTTTTAGCTGCGGAAAATATTTGCCCAGTCTGTTGATGATTCTGTCGTTGACGCCAAAGATGTCTATAGGGTCAATCTCCTTAAGCTCAATTTTTTTTTCTGCCATATATACCGGTTAAGTGCGCATAACAACCATATACTGCGCGTACAAATGTAGTTATTTTCCTGATTTTGCGCATACATACACTCCGCGGAGGAACTGCGAATTAACGCTGAGAAATTTTGCATAAACCTGTGTGGAGCGGTTCTGTTTGCTAATGGTTTCTTGGTATCTCAAATAATGGTTTTCCCGGCTTTATTTACTGCGAGCGAAACGCAATCTATCTTACTCATCTTCAATTTTTATCAAATGTTTCTCTTTTATAAACCGGTAAGTATGAGCCATTTTAGAAAATGCTACTTTTTGTTTTGGCGTCACGGCTCCATTTGTATAATCTTCAGAGTTTATAAAGTCTTCTATCGGAACAACGGTATAATCTTGCAAAAACTCTCCACTTCTAAAACACCATGTGTATTCCCACTTTGGCATCGCGATAGATATTTTTCCGGTAAAATTGTCTTTTATAAAGGTTAGCTGTAACAGCGTACCAACTTGAGTATAAGCGGGATCGCTTTGATTAGAAATATAGTTTCCCATTGAATAAAAAACCATTTTGTTTACACTGCCGCTTTGAGAAACGTTGCCTGCAATTTCAGGACCCGTGTCCGGCTCCATATAAATATATCCCTCTTCCGGAACGTGCGGATGACTTCCGACAATTACTCTGACTCCCTCTCTGAAAAGCATTTTAGCCCATTGCTCCTGCTCAGCCGACGGTTCCAGGTGATACTCTTCTCCCCAGTGCGGACATGCAATAATTATATCTGCATTTTTATCCCTGGCCCTTGCTATGATTTTTTTTACCTCCGTACTATCCATTAAATTAACGTAATACGGGTCCGGAACAGGCATACCATTTGTGTCATAGGTGAAATTGACGAATGCAAATTTCACCCCTTTGATTGTAAAAATTACAGGGTCTTGTTCAATCTCCTCTTTTTTACTTTTGTAAACACCTGTTGTTGGTTCACCTATAGATTCATAGTAAGCAAATGTATTCTTTAAACCAATCTCGCCTTTATCTGCAATGTGATTGTTTGCCATAAGAAAAAGCCCTATGCCGCTCTCCTTTGCCGCTTTTGCAATTTCTACCGGGGCAGAAAAATTTGGATATCCGCTATATGGTTTTGTCCCTACGGTCATCTCCATGTTCGCCACCATCAGGTCTGCTTCCTTAAACTTGGCAGTCATGTACTTAAAAGCATTATCATAAACGTAATTCAAACCATCTCCCATTGCAAGCGCCGCTTCTATTTGACCCCCGTGCTGCATAATATCTCCGGTAAATGAGATTTTTATTGTGTCGGATGATGCCGGCAATTTATAAGGCTGAAAAGAAACTGTCGCAGAGGCAGAATAAGATGTTATTGCAAGCAAAATTACCGTAGAAAAAAATTGGCGGTGTAAAATGATTTTAACGCAGTTTGAGAAGTTCTTCATAATTTGTCGTAAACTGTTAATAATTAGAGTGTAAATATACGCCATTTTTTTGTGTTTTAGCACATAATTTCATACATTTGCGCCTGTCGCTGTGGCCGTTTTAACATGCCATTTTTGATGATTTAAACACCTTTTACTGTTCTGATTATGAATAATAAGATACTTCTTGTATGTGTTGCGGCAACTCTCATTCTTGGGGGTTGCGATTGGGTGAGAAGCAGGCTGGATTTGCCTACTTCAAAGGACATTGCCGCCAAGAAGGCTTTTATAGTAAAGAAGGAGACGCAACTGGACTCTCAAAAAAATGCCAAATTGGATTCGGGTGCTGTGCAAGTCAGTGATACTGCTAATGCAAAGGTTATTGCAGAGGGGGGTGCTTATGATGCTCAGTTAAAGGAGCAGCCTGTTGCAACCCGGCAGCAACCAGCTGCAACTCGGCAACAATCGGCTGCAAATGGGGAGGCACAGATACAACTTAAATACAGATATTACCTTATTGTGGGTTCATACCGCCAGGCAACAAGTGTAGAGAAAAGATTTCGACAGCTTAGAAATATGGAGGCAAGTCCTGTGGCTATCCCTTTAAAGAATGGACTTACAATGGTTTCTGCGGTAGGTTTTAATGAATTGTCAGATGCCAAAGCAGCAGTTTCCGATGTTGCAGATTTGGCTCCGGATGCATGGGTTTACAGCAGGGCAAGCGGTTTGCATAAGTAGGAATTACTAATTAAAAAAAAAGTAGAATTATATATGAAAACAACAGCTTTTACACAGAAACACATTGAGTTAGGGGCAAAGATGGTGCCTTTTGCGGGTTTCAACATGCCTCTGGAATATATTGGAATTAAAGCGGAACACCTCGCTGTAAGAAACAGCGTTGGAGTTTTTGATGTTTCACACATGGGAGAGTTTTATGTTAAAGGACCTAACGCTCTTAAATTTGTACAATATGTTACAAGTAATGATGCGTTTGTCCTTTTCCCGGGGAAGATTCAGTATTCATGTTTTCCTAACGGAAAGGGTGGAATAGTAGATGATCTTGTTGTATATTGCTTTGATCCACAGCGTTATATGATGGTTGTCAATGCCGCAAACATGCAGAAAGATTGGGATCATCTTTGCAAATTTGCTCCAAAATTCGGTCTTGAAATAGGCAGGGATTTTTACAATGCTTCTGATGAGTTAAGTCAGCTGGCTATTCAGGGTCCAAAGGCTATGGGGATTATGCAAAAACTTTGCAATGAGCCTGTTACGACAATGGAATATTATACATTTAAACAAATAACTGTTGGCGGATTGGAGAATGTTATTATTTCCACAACGGGTTATACCGGAGCCGGCGGATGTGAGGTGTATGTAAAGAATGCGGACGCTCTAAAATTGTGGGATAAAATTTTTGAGGCAGGAAAACCGGAAGGCATTATGCCTGTGGGACTTGGTGCAAGAGATACGCTGCGTTTGGAGATGGGTTTCTGTCTATACGGAAATGATATAGATGATACAACTTCTCCTCTTGAGGCGGGTCTTGGATGGATTACAAAATTCAATGATAACAAGGGAGATTTCATAGACAGAGATTTTCTTATGAAACAAAAAGCAACTGGTCTGACCAGGAAACTTTGCGCTTTTGAGCTGATTGACAAGGGAATTCCGCGTCACGGATATGAGATATGTAACGCTAATGGAGAAAATATTGGTTTTGTTACCAGCGGCGGAATGAGTCCGAGTCTTAACAAGCCAATAGGGATGGGATATGTTGCGGCTCCTTTGTATAAGGCTGATACAGAGATTTATATTAAGGTTAGAGACAAATTGCTTAAGGCGGTTGTTGTAAAAATTCCTTTCTATAAAGCTTAATCTGTTCTTGCTGGTTCTACTAAAAAATGGACAGGATATACAAAATATTGCTGGGGACGGTTTTCACTTTTGTTTTTGTGACATCCGCACCCGCGGGATTTAATAACGGTTACTCTCAGAATATTGGGGCAACAAAAATTAAATCTCCGCAAAAATCTGAAACTGAGAAGAAAAACCAAGACACATTGCGCGCTCATGTTAACTTCCTATGCTCTCCTGCTTTAAAAGGCAGAGGTGCCGGAACGGAGGGAGAGGTTAAAGCGTCGCAGTACATTTATGATTACCTTTTATCTAACGGGTTGCTAATGCTTTCTCCTCGCGATGGTGAAGATTTCAAAATAGTTCAGTCCGGAGGCGACACTTTGCATTCCCGCAATATTGTTGGAATAATACCCGGGTATGATAAAAACTTGAACAAAGAGTATGTTGTATTGGGTGCCCACATGGACGGTCTTGGCTATACGGTCTTGAATGTTAATGGAAAACAAGAGGTTCAGGTCTATCCGGGAGCAGACAGAAATGCCAGCGGCGCGGCTGTCCTTTTGCAGCTGGCAAAGATGATATCTCAAAACAAATTTATGTTTCGGCGCTCCGTGATAATTGCATTTTTTGGAGCGGGGGAGCTTGGCATGGCCGGAAGTTGGTATTTTCTAAATCGTTCATTTGCAGAGGTTGACAAGATAACTCTAATGATAGATATGGATGCCGTGGGTTATAGCGGGGATAATAATAAACTGCAAGTCTTTACCGGCGTTCAGAATCCGGATATAAACGGAATTATTGGGTCCATAGCATCAAATCCTTTCTCTGTAACTCCTTCACTTTCAGATAAAGAACCTTTTGGCTCGGATTATAGAAACTTCTATCAGAAAGAAATACCGGCGGCGTTGTTTACTACCGGTTTGCATCCTCAGATGAACACTGTAAAAGATACTCCAGAGACATTGGATTACTTTCAAATGGATCAAATTGCGGAGTTTATTTACTCTTTTGCATTGACGGCCGCATCGCGGGAACAAAAAATAGATCAAGGGCTTAAGTCTGGAGAAGGGAAGGTTGGCGGCAAGAGCGAGATAATTTATACTCAGCAAGGCGTGGACCACAGGGCAACATTCCTAAAAGGTGATGAAAGATACTTCCTTAAGGAGTGGGTTTATCAGTATGTTAAATATCCCGACAGTGCAATTGCAGAGGGAATAGAGGGGACGGAGCAAGTGGAGTTTGTTGTTGATAAAACCGGTGCGGTAAGAGATATTAGGATAACAAAGAGTCTCAGTGACGATATTGACAATGAGGTTATTAAAGTGTTTAAAGCTTCTCCAAAATGGAAGCCTGCAACACTCAATGGCTCCAACGTAAGCGTAAGAATGTCTCTTCCCGTAGAATTTATTTTGACAAAAAAGAAAAGCAGCTTTGGCATAAAAAAATAGCTGTCGAGATATAGAAGATTTATAAATTTTGTTACTCAATGGATTACAATTTTAAGGAGATTGAAAAGAAGTGGCAGGAGTTCTGGGCTAAGAACGGAACGTTTAAAGTTAAAACAGATCTTTCAAAACCAAAGTATTATGTGTTGGATATGTTCCCTTACCCTTCAGGTGCGGGACTACATGTAGGACATCCTCTTGGTTATATAGCAAGCGATATTTACAGCCGATACAAAAGACTTAAAGGTTTTAATGTTTTACACCCTATGGGTTATGATGCTTTTGGCCTTCCTGCGGAGCAGTATGCAATTCAGACGGGGCAACATCCGGAGGTTACAACTGTCAATAATATAAACAGATACAGAGAGCAGCTTGATAGAATAGGTTTCTCTTTTGACTGGGACAGAGAGGTTAGAACTTGTGACCCGGGATATTATAAATGGACTCAGTGGGCTTTCCTAAAAATGTTTGGATGCTGGTATAATAATGAGCATCGCAAAGCGGAGCCGATTGAGGAACTTGTAAAAATATTTGAGGCAGAAGGAAATAAAAAAGTAGACGCTGCATGCGGAGATGTGGATGTCTTTTCTGCTGAGCAGTGGAAGAGTTTTTCAGAAAAAGAAAAATCCGATATACTGATGCAGTATCGTATTGCATATCAGGGAGAAACATCTGTGAACTGGTGCTCTAAACTTGGAACCGTATTGGCAAATGATGAAGTGAAAGAGGGGCTCTCTGTGCGCGGAGGTTTTCCGGTTGAGCAGAAAAGAATGAAGCAGTGGCAGTTGAGGATTTCCGCTTATGCGGGGAGATTGCTTGATGATTTGGACAAGCTTCAGTGGACAGATGCTCTAAAAGAGATGCAGCGCAACTGGATAGGAAAATCTTACGGAGCTGAGATTATTTTCAAGGTATCAAATCCTAATCCTGCAAACGGGCAGCCTGCTAATTCCGAGCATGATATGAAAATATTCACTACTCGTGCAGATACTGTTTTTGGAGTTACGTTTATGGTACTTGCGCCTGAGAGCGAGTGGGTGGAGCTGCTTACAACAAAGGAGCAAAAGAGTGATGTTGATACTTATCTAAAAGAGGCTAAAAAGAAAACGGAGCGTGAGAGAATTGCGGAGACGCATACTGTAACCGGCGTGTTCTCTGGCTCTTATGCGGTCAATCCTTTTACGGGAGATAAAGTTCCGATTTGGATTTCAGAGTATGTTCTTGCAGGTTACGGCACGGGTGCAATCATGGCCGTGCCCGCTCATGACAGCAGAGACTACGCTTTTGCAAAAAAATTCAATCTTAAAATAATTCCTCTTATTGAAGGATGTGACATAAGCAAAGAGAGTTTTGATGCAAAGGATGGAGTTATGTGCAACAGCGGATTCCTTTCCGGTAAAACCGTTAAAGAGGCTATCCCTCTGGGTATTGCTGAGGTGGAGAAACGCGGGATAGGTAAAAAGAAAATTAATTACAGGCTGAGGGATGCTATATTCTCCAGACAAAGATATTGGGGGGAACCGTTCCCAATTTATTACAAAGATGGTGTTGCAACACCTATCCCGGAAGATGAGCTCCCGCTGCAACTTCCCAAGGTTGAGTCATTTAAGCCAACGGCTGACGGGGAACCTCCATTGGCCAGAGCAAAAAACTGGACATACAAGGGTTATCCTTTGGAGAAAAGTACCATGCCCGGTTTTGCCGGGAGCAGCGCTTATTATCTGAGATATATGGATCCTCATAATAATGAAGCTCTTGTAAGCAAAGATGCGGATGAATATTGGAGAAATGTTGATTTGTACGTTGGCGGAACGGAGCATGCTACGGGTCACTTGATTTATTCCCGTTTTTGGAATAAATTTCTTTATGATTTAGGTTATGTGGCAGAACCGGAGCCATTTCAAAAACTTATAAATCAGGGGATGATACAGGGCCGTTCCAACTTTGTATACAGGATTAAGAACACAAATAAGTTTGTGTCTTTTGGCCTTAAGGACAAATATGAGACAACGGAAATTCATGTTGATGTAAACCTTGTTCACAATGATAAGCTTGATATAGATGGTTTTAAAAAGTGGATGCCGGATTTTGCAAAGGCTGAATTCATATTGGAGAACGGGGAGTACAAGTGCGGCTGGGCCATTGAGAAAATGAGCAAGTCTATGTACAATGTTGTAAATCCCGACAGTATATGCGATACGTACGGTGCTGATACATTGAGACTTTATGAGATGTTCCTTGGCCCTGTTGAACAGAGCAAACCTTGGGATACAAAAGGAATAGACGGAGTTAACAGATTCCTTAAGAGATTATGGAAAATGTTCTTTGGAGAATTTGGCGGAAAACCAAATGCGGAAGGAGAGATTAATCTTTCCGATGAGGCTCCAAACGCTCTGGAACTAAAAGTATTACACAAGCTTATTAAAAAAGTGGATGATGATATTTCAAATTTCTCATACAATACTTCCGTTTCAGCGTTTATGATTGCCACTAATGAACTCTCTGATTTAAAGTGCAATAAGAGAGCAATCATGGAGCCAATCATAGTTCTGCTTTCACCTTTTGCACCTCATATCTGCGAGGAATTGTGGAGTCTGTCGGGGCATAAAGGGAGCGTTTCATCGGCGGAATTTCCTAAGTATGAGGAGAAGTACACAAGAGAAGATAATTTTGACTATCCGGTGTCTTTCAACGGCAAGACAAGATTTAAGATTTCTCTTGCAAAAAATTTGTCAAAGGAAGAGGTTGAAAAGGCAGTTCTTGCTGCAGATGAGACTGAAAAATACCTTGGAGAGAACAGTGTTAAAAAAGTTATAGTTATTCCGGGAAGGATTGTCAATATTGTAATGTAATGGCAGACAAAGTTGCAACGGTATCAAAGATAATTTTTGAATATTTTGTTATTACTGTTGGGGTGTTCATCTATTGCGGAGGGTGGACGGCGTTTATTACTCCTCAAGGGATTACAGGCGGTGGCGTTACTGGTCTTGCTACAAATATTCAATATGCCACCAATGGTTTTATTCCATTGTATGTCAGCTATATTGGAATTAATGTGATATTGCTTTTAGTAGGAACTATTATTCTTGGGAGAGGATTCGGGTTCAAGACAATTTACAGTATTTTGTGCGCAACTTTTTTCTTGGCGGTAATGCCGCACTGGCATTGGCTTATGAGTCTTTCGGATATATCTGATAAGCTTGTATCAGCAGTGCTTGGCGGAGCAATTCTGGCAGTAGGAATTTCCATGATTTTTAAGAAGGGCGGCAGCACCGGAGGCACTGATATTATTGCCCTTGTTTTTACAAAATATTATGACACTTCTCCCGGGAAGGTTTTCATGTACTGTGACCTTATAATTATTGGTTCCATTCTCTTCTTGCCGGGAAAAGGTTTAAGTGACTTCATTTACGGCTATCTTACAACAGTCTCATTTTCATATATGTTAGATGCCTTTCTTACCGGACGGCAGCAGTCTGTTCAGATACTTGTTATCTCCGGCAAATATCAGGCGATTGCAGATATGCTTATCAGTGATGAACACCGCGGAGTTACTGCTCTGGATTCAATGGGATGGTACACAAAAGATGAGAGCAAAGTTCTTGTTGTGGTTGCAAGAAAGTATCAGGTTGCAGGCATAATGTCATCTATAAAAAACATTGACAATAGGGCGTTTGTGACAGTGGGGAATGTGTCTGCTGTTTATGGAGAAGGTTTTGAGAAAGTGAAGGTCAAGCCGCAATTTAAGGAGAAGAAGAGCAAAGATGAAAAAGTAAGGAGTTTTTTAAAGTGGATTAATAATAGTTAGACGGCGTAATCGGGTGAGCAGCATATATCAGATGTGTAGCATGTATCAGATGGGCGGCGTATATTTGTTATCGAGATAATTATCAATATTTGTTTAAAATATGAAGAGGGTTTCTCTACCACAGGTTTTAGATATTATAAAGTGTTATTTTTTCATAACGCTTGGACTTCTATGCTATGTCACAGGATGGGAAATTTTCCTAATCCCCAATAATATGGTTGGCGGCGGAGTTACCGGCGTTTCAGCCATTATCTTTTATGCGTTCAAGATACCAATCAGTATCTCTTTCTTTTTGATTAACACAGTATTGCTTCTAATTGCTCTTAAAGTTCTGGGCAAAGCCTTTGGCTTTAAGACGGTGTATGCCATATTCATAACGTCCATATTTTTTCAAATAGTTCCGGGTTTTATTCCGGTAGATTTTATTCAAGAAATAGCTATATCCAACGGCAAGCTTTTAAGTTCAATTTTTGGCGGAGTTATGTCGGGCTTTGGAATTGGAATATGCTTTGCTCAAGGCGGAAGCACCGGCGGAACGGATATAATTGCACTAATGGTTACAAAGTACCGTAATATATCCCCAGGCCGTGTTATCCTTTATATTGATATTTTCATAATAGCATCTTCTCTGTTAATTCCCGCAAAAGACATATTGGATGCAAGCGGTGCGGTTATTGGTAAGGAGACATGGGGAATGCGCTTGGCCACAGTGCTTTATGGCTATCTTTTAATTGGCGCATCCAGCTACACCGTGGATATGTTTCTTGCCGGTTCACAACAATCTTTGCAGGCGCTTGTCTTCTCCAAAAAATATGTAGAGATAGCAGATGCAATAACTTCTAAGTTAGGCCGCGGCGTAAGCGTTGTAGATTCCACCGGATGGTATACCAAGCAAGAGGGTAAGTTGTTGGTGGTGATTATTCATAAGACAGATACTAATTCTTTTTATAAAATTATCAGAGAGATTGATAAAGAGGCGTTTGTGTCTGTGACAAATGTGTCGGGAGTTTACGGCCGCGGGTTTAAGCAGATTAAGAAATAGGTTTTTTTCAGCCTAAAAATTTATCATTTTACTTGTTTTTTACGATTGTGCTTATTGCAGTAACAATCGGTTTAGTTGTACCGCGCAAAATCGTCAAATTTTTTTTCCGGAAATCACAATATTTTAACTGTCCCGAATATTTCGGAAATATTTTTTATTACTGCTGAGTAATTTTGTATTAATAGTAATTGTCAAATCTATAATCAATTACAAACCTTTAATTTATTAACTATGATGAATGGTAGCCATATGGTTATAATAATGTTTTTATACGTATTTATAGTTGCGGGCCTGTTTATAAGTTGCCGTTATAGGAAAAATTTTAGACAAAATTCAGGTTTGTTTGCCGCTTATTTTTCACTGGCTCTGGTAGTTACCCTGGAGGTGCTGTATTTTAAATTTCATGATAAAATAAATTTTTTCCCCGGTGTAAGTCACCAAGAAGCCGTTATGTGTAAAGTATACATATTCACGGGTGTTTTTTTTGTGTTGTTTCTGGAGGCAAAAGGTATCATTATTGACAAATGCAGGCATCTAAAGCCGGCATTAAAATATTTAATCTTTTTATGGATTCTAATAGCAGCGTATGATGCTATTAGAATTTATTGTTTAAATGATCAAATACTTTACTATGAGCATTTTGCGCTAATATCAATATCTACAGTGCTGTTCTGCTTTTATTGTGCGAAATCTTTTGTCCGTAGGGCAGATTTTATCTATTCCAGTGTTAACAAAAAATTGTTTGTCACATTGCTCAATTTTGAGTTTTTTATAATTGCTAATTATGTATTGCATGTTTTATTTTTAATTGATAAAATTATGATTGCAGAGGCTCTGTCGTCATTTATAATACTTATTACCGTTCAGGCTAGATTGACTCTTGACTTAATAAGAGAAAATCAAAAATTTAAAAAAGTAAAACATGTCTTTTATGATATCGAAAATTCAGAAAATCCCTTATTGCTTGATGACGGGGAAATCCTTGATGATGACGAGATAATGAGAAGACTCATGATTCTTTTTGATAGAGAGAAACCATATTTAAATCCGGATTATAAAGTTTTTGAAGCGTCGCTGGCGGTGGGGACAAATAAATCATATACGGCAAGGGCCATCAGTAAAAGTCCGTTTAATAACTTTAAAAGTATGTGCAACTATTACAGAGTCGCGGAGTTGTGCAGAATAATTGCGGAACAACCGGAGTTGGACATTATGAAAATATATAAGCAAGCCGGCTTTACCTCCCGTGGAGTTTTTCACAACAGCTTTCTTCTTTATGCCGGAGAGTCTCCTGTAAAATGGACAAAACATATAAGACGGCTTAAAGAGAACAGAGAGCCGGTTAGAGTAGAGAACCTTGTAAGATGTCCGCGACATATCACCGGATACTAATACGGTATAATGTTATGGCTATACAAATACTTAACCTATTAATACAATTATTAACTTATAAAATCTTAAACAATGAAATTTATTGAACTTTTAAAAAATTTTTCCGGGACAAAAGAGCGATTAAGTCAAACCGAATTGAAGGAGCAAATTAGTGAAGAGGATCAAGATTATCCGCAATGTTCTATCATTATAGGGAAAACGGAAACGTTAAATACCCTTTCCGCTATGCTGGATAATCTTATGGAAGAGAAAAAACCGTATCTGGATTTGCATATATCACTTAATAAAATAGCTTTGCTTCTTGGCAGTAACAGAACATATTTATCAAAAATCCTGGCTGAACACGGCGGCTACTATGCTTATCTTAATACATTTAGGCTTAAATATTTATATGGCTTATTGCTGGAGAGGAACAAGAAAAAATCAAGAAAAAGAGAAGAGGAGTGCAGTTTATCTGAAATGCCAAGGCGTGCATATGGAAGAGAATTGCAGTTATTGCTGGCAAGCAGCGGCTTTTCAGATTTTAGAGCATTGAGAAGGGCATTGGAAGTATCCGGCGGAGAGTATGCCAAAAGAGTAAAAGAAATTTTATTGTCTTAAATGAAGAATTTGTTTACGCTTGCAAGTGCTTGAGGAAGAGCAAATACCACGACCCTGTCATAAGGTTTTACACATGTGAATTCATTTGCGATAAAGCTTTCATCTCCGCGGATTATGCCGCCTATGATGGCCTCTTTTGGAAAACGCAAATCTTTGATGGGGCCGTTTGTAATACTGCTGCTTGGATTGACAATGAACTCCAGAACCTCAGCATCTGAACCGTTTAAACATTTGATAGAGCGCACTTTATTGCTTAAGGTAAATCTGAATATTCTCCCTGCGGTGATAAGTTTTTTATTGATGACAGCATCAACTCCCATATCTTCCGCCAATTTGATATACTCAATATTTTCTACCTCGGCGATAGTTTTTTGTACACCCATATTTTTTACCGCAACGCTTGCAAGTATGTTGGTCTCGCTGCTGCTTGTAACCGCTACAAATGCGTCATAATTTTTTGCATCCTCTTCTACAAGCAAATCCGTATTCCTTCCGTCTCCATTGATAACTACTGCATTAGGAAGAGCTTCCGCAAGGTATTCACATCTTTCCTGCTTGTGTTCTATGATTTTTATTTGGTCAACCTTATCTTGCATTTTGCGCGCAAGCATCTCTCCAATTCTTCCTCCGCCAACAATCATAAGACTCTTGACTTCTATCTCATTTTTGCCGGAATATGTCATAAGTTCCTCTACACCATCCTTAGTGCAGATGATAAAGACAAGATCCCCTTGCAGGAACTTTGTACTCTGTTCCGGGATAATTGTTGTATTGTTTCTTGCAATGGCAACCGGCCGGTACGGCTTATAGCTGCCGTTTGGAGATAAATCTTGTACTGTCTTGTTAATCAGTGGAGTTCCCTCATCCAAACGGAATACTACCATTTGCAATTTGCCACGGGCAAATTCCATAAATTCCGTCGTGCCTGTCTGCTTAAGCAAATCTATGATCTCATAAGCTGCCATTTTCTCCGGGTAGAACAGGAGATCTATTCCCATATCGGTGAACATCAACTTATTATCATATTGCATATATTCATCATTGTTGATTCTGGCAGTGACTTTTTTTGCTCCCATTTTTTTAGCCAGAAGGGCGCTGATGATGTTAACATCTTGTTCCTGAGCAGGACTGACGGCTATGAATAAATCTGCCTTTGAGACACCTGCCTGTTCAAGAGTCGCAATAGAAGTCGGCTTGCCAAGCACCGTAATGATGTCTGCAACTTCTGCGAGCTTGTTTAGATGCTCTTCGTCTCCGTCTATGATGGTCAGGTCATTGGACTCCCTGCTTAGCATTTTAGCTAAGTGACTTCCAACTTCTCCCGCTCCCGCAATAATTATTTTCATACCGCTGCAAAGGTAATATTATTTTAATAATGCCGAGTTTATTATGAGTTGCTGTCGGGACTTTAAATGGTGTTGCGGCCGGAATAACAACAAAACTTGGCATAGTTATAAAAAGTATAAATAAGGCAAAAAGTCAAAAAAACGACCGCCTTTTGAGCGGTCGTCTTTACTAGCATAAACTGCTTATTTCTAATACTCATCTTCATTAAAGAAGAAATCCTCCTTGCTTGGATAATCGGGCCATATGTCTTCAATACTGTCATAGACTTCCTCGTCATCTTCAAGGTCATTTAAATTCTCTACAACTTCTGCGGGGGCTCCGGAACGTACGGCATAATCTATCAATTCGCCTTTTGTGGCCGGCCACGGCGCATCTTCCAATTTAGAAGCAAGTTCAAGTGTCCAATACATAATTAATAAATATTAATATTTTAAGCCCTTTTGCTATGGGGGGTGCAAATATAATACTATTTTCCAATTATGGTAACCAGAATTCTTCAGGAGTATTTGTGATTGTGCAAAAATACCTTCCTAATGTGAATAAATAGTCCGCCAGACGGTTAAGGTATTTGGTTCCGGCTTTCACATTTTCAGATACTTGCTCCGTGTTGGCAGCAAGTGAGATACTCCTGCGCTCGCAGCGGCGGCATATAGTTCTGGCAATGTGACACTCTGCTGCAATTTTAGGTGCTCCAGGCAGAATAAAGGCCGTTTGTGCCGGATTATTGGCAGTCATTGCATCAATTTCTTTTTCCAAAAATGTGACTTCCGATTCTTTCAGTGATTTGAACTGTTTGTTAGTTCCCTCTTCCGGGGTGGCAAAATGGGCTGCAACAAGCATAAGATTATTCTGAATTCTGATAAGGCACTCTTTAAGGTGCTTTCCCTCTGCCGGTCTGACGGCCGGGTCATCGGTATTAGAAATAATAAGACCTATAAATGAGATAAGTTCATCCACATTTCCGTAGGCTTCAACTCTAGGATGGTTTTTGGGGACCCTTCCGCCTCCAATTAAGGAGGTCATTCCATCATCACCTGTTTTAGTATAAATGCTCATATAAATAAGATGTTAAAATGCCAGGATGTATATCCGGCTGTTAGTGATTTTTTTATTTAATTGAGATAGATTGCATTGCCGGATTGGGATTGATAACGTCACTTTCAACTTTACCGTCGCGGAGCTTTACAATTCTTCTTGCAAATTTTGCGATATCCTCCTCATGTGTTACCAAAATAATAGTATTTCCGGTTTTATATATCTCCTCAAAAATTTTCATAATCTCAATAGATGTCTTTGTATCAAGATTTCCTGTTGGTTCGTCTGCCAAAATAATTGTAGGGTCATTGATAAGCGCTCTTGCTATGGCAACTCTTTGTTTTTGACCTCCGCTAAGTTCAGAAGGCTTGTGAGACATTCTTTCTGCAAGTCCGACTATGTTAAGCGATTTTTTGGCTTTTTCCAACCTTTCATGTTTTGTTGCGCCGGCATAAATCATAGGAAGCGCAACATTTTCCAGAGCACTGTATTTTGGAAGAAGATTAAAAGACTGGAATACAAATCCGATCTCTTTATTCCTTACGTCCGCAAGCTCTCCGTCATTCATCTTGCTGACATCAGTTCCGTTAAGAATGTACTTGCCGGATGTCGGAGTGTCCAGACATCCAAGGATGTTCATCATTGTAGATTTTCCGCTGCCGGAAGGTCCCATTATTGCCACAAAATCATTCTTCCAGATAGACAGTGAAACGCCGTCTAATGCATTTACCACATCCTCTTCTCCAAGATGGTAAATCTTATACAGGTTATCAATTTTAATAACCTCTTCCCTCTGTGTGTTCTTATTTGCATCCATATTTTAAAAATTTTCTGTCGCGACAGATTATTCCATTTTGCTTAAGAAATCTTTGCAGGCCTCTGTAAGTGCGTGCAGAGCAATAGGAGTGTTCCATTGTGACCGGTCCCTTACTCCAACCTCATTTGATACGGTGCGCAACTCAAAGAAGTTTACATGTTCATTAAGGCAGACATAGAAAAATGCCGCTCCCTCCATGCTTTCTATTTGCGGCCCGTAATGTTGTATCAGTCTCCCTCTTGTTTCCTCTGTTCCCGTAACTGTCTGAACAGTAACACCTGTAGCACGTTTATATGATTTAATTAATTCTTCAAAATATTCCGGGAGTTTCACTGAATTCAGCGCACCGTCCGTGTAAGGAAATAAATTAGAATCCAGTGCGGCAGAATCAAACAGAGAGACAAAGCCGGAACCGGTCTGAAAACCAATGTCTCCAAAATATTCTTTATCAACAATAGAAACAGAACCTACAGGAAATAGTTCAATATCGTAACTGCCTGCAATTCCAATATTTATTGCAAGAGAATATTTATTTCCTTCAGCTTCTGCCTCCGCCAGTTTTTTGGTAAGTTTGTAACATGTTGAAGTTGTACCAATTCCTGTTAGCAAAAAATCAACCTGTACTTTTGAGGCAATTCTGCTTTCATATACTCTCAGTGCTTGTTGTGCACACGCAATCTCCTCTTGTTCCGCAGCAGTAAATAAAATCCTTATCATATACGTTATACTAATTAGAACGCTAAATTAATTAAACAAAAGACAAAATAGCTGCTAAAAAATAAATTTATCGGGCCAGTGTTGATAAATTGCTTTCTTATAAACTGTATAGTGAGAATTTGAAGATTATACCTCCGCCGGGCCTGCATTCGGCGCATATGGTTCCCTTGTGGAAAAGGACCGAGTTCTTTACAATCGCCAGACCCAAGCCGGAACCTCCCGTTTTTCTGGTTCTTCCCTCTTCCACTCTGTAAAATCTTTCAAAGATTCTGTTCAAATCTTCTGCCGGAACACCTTTTCCCGTATCCGTGTATGTGAAGTTGATTTTGTAACCCCCTTCTCCGGAAATCTGCTCCATTCCTGCGCTTAAGGAAATTTCTATGCCATTGCCCCCATGCTCTATGGAATTGTCTATCAGATTTTTAAACAGGGAGTAGATAAGAGAGTAACAACCGTTCAGCTTAAGTTCATTGCTTATCAAAGGATGGAACCGGATGTTGTTTGCCTCCAGTTTGTAACCAATTTCCTCACAAACTTCTTGCAGACATTTGCTGATATTTACTTCCTCTATCTTGTAGGTCTCTCCGCCCTCGTCAAGTTTGTTTAATGTGGAAACTTCCGCAATCAAATTGGATAACCTAAGCGTTTGCGAATAAGCCTTTTGAATAAATTGCATTTTTTGCTCTTCCGGCATTTCCGGGGATTGCAGTATTGTCTCCAGATATGCGCGTATTCCTGTAACGGGTGTTTTAAGTTCATGAGCAATATTATGGCTCATTTGCTGTTTGTAAAGTTTTGTTTTTTCTAACTGTTGGAAGGTGTCTGCAATTTTTCTTCCTATTTCACCAAAGTCATCATCTCCAAAATCTATGCTGCTGAAATCTTTTTGCTGACTTTTTAGCGCTCCTACAAATTGATTGAATTTTATAAGCGGCTGAGTCAGTTTGCCGGATATGATTATTGTTGCTGCAACAAGTGCTGCAAGCAGAGCAATTATCATAATCAGATATTTGTTATCTTTCTGAATCTGAGCAGGTTTTGCGGACATGAATTTAATTGCGGTTCTTATGAAATATCCGTTGTAGTTTTTTGCATAGAACAAATATTCATCTCCCATTGTGGGGGAGTACCGCAAAGAATTTCCATCTCCTTTCTCTCTTGCTTTTATAAATTCCGGTTTTCCCGACTGGTCTTCCTCAATAGAAACTTCTGTCTGCCGGCTGTCATAAAGCACAAATCCGGTTGTATCCAAAATTGTAAATAACATCTCTTTTGCCGGAGGCGTTATTTGTTTGTAAATCAAACCGGAAGCTATCTTATTGTTTACGTCTTGATTAAAAGTTATCAGTTCATTTTGCAATGTGGCAAGACTATAGTCTTTGCTCTGCTGAAGAGTGTAAACAGTAAAGCCCAGCGCTATAAAAGCCACCAGGATAAAGAAATAGAGCAATAGCCTATATCTGTATTTAATTTGAACCTTTTTCATCTGCCTGCAGGCTGTATCCGTATCCGGAGCGGTTCATGATTAAGTCCCCCGCCTTGCCAAGCTTTTTTCTTAGTCTTGCAATGTGCACATCTACTGTTCTTTCCAAAACATAACTTTCATCTTTCCAGACAAGTTTCAGAATGTCGTCTCTGGAAAAGATTTTTCCGGGGTATTTGGCCAGGAGCAATAATATCTCCATCTCCTTTTTTGTAAGAAAAACTTCATTGCCGTTTGCCAGAACTTTTTTATCGTCATTTTTAATTTTGAGAAGGCCAAAGTCATATTCACTCTTCTCAACTTCCGGTTTCTGATTGGAACTATTTTGCCACCCCGCAAGAGGCGCTCCTTGATTATCTTTTTTCTGTAGCCTTTTGTAACGGCTTAGTACGGCTCCTACTCTGGCCACTACTTCCTTGACGGAAAATGGTTTAGGGATGTAATCATCTCCTCCGGTTTTAAATCCTTGCAGGATATCCGGTTCTGTATCAAGGGCCGTAACAAAAATTATAGGGATGTTATTTTTATAATCTTCTCTAAGCAACTGCGCAAGCTTTAAGCCGCTAATTCCGCCAAGCATGATGTCCAAAATGAGCAAATCAAAATTTTCCTTTGGAATCATATAAAGAGCCTCCTCTGAACTTATTGCAGTCTTCACCTCATATCCCGCTCTCTCCAGATTATACTGCAGGATTTCACAGATATCCTCCTCGTCATCAACTACAAGGATTTTGCTTTTTTTCTCCGCTTGAACTGCCGGAGCACCGGCCATTGTTTCTTTGCTATTGTCCATAATACATGAAAATTATATAGTTGCAACATAAACATGCATCATACTTATCTTGAGCAAATCCCAACTTAGTCCTTTTTCGGGTTCCACTTATAGCTCTTACTGCTCAAGATACCGTCGTGATTATTAATGGCCTCAAATATAGTAATTTTAGTTAACTTTGCTCAGCATAAAATTACAGTTATGGCCTACAAAAAAGAGGAAAAATATACTCCGGAATTAACGGAGAAACTTGCAAAGCATTACAAGGCAATTTTGAATTTACTGGGGGAAGACTCTGGCAGAGAGGGACTTCTTAAGACGCCAATGAGAGTTGCAAAGTCTATGCAATTCCTTACTCAGGGATATCAACAGGATCCGTATGCCATTTTAAAATCTGCTATCTTCAAAGAAGACTACAGGCAAATTGTTTTGGTTAAGGACATTGAAATTTATTCTATGTGCGAGCACCATATGCTTCCGTTTTACGGCAAGGCGCATGTGGCATACATTCCAAATGGCCATATTACCGGTCTTAGTAAGATTGCAAGGGTAGTAGATGCTTATTCACGACGGCTTCAGGTTCAGGAGCGTCTTACTGTGCAAATCAGAGACTGTATTCAGGAAACCCTTAAACCCCTGGGAGTTGCGGTGGTCATAGAGGCGGCGCACATGTGCATGCAAATTAGAGGAGTGCAAAAGCAGAACTCCGTTACCACAACCTCCGCTTTCACCGGCGCTTTCCTAAAAGACATCCGCACCCGTGAAGAATTCATGAGACTCATAGGTTCCAAACTGCACTGATTATCATTACCTCAAGGAAAAACTTACAGTAAACAGCACTGAGAGAGGGCGGAGGTCACAACTGTAGCTGTAAGAGTTGATGCTGTCGTAGTAGCTTGTGTTGTAGGATTTTGTGTAGAACAGGTTGCGGGCGGAGAGAATGTATTCTATCCTTTTGCGCTTGTAGGATACGGAGGCGTCTGCAAAGAGCATGTTTCTGTCGCCGGAAGCGATGCTGCTGTTGTGGTAGTGTTCCCCGGATATTTTTATCACCACGCTTTTTGCCATGCTCGCGTCCAGGGTTAGCTTCTCCCTTACTGCATCTATGCTCTTGAGTTTCAAGGATGAATTCTCTATGCTGGTTTTATAAGTTGTGTATGTTACATTGTAATCATAATCAAAGTTATATCCTATTCTTCCGGTAATTTCAAATGCGCAGTTTTTGGATGTGTAGCCGGTTTTTAGGATGTCTCCGTTTCTGTAAACTTTGCTGTTGCTTTTGGAAAATCCGGCAGAGAGCGTGAAGGTGGTGGCAATGTCGTTGAATCTTTTGCTGATATTCCCGTTAAGATTATAACCGCTTGAACTGTTGGATATTTCATAGCTCTTTATTCTGCTTAGATCTCCGTAAAAGATGTTGCCGTACATAAGGTTGGAGTTGTCATACCAGTAACTTCCCGACAGTGCTCCAAATACGGAGATGAGCGCATTGCCGTAATTGAGACTTGCACTATAATTTTGGGTTTCATCTTTTGGCAGAATTCTCCCCGTGTCGGAAACAGACCTGTAATCCTCCATTATATAGCCGCTGTAAACATCTGTAAGACCTCCATATACAACTCTGTATTGTCCTGATGCGGAGAATTTCAAATCTTCCGTGATTCCAAATCTTAAGCTCATTGTCGGGCAGGCGTCAAGTTTGTTCATGTGGAATTTGCTATCGGCAACTTTATCATTGTATCCCAGGTATTTGTATCTGAAATAAGGGTTTACGGAAAGGATAAAGTTGTTATAATCAATTGATAAATAAGGCCCCATGTCAACGGTAATCGCCTGCAAATTGATGTCATTCCTCAGGGAGTCCGCAACACAGCCGCCTTCAGTCCAACCACCAACGCCACCGGCAATGCCACCAACGCCACCGGCATTCTTAAAGTAATTCATACCGCTGGTCATCCTGTCCGCCCACGCACTGGCAGACCCAAAAATACCAAAGTGCCAATAGGTAAAATCCCTTCCAAACCCTGTGCTGAAATATCCTGAAAACCTGTCAGTTGTAACCTTCTGTCGGGACATGACAGAAAGTGTATCGGGCAAACCAAAAACAGAGAGATAGGGGTATGGGTTGACGCGCAGTGTGGATGGTAGGCGGGCATAGCTTGCGTTCAAATTAAAATTGAAGGATGTTTTTTTCATGGGTTTCACATAAGAGAAATCATTTCCTATGTAAAATGTCGGAGATGTAAAGTTCTGCTGCAGATTGTTTACCGTGCTGCGGGATTTGTCCCAGGTGCCGGATATATTCAGCTTGTCTTTAAGATAAAGACTGTCCGTATTGGCTGTCAGCCAGAAATTTCCTACCACATTATTCTTAACCGTATGTGCGGCTGTGTTTTCCGTTACAACCAGAGGGTCCTGATTCTGAAAGTAATACGTGCTCACAGAAGAGCCGGCAGAATTGCGGATATCGTGGAAATATTTAATGTTGGTAACATACTCCAGAGTCTTTTTCTTCACCAGCATATTTGCAGACAGCGCATGGATATTATTTTTCAAATATCTGCTGCGTGCAATTGGGGGTGACAGAGGGGTTGTAATTCCGCTCATTGCGGAGAGTCCGCCAGTGCTGCCCATGTTTTCAATCTCTGCAGAAACATCTATTCCGGTGTTGTTAGTCTGGTAATTATTAAACGTTTGGAAGGTTCTTGCAAAATACATGGCGGTAGTTTCGCCCGTCCACATAAGCGGCTTAAATCCTCCTCCTATTGTAAATGTCTCATTAAAAGTTCCTTTGACTTTCTCCTTAAGATGCAGATTCATAGCAACCATGTCCGACGCAACTTTGTTTTTAAGCGCTTTTACCGGCTGGTGAAACTCCATCACGTCCACCTTTGCTATATCCTTGGCTCTTACATGGTTAGTGGCCACACCGTAACTTGCATCCAGCATGTTCAGTCCTTCAATATATAGAATGCTCACATCCTTTCCATTGTAGGCAATCCTTCCGCTTTCATCTACTCTAACCCCCGGCATTTTTTTTAGTACATCCCCAATAGAGCGGTCCCTTAGCGTATCTATATAACTATTAACATAATAGCTGATTGTGTCTCCGCGTCTTCTCAGAGGTGGTGCCTTTACAACCACTTCCTTTAATTTTAACGCCCCGGACTCAACCTTAATAATCAGATTGTTATTAGATTTTGCGGGAACAATAATGTGCACAGCTTTAATATTCATTCCGGTTGCAAGCAGACGTAAAGTATCCGCCTTACCGCCGTAATGTAAAGTGAATCTGCCGTTTTCATCAGTCAGCGTATAATCAATCATTCCCTTACCGCTCCTGTTCTGCAAAATGACATTGATATCGCTCATCCCCGCACCACCCTTAATTTCACGCACATAACCGGACAACACTACTTGAGCTTGAGCCGTGTTTGTAAGGCAGTACATGTATAATAAACTGATGATAAATGAAATACAATATCTTTTCATCCCGGTAGCTTTTGTTTTCTTTTAATTATTTGCCCTTCTCTTCAGACAGTTCAATCGGATTATAAGGGATAGTTACTTTTGCATGATTAGGTGAGAATCCGTTTCCTGAGTTTACCATAAACTTCATCCCAAAAGAGCCAAAGAATTGATAAGGGTCATCATACATCCACTTAATTGCGTTGTTATATTTTGCTTTGGTAGTATTTGTGTATTGCCATGTGTAATTTTTTATAGTCTCTCCCGACGGAGCCTTGACAAATACAGACAAGGTCCAGCAATAATCCCCCATCTTATCATACAGCTTAACGATCAGTCCCGGCAACCCTCTGAATTTATACGGACCTGCATTCACCGGAACTTCTTTTGTAAACCATGCAGTATATTCTCTCCCCCTAAATGTACAAGTTGCGGATTGACATTCATATCCTGCAATTATAATATACCCTAAAATTAGTACCATTTTGCAAGGTGAGCAATAACGCACAAATCGTAAAACAAAGTGAGACAGGGGATACAGGGAGGTGAAAGAACAGACAGCCCATTTTTTTTATAACTTTGAGTGGAGCCATAAAAGAGTAGAAAGAGAAATATCAGAGGAAATTTACCTTGAAAATGCTGCATAGAAAAAATGGGATCAAAAGGGTATTTTGATGAAAACGAGTCTTAGATATATAATTATGTTTAGCCTCGTGATAAGGACAGTTATATTATCGGCCCAGGATCTCACTTCCATTAGTGATTCTACAAAAATTCGGCAGATAGATTCAGTTATAGTTGTTGCACATAATAAACGATTATCAATTATACCTGATGGTTATCAATTATTACTCAATAGTAAAGCAGATTTAAAAGGTAAGGAAATGTCAGACCTTTTAAAAACAGTCCCGTCTATACAGTTATTAAATGGATCTTTAGGTATGGTGGGAAAGGATGGAGTTCTTGTCTTTATTAATCATAAGCTTGTTAGACTGGATGGAAAGTCACTTTTGTCATATCTGAACTCAATACCGGTAAGTAACATTAAGAGCATTCGTGTTATGACCATTCCTCCGTCACAGTATGATGCGGAAGGAAATGTAGGAGTAATAAGAATAGCAACCAGGGATATGCTGCCTGAGGGAATGAACGGGCTTGTTAAATGGAGTTTTGGGCAGAACACATATTCATCATATATGGGGTCAGCTTATATAGGATACAACAATTCAAAATTATCCTTTAATGGTACATTGTCTTATGATAATATTAATTATTTGAACAAAACAAGTTATCTGAGCTATTATCCGCAACTCACAACATCAACGTCCAATCCGAAACGTTGGAATATGACGTCTGCCCTGCTTAACCTTGATTTGAGTTACAAGTTTAACGAGAAAATGTCATTAGCCATTGACCTGTCCTGCCCGTTACGTAATAGTGAAAGAATTACTGATCTGGATAATAGAACAGAGTATATGGGTATAATGAACAATGTTGTTGACTCCGTTTTACTGTCACACGGCAAAGCCGCCAATAATACTAATAAAATAAATTCCGGCCTATGCTTTAATTATAATATAAACGATAATACGATTTTTTCTGTTAACACTAATTACTTGAGAAATACGGTTAAAACCAATCGCAATTTTTCATCTTCTTTATTAACCGACGGTCTATCTTCCCCGCAAGAACTATATTTGACATCGGGCAAGGTTGATTATGATATAATAACAGCTGCTACCGATCTTGAATCCGTCCTTTTTACATGTAAATTCAATACGGGGGCGAAATTTTCCTACATTAATACGCAATCGTCAGACAGCTACATTGGCAATTTCAATGACCATAATACATTCAGATATAGGGAAAATATTGATGCTGTCTACTTTTCCGGTGAACGAAAAATAAATAGATGGATATTTAAGGCGGGACTCCGCTTTGAGTATACTTTTACTACCGGTGAATCGGTCAACTATTCAGAGACTGTTCATAATAAATACTTCCACGTTTTCCCGACAATTAGTGCCCTTTATAAACTTGGTGAAAACAGTAATATATCTTTTCAATATTCGGCAAGAATAGAGAGACCTCCATATAAATATTTAGATCCTTTCAAGTGGTATATTACCAAGTATAGCTATTCTGTCGGGAACCCGCTATTACGCCCCTCTTTTATCAATAATTATGAATTGAACTATCTGTTCCGTGAATCCTTCAGTGCTCGTCTATATTATACAAGCCAAACAAATCAAATAGGCAAATTGGTTATTCTGGATAATGAAGATGTATTGAAACAGGCGGAAACAGCCAATAATTTTCTAGATGTAAAAAAATGGGGAATAAATATTTACACATACGTCTCTCCTTTTAAATGGTGTACGACCGTAATACAGTGTGATTTTTCTAAAGATTTGTATTATTCAAAAAAACAAGAGTTTAAGAATATTTCCGGATACCGTGGAGCCGTTGGTTTGAATAACTCATTTTCTATAAAAAAACAATTTATCATTGACTGTAATTTAACAGAGAACTTACCGGGATTATATAATTATCGGGAAATGAATAATGCGTTTCAGGCCGATATCGCGTTTAAGTATATGCACAAAAAAACCGGAATGGAAGTTAAGTTGGAATTTTCTGACATATTTAAGACAGCTGAACCGGAATATACATACAAGAGCGACGGTATAAAGCAAGTGTATAATAACTATTACGATACACGGTCTTTTCTCATTACAATATCATGGAATTTTGGCAATAAAGGAAGTCGAAAAAACATAGTAAGATCCTCAAATAACGAGGAGCAGAGTAGATTGTAAAAATTAATCGCTCTTTAGAACCAAATATTCAGGCGGCCGATGTGCTCTCCGCGTTCTCCGTCCTGGACTACAACAACGTCTTTGCCGGCCTTGTTTTTGTAGATGCGCTGCTGTTCTATGTAAGTGTGTGAGTGTCCGCCTATTATAAAGTCCACGCCCTCTGTGTGTTGGGCTATCATGTCGTCGCTCGGATTTTGTTCTGAACCGTTTGATATGCCGCAGTGTGAGAGTACAATTACAAGGTCACAATGTTCATCGTTTCTTAATTGCGCTGCCAGATTGTTAATCACTTTGTATGGCTGTATGTAGCTCATATTGGTTAAGTTGGAAGGGCTTACAAGTCCGTTTAATTTTACGGAGATACCTATAACTCCAATCTTCTTGCCCGCCTTGCGCAAAATCACATAAGGTTTAACAACCTCATTAAGAGGGCTTTGGCTAAAGTCATAATTTGCGCACAGTACAGGGAAGTTTGCATTTTTGATTCTACGGGCAAGTTCTTCTTGTCCGTTATCATATTCATGATTGCCGATACACGCAACATCATACTTAAGAGCGTTCATAAGCTCTATCTCCACATCTCCCTTGTAAAGAGTAAAATAGGGTGTTCCTTGTGAAAAATCTCCCGCATCCATCAGCAGCACGTGCTTGTTTTCTTTGCGGACACTGTTAATAAAATTCTCTCTTCTTTCATATCCGCCGAGTCCTTTTGCAAGTCCTGCGTTCTCCGGCTCTATCTGACTGTGCGTGTCATTAGTATGCAGGATTACAAGGTCAATGGATTTACAATAGATAACACAAGGGCAAAATATCATATTGACGGATATTTTTCTATTCCGGAAGGAGACAAACATGTATGGGATATAAATTTTGCAAATAATGAAATATCGGTAGAAGATACTGTATGTACAACAGACACATGTAGTGTTTACAGCATAAAACACATAAATAAATCTAAAAACTTTTTCATTTCCGGAATGGAGATGAAATTTACGCAAAGCCTGTATTCATTAAGTTATTCTAGTGATTTTTTGATTGATACAGGAAATACCGGAGATGTGACTTTTTTAGGAAAAAGAGATGATAACTTTATTGAAAACCTAAAAAAACATTCAATCAATTTTGAGTATGTACTAAACTACAAAAGCGGTAAAGTAAATAACAGACTATTTTTTATAAATGAGGCCCATGTGGTAAATGACTCTTTACAAATAATTTATCAGAGAAGTTCCGGAGATTATATAAATATTCTTGGATTAAGCTGGCTATGGAGATTTCATGTTATCATGGACTTAAGTTCTGATAAAATATACCTGTCAAAAGTTAACAACAATAAAAGTCTATATGACATCAACTTAGAGCAAACAAATACGCAAATGATAACCTACTCAACAAAGGAGGGCTATTTGGCCGTTTGCAACACAAATCCGTCGGGACTATTCTATAAAGTCGGTATAAGAAAAGGAGATATCATAACTAGTGTTAACGGCCGTTCACCAATGTCAATCACACCAGCCTATTTCAAAAAAGAAACTGTCGGGAAAATATTAAATTTTAAAATAATTAGAAAAGGGGTTAAAATATCTTTGCCGCCTTACCTCAATGAAAACCTCACGGTAAGGAGTACGGAGAGCGGACGGAGCTTGTAGTCATACTCATAGTCTGTGATATCTGTAGAGACTTTTCATTATATAACTTATATTAAGTTCGTTTAACTGGCGGATTTTGTTTGCTGCACTGCGGCAAGTAGACTTCATGCTTAACCGCTTGATGTTGTATTTGCCGCAATGCATTAACAAACAGACACTACTACTTTAACTTAAAACTGTACAATTTTTCTTTTGCAAATATGAACAACATAAAAACAAATCTAAGTCTCCAAATTGTCATTTTTTTCTGAGAGCCGTAAAGTTTTTGTAAGTTTACAATCGGGATGAGGAAAGTCATTGAGTATCTCTCTTTTTTGGCCATTCTGGCTATTGTTCCGCTGCAAATGTTGTGGGTGGCGCACACTTACAATGAAATGCGCACCAATATGTATAACACTATAGATGAGTGCTTTAAAAAAGCAATGGAAGAGGAGTTAATGAACAGAATTGATTCCATTAGGGCGGAGCAGACAATCTTTATTGAGATGCCGCGCGGGGGAACCGGCATATCAACAAACAGATTTGTTGAACTTAGCAGCATGGCGGAGACATACCACAGCAAAAGGAATTATTACTCTGTCGGGACATATTTTGTAAAAGAACTGGCACTCAAGAATATATACGGTCTTTATTTTTTAATTGGAGAATCCAGAACAGACAATCTTTTTAAGAAAATTGCAAGAAATTTTGTAACAGTACATTGGTGTATGGACCAAAAAGAAGAGATATATACCTCTGATCCAACTGTTTTTGACAGGGAGGGATATTTTGCAAAAAAGAGTTCCAAAGAATTCAGAACACACATAATCCCGCTAAATTCAAATTTTTCCCTTGGTGCATGGGCTATAATTAAAAATCCTTACAAGGCTATTCTTAATAACATGTGGGAACTTGTTGTATCTACTTTTATAATCATTGTCTTTGTTATTTTTTGTCTTGTAAAACAAGTTAACATAATCAGGCGACAGAGGGCTATAGCAAAGATGAGACAAGACCATACTTATGCCATGATTCACGATATGAAGACACCCCTTAGTTCCATATCGCTTATTTCCAAAAGTCTGAACAGCAATTCTTTAGGAGATGACGAGCATTTGAAGGAAGAATATCTTACTACACTTATGACAGAAGCAAAACATCTTTTGGATTTGTGCAATAAGGTGCTTGCTATTGCAAAACTGGAACAGAAGCGATTAAAATTTGAAACATCAAGAGTCATAATTCAACCGGTATTTGAATCGCTTGCGGAAAAGTATAAAGTTGAAAGTCCGGACAGGCAAATTGATTTCATAATAGATTGCAGCAAAGGGAAATACGTTGATACTGATAAAGATTATCTTATTGAGGTGCTGGAAAATTTGATTGAAAATTCTATAAAGTATTCCGGAGACGAGTTGAGAATCGAATTATCATCCGAATTAAAAAACAACTATATGCTGATTTCTGTAAGGGATAACGGACACGGGATTTCTAAAGAAAATTTAAAGAATGTTTTTAAAATTTTTGAAAGGGGCGATAATGTTACTGAAGGAAGCGGGCACGGGATTGGCCTCAACTTTGTTTATCAAATAGTTAGAGGACAGGGAGGGAATGTTAAGATTGAGAGCGAATTAAATAAGTACACAAATGTTATATTAATGTATCCCCTTAAACACAGTATATTATGATAAGAGTTCTGTTTGTAGAGGATGACTCGGGTCTCAGATTTATTGTAAAATCAGAGCTTGAAAAAGTAATCGGAGGCTACGAAGTCATTCTTGCTCCTGATGGGAAAAAAGGGCTGGATGCCTTTGCTTCTGTACACCCTGATGTAGTTGTCACGGACGTAGATATGCCGGTGATGGATGGAAACACTATGGCTGCTGCAATAAGAAAGAAAAATCCGGATACCCCTATCATTATACTGTCAGGATTAACAGAGTCCGACGACTTCAAAAAAGGCTATGCTTCCGGCATTGACTCGTACCTTAAAAAGCCGTTTACAAAAGAGCAGCTTGACGGACAAATCAAATCACTGCTAAGAAGAACAAACAGAGAAAAATCTATATATCTCTTCAAACTGGGACATTACACATTTGACAAAAGCAAAAATATCTTAGTGCTTGATGCAGCAGACAGCAGTATGGCCGGCCGGATTGACGGAATGGTGACCGGCAAGGCTTGCGGCAATGTTAAACTGACCCCAAAGGAGGCGGAGATACTGGAGGTGCTCTGCAGACACAAAGGGAGCATTGTTGAAAGAAGCATTATCATGAATCAAATTTGGGGTGCTGATGATTACTTCACATCACGCAGTCTTGATAATCACATACTTAAGCTGCGCAAGTTATTGGAGGGGGATACAGCCGTGAATATTCAAACATATAAGCGCACCGGGTTGATGCTGACGGATTAGTTGCATACTTGCTGCGCTCTCAGACGAGCGGCTTTGCCGCATGTCTGAAAAATTTTACAAAAGAGTTTTTCCGCCGGAAGATATTATTTCAGAACCTCCAGGGCTTTTTGAACCTCGGGATCCGTTGAGTAGTCATATTTAAGATAACCGTCAAGGCCATACAATGCTCTTATAATTAGCCCCTTAAGATTTTTTCTAATTTCCTCTCCAGATGCTTTAAGGTCGATTGCGGTAAATTCTACGCCATGGGCTTTGGAGTATGCAAGGAATTCACTCCAATAACTGTCGGGAACTTTATAGTTCTTGGCAAATTGCTCCATATTTTTGTACTGTGCGTCAATTTCTTTGCGGTGATTGTCCGTGTATATATTGACAAAATCTGTCATAATACCTTTGTTCACGCATTTTATGTAACTCTTTGAATAGAATGACGTATCAACAGGCATAAAGACATCCGGAATAATTCCGCCGCCGCCGTAAACTACGCGTCCTTTTTTGAGAGTCTTAAATTTTAATGAGTCATTTATTTTAATGCTGTCCTTGTTAAAGCGCTCGTCAGAAAGATATCTTTTTATTACATTCTCATAATACTTGTCAGCCTCTCCGTTTTCATAAGGAGATTGAATTACACGGCCACTTGGAGTATGATAACGTGCAATTGTCATACGCAAACGTCCGCCGTCTTGCAACGGAAACTCCTGCTGCACAAGGCCTTTACCAAATGAGCGGCGACCGATTATTGTACCTCTGTCCCAATCCTGTATTGCACCGGCAACAATCTCGCTTGCAGAAGCAGAACTCTCATCTATTAAAAGTGCAAGAGGAACATTTTTCAAAATACCGTCACCGTTTGCTAAATCATCAGTACGTTTGACAGCACGTCCCTCCGTATAAAGAATCAACTGACCCTTGTCAAGAAACTCATTAGCAATAGTTAACGCCGTCTCCAAATATCCGCCCGGATTGCCGCGCAAATCTAAAATAATCCCTTTAAGTTTGCCCTTATGAGCTGAGATGTACTGTTTAACCGGAATAATCATCTCCTTATAAGTTTCTGCACCAAAGCGACTTATGCGAATCATCATAATACCATTTGAAATCTCATAAGCAGCGTCAACGGTATTCAAAGGAATTTTATCTCTGGTAATAGTAACGTCAATTTCTCCGCTTACCCCTCTTCTTAAAATTGCAATGTTAACTTTCGTTCCGCGATCACCTCTTAAATAACCCAACACACGCTTGGTAGTCAGATGAGTACCGCATATCTCCTCTCCGTTGACTTTTACAATTTTATCACCTGCATGCAGTCCCACTTTCTCAGACGGACCTCCGGGAATAACACTCTGTACTGATAATGAATCATTTATAATAGCATATTCAACACCGATACCGTCAAAATTTCCGACCAGCGGTTCCTCCATTTCATCCACATCCTTTGCCGTGATATAAACGGAGTGCGGGTCAAACTGCTGCATTATTTTGGTAATTGTTTCATCCGTCACTTTCCTGACATTCACCGTATCAAGGTAAAAATTAGAGAGATAGAACAATGTCTGTTTGACTTTTGCAGCGGCAAAATTCAAATCATCGGAGTTATAGTTAATAGAAGGATAAGTGCGCGGAGTGTTCAGATAGCTCTGTGCATTGGCACTATAAACACCTGTCGTGCAAACAATTGCAGAAGACAACAACAATCTCTTAAAAAATCTTGACATAACAAATAAAATAATTTTAATCCTGACGGGCGAATTATTCGCTCTTAAATGCGGTCTTAACAGGAATATCAAATTTCGTTCCCTCTTTTGACAGGTAAGTTTCCGGAAATAATTTACGTGCCTCTGCAAGAAGAACTTCTACATTTCTATAACGGGAAGAATAATGACCAATCACAAGCTTTGCAGCGCATGCATCTTTGGCACATTGCGCTGCATCCGCAGCAGTAGAATGAAAAGTACTCTTTGCAAGAATATCCAAATCATTTCCGTATGTAGCCTCATGATACATTAGATCAACACCTTTCACCCATCCCGGCAGTTCACGGAAAGGAGCCGTATCACAGCAGTATGCAAAGCTGCGCGGATAAAAAGGAGTGTATGTAAGTTCAGAAGAGAGCAGAACCTCACCGCCATCGCGAGTAATATTATTCCCCTCTTTCAACCGCGCCATCTCCTCTATAGTCAGATGCTTCTCTTCTATTTTCTCTTTAATGATGTTTTGCTGTGGAGCCTTCTCTTTAAAAAGATAACCGTACGTTTCAACTCTGTGCCTTAGCGGGAACGCATAAACATCCAAAGTTTTAAACTCAAGAATTTTAACGGGTTCCGCACATTTTACCGTATGCAGAACAACCTGATATTTAAGCCCTCCAAACTGTTTCAGAAAAAAATCTATAACGCTCCTCATCTGAGAAGGAGCATACATATGCAGCGGCGAAACTCTCCCTATCATATCCATTGTGGAGAGCAACCCGAACAGACCAAAGACATGATCCCCGTGCAGATGAGAGATGAAGATATTATCTATTCTCGCGATAGATAATTCCGCCCTGGTCATCTGTATCTGAGCGCTTTCCCCGCAGTCTATCAAAAACAAGCGCCCACCTATGGTTAGTATGTGAGCGCTCGGATATCTGTTAGAAGTGGGACGCGCAGATGCGGTACCCAATGTGGTAAAAGAAAATTCCACTAAATCTATTCAGCTTTTTCTTCTTTCTTTTCTGCCTTTGCCTCTTTATCCATCTCCTTCTTAAGATCCGCAAGCTCGGAGATATCACCCAGCGTCGTCTTTTCAACGCTAGCCTTTACCTTCTTAACTGCCTTCTTAGTAGTCTCGGCCTCAGAAGTTTTTACGTCAGCTATCGGCTTTTCGCCATTAGCCTCTCTCTTCTTATCCTCAGCGATTCTGGAGTGTGAAAGAACAATCTTCTTTGCGCCCTTGTTGAACTCAATAACTTTAAAGTCCAGTTTCTCCTCTGCTTTTGCATTGGTGCCGTCCTCTTTAACAAGTCCCTTTACAGGTGCAAATCCCTCAATGCCATATTCAAGTGCAACGGTTGCGCCCTTCTCATTAAACGAAACAATTGTTCCGTTATGAACAGAACCAACAGTAAATATGGTTTCAAATGTATCCCAAGGATTTTCCTCTAACTGCTTGTGACCCAAAGATAATCTTCTGTTGTCCTTGTCAATTTCCAAAACAACAACCTCTAATTTATCACCAAGAGCAGTAAACTCGGAAGGATGTTTAATCTTCTTAGTCCAAGACAAATCACTGATGTGTACTAAACCGTCAACACCCTCTTCCAATTCTACAAAAACTCCAAAGTTTGTGAAGTTTCTAACAATTGCAGTATGCTTGCTCCCGACAGGATACTTATCCATAATAGTTGCCCAAGGATCTGCCTTTAGCTGCTTCATGCCAAGAGACATCTTATGTTCATCCCTGTCTAAAGTAAGAACCTGAGCCTCAACCTCATCACCAAGCTTTAAGAAATCCTGAGCGCTTCTCAGATGAGAAGACCAGGACATCTCCGATACGTGGATAAGACCCTCAATACCGGACTGAATCTCTACAAAAGCACCGTAATCCATAATAACTACAACCTTGCCCTTTACCTTATCTCCAACCTTCAAGTTTGGATCCAAGGCATCCCAAGGATGAGGAGTCAGCTGCTTCAAACCAAGAGCGATTCTCTTCTTTTCACCGTCAAAATCCAGTATAACAACGTTAATCTTCTGGTCCAATTTAACAACCTCTTCCGGATTGTTAATTCTGCCCCATGACAGATCTGTGATATGAATAAGACCGTCAACACCGCCAAGGTCAACAAATACTCCATAGGAAGTAATGTTCTTTACAGTTCCCTCTAGAACCTGTCCTTTCTCCAACTTGCTTATAATCTGTGCTTTTTGAGCTTCAAGTTCCGCCTCGATCAAAGTCTTGTGAGACAAAACTACGTTTCTGAATTCATGATTGATTTTAACAACCTTGAACTCCATTGTCTTGTTAACAAAGATATCATAGTCTCTGATTGGCTTAACATCTATCTGAGAACCTGGCAAGAACGCCTCTATTCCAAATACGTCAACAATCATACCGCCCTTAGTACGGCACTTTATATATCCCTTAACAATCTCGCCCTTGTCATAAGCCTCATTAACTCTGTCCCAAGACTTAAGAGCGCATGCTTTTTTATGTGATACTATTAATTTTCCGTTTCTGTCTTCAACACTCTCTACGTAAACGTCAACTTTGTCTCCGACTTTTAAATCCGGATTATATCTGAACTCGCTTATAGAAATGACGCCTTCACTCTTGTAGCCGATATTTACCATTACCTCACGTTTTGTCATTGCGGTAACGGTTCCTTCAACAACTTCATTCTCAAGAACTTTAGAGAATGTATTGTCATACTCTTCTTCTACTTCTTCTTTAGGCGCGCCGTAATCAGCAGCCTTCTCAAATTCATCCCAGTTAAATTTAGCAGGATCAACAGATGCGTTGCTGTGTCTTTTTTTAGATTGCTCAGAAGCCTCTGCGGTTTCTTCTTTGTAAGCTTCTAAAGAGTCTTCATTTTTGCGGACGGGAGTCTCTACGGTCTCCTCATTTTCCACTATTGATTTTTCTTTAATCATGATTAATTAATAAATTGATTAGTTGTTTAACATTATTTGTAGTTCCGCTTATGCGGAGGTCTATTCCTTAAAACGGCATTTGCCGCCCCTTAAGGAGCGGCAAATGTAAAGATTTTTTGATTGTTACACAAATTTAATATAAGCTCTTAGAGCCGGCAAAATCAACAACAAATTTTACAATCTGAGGAAGAACGGCATTCATATAGGCGGCACCTTTAACGGCTGTGGCTTTCAATGGATTACCAACGCCGGTATCTTGCGTGGTTTCTCCCCAGTCTCTTGGAGCCCAGGCAACTTTTTTATTAAGCCCTTCTATTGCAAATCTTTTGAATTTACCCTCTCCGGCCAGTTTCATATCTACCAGTTCCGGATAGTAATGGAGCATTACGGATGTCTCCTGTTCGCCCGCATGGTCATCCTCTTTCTCCTCAAAAAATCCGTCACGAGGAATAAAAGCAAACCACTCATTGTGGCAAATTGTGAATGACGGCTCCTCTATTGCAAGATCTCTTATCATCCCTTTGAATATGTTTCCACCGTGCCCGCTCATTATGAGAAGTTTGTTAATTCCCTGATGCTTAAGAGAATTGACAACATCACGCAGCACGCACATTTGCGTCTGCTGAGTTGCATGAATGCAGAACGGAAGTTGTATCTGTCCCGGATTTTGAGAACCCAGCGGAATGCCGGGCAAAACCATTGCGTTAATCCCCCGTTTAGCTGCAGCCGCTGCAACTTCAAATGCAATTGCCTGAACGGTAAGCATATCCGTGCAATAAGGCAGATGCCTGTTATGAGGTTCAGTTGAACCCCAAGGCAAAATGGCCAGGTGGTACTGCTTCACTTTGGAAACATTACCCCACTTGGCCGTTGTGATATCGTATTTTGAATACATTCGTACTTAGTTAACTTTCCGGCAGTTATACGCCTGCAACTCTCCTCTTGTACTCTGCAAGACATGCATCAAGTCTCTCATGAGCCGTTGTATCTCCGGGGACGTTATGAGACGGATGTATATACAGATGAACTCCTCTGTCTGCAAGAATTTCTGCAACAGTACACATTGTCATCCAGACAGTTGTAACAAATGCCATTGTAGAAAGAGGACCTATTTTATCTTGATGGTTCTTTAAATCCACAGAAGCATCCTGCAGAGGGCAGCAAGAATCAACAACATAATCTGCAACCTGGAACAAATTCTTTCCGCTTGAGTGACGGCTTGTTTTATTTCCTGTATCTGCAGCACTTCCGTAAGCGATTACTTTCATTCCTCTCTTCTGAGCCTCCAATGCGACCTCAATGTTTACTGCGTTGATTCCAGTATGTGAGAAGATCCACAGTAAATCATTTTTATTAAAGTTCCAACTGGACATGATTGCCTTTCCATAACCTTCCGCTCTCTCCAACCAAAGAAACTGATTGATACCCATCTCTCCAACAATATGAGTGAAGAAAGTAAGAGGAAGCTCGCAAAGCGGATGGAATCCGACAAAGCCCCCGATTCTTGGGTACATCTCTTCTATTGGAAGATTTGCATGCCCGCATCCAAAAGTGTGAACCAAATGACCGCTCTGAAGACAGTCAGCCATAACACCTGCAACCTTCTTAATCTGCTCCATCTGGGTAGATTCAATTTTGTCCATAACGCCTATTGCGTTCTTTTTCCATTGATTTGCTAACATGATATAATTTTTTAATAACTGATTAATATATAATATTTTATAAATCTATAAAAATATCTTTAATATCTTTTAATATTTATATTTCCGGTAGGCTATAACTTTATTCCCCTCCTCTCATTCTCCTCTTTTGTCTTCTTACACTTGCGCGCTGTGACAGGAGCTATTGCGATGATTATTAGTATGAATACCCCAAGCACTATAGGGAAAAACCTAAATATTCCATCAAATACGGACTGCGTCGTAAACATCTTTCCTACAAAAAAATTGCCAAGGAACTGGCCGCACAATCCAATAAATATTGCCACTGAAAATGCGGCTCCGGATTGTTTGTGAAATAAGCCTCCAAGGTATGTAAGCATTACTGGATATGTTGCTCCAACACCAAAGCCCAGCAATATCATTGATATGTAAACGGCTGTGACTGAAGCCGGCATAAAGGACATTAAGATTGCACCAATAACGCCAATAACCATATAAAAATTCAGAACCATTATGGCATGCATCTTTTTCATTAAAGCTCCAAGAGCAAAACGGCCGCCCGTCATTCCAATGGTAAACATTGTAAGTGAAAGAGTTGCAATGTTTGCAGCAAGTCCCCCGGGGGTTGACGTAAGAAATGAAGTTGTATAACTTCCGCTCGTCCCCTCTAATGCGCTCTGGAAAAACAGAACGACGCCAACTAAAACAAGAGCCGGATACTTAATGAATTTGAAGGAGTTCCAAAAATTAACCTCTTCCGCAGCTGTCCTTACCGGCTTACCCTCTGAGTTTGTAAGGGCCTTAAGTTTTGCCTCGGGAAATTTAATACAGAAAAAATAAATGATTAGCACCGCCATAATAAGAGAGAATGCAAAGAGACAGAACTGATATCCGTTGACTACAACACCGGCAAATTCAACGGACATGTTTGACGTTGCAAAGCAAGTCAACGTCCATAAAAGAGCACCAATACAGTAACACGCCCCAAGAATGCTAAGTTTTGCGCCACGGCTACTGTCATCATAAATATCTGATACAATAGCATTTGTCTCACCGTTGAGTACCCCTCCGCCAAGACCTACCAGAAAGATGCTGACTCTCAAAAAATTCAAAACTGCAGAATTAGACATTCCGAGATGCGCCCCGGTTGCAAGTCCGATGAGTCCCGTCATCAACAAAAACGAACTCACAATCAGCAGCCACTTATAGCCAAATCTGTCCATAATGGGGCCAAAGAAAATTGTCCCAATAATAATCCCGACAGACATAATGGGAGGCAATCCGATGGCTTCAGGTACAGTAACTTTTAGCGGAGGCAAAATAGCTCCCAGGGAGAGCATTGCAACTCCAAAAAACGACATTCCGGCACATGCGGCAAAATTCACTTTACCAGTTGAATATGTACTCATTTTATAACTCTACTTTATTACGTTCATTATCGATACGGGCTTTTTTGCAACGGGCAATGGCAAACGGAGCCAGAGCAATTACAATTACAATCAGAATACAGGGGATAACCGGGAAAAATATAAATGCATCTCTAAATTTTTCATTCGCCAAGACAAATTTACCAATCAGCAAATTAGCAACAAACTGTCCGCACAATGCAATAAAAATTGCCAATGAAAAAGCCGCACCGGATTTTTTATGGAAAACACCGCCCAAATATCCAAGAATAATTGGAGGAGTAGCGGCAATTCCAAAACCTATCAAAGTCATGGCCGCATAAACGGCTGCAACAAATAACGGCTGCAACATCAATAAAATACAGCCGATAAATGCCAAAAGCAAATAGACGTCCAGAGCAACAATATCCCTTAACTTTTTTATCATTAAAGGAACGGCAAACCTACCTGCCATCATTCCAACAGTCATAAGAGTAAGAGAAAAAAGTGCCTGCTTAAGAGTAAGACCGCCTTGAAATTTTGTAATATAAGAAGTTGTAAATGTTAAACTTACCGTCTCCAATGCGGTTTGGAAAAATAGCATTATTGCAACAATGACCAGGGCCGGATATTTAAGCAACACAAAAGACTTAAAAAATGCAACCAGCCCATTTTCCTCTTTAACTTGTCCAGCACCGGCCGCCTTGTTTTCCACAGCAATTTTTTCTGCCGCCATCTTTCCCTTAGCTTCCGGAAATTTTGTAATAATAAAAAAAACAACAGAGGCCGCCATTATTATAGCGCTGGAAATAAGGGGAATCCTATAGTTTGGAAAAATATAGCAAGAGAGCGTCCAAGCAATGCAGCCAACGCAATAGCTGCCTCCAAGAATACTGAGTTTTATTGTGCGGTGCGCATCGTCATTCACATCTGAAACAATTGCAATTGTTTCTCCGTTAAGAATTCCGCCGCCAAAACCTATTAAAAATATACATACCCGCAACACATTGATAGACATAGAATATGCCATACCCATAAGACCTATCAGAAGAAAAACGGTTGCCCCCGCGAGCAGCCACTTGTAACCATATTTGTCCATAATAGGACCAAAAAGAATTGTTCCAGTTATAATACCGACAGATATAATCGGAGGTAGCGCAAGGGCCTCAGGCATAAGTTTTTGCAAAGGAGGAAGAATTACTCCCAATGAGAGCATGGTCACTCCAAAAAAAGCACAACCCAAATAGGCGGTCATGTTAATTCTTTCAACAGAATAATTTTTCATCCTAATCTATTAATCTAATTAACGCAGACTCCCATCACCTACCAAGCACAAATAAAGCGCCGCAAAGTTATTGTATTAAATTATAAGGACAAAAATTGATTTTACAAATTTTAAGCAAATAGAGAGAGTATATTATGCTCCTATTTCCTTGACATTGCCGGTTCTCTTAAGAACTCCCCAAGTTTGCAGCTCACCTTTAATTGCACGCTTATAGCTCTTAAAAAGAACAACATACATTATCCATCTGTAACAGAAGCGTTGAGGAATAATCCATAGCAGAATCCAGAGTTTCTCTTTTTCAAACAGATATGCGGCAATAGATATACTGGCGTCAACTAGTGTAAACAACAGATAATAGATAAAAATTCTCCCGGCATTGCCGCTGAAAAGTCCTATAATCATGAATAAATCTGCAAGAGGAGAGAACGTAGGAATAATAAACTGGAATACCAGCATATTTGGCAGCGCCCACATTCCCAAGCCTTTATGCTTTTGGCTCATTAATGCATCTCTGTTCTTCCAAAATGTCTGCATTACTCCAAAACTCCAGCGCACTCTCTGACGCACAAACTGGTCAATCTTCTCCGGAGCCTCCGTCATTGCCACGGCTCGGTTCTCATTCTCAATAACATAACCGGCCCTTAAAATTCTGATTGTCAAATCGCAATCCTCTGCAAGAGTATCCGTCGTGAGTCCGCCTGCAGCCTCAATTGCGCTCTTGCGGAATCCCCCTATTGCACCCGGAACAACCGTAATGGCGTTAATTGCAGCATAAGCGTTGCGGTCAAAATTTTGGCTGGTTGTATATTCTATAGCCTGCCATTTGGTAAGCATATTAAGTTGATTACCAACCTTTACATTGCCCGCCACAGCTCCGACCTTCTTATCCTTATCACAAATAAAATGTGTCATAAGCAAAGAGACCGCATTGCTATAAAGCTTTGTATCGGCATCTATGCAAACCAGAAAATCAGATGTAGTTTGCTCAATTCCAAAGTTTAAGGCAGATGCCTTGCCTCCGTTTGGTTTGGTTAATATTTTAATTTTTTCATTTCCCTGTAGAGCATCACACACCCTCTTATAAGTCTCATCCTTGCTGCCGTCATCTACAAATATTATATCAAAGTTTGAATAATCCTGTTTTAGTAGGTTTTGTAAAGAAGACACAGCATTTACCTCCTCATTATACGCAGGAACAATAATTGAAACTTTGGGAGCAATGCTGCGCACTATTGATCCCGGATTCAGCTCATCTCTTCTTCTCCTCTCTCTAAATCTCTCCTTGGTTGTAAGGACTATCATAAATACAAGCCGCCCAAGTCCAAGTATGATAAATATTATGAACAATGCCGTCAAGAACTTAATGATTTCATACATAATAGTAATTGATGCCATATTTGCCTGAATAGCGTAATACTCATTGCCCTTGTCAACATTTGGCATAAGTTGGTCCTTTTCCTTATCCAGGATTCTATCCAGCGTAGTAAACGTATATCCCTGTTTCTGAAAGTATTCTATAATTCTAGGCAGTGCCTTTATTGTCTCTTTTCTGGTCTCTCCGCCTGCATCATGCAGTAAAATTATATGACCGTTTCCCTGTCTTACCTGCCTGACAACTCTATTGAAAATAGTATCCGCGGTTATCCCCGGCTGCCAGTCCTCGGGGTCTATGGATTCTCCTACGTCAATGTAATTTTGTTTGCGTGCAAGCACCACAGGGATAAGCTCTTCCATATTTGCCGGCTCGCTGTCCGCATTGTACGGAGGGCGGAATAAGATTGTGCTGTGCCCCGTTATGCACTCTATCAAAAGACGTGTAAGCTTCAATTCGGCAAAGGTTCTGTCGGGAGACTCTTTAGCAACATTTTTATGTGTAAATGTGTGATTCCCAAGAAGATTTCCCTCTTCATAAATTCTTTTTACAATTGGAAGATTTCTCTCTGCCTGCAAACCTACCAGGAAAAATGCAGCATGTACATGATATTTCTTTAAGATATCCAGGATTTTAGGAGTCCATCTCTCATCAGGTCCGTCATCAAAAGTAAGAAGCAACTGTTTGTCTTCCGCCTCTCCGTATTTTAAAATTTGAAAAGAGGTCGGAATTTCAAGATAGTTTTCCTCTGCAATCAATTTATATGTACTATCCATAACGATCTCTATCTTACCTCTTTGCGGGGTCTTCATGACATCCAGAATTTCACCATCTCCAAGATAGTTAATACCGTTCATAAGCCGCACTTCCTCAAAACTTTTCTCCCATTCATGCCCAAGAGGATTATCCTCCATATCTTTAGGATAGTATTTCCAAATCCTGTTATCCTCGCTTCCAAGGCGCCACAATCCGAATCCTGCAATGCCGTATTCAGAGCCGAAACGCATTACATTGTAGGTAGTTGCGGCATCCGTAAAAAACACCTGGTGCAAAAAGCCGCGCTCATCTTCACATGCGTAGCTAAGATTATAAGTATTATCGTCAAAGTTGATTTTAGAACCACTTTCTGCAGCTCTCGACAGAGCCTCCTGGTAAGTTATGCTTACATTGCCGTCCGGTCCGTTGCTCCAGTCATATCCAAAAGCCGCCAAACCTAAGATTATCTTGTTGTTAGGCACTTCCTTTGCAAGATTATCCAATGCCGCCTCTATCCATTTTTGAGAACATATCGGTCCCGAATCACCGGACATGGAATATTCATCATACGCCATAAGCACCAGATAATCTTCATATTTAGCCAGTTCCTTAACATTATAGTCAGTATTGAAAGGCTCTATATCCTGGGATACCAGCAAGTTGTGTTTATGAAATTCCGCGGAGAGTCTTTTGACAAATTCTGTTAGATATTCGTCTCTATTCTCTTTAAGCTCCTCTATGTCCAAATTAACTCCGATGAATTTATATTTAAGGCAAGTTTTTATAAGGCTGTCTATTAGTAGTTTTTGCTTTTGAGTAGAATGGAGTATGCGCCCGATGGCATCTGCCCTGAACTCCTTCTTTAAATTGTTTGTAAGCATTGGCATAATTGGAACGCCGCTCTTTCTCATTAAGTTCAAACCTTTAGAATCTATGTTTGTTATAAGCTTGTCCTTAAGGGTATCAATGAAAAACCACTCGGGCATCACAAGATTCAGATTGTGAATGTTCCTCCGCAAAGAGTTGTATGATTTTGGGTCCCATGCCACATAGAAACCGGCGCGTATCCCCGCGTTGTAATCCTCCCAGCTGTCTATGTATTTTTGCTGCAATGTATCTCCAAAACCGTGGAATCTCTTTAGTTTTGAGAGTTTTGCAGCTTTCTCCTGCGCATAGTTATGATGTATTTTTTTATCTAAAATATAAGGTCTAAAACCGGAATATTCTTTTGAGTATTTAGTCTCCTGCAAAAAAGGACGGGTAGCCAGCACCGCTTTTTTATAGTCTTGGTTAAACGGCAGTGAAGGAATGTGGTCAATGACAAACATTGCAATAAATACCGCAACCAGCAGAGCCACAGCAAAAAGAATCACTCTTGCACTCCACTTAATTTTCCTCCATCTGGAGGGACTATCCGCCTGAAAAACCTGTTTTGCCATAACCAGAAAAGCCGCTTAATCTCTACCTAAAATAACCTCAGCAACAAAGATAAGTGGCGGCTGCAAAAAGAGTGCTAAACTTTCAAAAGTTTTTTGATTATTTCGCCCGCGCATTATCGGCAAAACCGGCCTTATCACACTATTTAAGCCACCTGTCCAGCCAACTGAAAAATGTACGCTGCCAGAAGATGCCGTTCTGCGGTTTTAACACCCAGTGATTCTCATCGGGATAGATTAGGAACTCTGCAGGTATGCCTCTTAGTTTTGCGGCATTGAATGCAGACTCGCCTTGTGAGTACAGTATTCTGTAATCTTTCTGGCTGTGAATGCAAAGGATTGGAGTATCCCATTTATCTACGTATAAATGAGGGGAATGCGCATACGTATTTTGAGCAACTGCGTTATCTTTATCCCAGAAAGCGCCGCCCAAATCCCAATTGGCAAACCACATCTCTTCTGTCTCTGCATACTGCTGCTGCTCATTGAATATGCCGTCGTGAGCTATAAAGGCCTTAAATCTCTTGTTGTGATTGCCTGCAAGCCAATATACAGAGTAGCCGCCAAAACTTGCGCCTACGCAGCCAAGATGGTCTTTATCAACGTATTTCTCATTGCAGGCATCGTCAATGGCAGTAAGGTAATCCTTCATGCACTGGCCCGCATAATCTCCGCTAATTTCTTCCAGCCACTCCTGTCCAAAGCCCGGAAGACCGCGGCGGTTAGGAGCTACTATGATATAACCGTTTGCAGCCATCATCTGAAAATTCCATCTATAGCTCCAGAACTGACTTACAGGGCTCTGAGGTCCGCCTTCACAGTAAAGCAATGTCGGATACTTCTTATTTGCGTCAAAATGAGGCGGATAGATAACCCAGCAAAGCATATCTTTGCCATCCGTAGTCTTTACCCATCTCTCTTTTACATCTCCAAGTGTAATCTGGTCAAGGATAGATTTATTCTCCCGAGTAATCTGCTTAACTTCTTTTGTTTTCGGATCAATAGTGTAGATATCATCTGGCACACTCATGCTGTGGCGCTTGGCTATTAGGTTCTTGCCCATCATAGCAACAGAGCCGTAATCATGCTGCCCCTCTGTCAGTTTCTTAACATCACCCTTTAGATTAGTGCTGTAAAGCTGAGTGGTGCCATGCCATGTGCCGACAAAATATAATTGTTTTCCGTCATGGCTCCAGCAATAATCATCCACGTTTGAGTCAAAAGACTCTGTAACGTAAACTTTTTTACCCGTTGTCAAATCCTTAACACATAAGCGATTACGGTCGCTCTCATAACCGTCTCTCTCCATGCTCTGCCATGCAATGTATTTTCCGTCAGGGCTGTATTTTGGATTGATGTCATAGCCCATACTCAAATCGCCCTCTTGATGATTGATGCTCTGGTGCTTCAATGACTCATCATATTTTATTACAGGATCTTTGTAACCCTCCGGCTTGCAGAGATTTACGGTTTTGCCGGTTTCTACGTCATACTCGTAAATGTCTGAATCTGTAGATGTAGCATAATCAATTCCGGTCTTCTTGCGGCATGTATAGGCAATCTTTTTTCCGTCCGGACTCCAGGCTAATTGCTCAATTCCGCCAAAAGGTTTTCCCGGACACTCGTAAGGCTCTCCCTCCATAATATCTTTAACATCAGCCAATTTGCCATCCTTGACATTTGCCACAAATGTATGTGGGATACTTTCAACCCACTCATCCCAATGCTTATGCATCAAATCTGTTATAAGCATTCCCGATGACTTGGGAAGATCCTTGTAAATATCTGCAGCTTTTTTTACCGGTCCGCTGCAAGGAATAGAGTGCACAAACATAACCTTTGAACCGTCTGGAGAAAAAATAAAACCTTCCGGTTCTTTATATCCGCAATCAATTACCTGTCTGACAGAGCCATCCGGATTCATTGTCCATATCTGACTCTTTCCGTTTTCTGAACTTAAGAAGGCAATCTTTTTGCCGTTTTCTATCCAAGAGCAATCCGTCTCGCTGTTGGCGGACTTGGTAATCATCTTGTTATCAGAGCCATCTGCATTCATTACATAAATAACGCTGTGGCTTTTGTTCTCTTTTACACTGTAGTATGAGACGGTATAGACAACCTTGCTCCCGTCGGGAGAAACGTCCAGACCGCCAATTCTTCCCATGGCCCACAAGGCTTCCGGAGTAAGAACGCCGCCCTTGACATTTATATTCTGCCTGCCTATAAACACTTGCGCTTCAGCCTTCTGAGCAGAAGCGCCCGCAACCGTCATAAGTAATGCACTCATTATTACTGCTAATTTCATATGATTAAATATATTGTTTAAGTTTAAATAAATTCCTTTCCAAGGACAAGATACGCAGCTCCCAAAAGAGCCGCATCGCTCTGAACCTCACTGGCGCAAAACTTGACGCTCTTCATCGATATCGGCTGCCCCCATTTGCACGCCTCATTATAAATTTGCGGAATAAACTGCACTGCAGGCCCAAACACTCCTCCGCCAAAAATTATTTTCTGAGGATCAAACAGACTGACAAGATTAGCAGCTCCCATTCCCCACATCTGAACCGCCTTGCTCAGCACTTTAACAGCAACAGGATCAGAAGGATAAGAAGCAAACACATCATGTGACGTTACACTTTCAACAGGCTTATCTCTTAATGCACTTTTTATTTCTGAAAACTTTTTACTCCCGACAGTCTCTTTTAAAGCCCGCAATTCTTTTCCGGCCTGATATCCAATTCCGTTGCCGCTGGCATAAGTTTCAAAACAGCCGCACTGGTCAAACTCTTTATTATAAGGATTTTCCAAAGCCATCCACCCTGTCGCCCCGACAATGTCATTTGCTCCGTGAAGCACTCTTCCGTCAATCAAAATCCCTGCACCTATTCCGGTCCCGACGGCAATATATATGGCATCCGTACAATCTTTTGCAGCTCCCCTCCATTTTTCACCAAGTATATAACATGTTCTGTCGCTTTCAATTGCAATATTAGCTTTTGATGAACCGATGACATCAGAAATATACTTTTTCAGAGGGAAATCCTCCCATCCCGGAATATTAGGAGCCCAGACTGTTCCCTTTTTTGAATACACAATTCCGGGAACACATATCCCGGCGCCGGTTATTGTATATTGAGCGGCCAGACTCTTCATCATCTCTACAATCAGCTCACCTACAGCGTATCCGGTACGTCCGTCCAATAGACGCATATCTCTTTTTTGAACATTTCCGCATTCACTGAAAACAGCCGCAGACACTTTGGTGCCGCCCAAATCAATTCCTATTACAGACATAATTTATTTATTTTTTCCTGCGCAACAGAAAAGAGGCCAAAAAGACGGAAATGAGCATAATAACAAGTATTAAAAGAAAATCTGCCAGTCCATTGAACTCTCCAAAAATTGGAAGTTTTATGTTCATTCCGTAAATGCCTGCAATTAGCGTAGGCGGCATAAATAGAATTTGCACAAAAGTTAAGATTCTAACTATTTTGTTTTGCTCCAAATTAATTAGTCCAAGAACGGTATTCTGCAAATATTCCAGTCTTTCAAAATTAAAATTTGTGTGGCTCAGCAAAGAGACAATATCGTTTACCAAAACCTCAAGTCTTGGACGAATGTCGCTTGGAAACTTATCGCTTCTCAGCACCGCGGTTACAATCCTCTGCTTGTCTACAATATTCTCCCGGACCTTCATCGTGTTTTCCTGCATTTGATTGATATCCAGCAGGAAATCTTCATTAACCTTGGCACCAACGCTTATATTCTGTCCGTATTTTTCTATCTCCTTGGCCATAACTTCAATCATATCGGCGTCCAAATCAACTCGTCCCTCCATGATTGCAACAAAAATATGATAACCTGTAGGATACAGCTTATAAGAATTCAGCATCCTTCTTTGGAACTCCGTAAAAGTCCTCAGCGGCGCCTGTCTTGTTGTAACAAGCACACCCTCTGATATTACAAACGATACTGACTCTTCTGAATAACTATCGGGACCCGGAGAGATAAAATCCGTATTTGCAAAGATTGCCGTGTCCGTCTCTGAATAGCGGGAAGAACTTTCAATCTCTTCCGCCTGTGCACGGCTCTGTAATGTTGTCTCTAGAAATTCCTCAACTGATTTAGTTTCAACTGCGCTAGGTTCATACAAATCTATCCACAGGACATCATCAAAACCCAAATTTTCCGTCAGTTCCTTAACATCTGACGTGGTGGTAATCTGCCCCCTAGATTTGTAAAAAACCTGAATCATAATCCGGCCTCCTTTGTTATGATTAGCGTATTGTTCATTTTTAGTGTATTGATGGCGTCAGGCCAACGCCGCAAAAATATTAAAATTCTTTCAAAAGTGTGCTATGCCTCTGACGGTTTTTTGACAAACATTGCAAGGCCCGCAAAAGTAAGCAGGGCACATACAACAATTAGAGCAAAACCAAAATCGAATACCATTGTTTGCAAGAAGTAGCAAATCACCGGTGATAAGACACATACATAAGGCACCGCTTTGTCTGCAATTTGCTTCTTTGTCAAAATTCCAAACATAAACAATCCAAGAAGAGGGCCATAAGTATATGATGCAATAGTATATACCATATTTATAACTGCGTCATTCTTTAAAATATTAAAGGCTATTATTAACAAAACAAAAAGAACGGCCATAATAATATTCACAATCTGGCGGACTTGCTTCTTCTTTTTATCATCCCAATTTCTCTTCTCCATGCCGACAATATCTATGCAGGTAGAAGTGGTAAGAGATGTAATTGCATTTGCACACGTTGGATAAGCAGCTGATATTAAGCCAACAAAGAAGATTACTCCAACTATGGGCTTAAGGTTAAATGCAACTATCGGGAATATTTTATCAGCCTCAACTTTGCCTGCAGATGTTGTTGCCAGTGCAAGCAAGTCCGGATGACTCTGAACAAAAATTGCCAGCACTGCGCCAAGAGCAAGGAAGAGAATATTCATAACTATCATCATCCCGATAGATGTCATAATGTTTTTTTGAGACTCGTGTATATTCTTACAGCTCAAGTTTTTCTGCATCATAGCCTGGTCCAGTCCCGTCATTGCGATAGGGATAACAAGACCGCTTAAAAATCTCTTAACCCAATTGGTCTTTGATGCCCAGTCCGTATCAAAAATGTTGGAATAATTTGATGCATGAATATTAGAAACCATATCGGAAAAATTCCAGTTCATCCCTCTGCAAATAAATATTAATGAGACAACTACTGCAATTATCATAAAGGAGGTCTGAATCATGTCGGTCCAGATGATTGTCTTTACTCCGCCTTTCATTGTGTATAGGATTGCAAGCAGCACAAAAATTACCGCAGCAACCCAGAACGGAATATGCAATGGCTCCAGCACAAAATTATACAGCACAAATACAACCAGAAAAGTTCTGACCGTTGCCCCCAACAATCTGGAAATAATGAAGAACGAGGCTCCGGTTTTATAGCTGTAATTGCCAAATCTTTTATCCAGGTAGGTATAAATGGAGGTCAGATTCATTTTGTAATAAAGGGGTACAAGCACTCCAGCTATTATTGCATATCCGCCTATCATGCCGATAAGCATTGGCAAATAATAAAACTTCTCATTGAAGACATTTCCCGGAACGCTCATAAAAGAGACACCGCTAAGGGATGCCCCTATCATTCCATAAGCCACTAAGAACCAGTTAGATTTGCGGTTCCCGGTAAAGTATGAATTATTATCCGCTTTCCTGGATGTCAAAAAAGCAATTGCAAATAGCAAAATGGTATAAACCAAAAACGTAATCAGAAGAATAGTGGAATTCATATATATCTGCCTTTAATTATTAGCTTTAAATGGTTGTCTGTTTTCTATTGATTTTGCAAGAGTCACTTCATCCGTGTATTCCAGATCATTTCCAAAGGCAACTCCGCGCGCAATAGAAGTAATATTAACGTTATAATTTTTCAATTTCTTGTAAAGATAAAATGAAGTGGTCTCCCCTTCCATGCTTGTAGAGAGAGCCAGAATAACCTCATTTATATCTCCTTTCCTAAGCCTCTCTTCCAACTGCGGAATCGGAAGGTCAGACGGTCCAATCCCGTCCATCGGAGATATGATGCCGTCGAGAACATGATAAAGACCATTATAGGTCTCTGTATTTTCTATGCTCAACACGTCTCTGATGCTCTCCACTACGCAAATCAAAGAGTGGTCTCTGCGCTTGTCTGAACATACGCCGCAAATCTCGGTATCTGAAATCATATTGCAAATAGAACAGTGTTTTGCATTTTTGCGCAACTCCAAAAAAGAAGAGGCAAACTTCTGAATATTTTCCTCCGGCTGTTTGAGCAGATAAAGCGCCATGCGCAGCGCACTCTTCCTGCCTATTCCCGGAAGCGTTGCAAACTGGTCAACCGCTTCCTCCAGGAGTTTTGAAGAGTAATTCTGCTTAAACATGAGCATTCTATTTGTGTGATAATCGGGTTTTAATCCCGACAGTTATTTTTTTTGTTCAGATTTGTACTTGTCTATTGCATTGCGGACGGAGCCGTATTTAACAAGATAAGATTTTGCAAGGTTATAGTCAGTAATTTTTGTTTCATCCATAATCATTCTTGTGCCGCGGTCAACAAGTTTTGCATTATTTAGCTGCATGTCCACCATCTTGTTACCCTTAACATGGCCAAGTTTAATCATTGCAGAGGTAGAAATCATATTTAAAATAAGTTTCTCTGCAGTTCCGGATTTCATTCTGGTGGAGCCGGTTACAAACTCGGGGCCCACAACGGCTACTATAGGAATATCTACAACTTCTGCAACTTTTGCATCAGGATTGCAGGTAATGCAACCGGTAAGAAGTCCGCGCTTTTTTGCATCCGCACATGCCCCAACTACATAAGGAGTTGAACCGCTTGCCGCAATCCCTACAACCGTATCATTCTGATTTATATTAAATTTCTCCAAATCACTCCATCCTCCGTTATAATCATCTTCAGCGTTTTCCACAGCCTTTCTTATAGCCTTATCGCCGCCTGCAATAAGCCCTATTACCAAATCAAACGGAGCTCCGTAAGTTGGAGTAATCTCAGAGGCATCCAAGATTCCTAAACGTCCGCTTGTACCCGCCCCCAGATAAAACAGCCTTCCGCCTTTTTTCATCCTCTCCACAAGTCCGTCTATTAGTTTCTCTATCTGTGGAATACATTTCTCAACCGCAATAGGAACTTGTTTATCTTCATTGTTCATTCCGCGCAGCAAATCATACGTGGACATCTTGTCCAAGTCGCTGTAATGTGATGATTGTTCTGTTACTCTTGTCATATTATCTTCCTCCTTTAACGTCTATTTGATGATAGTGAATTAATCCCTCAATTGGAGAGCGCATTATAATGCCAATCTCCACTCCGCACTCTTCGGCAACTTGTTCCAGTATCTTTCTGAACACAAATGCAATAGAACCAACAAAATTAACCTTATAGTTCTTATAATCATATTGGTAAACATTACGCGTAAAGAACTCTTTAAAACTAGACCGCAATAAATGGTCAATATGCGGATTGTCCATGTGAGCCTCTATGAAGTGTGAAAATGAAGCAAGAAATCTGCTTGGAACCGGCTGTTTATAAACCTTATCCACAATTTGCGCATAATCAAGATGATACTCTTCCGTAAATGCGGCTTGCAAATCTTTTGGCAGCACACCTTTTATATAGTCAGAAACCAATTTGCGTCCAAGCACTCCGCCGCTAGCCTCATCTCCCAGAATAAACCCTCCGGCGTTAACATGCTGTGTAATTTGCAAGCCATCATAAAAACATGAATTTGAGCCTGTTCCCATTATACACGCAATTCCCTTGTTATGACCGCAGACCGCCCTTGCCGCCGCCAGGATATCAGAAGCGGACTCGCATCTGGCATTTGGAAAAACTTCTCCAAATGCCTCCGCCAAATCTCCGCACACTCCGTTTGACACCACGCCGGCGCCATAAAAATATACTGTGGAGACCTCCGTTCCTATCACCGATAAGAGCTTTTCTTTTAAGATGTTAATAATTTTATCTTTTGTAATGAAAACCGGGTTGATTCCCGCTGTTTTTATAATGCTGTAGGTTCCGTCCTCTTTGAGAGCACACCAGTCAACTTTTGTGGAACCGCTATCTGCTATTAGAATCATTTGTTACTATTTAGTCCGGCAAATTTACTAATAATTTTTAAGTAAATCAGACTTGCGGGGCAATCAAATTCTGACTCCGCTCTTTTTCCAGTGCACAACTCCATAAAACGCTGATATAATGTAGTATACATATAGTATCACCGACAATATCATCCCATTTTGCCCGCCAATATATTGTATTGAAAAAATCGCCGTCATTATGATATCGGCTGCAATCCACAACCACCACTGATACAAGTACGATTTGCTCAGCCAATATGTGCCCAATATGCTGAGCGCTGTTGCAAGCGCATCCCAAAACGGGTAAGGATCCTGAGACTGTGAAAACAATTTGCTAAAAAACACAATGAAGACATAAAGAGCTGCCGTTAAGAGACATAGGATGACAGCTCCCAATGCAATGTGTTTGCCTGTCGGGATACAATAGATAACACTGCTCTCCTTTACGGTCTCAGAGACAGTGCTGCCTAAACGCCTTTGCTCAAATGACTTCTTATAATTTCTGCGCCGCAAAGTCCATTGCCAAATTCCATAAAAACTCATTATTACAAAATATATCTGGAGCCCCATCTGGGCATAAATGCCTTGATTATAGAATATTACAGCATAAGATGTTGAGGTGATAAGAGCTACAATCCACATAGCCCTTAGCTGCAAAATTTCAAATAGGGTGTAAATAATGCCGCCGGCAAAACCAAGTATTTCTATCCAGCTAAAATTCATTATTTGTTACATTAAAAACTGAATGATAAGCGTACAATAAAATTGGTTGTTGCCTGAGCGTAAACGCCGCCGCTTACATTATCCGCAGAACCATCCTTAAACTTTGCTCTATAAATCCAACCGTAAGAATAATATTTATTATTCAATAAATTGTCAACGCAGACGGATAGCGTAGCTGTAGCGGTGCCTTTAATCTTAAAGCTCTTCTGAGCATTAAATCCCATTACAAAATAGCTTGGAACTTCGGCCTCCTTGGAAGAGGAATTATCCATGTATTGTTTGTCTACATATTTGCCGTTTAAAGATATCACGGCAGTTTTAACAGGCATATATGTGAGCATCGCCGCCCATATCAACTCCGGAGACAATGTAAGATTTGATTTCTTGTAATATGTTGCTGTCTGAGGGACGGAATTCCAATCATTTGGATTATCAAATGTGTCTGTGTACAGAGTATAATTTTTCAGTTTATTTTTGGAGAATGTGATATTGCCGTCTAATGAGAACTTCTCCAGCGGCATCCAACCGGCGGATAACTCAACCCCTCTGCGGTAGCTGTCCGGGATATTCTCTTGAATTGTATATCCCGTCTCGGTTAATTTTCCCGTTGCAACAAGCTGGTTTTTATACTCCATCGCATATAGATTAATGCCAGCATTAACATGCTCATTTGCAAACTTATATCCCATTTCATAATCTATCATTCTTTCAGATTTAATTGCATCCGCCTTTCCCGCTTTAATAGACTCTTTAACATCACTTCTGCTTGGCTCCCTATGACCTGCCGCAACAGAAAAATAGACCTTGCTGTTACCGGTAATGTTATAAGTCAAACCCGCCTTAGGGTTAAAAAAGTTATAATGCATACTTCTGTCAATACCTATAAAATCTTTATCCATTCCGCTGAGTTTAAAGAAGATATAGCGATACTGCAAATCTGCAAAACCCGTCAGTCCGCTGACAATTTCATATTCAGTTCTTGCATAAAAACTTACATCATTTTTCTTCCCGTTGTTGCGGTACCATTCAAAATTATTTGCAACATTTTGATTGTATTTGCTCCATTTAACGCGGCCAAAATGATCTCCGTTGTAAAATGAATAGGAAGCCCCGGCGGTTGCATTGATTTTATTTTTGTTATAGTTCACATTACCGGCGGAAGCAACGTAATCATTATTCATATATTGTCTGATAATGAAATCTCCCGTTTTATGAGTAACACCATCAATTGTCTGATTTTCAAGACCGTATTTAGAGAACTTCTTATTATAAATATAGTTTTCATAATAGCCGGTTCCTTTGGTATAATGCAAGGTTGCATCAAAAGTCACATAAGAAGAGAACTGATGAATATAGTGCAGCTGAACATGATGTTGCCTGTAATTATCTGTCTCATTATCATAATAATGCACATTGCCTGCCTCATCATAATATTCGCCGGCACTATTGTATCTTCTGTTATTATGATAAATCTCCAGCGGACATCCGTTCCATGTAATGCCGGTTGCCTGGTCTCCGTATATATAAGTGATTTTAAAAGAGTTATTCTCGTTTTTCCATCCTCCCGACAGATACAGTGAATTCAAATCCGCCTTTGCATTTCTGATGTAACCATTGGTGCTGCTGTGAGAATATCTGACGTCAAAAGAGAAACCGTTTTTCATCTCACCGGTTCCCGCTCCGATTGCAGTGATATATGTTTTAAAGGAACCGAATGAAAATTCTGCATTTCCGTACGGATCCCGGGCCGGAGTCAAAGTCTGCATATTCATGCTTGCGCCAAATGCACCGGGGCCGTTTGTAGATGTTCCCACACCACGCTGAAGCTGAACAGATTGCAAGGAATTTCCCAAAGACGGAATATCTACCCAGAAAACTTCCTGGCTCTCGGCGTCATTGATTGCAATTCCGTTTAACGTGACATTAATTCTGCTGGCATCACTGCCGCGCACGCTAAACTTACTGTATCCCAGGCCCAAACCGCCTTCTGTGGTTGCAACCACAGAAGGTTGAAAACCCAAAACCATTGGTAGAGAATGAGATGCAGCTACGCTCTTTAACTGCGTCTTTGATATAGTAGAAAATGTAACGGGCGTATTTGTTCCGGCTCGCACCGCAGAAACAATTATACTGTCAAGACGATTGACCTTTGAAGTATCAGACTTTACAGAAAATGCATTTGCCGTTAAAGGAAATACAATAAGGAATAAAAAAAATAACCTCTTCATAACAAGCTAAATATTAAAAGCTTAGAAATGCAAAGGTATCTTGCTCTCCCTGCGGCGGTACTAACCGCGTCAGGTTCCAAGGGTATGATCTCAGCCTTTCGGCACCCCTAAGCCACTGCAAAGATATATTTTTGTTTTTGCAAAACAAAAATACAGATGATTACCTTAACGGATTGGCAATACGGAAAAGACGGGGCCAATACTTGCCGGTAATATAAATGCTGCCGTCCAACGGGTTATACGCGATACCGTTAAGCACGTCTGTATCAGCATTTTTCAATGACGCAGAAAGAATACCGCTGCAATCAAGTTCTGCTTTTACAACGCCGGTTTTGGGATCAATCATAACTATCTTGTCAGTCTCATAAACGTTTGCCCAAACAAGACCGTCTATATATTCAAGTTCATTAATCCATTTAAGAGGTGTGCCGTTCAAGGTAACATTAACTCTGCGCGTGCAATAGAAACTTGCAGGATCCATAAAATACAAAGTGGATGAGCCATCGCTCATAATCATCTCTTTGCCGTCTGTTGTAAGTCCCCATCCTTCAGTAGGATATGAAGCCACACCCACCTTTTTAAATTTATCTGCAGAGTAAACAAAACATGAATGTTCCTGCCATGTAAGAATGTAGATATTGTTTCCAAAAATGCATGAACCCTCAAGAAAATATTTTGCATTAAAATTCCATCTTTTCTTAAGACTTCCGGTCTTGTAATCCACTATCCTAAAGCTGCTTTCACCGTATTGCCCTGCGCTCTCATACATTACTCCCTTATTGAAAAACAGTCCTTGAGTGTAGGAATGTCTGTCGTGAGGAAAAGCGGCAAGCACCTTGACTTTGTATTTTTTTGCAATGGTTTTATCTGCAGTGCTCTCTGATCCGCCGGTTAAATTGTTTGCCATAGTACCCTGATTTACAGAGCATAACAAAAAGGCAAAAACCATAACAAAAAATATAACGGTCCCTTTTTTTATATGCAATTTACTAACCTTCATATCAAAACTATTTGCTGTCGGACGCTGCAACTTTCAAATCACAGCTGCCGTTTTTTTCTGCACGATACTTCATTGCCGCTTTAACAAAAGCTACGAAAATAGGCTGCGGTCTTAGGGCTCTGCTCTTTAATTCCGGATGGAACTGAACGCCTATAAAAAACGGAAGCTTTGGAATCTCCACAATTTCTGCAAGACCGGTCTCAGGATTGCGGCCCGTAATAATCATACCCGCCTTTTCAATCATGGAAGCATAATGTTCATTAAACTCAAACCTATGACGATGTCTTTCTGAAATCATCTTGCACCCGTAAATTTTATATGCAAGGGAACCCTCTTTAATCTTGCAGTTGTATGCTCCGAGCCTCATTGTGCCACCCTTCATTGTTAGAGATTTCTGCTCCTCCATCAGATCAATTATAGGATTTTTTGCAGTCGGATTAACCTCCGTGGAATTTGCTCCGTCCAATTTTAGAACATCCCTTGCAAACTCAATTACAGCCATTTGCATGCCAAGGCAAATTCCGAAGAATGGAATTTTATGTTCGCGGGCATACCTGATGGAAAGAATCTTGCCCTCTATTCCTCTCTCTCCAAAACCGGGTGCTACAAGAATGCCGTCCATACCCTTAAGTTTCTCATTTATATTATTGGCATCAATAAATTCACTGTGTATAGTGTGAACATTTACCCTGCATCTGTCTGCCGCTCCGGCGTGTATGAAAGACTCCTGAATGGACTTATACGCATCCAGAAGTTCTACATATTTTCCAACCAGAGCTATATTGCACTCATATTTAGGATTATACAGTTTGCTCAAGAAAGTTTTCCATGATGATAAATCCGGAGCAGGAATGCTTTTTAGCTTGAATCCCAACTTCTTAAGAACAATATCATCCAGTCCCTGAGCATGAAGTTTTAACGGAACTTCATAAATGCTCTTTGCATCCGTACTCTCAAAAACTGAATCAGCCTTTACATTGCAGAATAGTGCAACTTTTCTCTTAATGCCGACAGGCAGAGGCATTTCTGTTCTGCAAACTATTATATCCGGATTAACCCCGTCCTGCTGAAGCAATCTTACAGAATGCTGAGTTGGCTTAGTCTTAAGTTCTTTAGCGGCATGTAAGAACGGAACCAATGTCAAATGAAGTACAATGCAGTCACCCTCAGGCATTTCCCACTGCAATTGTCTAACGGTCTCTATAAAAGGGGTAGATTCTATGTCACCGACAGTTCCGCCAATCTCTGTAATTATTATGTCAAACTTTCCCGTCTTGCCAAGAAGCGTCATCCTCCTCTTAATCTCATCCGTAACATGAGGAATGATTTGCACGGTCTTGCCCAGGTAAACGCCCTCTCTCTCATTATCAATAACGGTCTTGTAAATACGGCCTGTAGTAACGTTATTAGCCTGAGACATAGAGACATCCAAAAATCTCTCATAGTGTCCCAAGTCCAAGTCAGTCTCCGCACCGTCATCCGTTACGTAGCACTCGCCATGCTCATACGGATTTAAGGTACCGGGATCTACGTTAATATACGGATCAAACTTTTGGATTGTCACTCTTAAGCCTCTGGCTTGCAGCAGCTTTGCAAGAGAAGCTGCCATAATACCTTTGCCCAGGGAGGAAACAACTCCGCCCGTAATAAAAATATACTTTGTCTTCATGGTAATGATTGCGAAATGTCCTCTTATGGATCACTTCCTGTCGGGATGCAAAGGTAATTCTAATTAAAATTCAAAGCAAAGTTTTTACCGCATTTGCTTTGTAAAATTAAAAAGCATACTTTTGTGCCACGGCGGGAGGCTTTATCGCTCAAGTAATTGGGAGGAAAGTCCGGACAGGATAGAGCAATGTGCTGCGGAAAGCGCAGACAGGTGAAAGCTTGTGTGAGGGTAACAGAAAATAACCGCTTTTTTCCGTGGAAACGGATGGAAGCAAGGGTGAAAATGCGAGTCAAGAGCTCACAGAGGGCAAAAGTGATTTTGCTTTAGTATTCAGCCACATCCTGCAAGGCCACATATACCGGCAGTTAAGAGCTGCTCGCTCGTTGCCGGGGGGTAGGCTGCACTAGATAAATGATAAGGGCCGCTGTTTAAACGGTACAGAATTCGGCTTACACTCCCGCCTGCAAAATAAAGGGTCTGAGAAGAAATTTTCAGACCCTTTTCCATATGGTTCTCAAGTAACAAATTGTCATTTTTTTCACATTCCTTACTTGACGGGAGATTTTGCAAGGATATCCGTGAAATATTGCCTTAGGTTTTTCCAATCATAGTAAGGCCACATCTTGCTCTCCAGAGGGAGTTTGGCTTCACGTTCATTGATTAAGATTTTTACATAAACGGGAGCATTTGCAACCGTTTTGCCGTTGGTTTTTCCCGTCGCTGATTTCCTATAAAATATAAACTGAATATTTGCAGCCATTGGGATGTAATCTACTATATTCCAGTAATATGCAAGGGAATCCAGATTGCCGGTCCGGTAATTGCCGCCGTTAATTCCAATCAGACATGATAGCGGAAGCACGTCCGAATCATGTCCAAATCTTAAAGTGGCACCGCGTCCGTTGCAGGCAATAACGGAATCTGCACCTTTGATAATATTTTTAAGAAGATATGTTTGGCTGTAAGGCATTTTGGCTCCCGACAGCTCTGAAAATCCTCTTATGCAGTACCAATAAGCATTGTCATTCAAATAGTAATTATACAGTTCTTCCTTTGTAAAGATATCTTTCATAGAAATCTTAAAATCAAGGTCCTGCATAGACTGAGCCAGATTGCACAACTTGTTGAAAAGATGAACAGACTGGTTGGAAATAATTACTTTGCCGTCCGTTCCGTAGGATTTTTTGTCATAAGGGACAGCGCATCTTGTAATAAAAGTAGTATCGGTAAACAAAGCGGACATCAATCTGTCGGGATGAGTGTTTTTTGCCTCAAATGTTTCCAGCGCACTCTTTCTGCCCTCATCTTCAAAAAACTTGGCAAAACTTAAGGCCCCGTCTTTATCATCATAATTCATATAATACATGTCATGTTCGCTTGCGTCATTGGTTATGCTTATGTTTTTGTTGTATGCCTTAAGTTCTCCGCATTCAGCCATCATACTTAATATACAGCGGATTATAACTGTTGAGCGAGCATCAACTTTTACATCTCCGGCAAAGACTTCCGGAAAGTTTGCAATCATTCTGTCTGCAATTCCTCTGTGTTGTTTTGCGCCAAGTTGTGTCAGCTCCCCAAGCCGGCCGGTTGATGCAATATAAATTGAATCAACTTTAAGTTTAACGGAAGCACCTAAAGGAGTAAGAACACCCGCTTTCTCAGCCGCGTTAAATACATCATAAGCAAAACCATAATCTTTCGGACTTATCAGCCAGCGTGAGCCATGTCTTCCGTAATGGCTGATATAGAATGGTTTGTAGCCTCGCGGTGCCGGAGTCAATTTTGGCACAGCGGCAAATGCAGGGGCGGACTGCGTAGACGCATACGGATATGCCCACAGACTTCCACCCCCGATATTTACATTATTATATATTTTGTTTTTAATCTCTTGCGCACCTGCCGGAATGCTGAATATCAGCACTATGCAGGCAAATAAATAAACTGTCGCGATTCTTCTTTTCATATTTACATCAATATAATTTTCACTTTTCACAAATGCCATTTTCTATTTCACAAAGAAATCTATAACCTGCCCAATTAATTTATTAATCTGAGCTTGTGATGTTAAGGTCTCCAAAGGGAATCCAAATGATGCTATTCTATAATCATCACCTTTGTAAGCTACTGCTGCAGAGATACTGGTCTGCGGGTATCTAAAGATGGTATAAGCATTTTTCTCCGCAGGAGTAAAGGCATCCGGAGACTCACAGCAATATTTTTTCTCATTCAACTGAGAATAGAAATTGTAATCTCCGCTAAAGCCAAACGGATTATCTACGGCGGAAACATTTCCGTCCGTTGAAGCAGAGTGTGTCATCCATTTGAATTTAAGAACTTTTGACGCAAAATTCTTTCCTCCTGTATCTATTTTATATCCGTCAACTAAATCTGTAGATATGTAAGCTCCTGATAATAACAGTTTTCTACCTCCTGCACAAAATTTAACGATTGCATCTCTCATTGCAGGCGTATAAACGGTAAAGTTCACCGCCTTCATTTTTCCTCCGTCATTGCTCTGAGCCTGCTTACCCATAATCATATCGCAGATATCGTAATCCTTCAGGATTGTCTTTCCGTTTTCAACAGCGCTGCGAGTTGATGAGACAAAGCTATAACCCTTTTGCATAAAGGCAATTCCATGGTCGTAAGAGTAATCAAACGTGTTGCCGGCTATTACCATTTTTGCATAGTCTCCGTGACAGGCTCCAAACCCCGGAGCATCATCATCGGTCCATGGAACACTGCGGCGGAATTCATACATGCTGCCTATAAAGCCTGCATCCTGAATATAAGGCACACCATGATCATAATCATCAAAGAAACCTGCCAAAGTGGAATCTCTGCTCTGCAGCCATTTTGGAGAACCCACTCTTTCAAAGGCATTTACAACAAGGGCAACTTTTTCTTTATTAGAATTACCTGATATCCCGACAGATACAACTTCCGAAGGGAAACTCTTGCCACCCTCATTAAGAGCGCATATTTTAAATCTATACACTTTCCCCTTTTCTATTTCGACTCTATATGTTGTATCTTCCACAACATTGCCCCCGTCAAAACCGTTATCGTCAATTGCCGTATAAACAATATACTTAGACGGCTTTGCAGTTGGCTCCTCAGGATCTTCTACTGCAGACCAATTTACCTTTGCATAAACCGTCTTGCTTGCGTCAATCATATTATAAACCGGAAGAGTTGTGACAGCAACATCCCTGTTCTTTTTATTTTTTCTGCTTCTTCTGGATGCAGAAGATTTTCTCTTATGTCTGCCTTTCTGCAGGGATGAATTATCAGAAGAATCTCCATTATCTACTGTTACCCTTACATTATTAACAGGAAGAGGTTCAACAACATAAGGCACATTATTTTTAAATGCAAGGAATTTTAATATTCCCTTGTACATTCCTCTTGCAGCTGTAAATCTAAATGCGGGGTCAAGACCGTATTTCATGTCTGCAAAGTTTTCATGTGACAAGAATTCAAGCAATATTCCCGGAACCTGAGGAGTCCTACTCTCCGAATAAGAACGGTCCCACAATCCTCTCCTTGTCCAAGGAAATCCATACTTATCGGATACATCATTAACAACCTGTGTTTGAACTATATCGGCCAGCTCTCTTCCAAACAATCTGTCCTCTCCGTTTGGATATTTTACACCTCCTCCGAAATCTTCACAGTTACGAGTATAAATAGAAAGTGTACCAACAATTGAGTCATTTAAAAAAGTACCGGCATCCGTGTGAAGAGCAAAAGATAAATCTATCGGGATTTTCTCTCCGCCGTACCCCCAGTTTGGCAATTTGGATGAACCTCCTGCCAATCTGTTTGTCCATTTGCCGCGGCTTACGTAATCATCATTGTAGTCATTTACGTTATGAGAATATGAGTAAACAGTATCCGGAAAACCGCTCCATTGCAGCCAATATCTTGCACCCTCCGCAAATCTCGGCATTCCGCTGATATAACCATCTCCTTTTCCACGGGCCATGTTACCCCATCCTCCGCCGAATTTTACAGCATCTGCAGTTACAATCCCTTTATCAATTGAGTTCACATTTGTTAGATAGACGCCCTGGTCAGATGCCCCTTTCTTAAAATAAAATGTGCCGAGATAAACCCATATTCCTCCTCCCATCTGCTGATTAACTCTGAATTTTGCAACACCGCCGCTATACTTAACGGTATATCCGGCGCTCTTGGTACTCTCCGGAAGAGAATGATATGAAATATAAACCGCATAGTTTCCGTTTTCCGGAATATTTGGAAGCCATCTAGCCACACTCTCATTCTTTTCTATCTGATTTTCTTCTGTCGTTTTAGATGATTTCATAAGTCCATGAACCTGAAGATAGGAACCTAATTTAAAAGGATTCTCATTAAATACATACGATTTTTTTGGATTTGCAAATCCCAGAGAATCACCCTTTTGCCAAGAAGATATTCCGTTGGTAACGGAGAAGCCTTCCGTATTTGTATCATTATCAACAATTATCTCATTTTTGTTGTAATCCCTCTCTTTTGGCATCATTACAACCGCACCGGCATTTTCCAACATCGGAACAAGAAAAGGAATAACATAGCTCTGAGTGTACATGTCCTCAACTGTTTCAAACAGTCTGGCTCTCTGCCACTCCCATCTGTCCAGTTTTGACTCATAATACCACCCGTGACTGTTTGAAACGCATATATGTCTATCTTGCAGACCGTTATAAATATCGTACGGACGTGATGTCTCCGATTTCAAAGGAGGGACAAAATTTTTATCCTTCTCTCTGGCGCTCTTTTTCTTGGCCTCCGCTTTCTCTTCTCTTGCCGCCAATTTACCCTCCTGCAAAAGTTCCTCTGCCTCACTCTGAAGTTTAAAAAATTTACTGTCGGGATTAAAAAACGGAGGCACCAAATCTTCTATCTTTGAGTCATTTGCAATGATACCCATTTTTTTGTTTTTGTACTTTTCCGGCATGTTCTGACGCGTTAATGAATAAACCTCTTCAACAGTCTGCGGACGGAAAGGATAATCCGATATTTGACTATTAAAACATATTAGCAATGAATCATCATCCGCAAAAGTATAGGCGGACTCCACCTTTATTGGTACTCTGATTCCGGAGGTTGGTAAAAGATAGGCTTTTACAGCAACGGCCGCTGACGCAAAATCTGCAACATCTGTAAGTTTTGTGTAGTTTTTACATTTAAGCCGGGATGTAATGTACTTTTCCGGTTGTGCATAAAGACTTAAAGAACAGCATAATACGGCAACAAAAAGCAATACAGCCGCCCTTGAAAAAAATTTGTTTTTTATCATAATTAAAATATTTCTTTCTATACTAAAACCGACCGTAAAATAATACGGATATTTTTGCAAAGTTACTAAAAGTCATATTAAATTTGCCGCACGAATTGAGTTCCGTAAAAACTAAAAAAATGAAGAAGTTAAATCTGGCCAACCTGCCAACCAAAATTCAAAAACTGGAGAGACTTTCAAAAGAATTGAATGCCAATCTATACATCAAACGCGATGACCAAACCGGTAGTGAATGTTCCGGAAATAAAATCCGCAAATTAGAATTTGAAGCTGCCGAGGCGCTGGATAAAGGCTGCAACATGCTGATTACCTGCGGAGGAATACAATCCAACCATTGCCGTGCAACCGTAGAGGTCGCCACATTGCTTGGGATGAAATCGGCAGTACTTCTTAGAATCTCTCAAACTCCCCCTGTAACAGGCAATTATTTTCTCGACAGGTTGCTCGGTGCAGACGTAAAATTCTGCAACCAGGAAGAGTATCGGAATCACCGCACGGAAATCATGAACCAAATGGCGGAAGAGTATAAAGCTCAAGGATATAAACCATACGTAATCCCCGAGGGAGCATCTAATGCTATCGGTACAATGGGTTATTTCAATTGCATGGAAGAAATTCTGGAACAGGAGAAACTGCTCGGTATTAAGTTTGATACAATTGTTGTAGCGACAGGCAGCGGCGGAACCGTAGCAGGACTTTATCTTGCAAATGAATTCATGGGGCTTGGAAAGCGAATTGTGGGAATGGCGGTATGTGACGATACAAAATACTTTACGGATATTGCCTATAAAATAGCATCCGAGGCTGCCGCTTTGCTTCCGGAATATAAGGGAAGAAATTTAGATAAGAACAACATAGAAATCAATGATAAATATGTTGGTATAGGTTACGCATTAAGCAGACCGGAAGAACTGGAATTTATTAAAAAAGTAGCTAGAACAGAAGGAGTTATCTTTGATCCGGTGTACACGGGAAAAGCCATGTACGGCATTTGGAATGAACTTCAGCCGGGAGGAAATTTCAGCCACAACGGAAATATTTTGTTCATCCATACGGGCGGTTTGTTTGGATTATTCCCTATCAGTGAGACATTCCCGCTATAGGAAGACGAAACCAGAACTTGGAGCCTTTTCCCTCTTCAGAATCAACTCCAATCTCTCCTCCGCTCAACTCTATTATGTTCTTGCTTATGGACAGGCCCAAACCGGCACCTCTGCCCATTTTGTCAACTTGGTTGAAGCGGTCAAATACAGTATTGGCATCTTCATTAGAAATGCCAATACCTGTATCTGTAACGGAGACTTCAACCGTATTGCTATCAGGACAACAAATCGTACTCAAGGTGATTGAGCCCTTTTTAGTGAATTTTATCGCATTGGTAAGAAAGTTTACGATAACCTGCTCAATCCTCAACAAATCTGCATTCACAATACAATCACACTTATAGTCCTCTTGCAGAATTACGTTCTCACTCTTAAAATTAACCTTCACGGACATAAAAGCCTCCGTGCACGGATCTTCTATGGTAAAGTCGTTTTTGTTAAGGACAAGAGTTCCGGATTCAATTTTTGCAGTATCAAGTATATCGCTCACAAGTTGAAGCAATTGCCTGCTGTTACATTTTATAATCTCAGCATAATTTTTTTTATCCTCAATGTCTTGCCCCTCCTCACACAAAAGGCCCGCAAAACCGACAATTGCATTAAGCGGGGTACGGATCTCATGGCTCATATTTGACAGGAAAACACTTTTCAATTTGTCAGCCCTTTCCGCCCTATCCCTTTCTATTAGAATTTCTTTTGTTGATTTCTTTACTTTAGAATTTAATAGCAAAATAAAAATCACTCCCAACAGCAGCAAAACCAAAAGTGAGATCAAAACAAACCTAACTATGGATATCATGAGTTTGTGTTTCTCACCGGCATGATCCGTTACATTAAACCACTTATTGTAAATTTTATCGTACTCTCCGCTGACTTTCATCTCATAAAGTCCCTCATTAAGAAGAAATAACAAGTCTTCGTCTTTATAGTTGACACCTATTGAATAGCGTTGAGGAGCAATATTGGAAGCAATAATCTTGGTGTCTTTCAACTTTAAATCTCTTGCCATAGTCAGTGAAGAGAGATGGTCAAATAAAACAGCATCGCAATCTCCTGATTCAAGCATTCTAAAACCCTCTTTTATAGTGTTTACCGCCACTATTTTATCTGTAAAACCCGTTTCACGCAAATAGTCGTATCCCCTGTCCATTTTCTGCACTGCAATCCTCTTGCCTTTCAAATTATCTGAAGACTTAAAACCGCCGCCGTTTTTTACCGTAAAAGAGAGCGTAATTATATTGTGAGGTATACCAAACCTGATATACTTGGCCCTCTGAGGAGAATACATTACACCTACAATTACATCAATTTTTTCATTCTTCATAAGTTGGTGAACCTTAGACCAATCCCCAAGCGTAAGATCATAGTCCAAATGAAGATTTTTCATAAGAGCCCGGAAAAGTTCAACATCAAAACCATCGGGCTCTCCCTCCTTGTTAACGTACTCATAAGGATAAAACTGCCTGTCACCGCTTGCTATGATTTTGCGATTAATTTTTATCGGCTCTATCCCAACACCGGAACTGTCGGGATATGTATTCGACGTATTCGACACGGAACTGATAAGTTCCTCTTTAATAACACTTTGCGCACGGGCGGAAAAAGAAGTGCACATCAACAAGACGCAACACACCAGTGTCATGAGTTTTTTCCGGGACATAATAACTTATAAATATGAGATGAATTTACGTTAGCTTTCCTTTACAAGAATCATCTTTATACAGTCACCAACCTCCTTTGCCCTATCAGTTGTATCTTCCAGAGATTGAATGATATTCTTATACTTGGTAAGTTCTATCCCGTTTTTTTCGACTTCAAACAAGTTGCTCATATAGCATTCATACTGATCATCTACCTCTTGCTCTATATCTTTAATTTTCATACACTTAGCCATCAATATTTTTGACTTATTTTTGAATGACGAAAGTTCCCTTGTTATCTCAGATAGAATTTTAGAATCCTCATAAATTGATTCTCCTATCTCTATCCACGTATTATCCACATATTTAGGCTGATATATAACAACTTTCTTTGCCGAATCATGAATATAATCCAATAATGTTTCTATGGAAGAGCATAAATTTTGAACATCTTCCCTGTCAAACGGAGTAGAATAAGTTCTGTAAAGTGTCTCAAAAATATTCATCTCCATTGCATCTCCCTGTTTCTCAAGCACTTTAATAGCACGTGCATATTCCTTCTTCTTCTCATAAGATTCTTCTTTGAGTATTTTTACAAGGATTTCTGCAGACTTCTCAACAATATCAGACTGACTGATAAACAGCGGATAGAACTTCTTACCCTTTCCTGTTATTATATGAATAAACTTGTTTAACCACATATGGACGATAAAATTCTTTTTGCAACAAAAAACACACTTTTCATGTTCAAAACGTTACAAATATATGAATTTAATCTTTACTTTTTCAGAGCCCGAAATATTCCGCTGGCAATTTTTTAAAATATTTAAAGATTTTCTTAAAAATTATTTGGTTTATGTCAATTTTGGTTCTATATTCGCATAGAGAATAAAAGAAAACGTTTGCAAATTAAATTAAGAAATTAGTTAATCATTTAAAAAACAATAGTATGGATTGGAGTAAATTAAGTTTCTCGTTCACCCCTACTGACAAATATATTTCATGTGAATATGAAGACGGCATCTGGGGCAAGCCGGTTATCAGTTCTGATATTAATATCCCTTTAAGCGGTTTGGCTCCTTCACTTCATTATGGTATTGAGTGTTTTGAGGGTTTAAAAGCTTTTAGGGGCCAGGATGGCAAAATCAGACTTTTCCGTCCGGATGAGAATGCAAAAAGAATGCAGTCTTCCGCTGCATATCTTGGCATGGACGCGCCTACAACAGAAGATTTTACAAACCTGTGTATAATGGCGATAAAGGAGAATGAGAGGTATCTGCCTCCTTACGGAAGCGGTGCTTCCCTATACATAAGACCGGTTCTTTTTGGTTCGGGTTCCCAACTTGGAATTGCTCCGGCAAAAAAACAAATATTATTCATTGCAGTTGCTCCGGTAGGTTCTTATTCCGGACAAGGCAATCTGGTTGCCGTAAATGGCGTTATAGCAAGAAAGTATGACCGCGCGGCAGGGCACGGAACAGGTTGCTACAAAGTGGGAGGCAATTATGCGGCATCCATTCATGCTGGACAAGTTGCAAAACAGCAAGGTTATAAGGCTGTTCTTTACCTGGATCCTATAGAACACAAGTACATAGATGAGTTTGCCTCATCAAATTTCTTTGGCATTAAGGACAATACATATATTACACCTCTTTCCAACAGTATACTTCCGTCCATCACCAATAAATCTCTGGAAGTTGCTGCCAAAGACCTTGGAATGAAGGTGGAGAGACGCAGAGTTCCTTCTGAGGAACTTGCAGAGTTCAAAGAGGTTGGTGAATGTGGTACGGCCGTTGTTATCACCCCTGTCAAATCAATTGACGATAAACCGGATATTGATGCCAGCGAGTGCAAGTGCTATACCTACGGTGGAATTGAGACATGCACTAAACTTTACAACCACATTGTAGGAATTCAAAACGGCGAAATTAAAGACGAGCACAATTGGTGCGTTATTCTTTAATAAAATAGTTTTTAGGGTTATTGTTTTCATTGAGAGCTGCCAAAAGGCGGCTCTCTTTTTTATTTTATATAAAAAGATTGTTAAATTTGTAAACTGAGGAGAAAGTTAAATAATTTAAAATCAGACTACTATGGGAAAAAGAGCTCTGTATATAATTAGCATGACGTTGATGCTAATTTCGTTAATTGCGCCAATTAATTGCATTAAAGCTCAATTTTGCTGCGCAGAACAGCGTTCGCAGCTGGATTCCATTACCCCTGTTTTGGTTGAGAATTCTATTGTGACAACTAATCTTGACAAATATATTGCAGATAAAATTTTAATAACGCTGCAGCCCTATTCTAACAGAAGCGTTCCCGATTTGATGATAATGGCGGCAAAAATGCTTATTGGAACACCCTATGTGGCCGGAACACTTGACAAGGCAGACTCTCATGAACAGTTAACTATCAACTTGCACCAAACAGATTGTATAATTTTTGTGGAGACTTGTTTAGATTTGGCCATTACCGTACACAGAAGCGGCAAAAAAGCCACATTTAAACAATTTGCTGAAAATGAAAGAGTAAGCCGTTATAGGAATGGAATTATCGGAAGTTATTCCAGCCGCCTGCATTACACAACCGAGTGGATAAGGCAGAGCGAAAAATTTGGCAACATAAAGGATATCACAATGAGTCTCGGAGGAAATATTTATAATCATCCTATTTTCTTTATGAGCCGCAACTATCAGAGATACAAACAATTATCCTCAGCAGAGGAATTAAGCCGCATAAGGGAAATTGAAAATAATCTTAACAAAACACCTATTACTTATATTCCAAAAGAGAAGATTGCGGAGTGCGAGGACAAAATATGCAGCGGAGATATAATCTGCTATATGTCAGCCACTCCGGGACTTGATATAGCGCACGTAACAATTGCCTGTGTAGAGAACGGGAGAGTCGGTTTTATCCATGCTTCTTTTGCAGATATGAAAGTGGAATTAGATAAAATGACTATAAAAGAGTATGTAAATTCAAGAAAATCTATAACCGGTATAAAAGTAATACGCCCGACATCTAATGTAAAAATTAATAATTACCTGAAAAAAGCTTTGGGAAATAAATAGCAGAAGATAATAAATTACACATAATGAAAAAGTTGCTAAGTTCTATCTTTATTGCCGCACTTGCACTAATATCCGTTTCACCGGTCTTTGCCCAAAGCGCAGGTAAGGGGAAGAATATACAAATCATTAGTTCATACCGTTATGATGACGCATGGAATCAATTGATTTGCAGTAAAATTACCTTTTACGCAAAAAAAATCATACCCGGTGTAAGTGTCAGTCTGGCAAACACAGATATCGTACATAAACAATCTTTGGCGGAAGGCGCTTCAGAAATTTCAGAGGTATTCTCCGGAATTCATAAGGCTCCGGATGCTGTGGTAATTGTCGGCACAGAGGCATGGATGGTGTTAAGAAAATCCGGCATTCAACTCGGAAATATCCCAATTATAGTCTGCGCTCCATCCGATGAAACAATGGCGGATTACACATATTTCCTTGCAACTCATACTGTTCCCGACAGTTTGATATGCTCTCTTAAAGATGAAACCTCCGGCTATAATGTAACAGGAGTCTTTGGGAGAGATAATATTAGGGCTACCATAATAGCTCTTAAAATCTTGTTTCCCAACACAAAAACTGTAATTTACTTTTCAGAAAAAACTTTTGAAGATTGTCTTAACGCAAACAAGTTTGAAACGCAACTTAGTGCAAGAAATATTAATTTTATAGTTTCCGATATTAAGAAAGTTAATGCAGATATTATTAATTCTACTATTTCCAATTTCGCAAAAAAGAATGCGGCAATTCTAATTAACTCTTTTAGCACGGATAACTCTTCCGGTTACAATTCCGTATACAACTCCAACAATATACCTGTCGTGATTTTAAAGCAGATACCTGCAGATGCAAACACCCCAATGGTTGGCGGAATTTTTATAAGTGTTCCAAAACTTGCAGCGGCAACTGCAGCCTCTTTAAAACAAATTCTTTCCGGCACGCCCGCCTCATCCATACAGTTGAAATATATTTCTCCGGGGAAAATGTCTATTAACAAAGTTGCTGCGGACAAGATAGGAATTAAGTTGGAAGGCAAGAAGTACAACGTTATGTATGAAGACCATACAAGCTTTCTTACAAAGCATGCCGTTGAGATTCTCTCCGCGCTTCTGGTCCTTCTGCTGCTATTTGCACTACTTATAAATTTTGCAATCAGCAAGAGAGATAAAAAAGTCACAGAAGATGTTGAACTGTATAATAAGTTGTTAAAAGACTACAACGCATTGTTCAAAAATTCTCCAATAGGTATTGCGGTTTTTACGGGTCTTGGCAAATTTATTGAGGATAATCCCAAGGCAAAGGAGGAACTCTCACTTGTAATTCCCGACTATAAAAAATCCGCAGAATTCTCTCTATTCAATTCTCCTTATGTATCCGATGCAACGCTGCAAAAAATAAGGCACGGAGAAATTGCAGATAAGCATTACATTTTTAAGATCAACAACAGTAACATATATCAAAGGGCAGTATTTATACCTACAACCATAGAAAACAAAGAGGCATTGGTTCTTCTTATTGTCAACAACACGGATGAATATATGCAGCGTTCGGAAAAAGACAGAATAAACACCTCTTTTCTTTTGGCAATGGACGCGTCAAAATACGGTGTTGCAAAATTTGACTTGGCAAAGAAAGATTTCTCCTATATCGGGACTGATTCATGGTTCTATAACCTAAAAATAAATAATGGCACGCAACTGGACACAAGTTTTAATAATCTTGTAAAAGAGGATCTTGCAGCCATAATAAGATTTACCAATCAGGCTATTGAAGGAACCGAGATTTCATTTTCAAAAGATGTCAGAGTTAAAAACGATGACGGCTCCATTCATTGGCTTCATCTGACAATTTCCGTCAACATTTTCAATAAAGAAGAAAATCAGGTATTGTGTTACGCATTAATCTCTGATATAGATTTACAGAAGAAAAAAGAGGATGAACTTTCTAAGACATATGACAAATACGTGGACTCCACAAAGCTTAGAAACTCGCTTATCAGCAATATGGGGAATGAACTTAAAACGCCTCTAAATGCGCTTGTAGGATTTGCAGAACTGCTGGTTGAAGCAACGCCGGCAGATAATAAAGAAGAACTGCAGAAATACATAGAAGAGAACAGTGATAAGCTTTTGCAAATGGTTCAGCAAATCATTTCTGTTTCCGAAATTGAGTCTAACGGAGCACACACAAAAATGGCAGAATTTAATCTTGAAGCTGTATTTGAGCAAGTTGCAGCAGAGGCTGCTCAAAAAGTCAAGGATAGTAACATAAATATTGAGTTTGCAAAACAAGGTAATAATATTCTGCTGTCGGATAAAACAAGAGTTCAAAACATCATTGAACTTTTATGCGACAATGCAATATCGTTCATAGGACACTCAAATACAGGTACGGTCAAGCTTGGTTATGAAGTGAGAGAAAATAACGTTTACATATATGCTAACGATGACGGAGAGAGCATCTCCGGAGAGAGGAGAGCAAGATTATTTGACAGATTTGACCATCTGGCAGATGAGTCCTATGTTGGACAGGAATTAAATCTTCCAATCGCCCGCTCTATTGTCAGATCTCTTCACGGTGAAATTGGATACAAACAAGAAGAGGGAGGCAAAGGCAACATTGTATGGTGCATTATTCCAAAGAATTACGCATCAGCATCCACATCCGCAATCAAAGGAGCACTGGAGAGTGCAACGGCTTCTCAGGATAAAGGACAAAAAGTTATTCTTATTGCGGAAGACAATCAAAACAACTTCCAGCTCTTAAACTTAATTCTGAGAAAGGATTATATAATTCTTCATGCTCACGACGGATATGAAGTTGTTAAAATGACCTTAGAGAAAAAACCGGATGTAGTACTGATGGATATTAAGATGCCAAAGATGGACGGATTCCAGGCGACCGTCGCCATAAGACAGAAAGACACAAATACGCCTATCATTGCGGTAACCGCCTATACATCAGATAAAAGCACAGCTCAAGTAAGAGACGGACAATTTAACGGATATATTTCTAAACCTGTAAATGAAACGGAACTTAAGAGAGCACTGAAAACTGTATTATCAGGGGACAAGGAGGAGAAGAAATGAAAAATCTAATCAGAATAAAGAGCCGTCTTTACACTATCGCAACTCTGGCTGCCATAATTGTAATGTTTACAAATATAAATGTATTTGCGCAATTTGGCACACAAGACAGTGTCTATGAGTTACATGAAAAGGCAAAAGATGCAGGCAATACTCACAACAAAGGAGATTATGTATACATTATCGGAGAAGTCGATGACAGCATACCCAGCGTACGCGAATTAGAAGAACAGCCTATCATTCCGCGCAACATATTAATAATAAGCTCTTTTTCTCCGGATGTACTATGGGCAAAAAACACTGCGGATAGTCTTGCCTCCCTATTAAAAAAGATAAGTCCGGAATACCTGATCAATACTTATTTTTTAAATTTTGACTGCTCATCCGGATACGGCTATGCAACAAAAGTCATTTCACAAATTCTTACAAACTACGGAGGCAAACGTCCCGACGTTATTGTTACGATAGGAGACGATGCTACTATAGCATGTGATTTATCCGGAGTGTTTTCAGGTGTATGGAACGGCATACCCGTAGTGGCACTTGGAATCTCAAAGAGCATACCGGCCGGTATTGGAAATTTTTCAGGCATTGATTATCAAAACGTATCATATAGAAAAAGATTATTTGGCGTAGTCTCACAAACACCTGTTAATGAGAATCTAAAACTCATCAGCAAACTTGCGCCAAAAGTCAATCACATTATATTTATTGATAACCCGTATACTGAGAGCCTGCGTGCCAATACTCTCTTAAAGAACGCAGTGAAAAACGGGTATCCTCGTATCAAGTACTCCTCCATTTTTAGAAAATCCAACAACGCCGACTCTGTACTAAATGTAATTCTTAACTCAGATGCCAAAACAGCATTTATCACATACGCTTGGAATTATGATGGAGACGGGAGTTCCTACACAGGAGAAGAGATTGATTCTTTATTTACAACTAAGTTAAAGTCCCCTCTCTTCTCAATAAACTCTTTCCGCTATTTTAATAATTACATTGTCGGAGGATATAATCCGTCTGAAAGTATCTTGGCTGCAAAGGGATGTGAAATAATAAGCAACATCTTTAACCAGGGCAAAAATTACAAATCGCCATCAGATTTTTATCTCCTTAAAAACGGCGATTACGTAATTAATAAAATGGCGCTTAACAGATTCGGATTCAGGGGCGGTGTCAAATATTTCTACGGAGTGAGGTATGTCAATACCGTAAAAAGCTGGATTGCGATACATGCAACATTCTTTACCATTATGCTAATCGGACTGTTAATATTCTTTTGGCTTATCTACGTGTATTTCACGCATTTAAAAAAGAACGTGAATAACAGGCGCCTAATCAATCAAGACAAGAAAATATATGAAAAGTACAACTCATTATTCAATGAATCAGAACTAAACTTTGCAGTCTATGACGGAAGCGGCAACAAATTATTCAGCATAATAAAGACAAAAGAGCAAGAAATCAGAAGTGCTATTGAAAAATATCTGCCTGAAAATCTGTATACATCATCTATTTTTACAGATTGTGATGTAAATGATATAAGGAATAAGAGAGAAGTTACAAGGGAGATAAGTACCCCAAAGAGAATCAGCTTTATGGTAAGCCCTGTCATTGGTGATATGAACTCCCATTATAAATACATGATGGTCATTTCCGATATAACATCAGAGATTCAAGAGGTTGAACAAAAGGAAAAGTTGGATTCATTAATAAATTATGCAATTAGCACAACCGATATTGGTATTGCTTGCTATAATATAATTTCCGGAGAAGGTTATGCTACTGAATTCTGGTTCAGCAATCTTGGTGAGAATGCCAATGAATCGGGACTAATTCAGCCCTCCTATATTAATCTAAAAGAGGGTGATAAGGCCGCTATCACAGATTTTAAACAAAGATTGATTAAAGGAAAAGCGTTGTCGTTTACAAATGACATCCAGCTTCTGAATCGGCCAAACGGCAGAAATAAATGGATAAGGGAGAGCATATTTTTAAGAGAAACCTCAGCAGTCTCAGGCCCTGTAGTTTTGGATATTAACTTTAATATTACAGCGGATAAGGTTAAAGAAATCACAGAGGAGAGAAAGGTTAAAGAGGCACACATTGCTTACCAGGATAGCGATAGATTTATAAATTCTATCAGCCATGAAATCAGGACACCGTTAACTTCCATTGTAGGTTTCTCCAAGATGTTGCTTACAGAACAAAATCCAAAGGAGATTGAAAATATAACGAGCATTATTAAGAGAAATAACAATGTACTTATTGAACTGTTCAATAATATTCTTTCCATAGCAAAAATTGATTCCGGTCTTTACAAATTCTCAAAAGACGAGGTTAAGTTGAACGGTTTATTCAGAGAACTTAAGACAGCAACCGTTCACATGCTTCAGAATGAGAAGCAGCTGACAGCCAAAAACATAGAGATCATTGCAGAAATTCCCCTAGAAAACAATACAATAGTTACAGATGAGTGGAATTTTAGACAGGTAATGGTTAACCTGCTTTCAAATGCAGTTAAATTTACTAAAGACGGAACAATCACATTTGGCTATCAGCCCCAAGAGAATGGGATATATTTCTACGTAAAGGATACAGGCTGCGGAATATCGGCCAAAGACCAAGAGAGAATTTTTAACAAGTTTGAAAAATTTGATATCTATTCCATGGGAACCGGTTTAGGTTTATCTTTGTGTAAGAGTATTGTAAGACACTTAAACGGAGACCTTGGCGTCATATCAAATGAAGGCGACGGTTCAACATTCTGGTTTGTTCTTAAAGATTTAAAATGATTATCGCATTAATTGACATACTCCTAATCATCGGCATTGTCTGTCTGTATCTTAAGAGAAAAAAAATAAGAGCGGAAAAAGTTTTGCTTGCCAAAGATTTCTCAACTGTCAGCGATGAATTTCAGACGCTGAATAGCAGTCTTCCCGTTGCGTTTTTTTATATGACAGACGGGGGTGAGATAGAGGAAGTCAATTCTGAATTTGAAAGTATGTTAAAAAGTATCGAAAACCGTGAATATAAGGGTTTTAATCTTTTTGAGTCCGTATCTGTTATTCCGAAAGAAGATTTCGATCATCTCAAGAAGTCCGGAGTACTTGATATGCAATATCATACAAAAAACTCAAAGTATTCCGATCTTCTGGTAAGAATAAGAAGAATAAATTCTTTTAACATCAAAGGATATATTGGAACCGTTATTGATAAGAGCGAGGATATAGCCACCGGCAGTGCAAGGAGTGCAATGTATGATATGTTTCAGCTGGCAATGGACAAGGCAAATATTGCAGTTGCAACCGTTAATGCATTCAACAACTCATATAAAGTTACAAATGCGTGGTATAACCTGCTTTACGTAGAACCGGGAGTCACATTCAGAGAAAGTTTTAAAAATGCTCCGGCAGAAGAACTTGTCAAAGTAACAAACTTTATGAACAGAATCAGGAATATTCAGTTCAATGAAGAAGAATATGCAAAATATTACGGGTATAATATCAATAATACTAACGAAAATAAAGACAAAATTGATATTACTGCAAATTTGAGAATAATTTTTGGCGGAGTAACACACTATATAAGATTTTACGGAATTCTAACGGAATACTCTCCGGATGAAGGGAAGATGATGGTTGAAATTATCTTGTTCAATATTGATGAACAAGTCCACAGAGAGATGAAATTATTAGAATCTCTGCACAAGACAAGATTTGCGGAAAGCCTTAAGAACAAATCTATTGCAAACATGAGCACAGAGATTCAGCAGCCTCTTGATGATATTCTTTCAAGTACTGCAAAGATATTCTGCGCCTCCAAAGAGGAAGAAAAGAAGAAATTGATGAAAGAATTGTTCAGAAGCAACACGGAACTTTTGCTTACAATATCTGAAGTAATAAATATTTCAAGGATTGAGTCTGATGCTTACGTACAAAAATTCAGCGACGTTGACCCCGGTGTAACAGCGGCAGAGGTTGTTGAAGAATTCAGAGCCATGCTAAGGGAAAATGTCTTTATTGAGTATCACCCGTCGGTTCACAGAAAGTTATCAATTGATGTAAGATTGGTGAAAGAGCTATTGAGAGACCTTGCTATCAGTTCCGCCAAAAGGACACAAGAGGGCTCTATTGTATTCACTGTAAGAGAGGAACAAGCGGAGGGAGAGACAGGAGAACAAATTGAATTATTCATTACGATTACAGACAGCGGCATACCGCTGAGCAAAGCGGAGATGAGTTTAGATAATTATAAAATGAATGCCAGAAAAACCGCAAAAACAAGTTTAGAAATATATATTGCGCACCATCTTGCTTCAATGCTTGGAGGCAGGCTGGAGTTTAGCATTGAAAAACAATTTGGAAAAGACATGAATACCGCTCTGTGCAGGATCCCTGCAAAACGGGTCGAAAACAAAAATTAAGAATAACCACAATGAACGTTTGTACAATATCATCAACTTATGTACTGTCGGGAGTAACACTACTTCTGGTCATTGTGTTGCTTGTGATGATTATTCTTAAATCAACAGCCGGCTTTACAAATGAAAAACTTAAAGCCAAAATCTCTGAATACCGCCATAGAATAGAGAATATCAGCAAAGATTCCGGATTAAGTTTTGCTCTATACAATTCAAACGGGATCAGGGAGAAAATAATTATAAATGGGGAAGAGAAAAATAACAACCTAACCCTTGGCGGAATGTTGTGCGTAAATCTTTTTGAGAACCCGTTTGACGGTACAACTGCAGATGTGATTAGAAGGCTTAAGCCAGGAGAAAGCATTAGCAATCAAATAGATACGTTCCTAAATAAATATGCCGATTTTTTAGGTATTGATGATTCAAACGCAGGAAACTCTGAGCATATTTTCAAATACATCATAAGAAGAACTACAGAAAAAAAATACTCTTATATTGTTGTTGCCGCAAATATTACCGGCATAGAAAGCAATGAAGAGGAGCAGGAAGAGATTGAAAAAAGGCTTAGGACCGCATCTGCAAATTCAAATGTCGGCGTAGCGTCATACAGCTTGAGTGGAAAAATAATTTTTGCAACCGGTTCTTGGTTTAAAAACCTTGGCGAAAACGGCAACGGCATTTCAAACGGCAGGTTCATAAATGCTGACAATGAGGTATTTGCAGAGATCAGAAAATACACATCCGGCGTTGCAAAAGACCCAAGACCCGGTTCTAAAATTCCGCCGCTTATAACCACCGTAATGATTACATTGCCTGACGGAAAAAAGAAATGGGCGCTGGTAAATGTTTTCAAGAGCGATTACGACGCCGCTTTTAAAGAGAAAAATAATACGTATTTCATGGATTTGAATATGGATATTACGGACCTTAAAGAGAAAGAATTTGTATTATCGGAATTAAATAAAAAAGCTGTTCGGGCAGAGAAAGATGCAGATAATTTTTTAAACTCCATCAGCCATGAAATCCGCACTCCTCTTAATTCAATCATCGGATTTACGGACTTGTATGTCAACAATGAAGATGAAATGCAAAGAGAAGAATTCATGCCCGTAATAAAGCAGAATAACGAACTTCTAAAAACTCTTATAGACAATATTCTTAGCATTTCATCTTATTCGGCCGGATTGATTAAAGCCTCAAAGCAGAAGATTAAGCTAAACAGTTTTATTGAGGATTTAAAAGAATACGCGGCAGAGCAGTCGTTTACAATAAAAGATATTTTGCAGAAAAATCTCTATATAAATGCCTCTTTCCCTGCAGAAGAGCACGTCATAGAAACGGATGCGGCCATGCTAAAACAAGTTATGTTTTCTCTTATTTCAAACGGACTTAAGTTTACGGAAAAAGGCGGTATTACAATTGGCTATACTCCCCATAAAGACAATAGTATCAAATTCTATGTTAAAGACACAGGCATCGGAATACGTAAAGAGGACAAAGAGAGAATATTCTCTCCGTTTGAAAAAGTAGATACATTTAAGCAGGGGCTTGGACTTGGTCTGACATTGTGCAAGAGTATCCTAAAGCATCTTGGCAGCGAACTTAAAATTGACACTGAACCGGAACACGGAAGCACATTCAGTTTTGTATTGAAGCAATAGATGTTCATAAATAACAAAAAAGTCCGGCGAAAACCGGACCTTTTTGTGACCTGCCAGGGGATCGAACCCTGGACCCCAACATTAAGAGTGTCGTGCTCTACCAGCTGAGCTAGCAAGTCATTCCCTACTGATTTGGGACTGCAAAAGTATAAACAAATTCCATTTTATCAAAATTTATTTATTCTGCCTTATGCGGTCCTTTTAATAAGCAGTAACAGGTTAAGAATTATATATGTTGCAAACACAAGAAATACAACTGCGCTCCATCTCCAGCCGCAAATTAAAGTAGCAAGTCCCTCCACCGCAGCTATGGCAAGAAATACAAATCTAAGACTGTTATCCTTCCACGTAAGGTTCTTAAACTTAAATGAAAACATTGGTATCTCGCTAACAAGAAGAAGAGACAAACCAACTGCAAGGATTCCAAGCAACCAAGGTACAATATGCCAAAAATGCCAGATAGCGGGATAAAATTTGCTTGTACAAAACAGAGAAGCTATAAACAGCGCGTTAGCTGGAGTTGCAAGTCCAATAAACGTTGTTGCCTGTCTGGTATCTATATTAAATTTTGCAAGTCTTAAGGCAGAACATGCGGCAATCAGAAGAGGGATAAAAATCAGGAATCTGTTGCCTGTAATTCCGCTATCCATTCCATAAGAGAAAATTAAAGCAGGAGAGACACCAAAACTAACCATATCCGCAAGTGAATCCAAATCCTTCCCAATTGGAGAATGTGCGTTAAGGGCTCTTGCCGCCATCCCGTCAAAAAAATCAAAAACTGCAGAGATAATCATGAAGACAAGAGCCATTTCAAAATTACACTCAACTGCAAATTCAATTGCAACACAGCCCGCTATAAGGTTGCCGCATGTAAGCGCATTAGGAATATTTTTTCTTATTGACATAATTATCCCGACAGTTTTATTTTATTCTTCTCCTTTCTCAAAAACTATTTGACATTTAACTGATTGCTCAGTATTCCAAATAAGGCTTTGTTTGCCAATTTTTTAGGAACTGCATTTTTGTTGACCAATATGGATATTGTCTTTGCTTTAACGTAATTTACAGAGGCATCATCATATCCGTCCTCATTATAACCGGGAACCTTTCCCCATGAGTTCTTTACAATAAAATACTGAACACCCTCTTTGTCTTTTGCAATACCTGTAATATGCATCAAATGGTCATCAGATGTTGTATAATCCATAAACATATTCTCTCTGATATTTTGGTCTATAGGTTGCTCAACATACTTTGCCTTTATCTCCTTTGCCGCCCTGATATTTTCACCCGGCGCAAAAACGGCTATGTGATTACGGTGAGCAAAATAAGTCTCGCTCATATCCGAATCCCATGATATCGTGTAACCTTTTTTTATTGCGTAATCCATTATTTCAACCATATCGTCAAGAGGAACATTGTAATACAGATAATGATCAAAGTTATCCGGTATCTCAAGAGGAGACAGCGCGTAGAACGGATGATGCGAGAAACTTGTAATTTCTACATAATCAGAACCCTTAAGCCCAAGCATATCCCTGAAGGACTGAGCGGTATAAGTCTTTCCCTTATACTCAAAACTCTCCGGAACTGCACCAAGGTACTTATCAAGAATGGCGTTAACCTGATCATAAGGCATACCCTTTTTCTCTTTGACTGCGACATCCATAAGAGAGTCCAGTGAGAATTGAAGTTTTGAATGGTCATGATGATCCATGCCGTAATTGATTCCGTGATAAGCACTTTCAGGCATAAGTCCATAATGGTCCATAACCCAAAGAGCCTGGTGTCCGACTCCGCCTGGACCGGTATTTCCTTTTCCTCTCCGGTAGTAATCATCCTCCAGCCTTCTGATGTAGTTGCACCTTACAATATACATCTCAGACAGATCCAGGGTTGTATCGGCGGTACCCTTCTTAATTGCCTCGCTCTCAAGGAAAGAGACAGTTGCAAAACACCAGCAGGTGCCGGTATTGGCCTGGTTTTTTACAGCTGTTGCCGGATTGTTCTTTACAGTTGTAAATTCATACTTATACTGCGCATAAGCGGCTGTAACAGTAAACAATCCTGCACATAGCGCAACTGCTGCAACAAGAAAAATCTTTTTCATTTTTAATTATTTTTTACATCCCGACAGAGTATATTCTGTCGGGATTATTGATAAATAACTTTGTTATTACTACTTAATACCTAACTTCTTACGTAGCTCTTTTGGAATACCGTTCTTGTTAACGACAAAATCCATTGTCTTAAATTGTACAAACGGAACAGATGCATACCAGATGCCCTGGTACTTTCCGGTCTTGCCCCAAGAGTTCTTTACCATATAATATTTTGTACCATTTTGGTCATGTGCAATACCGTAAATCTGAAGACCGTGGTCATCCGTAGTTGTTTTATTGTCATAACCTTCCTGTCTCATCTCCTGAGTAATAGTCATCTCCTTCCCCGGCTTGTTAAGATTATAAATAGCGGCCTTCTTCTGATTAGGATCTTTGCCAACCCAATGTTCCTGGTCTGAACCTGCAGCTTTTTCATTAGCTACAACATCTGGAACAACCGCAATGCCTTCACGGGTGAAACCGTTTTCACTAACATCTGATCCCCAGGCAATTGTGTAACCGTTTGCAAGCGCGTAGTCAATGATTTCCATCATCTCATTCATAGGAACATTGTAGCTCAAATCCCAGCGCCAGTTGTCCGGAACTTCAACTGCAAATTGTGTGTAGAAGGGATGGTGCGTGTAAGAAGTGATTGACACATAATCATCCATATTTAGTTTTAATCCTTTGGTTACAAACTCTTTAGGTGAATATTCTATTCCTTTATAAGTAACTTTCTCCGGGCATTTGCCAAGATAAGCATCCAGAATTGCATTGAACGGAGCCATCCATTTATCCTGAACGGAAATCTGATGCTTTGTGTTTGCAACAAAACCTTTTGTGTAACCGTCAAGAACAGAGAACATTTCCGAGAAATTAATTCTCTTCTCGTCACCTCTCAGGCAAGGCATATCCTTCTCCAGAACAACGCCATAATCTTGGTAAGAGTGAACAACATCCATTGATGCGCCTCCCTCTGCAAAATTAAGAGTTCCATCCAGACGAACATACTTTACAAATTTTTCTTGATAATTCTTGTAAACTGTATACCAAGTAGATAGAGCAATGCTGGTATCCGCTGTCCCCTTCTTTATGGCCTCGCTCTCCAAAAATGAAGTTGTAGAAAAAGCCCAGCAAGTGCCTGAACTTCCCTGATTTCTAATACCGCTGATTGGAATAGCCAAATCTGTGGTAAAAACATAGCCCGAGTCTTTCTTCTGAGCGCCTTTGTCTTGTGCAATGCTGTAAGTTGTTGTTAAGCAAAGCAATGCGATCGTCAGTAGTGCAAATAATTTTTTCATAAAATATTTAATTTATTATTATCATTTTACCCATGGGTAACTTTAATTCAGCCGGTCTCAATTTATCGGCACATTTGCCGCTACGGAATTCTCATAAACTTGTGGGCCTGCAAAGAGACATTCCATTCCGGATTATTTTTCACATAATCAACTATTTGCGGCATCACGGTGCTCATCCTGCTCCACTCCGGCTGCAAATACAAAATGCATTTCTCCCCTACCTGCTGTCTGTTATACTCAGCCCACTTAAAATCCTCCGCACTCTCTATAATAACCTTAAGTTCATCCGCTTTCCCGTATATCTTCTGCAACGGTTTTTTATTTTTCTTTGGAGAGAGACATATCCAGTCAAATACTCCCGACAGCGGACTGCTCCCGCTTGTTTCCAAAAAAATCTGCAAACCTTTGTTTTTTAGAGCTTTACATAAACTGTCGAGAGGATAATTGAGGGGCTCACCTCCCGTAAGGACTATTGTTTTTGCCGGACACATGGCTGCATCCTTAACTATAATATCTATATCTACCGGCGGAAATTTTTTAGGATTCCAGCTCTCTTTAGAGTCGCACCAGCTGCAGCCGACATCACATCCTCCAAGACGTATGAAATATGCAGGCTTGCCTGTATTAAACCCCTCTCCCTGAATAGTATAGAAACTCTCCACCAAGGGCAAAAACTTTCCGCCTTCCAACTCCGGATATTCCTGATTTTTTCTCACTCTTCTATAACTCCCAATTAAATAAATTGCGTCCGCAAGGGACACATCTGACTATTAGACACAAATATAATATTTTTGTCTTACAAAAAAGAGTAAATCCGTGCCAGATTGTCACAAAATGAGGTTTTCCAGAGATTTATGCCGTACTGGTAAAAGATTTGAAGGAATAACAATACCTTTGAAACTGAGTCTGAAAAAGGACAGCGGAAAGGCAAAAAGGAGATAATATTATGGAAATGAACAACAATCAGTCACAGGAAAAAGCGCTTGACCGTTATGCCGTCAATTTGAACCAAAGGGCAAAGGCGGGAAAGCTGGACCCGGTCATTGGAAGAGATGATGAGATAAGGAGGGTTCTGCAAATCCTTAGCAGAAGGACAAAGAACAACCCTATTCTTGTAGGTGAGCCGGGCGTCGGTAAGACTGCTATTGCAGAGGGACTTGCGCAGAGGATTGTGCATGGAGACGTTGCGGAAAATCTTAAGGATAAAGTGATTTATTCTTTGGATATGGGAGCGTTGATTGCAGGGGCAAAATACCAGGGAGAATTTGAAGAGAGGCTGAAAAGCGTTATAAAAGAAGTTGTTGATAGCAACGGAGAAATCATCCTATATATAGATGAAATACACACTTTGGTTGGAGCTGGCCAGTCAAGCGGCGCAATGGATGCTGCAAACATCTTAAAACCCGCACTTTCCAGGGGGGAATTAAGATGCGTGGGTTCAACCACTTTGGATGAATATCAGAAATATTTTGAGCAGGATAAAGCATTGGAGAGGAGATTCCAGATGGTAATGGTAGATGAGCCGTCACCCGCAGAAAGTATCTCAATATTAAGGGGGTTAAAACCTAAATATGAAAACCATCACAAGGTAAAAATTGAGGATGACGCTATTATTGCCGCAGTAGAATTATCCCACAGATACATAACTAACAGATACTTGCCGGATAAGGCAATTGACCTTATGGATGAGGCGGCTGCAAAACTAAGGCTGGAGATGAACTCAGTCCCAGAGGAAATTGATGAACTGAACAGAAAAGTAAAACAACTGGAAATTGAAAGGGAGGCTATCAGAAGAGAGGGCAAATCTCCCAAGCTAACTGAGATTAATAATCAGCTGGAGTCTCTCAAAAAGCAGCAAGATATCTACAATAGACAATGGGAGGAGGAGAAATCTCTTCTGGACAGCATACAGACCAAGAGGCAAGAAATTGACAAGCTAAAATTTGAAGCTGATGAGGCGGAGAGAAGCGGCGATTACGCAAAAGTTGCGGAAATCCGCTACGGCAAAGTTGCAAGTTTGGAGAAAGATATTGCCGGTCTTAAGAAAAAAGAGGAAAGCAATGAGCATCCGCTGATTAATGAAGAGGTTAAACCGGAGGATATTGCAGAGGTTGTTGCAAAATGGACAGGCATACCTGTAAAGAGAATGCTGCAGAGTGAAAAGGATAAGCTGCTTCATTTGGAGGAGGAGTTGCACAAAAGAGTTGTAGGACAAGATGAGGCCATAGGAGCTGTTGCTGATGCTGTAAGGCGTTCGCGTGCAGGGCTTCAAAGTGAGAAAAGGCCAATAGGTTCTTTCTTGTTCATGGGTACTACCGGTGTTGGCAAAACTGAGCTGGCAAAGGCTCTTGCGGAATTTTTGTTCAATGATGAAAACCTGATGACCAGGATAGATATGAGTGAATATCAGGAAAGTTTTGCTGTAACTCGTTTAATCGGAGCGCCCCCGGGATATGTCGGATATGATGAAGGAGGCCAGTTGACAGAAGCCGTAAGGCGCAAACCATACTCGGTTATTCTGTTTGACGAAATTGAAAAAGCGCATCCAGATGTATTTAATATACTTCTGCAAGTACTTGATGAAGGGCGGCTTACGGACGGAAAGGGAAGAACCGTTAACTTTAAAAATACCATTCTGATTATGACCAGCAACGTTGGTGCGGACATTATCCAGGACTACATTTCCAGGATAAAGATAAATGAGAGCAACAAAACGCAGATGATGGCAGAATGCAAGGAGAAAATAATGGCTCTTCTTAAGAAGAGCATCAGACCGGAATTTTTGAACAGGATAGATGAAATAATAATGTTCCAGCCTCTTGGAAAAGAGGAAGTTAAAGGCATATTAAAGTTGCAGATCAACCAAATAGAAAAAACTTTGGAAGAGAAAGGTATTACCCTAAGTTTCACGGAAAACAGCCTTAACTATCTGGCAGACAAGGGATACGATATTGCCTACGGTGCCCGCCCTATTAAGCGTCTTCTGCAAAAAGAGGTCATAAACACCCTTGCAGAAAAGCTGATTAGCGGAGAAATCTCCAGCGGAAATAAAATCAAGATTGACTACAAGAATAACCGGCTGGTATTTAAATAAAAAATTCCGCCAAGAGATTGGCGGGATTTTTGTTATTTTTGCGACGGTTATCTACATCAATTGTGCTGAAAGCTTTAAGAACATATCTTAACAAGAGGTTTCCTTTGACACCGTCCAGGGATATACCGGCCGAGTATCATAACTTGGAGGATATCAAGCTCATAGGCTTTGCATATAATATTAAGTCTGTAGAGTCCGGAGATGCTTTAAGTCAGATTATTGAGTGCATCGGTTCTCAGAACATACCCTACAAGGGTCTTGTCATGGAATCCAAGAGGAATGCATTAAAAAAAATTCTTGTGGCATATCCGGAGCTTGGGAAAAATAAAAATATTACAATAATAACAAAGAACTATCTAAGCTGGACCGGAATACCAGATATTCACAGATCTGCAAAGTTTTTCAGTCATGTGTACGACTTATTTATAAACTTTAACAGCCGCAGCGATTTTAAATTTGACTACATCACAAAGAGAGCAAAATCCAAGTTTTCAGTTGGAATGCGTTCCTCTGCAATATCCTTATACTCAATGGTTTTGGAGGGAGAATACAAAAGTACGCTAGATGAGGTGGAATACGTGAAACAAGTTTTCCATTACGTTAAGGCCATTAAAGCGGGAGGAGAAAATGAACAGCAAATATCATAATTCAGACTTTGACGCACAGGAGTTTGAACATTTCCGCGCCCTATTCAAAAAGTTTGATGCAGCATATAAAAAAGGAACTTATTCATCCATTGAACTTTCAGAAGATGAATACGATTTTATCATAGAATCATACATAGAAAGAGAGGATCCGGTCATGGCTGCAACAGTCTCGGCATTGGCATTTGAGAAGTACTCATACTCTCCCGTGCTGATGGTCAAATACTGTGATTCCCTTATACTTGGCAATAAGATAGAGGATGCCATCTCTCTGTTAGACAGATACAAAGAGACATTCACCGATTACTCTGAAATTTATTTACTATACAGCAGGATATACATTAAAAGAAAATTGTGGAAGGATGCCAGAGATTCATTTAATAAAGCAATTGGAATTGAGGCTTGTCCGGAAGATATATGTGATTCGGTTTACGCAATTGCGCAAGACTGCATGGAACTAGACAACTACCATGAGGCAATTTTTTATCTCGACAGGTCAAATGAGTTGACAAAAAAGTGGGATGAAAAAAACAATTGTAAGGAAGATGTTGAGGATGTTGCAGGCATGTACAATGACTACGCGTATTGTTATGAAAAAATCGGACATTTGGACAAATCTGCGGAGTATTATCAGAAATACCTGGAAATTAATCCGTTTGATGATATTAGCTGGTTTAACATAGGAACAATTTATGCAAGACAGAAGAGGTTAAAAGAGGCGGTTGATGCTTTTGAATATGCGGTTTCTTTAAACCGTAAAAATTCATCGGCGCTGTACAATTTGGGAATTGTCTCTTTAAACCTGGAGGAATTTAAAAATGCTGTTGAATACTTTACGGATTTTGAAAAGATAGAGAAGAAAAATATTCCGGGAACCATCGGACTGGCTGATGCCTATATGGGACTCGGGGATTACGGACAGGCGGAAATTCTATTTCGCAAGGCTCTTATGCTGGATAAAGATTGTGCAGAGGCAAAGGAGGGCATTGCATGTCTAAAGAAAATTAAAAAAAGTAAAACTAATAAACCTACAAATAACAAATAATGAGCAATTTAGCAAAATACTCAATCCTTACGCTCAAAGGGATTGGCATAGGTATGGCCAATGTCATACCGGGAGTAAGCGGAGGCACAATAGCTTTTTTAACAGGCATTTACGAGGAATTGATAGAATCAATTAAATCCTTTAACATAACAAACCTTAAACTCTTGCTTAGGGGGAAATTCAGAGAATTTGCAAAGGCAACGGACCTTGCATTTCTTTCATGTATTTTGCTGGGCATTCTGGCAAGTGCATTCTCTCTTGCAAAATTGATGGTATATTTACTTAAATACCAGCCCATTGCAACGTGGAGTTTCTTTTTTGGACTGATATTAGTTTCTTGCTTCTATATTTTTGGAGAGATAAAAAAGTGGAACATTGGAACAATAATCTGCCTGCTGGCCGGTACTGCAATAGCAGTATTTGTGTGCATGGCTTCCCCTACTCAAACAACTGACGCATGGTGGTTTATCATGGTGTGCGGCGCCATAGCAATTTGCGCAATGATACTTCCGGGAATTTCCGGAAGTTTTGTGCTGCTGCTTCTTGTTAAATACGAATTTGTTATGAATGCACTTAGCTCATTCAACATCCCCGTACTGTTACTATTTGCAATTGGGGCCGTCGCCGGAATTATAGCATTCTCTCACCTGCTAAGCTGGCTTCTGAAAAAGTTTTACGCACAGACCATTGCGCTTCTGAGCGGTTTTATGGTTGGCTCACTTATAAGAGTGTGGCCGTGGCAAAAAGTTGTACAGCACTCCGTTGGAACGGATACATCATTACCCGTGTTACCCGGAAAGTTTGCAGAAATAATGGGCGTCTCTCCGCAAATTGGAATGGCAATAATTTTTATAATTATCGGTATTGCGCTTGTTGTCGTACTTGAATCATTGGGCAATAAAAAGAAAAAAGAGACTCCGGAGAGCACAAAGGATTAATCTGTCGGGAGTAAAATTTTACAATAAGCAAAAAATGTTTACATTTGCAGCCTAAAAATCGGAGGGAGATTCGCAGCGTCGGGCAGATACCGGCAGAAACTGCGGAACTCATACCGGATCGGTAGCTCAGTTGGATAGAGCAACAGCCTTCTAAGCTGTGGGTCGAGGGTTCGAATCCCTCCCGATTCACGCAAATAAAAACCCGCAGGCAAAAGCTTGCGGGTTTTTATTTTTGCAGCGGATACTCGCCGCAAATCGTTTCATCCAGGAAACAATTTTATTCACGTATATATTTGAATATTTGAGCCGTTCACAATACCCGGCTAAAAAAAGACACACAAATTAATCGGCAGTTTTTGTGTTGCTAACTATAATAATTCCACCGGCAACAATAGATAAAAGCAGCATGGCAGAAAATATGTTGATAATATTCAAACTATGTTTAAATAAATCAATTGAATGTTGCAATATAAAAGAGGCACCGCCGGAGATCACAAATAATGCAACTCCCAGAAAAAGAGATATTAGCACAATCCAGCGTGTCCACTCCGGCTGCTCTTTCTTTGTTTGCGGCTGCGGATAATAATCCAGTTGAGAGATTATTTTTTTTGTAAAATATTCCCCGTCAAGATGCTGCTTGCCCGCACCAAAAAAGCTCTTTATTTCTTTATCGCTTAACATATTGTAAATATAATATTATCTGACTTATGCTATTACTTATTTTACAACAAATGTCATTTTTGCCCATATAAATCGGCGCACTCATTCCCCATAGCCTGCCTGTTTCAAGTACACTTTTAAATGTTCTCTTCCTCTGGACAAATGAGACTTTACGGTATTCTCCTTCATCCCCGTAATCACCGCAATATCAGATATTTTCTTCTCCTCCATATAGAACAGCAAAAGTACCGCTTTCTCATTTTCAGCAAGATTCTTTAAAGCTTTGTTTATATCATTGTTTACCGTAATTCTGTCTGAACCTGCACTTTGCACCACCATCGGGTCAGAAGCGCGGTCTGCGCCTTCAATTTTCCTATCTGTCGGGAGCTGTACCTCACTGAGTCTAACCCGTTTGCTCATCTGGTCATAAAAGCAGTTGTAGGCAATTCTAAAGAGCCATGTAGATAATTTTGACCTGCCATGGAAGGATGAGAGCCCCGTATAGGCCTTAATGAAAGCATCTTGCGCAATATCATCTGCAAGGGCTCCATCTCCTCCGGACAGGTTAAGCAGGAATCTCCTTAAAGGTTCCTGCTGCTCCCTGACAAATGCCGCAAATTCTACCTTGTCCAATTGACAAACCAAATTAAATCTTATGAAAATTTATGTAAATTACTGCAAGCAATTTATTAGAGAGCTATTTATAACTATCGGATTTTTTCTGTTCTTCTTCATGTTTCTTATAGTATCGTCCTGCATAGAACGATACAAGAAATCCGGCGCCAACAAGAGCGGGAATCAATCCGCTGCATGCAATTCCAAGCGCACTAGAGCTAACAACCGGCTGAACTTTTAACAAGAAATAAAGCAAAAAGAAAATTCCAAGACCTACTCCTACAAGACTAACTCCCCATGTGAACAACTTCATGGGATTATCTTTTTTGATTTTTGCATCTTGGACGTTCTTAAAGAAATTGGGATCCAAGGGAACACCTTTTTCTAATGCCTTGGCTATTAATTCGTTCTTATTTTGTTCGGTACGATAGTGGGACATATAAATTATCAGCACAATTGCCACCGGCATTACCGCGCATATAAAAATGGGGACTAAAACCTCTTCCATAATGATAAGTTTTTATTGTTAATTTTTAATCGTTTCCATTTAGACTGCGGAAATGTACAAAAGGTTGCAGGGAAACAGATAAATTTCCAAAAAGTTATTTTTATTCACGTCTTTTGCACGGTATCCATGCCCAGAATGTAGAACCTTGGTTTTCTTTTGAGAAAAAACCTATCTTTCCGCCGTATGCATCAACTATTGCCTTGCATATAGAGAGCCCCAAACCTGTTCCCTTTGCAAAATTATCCAACTTCTCAAACCTTTGAAATATAAGGTGTTGCTTATCATCAGGAATGCCGACACCTGTATCCGATACTTCCATCTTAACTCCTTCGTTCTCATAAACGTATGAAGCCGTGATTGTTCCGTGAGGCGTATACTTTATGGCATTGGTGATAAAATTCATAAGTATCTGTGCTATCCTTTGCCTGTCAGAAAATATGATACACTCTTTATATGGGTTATTCTCAATTAGTTTCACCCCAACAGGTACTCTGTTCATTACGGAATTTAATACATTGGTAAAGCACATTGACATATCAAATTCCTGATCAGCTATTTGCACGGCACCGGCCTCAATTTTTGAAAGGTCCAAAATATCGTTCACCAATCTCAAAAGAAGATCACTGTTTCTATTTATGAGTTCAGTATATTCATCTCGGCACTTCGCATTATTCTTTTCCTGAAGAAGATTAGCAAAACCAACAATTGCGTTAAGGGGAGTTCTGATGTCATGACTCATATTTGCAAGAAAGGCAGACTTAAGTTTATCAGCCTCCTTTGCCCTTTCAATCTCAACTTTAAGCTCTTGCTGAACTTCTACAAGTTTGGTATTATCACGCCTGAATCCGACAAACTTAGTAACAATGCCATCCCTTCCAACCTCAAGCGGACTTGCAGTAGTTGTGCAGTAATGCCATTTATTATCACTTTCATACCAAAACCGGGCTTCCGAATATAAGTTTTCATTACTTCCGCACTTTATTTTATCTACCATAAACTGCGTATCTCTGATATCACAAATATTCACCTTCTTAAAGTATTCGTCCCGGTCAATTTCCTTTCCGTCATTAAAGTTCATAACCGGATCATTATACGTTTTTAAGATATTTGATTTAACATCAATTTCCCAATAGACCACACCGGAAGACTTAAGAGCCAGCGCCATTTGCTTACCGCGCCCGTTTAACGCAGACTCTGCTTTATCCACACGCCTTCTTAATAACCATGTAATGAGGGTAAGAATAAGAGCTGCAAAAAGAAGAACGGCAAGAATAACATAAACAGCCGCGGGAACATAAAAACGGTTATTATGAGGAAACCATTTGTCAGTCAATTTTTCAAAGTTTCCATCCGTATTCATCATTTCCAGCACGTTATCTATTCTGCGCATAAGAGCAGTATCACGCCCGACAAAACAATATTTCTGAATTGGAAGGTGCATATCAGAGATTCTAATATTCTTGATTTTCAGGGAATCCAGAAAATAATTGGCAACTTCCTCCTCACATACAACGGCATCATATTTTCCTTTTGATAAATTCAGTATGCCCGGACCATAATCATTTACCGTTATAACATCCTTCCCAAGTCCGACGGCGATAAGCATTTCCTCCATGCTTGTACCTGATTCAACAAGAACTTTTTTGCCAACAAGTTGAGAAAAAGATGTTATCCTGTTATCTCTGCGCCTATACAAAATACAGTGCTTTAGGTAATTATGGACAGGCCCATAATTATACCTCTGGCTTTTCTTTACCGTCCGGTTCATACCAATGATAACGGACTGACTATGTCCGTCATAATATTTTAGCACATCTGGCCAATCCATTGATATAATGCGGAATTTACTGATTCCCAGACGCTTCATAACAAGTCTGGTTAAATCAATATTGAATCCTGCAGACTCCCCTTTGCTATTTATAAACTCATAGGGAGGATAGAACATATCTGCAAGAAATACTATTGAATCTGATTGGGAAGTAAGTAGAGTATCTTTACTTGATGAAACTCCATTATGCACATCTGAAATCTCTATTTCCGGGCCCCCTACATAAGACTCTGCAAATGCATTAAGGGTGCAACAAGAAAAAGAAATTAGTAATAGGACAGCAATATAAGGTGTTTGCTTCATGTCTAATACGAGGCTAACGCCACGAATGTACAAAAAATATTCACTGCGACACCCGTAAGAACAAAATTTTAAAGCATTAATTCGCCTTCTTGGCATAAATGAAAAGATCCCGGTTAAGATGGCAATAACCTGTTGGATTCTTATCAAGATAATCTTGGTGATAATCTTCCGCCTTGTAAAAATTCTGCAAAGGATTAATCTCCAGCACAATAGGTTTTGTGTATAGTTTAGCCAATCTCCCGACAGCTTCCTCAATCACAATTTTATCCTCATTATCAACATAATATACACCGGTACGATATTGCGTACCTATATCATGTCCCTGTTGATTCAGACTTGTAGGATCTATTGCCTTAAAAAAGATATCAAGCAACTTGCTAAGCGGCAGCACATTCTGGTCATATACCACCTTAACGGTTTCAGCAAAACCCGTCTTGTCACTACACACATCCTTATATGACGGATTCTCCGTATGCCCGTTTGCAAACCCCGCCTCAGTATTCACCACACCATTCACCATCTTAATGTAATGTTCTGTACCCCAGAAACATCCTCCTGCCAGATAAATTGTCTTTGCCATAAAACTTAATTTATACAAAGATATATAATTTTAGACCTGCCTTTTGCGTGGAGTTGACGGGAATCGAACCCGCGACCTCAGCGTTGCGAACGCTGCGCTCTAGCCAACTGAGCTACAACCCCTTAGGTAACATTAAACATCTTTTTTATCCAGCACCGTTTTATTGGATACAATAGGTTTTGCCCAAAATCCAATAGAGGTCATGTAAAAAATGAATGCAAAGATAAGAAACATTCCTATTCTTAAACTCCCGGTTGCGTCTGACAGAAGTCCAATAAGCAACGGACCGACGGCACCGCCTACTATGGCAGAACAAAGTATGCCGGCAAACGAGCCGTGATGTTCTGCTGCTGAATTGAGTGCTAATGAGAATATTATAGAATACATCATGGAGATGCTAAATCCTATTGCGGGAAAACAGAAAAGAGCCGTCTGTCGGGAACCAAATAATGCAACAGCCAAAAGTACTGAAGCCAAATAACCGCTGCAGCGCAAAAGTTTTTTGCTGTCAAACAGTTTTAAAAGGATAAGTCCAAGAACGCAGCCAACCAGCATTGAGCCCCAGAAATATGCAACAGTATGCGCACCAAGTATCTGAGGATTAACACCATGATACTTTTCCAAAAATGTGCTCATATAAATAGATGTTCCTTGTTCCGTGCTCACATAACAGAAAATTCCAAGGGCAAACAGCCATACATATTTCTTCTTAAACAGCTCAAAATAAGAAGATTTGGTGCCACTCTTTTCATCATTTCTAAGTTCAATTTTAGGAAACCTGCAAAGCAAAACCGCAAAAATCATAAAAATCAGAATCACAGCAAATAGGTAGTAAAGAGATACCCACGGCAATTCAGGCGGTACTATTGACATTGGATTTTTTACATAATAAGAGTAGACCAGCGGACTTATAAAGGAGGCACAGCTAAAAACCAGCTGCCCGAGTTCACCGACAAACGCATAGTTTTCTTCTCCACCTACCGTCCTTTGCAGCGGGTTCAGAACCGTCTGAAGCATAGCCATTCCCAAGCCTATTATAAAACATGAACAAAGGAGAACCGGGTATGTATGCAAAAAAGCAAACAGCAATGAACCAATAAATGGCATTAAAAATCCAAAGAGCAAAACACGTTTTTCACCCCACTTCTCAATCATCAAACCCGCAGGAATGGACATCACTGCATAAGCCACAAAAAATGAGGTTGGTATAAAGCCGGCCAAAGCAAGATTCTTAAGAGAAAAGTTGCTGATGATATCCGGAATAAGCGGTCCTAAAATATTAGTTATAAAGGATATGACAAACCAAAAAGACATTATCAGAGCAATCTGCCAGATTCTCTTTGAACTTAATTTTCCCATTATCTTATCTAAATTTTAAATTCTGAAACTTACTGGTTTACAATCATTTACGCAAATAATTATTTCTGCAAAAACTCTTTATCCAGAAGAGCCTTCTTTTTAACAGGATCTTCCCCCTCTTTACAGCGTGTTTCAAAATAGAATTTTATCTTTGGTTCCGTACCGGAAGGTCTAAGAGAAACCATCGTGCCGTCTTTTGCAATATATTGAAGCACATTAGATTTAGCCAGCTTAACCTCAGGTGCATAATTGCTTCCCTTGTCAAAATCCTTGTAAACAACTATCGGCGATCCTGCAAGCTTTTTAGGCGGATTGTTTCTGAATTTTTCCATTATTCCGGCAATCTTTTTTGCCCCCTCAATACCATTAAAGGTATATTGGCAAAGCCAGTTTTCATACTTTCCAAACTCACGATAGATTTCCTGCAGCAAGCCCCACATTGTCATTTTGTTATCCGCGCACCATGCAGCACATTCACATAGAATTGAGCAAGTTATAGGCGCGTCTTTGTCCCTTACAAACTCTCCCAGACTAAAACCAAAACTCTCCTCTCCGCCGCAAACAAATATGCCTTTTCCCTCATTGTGCTTAACAACTTCTGCAATATTTTTAAAACCTGTCAAGACATTGTAACACTTAACTCCAAACTTCTCTGCAATATCTGAAATCAAATTTGTTGTAACTATGGTTTTTATTGTATAAGGAAACTTTTTGCTTCTCTTGAGTTTTCCTGTCTCACTCCAACGTCTTAACACATAATAAGTTAAAATGGAATTAGTTTGATTGCCGTTAAGCAGCACTATCTCACCTTTGTCATTTCTGATACCCATTCCCACTCTGTCTGCATCAGGGTCAGAAGCCAAAACTAAATCCGCCTTTATTTTGTTTGCAAGATCAACCGCCATCTTCATAGCGGAAGGATTCTCCGGATTCGGAGATTCTACCGTAGGAAAGTTGCCATCATTAATTGCTTGTACCTTAACTACATTCACATTTGTAAAGCCCATCTCCCGTAAAGCGCGCGGAATAATTTTAATACCTGTTCCATGCAAAGGAGTGTAAACAACCTTTATGTTTTTATGATGCTTGACGGCAAGAGGTGATAGATGCAGTGTGGACAAATCTTTCAAATACGCTTTGTCAATTTCCGCACCTATCATTTTTATACTGCCCTTGCAACTAACTTTTCCACACGTTTTTACGCCGGTACAATTCCTTGCGTTTTTCTTATTGTCACTGCCCCATTTAACTTGTGAAAGATTTTTAATATTATTAACTTCCTTAATAATACCGGTATCATGGGGGGCAATTACTTGTGCACCGTCATCCCAATATGCCTTATAGCCGTTATATTCTTTTGGATTATGAGAAGCTGTAACCATCACACCTCCCTGACAATGCAAGTGACGGATAGTATAACTCAGCTCAGGTGTCGGGCGCAAATCTCTGAATAGAAACACTTTAAAACCATTGGCAGCAAAAATATCCGCCACCAGTTTTGAATATTCTTTACTGTGATTGCGACAGTCAAATGAAATTGCAACTTTAATTTGCTTAATCGGATTTTTTGAGCCCGGCCCAAAAGCTTTAATTAAATAATTTGCAAAACCTTGTGTCGCCATCCCGACAGTATACCTGTTCATTCTATTTGTGCCGGCCCCCATGATTCCTCTTAGTCCGCCGGTTCCAAACTCTAAAGTTTTATAAAATGCATCTTCCAGAACCTTAGGGTCCCCGTCAATCATTTTTTTTACTTCCGCTTTTGTTGCGGCATCGTAACCCTCTCCAAGCCATTGCTTTGCCGTAGTCAAAATTTTGCTATCCATAATGTTATATTTTATATTTACTCAAATAAAAAAATGATTAACCGCTTAGCAAAAAACATTTAAACAATTCAAACGGCTAATTGTTGATTTCTATATATTATTAGCCTTCAAATTTATGAATTTTTAGGTACATTTGCACGCTGTCAAGTATCATCTGTAAACATTATCCAAAACGTTTTAACATGAGCGAGCAAATCAAACACGAGTGCGGCGTTGTACTAATTCGCCTCCTTAAGCCTCTATCCTACTACAAAAAGAAATACGGGACATACTCGTATGGACTTAACAAACTGTATCTTATGATGGAGAAACAACATAACCGCGGACAGGAGGGCGCCGGGCTTGCGTGCATTAAGATTAATGCAGAACCCGGAAATGAATATATATTCAGGGAGAGGGCCCTTGGCAACACTGCAATTGCGGAGTGTTTTGATAACGTTCACAAAGAGATAGAAAACGCAAAAAAAACAACTCTGGAAACAGAAGACCTGCCATACATAGGTGAGGTATATATTGGTCATCTAAGATACAGTACTACAGGTAGAAGCGGCATGTCATACGTGCATCCATTCTTGAGAAGAAACAATTGGCGCACCCGCAATCTTTGCCTTGCCGGTAACTTCAATTTGACAAATGAAGAGGAATTATTTGACATGGTCATCGGACAAGGTCAGCATCCGCGCAGCGATGCAGATACTTTTCTTATCCTTGAACAGATGGGATGTCTGCTGGACGAACACCACAATGACCTCTATAAAAAGTTTAAAAATCAAGGATTTAGAGGAGCAGAGTTGAACCAGAAAATTGAGGAAAACATAGATATGGAGGGGGTTATTTCAGAGGCCTCAAAAACTTGGGACGGAGGCTTTTGCATAGTCGGGGCAACCGGCAGCGGAGAAAGTTTTGTATTCAAAGACAGATGGGGGATTCGTCCTTGCTACTACTATTGTGATAATGAAGTGGTTGTAGCGGCATCTGAACGTGCCGCAATACAAACCGCTATGGATGTTAAATTTGAGGAAATAAAGGAACTGACGGCAGGAGAAGCTATTACAATTCATCGTGACGGATACATTAATATTAGCTGCATCATAAAACCCAACAATCCAAAGCCTTGCTCTTTTGAGAGAATTTATTTTTCCAGAGGTTCAGATGCTGAAATATACAGGGAGAGAAAAATGCTTGGCAAGTTGCTTGCTCCGCAAATTTTGACCACATCCGCCGGAGGCTTTGACAACACTGTTTTCTCATTTATTCCCAATACCGCAGAGGTTGCGTATTATGGTATGATTGAGGGACTTAATGAAAAACTTAATGAGGAAAAGTTTCTTAATATAGAAAAAGTTCAAAATAAATCTGTCGGGAACAAAGAGAATAAAAACAGAGATATTATTAACGGGGAAAATGATGCTATTAAGAAAATTCTTGCACGCAAGGTAAGGACGGAAAAGCTTGCAATAAAGGATATTAAGATGAGAACTTTTATTGCGGAAGGCAGTACAAGAAATGATTTGGCGGCGCACGTTTACGATATCACATACAATAGCATTGTTCCACAAAAAGATACTATTGCAATAATAGATGACAGTATTGTAAGAGGTACTACTTTGAAGCAGAGTATTATAAAGATTCTCAGCAGATTAGAGCCAAAAGAGATTATCATTATTTCTTCTTCTCCCCAAATCAGATATCCGGATTGTTATGGTATTGACATGAGCCGAATGGGAGAATTCATTGCATTTAATGCGGCCGTTGCCCTAATTAAGGAGCGCGGAATGGAGAAGATATTGAGCGACGTTTATAAAAAATGCAAGACCGCGGACAACAAGCCGCTGTCAGAATTTGTAAGCACAAGCAACTCTGCAGGCAAGGAAAATACTGCGGCAAAGCCTCATATTCAGAATTTTGTAAAGGAAATATATGCACCTTTTACAGAGGAGGAAATCTCCAAAAAAATTGCTCAATTGGTAACACCTGAAGGCTTGAAGTGTAGTGTTAAAGTGGTTTTCCAAAGCATAGAAAATCTTCATAAAGCATGTCCAAAAAACAGCGGAGATTGGTACTTTAGCGGAAACTATCCTACACCCGGCGGGACAAGAACAGCCATCAGAGCATACATAAATTATTATGAAGGAAACCCTTATAAAAGAGGTTATAGTAGATAATTTGCATTTTCAGTTAAAAAATGTTAGATTTGTTACAACAAAACAAAACAACTTTTACAATGAACATTTTTGTATCCAGCCTAAGTTTTAAAGCAAGAAGAGAAGACTTAGAGCAGTTATTCGCTCCCTACGGGGAAGTATCTTCGGCCAGGATTATTATTAACAGAGACACTCACAGATCCAAAGGTTACGGATTTGTTGAGATGCCGGATGATGCAGCAGCTGAAAAAGCTATAGCAGCACTTAACGGTTCAGAGCACATGGGCAGAACCATTAACGTTGCCGTTGCAACATCCAAGGCTAATCACCCTCAGGATGCGGTTCCGCAAAACACTGCAGGTGAGAACCCTCAGCAGTAAAATTAACTGCAGAGAGTCCTAGTTTTTGAAATAAAAATCTAAAAAAAACCGCACCGAAATTCGGTGCGGTTTTTATATTGTTCAATTCAACTCTGCCGATTATTTGCCGGCCTCATCAAGGTACTTGTTATACTTATCATAACCTGCCTTGTAAGTCTCATTCTTCTCACGGAAACGGAAGAAGATATTCTTCAAATATTCTGCGCAATACTTCTTAACGTCATTATCCTTTGCAATAGAAAAAGCTTTCTCAAAAGGAGCAATTGCCTTCTCAAGGCACTGGTTAAGCTGCTCATTAAGAGCATTATACTTGGCATCATCAGTTTCCATTGCGGCTTTTTCCTGCAGTTCTAGACCCATAGAATAATAAGTATCTCCCTCTGCAAAAGGTGCATATACATAGGTAGGATCAACTTGCAAAGCTTTTTCATAGCACGCAACAGCCTGATCATATTTCTTTAAAGTCTTGTAAATGTTACCCTCCGTATAAATCAAAGAGGCATTTGTAGGCTCATTTTTCTGAGCAGTGTGGATAAACTCCAATACTTTATCAGGATTATCTTTTGTGCTCAAATAAGTATTGATAAGCTCAATAAGAATACTCTGATTTGTCGGATGCTTTTCAAATCCCAATGATAGAATTTCTTTTGATTTTGAAGTATCTCTCTTCTGTTTGTAAGCGGCAGAAATGTAAGCGTAAGCCTCACCGCCGCCATCATAATTCAATCCCATACACTTGTTCAATAGTGAGATTGCCCTATCATTATCCTTTGCCATAGAAGCAGTTACACCGGCATTGTAAAGAGCCATCGTATCAACAACACCAACTGAAGGCTCAGAAGTAGCATTATAGGATTTCTCAAAATATACAGAAGCCGACTTGTTCTCTCCAAGTCTGGAAGCGCTGATTGCAGCCCCCCAGAATCTTTGTCCTACAGCCTTAAAAGCTGCACTTAAATCGCTCTTGGAAGCATTCAAATCTGATGCTTTTTTGTATGCATTGTATGCACAATCAAGAGCATCTTCATCCTTTAAAGTAGGTTGTTTAATAACCCATGCAAACAACTTGCCGGATGCATCATAATAAAGGTCCTTATCAGCGTAGCTGTCAACTGTAAGTTGCTGACCATTAACCTCTTTCTTTTCAGAACCTGTAACTGTCTGATCCTTAAGCAAAAGCTTAACCTGCATCTGAGGTGCATCAATCCATAGTCCGTTTATGGGAGCATCATAGCATGCAGTGTATGCATTTCCCAATTTCACCCAAGTGTCAGACCTATCAGCCTTCTTAGGATTTTGAGAAGTTTCTTTAGCTTTTGCAAGTCCCTTCAAAGCAGACTCAGCCTCTTTTGATTGTGCGTTTGCTTGCGCAACGCAAAGCAGCACAAGAGCCAATGAGATAAATAACTTTTTCATATAACTAATTTAAAATTTGTATTTCTATAAATCTGTAAATATTTTATTCTTAAAAAACGGGCACAAATCTAACTACTTTTTATTAATAAATACTCCCGACAGACTACCTTTCCTCTACCGAAGCACCATTCTCACCTCCTTCAGCCTGTGCATCCTGCTCAGTGCCTTCTTCTGTCCCCGGTACCTTATCATCACTCTTAGGAACAACGCAAACAGCTGCAATACTGTCTTTTGCCCTAATATTGATAAGCTTGACACCTTGTGTCGCCCTGCCGGCAACCCTGATATCTGAAGTTGCAACCCTTATTGTGATACCGGACTTATTAATGATCATCAAATCATTATCATCACTAACCACCTTAAGAGCAATAAGTTTGCCAGTCTTTTCAGTGATATTGATAGTCTTTACTCCCTTGCCTCCTCTGTGAGTGACTCTATAGTCATCCAAATCACTCCTCTTGCCGTAACCGTTCTCACTCACAACAAGAATTGTCTCATTTTTCTCCTTAACACTATCCGGATTAACGGCAATTAATCCGATGACTTCATTATCATCTTCAATATTGATACCGCGTACGCCGGTACCTGTCCTGCCGATTGCTCTTACTCCGTCCTCATCAAATCTCACACACTTACCCTCTCTGGCAGCCACCATTATCTGACTCTTTCCGCTAGTCAAAATTGCATCAAGCAATTCATCTCCTTCTCTGATATTCACTGCATTAACGCCCGTAGTTCTTGGATGTGAATACTCGGCAAGGCTTGTCTTCTTCACAACACCGCGCTTAGTTCCAAGCACAACATAATTACCGTTAATGTAACTCTCATCCTCAAGAGACTTTACGTTAATATATGCACGGACACTGTCACCGTTTTCTATGCTCAAAACATTTTGAATCGCTCTTCCTTTATTGGTCTTATTACCTTCCGGAATATTATAAACTTTTAACCAGAAACATCTTCCGTTCTTTGTAAAGAACAGCATGGTGCTGTGCATATTTGCAACATATATGTGCTCTATGAAATCTTCATCTCTTGTAGAACTGCCTTTAGAGCCAATTCCGCCCCTGTTCTGAAGCCTGTAATCTGTGAGCGGTGTTCTTTTTATATAACCAAGATGTGAAATTGTAATAACCACATCCTCATCCGGATAGAAATCTTCAGGATTAAATTCTCCCTCCATTGGAACAATATCCGTACGTCTGGCATCTCCAAACCTCTTCTTTAAATCCAGAAGTTCATCCTTGATGATGCCCATCTGCAAATTAATATCTGAAAGAATATCTCTCAGTCTCTTGATGGTAGCCTCCAGCTCTTTCCTCTCATCTTCCAACTTGCTTCTCTCCAAGCCGGTCAATTGTCTCAATTTCATCTCCACAATTGCAGTAGCCTGAATATCAGATAGTTTAAACTTATCCATCAATCTGGATTTTGCTTCATCTACGGTCTTGGAAGAACGTATTATACTGATGACCTCGTCAATGTTATCCAGCGCAATAAGCAAGCCGACAACAATATGGTCTCTTGCCTCCGCCTTATTAAGTTCAAACTTTGAGCGTCTAACAACAACCTCATGTCTGTGACGTACAAAGTATTTTATCAGCTGCTTAAGATTCAGCAGTCTAGGACGTCCGTCTGCAAGAGCAACATTATTAACCGGAAAACTGCTCTGCAACTCGGTCATTTTGTACAGGTTATTAAGGACGACGCTGGACATAGCCCCTACCTTAAGCCTGACAACAAGCCTCATTCCGGTCTTGCGGTCACTCTCATCATTAACATAGACAATATCATCTATCTTCTTTTCCTCCACCAAGTTAGCTATCTGCTTAAGAAGTTCGGACTTGTTAACCAGGTAAGGAATTTCTTTTATCACGATAGTCTCTCTTCCGCTCTTTTCATTTATCTCAACCTCCGTCTTGCCCCTGACAATAACTCTGCCTCTGCCGGTCTCATAGGCGTCTTTGATTCCCTGAAGGCCGAGTATTGTGCCTCCGGTCGGGAAATCAGGACCCTTGATGTGCTGCATAAGTTCATCTGTCGTGATTTCATTATTGTCTATATATGCAATTATTCCGTCACAAACTTCATTCAAATTGTGAGGCGGCATGTTTGTAGCCATACCCACAGCAATTCCGCTTGCTCCGTTAAGCAGCAGTAGCGGCGCCTTTGCGGGTAATACCAAAGGCTCCTGAAACTCTCCGTCAAAATTTGGAACAAAATCTACGGTATCTTTATCCAGGTCCTTAAGAATTTCTTCCCCCATAGGAGTAAGTTTGGCCTCCGTATAACGCTGAGCCGCAGGAGGATCTCCTCCAACAGAACCAAAGTTACCTTGTCCAAATACAAGCATGTATCTCATACTCCAGCTCTGAGCCAATCTAACCATGGCATCATAGACGCTGGCATCACCGTGAGGATGGTACTTTCCCAGTACGTCTCCAACAATACGGGCAGATTTTTTAGTCTGGCCGCCGGCCGTAATGCCCAATTCCCCCATATCAAATAAGATTCTGCGGTGAACCGGCTTAAGACCGTCTCTAACATCCGGAAGAGCTCTGGCAACAATAACGGACATAGAATAATCTATGTACGCCGTTTTCATCTGATCCTCAATGTTTATTCTCTGAATTTTCCCCTGCTCCTGGCTCTCCAGATTTTCATTATCGTGGTTTTCCCCTTCTCCCTGGGTGCCAGTGTTTTTCTGATCCTTGTTCTCGTCCATTCTTTAACTATTTTTAATAGGCCTCACAGGGCCTGTTTTAGAAGTTTCAAAGTTACACTTTTTTAGCAGAAATTAAAGTGAAACAGGGTCTATTTTGAGGACAAGTTATCAACATTTACACTCAGGATTCATCATAATGTTTAACTTAGCGGAAATTTACATAAACCCATGCATATAGATATACCTGATAAGCTTAATGAAATTATTGCTTATGCAAAGGAAGAAGCAATGCGTTTAGGCAGCTATGTACTTAGAACTGACCATCTTATACTAGGCATGATACGCCAGGGGGATAATAGCGCTTTGAGCAGACTGGCGGAACTTGGAGTGAATATTCAAGAACTCAAAGAGACCATAGAGGGTATAGTCAAAATTGATCAAATTATACCTCCCGACAGTGATGTGAATATTGCACTTTCTGCCGCAAGCAGCAATGCTCTTAAGGTTATGTATCTGGAGGCAAAAAGTCTGCATTCTCAAATTCCGGATTCTCTTCATCTGCTGCTCGCAATCATGCGCGGACAAGACAGCGCTGCAATTGACTATCTGCAGACCAAGGGTATTGATTATGACATAATCAAGTCCAAATTTATCAAACCGTCTGACCAACAGGAAGATAATGGATTATTTGGTAATCCCGGAGATGACTTTGACGCAAAGAATTTTATAGATAATGTTGCAAGCAGTGCCGCTGATGCCGTGGGGAATTTATTTAATATGCTAAACAAACAAAACGGAAATAGTCCTGACAATAAGGACAACGGAGAAGAAAGAGATGAAGAGCGCATGAAAAATCAGACAATAAACAGAAATAACGCATCAGATACACCTGTACTGGACAGCTTTGGCTACAACTTAACAAAGGCCGCAGCCGAGGGGAAACTAGATCCTGTAGTGGGAAGAGAGAAGGAAATAGAGCGGGTAGCACAAATTCTGGGAAGAAGAAAGAAGAACAACCCTATTTTGATTGGAGAGCCCGGAGTTGGTAAAAGTGCTATAGCAGAGGGACTTGCAATTAGAATAGCAAATAAGGAGGTCTCTTTTTCACTGCTGGATAAAAAGATATTTTCACTTGACATCGGAAGTATCGTAGCCGGCACAAAATACCGCGGACAATTTGAGGAGAGGATGAAATCTATTCTCAATGAGATTAAGAAAACGGATAATGTTATCCTTTTCATAGATGAGATGCACACTCTTGTCGGAGCGGGCGGTGCAGCCGGTTCTCTGGATGCCGCAAATATGCTTAAGCCTGCGCTGGCCAGGGGTGAGATTCAGTGCATTGGAGCAACAACCCTTGATGAATTCAGAGAGGTAATAGAGAAAGACGGGGCTCTGGAGAGGAGATTCCAAAAGGTAATGATAGAGCCTACGGATTTTAAACAAACTCTTTGCATACTGGAACATATAAAACCACGCTATGAAGAGCACCACAATGTTGTTTACACAGAAGATGCCCTTAAAAGCTGCATATCATTGAGTCAGAGATATGTATCTGACCGTTTCCTGCCGGACAAGGCTATTGATATTTTGGATGAGGCTGGCAGCCGCGCCCATATCAAAAATCTTAAGATACCTAAAAATGTGGCTGATATAGAAGACTCCATTTCCGTCATAGAGAAGGAGAAAACAGAAGCCGTTGCCGCACAAGACTATAAGAAAGCAGCCTTATGCAGAGATATGGTTAAGGAGAAGGAGTGTGATTTAAAGCGGGCAAAGGAGAAATGGTTTGCAAAACAAGACAAAAATCCGACTGTGGTAGATAAAGAGGATATTGAGGCTGTTCTGAGCATGACCACAAAAATTCCAATACAGCGTCTTGCTCAAAGCGAGAGCATGCGCCTTGCAAGCATGAGCAAAATTCTTAAGGAGAGCATAATCGGACAAGACGATGCCGTTGAGAAAGTTACACGCGCAATCCAGAGAAACCGCGCAGGTCTTAAGGATCCCAACAAGCCCATCGGGACCTTTATATTTCTTGGCCCCACGGGAGTCGGAAAGACGCAGCTGGCAAAAGTGCTGGCCCGCTATCTATTTGATACGGAGGACTCTCTGATAAGAGTTGACATGAGCGAGTTTATGGAGAAATTTTCCGTTAGCAGACTAATCGGAGCGCCTCCGGGATACATCGGATATAATGAGGGCGGTGAACTTTCAGAGAAAGTGAGACGCAAACCATACAGCGTTGTACTACTGGATGAAATAGAAAAAGCTCACCCGGATATCTTTAATTTGCTGCTGCAGGTTCTTGATGAGGGAAGGCTTACGGACAGTAACGGAAGAAGCATAGACTTTAAGAACACTATCCTTATAATGACCTCAAATCTAGGCAGCAAGGAGCTTAAAGATTTTGGCAACGGCGTTGGCTACGCAACCGCAACAAAAAGAAATGTAGCGGGAAAAAACAAGGAGATTATAGAAAAAGTAATAAAGAAAACTTTCTCCCCGGAATTTTTAAACAGACTAGATGAACAGATTCTTTTTAATCCCCTTACCAAAGAGGATTTGGAGAAAATCATCGATATTGAACTTAAGGGAGTTTACGCCAGAGTAGAAGAAATTGGATATAAACTTAAAATATCCCCTTCTGCAAAGAAATTTGTTGCAAGCGCAGGGTATGATCCTCAGTATGGCGCACGTCCTCTTAAGAGAGCAATTCAGAAATACATAGAAGACCCTGTTTCAGAGGCAATTATAACAAAGAAAGTACACATAGGGAATACAATAGAACTCACCCTTGATAAAGGAAAGGTTGTTGTAAAATAGATCCTGTCAAATAAATGGAAATTAAAGAATACATAAATGCAAATAAAGAACGCTTTCTTAACGAGCTGTTCTCATTACTTAGAATACCGTCCGTAAGCCCTGTGAAAGAGCATCACACGGATATGTTAAAGTGCGCCCAAAGGTGGACTGAGCTGCTGCTTTCATCCGGTGCGGACAAAACGGATATTATGCCGACTGCCGGAAATCCGATTGTTTACGCAGAAAAGACATTGGATGCAGCACTACCTACGGTTTTGGTTTACGCACATTACGACGTTATGCCGGCGGAGCCGCTGGAACTGTGGAATACCAAACCTTTTGAGCCTGAAATTAAAGAGGGCAGAATTTGGGGAAGAGGATCCGACGACGATAAAGGACAGTCAATGATGCAAGTAAAAGGATTTGAGATTGCTCTTAAAGAAGGTCTGCTGAATTGCAATGTGAAATTTATTTTTGAAGGAGAGGAAGAAATCGGCTCTCCCAACCTGGAGCAATTTTGCAAAACTCATAAAGATTTGCTGAAGGCAGATATCATACTTGTATCAGATACCACAATGGTTGGAGCAGACACTCCTTCTCTCACGACAGGTCTTAGAGGCCTGGCTTACTGGAATGTAGAGGTAACAGGTCCTAACAGGGATTTGCACTCGGGACATTTTGGAGGCGCAGTGGCCAACCCTATTAATGAACTTTGCAAATTAATGGCGGAAATGGTTGATGCAAACGGAAGAATAACTATTCCGGGATTTTATGATGACGTTCTGGACCTTTCTGCGGAGGAGAGGAAAATGATTGCGCAAATTCCATTTGATGAGGCAAAATATAAAGCGGCAATTGGTGTAGAAGAACTGTCGGGAGAAAAAGGATATTCCACACTGGAGCGCAACAGCTGCCGCCCGTCTTTTGATATCTGCGGAATATGGGGCGGATATACGGGAGAAGGCAGCAAAACCATCTTGCCATCAAAGGCTTATGCAAAAGTATCCGCACGCCTGGTTGCACATCAGAACCCGGAAAAAATTTCCAAAATGTTTGCGGAATATTTAACAAGTATCGCACCTAAAACCATTAAGGTTAAAGTTACTCCTTCACACGGCGGAAACGGATACTTATGCCCTATTGATTTGCCCGCTTATAAAGTTGCGGAAAAAGCTATGGGCATTGCATTTGGAAAGAAACCTCTTGCAGCCCGCCGCGGAGGCAGCATTCCTATCATCTCCACCTTTGAGCAAGTGCTGGATGCAAAAACAATACTTATGGGCTTTGGACTGGAGCAGAACGCAATTCACTCACCTAATGAGAGTTGCATGCTTGATTTCTTTTTTAAAGGAATAGAGACCGTTGCGGAATTCTACAAGAATTATAACGGTAAGGTATTTTAGCAAAACACATCTATTTTGCCGGACCGAACTTTGATTTTTATTTTAGTCATAAAAATTTGATTTCAAAATTGTAATTATCACATTATGTTCGTAGTTTTGCGAACTACAAACAATTTACGGGAATCAAGATCAAAAATCATTAATATAAAACAAAAGTTAAGGTATGAAAAAGTATATTTGGATGACAATGGCAGCATTAATGTGTTTCAGCGGAATTGCAACGGCACAACATAAAAAAGTTGTAAAAAAAGCCTCGCCAAAAACAGTTGTAGAAGTTCTATACTTTCATGGCAAACAACGCTGCCCTACCTGCATATCTATCGGTGACAACTCAATTGATGTGGTTAACAAGGACTTTGCAAAACAGATTAAATCAGGTCAGGTAAAGTTCAGGGAGATAGATATTTCTACTCCCGACGGAGAGAAGATAGCCGACCTTTATCACGTAACATGGTCTTCACTATATGTCAATCAATGGAAAAACGGCAAGGAGAATCGCAACGATATGACACGTTTCGGTTTTGAAAATGCCCGCAATAACACAGAAGCATTCCGCAGCGGATTAAAAAACAAGATCAATCAACTTCTGAGGTAGATGTTTGATTATGAATTTCCTGCAAAATATTCTTGACAGCAGCAGCGTTCCTGTTGTTACAGCTTTCGTGCTCGGACTGCTGACAGCCATCAGCCCGTGTCCGCTGGCAACAAACATCACCGCCGTCGGATATATCAGTCGTGATATAGAAAACAAGCGACGCATATTTTGGAATGGAATCCTTTACACGGCCGGGCGTATTATAGCCTATTCCGTGCTCGGCGCAATACTGATCTACATTCTTCACAAGGGTGAAGATCTGTTCTTTATACAGAAAAACATTAGTAAATGGGGTGAAATGCTGATTGCTCCGGCGATGATTTTAATAGGACTGTTTATGCTCTTTGGTGAACGTCTGCATTTATCCAAGTTCGGCTTTTCAGGAAATATAAAATCAGATCACATAAAGGGAGTATGGGGGAGTCTGTTTCTGGGTATGCTTTTCGCCATGGCATTTTGTCCTACAAGCGGAGTGCTCTATTTTGGAATGCTTGTTCCGATGTCGGCTCAAACCGCCGGCGGATATTTATTGCCTGTAGTATTTGCCTTTGCAACAGGACTTCCGGTCATACTCGTAGCATGGCTTTTGGCTTACAGCGTAGCCGGAATAGGAAAATTCTACAATTACATGAAAGCATTTCAAAAATGGTTTAATAGAATCGTCGCCATATTATTCATCATAGCGGGAATATATTATGCGTATACATTTTATTTATAGAATTTAAAATAATCATGAGCAAATTATGGTATCCGATGATCGACCAAGATAAGTGCAGATGAAAAAATTAGCTTTTTTAGACCGATATCTAACCCTTTGGATATTTCTCGCCATGTTTATAGGCGTGGGTATAGGGTATGTTTACCCCGGAATAGTAGAGTTTTGGGGACATTTTGAAGTAGGTTCCACAAATATACCATTGGCCGTGGGACTGATTTTAATGATGTTTCCACCCTTGGCTAAAGTGAAATACGAGGAATTGGGAAATGTATTTGCAAATAAAAAGGTACTTGCCTCATCTTTAATACTCAACTGGGTTATCGGCCCAATATTGATGTTTACGCTTTCTGCTTTATTTCTTTCCACCTACCCGGAATACATGTACGGCCTCATAATGATAGGACTTGCACGTTGTATCGCCATGGTACTGGTTTGGAATGACATTGCAAAAGGAAACAGTGAATACGCCGCAGGACTCGTTGCCCTCAACAGCATCTTTCAGGTACTGTTTTATTCCGTTTACGCCTATTTTTTCATTGCAATATTTCCGGACTGGATAGGACTTCCGTCCACAGATGCCGTTAGAAAAATCACAATGTGGATGATAGCCAAAAGTGTGCTTGTGTATCTGGGCATACCGTTTATCACAGGTTATACAACAAGAAAAGTGCTCCGTAAAATAAAAGGCGATGACTGGTATTACAAACGTTTTGTTCCAAAGATAAGTCCGATAACACTTATTGCCCTTCTATTTACAATTATCGTCATGTTCTCATATAAAGGAGAATACATTGTAAAACTTCCTATGGATGTTCTGCGTGTTGCCGTACCGTTGATATTATATTTTTCCATCATGTTTTTCTCATCTTTCTGGTTTACAAAACACCTTGGAGTACCTTACGACAAATCGGCCTCAATTGCATTCACTGCCACCGGAAACAACTTTGAGTTAGCCATTGCCGTATCCATAGCTGTTTTCGGCATCAGTTCAGGTGAAGCCTTCGCGGCCGTTATCGGTCCTCTTATAGAAGTACCCGTGCTTATTTTACTGGTAAAATATGCATTGAAACATAAGTATGGAAATATTTAAACGTTCCGATGGATATTGACAAAGTATTTTCCAATTTATACAAACAAATGCATACAAAAAACAAGTGCTGGGTTAAAAACATTTTATAACATAAATATAATTAACACGTGATGATCTTAATCGCTTAGATTTTGCAGCTATCTTTCAGTTATCTGTTTGAATTGGTTGCAATTTTGTAAGCAAGAATCTGGATTTCAAGGGCTGAGTATGCATCCACATAACTGTTTCGTGACTGCTGGTACTGGCTTTGCGCCTGGATAAGATCACTCATTGTTGATGTGCCTGCATTGTACAAGTCTGTGTTGATGCGCAAATTCTCTTCACTTTGTTCTATGCTTTTGCGGGCAAGCTTCAGATTCTTGTAGGCATTTTCTACTTCTGTCCAGATGCGCTGCATGTTGATTATCAGGAGTTCGCTGTTGCTTGTCAGCTGTTCTTCTGCATTTTTCTCCGCAATTTTCTTCTGTCTTATTGCATAACTTCCTCCCCACCAGCCGGATAACGGCACTTTAACCGAAAGAAAAAGAAGACCTCTTGTAACACCGCTCTCCATAAGGTCATTATATGCAAGACCTGCACCCACCCCAACTGACGGCAGATTTTTGCCAATTTCAATTTGACGCAGAGAGCGCTTCGCTTCAACATTCTTTTCAAGTAGCTGATATTCAGGAGTATTCATAAGCACAGAATCATGGTTGCGCTTGAGCATCAATAATGAGTCTCTATTGACATTCCCGTAAGTTTCATCTGCAATATCAAACTCTCCGCAAACATATTCTCCACCTTTGCTGCTGCGCAACCCGATATATTGTGCAAGCATAAGTTTGCTCACCGATAGAGCATTTGTTATTGTTGTCTTCTGGCTTTCTACTTCATTCTCACGCAATTGCACCTGCAGCAGGTCATTGCGCGTTGTGATGCCCGCCTTTACAAATGCTGAAACATCCTTGTCCATTCTTGCGAGCTGCTGCTGTATAAGATTGATGGTGTTAAGCTTTTCTTTTAATGTCACAACATTCCAATAATATTGCTCTGTAGTTATTTCAACCTGATTCTCAGCTTGTTGCAACTGGAGCCTGCTGCTCTCTACACCAATTCCGGCCAGTTTGTTTCCATTAATTATCTGTCCGCCGGCAAAAACCGGCTGAACAGCAGTGACATTTCCAAAGAGTCCATTTTTTACAAAGCCCATTTCTGCACCGCTCATACTCAGTGAGATGAGGTCTTTATTGGCTTCAAAACCAAGACCCATTGCACTGACTGCCGGGAAGAAATTTGTAACTGCCTCTTTCTTCTGCTCTTGTGCAATTCCAAGGTTGCTCTTTTCAGTACTCAACGCAATATTATTATCATGAGCCATTTGCAGACACTGTTCAAGAGTGAGTTTGTTCTGGGAATGCGCAGGAGCTGCAGAGAAAACTGTTACTCCCAAGAGGAAGGAGGCAACGGCAATAATCAATGTAGGGCTAAATTCAGGGCGTTTGTCAAACCGCTTCTTATAATCACGTATATTATTCATCTTCAATTGCTTTTGTTTAATTACTATCATTCAATCACTTTCGTTTAATCACTTACATTCAATTATTGTGATTCGAGCTGGGCATCGTGATCCGTTGCTGATGATTTCTTGCCGGCAACAAGCGAATATGCAACGGGCAATACTGTGAGAATGAGGACCATTGTGATGAGCGTCCCATAAAAAATTACATTTCCCATTGGCGCCCACAGCCCGCTTCCGCCAAGAATCATTGGAATGACACCCATGGAAGCTGCAGCGGAGGTGAGAAATATCGGGCGCATTCTCCGTTTTGCACTCATTATAATTGCCTCATGCGCAGAGAGTTTCTCCTTCTTCTGCAACTCCTCCGCATAATCGAACATAATGATTGCGTTCCTTACAAGAATGCCCATAAGAGAAATTACACCAAGGAAGCAGGTCATGCTGAAATCCACGCCGGAAATGAGCACTCCCATTGTTGCGCCAAACAGACACAATGTGAGTGAAACAATTATAAGAACAGAAGTTGAGATTTCACGGAAGTGCGCAAGCAAAATGAAGAAAATTATTGCAGCAGCAATGAGAACAGATGCTATCAGTTTTGGGTTATTCTCGTTAGTAGTCTCATACTCACCGCCATAAACCATAGAGATTCCCTCAGAGGGTTTAAAGTTCTTGAGTTTCTTCTGCACCTGAGCCGTAGCTCTCATACCGTTTACACCGTTCTTCACATCTGAAATCACTGTAATTGTGCGGATTCCGTTCCTATGAGGAATCTCTCCGCTTTGCCATACCGGAACAGCTTTGGCTATCTGTCTGAGAGGCACGCTCTTCTGCCCTCCCCCTGCAGGAATCTGCTCATCAAGCAAGCGGTCAAGATTTCCCGCATCTGCATATTTGCCTTTAAGTCTGATGCTTATATCGTAGTCTCCGTTCCATATATCTCCAACAGGAATTCCGTCACTGTAATAGCGCAGCGCAAGAATTTCCCTCAAGGTCTTGTTGCTCACCCCAAGACGGTCCGCTGCATCCGCATCAACTTCAATCTTTTCAGACTGCAGCTGTCCGTTCACATCATTGTGAACCAGAGTCAGTTGCGGCATCTCCCTTAGAATATCCGTAAGCGAATCCGCACTCTTTTTAAGCATCTGCCAGTCATCTCCGCTCAATCTTATTTCAATTGTATTTGCAAATTCTCCATAGGAAAGTCTCTTGAATTTTACCTGCGCATCCGGAAAATAATCCGCATACTTATCATGATACTCATCTATCAGATGCACGGTGGTTTTTGCATCCGGAGTATTAACAACAAACTGAGCATAATTCGGTCCGGCAAACTGCGGAGCGTATGAATTATGAAACCGTGGAGATGATGCCCCTTTGAAAGCCGCAACTGAAATTATTCTTTTATCTTTCTTCAATATATTCTCCAGAGAATCAGCGATTAACGTTGTCCGTTTAAGACTGCTTCCTGTCGGGAGCTGTATTTCTACAGCAAACTGGTCTCTGTCCGCATACGGCATCTGACGCTGCGGCAGAACTTTCATAAGCAGAACTCCAAGCACAACACTCATAACTCCGCATACAATTGTTATGTGAGGATTGCGGAAACACCATTCAACCAGCGTATTATACTTTGTCTGCATAAAATCCAGAAATGAAAAACTCTTCTTGCTTTTTGCCGGAAGGCTATCCTTGGTGCTCTCAGAAGTGCTCATATTCAGAGGCTTGCGTATGAACCAGAATTGAAGGAACGGCACAAGCAGCATTGCAACAATCAGAGACACAACAAGAACAATGGTAATCGCCCACGGAAAGGTGAGAAGAAAATCGTGCATCATTCCTGTCATCACCATAAGGAAAGGGAAGAAAGTCACGGAGATAGCAAGTGTCGCCGATAGAATTGAACGGAAGAAATGGTTTGTACTGTCAATGCTGGCCTGCCAGCGCTTCTTCCCGTTTGAAATCATTTCTACATAACTGTCGATGATTACAATAGAGTTGTCCACAATCATTCCAAGCGTAACAATCAGAGCTGCAAGGGAGACTGTATTAAGCTCAATTCCAAAGGCATAGAAGAGTCCAAGAGAAATGAATATTGAAACCGGAATTGTACTTGCCGCAACAAGCGCAACTCGCATTGGCATAAGAAGCATAACCACAATCACCACAGCAAAAATTGCAATGAGAAGCTCCTTAAGGAAATTGACAACGCTGTCACCAACCACCTTGCTCTGATTTGTAATTGTTGTGATGCTAACATCCTCAGGAAGAGTTTGTTTAAAGGCTTCCATCTTTTTGTCAATCTCCTCTCCCATGTCCGTAATGCTTCTGCCGCTCTTTATTTCTACGCTCAGCAGCAGGCACTTGCGCCCGTTGTTTGTAATAACGGAGGAAGGTTCCGGATACTCTCTCACAACACGCGCTACATCTTTAAGCCTTATGTTATTCCCCTGATCATCACTGTAAACAATCATCATCTCCACATCGTGCGTCATATTCAATGCGCGCTCAACAATTATTGGCTGTTCAAGTCTCTCATTCTTAAGTGTTCCCGCAGTTGAAACAAAACCCTTCTGCATAAGCAGTCCGGCAATTGCACGGTCACTTATTCCGTACTGCGAGAGCTTGCCGTTATCCAGATAAACGGAAATCTGCTCCTTCTGAAGTCCCTGAACTGTAAGCCTTCCCACTGATTCAATTTTTCTCAAAGAATCCTTTAGAGCATTCATATAATCATTAAGTTCCCGATAGGTTTTCTCTTTGCTTTCCATTGTAATGAGCAGTGCGGAAGTATCTCCAAAATCATCATTCACCTGAATTGCAACAACTCCGCTTGGAAGCTGCTGTTTGAAAGCCTGCACTCCATGCTTAAATTTGCTCCAGAACCTGTCTTTGTCACTGACATCATCATTAAGCTCCACCTGTATGATAGTCACCCCATTACGGCTGTAGGACTTTGTCTTTGCCTTCTTCACTTCTTTGAAAGACAAGATATAATTCTCAAGCGGTTTTGTCACCTGCTCTTCAATCTCTTCCGAAGTTGCACCGGGATAAACCGCCATCACAACTCCCTGACGGATAGTGAAATTTGGAAATTCATTCTTGTTCATGTGCCCCAGCCCGTACACTCCAAAAGCTATAAGTACTGCGGTGATAAGTATCACTATCTGCCGATAGTGCATTGCCCATTCAACTATGCTGCGTTTCTTTTCCATCATATTACATTCTTATCCATCTGCCTGTTACTCAGTAATATTCATTCCGCTGCTAATCTTCTGCTGTCCCTCTATTATCACCTTTTCCTTCACCGACAGACCTCCTGTAACATAAACTCCGGAAGCCGTGTTATCCCCTATCGTGATGAAAATTTTTCTTGCCTTGCCCCCTTTGTCTGCCCAGACAAACGGACGGTTATCCGAATCAATCTGCACAATATCCGCTGGAAGAATTATTCCATACTGCTCTCCATCAGTATTTTGCACAGTCACGCTGCAAAGCATTCCGGGCAAGAGCTTGTGGTCCTGATTATTGACCAACGCACGAACATCGTATGATCTTGTTGAAGGATCCGCGTTAACTCCAATCTCCATAACGCTGCCTGTAAAAGCTTGATTACCAACGGCAACTGCGGAGATTGAGACCTTCATCCCTTTTTTGATGCCGCTTATTTCAGATTCAGGAACACTTATCTTGACCTTTATTTGGCTGATATTCATAAGAATAGCGGTTGGAACACCAGGACCTGCCATCTGCCCCGTCTCTCCCAGCTTCTCAGAAATATATCCGCTGAACGGAGCATACAAACGGGTATCTCCGTACTGCTTGTTAGAAATATTAGCGCTCGCGCGGGCTGCACGAACACCCTGCTGCGCCTGTTTCAGTTTTGTCTGAGCATCAATCCATCTCATATCCGCAAGCGAACCATTATCATGAAGCAGCTTCATCCTCTTATAATAGTCCTGCGCCTGTTCCAGAGCATCCTCCGCCTGCTGCATCTGAGCCTTACCTGCAACGGCAGCATTGCCCTGCAATGTCCCGTCAACAACAGCAATAAGATCTCCTTTTTTGACCATCTGTCCCTCAGAGACGCAAACCTGTTTAAGTCTGCCTCCGCTTGCAAGGCTTAAAGAAGTACTGTTCAAAGCCTCAACAGTTCCGGAATAAACGCGACTTCCTCCGCTTATGGATTCGCTGATTTCTAACACTTTAACCTTGACAGGAGCAGGCATTTCAATTTTTCCTTTCCCTGCGCAACCGCTGATTAGTGCAGCCGCAACAATAAGAGTGCTCCATCCTTTTCTGTTCATATTATTCATCTTTAAATGTTTGATATTCAAATTCACTGGGCAAGAATCGCAATAAATGGCGGGAAAACGCTGTCCTTAAGAAACACTAATATGTCCCATATTCAATTTTGAAGAATAACAGAACATCCAAAACGAATAAAAGGATATCAGTAATTCATTTATTTATACCGAAATTCGCCTCCGATAAAGAGTGGAGGACAAAATGGAACAAAGACAAGAGGAACACTTTGAGCTGCTTGGAATGGAAAATGTCCAGAAAAATTACGGACAAGTATGCTATTCAGATAATGAGCTGCTGATAATTGATCAGGTAAAAGATCTCGTAAACCTCAAAACCTATAAGATAAAATTCAATGTAATTGCAGTTTGTCTCAAAGGGAGGCTGACATTTGATGCAAACGGCAAACCGCTGCAAGTACAAGAGAGTCAGCTGTTTCTGTGCTACAGCAATGCAGTGCTGAGCAATTTTATGATCAGTCCGGACTTTGAAGGAAAAGTTCTATGCGTAAGCGACCAGGTGCTCAAACAGATTCTTCAAGGGCAGACGGAAATCTGGACAAAGGCTCTGTATCAGCACCATATAGAGATGATGGATGCTTCAAATACTAATATGAACATATATACGGAACTTAAACGCAGATGCGTTGCCAAAGAGAGTCCTTTCCGCAAAGATATCATAATCAGCCTGTTGCGTGCAGCGCTTCTTGGGTTGTGCGAGGAACTGATAATCCGTACAAAGAACCTTGAAAACAGAGAGGCATCCGGCTCACGGATGGAAACGATGTTTCAGGCGTTCATTAAAAACATCACAAAGCGCAAAATTAAAAAAGCAAGAGTCGCCACCTATGCACAGGAACTTAACATCACCCCAAAATATCTCACAACCATCTGCCACAAAATAAGCGGAAAAGCTCCAATGGACTGGATATCAGAATACATAATGGAAGACATAAGATTCTATCTCACAAGCACGCCTCTGTCCTGCAAAGAAATAGCTTCTGAACTTGGTTTTCCCAACTCCTCATTCTTTGGCAAATACGTAAAAAGCCATTTCGGCTGCAGCCCACGGTCATTCAGAAAAAAAAATCTGGTTGTTCCATTGATCCCAACCCAATAAATAGGATCGTTCAAGAGTAGAGAAATCGATGAGAAGTAATAACTTTAAGAATTATTAAAGACCGATGAAAAAGAGCAAATTCACAGAGAGCCAGATTGCATTTGTATTAAATCAGGCGGAAACAGATGTAAACGTGGAAGAGACATGCCGTAAGACGGGCATATCGGAAGCCACATTTTATAATTGGAAGAAAAAATATGGAGGATTGGGAATCCCAGAATTAAGGAAATTGCGACAATTGGAGGAGGAGAACATCAAATTGAAACAGATAGTGGCAGACTTGTCTCTGGATAAACAGATGCTCCAGGATGTATTAAAAAAAAGTTCTGACCACTACCCAGAAAAGAAATACGATAGAGGGGCTGTACAGGAATTATCAGATATCCGTAAGACGCATTTGCAGTGTTCTTAAAGTTGAAAGGTCAATGTATTACTTCAAGCATAGGGGGGCGGACAATAGAGCTTTGATAATGCGAATGCGAGATATAGCGATGAGCCGTGTAAGGTATGGATGTTGGCGGATATACATATTATTGAGGAGAGCAGGATGGGTGGTAAATCACAAAAAAGTACATAGATTATATTGTCAGGAGGGATTGAATTTAAGGGCTAAAAAGCATAAGAAGAGCCGTTCAGTAATACAACGGTTGGAGCGCACGGAAATAAAAGGTATTAATCAATATTGGAGCATGGATTTTGTTTGCGATCAATTATATAACGGAAAAAGATTCAGGGCGTTGACCATAGTGGATAATTATAGTCGGAAGTGCATTGCGATCAATATAGGTCAATCTTTAAAAGGCATGGATGTGGTTAATACGCTAGAGGACATTAATGTAAACAGAGGCATTCTACCCGGACGTATTAAGGTTGACAACGGACCGGAATTTATTTAAAAAGAGCTGGATCATTGGGCTTGGGAGAACAAGGTAACGTTGGATTTTTCCCGTCCCGGGAAACCGACAGACAATCCGTTTATAGAATCATTCAATGGAAGTTTCAGGGACGAGTGCTTAAGTGCGAATTGGTTCTTATCTTTGCAGGAGGCGGAAGGTAAAATAGAGTCATATATTAGAGAATATAACGAGTTCCGACCACACAGTTCTTTACAGGGCAGAACCCCACAGGAAGCAGAAAATGAATATATATTAGAAACGAAAAAGGCCGATTTTTCTAATAATGCGTGGTCCTAAAAATAGGTTGGGATCACTCTTAATTTTTTCTAAATTTCTTATCATGTTCTTAGATGTTATCAATAAAAGATGTACCTTCGTAGAAAGATTTCTTTGAAAAATATAAAATCGGAAATTAAAAGTAAAAATGTATAGGTACGCCTTTGATCAGCTTAGTGAGGATGATTTCGAATCCCTTGTAATTGTGATATGTCGCAGAATTTTTGGCGAAGGAACTCATGCCTTTGCTAAAGGTCCTGATGGAGGTCGTGATGGAAGTTTTAATGGTAAAGCTCAATTCTATCCTTCTGCAGCAAAGCCATGGGAAGGGAAAATCATCATTCAGGCCAAGCATACCAGTGATTTGAATGCCAGTTGTACTGATAATGATTTCTTTAAAAACGATTCAAGCGTTATTAATAAGGAAATTTGTAGGCTCAATAAATTAAAGGTTGAAACAGGTGAAAAATTTGATTGTTATTTGATATTTACTAATCGTAAACTTACGGGTGCCATTCATCCAATAATTGTTGCGCATCTAATGAATAAGCTTGTTGGATTATCCAAAGCAGACATTGTCGGTGTTGAAGAGTTGTCTAACTTCGTTGATATGCAGCCGAATCTTGTTCAGCAGTTTGGTTTGAATCGCTTCTCGATTCCAGATCGATTCTATGAGCAAGACATACGTAAAGTGATATTGCTTTTCAGTAGAGATAGGGATTGGATGTATGCGACGCCAATAGACGATGGTACTTTTGTCTATATTGACAAAGAAAAGAAAAATAGATTAAATCAACTGGATGACCAGTATTTTGCTGATATTAAAGAACATTCTCTGCAATTTTTTTCTGACATTGATGCATTCCTTGAAAATCCTATGAACGACAATCTAAAGCGAGATTATCTAAACACTGTGGCCGATCTTCGTGGGTATCTCCTGAAGAACAGTGATCGCCGTTTTAAAGAATTGCTCGAATGTATTATTTCAGAGATCACGGGCAAACCAGGAATCGATGATGTTTTCAAGGAAAGATCATTAGTTCGCGTGTTCGTCCATTATATGTATTGGAACTGTGATATAGGAAGAAAAAGCTGATTATTATGATCAAGCCAGATAAGTATATGAACATGGACCTATCGGTTATCAATATAGGAGGATTGATACTGAAAACACTGATTTCCAGACCTATACAGAAACACGAGGAGGTGGAAGACTATGTCCTCACAGAGCTTGGCGACAAAGCTAAGCCAGTTTTCTTATACGCGCTTGATTTCCTATATGTTCTTGGCAGAATTCGTTATCAGGCTGAAACTGACTCGATAAAACTCTTGAAGTAATGAAACTCCATAAATTATATTCTAGTGATACACGTTTCCATCGTATAACATTCAAAGATGGACTGAATATCGTAATAGGCAAGGTGTCACATCCTCGGGAAATGGAGAAAGATTCTCATAACTTGGGCAAGTCCACGTTGATTGATGTATTAGATTTTATGCTACTTAAGGCTATTGATAAAAATCATATTTTCAAAAAATATAGTCAGATATTTGACGGTCACATCTTCTATCTCGAGCTATTGCTGAATAGTAGAGAATACCTTACGATTCGTCGTTCTGTGGCTGAGCCAACAAAGATAGCCTTCAAAAAGAGTGATGTCAGTATTGATTGCAATGAAGGAACGATATGGGATCTGTATAATATATCTTTAGACCATGCGAAGTTAGATCTTAATGAACAGTTGAATTTCGACGTTCTCACCGATTGGGATTATCGCAAATTTGTATCTTTTTTTCTTCGTACTCAGAAGGATTATGGCAATGTCTTTCAGCTTGGTAAGTTCATGAATGGCAAGCATAAGCAATGGAAACCTGCCGTGTTCCAACTTCTTGGCTATGATAGTAAGCCTTTGATAGAAAAATATGAGTTCGACGATAAGCTTGAAAAACTAGATCAGGCGGTAAAGACTGTCGACAGAACAATGTCAGTATCTGTCGATGATTATGATAAGGTGAAGAGCGCTCTCGACCTTCGTTCAGCCGAAAGGGATGATATGAAGGTAAAGATAGATGCCTTTAATTTCTATACAGAGGAAAGGTCGATTAATAGCAATCTAGTAGAAGAGATAGAGCGCAAGATAGCTCAGTTTAATCGCGAGGAATATTTCATTACTTATAATCTTGACAAAGCTAAGGACTCTGTAAAGAATATTCCGACTTTTGATGTTGGCAAAGTGAAAGAATTATACGATGAGGTAGGTGTACTTTTACCCGACAATTTGGTCAATGATTACGAAGCCCTTTTAGATTTTAACAAAAAAGTTACTAAGGAGCGTAATAAGTATCTTCGTGAACAAATATCTGAACTTGAGAATAAACTGAAGTTCGTTCTTCAACAATTGGCCGAACTAAATAGTAGGCGAAACTCAGAGCTCTCGGTGCTGCAGGATAAAGACACTTTCCGAAAATTCAAGACGTATGAGAAAAAACTAGCAGCCCTTGAAGGAGAGATATCCAGTTTGGAGATTCAGCTGAAGAATATCGATCAGATTTCTTTATTGAATGAGCAGATGGAGAAGATTAATCAGCAAATAAAGGACACTAGTAAGATCCTCAAGGCGACTATTGCAAAATCCTCAGATATATCATCGAAGATTAAATCTTGCTTCAATAATATCTTCTCTTCTATTTTTGGTGTGAGTGCTTTGCTTTATGTTCGTACGAATAGCAATGGTAATGTAGAGTTTAATGCAGAAGTTGCACAAGATGAGAATTCTGAGGCAACAGCTGAGGGACAAGGCAGCAGTTACAAGAAGATGCTTTGTGTGGCATTTGATCTTGCTGTACTAGCGACCTATAGTGATAAGTCATTCTTCCGTTTTGTTTATCATGACGGAGTATTTGAGGGACTTGACAATAGAAAGAAGAAACTTTTCATTGAGACAGTGGTTCGATATTGTCAACAATACCATATCCAGTATATATTCTCATCAATCGAAGACGACATTCCAGCAGATATTCTTGCAAGCTTTACTGCAGAACAGAAATGTCTAGTTTTAAATGATGAAGACGACAAAGGAAAGCTGTTTGGATTCAGTTTCTAAAAAATAAAATAGCAATATCAGTCTTGATTATTTAGCTGTAGTATGTTATGTAAGTGCCCAAAATAGGCTCCTTAATAGAATTTTTAATAAAATAAACTTTTTTAAAACTGCTATTTCTGTATAAGACCGGAAGGCAAGAACATGATACTTGACCCATTGGCCCATCTATTTCAATCATTTCATTTTTATTTTTTTAATCTCTCTATTAACCTGTTCTTGACTAGCGAATAGGCCTCTACGGCATTGAAACTAAGTTCCGGTCTCAATAACATATAGGAGTCGTTCAGAAAATCGGTATCCTGCATCTTCTCATCCATGTTTTGAATAAACTGTTTGTATGTCGGAGGTTGTGCAACCGTAAATGTCATGTAGCGATTGTAACAGCAAATAATGTCATTAAGATTGAGATTTTTCTGTGTCAATGCTACATATAAATCGAACAAATCGCGTCCTTTTTTACGTTGATACAATGCACGGAGTTTTGTGCCGAGAAGTTCTTCTAAATGATAGGTCGTGAGTTCACATTTTCCTTCAAACCATTGACTGTTCACTCTAAAAGGAAACTTCACCAATCCCATCTGAGTAAAATGTTCAAAGCAATTTATTTCAAGTTTTAACCGCAGCTGAACTGTAGGAGGAATTTCTGATTCCATACGAAACAGCATAGTATTATTGTAGCGTTTCTGCTTAGTTACACGATTGGGTATCCATTTAAGAACTTCTCCAAGACGATACATAATGGGCTTAATCGGGCCTGCGGTTATTTGCACCAAATCAATATCTTCACTATAACGAGGCTGCGGTGATAAATACAATTTATGCAAAGCTGTTCCGCCACGAAAAGCCAATTGACTTGCCAAAAACTTGTCACTAAAGATATCCACTAGTGTTCTTGATATAAGCAAATCTTGTTCTACTTGCGCATTGTCCTTCCAAGGAACTTGTGCACTCCACTCTATTATTGCCGCTCTATTTATCATATATCGTCTGTTTCTATTTCTTGATTGATGATTATCTTCCAGCGTTCATTGCGATGGCAATCTTCACTAACAGCACGTCCGGAAGTTAACGCTGTGTAATTCAGACGTTTTGTTTTTCCTCTAAGTAAATGAAATAACGTATCAGCTTGTTCCTTATTCTCTAATACATCTTCGATGATATAACCCAACCGTTGCAATGAAGCAATTGTTTCCATTTTATATAAGGAATCAAAATGGCGGTTAAAATCAGTTACATCCAATAATTCACTTAAGACAGTAGCGGCTTGGGACAATCCGCCTATTTGTTCCTCATACTGAACTATATCAGCAGCTGTTAGTTCCGGTGAAGAATAACTTATAGAACCAGTCTCAGAATTCTTTTGTAATAACATGTCATTGTATATCTTCCTCCTGAATGACCAAACAATTATCTTGTTTCTTGATGTATTCAGCGAAGGTATCGTTGAGGTAACGGAAAATTTTTGAGGCCTTTGATGAGCAGCCCCATTTAACTCCGCAGCACTTAGTAGACTAATATAATACGGCTTTTTTAAGTAATTCATTAACTGATCAATGTAGTACAATGGAGGAACTATGCCACGGGCCTGATATTGAATAGGCACTACTGTATAAAAACCTTTATACACGGGCTGAATCAATCCTTGACCAGATAATCTACTCAATTCAGAAGATATAACAGAATTGGAAGTCTTAGAAAAAAACTTTCTTATATCATCTATCGAAAAAGTAGTTTTACCCACAATCTCACGTTCTTTTATCCATTGCCTTATTGTCATACTGCATGTTTTTGGTGCAAATATAAACAAAATCTGTTTAACTTTGTACTAAAATAATGCAAAACCATTCATGTTCAACTTTCTATCTATATTATAATTGCTATAACTGTCTGATAATAGATAATAGATAATAGATAATAAAAAGAAGAGGCAGAAAATGTAAAACTTTCTGCCTCTTCCGAGTGACCCGCTCGGGGCTCGAACCCGAGACCCCAACATTAAAAGTGTTGTGCTCTACCAACTGAGCTAGCGGATCTCTCACATTCACGCAAAGCGCAAACGTTTAGGGCTGCAAAAGTATAATTTTTACTTCTCTTATGCAAATTTAATTTCCCGACAGATTCACTTACTTTTCATTATCTTTACAACTACAAAAACCGAACTTTTCTCCAGTACGTAGAGTAGAGAGCACTTTTTTGTGAGAGCGTTATGGAACATCCTTTAAAAATAAGCTTTAGAAGATTTTTAGATGGAAATAGTGTCCCGTACGTAGAAAAGGGAGGCTCTTTTATTTTCCCAGATTATAATTTTGAAGTTGTACCTGTTTATATTACAGGCAAATCCAAGGCTGTTCCAAGCTGCGAGTTTGAAGACATTCTATATCTTTATGAGGACAGATGGAGATATAAAAGAGATTTTTTTGAACAAAGAATACTGTCGAGATTAGGAAAATTCACAAGCATTTTTGCAAGGAAATGCAAAGTCCTGTCCGGCAAAGAATGCGGAGAAGAAATTAAAAATTTTTTAAACAAGTACCACACGTACGGCTATGTTAAAAGCGCATACAGATATGCATTAAGTTATAACGGTGAGATTGTTGCCGTTGCAACTTTTTCAGAACCAAGACCGATGCTGCGCAGCGTAGAAAATCTTTTCTCCTATCTTTCAGAGGAAGAAAAAGTATCCACGGATATTGTTCAATTTCAATCTTATGAATGGCTGAGATATGCATCCATGCCTGATGTGCGCGTGGAAGGAGGAATGGGCAAGTTGCTGAATGCGTTTATAGATGAGGCTATTACACATAATCTTCTTAACAAGAATATGAGCGGGCTTTATCATCTTGATTCAAGATCCAACAACGACGTATGGAGCGGAGAAAATTCTGAAGGGGATTGTTTTGGCGGAGGCTGTGTGATTGAGCCCGGCAATGGACTGTCACATAGGCCGATAGAAATAATGACTTATGCCGATACAGAGTGGTCAAACGGAAATGTTTACAGAAAACTTGGGTTTACGGAAGTGGAAGGACGGGCCCCTATTCAATTCTTTATTGATAAAAAGACATTTGAGAGATTATCCGAGCATCAGATGCTTAGATTGTATGAAGACGGAAGGGTGATTAACAATAATTATTATAAGATTTTGAATAAGGGAAGTAAGAAATTTTTATTACAGATACAATAAGCCAATACACAATAATTGCTTAATAAGAAACAAGAACTGTGGTTGTACTCAAACTAATTGTACAACATAAAATTATCTTTTAACAAAGTTGCAAATCTCAGATACAAGCTCCGCATTTACAGGCAATGACAAATCTTCAAATGATGCAAGCTGCTTCTGAATATCTGTGATATCGCATGCCTTAAAGATATGATTCATTCCCTTTATAATTAACATCTTGGCTGCCGGACATGCCGTTTGCAAGGATTTTGCGTCATCTACAGAAACTTGAATGTCTGCATCTCCCTGCAGTATCAAAACAGGCAGCGTAAGAGTTTTGATAATATTTCTTGGGTCATATTTAAACCAAGATATCATATATGGTTGAACGGAAGGACGATACAGAGACATCAGATAAGAGGGTATTTCATTTACGGTTTTGCCCACCTTTAATGAATCATCTATACGGGCCACATTCTGCTGCACTTCATCCGGCTGAGAAGCCAGCTGGGTCTCAATAATCTCATTAGCAGGATATCCAGCACCCGCTATAGAGATAAAACTTTTTACACCGGACTCTTTAGAACAAACTATCATCCCTATCAGCGATCCCTCACTGTGTCCCGCAACAGAAATGCCTGAAAAACGCTTATCTTTTTTAAGGAACTCTACCCATCCGCCAGCATCATTAACATAATCTTCAAACCTCAAATCAGCTTCACTTTTAGCTGCTTTTGCACTGCCCGCTATTCCGCGTTTGTCAAATCTTAATGAAGCTACGCCATTGGCGGCAAGCCCTTCTGCCAAATACTTAAGAGAATTATTCTTACCTTTAAAAAGCGCACTGTTGCCATCCATATCAGTTGGGCCTGAGCCTGCAATAATCAGAACTACAGGACATTTAACATTGACATTAGGGACAAGCAGTTTCCCGCAAATACTTCCGGTTGCCGTTTCTAAAATAACCTGTTCCTCCTTTGCAACATTATCTTTGGCAGAACAATTTTCTTTTGCATTCTGAGCAAAAGAAATTATAGCTGTGAAACAACATACAACTGTTAATAAAAACTTTTTCATAATTTGTCAATGTTATTAGTTATTCAAGGCGTGACGCTTTAAGCTTTGTAGCCCACTTATTTAATTATCAATGTTTTTTCCAAACTTTTATTTTGCATTCTGTCAAGCGCTGAGACTCTAATTATCAAATTGTCTATTCTTTCCGGCACTAATTCATAATGTGTGTTTTGAGTGATAGCAACAGGATAAGTATCATCATTAAGGTAAATACAATAATAGACGGCGCGTTGCATCTCATCATTTGTGCGATGCGCTTTCCAACTTATGCGAACAATATTTCCCTTTCTCCTAAAGTTCAGTTTTTCAACAGGCGCAGGTGCCAGAGTATCAATGTGTTTGTATAGAGGCATCAATGCGATATGTGCCTGATACTTTCTAAGAGTATCGGTAAAACCGTCGGGATTTTTTGGTATAACATATCCGGGCCACCACACGTTGCCGTGAATGTTTTGCGTAGTCCGCACAAGCTCCATTTTGCGGGGCATCTGATTTTCAAACGCTCCCTGTACTTTGCGACTTTTAACTTTAACGGTTTGAGCAATATCTTGCCCTATATACAAATTCTCACCGTAATTATTTTGACTCCACCAGTTAATTAGAGTTTCAAAATCTGCTCGCGGCTGACCGATATCCCAATAAAGTTGCGGAACATTATAATCTATCCAATTATTTTTTACCCAGAGCTTTATGTCTGCGTACAAGTCATCATAATTCTGCACGCCGGCCAGAGTTTGTGAACCGGAAGGGTCATTTGCAATATTGCGCCATACGCCAAACGGGCTTATCCCGAATTTAACCCATGGCTTAATAGATTTAATAACACTGTCTAAATTTTTAACAAGAAGGGAGACATTATTTCGCCTCCAGTCATTACGCTGATCAACTGTAAAACCGTCTTTTTCACCATATTTGGCAAAAGACAAACTGTCGGGAAACGGAAGTTCAGCCCCGGACTTGTCATAATCTTTATAGGGATAAAAATAATCGTCAAAATGAACGGCATCTATATCATAACGCCTTACGACATCGGAAATGACTTTGATTATCCACGCCCGCGCTTCCGGTTCACCTGGGTCAAAGACTAGCATTTTGCCGTATCTCAAAAAAAGATAAGGTTTCCTATGATACAAATGGTTCTTTGCCAATGTATTAATTTGTTCATCATTTGAGGCAACACGGTAAGGGTTAAACCACGCGTGCAACTCCATTCCTCTCTTGTGACACTCTTTTACCATAAACTCCAGAGGGTCCCATGCCGGCTTTGGCCCAACTCCCTGAGTTCCGGTCAAAAAGCGGCTCCATGGTTCCAATTTGCTCTTGTAAAAAGCATCGGCTTGCGGTCTTACCTGAAAAATTACCGCGTTGATATTCACGGATTTTAGAGAATCCAGCAAATCCGTAAAGTGTCTCTTCATCTGCGCGGTTGTCATCTTTTTATATTCTCCGTTGCCAACAGTATGAATCCATGCTCCCCTAAATTCTCTTTGCGGCTCCGTTAGCGCACTGCGGTAATTATGAGCGGCATGCAGATTTATAGAATCCTGCGCTTCCTGTGCTCCGGCCGTTGGAATAAAAAGAAAAAACGCATTCAAAACAGCGGATAAAAACAGAATAGATTTAAATAAATTTTTCATTATATGACAGTTTTATTCCCGGTTATAAAATTAAAAAAATATGCTGGCCAAACCTCCCTCGGAGGTTTCTTTATACAAACTCGGGATATCATGTCCCGTTTTTTTCATCGTCTCCACAACTTTATCAAAACTTACCCTATGGTTCCCGTCCGACATGAGCGCATAGACATTTGCATCAATGGCACGTGTTGCGGCAAACGCATTTCTTTCTATACAAGGTATTTGCACCAGGCCCATTACGGGATCGCAGGTTAGTCCGAGAAAATGTTCTATACCCATGGAAGCACCGTATTCTATTTGCATCGGAGTGCCGCCGAACAGTTGGACCAAAGCGCCGGCGGCCATGCTGCAGGCGGATCCTATCTCACCCTGGCATCCCACTTCCGCTCCCGATATGGAAGCATTTGTTTTTATGAGATTACCAATAAGGCCTGCTGTCGCGAGTCCTCTGTAAATCTTTTTATCGGAACAATCATAGTTTAATTTATCCAGATAAAATACCGCAGGCAAAACGCCGCAAGAACCGCAGGTAGGAGCTGTTACTATAGTCCCTCCGGCAGCATTTTCTTCAGCCGCCGCCAGAGCATAAGAGAAAGTCATGGCCCTTCTCTGCATAGACCCCTGATACCCCTTGGCCTTTGTATGAAAAGATGAGGCTTTTCTTGCAAACTTCAACGGCCCCGGAAGAACGCCCTCATTATCAAGCCCTCTTTGGATCTCATCCATCATTATTTTCCACACCTCCGCAAGATAGTCCCATATATCCTTCTCCTCATATTTTTCCACATACTCCCAAAAGGTCATGCCGTTGTCCAGGCACCACTTAAGAATATCTTTCATCTTGCTGTGCGGATAGATGGAATTTTCACTACCTCTTTTTCCGGTATCGCTGATATCTCCTCCGCCGATGCTGAACGTAGTATAGCTCTTTATCAACCTGCCGTCCTTATCAAAAGCCTGGAAAAACATTCCGTTGGGATGTTGAGGCAAAAAAACATCCGTTTGCCAAATTATATTGCACTCGCCAAGTATCTCTTTGATAGCAACATCCGTTAAATGCCCTCTGCCGGTTGCCGCCAAACTGCCATAGAGAGTGACGGAATAAGATGATACATTTAAACTCCCGACGGATTTTTTAAAAATCTCCGCGGCCCTGCGAGGTCCCATAGTATGACTGCTGGAGGGTCCTTTTCCAATCTTAAATATTTCCTTAATGCTATCCATGTTGCACTTTTTAACTTCATCTTACGACAGCAAATTTATAAAAATTTTAACACGTCAATGTCCGTTAATTCTCTCTCAATCATGCTTTAAAAATTTTTCGTTACCTTTGAAACATGGACTTTGTGAAGAAACTGACGGGGTTTGATGCGCAAAAAAACACAATGCGCACGGAGGTTGTTGCCGGATTAACAACCTTCCTTACAATGAGTTACATTTTAGCCGTCAACCCTGCTATTTTGGGACAGGCGGGCATGGACAAGGGAGCCGTATTCACGGCAACCGCAATAACGAGCGCTGTCGCGACAATACTTATGGCCATTGTTGCCAAACTCCCCTTTGGTCTGGCACCCAGCATGTCCATCAATGCTTTCTTTACTTTTACGCTGGTGATGGGAATGGGTTACTCTTGGCAGATGGCCTTGACCTGCGTTTTTATAGAAGGTATTCTTTTTCTGCTTATTACATTATTCAATGTCCAGAAATGTCTGCTTATGGCAATTCCCGGCAGCCAGCGGCACGCAATATCGGCCGGCATAGGGATTTTCATCGCATTTATAGGACTTAAAAATGCCGGACTTGTTGTAACAAGCCCTACAACTCTTGTGCAACTGGGCAAAATAACCCCCGCAACTATACTCGCTTTTGCGACAATCATTTTGGCGGGAGTCCTGCTTCACAGAAAAGTTATCGGCGGATTATTCATAAGCATAATAGTATTCACTCTCATTGGTATTCCGTTACATATCACAGAGATACCAAAGGGATTCAGTTTTGTGTCAATACCACATTCAATGGCTCCCACGTTTTGGAAATTTGATTTTAGCCAACTGCTGAATGTTAATGTGATAATGGTAATAGTCACCCTGCTGTTCCTGAATGTTTTTGATACAATGAGCATGATAGTAGGACTTTCCGGGAAAGCTGGAGTAACAAAGGAAAACGGTGATATTCCGCGCTTTAAAGGAGCGCTCATGAGCAATGCATTTTCAGTTGCACTCGGCTCCATTCTTGGAACCACCTCAGTATCTACATTTTCCGAGAGCGCAACCGGTATCGCAGAGGGCGGACGCACGGGAATGACAAGCCTTGTTGCAGGCATAATGTTCCTTATCGCATTGTTCTTAGCCCCGATTTTTATGATGATCCCGATAGCTGCAACCACAGGACCACTAGTTATTGTGGGGGTACTGATGATGGATGAAATAACAAAAATAGATCTGGAAGATATGACGGAAGCATTGCCGGCATTTCTGACAGTTGTAATGATTTCCCTTACATCATCCATTGCGGACGGTATGATAATAGGCCTTGTAAGTTATGTTATCGTAAAGATGCTTTCCGGAAAATTTAAGGACCTTAATGTTGCAATGTACATTCTTGCGGGTCTGTTTATCCTTAAATTCATTTTCAGTTAAAAAAGTTACTGCACATATTTATCCTGAACCTGGTAATCCCGTCAGGGTAAGTTCTAAGAGAGAAATCAAAATTATGGCGCGTAAGAATTTCACTGATGGTCATTAGACCTATCCCCTGTCCGTTAGGCTTTGTGGAATAGAAAGGGGTAAAGAGTTTCTGTTCAGTGTCCTTGCTGATACCTGCGCCGTTATCGCTTATTTCCAGCAAATTAAGTGAGACATCCGTCATTATCACGACAGTCCCTGCATCACTCACGCTTGTACTTGCATTTGCATTTGCATTTGAACTTGCATTTGCATTTGTACTTGTACTCTCACTGTTTTTGCTTGCTACGCCCGCATAACTTTTTACCGTATCAAGAACGGAAGTTACGCCGGCAACGGTATTGTTTACCTCATGTGAAATTACTCTAAATACCTTACCATAAGCAGATTTCTCGGCCTCAAGCACCTCTTTTGTAAGACTTTTTATCAAATAAAAGAGTATTTTACAATATGTCCGTTTCCGGACACTTTTTATAAAAACGAACGATTATTTTTTATACCTTTGCGGAACTAAATCAGGTGGATGTTATTTATTTCTAAAGTTAGGAAGGATTCCGTGAGAGAGTGCAATCTGTAATTCCTTTACAGTTTGCGCTTCTGTTTGTGTTCCCGAGTAGTTAATCTGTCGGGAGCTTTCTATTATTATATATTTTCAAAACAACAATGAATATCAAAATAAGGAAGGCTAAGTTTTGCACTCCGTTATTTTAAGATATTACAAAAAAAATTAAAATCATGAGTAACGATAATAAATCAATTCACAATTTTCAATTCGAACTTATATGCGACTATTTTTCAAATATTGAAAGGCAGGGGCCCGGCAGTACGGAGGTGACAACCAAAGCCTTAAGTTTTATTGAAGGACTGACAGAAAAATCCCTAATTGCCGACATTGGCTGCGGTACGGGAGGACAAACAATGACATTGGCACAACATATACCCGGTCATATAACCGCTGTTGATCTCTTCCCTAAATTCATTGATAAACTGAAGGTCAATGCTGAAAAGCATGGTTATAAAGGGCGCATAAACGCCATTGTCGGCGACATGAATGCTCTTCCTTTTGAAAAAGAGCAGTTTGATCTTGTATGGTCCGAGGGAGCAATATCCCATATCGGTTTCAAGCGAGGAATGAACGATTGGAATAAATTCATTAAACCGGGCGGTTATATTGCCGTTTCAGAAGCAACATGGTTTACGCCGGCGCGTCCTAAGGAAATTTACGATTTTTGGATGGATGCCTATCCGGAGATTGATGTTATTTCAACAAAAATAGCACAGATGGAACAGGCCGGTTATAAAGCCGTAGCGCATTTTATCGTCCCGGAAAGTTGCTGGCTGGAAGGGTATTACGCTCCGCAACATACTGCCAGAGAATTGTTCCTGAAAAAATACGGCAGGCAGCAGATTGCACTGGACATGGTGGCAAACACACAACGAGAAGAATCTCTGTACAACAAGTATAAAGATTATTATGGCTATGCCTTTTATATCGGCAGAAAAGTTTAATTGTCCACAGAAAGTCTACAAAATCTACTGTTATTATTGTACATTAATAGTAATTTTACTTTGGATGGCAAAGATTCTAAATAGAAAAAAAACCGACATAAAAAAATAAGGCAAATAAGATTACAAATTTAATCGACATAACCGTGAAACTGCTAATTGTAGAGGACGAAAAAACACTTTCTGACAGCGTTATAAAGTACTTGGGTAAAGATTACTTATGTGAACAAGCCTTTACATTCCATGAAGCCGTAGAGAAAAGTGAAATGTATGAATATGACTGCATTCTATTGGATTTAATGCTACCCGACGGTAACGGACTTGATATACTCAGCCACATCAAAAATAACTCCCCTCAGGCTGGAATAATAATAATCTCCGCAAAAGATTCTGTAAATGACAAGGTTGAGGGGCTTAAACTTGGGGCGGACGATTATCTTGCCAAACCATTCAGTCTGCCTGAATTAAGCATGAGAATTTATGCACTCATAAGGAGAAAAAATTTTGCGAACAATAATATTACAAAAGCCGGTAATATCACGATAGATTTACTGAGCAGAGCGGTAACCGTCGGTGATAAAAAAATAGAACTTACAAAAACGGAATTTGAACTGCTGCTTTTTTTAGTAGAAAATAAAAATAAGGTTGTCTCCAAAAGTTCTATGGCAGAGCACCTTAGCGGTGACATGGCGGATATGATGGACAATTACAATTTCGTATACGCGCATATAAAAAATTTAAAGGCAAAACTTATGTCAGCCGGCGCCGGAGATTACATTAAAACACTTTATGGCAGCGGCTATAAATGGGAAGAAGAATAATCAATGCATAAATAGGCAAGATAAAATTATACGACATGAAAGATTTTATTGGTGGCAAAAATTTGTCTTACAGTACTTTAAGACAATTCATAGTTTTTACGGTAATAATATTTTTATTGGCAACTCCCGTATTTTACTTTTTAACAAGATCCTACTACGCGGAAGAATTAATGGATGTAATCAAAGGTGAAAGAATCGCACAGAATATTTCATCAACCGACCTTGAAGAAGACATAATGACGGGGGTTATGATTCAGTACGCAATTATAATTGTTCTGCTTGGCCTGTCCATGGTCATAACCTTAAAGTTTATTACGCGTAAATTATGGAATCCGTTTAACGATACGCTCACAAAAATGGAGGGATTTAATTTGGAGCAGAGTGAAATTCCTGTTTTCGAAGAAAGTAACATCACAGAATTTACAAGACTGAATAAAGCCGTCAGTCAACTGATCAGCAGGGATAAAACGGTGTACAAAACACAGAAACAGTTTACTGAAAATGCATCGCATGAGCTGCAAACCCCATTGGCTATTGTGAAATGCAAGATGGATCTACTAATGCAGGAAAATTTGAATAGTAAACAATTTATACTGGTTTCTGAAATATATGGTATCGTCACAAAGATGGGGAGAATTAATAAGGACATGCTCATGCTCGCCAAAATGGAAAACTCGCAATTTGCTGTAAATAAAACAATTGAACTGTCGGGATTCATAAGGAAAAGACTGCCGGTCTATAATGATTTAAGAGGATGGGGAAAAGTCATTTTTGAGGATAAATCGGATGGTTTTAGTATAACGGCAAATGAATCTCTTATGGACAGCCTGATTAATAACTTGGTGATTAATGCAATACGCAACACGGTGCCGTACGGAGAAATTATTATTTCAGCCACAGCAGACTATATTTCTATCTCAAATGATGCAAAAAACGGCCCGCTTGACAGCACAAATCTTTTCAGCCGCTTCCACCACACAGCTGATTTTCAGCACAGCAACACCGGCCTCGGATTATCTATTGCAAAAGCAATATGCGATTACCACAAATGGGATCTAGCTTATATATTCTCCTGCAATAAACATATCTTTACAATACATTTCAAATAAAAAAATAAACATTTAGAGAGCATATTCAAAATATCTACAAAAACGCCACATACTTTTGTCGCATGATTAATGAACAAAAGCAATGTCTAAAAAAATTTTTGTATTATTTGTATTAGTAGCAATAGTATGCCTGCACGCGGTACTTTACGCTCAAAATGGGCTGGGCAGAATTTCAGGTAAGGTAATAGGAAAAAATAGCGGCCGGGCGATAGAATATATCTCGGTCGCATTATATAACGGCAAGACGTCAAAGCCCGTTGCCGGATTGCTGACCGATTCGACGGGGCATTTTCAGTTTAAAAACATACCTATAGGAACATATTATATATTATACAGTTACGTGGGTTTAAAAGATTCGCGCTCACAGATTATTTCCGTAGATGGTTCGGATAAAAGTATTGAAATGGGCAATATCATACTGGACGATTCAGCCGAAATTTTAGACAACGTATATGTAGAAGGTAAACGTTCTACATATACACAAACCATTGATAAAAAAGTATTTAATATAAACTCTGATATAGGAAGCAGCTCAGGCTCTGTAAGTGATCTAATGCAAAATATCCCTTCCGTTCAGGTAGACGCGGAAGGAAATATTTCTCTGCGCGGTAATGAAAATGTCCTTGTGTTAATTGACGGTAAACCTTCCATCCTTATGCAGGGTCCAAACAGGGGAACTGTACTGCAGCAACTCCCGGCAAGTTCAATAGAGAAAATTGAAGTAATCACTAATCCTTCAGCACGTTATAAACCAGACGGCACATCCGGGATTATCAATATTATAACAAAGAAGCATAAAGCTCTCGGCATTACGGAAAATGTGCTTGCAAATTACGGAAACCACGGTAGATACAACGGCGGAGCATTCATCAGCTATACGGTCCCGAAATTCAGCATAACAGGCAGTTACAATTACAGACATGATCGTCGCGACAGATATGTCCAAAACGACAGGACATTGACAGATTCATTGGGCGTAAAGACCTCTGTAAGCCAGCATACAATTAGCCGCGCACCATCAACATCTCATATTTTCGGCATTGCAACGCAGTATAATCCCACACATAAAGACAATTTCGAAATAAGTTACAACGTCACCTTTATGTCGTTTCCAAGAAGGGAACACAACAATCTTATTCAAGACGACAATGCGGTAACGTCAAAAAATTTAGATAGATACCGGCATGATGATGAGAATCAAAATTCCGGAGAGGGAGCGGCATCCTACACTCATACGTTTTCCAAAGACAAAACTTTCTCCATAGATTATACAGGTTCTTTCGAGAACGAATTGGAAAGGAATTTGTATACAAATACTTACATGCTCCCAACAACATATCTTACAAAAGACAACACTAGAATTAGACAAAAAACCATAGAAAACTTAATACGCGCCATTTATGACACAAAAATGTCAAATGATAACGAGCTCCTGATCGGATATGAGGCCGAATTGGATAAGAGCGATATGCGTTACTTTGCAGAGGACTCAATAAGCGGAGAGTGGGTAAAGAACCTTAACAAGAGCAACAATTATATTTTTAATGAAACCATCAATTCTGTATATGTCACTTATGAAAAATCATTGGGAAAATTCGGTTTTGTAGCCGGCATACGGGGAGAACAATCCAATATCAGTTCAAAACTTATTACTCTTAAAGAGATAGTGAAGGATCACTACTTTTATTTTTACCCAACGATTCACACCTCATTAAAACTGGATGACAAGAACGAGTTGCAATTTAATTACTCGCTAAGGATCAATCGCCCTGAGGGTGAGGATCTCAATCCGTTCCCGGAATATCAGGATCCTTATAATATTGTGGCAGGCAATCCTTATCTAAGACCAGAAAAAATTCACTCACTTGAATTTGGGTGGCAATACAAACGCAAAAATTTTACATTGATTTTAACACCGTATTATCGATATACATATCATAAAATCACGGATATAACAATTACGACAGGGGAAGGCATAATGAAAACAACTAAACAGAATATGTCCTCCAACAACGCAGCCGGAGCAGAACTTACTTTAAATTCATCCGTAGGGAAATGTATAGCATTCAATCTAAGTTCCAATCTTTTCTATAATAAAATTGACGCATCGGACATAGGATACTCAAACAAAAAGAGTTCCATTGCGTGGTATATTTCTTTCAATGGAAACGCGGACATCACAAAGAACCTTATGTTTCAATTAAATACACGCTACAACTCATCCGATATAACACCACAGGGGAAACATAATCAAAACTTCATAGCCAATGCCGGGCTCAGATACAATATACCTGTATGGAATCTGTCATTAACAACAACTGCAACTGATCTGTTTAATAGTTATAAAAATATTACGATTATAGACACGCCCGAAATAAAACAGAGAATTGAAAAAAGACGTTCATTCAGAATAATCTACTTTGGAATAGCATATAAGTTTGGCACGGGGTCAAAAAATCATGATGAAAAATTACAATATGACGAGTACTAAAAAATGTGTTTGCAACATCGGTATGCATGAATAAGTTTATTTTTCTCCCGGAACGGCATATTTAACACGGGAAAGGCTGAGAACGGCGGCTATGACGGCAAAACCGCAGGCGATGTACTGACAAATCCTGATAGAGGATGCCTGGTCCGGCACAATTTTAAAGAAAAGAGCAACCAGTGCCGCTCCAAAACATTGTCCCATAAGGCGCGCAACACCTATCATGCCGCTGGCAGCCCCTCCTCTATTAGCCGGAGCGGTTGAAACGATTGTAGTATTGTTTGGAGTTTGGAACAGGCCGAATCCTATACCGCACGCAACAAGATTAAGTGTAATTCTCAGGGAAGAAGAATCAGCTGTAAGAAAAGTTAATGCTAACAGCGAGCAGGCAAATATTGTCATACCTATAAATCCTAAAATTCCCGGATGAATTTTTTCCAGCAGGAATCCTGCAATTGGTGCTGTTATTAAGACCGCTACAGGCCAAGGAGTTATAAGCAGACCGGTCATTGCAGGAGATTTTCCCGCAACGTATTGAAGGAAGAAGGGAAATGAAATCAGCACAAGCATCTGCGCTGCAAAAGAGCAATTACTTGTAAAGATGCTTCTGGAAAAAATTGGAACTTTCATCAAATCCACAGGGAAAATGGGATTCTTCATCTTGTTCTCTCTGCGATAGTAAATAACTGCTACAAAAGGCAATGCGGCAAGTTGTATAATTACAAAAATTGGTTTTTCTCCGTGAGCATATCCCATAAGAGAGTAGATCAGCAAGAAGAAAAGCAGTGCATTTAACACCGCACCCCACACGTCAAACTCCGCCTTGATTCTTTTCTCATTGCGCGGCAAGAACCTGTATCCCAGAATTAAAGCAAGAATGCCAAAAGGAATGTTTACGGCATAAAGCCAATGCCATGACGCAACGGCAAGTATGGCCCCTGCAACTGATGGACCGGATACGGCTGCAACAGAAACCACCATTGCATTAAGTCCTATTCCCCTACCAAGCAACCTCTTAGGATAGATTTCCCTTAGCATGCCGATGTTGACTCCAACAATTCCCGCACTGGCAATTCCTTGGAAAGCACTACAAATCACCAGCATAGAAAAGGAATTGGAAACAGCGCACAAAAAAGAGGCAATCACAAACAGCGCTATTCCCGACAGGTATATTTTTCTAAAACCTTTTAAGTCTGCAAGGAAAGAAACTGACAACAAACACATTACCGTCATTAACTGATATCCGTTAACAATCCAGATAGAGGCAGAAGAAGAGACATTGAACTGAGTTGCCAAAACCGGAAGTGCAATATTCACAATGCTGCCCTCTATGCATGACATAAAGATAGTCAGAGCGGAAGAGAGCACTGCCCAAATTCTCCCGGGCATGGGGACACCATCCTCAAATATTTCTTTGTTAACCGATTGTTCAATCATAGATCAATTTTTCATAATGTACAAAATAGCATTTATGAAACAAACTTTTTAATACGTATTCCGGCAGAACGCCAGAAATCATTTGCAAACAATAACTCGGGAAATTTTTTCAATGCTTTGCCGACAAATTTAAAATATTTCTTGGGAGCATTCTTTGCGTATGCCCTCAGCATCTTACCATAATAAAATTTCTCTGAACCCTTTCTCAAAGACAGCAAATCTATTATTTTTAAATGCGTTCCATCGCCAACCTTTATGTCTCCTGTATTGGAATCATTGTTAGTCTTTATTTCATCTAACATCCTATCAATGAATCCATTTCTAATGTTCATAGAGCCTCTTTGAAATCTCTCTATATTTTCAATATCAACGGACCGGCTACCGCTCTCAGTTAAATCTCTGTAGGCAAAAGTTACCTTATCTTCTTTTGCAATCTTCCCATATTTAAGCAACTCCAACCATACCGGCAAATCGGGAGTAACTAAATTAGATGCATCACCAAGAGAAGATGGAAAGAATGACAAGTATTCTGTCTTAAAACAAGCCGCTCCTGCAACACACGGATTATTAGAGGTTAGCATAGACCTCATTGTTATTCCGGAATTTTTAAATTCTGGCAGATAGTGTGTTTCATAAGCAGCCGTAAGACGAATCCCGGAATGTTTATAAGGTATTTGCTTTGCCATTGTAACAGCCTGAGAGTAATCCACATCCGCTCCAACGCAAATATTATCAGAATAAACCATCTGATATTCAGAATTCTTCTCCAAAAAATTTACTTGGTCCTGCAACTTATATACGTCTATAATAATATCATCTGCATCCAAAAAGGAAACATACTTGACGCCAAGATTAAGCGCCTGGCTCAAACACCAATAATAGTTAGGAACAAGCCCTATGTTTTTAGACGGACTGCAATCAACAATAAAGGGGATAAAGCCCTTTCCTTTAGTGCCTTGTACAGAACTGGCAAATGGAAATCTTTTCTTATATTTTTTAATGATATCTCTGCACTTGTCCTGACCGCAATTTTCACTAACTATTATAACAAAAGGAAAATTAGTCCTCTGAGAAAGGGCAGACTCCAGACAATCTTCCAGATAGCTTTCTTTATTATAAACCGTCGTGATTATAGCAGCAACAGGTGCATCCATTTATTTATTCAATTTAGCTGATTTCCATATCTGTATAAGGTTCTTTACTTCATCGTATTCTTTACGCGGGAACATTGCATAAATGCCGGCCATTATCAGAAGTCCTACAAAGCTGCCAATAGCAACTGCTCCAAGATTTATTAGGGTTAGGCTTTGCCATCCAAATTTCACTCTAAACAAGTAAACGCATCCTGCGGTAATAAGTCCAATAATACCCGAAACAACCAGGGAAATAAAAAATGAAGGCAATATGTCTCCGGTTTGTCTCCATACGGAATATTTAAGGTACTTTCCTGAAAAATAAGCATTTATAAAGAACACAATTATAGAGACTGCAACCATTCCCCACAAAAGAATCTTTAAACCAAACTCTTTGTTATAAATATTGCAGCAAATTATTCCAATTGCAATTGATATTGCCAGCAATATTTTTTTATTTATCTCCAAAGCAAGATAAAGTTTCATTCTCCCTTTAATTTGAAGGATGTTCTGATTAAGAGCATGAATTGGGAAAAACGCTCCGGCAAGACAAATAATTTGAAGAATATAAGACGCGGGCAACCATTTCATTCCAATCAGTCCAACAACCAGAGGCTGTGAAACAGCTGACAGCCAAAATGCTATGAAGAACGATATCAGCATGGTGACCTTGATTGTACTCCTAAACGCATTCAACATTCTTTCATCAGAATCCTGTGTCTTTGAAAGGACAGGAAAACTTACCCTTTGAACAACCATAGTCAAATTATTGGACGTCACATTGCTAAACTGGTCCGCTCTTGTATATTGTCCCAGCTGACTGACGGAGAATGACTTGCCAACTACAGGATAGTAAATATTCTTAAAAATTGTATCCAGCAAACCGGTAATCATAACATTGGAGCCATAAGAAAAAAGTTCTTTAAAACTCTTCTTTGAAAATCTCCAATCAGGTTTCCATGTTCCTAATAACCAAAGCATTATAGTATTTACCACTTGCTTTGAAACCTGTTGCCCAACAATACTCCACACCCCGCATCCGGTCAGCGCCATCCAAATTCCGACTATGCCGCTGAAGAGAGCAGATGTAACCGTACACGCAGTAAGTCTTTTAAAATCAACACTTTTTACAATAATAGCACGCTGAATAATAGATAAGGCGTTAACAATAAGAATAAAACTAAGTACCCTTAAAAGCAATGTCAGCTGCGGCTCATTAAAGAAATTTGAAACCAGCGGAGCACAGGCAAACAGAACAATAAAACAAATTATGCTTATCCCAAAATTTGTAAGAAAAGTGGTGTTCAAATCCTCTTTGGTTGGCTCCGGCTTTCTAATTATTGCAGCAGAAAAACCATTATCAATCAATGAGATAGATATAGCAATAAATATTGTCAAATCACCTATCAGACCATACTGCTCCGGAGAAAGAATTCTGGCAAGAATAATCCCCACAACAAATGTGATACCCATAGAGGAAATATTCTCTATGAATCCCCATCTGGCGCCGGACACCGCCGTCTGTTTCAGATTATCACCCATTTAAGTTGCTCATTAAACACAATTAACAATCATCAACACCATTTTTATCGCGACAGGTATTACTTCATTGACTCGGCAGCCTTATTAAAGGTTGCAAGACCGCTTGTTGTAAGCGGGTGGTTTAGAAGGCCTAATATGGCTTTCAAAGGACAAGTAGCTACATCCGCTCCAGCCTGTACAACCTGGATAATGTGGCGAGTATGTCTTATAGATGCTGCAAGTACTTGTGTTGTATATCCATAGGCACGATACATCTTTACAATATCAGCTACAAGACCAACGCCGTCCTCACTTATATCGTCCAGTCTTCCAATGAAAGGGCTCACAAAAGTAGCACCGGCTTTTGCAGCCAGAAGCGCCTGACCAAGAGAGAATACCAGCGTGCAGTTAGTAGCATAGCCATACTTGGAGAAGTGCTTTACCGCCTTGATTCCGTCCTCAGTGCAAGGAAGCTTGATGGTAATTTTTTCCGGGCAAAGCTTATGAAGCGCCGTCCCCTCTTTAATCATCCCGTCAAAATCATTTGCAAAAACCTCCGCGCTTACCGGGCCGTCAACTATCTTACAAATTTCTTTGTAGTGATTATAAATTTGTTCTTGCCCTTTCACTCCCTCCTTTGCCATAAGGCTTGGATTTGTAGTTACTCCATCAAGAATTCCAAGTGACTGTGCCTTAGCTATATCCTGAAGGTTTGCAGTATCAATAAAAAATTTCATGTGCCTATATTTTTGTAAAAATTTATTTCAAGTTTAATTATTGCTATTATAGAACTTACACTTAAGAAATATTATATTTGATTATTTCCTGTTCTCGTACATCATTTTATAGTACTTCATGTAAGCTCCGCTGGTGCAATTATCCACCCAGTCTCTGTGGGTCATATACCATTTAACCGTCTTTTGAATTCCCTCAGGGAAAGCAGTTTCCGGCTTCCAGCCCAGCTCCTTTCTAAGTTTTGAAGAATCAATTGCATAACGCAAATCATGACCTGCCCTGTCGGCAACATGAGTAATTAGCTTTAATGAAGCTCCCTGCTTGCGACCAAGTTCCTTATCTACTATCTTGATAACCAGTTTAATCAAGTCTATGTTTTTCCACTCGTTAAAGCCTCCGATATTATATGTTTCACCCACGGTCCCCTTGTGGAAAATCAAATCTATTGCCTTTGCGTGGTCCTCCACATACAACCAGTCTCTCACATTCTTTCCCTCTCCATAGACGGGAAGCGGTTTATTGTGCTCTATATTGTTGATAAACAAGGGTATCAGTTTCTCAGGAAATTGGTAAGGACCATAGTTGTTGCTGCAGTTTGTTATAACCTCAGGAAGTCCGAAGGTGTCATGGAATGCTCTAACAAAATGATCTGATGACGCCTTTGATGCGGAATAAGGACTATGTGGATCATACTTCGTTTTCTCCGTGAACAATGTCTTGTCAAACTTCAAAGCTCCGTAAACCTCATCAGTGGAAATATGATAAAATCTATGCAACTTACTCATTACATCCTTGTTAGCAAGGGTACAACCCCAATACTCTTTTGCAGCCTGCAGCAATGTCAGCGTACCAATCACATTTGTCTTTGCAAAGATAAACGGGTCCTTTATGCTCCTGTCCACATGGCTTTCCGCTGCAAGATGAACTATTCCGTCAACATTGTATTTCTTAAGAGTCTCCTGCACAAATTTAAAATCGCAGATGTCTCCCTTTACAAATGTGTAATTTTTCTTTTTCTCTATATCCTTCAGATTCTCAAGGTTACCTGCATAAGTCAGCTTGTCAAAATTAATGATGTGAACTTTTGGATATTTCTTCACAAACAATCTTACTACGCTGGAGCCAATGAATCCTGCCCCTCCGGTTATCATTATTGTTTTCATAATGCAATGCTAATCAATTAAATATCTATTAATTACATTCTTGCACAGAAGTTATTTTCTTGTCATTCTTTACTCCCCGCTTTCTGCTTTCTGTCAACAGTTTTCTTTTTTGCAGATAGTAAATTCTTTATGCAAACCTTCAGAGAATCACGCCAATACGGTACCTCAACTCCAAAAGTATTTTTAATTTTTGTCTTGTCCAGAACAGAGAAAGGAGGTCTGTTTACCTTGCTTGGAAATTCATCTGAATGACACGGATTGACCTTGCACTTTCTCTTTCCAAGCTCCCCTATTGCAACGGCAAAATCATACCAAGAGCAAACGCCCTCATTTGTATAATTATATATTCCTGAATACTTTACTGCTTCTTCGGAAATTCCGGATTGATTTACAGCCTTGCCTTTTTTAAGTTCTCCCATCGGGAACTTCATTGCAATTTTATAGATTGCTTTTGCAAGGTCTGAGGCATAAGTCGGCGTTCCGGTCTGGTCAAAAACAACTTTGATTTCTTTGTGAGTTGCCTGCAAATCCAGCATGGTCTTCACAAAATTATGTCCGTATTCTGAATACAGCCATGCCGTTCTGATAATAAGATAATTACCGGTTCCTTTCTTTGACTTATCTCCAAGAACTTTTATAATATTTTTTTCTCCGTCAAGTTTGGTCTTTCCATAAACTCCAATTGGATTTTCCTTTGCATTCTCCTTGTAAGGCAATACGCTGCGTCCCCCTCCAAAGACATAATCAGTAGAAACATGAATTAAAAATACCCCCGCCTTCTTGCATGCAACAGCAATATTTTCAGGCGCTTTACCATTCAGAAGTTCAGCCGTCTTATAATCATCCTCTGCCTTGTCCACATTAGTATACGCAGCACAGTTAATCAAAATGTCTATATCATTATCCTTAACAAACTTTGTAACCGCTGCAAGATTGGTAATATCCAATTCCGCCACATCAGTAAAGAAAAAGCACGCATCTCTAGGGTTTGCCAGCATTGCAAGAGAAGTGCCCAGTTGTCCGTTTGCGCCGGTTACCAAAATATTCTTAAGTTTCTTTATATCACTCATTTTAAAATAATTAGCACATGCGATATTATAAATTATTTAAAAAAAACATTATTGGCGGGCGTTAAAAATTAATTCCGTTTGCCCTTGCATACTCCTTCAAAGACTGTCGAGATATATCTTTTGCGCTCAATATCACATCTTTAGGATTCAACTTCCAGTCAATATTTATATCGGGGTCATTCCACTGAATACCGCCCTCCGATTCATGATTAAACAGGCTGCTGCACTTGTACTGGAACATCGCCTCCTCGCTCAGAACGGAAAAACCGTGCGCAAATCCCTCAGGCATATAGAATTGCAGCCGGTTCTCCGCAGACAATTCAACTGAAACATATTTGCCGAAAGTTTTTGAATCCGGCCTCAAGTCCACAGCTACATCCAAAACCGTCCCGATTACAACTCTCACAAGCTTTGCCTGAGCGTGCGGAGGAGTCTGAAAATGAAGACCTCTCACAACTCCGTAACAACTTTTGCTCTGATTGTCCTGAACAAAATCAGGAGCGCCCGGAATCAAACTGTTAAATCTTTCTTTATTGTAACTCTCAAAAAAATAGCCCCTTGAATCACCATAAATATCAGGTTTTAAGATATATACACCTTCTATTTCAGTCTCTTTAATTTCCATAATCCCGACAGATTTTCCTTATTTTTCATTTAGCTCAATCTCAAAGGCATTGCCGTTTGCAAGGTCCATCAGATATTTACCGTAATCATTTTTAATCATTGGCTTTGCAATTCTCTTCAATTCTTCAGCTGATATCCAGCCGTTTGAGAATGCGATTCCCTCCAGACAGGCAATCTTCAAACCCTGTCTCTGCTCAAGCACCTGTACAAAGTTTGTCGCCTGGCTAAGAGAATCGTGAGTACCGGTATCAAGCCATGCAAATCCGCGCCCGAGCAGTTTCACTTTTAATGCGCCTCTGTCCAGATATACCTGATTTACAGAGGTTATCTCCAGTTCACCGCGAGCAGAAGGTTTAACATGTTCCGCAATATCCACAACGCTGTTCGGGTAAAAATACAATCCCACAACGGCATAATTTGACTTTGGATTCTTGGGTTTCTCCTCTATGCTCAACACGTTGCCGCCCTTATCAAACTCTGCAACTCCGTATCTCTCAGGATCATTCACATAATAGCCAAAAACGGTGGCCTTTCCTTTTGCCGTTTTCTCAACAGCTCCCGACAGCATCTTTGTAAAGTTGCTGCCATAAAATATATTATCTCCAAGCACCAGACAAACAGAATCATTGCCAATAAATTTCTTCCCTATGATAAAAGCCTGTGCTAAACCGTCGGGAGAAGGCTGGACTTCATAAGAGAAGTTAACTCCGTAATCCTCACCGCTTCCCAGCAGCCTCTTGAACCCGGAAATATCCTCGGGCGTAGAGATTATTAAAATATCCCTTATCCCCGCCAGCATTAATACTGAAATCGGATAATACACCATCGGCTTATCATAAATAGGAAGAAGCTGCTTGCTCACTCCCTTTGTAATGGGATAAAGACGCGTGCCTGAGCCGCCCGCCAAAACAATACCTTTCATAACATTTCCTCTATAACTGCCCAAAGTTACTCAAATTAATATTTTTCCGTAGCCAGATTGCAAAAAACCTGTCATAAATATAATAAACGCCCTGTTGAGAAGTGACAAAATCTTTCTCCAACAGACCTTTAAGTGCAGACTGTACGGAACTTGAACCGGTCAGCGAGTATTTGGAAATAAACCTGCCGCCTGTAACCGCCTTTGCCTTACCCTCTTTTGCAATTGCCACCAAAAGATTTTTCTGTTTATCGGGAAGTCTGTATATAGTCTCCTGATAATTATAATTATAACTCTCTACAATATTGTCTTGCGCCAAATCGACAATTCCAGCCTTGCATTCGCAACCCGGTTCAGTAAGAATGAACACTGCATTAAGCATTTTCTGGACATACCAGGTAATGCCGTCAAATCTTTCGTAGATCTCCTCTACAAATTCGGAAGGGATTTTCTTGGCTCTTTTATTAAAGTGATAAAGAGCGAATTCCGTATATTTTTCTATCGCGATAGGCTCAAGATCGAGCATGGAAACGCTTTGATAAAACGGACGGGACGGACTAAGGAACATATTGCCTATCACATGCCTGCGGCTTCCGGAAAATATAAAACGCGAATTGCTGCAATGCTGTACGTGCGTGCGCAGAATAGCTTCTACGTTCTTCTCCGGATAATCTGCGATCTGCTGAAATTCATCTATTGCCACAATACAAGGTTTGCCTGCATTCTCTATATATTTAAATATTTCCTCAAGAGTCCGTTCGCTTTTATAAGTTCTGCCGGCCTGAAAATTTAAGGAAGGATTACCGGAAACGTCAAAAGAAATACCCGCACTGAGAGATTTGACCGTATCGACAAACGATTCAAGTGCTTTCCGTCCAAGAGGTTTAAGCCTTTCCAGTATTACCTTACCAAGGGACATCACAAAATCATCAAGGCATCTGGTGGCATATATGTCAACAAAGAAGGTATTATAATCTTTCTTTATGGTTTTATTGTCAAAACAATGTTGTATAAGACCGGTCTTGCCCATCCTCCGCGTAGATATGAGCGCCACATTATTACCATTTGTAATAAGTCTTAATAACTCTTTGGTCTCCCTGTCTCTATCACAAAAATATTCGCCCGAGACATAGCCGGAGGTAATAAACGGATTGATTATTTTTACCATAACGTATTTATTATAAAACAATTATCAAACAAAAAGCATAACATTCAAAGGCTTTTACGCAAAAGTAATAATTATTTTATAATAATTGCGTTTATAATAAGATCTTCCGGCTATCTTGCATTAAAGCAACTTAACTTGGTCCTTAAGGACGTTGAACTTTGCATCAATTGCAGAATAGGCCATTACCTGAATAACGTAAGCCCTTCTTCCCTTAACTACATATATGGCTTTGCACGGCGCAGTCTGCGAATTACCCGGAAAAAATGCTTCTACGGCCCTTAATCCCTGATATGTAATATAATTGATAATATCCCCTTCCTCTTTAAGCTCTTGAACAAAAAAACTCAATATCTGGCCGGATGTCTTGCCCGCTTTTAGTTCTCTGTTCAGGTCGTAAACATATACGGATATCAATGCCCTATCTATAGTATTTTTATTTATGACCTCCTGCATGCTGGCAATCATAAGCGGTTCACCGGTTTCATCGGCATTAAACTTGGCAACAAATTTCGCATCATTAATAAGTCTATACCGGCTCCCGACAGATAATCCGTATACCGGATAGACCTTTACACCATTCTGTGCAAAAGACGAAACGCTGTATGCAACCGCAGATGTAAAGATTGTTGTGGTTACAATAAATATTAAAAAATTGTTTTTCATAATAAAATTATTTTTTGCTCGCTCTTTTGATCACCCATATTATCAATAACAGGACAAAACAAGAAGGAAAACTGATAAACACCGTCTTTCTTAAACCATCTTCGTAATCTTCCGGCCTTTCCTGCCTTATATCTGTAACAATAGGATTTTCAATTATAGATTTATCATAACAAGATGATCCATACTCCCATAATTGATTAGGTGCTTTGGAGTCTTTATAATATATTATAGCATAAGTTGCTACAGATAAAATGCAGACACATGCAGATATAAGAAATATCTTGAATACCGGATTCGTCTTCGGTTTGTAATTTTCAACATGAGGTGTTTTTATGTTATTATTTGTTTCCATTATTTTATACTTAGTTTTTACTCTCAGATAATTGTTTTATCACTATTTCGACTTATCATTGAATTGCTCTCTTTCTTTATTCTCTTTGTCTTTTCCTCATACACAAGAGACTCCCGTAAGTTAATTGCTTCATTTATCGTTATATCTGATTCTATTATAATTTTATTCCATACCACTTCCATTCGCTTTCGGCACTTTCTATCAAATCAAATGACTGTGTGGTTTTAGGAATTTTGGGAAAATACAATTTGAATGCTATACTTTGCCCTGAATATTGAAAATAGGTCTTATTGGGTGCAATTTCTATATTCTCTGTTTTTATCATCTTGTATTTATGTCCATTGGTTTTAACGTATGTGTTTTTGTTAATATTACACCACTGAAAATATCCCCCATCAGGGGCAGCATTATTCGTTTCAATCTCAATAATTGTATAGTTGTCACCAATGGTTACTTTCGATATTTTAGCCTCTTCAGCACTGCTATTGGACACAACAGGATTAGTGACAACGACATCTTTGTAATATGTTGTAGCATAATCTGTATCAATAGGATTTTCAATAATCTTAGTGTCATGTCTTGAAGAACCATAAAATTTCGTATGGCTATTTAAAGGGACAGGTTGAGGTTTCCAAAAACTCTTGTCTCTATAAGGGTCAGGAAAATCATTTCCACCTGAAAGATGTCCCATTTTTATACTCTTAGCAAATTGTTGAAATTCTGCAAATTTTTTATCAGGCTCACTAATCCTTTTGTTATCAGATGCACTAAGTCCTTTATCAGATTTACTATTTTGTCCTGTGGATAAATCATTATACTTTATCCGCTCCGGCTTGTAAGAAGAATCGTCCACAGAACAAGAATCGTCCACAAAACCGTCAGAAGAAGTATTACCTGAACCGGTATCAATAAGTGCCTTGGAATCTTTAAAATATATTATAGCATAAGTTGCTAAAGATAAAATGCAGACCCATGCAAGTATAAGAAATATCTTGAAGACCAGATTCGTCTTCGGTTTGCAATTTTCAACATGAGGTGTTGTTATGTTATTATTTGTTTCCATTATTTTATGCTTAGTTTTTACTCTCAGAGAATTGTTTTATCACTATTTCGACTTATCATTGAGTTACTCTCTTTCTTTATTTTTTTTGTCTTTTCTTTTTGCCATTACAAACAGGATCAATGCAATACCAAGATACATAGAGAAAGCACCGAAAGTTCTACCCAAATCTTCTTCATATCCTGAAGCCACACCCGCAATTCCTACAATCAACTCAAAAACAGCCAAAACAGATGCTATCCATCCCCAAATCCTTAAAGTTTTAACTTTAGCCATTGTTTACTATATTATTATTGGTATCGTCCTTATTGTTAATATACTTGGCGTCTTTTTTCTTGCTACAGAGAATTATTATAATGCCAATAAGCGGTGAGAGAAAAAAGCACGCAATGAAACTCAGACCATATCCAATTTTGCGATTTTTACCTAGCAATGCAACCAAGGCGCACAATGCAATTCCCAGAATTAATTTTCCAACAATTTCCATAATTTAAATTTTAGATTTATTAAAAGTTAAAAGTTTTTACTCATATTTAACCAGGCTCCTGTCAAGCAATATTTTCTTAGGTTTTGATTTTGCGCCTGTTATAAAATAATATTCGGCAATGGGAGGATCCAGTACGTTAAGTACGGCACGCTTTATTCTGGAACAATTTTCATTAATACGGTTACTCATAGGATTGATAATACCGCAAATACTGTCGGTCATACCGCACAAATTCTCTCTTTTACAGATAGATAAATAGATACTATATAATTCCTCCTTATATGAAAATAGATCTTTAAATCGGATTCCGTCCGGATATTTCAGAAAGAGAAGATAAATCGTCCTTTGCAGCGGCGTAAGAATTATTTCCGCATTGCCGTTGTCAGGCAGTAAAAGGCGATAGTCTGCAGTTATCAAAAGCCTGCCAAGCGTACGCCCTGATGCAAGAATATTCTCAATAACATCTTCACTTACACCAAGATGTCTTAACTTGTTAATTCTTTGCCTTATATCTTTTTGAAGTTGACTAACCTCGTCCATTTTAATTCATCAGAATTTTTATATAAAGGTATTTCTAATAAAGTTTGGAAGCCTACTTTTACAAGCCTTGCAAAACTTAACCATATTATGCTTTAAACGACTCATTATACGTAGTATCTGTATTATAGATTGTTATACACATGGTTATGGCAGTATAATATCAATTTAGGTTCTCCATGCTCTCCTGTTATATAATAGATTCGAGCTATATCATTCTTCAACTTTCTGAGAAAAGCCTCTTTAATTCTTGCACGATTTTCATTTATGGAATTCTTTGTGGGATCCACAATATCGTCTATGTTTTTTAATATGGAATTCATTTATTATCTGTTACTTAAATTAGCATACATGTTATATAATTCTTCCTGATAATAAGATGTAATACTTTGATGATATGTGGATAATTCCTCATTGAGACAGCGCATAGGATATAAAATATTAATGAAATATTAATAGTTTGAGTTGGCAGGATCAAATAAGCAGGGAGCACCTTGATTAACGCAATTGCGTTTTGATCTTATTTTCTTTCTGCAAGCTTTCTCAACAAGGCGTTTTTGATTGATTTCTTCGTTAGACATAGGAATATAGGAATCATTTACATCTGGATAATTACCCTCAATATAAAGTTTTATGAGTCCTGCATGAGACAATGGTTTTGATATATCCCTAAAATCTTTATTAGTATTATAATCCAGTAAAATAATATCTTTAGTCTTGCCCGATTCAATAATATCATTGATTACTTTATGCGCTTTTGAAATATTATCAAGCATCCATTTATAAGTCGGTAGATAAATCTGCATTCGTGCATCAAAATAGTTAAGTAAAACTGTTCCATAAGCACCTTTCCTATGACCTAAAAGCCGACCATTTACTCTAATTGATCTTTTGATATGTTTCATAGTTACATTATCAAAATCACAAAAATCGACATCTTTATTTTCAAAAACTTTTAACCCCTGCCACACAGATTCAACGGATGAAGCTGTTATTCTATCTGTATATGGTATTGGAATCCCTCCATGCGGATAAAAAGGACTTAAATATTTTCCATCAGATGGAGATGTTGATGTTACATCATAAATAGTGGATATAGAATACTCTTTATATATCCTTTCTATTTTTCGTTTTTTGTTTTCTACGTATATCATAATAAAATAATAGTTCTACACTAATTAAAATAATTAACAGATATGGAGTCGGGGTTATTAAGATTAAGAATATATTTAGCCGGAATAAAACGTCTTACTAGCACCTCTGCTTGATGATATTTTTGATCCATTCCAAAACAATTTTTACCTGGCAATTTTGTTACTAAAAAATTAACCTTTAACAAATATTCCAGGCCGAAACCTTGTTGATGCAAATGATCAACCGCATTCATATTAGAAAATTGAGTGTCATTAAAAAGTGCAACATCAGTTGATATTTTCAACAGGACCAAATTATATCCTTTGTTTATTAGACGTCTTGTCATAGGGTGTATATTACAGAAACTAAGGTGTATATTATCTTGGTTACAATAACAAAGATCATATTTTTGAGATGAAGGATCACCTCCCGGACAGGCTATATGGATATTATTGTCAATACAATACTGCCATGAAAATAGACCGCCACTACGCCTTATGGAATCGATATTTCGTTCATCAGTAAAATGATTAAACCAATTAACATTTCCTCTCTTCAGAACATTCATAATGTCGCTACAATTATCTCTGTAGGGAATATCCATCGAAGTATGTGTTCCAATCATTTCAGCCATACATTTACAGTTTTAAATTTGTCGCAAATGTATGGTTGTAAGACGAACCCTATGTTCGCAAAATATAATACCATCAACCTGATAAAAAGGAAATTCGGTTATGAATTCAAGGCACGAGTAACGTTGGATTTTTCCCGTCCAGGGAAACCTACAGACAACCCGTTTATAGAATCATTTAATGGAAGTTGTAGGGACGAGTGCTTAAGTACGAATTGGTTCTTATCTTTACAGGAGGCGGAAGGTAAAATAGAGTCATATATTATAGAATACAACGTGTTCCGACCACACAGTTCTTTGCAAGACCGAACCCCACAGGAAGCAGAAAATGGATATATATTAGAAACGAAAAAGGTTGATTTTTCTAATAATGCGTGGTCCTAAAAATGGGATGGGGTCACGCTATTTTTCATTTACACAAAATTATGGATGATGCCTAAAATTAGCTAATCATTCATCCATTGAAAAATATATTGTATTTCTTCGGGCATATCAGGTACAGTAACTTTTTTATACCCATCGTAATCATTGTGCAGATAGATCAAATACATTTTATCCACTAATAATCCATAATTGTGTTCAAGGATATATTTATACAAATTCTGCTGCAAATAATAGTGGTTCAATGATATATTTTCAAGATGATTAAGTTTGCCTAATCCGTTTTCATATGGGTTGTTATCATACAACTTAGAACTTCTTTTCCAATCGTATATATTATATTTATTTCCATCCTTACATATACAATCAATAGTACCTGCTATTTGGTTTGATTTGTCACATATTCGCCATTCTGTTCGGAAGGGACTAATTAGATTGTTTTGTAAAAAATTTTTAAAATACTGATATTCAGTTTTTATGCTAATATCTTCATTGCATTTAATAAATTCTCCATTATATGCGAAATGATAATTATCTTCGATTTTCTTTCCTAAGAAATAGTTCTCAATTTGCTGGTGAAGGTATGTCCCGACTTCTCGTGATTTAGCTCCTTTACATTCCCATTCTTCTAATATTTGCTTAGTTGGGATATTTCTATCTACTGCTTTTCTCGTAGCCCAACGAAAAGAATCAAAAACTGGGAATAGCTCAGAAATAAGATTACTTACTGCTTTAAATATTATGCCATTACATATATAAATATGTCGGTTGAGAATAAATTGTATTTCTCTATCTTGAGGGAAAGCATTTTCGATATTATATGAAAAATGATTGTCTGAGGAAAAATCATTATCAATGCCCTGTATCCTTTTGTGGAAAGAATTTAAAATGATAGTTGGTTTAACTTTATTTCGTATTTGTTTTTCGAAATCATTAAGATTAATTTCTTCGGGTTTGTATGCGATGTTTTCGGTTTTCCCGAAATTGTGTTTAAGATATTCTTCACGGATACTATTGCCAGCCATTTTTTGAGCTTCCAATTGTGTCCATTGATTTTCCGGATTGGGATCAGTAATGGAAACTATAGCTGCCGGTATTACAAATTTTGAGTTTATACTATTGATTAATCTTGCAATGTATGCTACACAATTAACGGACTGATTATGAATTTGTCTTTCTGAAAAACGAACCACTATCCACCCTAAGTTGTTAAGATTTGTATCTCTATATTCATCGCCGCAACCAATATAATGAGTTGGTTTCCTTGTAATAGCTTCATAAGGTTCATCAATTTCAATGTCAATACGAATATTATGACCGCTGGTTACATCGATAACTGCGATATCTGGCTCATATGGTCTGTAACCTGATTGTGGCAAGAGATTAACATCTCCAAATATATCTATCTGACCTTGTATATAGCTTTTCAGCAAGGATTCAAATGATTTCTCGGTATAACCTCTCCGGGCGATAATCCCCCTTCTATGTGGCCAAATTATTGTTCCCCTAGACGGATATCGCAATAACACGTATTGATTCTGCGAACAAACTGTATTAATATCATAGTTGGCGTAACATTCTTCTTTGAAAACGGAAATGCCCTGTTTCTTCTGATTACAGTAATCAAATTTGATCTCTTCAAAAATACATTTCTGATCAGGACAGTCTATTGTGGAGACCATCTTTTCTATCTTCTTTTCCTTGGTATTTGCTGCATCAATATTTTTGTCTCTTATTAGTTCGACATAAGAATTTATTTCCTCTTGAATTTCACGCCTTTTGTATTCTAATTTTATCTGCATCTCATGTCTTTCTATCTCATTTTTGACATTAGTTGCTTTATTATTCAGTAATATCAGTAATTGCCTATATTGTTTAAAGCGTTCTTCATTCGTATAATGTTTGCAAAATGATTCAATTAAATCTATAGTATTGACATCCAATTGAACATATTGAATATGATTATTTAAATAATCCAGATATTTTAGAAGATCAGCAATGAATTCATTTATTATTGTCTGTTCTTGAACTTTGAATTTCTGTGAAAGTTCTAAATATTCTATTCTTTCCGGTTCGGACCAAGGTACGACTGCATATTTTGAAATCTCATCAATGAGACTATTTCCCCTATAATCTTTATTTTTAACATATTGCTTAAGCAATATATTGGAATCTCGGAAAGACAGAACTATCTTGATTTGTTTCAATAAACTAATAAAGTTTTTACGCTGCGATTTATATCCAATTCGTTTGAATTTTCGAAATATTGCATCTTGGCATTTTTCAAGCTGAAAATAATCATGTTTAGTTTGATTAATATTAGTTTGTGTCTTTGATACTAATTGCTTAGCCTTGTTTCTTGCGCTCCTAATGTACAATACAATTATGATAATTCCGACAACAAACAAACTGGAGATAATAATGTAAAAATATGTCATTTATAATAAAAAATTGCAACCTAATCCTTTACAAAAATAATTTATATTATATATCTACATATGTGCCCGATAAAAGTTCCGAACGGTTTATATAAAGTTTAACAATTAAAACAACACAGATTCGGTAGAACCATCAAGTTCATTGACAATATTGTAGTTAGGTGTAAGCTTCCCTTTTTTAGGACAATTTTGAATTGGACTTCGAATATAATTATTTTTTTAGTCGTTGTATTTTATGATTGATTCCAGATGCCACAACCAGCGTATGCTGGAGAGGCATTTAAGGCTGACTGAAAGGCACTTGTCTTGGCCTTGCAGAGCTCGTGGGCGCAGCTATCTTTGCTTATATGAATATCAATCTTTCGTATCATTCCGTGTTCTGTACTCCATTGGAACCATATTGTTCAATGTTTCATGAGGACGTTCGTTGTTGTAATAAAAAGTCCACTCGTCAGTCATTTCTCTTACTTAGTTGATGGTCCTGAAAATATAAGCATCAAGAATTGCTCTTCTATATGTTCCGTTAAAGCGTTCGATATAACTATTTTGAGTAGGGCATCCTAGTTGAGTAAATAATATTTGCATTTCATTTCCCAAACTTATACATTGAGATTAATTATAATTTAATAAAATTAGATTTTTTGTCTCCTATAACCTTTATCTCCGCACCACCATTGTCAACTATATTTTGAAGATTATTAAGAACGCTTTGTGACAGTTCATAATTCTGTCTGTCCGCTAAACTACACAATCTTAGCGCTGTTCCATTGGATTTTAGTTTTTTATCATTTGTGGCAAACATAGTAAAGGAATCTCCTGAACTCACGATTCTATAATTAGTTATAATAAATCTGTCATGAAGTAGTTTTTCATTTGGTTTTATAATCACAAATGTCAGATTTGGTTTTGGTGTATGTTTTTTTAAATCGATCTTTATTTTGTTTTTTGTTAAATTAAGTATCCTGTCGGTTCTATCAGAATTATTGATTTTATTTATATTGCTATCGCAATCATATGCGGGACAAGTGAAAATTATTACATTTACTCCTCTGACATCCTTTGAAAAAGCTCTAATAATATCAGAAACATTCTCGGAAATAATATCGTCTTTCTCGTCAGAAGTTCTACCCTCACCATACTTGCCCTGTAGTAAATATCTATCCTGCAGCACAATATCTGTGCATGGCAGGGACTCGCAAAGCATATTCCAGGAAGAAAAGCCGTCATGGATATTAACAATCTTTTCATAGCAATAATTTCTAAGAAACATCTTTTCTAAAATCGCTTCCTCCTCACCTAATATTCCAACAAGAACGTTTCTTTTTTCTTGTAGCTCCCGAGCATCGTTATCATTAATCAAGTATATGGACATTAGTTTTTTCTTCTTTTCTTCTCCCAAAAATGATAGAAAATTAGATTTAATGGGACGTTGAGGAAATTTCTCATTTAGATATTTATCGGAATTTTCATTATTCCCTCTTCCTTGAGAAAGTATGGACGATAACCAAACACCCAAAATTCCTTCATCTACAACGGATTTTTCAAAATTAAAATTAATATGTAATTCACGCTTCAACATGCGCAAACAATCATCATAATACTCATTTCGACATCCTTTTATAAAAGACAAAAGATTCTCTTTATCAATGTATATATCCATAGTATCCTATAGTATTCCAAATGCCTGATTTAAGGCCTCGTCAAAAAAGCCAGGACCAAATGACTTCATAAATTTACCATCTTTTCTATATCCCAGCGAATATGGTTTATCACCATCAACAGGAAGATAGTACGTGATAAATGGCGATTTTTCTACTGATTCTGAATTATTTGCATACTTCATTTCTGATACAAGAACCTGAGTCCTTCTTATCAAATACTCACTATGAGTTTCAACAATAAAATGTATATTCCATTTTTTATATGCCTCTAAAAACATATCAGCTAGTTTTGACTGAAATTTTGGATGAAGATGCACCTCCGGTTCTTCAATAGCAATTATGGATGGATGATAAATAATACTCATGTCTTTTTCCGATAGACAAAGACGCATTTCAAAGGGAGATTTGGGAATGAATGATGGTTTTGATTCCATAATGGCTATTTCAATACGAAGGAGTATGAAAAATAATTGAGTTACACCATATCCCTCTTCAAAAAGAAATTTTCCTTTTTTATCTGCCTCGCTCCTAAAAAGACTAACGGTAACCCCAAAACCATTAGTATCAATATTTATATTAACATGATCAGCAATCTCATAAATCTTTATCCATTTATTTATAAACTCACCAGGTTTAAATTTTATATCATGATTATTTATTGTAAACAGCCTTTTTGTTTCGATATACTTATTAAGTAAATTTGATGTTACATCGTCGGAATCAAGAGTATAAAACTTGCGTACATCCACAGTCGAAGACCCAAAATAAAATATCGAGTTGGGAATTTCAACTGAAAAAATGGCCTTCATAAACTGATCAATGTAATCTTCAAAAATTGATAATAATTTGTGGTGATATGCGCCAAAATAATCGTCATAACTATAATAATCGCAATTCCTAGGAAATCCTGCCGCAGCATTAACGTCCATTAAAACCTTGTAAATAAATTCAAAATCAACATTCGGGTTCTGCTTCTCCCACTCTTTGATAAATCTATCTCCAGAAATCTCTTTTTGGTGTGAGAGTTTCATTCCATTTATTTCATTTTCATCTAATAAAATATCCTCGAGCATTGCGTCTGGATCTAATTGTTGTGTCTGAAATGAAACATCACTAATTGACCGGGATAAAAAGCCAAAATACATATTGGGATCCATTTTACTTTTCTTTGTATTGAGTAGAAATTCCGACTCCTTTTTTAAAAAATATGCTGAAAAATTTGTGCATTTAGTCTTCTTAAAGTCAGCAACTATCCTGTCAATAAAAAAACTCACTAAGATGTCATTATGATAACTGCTTTTAGCGAATTGCTGTATCATGCCTTTTAAACTACTGCAATCACATTTTCCAATGGAATCCATTATAGGAATGTAGAATAGAGTTTTCTTTTCAGATAGAGTTGATATAAGTTTCATTTCTTTCTTCGAGTCTACATGACTTAAATCAGAGGTTTGAGAAAGATGATCAACATTGATATGAGAGATTATATCAATAAAAGAATTTTTTCCAAATTTTGATTCAAAATCAGATCTGTGAATTTTGATTAACTCACTTATATCCTCCAACTCTTTTTCTGAAACTTGTCCAAACATAGAACCATTCTCATATTCTCGAATAGTTTTAACCAGACATTTCCCATAAGTGAATCGAATGAAATTATTAACGATTAAATTAAAATTATAAGATGTACCTGATACCCTATCGGAGCTAAATATCAAACTTCCATCAGATTTATAAAAACTCACATTAGACAAACCGCCATCATTCAAAACCGTATCAATAGAAAAAGTAAGAGACACTTTAACATTCTCACCCAGCATTTTTGAATGAACTTCATATTCAAAAACAATCGGGCTATCTTTTGTTTTAGTATTGGTTACGCGGAAAAAATTTCCGAGAAGACTATTAGGGCGCTTCGAAAAATCTAGTTTATATTTATTTAGGTCTATTGCCCTTCCGTATTTAATATCTTCTCTAATGCCTTCCAAATAACTCTCAAGAAGAACCATAGACTTCACCAACGAACTTTTGCCAGATCCGTTGGGACCAGTCAAAATAGTGACCGGAGCCAATTCAAACGTCGCCCCTTCTGAATTGAAAACTCTAAAATTTTTAATAGTGTATCTAGTATTCATTGATAAAGTGTGTTTAATAAAATGTTTGAATCGTTAAAATTTATTGAAGGATCTGATGATACTATGACGTTAAACCTTTGCGAAGTTACTAAATTATTTCAATCAATATTCCAATAATTATCAGGATCTCCGTCAAATAACTCGTCTATAGTGAAGTTATCATATCCCACACCTTGGGCATGTAAGTCATTATACTTTTCACTGGTTTTAAGTTCATCCAAAGAATCATAATTATCATTTTAAAAATCATCGCCCCTATTTTCAATGCACTTATTAATTGTATTTTTCATATCGTAGTTTAGTTTAGTTGTGCAAACGTATATCATGCAAGCGAAGTCTATTTTCGTAAAGATGAATACCTATTAATTATTTGTTTGCAGTGCTTAATGAGTTCATCTCCAATTGACTTAGGCTTAAGAACGACAATGCCCTCATAATAAACAGATAGCGTCTGAATCAGTTCATGATTAACAATGCAGTTAAGCCTGATAAAATGACCATCCTTAATATGATATTTCTTTTTGAGTTTCTGATCATTATTACCTTTGATCACCGTTTGAGACGCATGAATGGGTTTAGTATCAATATAATTAAACTCATCATTGGACACCCAGAGAAGAATGTCTTCAACTTTTTTCCGGGGCAGCAAAGTAACGCCGACAATATCTTCAAATCTTTCCAGAATATCTTTTTTGCATGCTTTATACTTTAAAATCGGTTTGGGTTCAATACTGTTTATTCTGTCGAGAGCAAAATTTAATATAAAGCCGTCATTATATGCCGCCCCTATAAGAAACCACCTGTTATTATATTGCTTAAGCAGGTACGGATGAAGTATTATACTCTTGACGGTATTATCATCAAATGTGTGATATTTTAATTCAAGAACTTGTTGATTTGAAATGGCGGTAAAAAGACGGCCCAATAAATCCGAATTTTTTAGATATGGGTTTGAACTGAAACTAATTATTTTTTGACCTGATTCAACCCCCAACTTTGTCTTAAGTTTATCCAGCCATTCAAAATTATCAAGTCCATCAAACTGACCAATCGTACTAAGCGTTTCTCTTAGAAGATTCTTCTCATCGTCAGATAGCTTCTTTGTAAATATTGAAAACATTGGATCCTTATATCTGACGCATTTTTTACCTTCATAAATAAATCTTTCAATATCAGCAGAAAACGGGGCTTCTTGAAGATAAACAATATCCTTTTCTATTGCTCGTTGGCTAACCGTCTCAAAACCATCTTCTTCTAAATGATTATTAACTTTTAAACATATATCTTTAGTAGAATAGTAATGGTAAGCATCGGCAAGAAGCTCATCTAAATACCAGTATCTTATTACTGCATTTTTATTCGCTGGCATATTCTCTCCTTCTATTTTCAGTTCTTACAAAACAGGCATTTGACACAAATATAAACTTGCCGTTCATTATAAGAACCAGGTTTTGGTTAATAATATAAATCATGTTCATATAGTCTGTTATATCATTGTTGTCCTGCATTTTGCTTGTTTTATGATGCAAACATACTATATATTAACGAACTGTATGTTCGTAAAGATATTAATTTTTATTCATAGATAGGTTTACTTGCACCTTATCCTCCGGATCAATAGAAGGCAAGGCTATGTTTTTTATGGCACAGATGTATAAACAAAAAAAGAGACGCTGAATTTTGCGTCTCTTTTTTTGTGGGAGCAATAGGAGTCGAACCTATGACCCTCTGCTTGTAAGGCAGATGCTCTAAACCAACTGAGCTATGCTCCCGAATCACGGCCACTACGGCCTAATTGGGCTGCAAATGTAAAACTTTTTTACAACAGTGCAAAATTATTTTTGGAAATATTCAAGCACCTCTGCAACAACATAGGAACTGCCGCCGATAAAGATGAAATCTTCTTTTGCGGCAATTTGCTTTGCCATTTCTATTCCGTCAATAATACTTCCAACAGTACCTTTATTTGCACTGCCGGCACACTCTCCTTTAAATCCCATTGAGAACATTCGCCCTTTAAGTTCGTCTGCGGGTAAAGCTCTTGGACTATCGGCATTTACAAAGATATAAAATGCATTGTCCGGAAGATATTTTTTCTCTGCTTCAAGGTCCTTGTCTCTCATTATTCCAAACACCATAATCAACTTTCCTCCGCCCGATTTTGCAAATCTTTGTTCCGCGGTTCTGCCAATTTGTTTGCCTAAAATTCTAAAGGCATGTTCATTATGTCCTATATCACAAATGATTAGAGGGTTATCTCCCAATTGTTCCCAACGTCCCCTAAGGCCGGTAAGTTTTGCGGTGTTCTCAATTCCGCTAATTACTTTAACAAGAAGAGCGTCATCAATCTCCAGCCTCTTTTCATCTGCAAATTGCTTAAGAATCAGGGATAAGGCAACTGCCACGGTTTTAATGTTTTTGTCTTGACAATCTCCCTTTAGATCCAAATTATCCGCACCGGAAAGCAAGCAGGCGGAAAGAGATGCTATGGAAAAAATTGAAGAACCTGAAGAATGCCCGCCAGTAATATATTTTGAAAAATTTTCAGCAAAATATATTGGAGAGCCGTTATCCTTGGCAACCTGCATAAAGACCTCTTTTACACCGCTGTCGGGAGTTCCGCACTCACCAATTACAACCGGAATGTTTCTCTTTATAATGCCGGCCTTTTCTCCCGCTATTTCTTTGAGGGTGTTGCCAAGATATTGGCAATGATCCAATCCGATACTTGTTATGATTGAAAGCATTGGAGTTATTATGTTGGTAGAATCCAGGCGTCCGCCCAACCCGCACTCAATAACCGCAATATCCACATTGCTTTTTGCAAAGTAATCAAACGCCATTGCCGTTGTGATTTCAAAAAATGATGCTTTTTTCTCCTCAAAAAAAGGGGTGTATCCTTTCAAAAAATCATAGACGAATTCTTTTGAAATCATCTCTCCGTTAACCTTAATTCGTTCACGGAAATCCACAAGATGCGGGGACGTGTACAAGCCTGTTTTTAAGGTTGCCCGTGCAGCAGCGGCCGAGGTGACCGAGGTGCACGGTGCGGAAGGAATCTGCATCAGGGCAGATGCAATCATGTGGCTTACAGACCCTTTTCCATTTGTGCCGGCAACGTGAATAGAAGGGAACTTTTTACTCGGGAAACCAAACTCCTTGTCAATCTCAAACATATTGTCCAAGCCGGGCTTATAAGCCGCACCTCCAACTGTCTGAAAACTAGGAAATTTTGTAAATATCTTTTTTATCTCTTCTTGATACTCTGACTCTGTCATTTCCAATCAACGCTAAACTATATTATCAAACTATTTTACGCCCAAAAGGCGTACAATCTGCAGCACGGTTTCAAAGTTAGAAAAAAGAATTATTTTGAGTAAATTCGCACGTGTAAAAGCGCAAAAGATTTGCGCCGCCAAAATATCAAAAACCAAATCAGTAATGATTCTATTCTTTAAATCTAATGAAGGCCCGGTGCTGGCCTTGGAAACAGGCAAACAACTTACTAGTGAAAATATTGCAGCGCTGTGCTGGCTGTTTGGCAATGCAAAATTAATTAAGGGAGACAATGTCAAAGGATACTTTACGGGCCCAAGACGTGAAATGATAACTCCTTGGAGCACAACGGCTGTTGAGATTACACAAAACATGAACATCTCCGGAATAAAAAGAATAGAGGAGTATTTTCCTACAAAAAGTTCAAAACCGGAGTATGATAAAATGCTTCAAAGATTTTATAACGGATTGGATCAGAATATTTTTACGGTAGATAAGAAACCCGATCCGATTGTATATATCTCAAATCTAGAGGAATATAACGTCAAGGAGGGGCTTGCCCTTAACCCGGAAGAGATACAATATCTTAACGGAATTGCAAAAAAAATCGGGAGGAAGCTCACCGACAGTGAAGTTTTTGGTTTCTCTCAAGTTAACAGCGAGCACTGCCGACACAAAATTTTCAACGGCACATTTGTCATAGATGGCAAGGAGATGGAAAGTTCTTTGTTTAAGCTTATTAAGAAAACTTCCAAAGAGAATCCTAATCTGATTGTAAGCGCATATAAAGACAATTGCGCATTTCTTGAGGGCCCGAAAATTAAAATGTTTCACCCTGCAGATCAGACAAAACCAGATTTCTTTAAACTTAAAGAGAAAGAGACTGTGATAAGCTTAAAGGCTGAAACTCACAACTTTCCAACAACAGTTGAACCGTTCAACGGAGCGGCAACCGGAACAGGCGGAGAAATCAGAGACAGAATGGGAGGAGGAAAAGGAAGCTTCCCTATTGCCGGTACGGCTGTTTATATGACAAGCTATCCGCGCTTTGATTCAAAGACCGTCGGGAATAATAAAGAGAGAAAATGGGAGAAAACGGCACCGCGCAAATGGTTGTATCAAAGTCCGCAAGAGATTCTTACCAAGGCATCTAACGGAGCCAGTGATTTTGGAAACAAATTTGGACAGTGCATTATTTGCGGGAGTCTTCTGACTTTTGAACATACCGGAAAACAGAAAGGCGTTGAGGCAAATAATCCGGATTTTGGCTATGACAAGGTTATCATGCAGGCGGGCGGTATTGGATACGCAAAGAAATCTGATGCTGCAAAAGAGACTCCGGAAAAGGGGGATAAAATTGTTCTGCTGGGCGGAGACAACTATAGGATAGGAATGGGCGGAGGAGCTGTAAGTTCAGTTAATACAGGCAAATACGGCAACGATATAGAGCTCAATGCTATTCAGCGTGCAAACCCAGAGATGCAGAAAAGGGACTACAATGCAATCCGCGCTCTATCGGAAAAAGAGAATAACCCTATTGTTTCCGTGCATGACCACGGAGCCGGCGGACATCTTAACTGTTTCTCTGAACTTGTGGAGGATGAAGGAGGTAAAATTGATACAAGCAAGCTCCCGATAGGCGACCCTACTTTGAGCCTGAAAGAAATCATTGGCAATGAGAGCCAGGAGAGAATGGGATTAGCAATGCATCAAAAAGATATTACTGAATTTAAGCAGATTGCAGAGAGAGAGCGTGCTCCGTTTTATGAAGTTGGAGAGGTAACCGGAGATCACAGATTTACCCTTAAGGATGAAAAGAGCGGAAATACTGCAATTGATTTGGAAATGGCCGATATGTTTGGAAGTTCTCCTAAAACTTTCATGCATGACCGGACTGCAGAATATAAATTCAATCCTTTAAAATACAGCACCGACAAGTTTGAAGAGTACTTAACGCAAGTGCTTCAGTTGGAGAGTGTTGCATGTAAAGATTGGTTGACAAATAAAGTAGACCGTTCCGTCACCGGACTTGTTGCATGCCAGCAATGTACCGGAGAAATTCAGCTTCCCCTTAATAATTTGGGAGTGACCGCAATAGGCTATGACAATAAAGAAGGTATTGCAACTTCCATAGGACATGCCCCTATTATCGGTCTGATTGATTCCGCTGCAGGCTCCAGAATGTCTGTTGCAGAGGCTCTTACAAATGCGGTATGGACGCCTTTGAAAAACGGTTTAAAGGGAATATCCCTGAGCGCTAACTGGATGTGGCCAAGCAGAAACACAGGAGAAGATGCAAGACTATATAAGGCGGTTAAAGCCGTAAGTGATTTTGCATGCGCACTTGGGATTAATATCCCGACAGGCAAAGATTCCATGAGCATGACCCAGAACTATCCGGACGGAAAAAGGATAATTGCACCGGGGACGTTAATCATATCCTCCGTTGCACCGGTTAAAGATGTAAACAACATCATACATCCTAATTTACAGAGAGTTACTGCAAGCACAATTATATACATTCCGTTCTCAAAATGCGGATTCAAGCTTGGAGGTTCCGCCTTTGCGCAGACGCTTGGGGCGGTTGGAAACGAGGCGCCGGATGTTGAGTCTCCTGAATATTTTGCAGATTGTTTTAACACCGTACAGAAACTTATTGAGAAAAATCTGGTTCTTGCCGGACACGATATTTCCGCGGGAGGCTTAATTACGTCTCTGTTGGAAATGTGTTTTGCAAATAAAGATGGCGGTATTAAACTAACTGATATTCAGTTACCTCTGATTAACTTCATGTTCTCAGAGAGACCCGGTGTTCTGCTGCAGGTTGCAGATAAAAATATTAAAGAGGTGGAAAAAATCTGCACCGCCGCAGGCGAAATGTCAAAAGGACCCGTAGAGATTTATAAGATTGGAAAATACATTAAAGAGAGGAAAATTTCCATTCTTGGAAAAATCAATCTAAACATAGACAAGCTGAGAGATGTCTGGTACAAGACCTCTTATCTGCTGGACAGAAGACAGAGCGGAACAGCTTGCGCACTAAAGCGTTACAAGAATTACAAAAAAGAGCCGCTTAAGTTTAAGTTCCCAAAGAATTTTAGCGGAAGCGTTGCAAAATATTTGGCAAAAGAACCAAGGAGCAAAGCGCCCGTTGCAGCAATCATCAGAGAGAAAGGGAGTAACGGAGAAAGAGAGATGGCATGGGCCCTATACCTGGCAGGTTTCAGAGTTAAAGATGTTCACATGACTGATTTAATTTCCGGCCGTGAAACACTTAAGAACGTGCAGTTTATAGTATTTGTCGGGGGATTTTCAAATGCCGATACTCTTGGTTCCGCTAAGGGCTGGGCCGGAGCATTTTTATACAACGAGAAGGCTAACAAAGCGTTGAATGATTTCTACGCCAGAAAGGATACCATAAGCCTTGGCGTATGCAACGGATGCCAGCTTATGGCTGAACTTGGACTGATAACACCTTTACAAAGAGAACTCTCTCCAAAGATGACACATAACCTGTCGGGAAAATTCGAGAGCAAATTTGTTGGGGTGGAAATTCCACAATCTTCGTCAATTTTACTTAAATCTCTGACGGGCAGCAAACTTGGCATTTGGGTTGCACATGGAGACGGCAGGTTCACCTTCCCGAACGCAAAACTGAAGGGCATGAAAGTTGCCGTCAAGTATAATTACGATGAGTACCCCGGAAACCCCAACGGCTCTCCAAAGAGAATTGCAGGAGTTTGCAGCACGGACGGAAGACACCTGGCAATGATGCCGCACCCGGAGAGATGCATAAGACCTTGGAACTGGGCATGGTACCCGGAAGCACTTAAAAAGCAAGAAGTTACACCATGGTATGAGCTGTTTGTCAACGGCCGCAAATGGTGTGAAAAACATAAAAAATGAGCAAGAATAATTACAAAGGGTATCGCAAATCCGCAAATCCGGATTCCGGCCTGCAGAAAGTGATAGATAATCACGGAAAACTTCCCAAGATTTTTGTATTGGACACAAATGTTATCCTGCATGATTTTCATTCAATCTACAAATTTCAGGAGAATGATTTGGTTATTCCTCTGGCAGTTATAGAGGAATTGGATAAGTTTAAAAAAGGCGACGGAACAATTAATTACAATGCCCGCGAGTTTGTCCGCAAAATAGATGAACTAAGCGACCGGAACCAAAACAGCGACAAGGGATATCCGCTGGGCCCTGGTCTTGGTACACTTAAACTTTCCGTAAATTACCCGTTTCCAAAGGAATACGAGGGCTGCTTTGAAAATGACATACAAGATCACAGAATTCTGTCAACCGCAATTTGGTATAAAAATCAATATCCCGACAGAACGGTTTGCCTTGTCACTAAGGATGTTAATCTAAGAATGAAAGCCAAAGCACTTGGAATGTTCACGCAGGATTATCTTACCGACCATATAAAAGAGGAGCGCTTTACCCAAGATTATGAGAGAGTTACAATATTAAAAGACATACCTGCGGCAATCGCGGATAAGCTTGGTACAAATGCCAACGGCGTCACACCCGCTGAACTTAAACAGGAGAATCCTGTATATAATCAGCTGTTCAAAATTATTACGGGCGGCATTCAAGGAAGAGATGATCAGCAAAACGGCGAAGACAGAAACCCTATAAGAAAGAACATTATACTGGCCCGTTATAATCCTGATACAATGACCGTTGTAAAGGTTAATTCCTTAACCGAATATGGCATTGCTCCAAGAAATGAAGAGCAGGTTTTTGCAATGGACGCCGTAATGAATCCTTCTGTTGAACTTGTATCATTAACAGGAACTGCGGGCACGGGAAAAACTTTGATTGCAATTGCAGGCGCTCTTGCACAGGCCGATAAATATGATCAGATTCTTGTTGCCAGACCTGTAATAACTCTTAGAAATGAGGAACTTGGATTTATTCCGGGCACCGTGCAGGACAAACTGGCTCCTTTCATGCAACCGCTTTTTGATAACCTTGCGGTCATCAAAAAGAACTTTGGAATCTCATCTAAAGAGAATGTTAAAATAGAGGACATGCTAAGAAATAAAAAGCTGGAAATTTCTCCGCTTGCTTACATCAGAGGCCGTTCCCTATCCAAAGTATTCTTTATTGTTGATGAAGCGCAAAACCTTACTCCTCATGAAGTTAAGACAATCATTACCAGAGCGGGAGAAGGCACTAAGATTGTATTTACCGGGGATGTTCAGCAGATTGACCAGCCGTACTTGGATAAACTTTCCAACGGTCTTACTCACATCAGCGATAAACTCTACGGAGAAAAACTTTTTGAACACGTCAATCTTATCATGGGGGAGCGCAGCCAGCTCTCAGAATTGGCGGGAAAGAAACTATAGTTACATCTTTGCGGCAGTATCTCAGAGTAATAAAAAGCCTAAGGCCTGGCACGAAATAGAACAGCCGGAACAATTTTCCGGCTGTTTTTGCATATTGCCTTGTGCGATAGGTTATTTATAAGACTTAATCGCAGCCTGTGCTGCAGCAAGACGGGCAATCGGAACACGGAATGGAGAACAAGATACATAATTGACTCCCAGGCCGTTGAAAAATTCAACGCTGGCAGGATCACCGCCGTGCTCACCGCAAACACCACACTTAATGCTAGGATTAGTGCTGCGTCCGCCCTTAATACCCATATCAACAAGTTTCCCGACAGATGCCTGATCCAAAGTCTGGAACGGGTCCGCATCAATAATCTTCTTAGACAAATAATCCCCCATGAAAGAACCTATATCATCTCTTGAGAAACCAAACGTCATCTGAGTTAAATCATTAGTGCCAAATGAGAAAAACTGAGAGCTTCTGGCCATCTTGTCCGCCATAATTGCCGCACGCGGAATCTCTATCATCGTACCGAACATATACTTAACATCAATTCCTGTTTTCTGTTTAACTTCCTTGTGAACTCTGTCGCAAATTTCTTTTTGATTATCAAGTTCATTAGGAGAAATTGTAACAGGAATCATAAGCTCAGGAATAGGTTTATGACCTTCATTTATAAGCTCGACGGTGGCATTAAAGATTGCTCTGAATTGCATCTCAGAGACCTCGGGATATGTGATACCAAGCCGTACTCCTCTGTGTCCCATCATTGGATTAACTTCATGCAGCGCCTCTCCTCTCTTCTCAATATCACTCATGGAGATATCCAAATCTTTTGCAAGCTGTCTGCGCTTATCTTCCGACTGCGGAACAAACTCATGCAAAGGAGGATCCAGCAATCTAAAAGTAACCGGTTTTCCGTCCATAACCTCCATGGTAGCTTTTACGGATGCCTTTACATAAGGCTCCAACTCAGAAAGGGCTTTTCTTCTCTCCGCAGTAGTATTTGAAAGAATCATCTTTCTCAACTTGGCAAGAGGCTCCTCTGAATTTTTTCCGTAAAACATATGCTCGATACGGAACAGACCAATTCCTTCCGCGCCAAACCTAAGGGCAACAAGAGCATCCGCAGGGTTGTCCGCATTTGTTCTTACGCCCATAACTCTGTATTTATCAACCATCTGCATATACTTTCTGAATCTTTCATTTTCAGAAGCATTTACAGTCTTGATGGCTTTATCATAAACAAGTCCGCGGCTTCCGTTTAAGCTAAATATGTCTCCCTCACTATAAGCTGCGTCACCAATTGTCATTGTCTTAGTAAGCATATTGATTTTCAAAGCATCGCATCCTACAATACAGCACTTGCCCCAGCCCCTTGCAACAAGAGCTGCATGTGAAGTCATTCCTCCTCTTGCGGTCAAAAGTCCGTCGGCGACACGCATTCCCTCAACATCCTCGGGATTAGTCTCCTCTCTCACAAGAATAACTTTCTGATGATGTTTTGCAGCCTCTACTGCAGCCTCAGGAGTAAATACAATTGCTCCTACGGAACCGCCGGGCCCGGCAGGAAGTCCTTGTGCTATAGGCTTTTCCCTCTTCTCATCTGCTGAATCAAGAACCGGATGCAAAAGCTCATCCAACTGTTTTGGAGCAACTCTCATCACAGCCGTCTTCTCATCTATAAGACCCTCGTCCAGCATATCCATTGCCATGTTAAGCGCAGCAAGACCGGTTCTCTTTCCGATTCTGCACTGCAGCATCCAAAGTTTTCCATTCTCAATAGTAAACTCCAAATCCTGCATATCATGGAAATGATGTTCCAGATTACTCTGAATACCAACCAATTGATCATATACCTCCGGCATCGCCTGCTCCAAAGAGAGCATTTCTTTGTTATGCTCATTCTTTGTTGCCTCGTTTAACGGATTAGGTGTTCTGATACCTGCAACAACATCTTCACCCTGTGCATTAACCAGCCACTCACCATAGAATTTATTCTCTCCGGTTGCGGGATTTCTGGAAAATGCAACTCCCGTAGCGGAAGTATCTCCCATATTTCCAAACACCATGGACATAACGCTTACTGCTGTTCCCCAGTCATCAGGGATACCTTCTATCCTTCTGTAAGACACAGCTCTGCGTCCGTTCCAAGATTTAAAGACAGCTCCGATTCCACCCCACAGTTGCTCTTTAGGATCATCAGGGAAAGGTTTTCCCAATTCTTGTTTAACCCTAATTTTGAAGTCTGCGCAAAGCTCTTTCAAATCTTCCTCTGTTAAATCAGTATCCAGTTTGTATCCTTTGTCTTTTTTAACTTTTGCAAGCATTCTGTCCAACTGCACTCTGATGCCTCTGCCATCCTCAGGTTCAATACCTTCCGCCTTCTCCATAACAACATCTGAATACATCATAATCAAACGTCTGTAAGCATCGTATACAAATCTGGGATTCTTGGTCTGCGCAATTAAACCGGGAATTGTTTCCGTGCTCAGTCCTATGTTAAGAACAGTCTCCATCATGCCCGGCATAGAACTTCTGGCACCTGAACGACAAGACAAAAGCAAAGGATTTTTGGCATCTCCAAACTTCCTCCCCATTATTTGTTCTGTAGCTGCCAACGCTGCATCTACCTCGCTTTTAAGGCCGTCGGGATATTTGCAGCCTCCTTTATAATATTCATTGCAACAATCAGTGGTAATTGTAAAACCTGCAGGAACAGGCATATCAAGCAAACACATCTCGGCAAGATTTGCACCTTTTCCACCCAGCTCATTTCTCATTTTGCCGTTGCCCTCTGCAGACGTTCCGCCAAAACGATAAACTCTCTTAGTATCAGACATAGTTATATAGTTAAATTATTAATAATATTTTTAAATTTTTCCATACGCGAGCCGCAAAAATAGGAAAAAATGCTGAAAAACCATATAAAAATCTTGAAAAATAACTCAAAACGCTGCATACTAATATCTTATAAATATAACAACGTTGTTTCAAATTGTGGTATGTCACAAACCAACAGTTACATATCGTAAATTTTATCCTACAAAAAAATCTTGAATTGTAAATAAATAAGAGACAGCGTTAAAAATATATCAATCGGTCTTGACACACTTGAATGGCAATATATTTTTGCTTTTACAATTTTTAAAAATATCACCATGAAAAATTTCTTAAAATTCTTAAGGGAAAACAAGAAAGGAATAATCTGGTTTGCAGTAATTCTTGTAATTGCCTGGATAACAATAACAATAATTGAGAACTGGAATGCAGTTCAAGAGGGATTTTATGAGGGATTGAACGGATAAAAGATCTTATCCACTATAAACGTCTGCTATCAACATCCACCATCAAATGCTTACTGCTAATGGCTTGCTGCCAATGCTTACTGCTAATGCTTACTGCTAATGCTTACTGTCTACGGTATAAAAAATTTCTTTATAATCATTTAAGCACCGCTCAATTGTATACAGTCTTGCCGCAACAATCATTTGCTCTTCAGACTCCTTCATATCAATTTGTTCATCAACTGCTCTGTCTGCATCAGATTCAGTTTTTTCCTCTAATTTATACTTCAGGAAATGAGAGATTGCAGCTGCAAAAGCCTCCGGAGAATTTTCGGACAATCTTGCAAGTTCACCGTTATGTGTTATCTCCATAAACACTGCCGAGTTGCTGCAAATCACATCAACACCTGATATAATTGCCTCAACGACAGAGATTCCAAAGGTATCCTGATTGGAAGCATACACATAACAAGAAATGGTTTTTAATAGAGAAGGAACATCAATATCCGGCTGCATGAAGAAAATATCATTGGCCAGATTATTCTCACGACAGTATTGAAGGCAATCTGCCATTTCATCTCTATCCGGGTATGAATCATTGACCTCCTGTTCCTTTACCCTATGATAATCTTTTTCAAAAGTTGAACGACCGACAAACAGAAATGCGAAAGGAAGTTCTGCCAGCTTTTGCTTTAAAAGTACAATTGCCTTGCAAATAAGCATTTGGTCTCTCTGTGCATAAGAAGAAAAACTTCCAACCATTGCAAGCAAAATCTTTCCGCGTGGAATTGAGACGTCAGGCTCTCCCGGATAATGCATTACATAGCTGTTAAGTTCTCCATAACTTATTGGTTTTGCGTTAAGTATGCGGGGAACAAATACACCGTTATGTATGACTACAGACTTCATAAGTATGCCGCCTTTCTCACCTCCAAACTCCGGATACTGGTGGTAATCTTTAAGATAAAACTCTCTTGCCGCCTTGCTTTCAAAACAGATTTTACAATGCTTCAAAAAAAGTCTGTCGAGAACTCTAATATTTTTTTCAGAAATTGTATTATCAATTTCACCCATGAAAAATTCAGAGAGATAATTCAGATTCAGCGTCATGCCGTGAATTGTCAATACGACAGTTGCATGTTTTCTATTTTTGCGGCTGTGAAAAAATCCCCTTATGTTATACGGTATTACTGCAAGACGCGCTCTATATGCATCTATATTAGTATGACAATGAACAATTTGTATATTGTTGGCACGGATAATTTCTCTTAACTTTTTAACATAAGAAATTATACAGCTTATGCTCCATCTGTCCAGCTTATACATCTGAACATTTGCCCCACTGGAATAATCATTAAGTCTTGCCTGGGTGGACGGGGTATTGTATACGACAAAAAGGTTAAAGAGCTTCTTCTCTCTGTTGCCGCGAATCATGTCTAACACAAGGTTTTGCGGACCGCCAAAAGATAAATCCTTCAACATGTGAAGGACATTAACAGGAGAGTCTGATTCTACCCTTTTCATTGTAGCCCCACTGGGAATCGAACCCAGATTTGAAGTTTAGGAAACTTCCGTTCTATCCATTGAACTATGGGACCAAAAGCCGCACATTTTCTGCACGATACCGTTTTAATAAGCCCACCTGTAAAGCTCTGCTCCCCAGGTAAATCCCGCTCCAAAGGCAGAGAATACAAGCAAATCTCCTTTGTGAATTTTATCTCTGAAATCCCACAAAGCCAGCGGTATGGAAGTTGCCGCAGTATTGCCAAACTTCTCTATGTCAATCAGCACTTTTTCCTTGGCAAGACCCATTCTCTTTGCGGTTGCATCTATGATTCTCAAATTAGCCTGGTGGGGTACAAGATACGCAATATCCTCAGCCTTAAGATTATGTCTATCCATAATTTCTGCAGAAACATCAGCCATTCCTACAACTGCATGTCTGAATACCTGCTGACCTTCCTGATGTATATAGTGCATTCTCTTCTTAACTGTCTCCTCAGAAGCGGGATACAAAGAACCTCCGCCAACCTGGAAAAGATATTTCCTTCCAACGCCGTCAACATGAAGTATGGAATCCAGCAATCCGTAATTTTCATCTTCACAAGGTTCTACCATCATCGCCACAGCCGCATCTCCAAAAAGCGGACAAGTGCTGCGGTCCTTGTAATCAGTTATTCCGCTCATTCTCTCTCCGCATATAAAAATTATCTTTTTATACTCTCCGCTCTCAATAAACATACGCACCGTCTCAAAAGTAAACAAGAATCCGCTACACCCTGAGTTAGTATCAAATCCCCAGGCATGCTTAATTCCAACCTTGTCTGCAATTACGTTTGCAGTTGCAGGGAATTGCATGTCGGGCGTAACAGAGTGACATACAACCAATTGCACATCATCAGGATTTGTATTGGTAGACTTCAGAAGTTTTTTTGCAGCCTCCGCACCCATAAATGACGTGCCGAGTCCGTCTTTCTTTAAAATTCTTCTCTCTTTAATTCCAACGCGGCTCATTATCCATTCGTCGGAAGTATCAACCATGTGCGTTAGTTCTTCATTAGTAAGGACATAATCCGGAAGATATGCCTCTATTCCTGTTATAATTGCTCTTAACTTACTCATCTTTAATAATTTTAGCGCCTTGTGACAATTTACCCACAAGACCGTTTTTTGCAGCTTGCTCAGCCTCTAGAATCATATTCTTTATTGCCAGCGGCGTTGAGGCTCCATGCCCTATAACAACCGCAGCGGAAACTCCAAGCACAGGAGTGCCGCCGTAAAATTCATAGTTAAACCTGTTCATGAACGGATGGTTCACGCCAAGCTTGGAAACCAATGCATACATTCCCTCTGCCTGCTTAAGAACAACGTTTCCCGTAAACCCGTCTGTTACAAGCACATCTGCAATTCCGCCATTGAACAAATTGTTTGCCTCCATATTGCCGACAAAATCAAATTCTTCCGTATCCTTCATGATTTTATAAGCCTCCTGCACCTCCATGTTTCCCTTTTCTTCCTCGCTGCCCACATTCAAAAGTGCAACGCGCGGCTTAGCAATTCCCATCATTGTCTTTGCATAAATCGAGCCAATAATTCCAAATTGATAAAGAACGTCCGCTTTTGTGTCTGCATTAAAACCAACATCCAGAATCAAAATATCGCTTCCGTCGGCAAGCGGCATTTTAGCAGAAATGCACGGCCTGATTATGCCGGGCAATGGATTCAAAGTATAAACTGAACCGGTTAGCATTGCACCTGTATTGCCCGCACTTGCAAATGCATCCAACTCATTATTGGCTAACATTTTAAAGCCCACATGCATACTGGAATCGGTCTTCTTGATATACGCTTTGACGGGATGTTCCCCCATTCCTATCTGCTCAGTTGCATTCTTAATAACAAAATTGCCGGAGTCAAAGCCATAATGCCTGCAAACCCCGGTAATTTTCTCGCTGTCGCCAACAAGAACAATTAGAGCATCAGTATTGATGTTAGAATAAGCCTCAATTGCTCCTAGAATAACATTCTCAGGGGCAAAATCTCCGCCCATTGCATCAACGCCAACTCTTATCATTGCACCTTACTTGGCATTCTCTTTAGAGATGATAAGGCGTCCTCTGTAGTAACCGCACTCAGGACACACGTGGTGGTACATAACAGTAGCACCGCAATTTGAACAAGTTGAAAGTGTAGGAATTTCTGCCTTATCATGAGTTCTTCTCTTGTCTCTTCTTTGCTTAGAAAGCTTATGTTTTGGATGTGCCATTTTAAAATATTTTTAAATAATTAATTATCAATTAGTTGTCGATGAATTTCACGACAGTTTATTTCTTCTTTTTTTCCGCCTCTTTCAACAACTTGTCTAAATTGCCAAATGGCGCATAAAACTCTTTGCCCTCTTGCGCAACCTCAACAACTTTAAGTTCTTCTAACTTTTTAAGCATCTTTGGATTGCACCCACCCTCTTCATGCTCTTTCTTAAGAGGCACATTTACGCAGATATAATCATATATAAACTGCTTTAAATCAAGCTCTCCATCCGACGGATCAATAATAAGGAATTCATCTGTGCTCTCAATCTCCTCTCCCAGTTTTGCCGTTTTTACAGCAATGTCTGCAGTGAAATTCATCGGGATTTCCAGATCATCCAAACATCTGTCACACTCCGTCAATATAGTGCCAACAACATTGCAGCTCACATTCATCCAACCGCTTCCCTTATCAAGAACGACCTTAGCAACAAGAGCGGCATCCTTAATCTGAGAATTGCCAAACTCTTTAAAGAAATCTCCCTTTACAGGGAATTCATAATCATGCTTTCCCTGCGCCAGTCCGCTTATCTGAATCTTATAATCCATCGCCTAGCCTCATAAATCCGTTGGGGGCGCAAATATACTTAAATAATCGGTAAAGGCAAAAAGTCCTAAGAATTCTGCTGCTGGTGCCTCTTGCGCTCGTTCTCGTCCAAATAAATCTTTCTTATTCTCAAATGCTTCGGGGTAACCTCAACAAGCTCGTCATCTTGAATATACTCCAACATCTCCTCAAGCGTAAATTGCATAGGAGGTGGCAAAACAGCCTTCTCATCAGAGCCTGACGCTCTTACGTTTGTAAGCTTTTTCTTAATGCAGATATTCACATTCAAATCCATCGCCCTTGTGTACTCTCCCACGACTTCTCCGGCATAAATTTCATCTCCGGGGCTTACAATCCATTTTCCTCTGTCCAAAAGCTTCCACATAGAATACGCAATAGCCTCACCCGTCTCCAACGCTACAATAGACCCGTTAGTTCTTTTCTCGATCTCGCCCTTGTACGGTTCATAATCTTTATATCTATGGGCAATTATTGCCTCACCGGAAGTTGCAGTTATCAAATTGCTTCTAAGTCCGATAATGCCTCTTGCGGGAATATCAAAATCCAAATGCACTCTATCCCCCCTGTGGTCCATGTGAAGCAAAGCGCCTTTCCTTCTTGTGGTAATCTCTATAGCTTTGCCAACCATGTCTTCAGGAACATCAACTATCAGATGTTCAATTGGTTCACAGCGTACTCCGTTAATATTCTTATCAATAACCTTAGGCTGACCTATCTGCAATTCAAAACCCTCACGTCTCATTGTCTCAATTAAAATAGACAAGTGAAGAACGCCTCTGCCGTATACAACAAAGGAGTCTGAAGTTTTACCGGGCTTAACGCGCAATGCAAGATTTTTCTCTAGCTCCTTATCCAATCTGTCTTTTAAGTGTCTGGAAGTCACATATTTTCCATCTCTGCCAAAGAAAGGAGAGTCATTAATGCAGAAAAGCATGCTCATTGTCGGCTCATCAACAGAAATTGGGGGAAGCGCCTCAGGATTCACAAAATCGGCAATTGTATCACCAATTTCAAAATCCTCAATTCCTACAACGGCACAAATATCACCGCTCTCAACCTCTGCCTGCTTGGTTTTCTCCATTCCGGTGAAAACCATCAAGTCCTTAATTCTCTGTTTTTCCTGTCCTCCGTCTCTCTTGCACAAAGTTATATCTTGGCCCGCCCTAAGGATGCCTCTCTTTACCCTTCCTATTGCAATTCTTCCAACGTAAGGAGAGTACTCCAAAGAGGAAATCAGCATCTGAGGAGTTCCCTCATTGTCCTGCTCGGGAGCCGGAATTTCTGAAATAATCAAATCCAGCAACGGAATAAGATTTGTGGTAGGCTTCTTCCAGTCCAAGGACATCCACCCTTGCTTTGCACAGCCGTAAACAGTCTTAAAATCAAGCTGTTCCTCAGTAGCATTTAGAGCAAACATCAAATCAAAAACCTGCTCGTTAACCTCATCCGGCTTGCAGTTCTGCTTGTCAATTTTATTAATCACAACAAGCGGCTTCTTGCCCATCTCCAATGCCTTCTGCAGCACAAATCTTGTCTGGGGCATACACCCCTCAAAAGCATCCACAATAAGCAGAACACCGTCCGCCATGTTTAGAACTCTCTCAACCTCTCCTCCAAAATCGGCATGCCCCGGAGTATCTATGATGTTGATTTTATACCCGTTATATGGAATACTCACATTCTTGGAAAGAATGGTAATTCCCCTCTCGCGCTCCAATTCGTTGTTATCAAGAATCAGCTGGCCGTTTCTCTCAGTCTCCCTCGTAACCTTTGCCTGCATTATCATCTTATCCACCAGCGTAGTTTTGCCGTGGTCAACGTGCGCAATAATTGCTATATTTCTAATGTTTTGCATAATCGGTTGCAAAAGTAGAGAAATATTGTTTTTTTTAGCAGTATCTTTGAAGAAAGTTTTTAAAATCTTAACAATGGACAAGATCATTATCCTTGATTTCGGTTCTCAGGTGACACAGGTGATAGGCAGAAGAGTCAGAGAATTAAATGTTTACTGTGAAATTCACCCTTTTAACAAGTTTCCTTTTTTAACTCCCGACAGCTCATCTGAAGGGGCAAAATACAATTGCATATCAGGCAACAGTAAAGTGACGTCCAATGAAAAGAAGAGTGAGAAAATAATCCCTTCAGACGTAAAAGGAGTTATACTCTCAGGGAGTCCGTTTTCAGTAAGAGATAAAAATGCACCGCAAATTGATCTGACGGATTTCCTTGGAAAAATTCCCGTACTTGGCATCTGCTACGGAGCACAATATATTGCATTTAATTGTGGCGGCAATGTAGAGGCCTCGCAGACAAGAGAGTACGGCAGAGCAGAATTAACAATTGCTAAAACAGCAAGCACAAGAGGGAAGTCAGGTAAAGGAAATAATTCAGATGACAGCATATTTAATGGTATACCTAAGAAGTCATTTGTTTGGATGAGCCACGGAGATTCAATAACAAAACTCCCAAAAGGAGCTGAATTAATTGCCTCAACGTCAACCGTTAAAAATGCCGCTTACAAGATGAAAATTCCTGCAGCTGAGTGTAAATCTTCACGTTCAAAGTTAAAGAGCAATACACTTCCCGTTTATGCTTTCCAGTTTCATCCGGAAGTATTCAATTCTCAGTACGGCGGCAAGATGCTGGAAAACTTTGTGATGGGAGTGTGCGGATGCAAAGGAGACTGGACTACAAAGTCATTTATTAAATCAACTGTCGCGGAGCTAAAAAAGAAAATCGGAAATGACCACGTTATCTTAGGCCTTAGCGGAGGCGTTGATTCCTCTGTTGCAGCAGTGCTTATTAGCAGGGCCATAGGGGAAAATCTGCATTGTATTTTTGTGGATAACGGGCTATTGCGCAAGAATGAATATGAGGATGTTCTTAAGCAGTATCTCGGAATGGGTCTAAATGTAATTGGGGTTGACGCCAGTGAGAAATTCATGGCCGCGCTAAAAGGCGTAACTGACCCGGAGAAAAAAAGGAAGGCTATAGGAGGAACTTTTATTGAGGTTTTTGACGCTGAAGCACAGAAAATTAAGAACGCAAAATGGCTTGCGCAGGGAACAATTTATCCGGATGTTATTGAGTCAAGTTCAGTTAACGGTCCGTCCGCAAAAATCAAATCTCACCACAATGTCGGAGGGCTTCCGGAGAAGATGAATTTGAAGATTGTTGAGCCGCTCCGATCTCTATTTAAGGACGAAGTGCGCAGAACAGGACGCGCTCTTGGCATAAAGAGGGAGGTCATATCCCGTCATCCGTTCCCCGGACCGGGAATGGGTATCAGAGTATTGGGAGAAGTCACAAAAGAGAAACTTGAAATTCTTAAAGAGGCTGACGCCATTTATGTTGGGGAGATGCGCAAGTATATGACTACCCTTCCGCCGGCATCAAACGGATATATGCAGGAGGAGATGAAAGTTGAACAACGCGCTGCAGCAAAGAGAGTTGCAGCAATAAATAAAAAATCTGCGGGAAAATCTGTCGAGACCAAAAACAGCATTGCCGGAATGATTCCTCTGTATGACGCTGTATGGCAGGCCGGTACAATTTTGCTGCCCGTGAAGAGCGTTGGCGTTATGGGAGATGAGAGAACTTATGAATATACGATTGCATTGCGCGCAGTTGTCTCAAATGACGGAATGACCGCTGATTGGGTACATCTGCCTTATGATTTTCTTGCAAAAGTTTCAAATGAAATCATAAACAAAGTCAAAGGTGTTAACCGTGTCTGCTATGACATTTCTTCAAAACCGCCTGCGACCATAGAATGGGAATAGAAGTTTTACGATGACTTTACATGGTAATTTTTTAGCGGCACTGGTCTCCTTTGCCGCCGTCCTTTCTGCCTGCGGAGCACAGAAAACCGTTGGTCAAAATGAGGATAAAAATTTTTCGATCATAAGCGTGATGTCCTTTAATGTCCGTGTAGACATGCCGTCGGACACACCTAATACCTGGACCAACAGAAAATTGTGGGTAGAAAATATTATGAGCAAGGAGGATGTGATAGGAGTGCAAGAACTCACGCCCGTCCAATATGAAGATCTGCGCAAAGTTTTCTCACGGAACACGCTCACATACTCAACAGGCAAAGATCCTGCAAGCGGAGAGGGAACCAGTTGTTTCAATGCGATATTTTACAACGCGGACAGAGTTAAAGTCCTGGACCATGGAACTTTTTGGCTCTCGGATACTCCCGACAGACCGTCCAGAGGATGGGACGGCGCTTATGTGCGCAGTTGCAACTGGGCAGAATTTGAAGATGTAAACGGCAAACGATTTTATCTTTTCAATACTCATCTGGATAATTCCGGCTCCGTTGCAAGGGTAAAGGGAGCTGAGTTAATAATGAGGAAAATAGAAGAAATCACCGGCGGTAGGAACAGCTGTACAAAAATGCAATCCGCCGCGATACCTGTATTCATAACCGGAGATTTTAACAGCACGGCCGACGACAGGGCTGTTAAAATTATTTGCAAAGACCCGTCATCAAAAAAAATCAGGCCCGGACATTTTTCAAATACAGAAGCAGCCTGCAACCGACCGGTTAACGGTCCGTCCTACACATATCACGGCTGGATGAAAATACCCGAATATCAGCGTGAAACAATAGATTTCATATTTGCGGAGAATATAAAGAGCGTTTGTTCTTTTAAAATTAACAACGATTCCAAACCTTCATGTATCCCCGCCACTCCGGCGCAATTGCCATCAGACCATTTTCCAATTTCCGCAATGATCGTTTTCTGAAATTAATGCCGGCTGTGGAGAAAAATTCAGACGGCAAGATCATCGTCCTGCAATGAAAATTCTTCCTTCCGCGCAACATTTTTGATTTCGGTCCTTTTCTCCATTCTTTTCATCATTGAAAAACCTATGGTCAGAACTCCCACGCGTCCTATATACATTAAAACTATAAGGACTGTCTTCCCTGCGGATGTAAGTGCCGGAGTTATGCCCGTTGACAGTCCTACGGTTCCAAGTGCGGAGGCCGATTCAAAAAGATATTTCATATATTCATTGCCCGGTTCGACGGCGGTTAAAATATATGAGCCGAAGAAAAGGATTGTCGTATACAACACAAAGGTAGTAAGGGCATTATCTACCCTGAAAGTAGGCAAACGGTGCCCCGATATATAAACGTCACGCCTTTGGCCAAGCTTGCACTTTACAAACGCAATTGTAGCAGTAATGGTAGTGGATTTCAAACCTCCTCCTGTCCCCGAAGGAGAAGCGCCGAAATACATGATGACCGTCAGGGTCAGCAGTGTGATCTGAACGAACAACCCCAAGTTCACAGTATTGTACCCTACTGTGGTTAGCGCTGAAACCGTCTGGAATAGAGATATCAAGAACCTGTCGGGATTGTCATATATCCTTAGGCTGGGCTCTATGCAAAAAAGGTGAACGGTACCCCATATTGTCAGAAGAATCGTAACCAAACAGATATTTTTTGTTGTAAAAGTAATCCTGTAACCGCGAACCGTGATTTTCTTCCATATATCGGTAATTACGATAAAACCCATGGCTCCGGCGTAACTTAAAATCATGATCACGATGTTCACTCCCCAATTAGTACTGAATTGCATAAGATTGTCCGGGAATGTACTAAATCCTGCGGTACAAAATGCAGAAACACTGTGAAATATAGCCGCCCATACCGGTTGGGCAATACCTTGCTTTGCAAAAAAATAATACAGGACGATCGCCCCGACGGCTTCAAAAAAGAACGTAAAGTTTATAATGCTCTTGACAAGAGAGTGTATCTGCAATCCTCCTGGAGTTGCAAATTCCGCGTTCAGAACACCCTTCTTAATTTCCGTAAAATGTTTTGTAAGAAGGAACATCACGTAACTGCTCATGGTCATATAGCCTATACCTCCCAACTGAATCAAAATCAACACAATCAACTGTCCCCAAAAAGTGTATACGGAAGAGACATCAACGGTAGTCAGCCCCGTTGTGGATACAGCCGATACGGAGGTGAACAAATTATCTATGAACGTTACATGAACATTGGTGCAAAGCGGTAATGAAAGACACCCCACTCCAAGAAAAATATACCATAGATAACCCAGCAACAATTGCCTGTGCGGCTCGGTAGAAATATACCCGAAATCGAGATAGTACTCGTAATTAAAATTGCGGACTTTATCCAATAAGGATTTGCACGTCCGCAAATCATCCTTTGACATACATCATAAAAAAAAGCGCGCAAATATAAATTGGTTTTCGTTATCTTGTACCGCTCTTAGAAAATATATTTGATGATGAAAACGCTAAAGACTTCCAAAAGTCATAAATTGATTTGTGTTGTGGCTGTCGTTGCGGTTATTGCAACAATCGCAAGCGCCTGCGGCACAGTGGCCGTAACCGGCCGCAAACAACTCATGCTGGTATCGGATGAAGATGTTTTAAGCTTAAGCAATAAAAGTTACAAGGCATATATGGATACTGTTAAAGTATCTACGGACAAGAAAAATAAGGAGATGGTCATAAGGGTTGGGAAACGGCTGGCCGGTGCCGTTGAAGAGTATCTTAAATCCAACGGTCATGAGGCCGACTGTAAAAATTTTGCATGGGAATTCCATCTTGTCCGCAATAGGGAGGCAAACGCATTCTGCATGCCTGGTGGAAAAATTGTTGTAAATGAAGGACTGCTTCCGGTTACCCAAACGGAAGATGCACTGGCTATAGTTCTGGGGCACGAAATAGCTCACGCCGTTGCCAAACATTCCGCGGAGAGAATGAGCTACCAGATTTTAACGAACTACGGTGCATCCGGGCTTAAAATTCTTTTATCCGGACAATCGTCCGCCAGCAAGAGTATCTCACAGACGGTCTATGGTCTTGGAGCAAACTACGGAATAATGATGCCCTTTTCCAGAAAAGACGAAAGCGAAGCGGACCACATGGGTCTGATCTTTGCAGCAATGGCGGGATATGACCCGCAAGTGGCAATATCCTTTTGGCAAAGAATGCAGGCCCAGGGAGGTAAAATACCGGAATTTTTGAGCGACCACCCGTCGGATGCCAACCGCATCGAACAAATAAAGAAGGAAATGCCGGAGGCCATGAAATACTATGACGAGCACAAAGTAAAGAAATAGCAACCAAAATAAATATCAATTGGATTAAACGGTTTGTTCCGCACGGCTTTTGTGCGTCATAATATCCAACACCGCCTTATCAGTCTCCGTCATAGCATTAGCCCCAATTGAGGTAAGATTATGTATGCACTTATCAACGTCATCATCTACAATTCCTTCCGCAGAAGTAACGTACTTATTCTCCATTGACAATATTGCCGACAAGACAGCCGTTGATACTCCGGATGAAATTTTAAGAGCGCAACTTGGCTTTGCGCCGTCACAAATCATTCCGGTAAGGTTTGCAATCATATTCTTGACACAGTTACATATATTATTATAATTTCCTCCCATTAAGTAGGTTATGCCGCAACTGCTGCCAATAGATGCTACCACGCATCCGCAAAGTGCGGAAAGTTTACCAAGACTCTGCTTAATATATATTGCCGTTAAATGACTGAGTATCAAAGCTCTTATAAGTTGCTCATCAGTATTATGATTATCTTCTGCAAAAACCACAACCGGATTTGTTGCGCATATTCCCTGATTTCCGCTCCCCGAATTGCTCATTACGGGAAACATCGCACCGCCCATTCTCCCGTCGCACGCGGCTGCGGTGATAGAAATCATGTGAGTAAAAATGCTGTCTCCCAATACTTTGCGGCTTAACGGTGTTGTCATTGTCTTTCCAAGGTCATGGCCGTAATCTCCTTTAAGGGAATCATTTGCAGCCTTTTCATTAAGTTTCTTTGTCTCAAGTATGAAAGATATTTCCTCAAGCGGAGTTTCAGATGCAAACTCATATACTATTTTCATATTAAGTTTTATATCATCATCCTCACACTCCTGCCCGGCCGGGCAACGCTTGTCAAAAATTACACCGTCAGGTGCTTTAAGGTAAACAAAATTTGTATGGCTGCCGGCAATGATTGCTGTTGCACTTTGATCATACGCAGCATTTCCGACATTTTTTTTGCCGTTACAAGTAATCTCAACATAAAGTTTTTCAGAGATTCCCTCTTTGAGTCTTATGTTAATTCTGTTCTCCGAGATAAACTTTTTCCCCTCTTCTACAGATTGTGGTGTCGCATCTTTCAGAACCTCAAGCTGATACTCAGGCTTGCCAACAAGCGCACCAAGGGCGACAGCAATCGGAAGACCAATCATCCCTGTCCCCGGAATTCCAACCCCCATTGCATTTTTTAAAATGTTTGCGCTTAAAAACACGTCTATTGTTTCCGGTTTAACTCCCAGTGCCTTTGTGGCTTTTGCAACACACAAAGCAACCGCCATCGGTTCTGTACAACCAATGGCGGGAACTACTTCTTTATGAACAAGAGCAATTATTTGCTCACGTATATTCTTATCTAACATATATTACAAGTTTAAACTTCAAATTTACAAAAATTTTTGCAAGCCCTCCTAATACAGCATGCAGCCAAAAGTTGAGCCTGATCAAATTATCCGACTCTTTTGTTGAATCAAGAGACACAAACATTAACTTACTTTAGAAAGCGAATTTTCTTAGCGTTCAAAAACACAGATTTCATTTGAAACCTTGCGCTCACCTGCATGGTCAAACTTGTCATTATCACTTGGCATATTAAGAACGCCTCCGTAACCGGGCGTGCCGGCCACCGCACTTTTATCTCCTTTGTACCAGATTGTTGAAGAGCCTCCGCCATCCATATTCATAGCATCAAAAGCTCCGTACACTTTCAGAAAATGTTGAAGTTCTCTGATTGTCATTCCATCCGCATTTCCATTGGCGCGCCCGTCAACAACAAGCAAATAAATTTTTCCGTCCTTGGAAAACACGGCAGTACGGGGATGTTTTTTATATACAAATCCATCCAGGACAGGAGGCACTGCACACTCATTACCCTTCTCTAAAAGTCTTGGTAAAGAAGCCATTATAGATGTATGACGCAAAACGCAAGGCACTCTATGCTTTGACGCTGCACCTGCCGCAACAGTTCTAATTTTTTTTTCAATCTCCGGACTCCAGGCCATGACAGAAATTTTTCCCCTGACAATTTTCAGCGCCCCAGTCATAAGCGGGTTTATACTCCCCTTCTCTGTTGTGTCTATAATTTTACCGTCTATTTGCAAAAATGCAACTGAATTTCCCTTTTTCATATCAAAAAAAGTTCCGTTTACAGCCGCAACAGCTCCGGCTTCCGCCGCTTTTACGCTTGTTTTTGCCATTCCTCCATTATCTTTAAAACCAAACTTATAGTTGCGCGGAGAAATTTCAATCATACATATATTCTGCGGTCCGCCGTACAAATTCACAAACTGCAAATGAAAATATTTCAACCCCTTTTGCAACTGAGAGGTTTCCCATTTTGCCTGAGCAACAGTTACGGAATCCGCTTTTGTTTGAGCCGCTGCAATGCTTGAAAATAAAGCTATTGCAATAAAAGTCACAAAGCACTCTTTACAGAAATAAATTATTCTTTTCATTTTAGACTTGCAAAGATTAAATTAGATTAAATTAAATTAAATTAGTTCAGATTAGATTATTTTTTCTTTGAGAGTTCGGCATACCCGCCAATGAGCACCCTGCTCTCCTTTAATTCACATAAAAGTTCCCCGCCTCTTTCAGAGAGTTGAGCCGCATGCAACTTGCTTTTTCCCAGCCTTTTCTCCCAGAAAGGGACAAGAGTACAATAAGCAGAACCTGTCACGGGGTCCTCTAAAATTGTTGCCTGAGGCGTAAAAAATCTTGATACAAAATCAAAAGCCATACCCCTGCAATCTCCACGGCTGCAATCTCCACGGCCGTATGACATTCCGCCACTTCCAATATCACTCGCCGTAACGGCAACGCCACCGGGGTCCATATTTATTTTATCAAATTCTTTACGGTCAATTTTAAGATTGCGAATTTGCTCTACGTTTTCATAAAGCAGTATGTAGTCTCTCGACAGATATACTTCTTTCGGCTTGATGCTTAAAGCATTATATATATTTTCCGGCAACGTTGCAGCCTTTGCGGGACGGGGCGGAAAATCCAATATATACATGAAATCACATGGACAACTGCCGCCACCGGCTCTGAATATGTCTCTGCCTCGGCCGCCTTCCATAGAACATCTTGCAACCTTAATCACTCCTTCACATGTATCAAAAACTGCCTCGTTCTCTCCAAGTATCTCATAAACAACATACGCGGAGGCCAAGGTAGCATGTCCGCACAAATCCATCTCAATATCGGGCGTAAACCAGCGCAGGGAATATCTTTTAGAAAATTTATCCAAAACACCAGGCCTGTCCGAAGCTCCATTATCATAAACGTCCTTTTTCAGGAGAAATGCGGTTTCAGGCAAACCGTTCTTTGCCGCAATGGCAAGCATCTGAGCATCAGGAATATCCTCATCCAACAGAACAACACAGGCTGGACTCCCAAGAAAGCCAAAATATTTGCCCACAAAAGCGTTAATTATATAAGATGTCTCTTTCAAAATAAGGTCATATGAAGTAGCTTCCCAATCTCTCCTAACTTGGCAAAGGTAACAATTAGGCAACAATAAGTTTCATGCCGCAAAAGAGAAACATTGAGATCACCCCGCAGATACCGGCCGGCGACAGCATCAAAATTTTTGCTACATTTTTGTAAAGTTTATTTGATTTATTGACAAGTTTACTTGATTATATGTAAAGTTTACTTTACTTTTGCATATGGAAACTTTAGTTAAGCAAATAAAAAATCAACATCATGAAAAATAAAAACTACTTGTTGCCGCACATCTTCCAACGTATCGGATGGTTGTTGCTGGCATGTACGCTTGCCTTCGGAATCTTCACAACCATCAGAAAATCAGGGAACAACAAAGATCTTACTATCAACGCAAAATATTGGCATTATTCAGGCATGATACTTTCAAAGCCGGACAGCGGATTTACCTGTGCAAAAGAAGATATCACTATTACACTTATAATAGTATTTGGACTTACGGCCTTGACCTGCATAGCCCTCTCAAAAGAAAAGACAGAAGATGAAGGAATTGCACACGTAAGAGAAATTGCCCTTGTCCGCTCGCTGTGGATTACAACGGCCTTAAGTGTGCTTGCCGCAATATTCATATATGGAATCCCATATCTCTACGTTATGTTCTTTTTCCTTTTTGCCTATATGCTCATTTATATAATTGTATTCCGCATCGCGATGGTTAATTTTAACAAAACTTGCCATGAAGAATAGTATTAAAGTTGAGCGCGCAGTATTAAACATCTCACAGCAGGAGTTGGCAGACAAAATAGGAGTCAGCCGTCAGACTATCAACGCAATAGAGACAGGCAGATACATTCCGTCAACCGTCCTTGCGCTAAAAATTGCAGCCGTCTTTCATAAAAGTGCAAACGAAATATTCACCCTGGAGAGGAGAGATTAAATATGCGGAGATTTAACAACCCCCGCTTTTATTATTTTTATGCTGAGAAAATCAGGAACGTGTCCTTTCCGGATGATGCTCAAGAATATTCTTCATCCACTGCTTAGTGCTTACATGTGTATAAATCTCTGTAGTTAATATGCTTTCATGCCCAAGCATATCTTGTACAACGCGCAAATCCGCCCCATTCTCAACAAGGTGAGTAGCAAATGAATGGCGGAACGTATGAGGATGTATCTCTTTTCCAATTCCGGCTTTTTTTGCCTGCTCTTTAACAATATTAAATACCATTACTCTGCTCATCTTGCCGCCTCGTCTGTTCAAAAAAAGAGTATCTTCCGCTTCTGCAAGATTTGTGACGGACTTGCTTTTTAGAGTAGATTTCTCCGCAACTTTAGAGGCACGCTTACCCAACGTTCCGCCAAGAGCTTTTGCCCTTTGAAGCACCTCCCATCTTACAGGAATATAATTATTTACAGCATCCTTGGCATAGTCGCCGACAGGAATTAGACGTTGTTTATTTCCCTTGCCGATTACACGAATAAAAGAGTCTTTAAAAAACAAATCTGACAGGCGCAAATTAACAAGTTCGCTCACTCTTAATCCGCAAGAATATAACATTTCCAGAATTGCTCTGTTACGTGTTCCCTCCGGTTCTGACAAATCTACTGAACTCAAAATTTTTTCTACTTCATCTACAGATAAAACCGTCGGGAGCTGCCTTGTAATTTTTGGACTATCAATCTTTTCACAAGGGTTACTACCTTCACTACCTTTGCGGCCGCCGTATTCCGGGGAGTGCTCCAAGGCGTAAAATTTATAAAAAGATTTGAGAGAACTTATGCAGCGCGCCTGACTTCTTTTTGAGACGCCCTCTTCAAATTCTTCAGATAAATAATCATCAATAATATTGGAAGAAACAGATTCGGGAGATGAGATTCCTTTTTTCCCCAGATACCTGATAAACTTATTTATGTCAGAACTGTAAGACGCTATTGTATTTGAGGAAAGAGATCTTTCCAGACGGAGATATGAACAATACTCCTTGAGTATTATTTTAAAGTCTTCTATCATAATTTACTATTTTCCAGGAGCTTTGGACACCACTTGGAAATAGCGCACTCTTCACACATCGGCTTTGCAGATTTACACACGTATCTGCCGTGAAGTATTAACCAATGATGCGCCTTGGCCCTCTTGTCAACGGGAATCATTTTTTCCAAATCTTCCTCCACCTCAAGCGGCGTAGCTCCTTTAGAAAAACCGATTCTGTGTGCCACCCTAAACACATGAGTATCAACCGCTATTACAGGCTTATTAAAACATATAGAAGCAACAACGTTAGCCGTTTTCCTCCCTACTCCCGGAAGTTTTTCCAGCTGCTCAATCTCCTCCGGCACTTTTCCGTCAAAATCACTCATAAGCATTTTTGCCATTCCGGAAAGATAAGCCGCTTTGCTGTTTGGAAAGGAGACAGACTTTATAAACTTAAAAATATCTTTTTCTGAAGCTTTTGCAAGGGACTCTGCATCAGGATATTTAAACAACAGTGCAGGCGTAACCATATTTACTCTTTTGTCCGTACACTGCGCAGATAAGATAACCGCTACTATGAGTTCAAAAGGATTCGTAAACTCAAGTTCACTTTTTGGCTCAGGTCCATATTTGTCAAACCATTCAAGAATTTTTTTTTGACTATCTGTTATCTTCCGTTTCATAGTCATCCGGCATATCGTCAGTTACTTCTTTCAACTTGTCCTGTTCAGAATCATTATTGGTCATTTCCGTACAAACTCCATTTGCGCAAAGCATAACTCTTGCGGGATACCTCTCTAATATTGACCTATTATGCGTAATCATGAGAATAGCAGGTGAATACTGGCTATGAATCCTAAACAAAGCATTCATAATTCCGCTTGCAGTCTCCGCGTCCAAATTACCGGTTGGCTCATCGGCCAAAATGACAGAAGGAGAATTCAGAATAGCACGCGCTATTGCAATTCGCTGCTGCTCACCCCCTGAGAGCTGATGAGGCATTTTGTGTGCCTTTGTTTCCATTCCGACTATCTTAAGAACTTCATTGCATCTGTCCTGCATTTTCTGCTCATTATCCCATTCCGTGGAGCGAAGCACAAACATTAAATTATCCATAACAGTCTGATCCATAAGCAACTGAAAATCCTGAAAAACAACGCCCAATTTTCTTCTCAAAAACGGAATCTGATTTTTTTTAATGGTTCTCAAGTCAAAATCGCCAACTCTTCCGTCACCGCTAATTAGCGGGAGCTCGGCAGTTAATGTTCTGATAATAGAACTTTTACCACTACCCACCTTACCTATGAGGTAAACAAATTCTCCCCTTTTGACTTTTAAGTTCACACCTTGCAAGATTAGATTGCCGTCATTGTAAATATCGGCGTTCTCCAACTCTATAAGGGGAAGAGCTCGTCCTGTCATAAAACCATTTTCACCTATCTGTGGCATAATTTTCTCAGCAGTTTTTCAGTTAATAAATAGTGAATAAAATAACACAGGCAAATTTAAGAATTTTACCTATTATTCATACTTTTGAAAGAGTTAAGAAATTAGAGTTGATTTGCGAATATAACAATCTTATTATGAAGAAGATACTATTGATGTTATCACTAATTGCGCTGTTTTGCGTTAATCAGTCGGGAGCTCAAAATACAATACAAACCGCCGGCTCATCCCCAATGTCTTCCGGGATGGAGCTCTACAAAAATAAAATGTATCAGAGTGCTCTTAATGAATTTGACAAGGTTTTATCTCAAAATGGAGAGAAAAATTTCGGCAATACACAAGCGGAAAAAGCATCGGGATACAAAGTGCTATGTCAAATTTTATTAAAGCAGCCTAATCCGGAAGGCATTGTAAAAACCTATGAATCACATTATCCCGCATCGCCGCTTCTTCCTCAGATAAAATTCAGGCTTGCAGTTGCAGAATTTGACTCGGACAGGTATTCAGATGCAATGAAAATTCTGGACAATATAGATGCCTCTATGCTGGAGAAAGAGGACAGAGATGAATTCTATTTCCGTAAAGGATATTGCCAGATGAGAACAGGTGCATATACAGAAGCCGGACAAACTTTTACTCACATTATAAGTTCTTCTGAGAAAGGAACATACATTACTCCATCATATTACTATCTGGGTTATATGGACTACATTAACAAAGAGTTTAACAGAGCAATACCTTCATTTGAGAAATCTAAATCCGATCCGCGCTTTACCGTCCTAAGCAAATTTCACATACTGGACAGCAAGTTTATGTTAAAGGATTACAATTACGTAATCAATAACGGTCCCGAGGTGTATAAGGTTATTGACCAAACTTATAAGCCAAAAGTGGCAAGAATAATTTCTGAATCTTATTATGCAACCGGAGATGCCCAGAATGCAAGGATGTTTTTCAACATGTATTCCTCAGTGGGAGGAACATCATCTCGCTCGGATAATTTCTACGCAGGAATGATTAACTACACTTTGAAAGATTATGATTCTTCTATAACAAGATTCAACAGAGTGAAAGATGTTGACGATTCTCTCGGACAAAGTGCAAACTACCATATTGGGCAATGTTATATCCAGCTAAAAAATAAGCCGGCAGCAGAAGAGGCATTCCGCAGTGCGGCATTTATGCACTATGACAATGCAATAGAAGAGGACGCCTATTTCAACTATGCAAAGCTGGACTTTGACTTGACGGGAGAGACCTCCAGATTTAATGAATACCTTAATAAATACAGTATTACAGATAACAAAAAGGATGAGATATACGGCTATATAGCAACTGGAGCATTAACAAAAAAGGATTATGATCAAGCAATAAAATCTCTCTCAGAAATTAAAAAACCAACAGAGACAGACGTTATAAATCTTAAAAAGGCCAACTTCTTTAAGGGGACAAAGTTGCTGGATGAAGGCTCGTACTTAGCTGCTTCTGAATATCTTGCAAAAGCAAGTGAGAATGAGGGATACAATCCTGCTCTGACAAATCTTGCCAAATTCTGGCAGGCAGAAAGTTATTTCCGTCAGGGAAAGTTTGAAGAATCTCAGAAAATTTTGAGCGACCTGCAGAAGAATCTGCGCTTTAAACAGAGTGCGGAGTATCCGGAGTCTTATTTCAACAACGGATATAACTACTTCAAACTAAAGGATTTGGCAAATGCAAAAACCGCTTTTGAGACATATCTTAACTTTCCGCAAGACAAGCGTGCATACACAATCGATGCAAAAACCCGTCTTGCAGATTGTTACTTCATGGAACGCAACTTTAGCAAAGCCGCAGAGTTGTATGAAAAAATAGGAGAGGAAACAGACTACAAAAATTTATACGCGCCAATGCAAGGTGCCATTGCCCGCGGCTTCATGTCCGACAACGCTAAAAAGATATCGGAGTTAAAAAACATTACTTCTGAAGAACACAGAGAATCACCGCTTTACACTGAGGCTTTATATGAATTGGGCCGCACCCAAGTGCAGAATTCAAATGACAAAGATGCGTTTGAGACATTTAATAAGCTTATCAATAATCCTCCCGACAGCATATACTATTGCAAAGCCCTTTTGGAGATAGGCATGATAAACACCAACAGGCATTACTATGATGCTGCAATAAATAACTATAAAGAAATCATTGATAAACAGCCAAACAGCCAGGAAGCACAGACGGCACTAAATGCTTTGGAGAACATTTACCAGAATCAAAACCGCTCGGAAGAATTTCTTGAATATGTGCAAGGCAGCGGCGCCGCTACCGCTAAAACACCTGCAGAAAAAGAGATGCTGATATTTAATTCCGCAGAACAAATTTATATGAGCGGAAAATATGACTCTGCAATTAATGCCCTTGCTTCATTCACCGACAGGTACCAATCAGGCGCAAAGTATTCACAGGCAACATTCTATCTTGCAGAGAGTTACAGAAAAACCGATAATATGGAAAAAGCAATTGAATGCTATCATAAAGTTATGGAGGAAGGGGAAGGGGCCTTTACGGAATCTGCAACTAAATATTACTCTGACTTAAGCTACAAATTGGAAAAATATCCGGATGCAATAAGGGGGTATGAGACATTGGAAAAAATAGCCAATTTTCAAGAGAATAAAAGGGAGGCTGTTATAGGTCAGATGCGCTCATACTTCTGCAACAAAGAGTATAAAACGGCGTCATTAAGAGCAGAACAGATTATTAGAGATAAAACATATGGACAGGAACAGGAAAATGAGGCAATGTACTATGAGGGTAAGAGCCTTCTTGCTCTTGGAGAGAGAGTTAAAGCAATAGAAGCTTTGAAGAAACTGTCAGAAAATCCAAAAACGGCATTTGGCGCGGAGGCTGCTTACATGGTCATTCAAGACTCTTTTGACAATGGAAAATTTGACAAAGTTGAAAAACAAACTTTTACTTTGTCAAAATCCAAGACAAGCCAAACCTACTGGATGGCAAGAAGTTTCATTGTTCTTGGAGATTCATACGCAGAGAAAGGGAACAAAGAGCAGGCACTTGCCACCTACCGGAGCGTTAAGGATAATTACAAGGGCAAAGATGATGATATAGTGTCTCTTGCCGCCGCAAAGATTAAACAGCTTTCAGAAAAATAGAGAGACGGTAGGATTTACCCGTCGAGATTATAAAGGGATATAAAAACAATTTATTAATATGAAAATGAGATATTTGGCAATTATTGCAACCGCTTTTGCGCTAACCGTTCCGGCAACTGCAGGTGCACAGAATGCGACAGTGAGAGTAGACAAAAACTATGAAGGAGATTTGACATCTGCGGGGAAACCAAAGATGGTTTTAAATTTTGCAGATACTCTAAGAAATTTTAATCTGAATTTTGACTATCACATTTTTGACAAGCCGTTCAGGGATTTATACGAGTTTTCTCCGCTTCCTACGGTTCAGATACACAGCCCTATGCAGGCGGATTATCCTTGGATTATAGCAAAACTGGGAATATCAATGCCGTTTAGTCCCGTGGCAACGGTTTACATTCAGCCGGACATTTTCAAAAATAATACCGAGAATGTATCAAACAGCCTGAGGTTTAAAATTGAGCATAAATCCTACTGGGGAAAATTGCCGCTGGCAGGATTTAAAGATAACGGAAAGACCACCGACCTCAGCACCAAAGCACAGGCAAAGAGCTGTAACACAGGAGGCTCCATTAATTATGACCATCAGTGGCTTAAAGGCAACCTGTCCGCAGAGGCTTATTACCGTAATGTTCAAGACAGTTATTACGGATATAACAGCCAGCGCTTTACGGGATACGCAAATGCACCTGAAATCAATCATTTTGGCAACAACTCTTTTATGAAAAATGATATGTCACACCGGTACAACCAAGGGGGTATTAACTTAAATATGAGCTCGGTTGAGAACGCAAGTTACACCGGCAAATTCAGATATGACCTTAACCTTGCGTACAGCAACACGTCAGATAAGGCAAATATTGCAACGCTGTCATCTTTAGCCGGCTCAAGTACTCCTGTGGTCCAGAAGCCGAATATCTATGAAAATTGGCTTAAGTTTAACGGAGAGGCGGGACCTACTTTTGGAAAATACTCAATGGTAACAATTGGGGTAAATTCAGAGTCCGTTTTTTATACAGGCGTACAAGACTACCACTATTCACTGCTGGAGGGAACGCTGCAATATAAATTCAACAACGGAAGATGGAAATTCAATCTTGGCGCAAGAGCCTCCGTCTCTTTCAAGAATAAAGACGGGGCAAACAAATATTTCACATATATAAGCCCTAAGGCCACCGTGTCATACGAATTGATAGATAACAAGTTATGGGCCTATGCAATTGCAGACGGCGGCAATGACGTTAACAGTTATTCCTCTATGCTTAGAAAGAACAGATGGATAGCTCCGATTATCGACATGAGAGCCAGCTCCGTTCCATTGATTGCAAAGGCCGGACTTAAGGGTATGGCCAATGACAAAATAAGCTATGATATCTATGCGGGATATGCCGCAAGAAAAGGCATGTTGCAATATGTTGAATATGAGCAGTTGATGAATAATGCACATTATCCTGTCGGAAGCACGCAGGCTACAGATTACTCAAATTCAATTTTTAACGCTCTATATTCCAATCACAGTGAATTTATGATTGGAGGCCAGGCAGATTACAAATCTGAAAGAGTTAAAGCAGGACTACAGTTTAATTTCTCAGAATACACCAAAGGCAAAAAATATTCAGATATGCAGAATATGGTAAATGGAACTGTATCATGGATTAACAAAGAGAAACCATCTGGATACGCACCTCTTGAACTTAATACTTATGCAGAATATAACTTTCGGGAGAGAATATATGTTGGAGCAACGGTTTACTACCGCGCAGCCACCCCTTACATACTTGGTAGGATGAGCGCTGACGGCAATGGAAAATATACGCTAAATTTCACCGGAGCAAAAATTTCCGACTTTATAGATGCGGGTGTCTACGGACAGTACGTTATCAACAAGCACTTTACCGCTTTTGCACAGCTTAACAATTTGTTTAACAGCAATGTACAGTACTATGGAATGTATATAGAAAAGACTATTTCAGGGGGGGTAGGAGTCTTGGTAAAGTTCTAATTTTTTCCTAAATTTGCACGTTAAAAGTTTTGAGGAAAAAAAGTTAAAAAAATGAGTGAACAAGAGTTGCAAAAGAAGAGTGCCGGAGAGAGCTATAATGCGGAAAGTATTCAAGTTCTAGAAGGTCTGGAGGCTGTTAGAAAACGTCCCTCCATGTACATTGGAGATATTGGTGAAAGAGGACTTCACCACTTGGTTTATGAGGTTGTAGATAACTCAATAGATGAGTCGCTTGCCGGTTACTGCAATAATATAGATGTGATTATTAATGAGGATAATTCTATTACTGTAAAGGATAACGGAAGAGGCATTCCAACCGGAATGCATGAGAAAGAGCACCGTAGCGCTTTGGAAGTAGTGCTTACAATCCTGCACGCAGGCGGAAAATTCAACAAAGGAAGTTACAAGGTATCGGGAGGTTTGCACGGAGTTGGAGTATCTTGCGTTAATGCGCTTTCCATACACATGACCGCAGAGGTCCACAGAGAAGGAAAGATATTCATGCAAGAATACTCAAAGGGAAAACCTCTATATCCCGTAAAAACCATTGGTGACGCATCCGATACCGGTACTACTATCACTTTTAAGCCGGACCCTGAAATTTTCACACTCTCTACAGTTTACAAATACGATATTCTGGCGGCTCGCCTGAGAGAGTTGGCTTACCTAAACAAAAAAGTTAAGCTTACTCTAACGGATATGCGCGCTAAAGAGACTAATGATGAGGGAGTTGAGGTATCAAAGCCAAAAATTGAAGTATTTTACTCAGAGGCCGGTCTGCTTGAATTTGTTAAGTACCTGGACGGCAATAGAGAAAATCTGACAGAAAACCCTATCTATCTGGAGAGCGACAAAACGGGTTACCCCATTGAAATTGCAATGCAATACAATACGGAATTCAATGAGAACGTCCACTCTTATGTTAACAATATCAACACTATAGAGGGAGGCACTCACCTGTCGGGATTTAGAAGAGGACTTACAACTACTCTTAAAAACTACGCAGACAAGGAGGGAATGCTTAAGAACTTGAAATTTGAAATTGATCCGTCAGATTTCCGTGAGGGTCTTACGGCGGTTATCTCTGTGAAAGTTGCAGAGCCTCAATTTGAAGGACAAACAAAAACCAAGCTTGGAAATGCGGAAGTTATGGCTGCCGTAAGCCAGGCAACAAGTTTAGCGCTGGATCATTATTTGGAGGAACATCCTAAAGATGCAAAACTTATAATTGATAAAGTGATTCTTGCCGCACAGGCAAGACATGCCGCACGCAAGGCAAGGGAATTGGTTCAAAGAAAGAGCGGAATGAGCGGAGTAGGACTTCCGGATAAGCTTGCAGACTGCTCAGAAAGAGACCCTTCCAAATGTGAACTATTCCTTGTGGAGGGAGATTCGGCAGGCGGAACAGCCAAAGAGGGTAGAAACAGAATGTATCAGGCTATCCTTCCGCTTAGAGGTAAAATCCTTAACGTGGAAAAAGCCATGGAGCACAGAGTCTTTGACAGTGAAACAATTAGAAATATCTATACTGCGCTTGGAGTTACGGTTGGTACGGAAGAGGATAGCAAAGCACTTAATCTTAGCAAATTAAGATATCACAAGATTATCATAATGGCAGATGCCGATGTGGACGGGGCGCACATTACAACTCTGATTCTTACATTCTTCTTCCGCTATATGATTGACCTTATTAAGAACGGATACGTATATTGCGCTACTCCTCCTCTGTATATGATTAAGAAGGGCAAAGATTTAAACAGATATTGCTGGAGCGATGAAGAGAAAGATAAAGTTATTGCTGAACTGACAAAGGGAGGAACGCAGTCTGAGAAGGGCATTAAGATTCAGAGGTACAAAGGATTAGGAGAGATGAGCCAAGACCAGCTTGCAGAGACCACCATGGATCCGGCAAATAGAATTTTAAGAAAAGTCTATATAGAAAATGCCGCAGAGGCAGACCGTATTTTCTCCATGTTAATGGGAGACGATGTTCCGCCAAGAAGAGAATTTATTGAGCAACACGCAAAATACGCAAACATAGATGCTTAGAAAGTACACTTACATTGTTCTTATACTATTTCTGCTTGTCCCATTACAGGGACAAGCTCAGTTTTTTAAGAGAGATCGCAATAGAAAAGATGAACCGCAGATAAGCATCAAATTGAACCCTCTCTATCCGCAGGGAAGAAGCAACGTTGACTTAAGTTATTCAAATACAACCGGTATCACCGTAGATAACATCTGGGCCGATTACTGGCTGGCAATTGATTACATCCCTATTTTCTATCTTCCGGATCCGTTTAAAAATTACTCTCTGGACAGTGAAAACCCATCTAGCAAAGATACAAAGACGGTTTCCAAAAAGCCGCACATTGTTTTTTCTGTTACGGAATTTACAAGGAACACTCTGCAAGAGATTGAGAAGGAGAGAGTTGCTCTTATAAATTCAGAGGAAAATGCAGGAGACACGTATGATGATGAGGAGAAAGATGAAAATCAGTCAATGACAGAGTTACCGGAAGAGTATGATGTTTGGAGCAATACTACAATTAACCCGTATAACGTAAAACTTGCTGACATGAAGGATACCGTGCGAATAGATGTCAGCGGCTTCTATCCTCCTTCAGATAAATATGTTACCTCTGAATTTGGACCGCGTTGGGGAAGGATTCATGCAGGAATAGACTTAAAAGTATTCAAGGGTGATACAATTCGTGCCGCATTTGACGGAGTAGTCCGCATAAGACGCTATGAGGGAGCCGGTTACGGCAACTTTATTGTATTGCGCAATGATAACGGACTGGAAACTTTATACGGCCACATGAGCGTATTCATTGCAGAAGAGGGACAGAGGGTAAAAGCCGGAGACCCTATCGGTCTTGGAGGAAGCACCGGGCGTTCAACCGGTTACCACCTTCATTTTGAATTGAGATACTTAGGCAATGCAATAAATCCAAGAGATGCCATTGACTTTAGCGGTCCGTTCAGTGTTAAGGACAATACTCTGGTTCTAACAAGAAATAATTTCCGCTATCAGAGATTGCATTATACAAGGTTCAGACGCTCAAGAAGTCATAGCAGCAGAAGAGGCGGAAGCCATGTTACAATTCACAGTGGTGATACTTTGGGAGCTATTGCGCGCCGCCATCACACAACCGTTGCAAAACTTAAGAAACTTAACGGAATAAAAGGAAGTAATATTCGCAGCGGCAAGAAGCTGAGAGTCAGATAATATCTGTCGCGACAGAAAATAATATTAAAAAAATATACAACATGGACATATTTGACAGAATCAAGGAAAACGAAGGGGGCCCTCTTGGACAATACAGAAAGAGAGCTCACGGCTATTTTATGTTTCCTAAATTAGAGGGGGAAATTGGACCCTATATGACTTTTAACGGGGAAAAAGTTCTTGCATGGACTTTCAACAATTATCTGGCATTGGCAAATGACCCGGAGGTTAGAAAGGTTGATGCCGAGGCTGCCGCAAAGTGGGGATTGGCATATCCTATGGGGGCAAGAATGATGAGCGGTCATACTTCTTTGCATGAAAAGCTGGAGCGTGAACTTGCTGATTTTGAGCAGAAAGAGGATGCATACCTTTTAAACTTCGGATATCAGGGGATGATATCTATTCTTGATGCGCTTCTTACAAGACATGATGTTGTTGTATATGATGAAGAGTGCCACGCTTGTATCATGGACGGTCTGCGTCTTCACATGGGGCTGCGAATCAAATACAAGCATAATGATATTCCAGACTGCGAGAAGGTTCTTGCACGTGCGGAAAAAGTTGCAAATGAACAAGGTGGCGGAGTACTGCTTGTCACTGAGGGAGTTTACGGAATGACAGGAGCTATGGGAGCTCTAGGAGAGATTGTTCCGCTTAAGAAAAAATATAAGTTCAGAATTTTGATTGATGATGCTCACGGCTTTGGAGTAATGGGAGCACACGGCCGCGGAACTTCTGAGGAGCAAGGAGTTATGGATGGAGTTGATTTATATTTTGGTGCTTTTGCTAAGGCAATGGCTGCTATTGGAGGATTCATTGCCGGTCCAAAAGAGATTATTAACTTTCTAAGATATAACCTTAGAAGTCAGATATATGCAAAGTCGCTTCCTATGGCGCTTGTTGAGGGATGTTTAAAGAGGCTTGATATGATTCGCAACGGAGATGAGAGAAGAAAGCACTTGTTTGAAATTGCACGCGCAATGCAGAACGGTCTGAGAGAGAGAGGATTTGATGTAGGACCTGCAGAAGCATGTATTACCCCTGTGTTTGTTAAGGGAACAGTTCCAGAAGCTACAAACATTCTTGTAGATTTAAGAGAGAATTATAAAATATTCTGTTCCGTAGTTGTATATCCTGTTGTTCCAAAGGGAGTTATTATGTTCAGAATTATCTGCACCGCAATGCATCAGATGGAACATGTAGAGTATACTCTTAAGGCATTTGAGGAGATAAAAAAGAAACTTGCAGATGGCGCTTACAGCGGAGACAACGATATTAAAGACATGGCTATTGATAATTAGCCTCCTCTATCATAATTAACTAGCAAATAGTATTTTGCAATGGGTAAATTTGACGGCAAAGTTGTAATAATAACAGGGGCAAGTTCCGGAATAGGTCTTGCCTCCGCTCGTGCTTTTGCGGCAGAAGGAGCAAGTGTTGTTCTTGCTGCACGTTCTGCCGATAAGCTAAAGCAGGCTTTTTGTGAACTTTCTCACAAAGGACAAGAGGCGGGAAGATTTATTGCCGTCCCCACTGACGTGCAAAAAGAAGATAACTGCAAGAGGCTGATAGAGGCTGCGGTAGAGAAATTTGGAAAGATTGACGTTCTGGTTAATAATGCCGGCATCTCCATGAGGGCAATGTTCAGAGACTTGGATTTAATTGTCCTTAAACGTCTGATGGACGTCAACTTCTGGGGAACAGTTTACTGCACAAAATACGCACTGCCCTATTTGCTTAAGAGCAAGGGAACCGTAGTGGGAGTGATTTCCATTGCAGGATTTAAGGGACTCCCTGCACGCACCGGATATTCTGCCTCAAAGTTTGCCATATACGGATTTCTGGATACTTTAAGAATTGAGCACCTTCGCGACGGATTGAATGTTCTGGTTTTTGCACCAGGGTTCACGGCTTCAAATGTCAGGTTTGCAGCGCTTACAGCGGACGGCACTCCCCAAGGAGAGACTCCAAGAGACGAGGCCGGAATGATGAGTGCGGAAACTGTCGCGATTAAGATGGTGCATGCCGTGTACAAGCGCAAGTCTCAGGTTGTTCTCACCCCTATCGGAAAACTTACCGTTTTCTTAAATAAGATTTGCCCGCGGCTTGTAGACCGTTTGGAATACAAGTACATGAGCCGCGAGCCTAATTCACCTCTGAAGTAATATTCTCCGATAGTTTATTAATCAAGCACTTGCGAGCTTCCTGGCTGGTCCAGCCAATATGCGGCGTAAAAATCACTTTGCTGTTATCCTTGATTTTTAAATACGGAGAAGAGAGCGGAATCGGCTCCTTTGAATAGACGTCTATCCCGGCACCTGCTATAACGTTTTCATTTAACGCACGCACCAAGTCCTCCTCATTAATGATTCCCCCGCGTCCAAGATTAATTATAAATGCCGAAGGTTTCATCATCTTAAGCTGCGCATATTTAATCAGGTCTCTTGTCTTTTCATTCATTGGGGCGTGAACGGATATGTAATCGCAGGTTTTCATAAGTTCATCCAATGAAACGCTCTCATACTCAGTAGAATGCGGCTTACCTGAGGTAGAGTAGTACACCACTTTCATTCCAAATGCCTTTGCAAGAGAAGCCACCCTTGAACCAATATTGCCAAGACCGACAATGCCATAACGCTTTCCGCTTAACTCTGTAAAAACGCGGCTCACATCCGATACAAGATTACCGCGTGAATACTCTCCGCTTTTTACTCTTGCGTCATAATAACCCAGCCAGCATGAAAGACTCAAAACCATTGATAATGTGACTTGTGCAACGCTTTCCGTTGAGTAACCCACAACATTTTTAACGGGTATGTTTTTGCTATTTGCATAGGCAATATCCACATTATTTGTCCCGGTTGCAGCAACACAAATAAGTTTTAAATTCCTTGCAGCATCAATCTGCTCCTTCCCGATTACAACTTTGTTAATAATTAAAATATCACAATCCTTAACCCTTTCAAAAACATCCTCTGGTTTTGTAAACGGGTATGTAACAAGCTCTCCAAGCTTTGCAACAGGCTCCAGAGAAACATCCTCCCCTATAGAAGCGGCATCCAAAAAAACGATTTTTTTCATATAACTTTTAAATCTGAATTTACCAGGCAAGAGCAGAGGCTCCCAATATGGCGGCATCACTCTCTTTAAGCGCGGAGGTAATTATTTTAACTTTTCCTTTCCACAACGATATAAGATTCTCATTCATAGCATCCGTCAAAGACTTCATGATGTACTTGCTTGCATGAGCAAGACCGCCAAACAACACTATTGCTTCCGGTGCTGAGAAGGCTACAAAATCCGCAAATTTTTCACCAAGAATTCTACCGGTGTATTCAAATATTTCTATGGCCATCTTGTCCCCCTTTTCAGCTGCATCATAGATATCCTTAGAAGTTATATCTCCCTTAATGTCACGCAAAATACTTGGTTTCAGAGAATTAACCATCCACTCTTTTGCCGTTCTTGCAACTCCCGTAGCAGATGTATAAGCCTCCAGACAACCTTTCTTGCCGCATCCGCACTCTCTTCCGTTAGTGCGCACGGCGCAAGTATGACCCAGCTCGCCGGCAAAACCGTCGTGACCATAAACAACATTGCCGCCAATCACAATACCGCTTCCCACTCCGGTGCCAAGGGTAATCATGATAAAATCTTTCATTCCCTTTGCAGCACCGTATGTCATCTCGCCCATTGCGGCCGCATTTGCATCGTTGGTAACAACGGTCTTAACACCTCCTAACTCTTTGGAAATCATCTCTGCAAAAGGGACAATAATTCCCTTTGCCCACTGCAAATTTGAAGCATCCTCAATTGTGCCTTTGTAAAAATTTCCGTCCGGAGCCCCGATGCCGATGCCGTTAACACTCTCCAAGCCAATCTTTTTTACAAGTTCCCTAATCGTAGAACAAAGAGCCTTAACAAATTTATCAGCCTCACCCTTTCCGTATTTAGAATCAATTGACTTCTGGCAAAGTATTTCACCTCTACGGTTTACAACGCCAATCTTAGCGGTCTGTCCGCCGACATCAACACCAACAACATATTCTTTTTCCATATCTAAAATTATTATAATTCACATCAGCGGACTCATCAGCCGGAAAAAACTCTCCTTAACTTTCTCCCCTACAGGCCTTTTTCTCCACTTGGCCAGATTAACTCCGTCACACTCTTGCGCATCTTGTAAAAACCTGTTTTCCACTATTTTAGCACAATCGGAATTATACAGAACGCTCATGATTTCAAAGTTGTGCTCAAAGCTTCTGGCATCCATATTTGCAGAGCCGATTATACTTATACATCCATCAATGCTCATGACTTTTGAGTGATTAAAACCCTCTTTAAAAAGGTAGATTCTTACCCCCGCCTCAAGTAATTCACCAATATAAGATTTAGTACTATATGTAGCAGTAGCAGAATCCGCCCTCTCCGGCAGCATTATCCTCACATCAATATTACCAAGAGCCGCAACTTTAATAGCATTCAAAATTGTCTCATTTGGAGTAAAATACGGAGTTACAAGATATATATGGTCACGCGCACAGGTAATGGCGGTAAAATAACATTGCATAATACCCGCCCAATCACTGTCGGGACCTGAAGAGATAATTTGGCTGTAAAAATTTTTCTTCTCTACAGTTATATCATACTTCTGATTTTCAATCTGCGGATAATATTTTTTGCTGTACCTCAATTTTCTATTAAGAACAAAATATCTATCCAGTAAAAATCCCTCCTGCAAAGAGAATACAGACTCTCCAATCACCTTAATATGAGTATCATGCCAGTCTCCCGTTTCAGTACCATAGTAGTAACGGTCTGCAATGTTTACTCCGCCAAGAAAGCCGACTTTTCCGTCAATGACAAGTATCTTCCTGTGGTTGCGATAGTTAAGACGGCTCATTGGCATAAAAAAGCGCACCGGAGAGAAAACCAGAACCTCTATTCCGTTCTGTCGCAAATGCTCAAGAAATTTTTTCTTAAGAGAGACGCAGCCCATGCCGTCAATAAGAAGGCGCACCTCAACACCGCTCCGTGCCTTTTTAATGAGCAAGTCTGCAAACCGATTTCCCGTCATATCATCTTCCAGTATATATGTCTGAATATGAATATGATTTGTCGCCTCCCCGATAGCCTTATACATAGCGTCCAAAGCATCTCTGCCGTCAAAATAAAAATCAATATCGCTGTTATAATCTATTAAGGCGTAGCTATTCTTAAGATTCTGATAAACAAGTTTTTTATACGGTTCGTTTTCAGATGAAAAAAGCCGCGGATCCTTCTTTAGTTTTTCCTCCTCATCCACACACAGTTCCTGCCTTAACTTAACATCTCCCAATCCTTTGCGTGAGAAAATCTTTTTCTTCCTAAAGTTCTGACCAAAAACAAAATAGAGCAGAATCCCAATATAAGGAAGCAGAACCATCACCGCTGTCCAGGACAAAGTCCTAATAGGATCCTGTCTGCGCAAAATCATGGTCACGGATGCATAAACTGCTATTCCCATGTTCATTGCGTATAGGACCGCGGATATTATAGGCCAAATCTCATTAGACCACATAGCTCTTATCCGGACTAATTAATTATTAACGGTTATCATAACACACTACTTCTCAGCCGTATACAGTACGGATATTCCAAAAGTTTGTTTTTTGAATTGCACCTCTTTGAATCCGGCCGCCCTTATCTCATCACAAAATTTTTCAAATTTAGGGAATTTCTCTACCGATTGTATGAAGTATTTATACGCCCCCTTCTCTCTGCCGCCGGTGAAAACTCTTGCCATAAATGGCAGAACGTTATTAAAATAAAGATTATAACATCCTCTCAAAAAAGGGTTTACGGGTTTTGCGAATTCCAATATCACCAATTTTCCTCCCGACAGAAGCACTCTGTAAATTTCCTTAAGAGCAGTAGCACGGTCATCATAATTTCTTATTCCATAAGCAATTGTAACCGCATTAAAATAATCTCCGGCAAACGGCAACTTGGCTGCGTCCGCAAGCATTAAGTGCGGCAACGTACTGCACTTCACTACTTTTCTTTTGGCCACCGCAAGCATTCCCTGAGAAATATCAATTCCGGTAACATGAAACCCTTTGTTTGCCAATGCAATAGTCAAATCGCCGGTTCCGCATGCTTCATCCAGAATTCTTGCGTCTTCTTTTATATAATGGCACAAATATTCAACCGCCTGTTTTCTCCATTGTTTATCAATATTTAAAGAAAACAGGTGATTAAGAGCATCATAACTGCCGCTTATCCGGTTAAAAATCCCTGAAGTATCCATAATTTCAACGGTTACGAAGTTACAAAAATTTGCTCTTTAAGCCCTAAAAATACTATCTTTGCAGCCCCAACCGGAGAAATCCGGTCCAAGTAGCGCCCGAGTGGTGAAATGGCAGACACGCTACTTTCAGGGAGTAGTGCCGGTAACGGTGTGCAAGTTCGACTCTTGTCTCGGGCACGGAAAAAAAGCAATGCGAAAAATCGCATTGCTTTTTTTACCCTATCTTTGCCACAATGCCATTCATATTCATAATCATCCTGCTAAGCTATATTGGAGCAAACGTATACATCTTTATACGCGTAGCGCAGGCAATAACCATATTCCCGACAGGTTTAAAAATTGTACTTGCAATTCTGTTCTGGATATGCGTTATATTGCCGTTTATCAGCATATTTGCACGCAATGCAAAAATACCCTTCCCGCTTTCAGGAGCAATGTATGAAATTGGAAACAGCTGGCTGATAGTCACGCTCTACCTGTTTATTCTCCTTCTAATATTTGATATTCTTAAGCTGTGCGGCGTTCACTACAATTACGGTTTTATAACATCAATCATAATCATTGGACTTACATTTACATACGGATACATCAATTACAGGCATCCAAAAATTAACAACATTAAACTTACTCTTAAAGATAACGGACAGCATCATTTAAAAATATTGGCATTCAGTGATTTACATCTCGGAAACGGTACAAGAAAAAAAGCATTGCAGCGATATGTTAAAATGATAAATGCACAGAGTCCCGATTTAATTCTCATAGGAGGAGATTTGATTGACAACGGCGTAGCACCTCTGTATAAACAGAACATGAAGGAAGAAATAGCTAAGTTGAAAGCCCCGCTCGGCATTTACATGGTGCCTGGAAACCATGAGTATTACGGCGGTATAAGTGAAAGCGCAAAGTTCATTTGCGGCACCCAAATCCATCTGCTGAGAGACACCGTAGTAACATTAAAAGGCGGCCTGCAAATCATCGGAAGAGATGATTATATAAACAAAAGACGCAAAAGCCTTAAAGAGTTGATGAGCACATGTGACAGAAACAAGCCTACAATTCTGCTGGACCATCAACCGCATCACTTATCTGAAACTCAAGCAGAAGGAATAAACTTGCAATTCAGCGGACACACGCACCACGGGCAAGTTTGGCCTGTCAGCTGGATTACGGATAAAATATTTGAACAGAGCCACGGTTATAAGAAATGGGGGAAAAGTAACATTTACGTATCCAGCGGACTGTCTCTATTTGGACCCCCGTTTCGCATTGGTACTCAAAGTGATATGGCGGTATTCAATATCACATATTAATACAATTTTTCAGCATTTTTTGAAAAATTTTTCAAGGATTTCTCACCTTTGCCACACCAAAAATCGTAAGCGAATGAATGTCTTTTATGATTGTAAGCAACTGAAGGTTTGATGTTTGACGGTTTATTACATTATATTAAGAGTTGCTTGCATGAAACAAAATTCACGGAAAAATAAAAGACCCTCTTTACGAAAGAGAGTCTTTTATAAACTTTTATAATAAGACCATCACTTGTAAATCTCCGCAAGCATAGCGGCAAGTGCCTCTCCTCGCAACCCTCTTGCAATGATAGTTCCATCGGGACCTATAAGAACGGTTGCAGGAATCGAATTAACTCCATAAGCATTAGATGCTGCATTCTTCCAATACTGTAAATCAGAAATTTGCGGCCATTTCATTCCCAATTTTGCAATTGCATTAATCCATGCCTCTTTGGATTTGTCCAATGAAACTCCAAGAATCTCAAATCCTTTTGAGTGATACTTCTCATAAAGAGCGACATTATTTGGCATCTCCGCGCGGCAAGGTCCGCACCAGGCAGCCCAGAAATCTACAAGTACATAATTTCCTTTGCCCGCGTAATCTGACAATTTGTGCATTTTGCCGTCAGGGTCAGTCTGCTCAAAATCAACAAAATGCTTTCCTTTCCCGGTTGCTACAACCAAGTCCATCCTCTCTTTCATCTTCACAACAGGTTTGTATGAAAGAAATTCCTTACCTGCCTTTGAAAAAATTTGCAAAGCCTCATCGTCTTCGGCCTGATATTCTCTGGAAAAAATGTAAGCCCCAAAGACATTGTCCAAATTTGCATACAAAGTTTTCTTTGCAAGTTCTTCTGAAGGTGTTTGAAGAGAATCCGTTATGAGTTTAACTATTGCTTCCTTGCGTTCAGCGGTTACATTAGGGTTGCTATACTCTTTCATTAAATCGTCATAATGTAAGGCATCTGCTTTTTTCATTATCCGGTTGGATGCCTGCAGATACTCATTAAGACGCTCATTTAATTTTCCTCCTACAGTGGCCACATTTTCATTACTAATATCTAAAGAGACCGGCGTTCCCTCCAGCACGACAGTTGCAGGCTTAGCCTTATCAGCTGTACGAATATAGGCAACATCCTTGCCGTCCGTAGTACCGGTCATTTTAAATGCCCCATCAGTCACAACGGCAGAATCTTTAAGCGCTCTTCCATCGGAAAGAACAATTAAGTAAATTTTTTTACCATTAAAAGAAGCGTCTGCTTTTCCGTTAATCAAATATTTAACAGATGTTTGCGCAAATGATTCAGATACGCACAAGACTGCAGCAGCCATACATATGAGTTGCACTAGTGATTTTTTCATATAAAACATTTTAATAAGTTTTCAGTATTATTATAAAGACAAATAGTTATGTTCATGCTATAAAGATAGTATAAAAAGGACATACAATAGGACTTTTTCATAACTTGTACTTTGACAGAGTATTAAATACAACAATTAATAATTGCCACCCAAAAAACAAAGCATATCACTGTAAATTAATATATTGCAAAAAAAATCCTCAAATAATTATGGAATTAATAGATGCAATCAATAAAAGACAAAGCAACAGGAAGTACAAAAACGCACCTGTGGAAATAGAAAAAATAATGCAATGCATTGATGCTGCAAGACTTGCACCGTCAGCCAATAATGCCCAGGAATGGAAATTTGTAGTTGTGCAAAAGCCGGAACTGCTAAAAGAAGTGCAAAGTGCCGCGGCTTTTATGGGTATGAATGGTTTTGCAAAGGGGGTTCCCGCATTTGTGGCCGTAGTTACAGAAAAGACCAAAGCCATTAATAATGTGGATATTGTACTGCACGGGAAAGATTACAAACAGATGGATATTGGACTGGCAATTGCAAATTTCTGCTTGAGAGCCGCTGACCTTGGACTTGGCACATGTATTATGGGATGGTTTAATGAGGGCAAAATCAAGCAGTTGCTGCAGGTTCCGCGCAGACGCAAAATTTGGCTTATGCTTGCCGTCGGGTATCCAGATGATGTTCAACGTGAGAAATACCGCAAATCCTTAAAGGAAATATCTTCAGTTGATAAGTACTAGCGCAGTCTGCTTTGTATGCCGGCAATCAGAGATTTACTCGGCTACCGCCGCCAGGATACACCGGCACTCCTTGCCGCAAAATAAAACGCAGGCCTTGAGGACTGACAAAAAAAAGCAACACAAAAATTGTGTTGCTTTTTTTAGCGTGACCCCGATAGGATTCAAACCTACAACCCTCACATCCGTAGTGTGATGCTCTATTCAGTTGCGCTACGGGGCCGGTTAAAAAACTGACCCTTTGCAGGATCAATCATTATTTCTTTGCAGCTCCGGCTTTTTTAGCCTCTGCCTCTGCAGCTCTTTTTTTTGCTGCAGCTGCCTGAGCAGCAGCCTCTTTCTTCTTAGCCTCCTCTGCAGCCTTTGCCTCAGCCGCCTTATTCTCTGCGGCAATCTTCATCTTTGCCTCTTTAATCTTAGCCTTCTGCTCCTCATCCATCTCCTCCTCAACGCGGCTTAAGCCCTTCTCCTTAATTCTTGCCTTCTTTCCTGTTAAATTTCTAAGATAGAAGATTCTAGCTCTTCTAACCTTTCCTGCTTTCTCCATTGTAATGGTTTCAATGAACGGAGAATACAAAGGAAATATTCTCTCAACACCAACACCTCCGGAAATCTTTCTTACTGTAAATGTCTGAGTAGCACCTGCTCCGCGGCGTTGAATAACTACGCCTCTGAAACTCTGCAATCTTTCTTTATCACCCTCTTTAATCTTATAAGTGACTGTTACTGTGTCCCCCGCCTTAAACGCAGGAAATTCTTTTTTCTCTCCGGCAAACGCCTGCTGAGCAATTTTAATTAAATCCATCTCTTTAAAATTTTTAAGGCAACATTGCAATTATCAAGCTCTTATGGCCCTATAACCTTCCGAGAAAGTGCTTGAAGAGGTTGCCCTCCGTTTTGGGACTGCAAATGTAGGATTTTTTTTCTTTTAAGCAAAATAAATTGCCTAATCTTTCCGACAGATATACTGAACTTTACTGCCTCCCGCCCGCTTTGTAAAGCGCGCCACCTATGCAGTCATAGGCAGCTCCGGTAACGGAGCTCATACAATTTGGAATATCAGCTACATACAAGGCTCCAAGAAATGCAAAAATCAAAGCCTCTTTAAAGTTAACAGTCTCTGCATCCGGTATAACATACTTACACTGGGGTGCGTTCGCCTGGAATCTCTCCATTAGAAACTTATTAAAGGCACCGCCGCCCGTAACAAGCACCTTGCTTATGCCCCCTCCCTCTTTGCCTTTTATGTTGCCGGATGTTTGAATTGCGGCATGCTCGCAAAAAGTGCAAAGTTTATCCTCTATAGGAAGCTTATAAGACTCTATTAACGGAATTACCTCATTTTCAACCCATTCGCGCCCCAGAGATTTTGGTCCCCGTTGTGTGTAAAACTCTAAATTATTTAATCTGTCAAGAAGCTCCCGACAGATCTTACCGCTGCGTGCAAGTGCACCGTCCCTATCATAATCTTTTCCAATGGTGCGCATGTAATAATTCAGCACGTAGTTCACCGGCGATATGTCAAATGCCGTCCTGGTAGCAATACGCCTGCCGCCGTCACTTTCCTTAAAACTTTCAAAAGAGATGTTGGAGAAACCTCCCAGATTCAAACAATAATCGTAATCTCCAAACAGATGCCTGTCTCCTATCGGCACCAGCGGAGCACCCTGTCCTCCAAGGGCTACGTCAGTTGTACGAAAATCGCAAATTGTATCTACGCCGGTCTTTGCCGCAATGCCTGCACCGCTACCTATCTGGCCTGTAAACTGAATCTCAGGCTGGTGGAAAATAGTCTGACCGTGGCACGCAATAAAATCAGGATTTGCACCGCTCCTCTTCATGAAATCACGAATGCGTGTACCCAGATACAAACCATAATCGGAATTCAAGCGTGCATATTCCAATGCGGAAAAATTTTGCGCAGTATTAAGCTTATTTTTAAGCTCTTGCGGATACGACTCATCCTCGGCTTTTAAAATTTCATAACTCCATTTGCCTGTTCCGTCAGACTCAGAATTTCTAAATCTCACATAGCAAAAATCAATGCCGTCAAGGGATGTACCCGACATGACTCCAATTAGCTTGATGCCTTTTTTTAAGTCCATAGTTATCTTCTGCTTGCAAAACCAAGATAATAAACCAAAGTAGCAAGAGCTGAAAGCGCGGCAACTACGTAAGTACGGGCAGCCCACATCAAAGTCTCACGAGCCTGATCAACTTCTACAGGACTCAATGAATGAGAGGATTGCAGCCACGCAAGAGCGCGATGTGAAGCATTGTATTCAACCGGAAGAGTCACAACGCTAAATACGAGTACCATTGCAAACATTAAAATCCCTACCCAGAACAGAGCCGGCAACGTATTGATTAACAGGATTCCTATAATGATGACAATCTGAGACATCATAGAGGAAAAATTAACTATCGGGACCAAAGCAGAACGCAACTTTAATGGAGCATATCCCTGCGCATGCTGTAAAGCGTGACCGCACTCATGACAGGCAACGGCAGCTGCTGCAACACTATTGGACCCGTATACACTCTCGCTAAGATTCAGCGTTTTATTTGCAGGATTATAATGGTCTGTAAGACTGCCCGGTATGGCAGTTATCTTAACATCTCTGACACCATTTCCGTCAAGCATCTTCTGCGCAAATTGAGCACCGGTAAGTCCGCCCGGAGAAAGCACTTTTGAATACTTGCTGAATACACTCTTCAATCTTGATTGTACAATCATTCCGATAATACCAATAATAGCTATCAGAATAAAACCTCCACCCATTGTCATAGTAATAATATTTTAAAATTTATATCCTTTATATTGTGCAAGTTATGAAAAAGTCCTAAAGCGGACTCCTTCCTACCATGTAAAATTTCTCTCCGCGACATTTCTATTACCAACCATATCAACCACGGTAACTCTCATAAAATGCCTGGTTCCGCCCTTAATACGAGCGTCCTTTAAAGGAACATTGAGCGTTGCATTTTTTTCATCATATTCAGCCACAACCCAATGCCCGTCAATTTCCACCCTATAGTCTCTTATTCCCGACAGGTTATCTCCAATTCTTATGCCAGCAACATCAGACCTTATTCTTGCCCCGTCGTTGAACTTAAAAGCAATACTTGGAGCCTTGGTATCAACTGCTACACAGTATTTTCCAAAAGAACCTATATAGGCGGTCATAAGCTGTTTCGCAAAACTGTAAGTTCCTCCTAAAGAGGTCAGATATCCGCGTCCCTCCAACTTTGCAAGCACCGCTTTGCCGGCAAGTTTTTTAGGAACGGCCGCCCCCATTTTTACCTCCATATAGTTATTAATTGGAGTTGCGGGATCCCCTATCTCCCAAAGAGGAGAATATTTGGTATTTCTGAATTTTGCAGTATCCGCCGTAAAAAACATTGATGAATAGAGAGCGCCAAGCGGAATGTTAATCTCCAGTCCTTTAGTCTCATACGAATTCGCATTCACCCATCCCATAAACTCCCCTTTTGGAGGATACGGAACTTTTCTCTTAAATATTATATCGTCTCTTTTAACCAGAAAAGATTTTTCAGAAGAATTTCCGTATACGTCCGAAACCTCAACACGAACATTGTGGAACTCATAATCATTCAAAACAATCAGCCCGTCATTTTTTGCAATTATTCTGTCTTTTAATCTGTTACCCGGTTCCACATAACTCTTCACATAAGTTCTTCCACGATAATATCTTTGAGAATATTCCAGCAATGATGTAATGAATTTACCTGTCGAATATGGTATATTTCCCTCCGTAAAAGTAAAAACCGGTGTTCCGTCCAATAACACTTTATATTTGTAAACGCCTAATCTTGCGTAATTTCCGTCAATATAATCAACGGCATCTACTGCTACGTAAGAATATTTTGGGAGCTGCATTACATTGGATTTTTTCGGACGCTCTATAAGATAAGAATAAGGAGTACCCATTATGTTTGCATGTCCAAAGAATAACACACTGTTTATCACCGGTTTAACGGTATCTTTTATAAGCCGTATAAAAATGTTTTCATCAGATGATTGCCGTGCCTGAACAGAAGAACTTGCTCCACCCCTGCCACCTATCAGAAGATTAATTGGAATACCCTGAGGACTGCGAACTTCAAAATGCAAATGAGGTCCGCCAGAAGAGCCTGAATTTCCGCTATATGCAATAAAATCACCTTTCTTTACAGGGAACTCTCTCGGACCAAAATATATACTCTGCTGCCATGTCTCCGTTCTATACTGTCTCTTTCTCACGTACCTTTGGATGGCCGGAGCAAATTTTAAGAGATGACCGTAAATTGTTTGATATCCGCCCGGATGGTTGATAGTAATCATATTTCCGAAGCCGTTGGACGCAACTGAAACTCTTGATATATAGCCACTTTGAGCGGCATACACTTTCATCCCGACAGAGCCGCCAGTCTTTAAATCCAACCCGCAATGGAAATGCCCGCCCCTCAATTCACCATAATTACCGGCCAGTCCGCTGTATCTCTCTAACGGGAATCCTAAGTTCTGCGCCTCTGCAAAAACAGAAACACAACCTAGACAAACAACCAAGAAACAGATTTTTACAAATTTCATTTGAATTTTCCCCTAAGCCTGTCAAAAAAACTTTTATCATCGCTGCTCGGCTTAGGATCAAATGAGGAAGAAGACTTTAATTTTTCTATGATTTTTTTCTCTTCTGATGTCAAGTTCTTTGGTATCCAGACGTTTACCGCAACCATCATATCTCCCGCTCCATAACCGTTCACGTCCGGAACGCCTTTTCCCCTCAGCCTCAAAACGGTACCGCTCTGCATACCGGGAGCAACTTTAATTCTCAGCTTGCCGTCAATTGTAGGAATTTCAGCTTCACATCCGGTAATCGCATCGGGTACGCTGACAAACAAAGAATACAGCAAGTCATTCCCATCTCTCTGGAAATTAGGATCTTGTTCCTCTTCTATCACAACCAGCAAATCTCCGTTAACCCCTCCGTGCGGAGCTGCATTTCCCTTACCTCTTACAGTAAGCTGCATGCCTTGGGCAACGCCCGCCGGAACTTTAAAGCTAATCTCCTCGGGAGCTTTCACCAAACCGGAACCGCCGCATTTTTTGCACGGCTTAGAAACAATTTTACCGGTTCCGTTGCAACGCGGACAAGTAGTACTTGTCTGCATCTGCCCAAGAATAGTGCGGACTACTTTTGTAACTACACCTCTTCCCCTGCAATCCGGACATGTCTTTATATCTGCCTCGCTGGCAGCACCTTTGCCGCCGCAATCGGGACAAGCGACAAGTTTATTTATTTTAATTTTTTTCTCAACCCCATGTAAAACTTCAGCCAGAGAAAGTTTGATCCTTATGCGAATGTCACTCCCTCTCTCTGCTCTGCCGCCGCGTTCATCATCATCCGATCCGCCAAAACCGCCAAAGAAATCCCCAAAGCCTCCAAAACCTCCGCGCGCAGAACCTCCGCCGAAATGGCCGCCAAAAATATCTCCAAACTGGCTGAAAATGTCATCCATAGAGAATCCGCCACCGGAAAAACCTCCGCCCGCAGAACTGCTTGTACCGGCAAATCCAAATTGATCATACCTCTGCCTCTTCTCCGGATTGGAAAGCACATCATAAGCCTCCGCCGCCTCTTTAAATTTCTCTTCCGCAGATTTATCGCCCGGATTTCTGTCGGGATGATATTTAAGAGCCATTTGCCTATACGCCTTTTTTATCTCATCCTCACCGGCAGTTTTGCTAACTCCCAGGACCTCATAATAATCTCTTTTCTCAGCCATTTGATAATCCTCTATAATTCCAATTTTTATCCCGACAGCTTCCCCCCGGAATAATTAAAGATTAATTTCCCATTACAACTTTTGCAAAGCGTATTACCTTGCCGTTCAATTTGTAACCTTGCTGCGCAATTTCAACAATTTTACCTTTCTGCTTAGGATCCTTTGCAGGGATCTGCGCAATCGCCTCATGTTCATCGGTATTCAAATCTTTTCCAATAGCCTCAATAACAGTCACTCCGCTGTTCTTCAGCATCTCCATCATCTTCTTGTAAATCAGTTCAGTCCCCTGCTTGGACGCATCTGAATCTTTTGAATCCTTCAGCACTGCAATCGCTCGCTCAAAATCATCGGCTATGGGGAGCATACTCTTAATAACGCTCTCACTTGCAGTCTCTATCAGTTCCAGTCTCTCCTTTGCAGTACGGCGCCTATAATTGTCAAACTCGGCTGCCAGTCTCAAGTATCTGTCTTTTTCCTCTGCCTGCGCTTTCTTCAATTCATCAATCTCTTTATTGAGCTTTTGTTCAGAAGTTTCCGGCTGTTTTTCTTTATTATCTTTCTCCTTATTTTCTTCTTTCTCATCCTCTCTATTTTCTTCCTTCGCCTTTTCCTTCTCCCCTTCCTTCACTTCTGCCTTCTCCTCTTCCTTCACCTCTGCCTTCTCCTCTTCCTTCACCTCTTTTTTCTCCTCCATCTCAGATTTGCTCTCCTCAACCTTCTCATCCTTCTCATCCTTTACTTTCACATCCGCACCGGCACCCTTTTCAGAAGAATTCTTCTCCCTGCCCGTATTCTCTGCATCGGCTTTGTTGCCCGCCTGCTGCTCAACTTTTACCTCTTTATTACCCTCTTTATTTTTACTATCGCGATTAATATTAAACATCTCTAAAAATTTTAAACATTACATTAAAAATACAGCCTTGCGGCCGACACTGCTATGGCAATTTCTTTGCCATCAAAGATAAAAGGACAATTTGACACAAATGCGACAAAAGTGCGTATTACACAATTCTATCATTGCGTCCCCGCTATAAAACGCTGTAATGCCGTAGCGCAGAAACAATTCCGCCATTGTCAACCGTACCCGTCTTATAATCAGAGGCATTTTCAACCTCGGCATTAGCATTGCCCATGCAAACGCTCAGCGCAGTATGTTTCAACATCGGGATATCATTGGCACCGTCCCCAAATGACATTGTCTCTGAGAGGTCCATGTGAAAATATTCCAACATCCTGTCTATGCCAAACTGTTTTGTAATTCCCTTTTCATTCACATCGGCAAACAGGGCATTCCACACGGAGCTGTCGCACTTTGTAAGAGTCTCATCCAAAATTGTCTGCAATTCATTGCCTTGCACATAAATACAAAGCTGATAAATTTCTTTCTTTATGATTTCATTAACCGGCATTAAAACCGGAGGAGCCACATTAATCTGTCTTGCAATCTCTTCCGCTACTTTTGAGTGACAATTGATATAATAATCATCTTGCCCCATAAATGAGAGGGCAAACTGCGGCTTGTTCTTATCTGCCAATCTTTCTGCAACGGCATCAAGCTGGTCTTGCGGCAGCGGCCTATGAAAAATCATTTTCTTATTTGAATCATAACAAGTTGCGCCGTTGTTTGCAATGTAGCCGTCAAATTCAAGTCCGTCTACAACAGAGGTCATTTTCAACATTCTTCCCGTAGAGATAAAAACTTTTATCCCCTTGTTCCTCAACTCTTTTAGCGCCTCAATATTATCTTGCGGCACTTTATGCGTCTTAAATGAAACCAGCGTCCCGTCTATGTCAAAAAATATTGCCTTCACCATAAGGGTGCAAAGGTAAAAAAAATGCACAAGGCATAAAATTATGTGAAAGAACAAAAAAGGCCGGCAAAATACCGACCTTTTTAATATCTGTCGCGATCTAAGCCGCAATCAATTTATGCCTTATTATCAGAGCCAAGAACAACCTTAACTTTGTGAATATAAAGCTCCTTCATCTTGTCTCTTGCAGGGCCGAGATATTTTCTGGGGTCAAACTCATCCGGATGTTCAACAAACACTTTTCGGATTGCAGCGGTCATTGCAAGACGGCTGTCGCTATCAATATTGATTTTGCAGACGGCGCTCTTTGCAGCCTCTCTCAGCTGATCCTCAGGCACTCCCGCAGAATCCTTAATCTTGCCTCCATACTGATTAATCTCGGCAACAATGTCTTGAGGAACGCTGGATGAACCGTGAAGAACTATCGGGAATCCGGGAATTCTCTCCTCTATCTCATGAAGAATATCCAAACGGATATGAGGTTTTACACCCGGTTTAAACTTGTATGCACCGTGAGAAGTTCCAATAGAAATTGCAAGAGAATCAACGCCGGTCTTCTTTACAAAGTCCTCAACATCCTCAGGTCTTGTATATGTATGGGTCTCAGAATGAACCTCATCCTCAATACCGGCAAGAACTCCAAGCTCGCCCTCAACCGTAACATCATATTTGTGTGCATACTCAACAACTTGTTTTGTCAATGCAACGTTCTCTTCATAAGGGTATTTTGAACCGTCAATCATAACGGAAGAAAAACCAAGGTCGCAGCAAGATTTGCAAAGTTCAAATGAATCACCGTGATCCAAATGAAGAACAATAGGAATATTACATCCTAATTCCTTTGCATACTCAACGGCACCCTGTGCCATATATCTAAGAAGCGTCTGATTCGCATACTGTCTTGCGCCCTTTGAAACCTGCAGAATAACAGGTGATTTAGTCTCCACGCATGCCATAATAATAGCCTGCATCTGCTCCATGTTATTAAAATTGAAAGCCGGGATTGCATATCCGCCTTTTACCGCCTTTGCAAAAATCTCTCTAGAATTTACAAGGCCTAACTCTTTGTAAGATACCATATTACTTTGTATTTAAAGTTAATTTATAATTTTTACGGAACCATTTCTTCTTCCCGACAGTACTCCTGCAATAACCAAGCCCGAAATCTAAATCTGCCAATTTGCCCCCGAGTAGAACATGCGTACTTAAAACAGAACGCCGGAAACCGCTGCAAAAGTAATAAAAAGTAGTAACTTCGCGGCAATAGTTTGAAGTTTGGAGGAATATGAATAACAAAAAAGTAATAATATTTTCCGCACCGAGCGGCGCAGGCAAAAGCACGATTGTGGGACATTTGCTGGAGAAGTTTCCTTTTTTGGAATTCTCTGTTTCCGCCACTTCACGCCCGCCGCGCGGAACAGAACAGAACGGAAAGGAGTACTACTTCATAACTGCAGATGAATTCCGCCGCAAAATAGCTGCCGGAGAACTTGTTGAATACCAGGAGGTTTACCACGGCTCATTTTATGGAACACTAAAAAGCGAGGTGGAAAGAATTTGGGCAAAAGGACATATTATTCTTTTTGACATAGACGTTAAAGGCGGAGTGAATTTAAAGAAATTATACGGTAACAAGGCTATGGCAGTATTTATTCAACCCCCAGGTTTGAAGGTGCTTGAAGAGAGATTGCGTAACCGCGGCACAGATACTGAGGCCGCAATTGAAACCAGGATTCACAAAGCTATAGAAGAAATGACCTATGCCCCGGACTTTGATAAGGTGATAGTGAATGATAAGCTTGAGGATTCGTTCGCTCAAGCTGAAAAAATTGTAACTGATTTTTATAATGAATAACATAATGCCTCACGATAGAGGCTTTTTTTAACTTAAAGAAGTATGCGCACTGCTCTTTATTTCGGGTCCTTTAATCCTCTGCACTTTGGACATATAGCCGTTGCAAAATATGTAATGGAAAATTGTGATATTGACCGCTTTGTAATGGTCTTGAGTCCTCACAACCCTTTTAAGAAAATCAAAGATTTAGAAGAACCTGTTGAGAGGCTTGATGCGTTAAAAAAAGCTGTAAGAAAATTTAACAGCACGGAGAGGATTTTAAATAGAATAAACGGACATATTCTTAGACTTGAGGTTTCTGATGTTGAATTCAGAATGAAAGAGCCGCTATATACCTACAAGACACTCAAGTATTTGCACAAACTTGAACCGGCCACAAATTTTATCCTGATTGTCGGGGCCGACAGCTATGCTGCAATGCCAAAATGGTATAAGGGGGAGAAGATTTTGGAGAAATACAAGATTGCCGTATACCCCCGCAAGGGATCTGATGTCAAAGAATTATGTGAAAAAAACGGTGCAACCTATCTGGAAGACGCGCCGCTTGAAGACATCTCCTCCACGGAAATCCGTGAAGGGGAAAAAACAAACAAAGAGCAATGAATTTATTTCAACTGAACCCAATCAACCGGAGCAATGACTGAAACCTCAGCGTGAGTGACCGGATGAGTAAATGATATCTGCCTGGCATGCAGGGAGATGCTGCCATCCTTATTAGAACGGGGGGAACCATATTTCAGATCTCCCTTGATTGGGCAACCGATTGTGCTAAGCTGCACGCGAATCTGATGATGACGGCCGGTAAACAGTTGAACCTCCAGAAGAAAATATCTGTCGGTGACCTTTATTAATTTATATTTCAGACGGGCCGCCTTATAAACGGCTCCATGTAGGTCTATGCTGTCTAAAGACTTTGAAGTCAATTTTTCAGCTTGACTTGCAGGCAAAACGTAAGTCTTGTTCTGCTTCTCATTACGGGTCAGATAATGAACAAGTTCCGCCTCATCCTTTTGCGGACGGGCACAAACCAACGCCCAGTAAGTCTTGTGAACCAAACCCTTACGGAGCATATCATTAATACGCTCAAGACCCTTTGACGTCTTTGCAAAAATCACCGCACCGCTCACCGGCCTGTCCAGCCTGTGAGGCACCCCCATATACACAGCACCCGGTTTGCTATCTCTCTGAGCTACAAAAGCTTTCAATGTTTCAGACAGACACTCATCCCCCGTCTTATCTCCCTGCACAATCTCCCCCGCCCGCTTATTAAAAATAATGAAGTGGTTGTCCTCAAATAAGATACGGCTTTGAATATCCGAATATTCCTCTTTATTTATGTGTCTGTACATCACACGCAAAGATACAAACAATTATAACCGTGTCCGCGAAACTAAAAATATTCTAAATAAATTATGATGATAACCAAACATATCGGACTATACTTCCGCAATTCTTTCGGCTTGTTTCAAAACCGTTTCGATAGCTAATTTTCGCTTATCGGGAGGATAGCCGTATTTTCTCAACAGGCGTTTGACCGCAACTTTCATTTTTGCCCTTACGTTTTCCTTTATGGTCCAGTCGATAGATTTATTTTTATGAATGGTTTCGGTCAAAACAACGGCCAGTTCCCTTAATTTGTCTTTGCCCATCAATTCTTTTGCACTATCGTTGCTGGCAACTGCCGTGTAAAATGCATATTCTTCGTCGGAAAGTCCCATTTCCTTGGCAACCTTATTTTGTTCGACGATGTGTTTACCCAATTTTATCAATTCCTCGATGACTTCGGCTGCCGTCAAGACTTTGTTATGATATTTATTGATGGAATTTTCGAGCATTTCCATGAGTGATTTTCCTTCCGTTACATTTTTGCGGGCATGTGCCTTAATCTCGTCCTCTAATAGTTTGCGTAAGACTTCTACCGCGACATTTTTCTGCTCCATTACCTTGAGTTCCGAGAGAAACTCATCAGATAAAATCGAAATATCGGGTTTCTTTATTCCTGCAGCATCAAAAATATCGACCACTTTTTCGGATACCAATGCTTTATCGATGACTTGCCGTATAGTGGTCTCCATTCCTTCGTCCGAATCAGAGGTCGTAGCATCGAACTTGCACAATCTGGACTTCACGGCCTGGAAAAAAGAGACTTCATCTTTTACTTCCATAGCTTTATCGTTGGGAATCGCAATTGCAAAGGCTTGACCGAGAGCCGTAACTTCGTTTACAAAACGTTTTTTGCCGTCGTTCAGCCCCAATATGAAATCTTCAGCTTTCAGTATCCATGAAAGTTTGCCCGATACATCAGAAGTAAAATAATTTTTGTAAGGGAAATCGTGAAACATCTGTTCAACAACTTCCAGCTTTTCAAGCATCAGTTTTACGGCTTCTTCCTGTTGAATTGCAGGATTTCCTTTTCCACCCGAATTGGAATAAAAAGCCAATGCCTTTTTCAAATCCGAAGCAAGGCCCAGATAATCAACAATCAGACCGCCCGGTTTATCTTTATAAACGCGGTTCACACGCGCGATGGCCTGCATGAGATTATGTCCCTGCATGGGTTTATCAATATACAAAGTATGCAGGCAAGGTGCATCGAAACCCGTTAGCCACATATCACGCACGATAACCAATTTCAACGGATTATCCGGATTTTTCATCCTTTCGGCTAACATTCTTCGTTGTTCTTTTGTAGTGTGATGTTTGGAAATTTCCGGTCCGTCGGACGATGAAGTGGTCATAACTACTTTGATAACGCCTTTGTCCAAATCATCGGAATGCCATTGCGGACGTATTTCTATGATGGCATCATACAATTCGGCAGCGATACGGCGGCTCATTGCCACAATCATTCCTTTGCCTTCGAAAACCTTTTGACGCTCTTCGAAATGATTAACAATGTCTTTGGCGATATTTTTTATTCGGTTAGGACTGCCTATCAGCGCTTCCAGCTGCGTCCATTTGGTTTTGGCCTTCTGTATTTCGGCCACATTGTCCTGTGCAATTTCCTTGTCCAAATCGGCTACCAACTTTTTACCTTCTTCACTCAAGCCCACTTTGGCCAATCGACTTTCATAAAAAATATGTACTGTAGCTCCGTCATCTACAGCCTGGGCAATATCATAAACATCGATGTAGTTGCCGAATACGGCCGGCGTATTTACGTCGGTACTTTCGATAGGCGTTCCGGTGAATCCGATAAAAGTTGCATTCGGCAATGCATCACGTAAATATTTGGCAAAGCCATATCTTATTTCGGAACCGATGACCTCATCGGCTTCATCCTTTATGTCAACAGTTTTCGCCTTAAATCCATATTGTGTCCTGTGCGCTTCATCGGCTATGACTATCACATTACTTCTGTCGGTCAGCCTTTCATAAACATTTCCTTCTTCGGGTTGAAATTTTTGTATGGTGGAAAATATGACACCGCCGGATGCAACTTTCAGCAGCTTTTTCAAATCTTCACAACTTTCCGCTTGCACCGGAACCTGTCGTAAAAGCTGGCCGGAAGCGGCAAAAGTATCGAACAATTGGTCGTCGAGGTCGTTTCGATCGGTGATGACTACAACAGTAGGATTGTTCAGCAGCCGTACGATTTTACCGGTATAAAAGACCATCGAAAGCGATTTGCCGCTTCCCTGCGTATGCCACACTACTCCAGCCTTATGGTCGCCGACCGGCTGTTCCGTTACTTCTTTCAACCCGTAATGCGCCGGAGGTTCGGCAACCATACTCGAATGTCCGACGTTGATTCCCGTTGCCCGAATCGTCGATTCGATGGCTTTATTTACGGCATAATATTGGTGATAGGCGGCAATCTTTTTTACCGTTTTTACGGTGGTTACTTTCGTATGCGGATCTTCTATTTTGTCTTTTTCAAATACGGTAAACGAACGTATTAAATCTAGCAATGTTTCCCTGTTCAACATCCCTTTAATCAGTACTTCCAACTGCCCGGTGAGATGCGAAGCCTCCGCTATTCCGTCTTCAGATTTCCACGCCATAAAGCGGTTGAAACCAGCCGAGAGGGAACCGGCTTTTGCTTCCAATCCGTCCGAAATAACACACAGAGCATTGTAAGTAAATAGCGACGGAATCATTTTTTTATACGTTTCTATTTGCTGAAAAGCGGTTTTTACGGTGGCATTTTCGTCTGCAGCATTTTTAAGCTCTATTACCACTAATGGTAAACCATTGACAAACAGAATGATATCCGGCCGTTTATTATAACCGTTTTCAATAACGGTAAATTGATTGCACACCACAAAATCGTTATTAGAAGGATGCTCGAAATCAACCAGCCAAACCCTCTCACCCCGTTTATCACCGTTTTTTAGAATCTCGACAGGAACGCCTTCCGTCAAATAGCGATGAAAGGTCTCGTTATTGACCAATAATTCCGATGAAGCAATGCGAGAGACTTCCTTCAATGCTTCGTCCTGAGCATCTTCCGGAACATTTTTATTGATATGACGAACCGCCTTTTTCAATCGTTCCCTTAAAATAACTTCACCAAAATTGCTCCGCTCTGGCTTAGTGCCGTCAGGGGCAATCTCGGGGCCATAGAGATGGGAATAACCTTGAGATTGAAATTCCTTTATGGCGAAGTCTTCTATTTGAGATTCTATTAGTTTAGGCATATTGATCTATATTTCTAATTTAAAGATTTTATTACACTTATCATTTCGCTAATAGATTGCTTCATTTCCTCTGGAGTATACATTTCATTTGACCTATTTTCAGGATGGTGTATCGTATTTCTGATATAAACTTGTAGAGTTACATTATCAGGTACTCGTGGCAAACCATTTCTTTCTTTTACCCATTGTTTGTTTTTTCCCAATCCTTTCGATTGAAGCCAATCGTCAAATTTGTTTTCGCGACCATTATTTACATCTTCATCAATTGCCTTTGATTGTAATAAACCATATAGCTCATTATGAAATTCTTCTGTTGGAAGTTGAAATGCCAAATAATTAACCTCATTGGCAGAAATGTATGGGAGGACCCTACTCTGTATAGAAGTCATTTGTGAGCTTCCTCCATCATTTTTTGTACATATAAATATCTTTAAATTAGTGTTATTCAAAAATTGTTTAACCAATAAAGGAGAATGAGTAGCTAAAATGATCTGCATCTTCTTCGATGCTTCTAATAAAAATTTTACGAATTCTAATTGCAATCTGGGATGTAAATGTAATTCCGGCTCATCCAGCAACACTATTAATTGTTTTCCACTCTGTTCTGATAAATAAAAAGAATACAGCAAAGAAAAAATAACTTCATAACCTGCACCTAAAGCACTTAATGGTATTAATATATTATCATTCTTTTTATTTGAAAAAAATGAATTCTGAAATGGACACCAGTTATTTATAAAACTTAAGGATAATGGTATTCCACTAATACTTTGAAATTTTTCAATTGCTCGTTCCAAAAAGGCATGTGATACTTTCCCCTTCACATCGGTTAATTTCTGATTTAAATCTGGTATATCATTGCCTTTATACTCCTTTATATACTGATAATTAAAATCTTCCATTAATCTATCAAACCTCGTCTCATTATAAGTGCCGGAGCGTATCTGATAAGTTCTGTTTTTATCCAAATATAAAATATCATTTTCAGAAAATCTTGGTCCGGAAAAGGGGTTATTTACGCTGATTCTTAAATCAGGAGAATTATCGTATGGCTTATTTTCTCCATCGGCTTTAATAAATTTTTGATCTTGAACAATAGAAGAAGAAAGGTATGAGTTATTTGCTCTTTTTCTAATTTTAGCTTGAAAGTTAAATCCTTTTCCCTGATACTTTGCCTTCGGCATTGTTCCTGCATATTCAAAATTCTCATTAGAATACACATTAATGGCACAATCTTTTGTGGGATCATTGAAATCATTAATTGAAAAACTTTCAGCTTTATATTCTAGCAACGGTAGAGCAATTGCATCAAGAATAGAAGTTTTTCCACAACCATTTTCGCCAACAAGAACTGTCAATCCAGATCCCTCTTTTTCTCCATTAGGTACATTAATGTTATCAATAACAAATGGAGATGTCGCATTAAATAATCTGAAATTTTGAATTTCAATTCTCTTTATTTTCATGGCTACAAATATTTTTCACCCTCACCTCTCCACTCATCAGCTTCGGCAACAAAGTATCGCGCAAAGCGGTAAGAGTACGGATTTGGTTTTTATTTTGATTTATTTTCTGGAAGTATATTTTGACTTGAGTATAAAAATCTATTATTTTACCTCTATCTACTGGCATTGAGTAATTTTGCTCATAAAGTAATGATTTATAATCAAGATTTTTGATGCCTGAACTACCATTTTCCAGATTAAAGAATTCATTTTGTTCATATAAATAGCGTAAATAGCAACATAAGAAATATGAATATCGTTCATCTTTGATTCTCAGTAATCTACAAAAATTAGAGAAGATAATAGGATAATCAAAGAGTCCTTTTACGTCATTATTAATATATGTTACTCGTCCTGTTGATTGGTTTTCAGTTCCTCCTGATATTTCTAAGATTAAATCACCACTTTTAGGCTCAATATTTCTAAACTTGGAATCTTTTATAAAACGAATAGGTGTTTTTCCTGCTAAACCATTATTCAAATCCGCTATATCTGTACCACGAATGCATCGGACAGCTTTTGAGAATTCTCCTTGGTTATATTCTTTCCCCCATTCTCCACCAACAGTCTCACCAATTAAATCACCTAATTTACCTTTTGTACTGTTTCCCTTTGCTTCCACCACAAACCACTGCCGGAACAATGTCTCCGCCATTTTTTCAAGCGTAGTGTTTTGACGCTGTAGTAAGTCTATTTTATCGTCTAAAGAAGAAAGAATCGATGCGATAGCTTGCTGTTCAGGAAGAGGAGGGAGTGAAATATCTAAATTTTCAATATCTGACGGTTTTAATGATGGATAAGCTGATGTAGAAGCCTCCGCAATTACATCAAGGTATTCAACAATATCATCAGATGTCAAATAATAATATAAAAATTTAGGATATAATTGATTTTTATCGCAGCAAGTAATCGTTACAAATCCTGTTGATATAACGAGATTCGGTAGTACTGTATCAATATATCCGTAATGTTTTTGAATAGGTCTAACCGTCGAATAAATAATATCATCTTTATCAACCAATCTTCTTGCCCGACTTGGAGCTTCCTTTGTTTTAACAGTTTGAAAAGATGCAACTTTCCCCTGAAATATTGAACCAGTATCTAAATATTCTATCTCTTTGTATGGATATTTTAAATCGATACTTTTAGTATTTGTATATACTAAATTGCCAAGTTTATATTCTTTCCACTCACTCATTATCTTATTTTTTAGGCAATTTTTTGCAACTCTTTTCTATCTTTTTCTCATCGCTTGCAACCCGGCGTTCCAATTTTTTAATGTCTTCGGAAGGCGGCAGGTTCTCAGGTTTAATGCCACGTTTGCCCAACATTTCGCGAACACTCAAATTGTTTTGGATATGTTCGTGAGTAATAGGAGATTCACCCTCCAAATCTTTTGTTTCTACGTTATAATTGGTCATTTCCGTAGCAAGATTTTTTGCAGCTATGGTAAGTGTCGGGAGAAAATCTGCTAACGGCCGAGTTGATTGTATACCTAACCGGTTTTTCATATCCTCCGTAGTATGCCCGCCGAATAAAGCATAATCACCTTTGGAACGAATGCGGCCGAAACCTCTGTCGTCCACACCTCGTTCATAGATATTTTGTGAGAGTTGTTTTTCGGAAGCACGTAACCTGTTCCGCGTTTCCAAGCGCGAAAGCAAATTCAATCGTTCTTCAATCAGTTCAACTTTACGGGTTTGAACAGCAAAATAACTTTGCGCGAATGCAATTTCCTCTTTTTTGGGATCACCATTTTGTGCAATCAAATAACACGCATAACGAGTAAGCATAAAATCGGTAACTTCACGTTGCGCACTACTACCTAACTGAACCATTTTCGTGACCTCACGAAAATGGTCATCTACATTGATGGCTTGTGATTTACAAGATTCTACCGCTCTTTGTATCGCTACGGTGAAATTCTCCCATCGGGCATATCCCAAAACTCTCTGCAAGTCGCGGGCAAACCATACTTCTATTTGTTCGCTCTTGTCTTCATTATCGATATAATTTACAATTTTATCAAATAATGATTTATACTGATTGATACGTTGCAAGTCCATTATTGTTCCAATTTTATCTTTTCCAAGTTTTCCTTGATGATTTTATTGAGTCGTTCTTCTTCCTTGACCTGTCCTTCAAATTCCGCTTTCAGACTGTTGAAACGTTCCGTGAAATCGAAGTCGTCTTCTTCCTGGGGCAGTCCCACATATCGTCCGGGAGTAAGCACATAATCGAGCTCTGCTACACGGCTTATGGGAGCGGACGCACAGAATCCGGCAACATCTTCGTATTTTCCGTTTCTATTTCGCCAACTATGGAACGTATCGGCTATTTTGTGTATATCTTCTTCGGAAAATTCCCGCGTACGACGATTGATTAAATGCCCCATATTACGGGCGTCGATAAAAAGAATTTCCTTGCTGCGGTCGCGGAATCCTCCGTTTGTACGGTCGCGATTAAAAAACCATAAAGCAGCAGGAATTTGAGTATTTAAAAACAATTTGGCCGGAAGATTGACGATGCAGTCTATCAAATTATTTTCCACTAAAGCCTTGCGAATGTCGCCTTCGCCTCCGGTTTTCGAGGTCAGAGCTCCTTTGGCAAGTACGATACCAGCCTGTCCTGTCGGGCAAAGATGGTAAATAAAGTGCTGTATCCATGCAAAATTGGCATTACCGGCAGGCGGCGTCCCATATTGCCAGCGACCGTCGTTACGCAATTGGTCGCCTCCCCAATCGCTATCGTTGAAAGGCGGATTAGCCAACACATAATCGGCTTTCAAATCCGGATGGGCATCATTCAGAAAAGAGCCTTCCTTATTCCATTTGACTTGCGAAGCATCAATGCCGCGAATGGCAAGATTCATTTTGCACAACCTCCAAGTTGTCTGATTGCTTTCCTGTCCGTAAATGGAAATATCATTTACTAATCCTTGGTGACTTTTCACGAATTTTTCGCTTTGCACGAACATGCCGCCGGAACCGCAACAGGGGTCTAAGACACGTCCTTTGTACGGCTCAAGCATCTGAACCAATACCTCAACGACACTTCGCGGTGTATAGAATTGTCCTCCCTTTTTGCCTTCTGCCAATGCAAATTCTCCGAGAAAATATTCGAAAACATGTCCCAACACATCGGCACTTCTTGATTTGACGTCTCCCAAGGCAATATTACCTATTAGATCGAATAATTCGCCTAAATTTACGGGATCGAGATTCTGACGGGCATACACTTTCGGTAAAACTCCCTTGAGCGACGGATTCTCTTTTTCGATAGCATCCATTGCATCGTCCACGAATTTTCCTATTTGCGGATCCTTAGCCTTGGAAAGAAGAAATTCCCAGCGAGCCTCTGCCGGAACAAAAAAGACATTTTCAGCTTCATATTCGTCGCGATCTTCCGGATCGGCACCATCGTTTATTTCTTGTATTAGTTTTTTGTGCAGCTCTTCAAAAGAATCGGATATGTATTTCAAAAAGATCAATCCAAGAACTATATGTTTGTATTCTGCCGCATCTATATTTTTACGGAGTTTATCTGCTACTCTCCAAAGTTGTTTTTCCAATGGTTCTTTATTATCGTTACTATTTTTTGCCATATTTATTTGTTATTGTTTATTTGCCATTTCCAATGCTTTTCCTCTCACTTCTTTTTCATCCTTTACAATGTTACAATGTCCAGAATCTGATCGGCAAGCCATAAACTCAAAAGTTCATTCTGGTCGGTCTTAAGGATCTTTGCAATTGTAATCACCTGATCACGTTTAACACAGCGAATACCTTTTTCGATCTTGCAATAGGTTGCCGTGTCAATCTCTAATGCTGCTGCCAATTGCCGCTGCGGCATTTGATAGTCCTCTCTTAATTTTTTGATTCGGTTAATAAACGTCATATCATTTCTTCTTGGTGTCTTGACTTATAGTAGTAAAGCTACGTAAATAATGATAAATATCAGTAATAAAAACAATTAATTTTCAAGAAAAATATCATCAACAAACAGGTTCTCCATTACTCTTGTATGCGGTTCCCGGCTTTGAATACTGCCGTGTGCGGTGTGATTCACGATGATTGATTTCGAACTGTTGCGATGGCGCTCCTCGGCTACCTTTTGAAAGTATTCGATAAAATTGCACTGTGCTAAGAGAAATTCCGAATAAGACGACGGCCTCGGAAAATGGTTTTGGGCGTTAACATGGCTCCGCACACTTAACAAGAAATATATGAACAAAAAAGAGCGTAACCTTTTGAGTTACACTCTTTTCATATTTTTGATCAGTATTTAGTTAGCTACCTTACTTCACCTCCTCAAAATCAACATCTTTTACCTCTCCGTCTTTGGAGCCGTTGTTGCTGCCGGTTGAACCAGTTGAGCCTGTGCCGGTTGCACCGCCGCTGAATCCGCCGCCTGCATTGGCGCCGCCGTTAAATCCTGCTCCGCCGTTGAATCCGCCCTGAGGACCGCCCTGTGCTCCTGCGCCTGTTGCTCCGGCCGCTTTAGCCATATCATCGCTTGCAGCGTGCCATGCGTTGTTCAGGTCATCTTCAAGTTTTTGCAACTCTGCAATGTTGCCCGCTTTGTGAGCCTCTTTCAATTTTGCAGTAGCGTCTTCAATAACTTTCTTCTTGTCTGCAGGTATCTTATCCCCGTAATCCTTCAAATTCTTTTCACTTGTAAACACCTGTGCATCAGCAGCATTTAACTTGTCAATTTTTTCTCTCTCCTCTTTATCTTTCTGCTCGTTAGCTTTAGCCTCATCACGCATTCTCTTAATCTCAGCCTCGCTCAAACCGCTGGAAGCTTCAATTCTGATCTGCTGTTCTTTGCCGGTGCCTTTATCTTTTGCGGAAACATTAAGAATACCGTTGGCATCAATGTCAAATGTAACTTCAATCTGAGGAATGCCCCTTGGTGCCGGTGTAATTCCATCCAGATGGAAACGTCCGATAGACTTGTTTCCGCTTGCCATTGGACGTTCGCCCTGCAGTACGTGAATCTCTACACTTGGCTGATTATCAGATGCCGTAGAGAACACCTCTGATTTCTTTGTAGGTATGGTTGTATTGGCATCAATTAGTTTTGTGAATACGCCGCCAAATGTTTCAATACCAAGTGAAAGAGGTGTAACATCCAACAGAACAACATCTTTCACGTCACCTGCAAGAACGCCTCCCTGTATGGAAGCTCCGATTGCAACAACCTCATCGGGATTCAGGCTCTTGTTAGGCTCCTTGCCAAAGAACTCTTTAACCATCTGCTGAACTTTAGGAATACGGCTGCTGCCGCCAACCAAAAGAACCTCGTTAATATCCGATTTACTCAAGTGCGCATCTGCCAAAGCTTTTCTGCACGGCTCTATACACTTTTGGAAATAAGGATCTTCCAATGCCTCAAATTTAGCTCTCGACAGTGTTCTTACAAGGTGTTTTGGAACTCCGTCAACCGGCATAATATATGGCAGATTAATTTCAGTAGAAGTCTGGCTGGATAATTCAATCTTAGCTTTTTCCGCAGCCTCTTTCAATCTCTGAAGAGCCATAGGGTCCTTGCCTAAATCAACTCCGCCGTTCTCCTGCTTGAATTCTTCAATCAGCCATTCAATTATGACACGGTCAAAATCATCACCTCCAAGGTGAGTATCACCATTTGTAGACTTGACTTCAAATACACCGTCGCCGAGCTCTAGAATAGAGATATCAAAAGTACCTCCGCCTAAGTCAAATACTGCAACTTTTGCCTCTTTCTCCTTCTTATCCAGACCATAAGCAAGTGCAGCCGCCGTAGGCTCATTGATAATTCTTCTTACATTAAGACCTGCAATTTCTCCCGCCTCTTTGGTTGCCTGTCTCTGAGAATCAGTAAAATAAGCGGGTACCGTAATAACCGCCTCTGTAACAGGCTGACCGATATGATCTTCTGCCGTCTTCTTCATTTTCTGAAGAATCATTGCAGAGATCTCTTGTGCAGAATAAAGTCTTCCGTTAATATCAATACGCGGAATATTATTATCTCCCTTTACAACCTTGTAAGGAACTCTCTTAATTTCTGTTTGCACTCTATCCCAAGTTTCACCCATAAATCTCTTAATAGAGTAGACGGTGTTAACCGGGTTGGTAATTGCCTGTCTCTTAGCAGGATCACCAATCTTCATCTCTCCGTTTGCCGTAAACGCAACTACGGACGGGGTAGTTCTCTTACCCTCACTGTTAATGATTACCGTAGGCTCATTGCCCTCCATTACGGAGACGCAGCTGTTAGTAGTACCTAAGTCAATTCCAATAATTTTACCCATAATATTTATCTCCTAATTTTTTATATTTTTTCTTGTTCTGTTTGATTCCGCGTTTTGTCACGTTCACGCCTACCTGAATAACGATTATTGTGCCATGCTGAAATTGTGACATTTTGACATATTGTTAACAATAGCAGTTGTAATACATTGATTATCTGGACACCCCTAAAAATATCTTAATATTTTCATCAATGTTTTAATCCGGCAAATTTAGAACCTCTTTTTTTAATAACTTTGCCCCCCTCATTTAAAATACATTTAATCTTATAAGAATTTTTAAGCTCCGTTTCTATTATGTTCAAAGGCGTTATTAATTTATCCGTAAAACTTGTAAGGCGCTATCTGCCTGACCCATTTGTTTTTGCAATTATCCTCACGATAGTTGCCTTTATATGTTCAATGTTTGTTACCCATCAAACAGTGCTTGAGGTTGTTGGAAATTGGGGCGGGGGAGTTTGGACGCTTTTGGAATTTGCAATGCAGATGGCCCTTGTAATTGTCTGCGGTTCAGCGCTTGCTGATGCACCCGCTATAAAAAAGGGTTTAAAAAAAATAGCTTCCGGATTAAAAACGCCGGCCGCAGCAATTGCAACCGTAACTGTTGTAGCATCTGTTGCATGCTGGCTTAACTGGGGATTCGGACTTATAGTAGGAGTCATTTTTGCAAAAGAGATTGCAAAGCAGGTTAAGAATGTTGATTATAGATTATTGATTGCCAGTGCTTACAGCGGTTTTGTTGTTTGGCACGCCGGCATCTCAGGTTCCATTCCTCTTGCCATGGCAACTGAAGGAGATGCGTTAACATCTGTCTCATTGGGTTACATCAAGCATGCAATACCTATCGGGAATACAATTTTTGCCACATATAATTTGATTGCCGTTTTTATTGTGATAGTTGCACTGACAGTTGTTAATACCTTGATGCATCCTAAAGGAGACCAGGTATTTGCAATAGACCCGTCCCTGCTGGAAGAGAAAAAGGAAGAACATCTGGAGAGCATAATTGATGACTGCAAAATTAAAAAGACTCCGGCCGACAGACTGAATACCAGCAAAATATTGGTGATAGTCACATCTCTTCTGGGCTTTACGTATTTGTTCATGAAGCTGGTAATAAACGGAAAACCATTTGATTTAAACAGTGCGATAATGGTCTTCCTGTTTTTGGGAATTATCTTTCACGGTACACCTATCAAATACGTTGAGGCAATAACGAATGCGTCAACATCCTGCTCCGGAATACTTTTGCAATTTCCTTTCTATGCGGGAATTATGGGAATCATGACGGCTACATCCGCAGATGGAATTTCACTTGCAGGAGAAATCAGCAAGGGCTGCATATCAATAGCAAACACTCACACTTTTCCTCTGCTGAGTTTTCTTAGCGCAGGCCTGATTAACATATTTATTCCAAGCGGCGGAGGACAGTGGGCCGTACAGGGACCAATTATGATTCCTGCCGGAGTATCTCTTGGAGTTAACCCTGCAATTACCGGAATGTCAATTGCATGGGGAGATGCATGGACAAATTTGATTCAGCCGTTTTGGGCTATCCCCGCACTTGCAATTGCAAAACTTAATGCAAAAGACATAATGGGATATTGTCTGATAGACCTGGTAGTTGTGGGCATAATAATATGCGCCACCTTCTTATGTTTATAATGGCAGCGCAATTATTTATTATTGCAATAAACTTATGAATGAAAGGCCTTTGTAAAGACTCTGTCAATTAATTCTACAAACTCCTTGTAAGCAGCAGTGTCCGATAGTTCACTCAATGAGGCGGCAAGACCTCTGTAACGCCACTCGTGGTCTTGCGGTTCAGGGGCATGAAAGCGCTCCCAAATTTTGTTGCCAATCTGATCAAAATCACGAGCAATAGCTCTCATGTTAGAAAGTTTGTCTCCAAGCGCAACTATTTTTGAATCTCTGTCAGCCTTTGCAAGACGCTCAATAGCAGCTTGTTTGCTCTCTCTCCAGATGTCCGTTCCGCTTGCGCTTCCGGCGTATTTGTCACTTTCAGATTCCACCAAATCTGCAATTCTGTCTCCAAACTCAGAGCGCAATTCCTCTATTGTACAATCAGTATCTTCAACAACATCATGCAGCGCTGCTGCTGAAAGAACCTCTTGATCAGGGGTTATAGTAGCCGCTATCGCCATCGCTTCCATAGGATGAACAATGTAGGGAAAGCCCTTATCCCTGCGTTCTGTGTTTGCGTGTGCCTTAACCGCATAAATTATAGCCCTATCCAGCAACGTGCTGTCCATATACTTATTTGCCATATATTATTCTCTCAGCAATTATGTTATTACTCTCAGCAATTATGCTCCGATTTACAATCGTGTTTAGGCCTGGTATCATGATCGCAATAATTTGCATTAAGGGAAAGCGTACCTGCTAAAAAAGCCTCTACAATCTTATCCGCCGCCTCAATTGGACAGCCTACAAAAACATTGATATTTTGCCCGTTAAATAAATCTATGGCCTTCTGTCCCATGCCTCCCGCTATGACATCCGTTACACCAAAAGAGGCAATCCATTTTGGGTATAGGCCCGGCTCATGTGCCGGAGGTACTTCTTCCATGGACTTTACAACCATGTCATTCTCAACCGTTACGATGGCAAAATATTCACAATGCCCGAAGTGGGCACACAATACCCCATTCTCCATGGGAATAGCAATTTTCTTATTCATTTTTAATCAGTTTTTAATTTATTAATCATTTATTTTTTCCGAATATCCGCAATAAAATTGAACGATGTGGTCCCCAAGAATCTTAGATAATATTGTAAATGCTTTATCTCCGGTACAGTGTCCCGTAAAAAATTTTGTATCGGGATAATCAGAACGCAAATTTTCACCCATGGCTGTTATCCGCTCATCCGATTCGTAAAAAGTCCCTTTTGCAGACTGCAGTAAATGGAAGCCTCCTGCCACCCATCCTACGGGGATTAACGTATTGATTTTTACCGTTTCCAATATATTTTGCAAACCTTTATGTGCACATCCCGTGTAAACAAAAAGAGCTTTACTGCCAAGGACACAGATCAATTCATGATTAAAATTATCCGGTGTAAGATTCCCGTTATTCTGTTTCAGGAAAAGATTATTGTTGCCCTCGGGGGCCGCATATCTTGACGACCGATTGGAATATATCCGTATTTGATCAGAGATTGAAATATCTTTTTCTACAAAAATAATTCTGTCGCGACAGGCATTGAAATCTATCTGTGCGCTTATGTTGTGCAGTCCGTCCCGCCCGGAGTAATAAAATTGACGTGGTACGGCGGATGACATTATGATTTTGGCTTTTTTATTCAATTCCAGAAAATATGGCAATCCGCCTATATGATCCGAGTGCCCGTGGGAAATAAATACGTAATCCACTTCTCCGAGATCTATGTTTTGCAGAACGGCATTTTTTATAAAATTACAGGAGGCTCCCGTGTCCAGCAATATTTTATGCTCATCCGTTTCAACATATATGCTAAGCCCGTGCTCCGTTTGGAAGTCACTGCATAGCTTTCTGTTATCCGACAATACGGTAAACCCGATCATTCCCCGTCATGTGAATTAATGGGGATCAATTCTTCATTGCCGTAACTCTTGCAATTTCTGCAAGGCGTATGATTCCCCATGCCGTTGATCAATTTGCTGCATTTTCTGCAACGATACCATATCCGCCCGAAATCCACATTTCCGCCATCAATCATTATCATTTTCCCTTCAACGAACGCCTTCGCAATTGTCTTACGTGCGTTTCCGTATATGCGGGTAAGAGTGGGACGGGAAACGTTCATTTTTTCGGCGGCATCTTCCTGCCTCAGCCCCTCGTAATCCAGCAATCTGACCGATTCATATTCATCATAACGCAAAATGACCCTGTCGCTCGTCAGTCTTACTATGCCAAAAGGCTTAAAACCAAGCATCAACGGGGGAGAAACTATTTTTCTGCACTGTTTTGGACGGGACATAAACTTGTTTTATCGTTGTATTTGAGTTGCAAATTTATAATATTATTTTGAACTATTGTTCATAAATAATTTCCTTTATCGGTATCGGGATTTATTGTTTTCAACCTTTTTGTTAATAAATTTGTCCGTGCCTATTTCAACCGGATAGTATCTTGTGAAATGAAAGCGCAAATAAAAATCTTAAAATCAAAGTATGAAAAAAGTATACGTTCTTTTGGCCGACGGATTTGAAACCATAGAAGCTACGGCGCCGATAGATATACTGCGTCGCTGTAAGGTTGACGTTACAACCGTCTCGATATCGGGCAGCATTACAGTAATATGCTCCCACCATATACAAATGAAGGCCGATACGACCTTGGATGATATAGCTGCCGAGAAAGCCGGCAATGCAATCCGTCCCACGGACACGGAAGGCAACAACTATTGCAGTGATCTTTTATCTGACGGGAACATGATAGTTCTTCCGGGCGGATATCCCGGATACGTCAATCTTATGAATTCTGACACTGTCGGGAGAATAATAAAAAAATACTATCAAGAGGGTAAATGGATTGCGGCAATTTGCGGGGCTCCGGCGGTATTGGCAAAAAATAAAATAGCCGCGGGATCACATATAACATGTCACTCCTCCGTAATAGATAAAATGGGAGATTATATCTATACAGGCCGGCCGGTAGAACAGGACGGGAATCTAATAACCGGCATAGGGGCAGGACTTTCCATAGATTTTGCAATCAGGCTTGCGCGCGTGCTCACGGACGAGGGAACCGTTGAGTTGCTAAAAAAACAGATGGAAATCAGGACTTGCAATACCGTGGACGCGAGCTCATCCACAAGAACGGAATAGCCGCAAGTTGGGAGACTACGGAAAATATTATCATTGCAGTCATATTCCAATCGTACAGCCAACCCATAAGCCAACTGCCTAAAAACCAGAATAATCCGTATGATGCCTGGAAAATTCCAAATCCTGTGGAACGTCTCTCTTTAGGCACCATATCCGCCACGGCACTCTTAACAACAGACTCTTGTGCTCCCATTCCTATTCCCCATAAAATCACTCCGCAAATCAAGGCAGCCTGAGATGTTGCGGTAAAAGCCAGAATTGCAAACGGGGCGGCAATAACTGTCGAGACTATTAAAGTTTTAAAACCTCTCTTGTCATAAAGCCATCCAAAGAAAAGAGCGGCAAATGCATCTATCATCATGGCAAGGGCATAGAGCAGCGGCAATATTTCTCCGCTGACCAATCCGTTCTTTGCCGTATGCATTGTAACAAGATTGAAATCCACAAAACCCATTGCAGATAAGGACATTGCAACAATATAAAATATAAAGCCGCGACTCAATTTTATTTTCCCGACAGATTTTTCTGTATCCGGTTCAAATTTTTCAGGGTTTGGAAATTTGCGTTTTGCAAACAGCAACAAAACAATTGTGATAATGGCGGGAATTCCTAAAACCGCAAAACAAACTTTATATGATGAGAACAAATATGCGGAACTGTTTATAACAGAATGAGTTGCAGAAGCTGCATTGCCGACAGCTTGCACAGACGTACCGTCCGCCACACCTGCATGTCCTCTCAATAACATGACTATGAACAAAATAACCGGCCCTATAAATGCTCCTATCTGGTCAAGAAATTCCTGAATTGCAAAACTCTTTCCGGTTCCCTCCTTAACTGCCGCAAAAGAGACAAGCGTATCCTTTGCCGGTTTTTTAATTGCCTTTCCCGCACGTTCCGCAATCATGATTCCGCACGCAAGAACCCATCCGCCGTGCGGCACAAGCGCAAGCATGGGAATTGCCAGCATATCAATAATATATCCTATTATTGTTATTGTCCAATAATGCTTTGTCTTATCCGTTATATAACCGGTCAGCAATCTGAGTGAATATCCGACAAACTCCCCAAGTCCTGATATGAAACCAATTGCAGCTGCATTGGCCCCCGCCAAAGCAAGAAATGCTCCCGTAATGCTGGATGCGCCCTCATGAGTCATATCAGAAAAACAACTCACAATACCCATCAGCACAATAAATGCTAACGCAGAACCCGCCGCTATCTTTTTATTACCCTCCATAAATGTGCAAAGTTACATTTAAAAGAAAGACGTTGTCTTTAAAACAATGACGCCGTCTTTAATTAAAGACGGCGTCAAATATTTATTCATCTTTTAAAACAGTGTGATTGAGATACCTGCGGATATCCAAGTGCCCGGCATCCTTATGCCGCCGCAATCATAATATCTTTCATTAAAAAGATTGGACGCTTTTAAATAGATATTCGCAAGCATATCTGCTTTTTTTACAAGTTCAAAGGAAATAGCGGCATCCACTTTCCAGAATAATTTGTAATCTATATAAGGATATGTCTTTGTTACGGCAGCGCCATAATAACCGCCAACTCTGTCACACCACGTTGCAAATATATCTGCCTCAATTCTCTTGCACAAAGTAAATTGTCCGCTCAAGGAGACCTTATCTCTCAAATAATCAAGTGCCGTTTTAGAGACATAACCTTCCGCCTTCTTATTCATGTGAATATGAGCATAACCAGCCTTAACGCTCTTGATAAACTTCCATGAAACAAATTCTGCGGAAAGTTCTGTTCCGCGCGCTTTCACCTTTCCAATCTGCAAAGATTTCCAAAGAGTTTCATTCTCGGCTCTCACCCAGTCAATTATATTGCTGCCGTCTCTATAATAAAAAAGATATCCGGCATTAAAATGATTCCAAAAATTATCATAATAATTTCCGCCTGTCGCACTGCCGGTTTCTGCAAATCTTAAATTAGTCCCGGTAAAATCCATCGCGATTCTATAAGTTGTTGCCTTCTCCGGATTTAAGTCTGCATTTGCCTCATGAGTTGCCGTAGTGTAATATAGGTCTGTATAAGTTGGAAGCCGCATGGATCTTGTTACTGAAAAGCTTACCGTTATCAAAGGATAAAAATTCACATTTACTCCTCCGCTCCACATAAAGTCTCCGCCGTAAGAACTTTGCACAAGATTCAAGGACAATGGAATAGAAATTAGACCATGACCATAAACATGTCTCAGCCACTCATTTGTAACATTGCGGTCAGCACCTTTTGTATAATACCCTCCGGGCACGCCGGCAATTTTTTTAGAAGACGTTAAGTTCTCACCTAAAACGTTGCTGTATATATGGTTGTAATTATAATCAAAACCGACTCCCGTTGTTCCTCCAAGCCAACCCTTATGTTCTGCGACCGCGCTAAAACCAAAATTATCTGTATCATGATAGTTTGGACCCTGATACCATGAAGTTGCATTTTTTCCGTCTCTAAAAAGTTCAAACTTGTCGTAATTCTTTCTGTAGCTGAATATTACCTTTGCAGACCAGTTATTTCCAAAATTGTCATCCCATTTTACGGAACCAAGATAGGTCCTTGTACGCTCCGCCTGGTCCGGATAATCCAAAGAATAAAAATCATTTGCTCCAAAAAATCTGTTCTGTGCACCAGCCTGAATATCAAGGACTCCCCCCTTTACACTGCGAAACATCATGCGCGCATACAAGTTCTGATTATCAAAATCCGTGTTAGAAGTATAACCGTCGGAATGCCGCAAAGAGCCTATAATCATTAAATTAGCATTGCTCTTTGTTATAGCTCCCGACAGATTTCCGTATAGATATCCGTGCTCTCCCGCAGAAAAATTTGCCTTAACATAATTATTATATTCAGGAACCGTCATAATGTTTACAGCACCGGAAAAGGCGCCAGGACCGGGTATGCCGCTTATAATATCAATTCCGGAAACACCCTCAATATCAACAGGAAGAGAATGCGACTGATGCCCCGTTCTTACATCCGTAAAATTAACGCCGTTAAGCATAACCATACTTTGATCGGAAGTACCACCGTAAACCGATATATCTGCCTGCATTCCCATGCTTCCTCTCTCTCTTAAATCAATTGACGGTGAAGACTTAAGCGCGCCCTCTATTGTTTGCAAAGGAGAAGACTCTATTTTACCCCTGTTAAAAACAGCAATTGGGGAGATTGTCCCCTTTGTAGGATTTGAACGTTCCGTTGTAATCACCACATCTTTAAGCCTATATACTTTCACGGTATCCTGTGCTTGAACAAAAGATACAGAACGAAGCACAGCCTCGGCAAAAAACAAAAAATAAAAAAACTTCAAGTGCATAAAAACTATTTTAATAAAATTTTAGCAGTGAATGTACGACGTTTTAAAACAATGACGCCGTCTTTAATTAAAGACGGCGTCAAATATTTAAAATTTTAAAATCTATTTCAGCATTTCTTTTACAGCAGCTTCCAGTTGCGGATCTTTGCCGTTAAGGAAGTCATTGTAAGGAAGTTCCACTTGGATATCCGGATTAACCTGTTTATTCTCTGTGATTTTACCGTCGGTACCCATAGAACCAATCATAGGAATTCCAAATATTATCGTAGGATCAATTTGTGTTTCCCACCAAACGGCAGTACCTGTTCCGGCTACCGGCATTCCAACCAGCTTGCCCGTCTTATTCTGCTGATATATAAATGGAAACATAAATGCATCACTATAGTTGCTCTCGCTCATCAAAACAATGCTCGGCTTAATCCAGCGTCCGATAGGTTCGCCGTCCTTAAGAACATTACCCTGCGGAGCATATTTCATATAAAGGTGACCGCTCAAGAATGTATTCAAATCATCATGAAGCCAGCCCCCGCCGTTGAATCTCGTATCAACTATAAGAGCCTGTTTATCAATGTTTTTGCCAAGGGCATTTTCATAAACTTCTCTGAAGCTTGCATCATCCATTCCCTCAACGTGAACATAACCGACCTTGCCGTTGCTCAAAGAATCCACCATGTGCTCCATAGTTTTTATCCACCTCTTGTACAGAAGATAATTCTCTTTGCCCACGCTTACGGGACGTATTCTCTGTTCAAATTCTCCGATGCCGGATTTAACTGTAAGCAGGCTATTTACATCAGCCACATTCAGAAGATATTTATTCCAGTTTTCATCCGCTTTAATTTCAACTCCGTTAATTGCAGTGATGACATCACCCGCCTTAACCTTATTCTCTGCCCTATCAGAAATTCCGCCGGGAATAATTGCGCTCACCTTAATGCCCGGACCTTTATAAGTCTCATCAAATAAGAATCCCAGAGAAGCCGTGCGGTCTGCATTTGAAGGGACAGGAGCATAGTATCTTCCTCCTGTATGAGAGGCATTAAGCTCTCCCAGCAATTCGCTCAAAAGTGCCTGAAAATCATAGTTGTTATTGATATAAGGCAAGAACTTTGCGTACTCGTCGTGATACATTTTCCAGTCAATCCCGTGAATTTTAGGATCATAGAACTTTTTCACAACCTGAGCCCATGCATGGTCATAAATATATGCTCTCTCACCCGCTTTGTTCAGCTCCATTTTTGCATCTAATGCAATAGGCTTAATCTCTCCGCTCTTTGCATCAATGGACATCAAACTTCCTCCGCTTATGGTAAACAAAGTGGCATCGTCATCGCTAATTCCAAGTCCGCCTGCGCCGCCTGAAAGTTTTGCAAGAACCTTTGTCTCTTTTTCTCTTGGGTCAGTCACCCACAATTCACTCCCCTTCTGCGCATTAGCCAAGTAATAAATTTTGCTTGCATCCTTGTTAAACGCATAACCTTCCAATGAACTTGCACTGCTTGTAAGTCTTACCTTTCTCTCTTCTATATTATTCCAGTCAAATGTAATATCCTCAACCTTAGTAGAATCCGAGCTTGCAGCTTTCCCGTCTTTTTTAGCTTTCAATCCTTTACCTTTTTTACTCCCGACAGCCTTGTCTCCATCTTTCTTTCCTGCCTTATCAGCTTTTTCAGCCTTCTCTTTCTCCTTCAGCAATTCATAATCCTCCTTGCTCAAAATATATCTGTCATAAGCCTTCTGGTCAAAGAATATTCCGTAAACATCAGGTTCATCCGCACCGGAACCAGCCAAAGATTTGTTGCCTGCACGGGTTGAAAGATAAACCATCATTTCACCTTTTAGAGCCCAATCTGCATTAAATTCTCCAAAACCGCTGTTGACAGGATATTTAATTTCACCTGTCCCGTCAGCTTTAACAAGAGCTGTGTTGCGAGCAGCCATTCTATCCTTAGAATCGTCTACAAGCAGCCACTTACTATCCGGACTCCATTTGAAACCCCAGTCTCCGTCTGCATAAGAATGATTATGTCCCTTAGGCAAAACAGTTACAGTTTTCCCGCTTGCCAAATCCATGACTTTAAGCACATTACGCTCACATACGTAAGCCAGTTTCTTATTATCGGGAGAACATAGCGGCTGAAAATTATCGTTATCGTTTACAACAACAGGCTCTTCATTAAGCAATGTCGAGGCATAGAAATATTTTTCAGTAGTATCCTTTAATGAAACTTTGTAAATGCCCCATTTACCCTCTCTTTCGGCGGAGAAGAAAAGATACTTTCCATTGTGAGACCAGCAAATCATTCTCTCCTGCCAAGGAGTATTGGTAATTCTTTTTGTGCGGGCATCTTTTACTCCGGAGACAAAAAGCTCACCTCTGTTAATAAATGCAACTTCCTTTCCGTTAGGGCTTACCTCAAATTCAGTAACCCCGTTAAGAGGTAACACGACAGATGCCTGATAACCGGCATCATCCGCAACCGCAACCGCAACCTTCTGAGGCTGAGAGCCGTCACGCATTGTATAAATATCTCCCTTCCACACAAAAGCAAGAGTGCCGTTTGCGGAGATGCTCAAGTCCCTTACAGGGAATCCCTTAAAATGAGTCATTTGCATCTCAGTTCCGGAAGACACATTTCTCTTATAAACGTTAAGAGTTCCATCTTGTTCGCTAGTATAATAAATGGAATTATCATCCGATGCAAAAACAGGAGCCAAATCCTCTCCCTTAAAATTTGTCACCTTAGAATATTGATTGTCGGGAATATTATATATCCAGATATCTCTTGTTACAGGAGAAACATGGTGCTTTCTATAATCATCTTCATAACCTTTTCTGTCCTGGAAAACTATTTTTGTTCCGGCATAATTATAGTGCGCAACATCCATTCCGGCAGCAGAAACCAATATCGGCCTTCCTCCTCCAACCGGAACAGTGTAAATATTATAGAACAATCTGGAACTGGGAAATCTTACGCTTTTTGCAGGAGCATTTCTGGGACTGTTAAACAAAACAAATTTGTTATCGGCAGTGAAATCCTGCGGATAATCCGCCGCGCTATTGTAAGTCAAACGCATTGGAACTCCGCCATTTGCAGACATTGTATAAACATCAAAATTTCCGGACTTGTCACTAGCAAAAGCTATCGTTTTTCCGTCGTGAGACCAAACAGGATGAGAGTTATAATCACTTCCCGTTGTAACCGGCGCTGCAACGCCTCCGCTGACATTCACCTTATAAATATTTCCCATGTACCCAAACAGAATACTCTGTCCGTCAGGAGATATGGCAGGATAGCGCAGCCATCTTGCCTCCGTCTGTCCAAACATTGCTGCAGAGGACAAAACACATATAACAAGAACAAAAAAACATTTTTTCATAAAGTAATTGATTATTTTCCTTTTATGTATGACGTAAATTTAATCATTTTGTTGCAATGCTTAATAAATCAATTAAACTATATTTGAAATTTCACTCCAAACATCACGGTTCTAGGAAGTTGCGGACCATAAATGTAGCCGGCATCCCTGAATTCGCCCTTGTCAAAATCACTCTGATAACTATCAAATATGTTTTTTAGCCCTGCGCTGAACTTTATCCTTGCAAGATTTTTAAGTCTGAATTCATAAGAAATTTTAAATCCGCAGTCAAAAAAATCCTGTGTTCTTTTTTCACAATCTTTAGCAACATAACCGGCATAGTGTTGTACCAGCATACTTCCCGTATACGTTCCCGACATAGAAATTTCCATACTTTTAAAAAGCTGATAATAAGCCGTCAAATAACCGTAGTTGTCCGGAGACCGGAACATCTTTTTTTGAGGTTTCAGCGACGGGTCATCACTTCACGTCTCGGCTTTTTTATACCGGCTCCTCTGGGTTGTAAAACCCATTTGGAATTGCAGGGAAGACAGGGGAACAAACTTTCCCTCAAAATTTACACCCGCTACACTCGCACCGGATCCGTTGCGCCGCTCCAAAATTAAATTTCCGTCGGCGTCTTTTCCAATATCCTGCAGATAAAAAACATTATTGAGTTTTGTGTAAAAAACCTCTGCCAATATTTCCACGGACATATTGCCCAGCTTCTTGCTAAAATCTGCGGAACAACTGATACTGTGTGATCTCTCTGTCTTGAGATTATTCGCATTCTGCACAAATGAGGTCTCTCCCCCTATGGCAGAACCGTGCAGATCCTCGTCATAGATCTGAGGAGCACGGAATCCAGACGAATAGCCGGCGCGAAAACTTAAAACCTCATTCGGATTATAGCGCAAGCTAAACCTCGGGCTAAGTACGGGATTGTCTATCTGACTGTTTTTGTCTATCCTTGCTCCGGCCAGAATACTCCACTTATCATTTTTCCACTCGTTCTGAAGGAAAGCACTCTCTGTATTGACACTCTGATTTATAATGCGGTCATATCCCAAAATTTCGTCGTGCAGTTTATCATCCGTATACTCCACACCCGCGGTCAACTGGGCCGGCATGAACAAAAAATGTTGCATGTCATGGGAGCACTGAGCTCCCGTAACTAACGTTTTATCTGTAGTTTTTCCGTATGCATTTGTATCCCTTTGCGCCCCGGCATAATTATTCCTGCCGACTATTTGTCCCGACAGATATATTTCCGCGTGATATTTTCCATTCTTGGAAAATATGTCATACTTGATCTCGCCGGTATTAATTCTGTGCTGAGCCTGTTCCGCAATGTCGGCATCATGCGGCGGTAAATTAAATTTATTTCCGCCCCTTCTGAATTCATAAAGATTATGGTACTCTGTCGTGAGCTTGCCATAAGCCCCTGTTTTATAGAATGTTTTAAAACCGACATTTCTGGAATCCAATTTTGTGATTTCTGAAAAGTCATCTCCGTTTGCATCATAAGGATTTCTGTTTCTTACAGAACCAAATAGAACAACACCGGCCGCATCGTCATCGGAAACAACCGACGCATTAAATGACGTTGAGATATCCTGCGTCTTACACCCGATAAAAGATGTGCTATTGTCAACAGCGGCAGAATTTACATCGGGAGTTCTGGTTATAATATTTACAATCCCTCCGATTGCACTTGAGCCATAAAGGGCAGAGCCACCGCCGCGTATAACTTCAACTCTTTCAATCATATTTGCCGGTATCTGTTCTATACCGTACACACTCTGCAGAGAATTGAATATTGCCCTGCCGTCTATAAGAACCTGCGTATATGGACCTTCCAGCCCATTAATTCTTACCTGCTGATATCCGCAATTCTGGCAGTCTGTTTCTACGCGCAGACCCGGCTGAAAATTAAGTGCCTGGGATAAACATACGGCACCTGTCCTCTCAAAAAGTTTTGGGGAAATTACATTTACGATTGAAGGTGCCTCTCTGCGATTTGTTACATTTTTATTTGCAGATACGACTATGCTTTCCAGCAGCACCTCATCCTCGTCCAGAGAAAAATCCACATCCGCACTCTCTACGTTCGTCACATCTATTTCCCTTTCTTGTTTCTTAAAGCCTATTCCATAGGCGATTACAGTATATTTTTCATGTTTAAGCCCCTTAAGCATAAAATGCCCTGTTGCATCTGTATAAGTTCCAATTTCAGTTCCTTTAACAGAGATGCTAATACCCGGCAGATATTCATTTGTGATCTTATTTTTGACATGACCCATTAAATGCACATCACCGTCTTTGATTAAAACTTCTTTTGAACCGATAGAATGACAATCCGGTTCTTCCGCACGGCATACCAAGGCAGAAGACAATAATGCCACAAGAAGCAACGAGCTTCTTAAAATATTTAATTTCATTATTTTTTAATTAAGTTTATAATAAACGGTACGTCCCTTTTGGGAACGTACAATGAACTAAGCGGAGATTCCGCAAAATATTATAGACTCAAAACCGGCGGGGCCCTTAAAGAAAAAAATAAGAATGTACCAATATCGTATCCCTGACAGACAGGTGAAACTATACGCTCAGAAAAAAGTCTTGTAATTATCTGCGGTTCATAGCGATTATAAACACAAACAGATTGAGCAATAAAAGGAATCAGACAATTATCATGTAAAATGTGAAAATGTCTCTCATTTGCTCCGGCATTGCAGATAAAATCATCATGCTCATGAAATACGCTATCAGCCAGCTTAATACCTGACGGCAAAAGCCAAACTGCAACCAAAAATATTGCAATAATATTTTTAATAAATCGGCGCATTTCTCATCATCTCTACATTTCTCATCCTATCTACTCAAGGGAGAGTTTGTTAACAACCGGGTTGCTGTAAATCTGAAGATACAAATCCATCAGAGGCAGCAACTCATCCGGCCACTGCTCAAGTGTTTTATGCATCCTTTCAGAAAAATTTCTGTACTCTTCCTGAGTATATCTATCGGTAAACTTAAAAGTATTATAAAGCATGTCATAAGCTATATAGTTGGTATTCCACAACTTATAACCATCATATATTCTTCTGTCTATAATATGCGCAAGCAAGGCAAGCGCATCATTTCTGTCATAATTGTCAAGCGGCTCCAACTCTTCCGGAGCAATCGGCTTGCAAATTTGAATATGTACCTTCCCTTTTGGCTGCATAATGCCGGTCAAAATGCTTCTCATATCCTCACCCGGCTCCTTGATGTACGGGTGGTTCTGAGATAAGAACAGTTCCCTTACCTTCATCTTGTCACAAGTCTCCCACTGATATGAAATAGACATCGGAGCAATATTCAGCTCTTCCATATTTTTGCTTAATATTTTCCCTCCCGACAGTGAAAACATTTTAAGGATGGTCTGACTTGTTTTGTCATCTCCGTTTTTTGTGCGGCCATTGCGCTGGGCAATCCACACAGACTGACATCTTTGGGTAAGCGTATACCTGATGTAATCAGAAAGACGCATGGAGCATCTATAAAAATCTTTTGCATTGCCGCTGCGGATTACCTTGAACATCTTGTTAGATTTTCCAATATCGGTAACCAAACCGGGCTGCATAAGATTGTTCCCAAAAGTAATTTCAGAGGTATCAAATCCATTGGAGTACAAAGCTACCTGTAAAAGCGCGGCATCCAATAAAATGTCTCTGTGATTAGAGATGAAAAGGTACCCTTTGTTTTTGTCCAATTTCTCCAGCCCCTCACATGTAAAACCGTCTGTTGTCCTCTTGGCAATGTTGTTTATTGCCGCATCCATCACATTCTCCTGAAAATCCCTGACTGATTTAAAGTTCTGCAAATCAGCCATTTTTTTCATACCACCCTCTTTTCCAAATACATAGCACATGATTCCGCCGATTTTTTTATACGCGGCAATGCGCCTCATGGCAGCATTAATTTCCGCATCTCTATATGGACGCAAATCATCAAACTTAGCGGACGAATCCACAGGACAACTCTTAATTATCTCCGCCATAATTTTTCCAACCATTTAATAAACATTTTGCTCCATTCTGTCGCATCGGAACCGGCGGCGGGATTAAGACCAAAACCATGACCTCCCGTCTCAAAAACATGCCACTCACAATCGGGCACGTTTGCCTGTTTCAACTTCTCTATAAATGTGACACTATTTTGTATGTTCACAGTCTTATCATCTTTGCACTGCATAATAAAAACGGGAGCCATGCCGGGATATACATGATCTTCAAGAGAATACATATCCATCATTTTTTTGTCGCACTTTGTGATCCAATTGCACAAATAACCGGAGCCATGCAAAAAGTTTCTTCTGGATTTCTTATGTGACCAAGGCTTATTCATGCTCACCACCGGATATATCATCCCTGCAAATGCAGGACGATAAAGCGGATTTTTTTCAAGCGCCGCACATCCCGCCAAATGTCCCCCGGCGGAAAAACCTATAACCCCGATTTTTGTCGTATCAATATTCCATTTGCCACAGCGGACACCTGCCTTAATATAATCAACAGTGTGCATATAATCTTCATAAGCATTCGGGTAGTGATTACCATACATGCCTGTGCGATAACGCAATACAAAAGCAGCCACTCCGTTGCTTCTCATAAATTTTGCAACGTCATGCCCCTCCACATTTATCCCCAGATAGCAATAACTTCCTCCGGGGAAAATGATTATCGCCGGGCACTTTAAAGATATTTTTTCCGGATTCGGCTTATTGTATGCAATATTTTCCGCACTCTTTGGAATATAGACAAACACTTTAACTCTGCGGGCGTTATCACCCGGTTTGGAAGCAGGCCACAATCTCACGCCTCTTTGTTCTAATAAAGAATCATCCGCAGGAGCGAAAGAACTTTTGCCTGCAAAAGATGAAACTGTCGGGAATAAAAAAAATAAAGCCGTAAACGCAATTAAACAAATTCTTTTCATCTCTAAAATAACATAGGTTCGTCCGGCATATCGTCCGTCTCTTTAATTTCTTCTGGCACAGATTCTTCTGATGCTTTTTTCAAAAGAAGATTGCCTCCGCCATTCTCGGAAATAACCCTCAGCAAATCTTCATCCTCATCATTATCGGCAGATATCAGAACTTTCACATCATCTCTCATTAATGCAACAGCCAAAGGTTCAACACCCATACTGCAATCTTTATAGCATACCGTTCCTTTATGCGGAATGGCCAGAACCTTTGCGTCAAATGAACCGTCATTGGCGGAATTCCATGCATGTCCGGGATAATTCTTTAGAACTGCAAGCTCTTCATTAGCTGCCTTTAGAATATCGGAGCCCTTATACATATAGAATCCTCTTATGCGGTCATACAAGTATGCAAAATTCTCTCTTTCTTTTACAAGAGAGGCATATTCTTTTATGTACATCTGCCTGAATATCTGGGCAGTTCTTAAAGGTTTCTCTCCATATTTAATCCCGCTCTTCAAATCTTCAGAAGATACTCTCGGAAGAATCTTTGTAACAACAGAACCTTTTCTGAATATCATTTCTCTCTTTGGCAGAACATGTCCTATTCCATGGAAAATAACGGGCACAATATCCATGTTTAATTTTTCCGCAAGATAGAAGGCGCCGTTATGGAAAGGCAGGATACTGCAATCTGCACTGCGTGTTCCCTCCGGGAAAACGACAATTGAATAACCCTCATCCACAAGCTGTTTCAGCGGTTCAACACAATTTTCAAAACCGTCCTCCACAGAAATAAACTGCGCTTTGCGAATAATTTTTCCATAGAACGGAGAGTGCCATACCCAATGATTTGTCAGCACAATAATTTTGGGAGAGAGCTGAAGCAAATACATCAAATCCAAATGACTTTGATGATTGCAAATAATAACGGAAGGTTTTTCAAATGTCTCATTGCTCTCATTAATAAGCATATGTTCAACACGAGGCATATGTCTTACAATAAATTTTGCAGTGTTCTGAAGGCTCTTATGCAATTTGGAAGTATCTCTTTCCGATATAAACATACACTTTACATTCAGCCATAAACTGACACAAAAAAACACAATTGCGCAATACGCAGAGACCAGCATATCAATAAGTTTAACAGGTGTAAATCTCAAACTGCCGGTACCTTTATATTTACAGGTTGTAATCCAGCGGAACAAAAGAGGAGGAAGAACAAATGCCATTGCAACAACGCATATCATTCCGATTATTGCAACTTCTCCAAGGGAACGCATTGCGGGATGAACTGCAAAAACAAGAGAGCCAATACCTATCAACATTGTTATGGCAGAGAGAGTTACGCTTGTCTTGTAAGATGCCAGCAATTTCTTATTATATGCATATTCATACGCACAGCCGTCGACAATAAAGATTGTATAATCATCACCCATTCCAAAAATAAACGTGGCCAGAATTATATTCACAATGTTAAAGTTTGTGCCGAATAATCCCATCAATCCTGTAATCCATATCCAGCTTACCACCATTGGAAGAAAGGCAATCAATGCAGTCTCTACTCTGCCAAACGCCCACCATAAGAAGCCGAATACCAAGAAACTGCAAAGGAACAGAACCCAGTTAAAATCTCCCTGCAAAACATCAATCATCTCATCCGTCATTGAAAATGAATCAAACAAGAATGGCTCATTAACGCTCTCATGATGATGCTTGCCGGAAACAGACTCTGACTGTGCAATCTTCTTAAGATTAGATATATTTTTATCCGCATCAAACATCTTGTAGATTTTTGGCAGATTTTTTTCCGGAGTATAGAGTATTGTCAATATCAATGCCTTGCCGGTTGTATCCTTTAGAATATAGCCGCTCAACAATGTAGAAGTCAAAGGTTTAAAATAATCGGCATCATGAACCAGAAATTCCTTATTCGTAATTCTTCTGAACGGCGCAAAAGCATCTTTGCTAAATCCTGCAGAAGATGCATTGCTCTCCAAAGAGTTGTTAAGACCGGATCTGTGTTTATCTACCCATGCATTCCACATTGCAATCCTCTCTCCCTGAGTCTTTCTGGAAGGCAAAAAGTTTTCAAGTCCCTTGCTTTGCAATGATACTTTGCTCCCGACGGTTTTATTAGCAAAAGACCTCAGAGATTCATACTGTGTCAGCGCCTGATCCATTGTGTTGCCTTGAGCAACGGCATAAACGGCAACATTTCCGGCAGCGGAGGTATGGGCGTTAAATTCCTCCATATCAGCGCGCTGGCGGGATGTCATATAATTTATTTTATTAAAGTCCCCGTTAAATTTTACTCTTTGGGAGAAGAAGAACAGTATAACCGTCGCGATTACTACACCCCAGACAATCCAATTTTTCTCCTCCATTTTCAAATTTGTCCATCTTCCCATCCAGCCGCTCTCTATTGATTTGTATTGTTTTTCTCCAACCCAGTGCGGCAAGAATATTACAACAAAAAGTATTACTCCTATCAAGGAAATAGCGGCAAACAATCCAAAGTCTCTCATACCGGCTGCGCTCATAACAAGCAAACTGAAGAATGCGCCAACTGTTGTAATATTTCCCGTAACCATCGGAGATACAATATCTTTAAGCGCCTGCCTTGAATTCCCCACAAATCCGAGCCGAGTAGAATAAACCAACGCATAATCCACTCCGATTCCAAGAATTATAGAACTTGCAGAGAGTGCAATCGTAGAAACGCTGGTTTGGAAAAGTCCCATCCATGCAAGGCCAAATAAGACACCAAACACAACCGGAATACAAATTAAAATTATCGGTTTTAATTTTCTAAAATACCAGCCCAGCAATAAAATTATTAAGAGGAGCGCCAGCATAGAACATCTCACGGAATCTTTATGCATCCTAACCGAGTTTGTAACCGCAATAACAGGCGCACCCAGAAAATCCACTTTAACTCCCTTATTATCAGCCGTTACAGAGTCTCTTATTTTTTCCAAACTCTTCACAAGCTGTTTATTTTTTCTGGTCTCGCTTCCGCCGTAAGCAGAAGTAAGGGTCATTATTATTCTGGTTGAATCTCCCGTAAACAGGTAGTCTCCAATAATTTTATAATCACTGTCCATGCCCATCTTTCCTAACCTCTCAAGAATAGGTTTGGAAAAATGGAGAGGATCGCTCACAATTCCCTGCTGCAAAACCGTTCCCTGAGGCGACAATATCTGGCTCCTGTCCTCCTTTAAAATGTCTGCAATACCGCCCGCGGCAATTATAGAGTCCGCCCTGTCATAGTCTTCTTTCTCAAGAAAATACGGCATATTAGAAACAAGAAAATCCGTCACATTCATATATGCTACGGCATCAATTCTTGTCTGAGCGTCTTTAACACCCTTGATGCCGCTCATATCATAGCGGTCAGAAAAATCATCTGCCGCTCTTGTAAGAACATTTATTCTTTTATCCGTTACTGTCAGAGTATCCCCAAACTCCTCCGCAAGAGAATCGTCCGCAGTTTTCTGATAATGCCTCATATCATCTGCGGAAATTATAACCATCACCTTGTCAGCCATTCTTAAATTCTTGTAAATGAACTGACTCTGCCGATGGGCTTTGCCGCTTCCATAAGGAAGGAAGCCGGCAATATCCTCATTCATGTTAATAAGGCATGCCGCACCTGCAAAAATAAGTGCAAGAATTCCGGGGATTATAAATGCCCATTTTCTTCTGCCGCGGGCAAAAAAATCATATATTCTCAAAAAGAATTTTTCCATCTGTTAATCAGCTTTTTAGGGTAACCGTATATTGGCGCTAATATTGTCAAAAAAATATTTAAAACAGAAATGCGGATAAAATCTGTACCCGGGCGGAAATGAGATACTCTGTTAACTTGCTCATAAACAGCCTCTATAGGTACAGGTAAAATATTCATACCTCTCCATGCCGCACGCACAAGTATCTCCAGCTCAAACTCATACCTTGTAGTAAAATAGTGTATTCCGTAGAGTTTTTTAACCGGATATATTCTGCATCCGCTTTGAGTGTCGGGAAGTTTAAAACCCGTCTGAACCGTAAACCAGAAATTTGAAAAATTATTTGCAAACTTGCTCTTTCCGTCCCTGCCCCTCATGCCGCGGCTGCCAATTATAATAGTATTTTCTGAAGATATGTTTTTCTCTGCATTAACCATATTGTCAATGCATTGCAAAGTATGTTGTCCGTCCGCATCTATGGATATTGCAAGAGCAAATCCAAGCTCGTTTGCTTTTTTTAATCCGGATGCCAAAGCATAACCTTTCCCTCTATTCTTAGAGTATGAAATCAGAGCGGACAGTTTTTCTTTGCGCCCGGCAAAAACATCTCCGGTACCGTCTGTAGAGCCGTCATTTACGGCAATCACTTTATATCCCGCATCAACCAATGAATCAACAACTTGCCCAACCGTTCCGCAATTATTATAGGATGGCAGCAGTACGCAAGCTCTTAACTCATCAGCTCTATTCATTATATAAAGTAATAAACAAATCTTTAATAGCAGTTATAAACTGCAGATATTTTAGCGTAAGATGTCTTGCCGGAAGCATCAGTCACATCGCAAGTTGCATCAATAATTCTGCAAACTCCGGCAGGACCGCTCTCATTAATTCCCGTGTTCTTCCCTATCTCAACCCAGTTCTCCGCCAGCCTCTTGTAAGAAATCTTAAAGCAAAATTCCTCATCACTCGGCGTAATCACATTAAAAAATCTTGTATTCCTGGAGGCAACCATTTTAAATTGCTTCCCCGTTTCTTTACTAATCAAATCTTCCGCAACTTGTAAAACCACTGCTCCGGGAGTAACCGGACACTGCGGAAAATGCGCTTGATAAATCCAATGTTCCTTATTGAAAATCACTGATGCACAAATTGTTGCACCTTCCGCCTTAAACTCTTTAACTATATACAATTCTTCCTGTTTCATATTCTATTCAAAAATATCGTCATCTAACTGCTGATTAGTTTGCCTATTTGAGAAAGTTATTTTTGTTGCATCATTTTGATGATGCATCTCAAAAGATTTTATATACCCGCTCTGGGTATCAAAATGCATCATGATATAATCCAATGTCGCCTTAATCTTTGGATTCTTAGGCATTAACACAACAACAAATCCCTCTCTATCGGGATGATAATTAAGAGAAAAATTCTTTCTGTCAATTGGGGATCCGTTCATAAAAGAGGTTGTAATTCTGCTTATCATAGCAAATGCCCTGCTTCCGCCGTTGTCTCTTTTTCCATCTCTAACCATGTAGTTTCCCTTAGGTCCGCATACTCCGTACTCTTTTTTTGAATACTCCCACCGCATATTATTCGGCTTGCGATAATAAAGTTTTCCGCTCCTGTATATCGGACTTGCCAGCACTGCAATTGTCTTAGTTTCAGAGAAATTGCACTCAAGCGTATTCACCGCCTTTGCAGTGGCGATAATCTTGTCATACATTGGTTTGTCAGGGTCTGCGGGCTGTTCCGCTCCCGACAGTTTCTCAGATGAAAGCGGCAGGAATGCAAGCGCCGCCAAAGGCAAAAAGACCGCAATCAGTCTTAAATTAATCTTTCTAAAATTCATATCTTATTAACTGCTAAACATATATATAATTCGAATTATTGCTGTGCAATAAATACAACTCCGATAATAATCAACGCAATCCCAACATACCTTATCGGCGGAATATTTTCATGGAAAATAAATAATGAAACAAAAGTCCCAAGCACATAACTTATGCTGATAAGCGGATATGCCGCACTGAACGGAAAATGTCTGAGAATATAAAACCACAATACCGTTGCAGCTCCCATGCAGACACCGCAAAGCAAAAAGGGAAAATTCCAAAAAAGCTGTTTAATGCAATGCCACGTAAACCCCATCTTATCAACCTTTTGCAAGGCAAACTTAAGGAATACCTGTCCGGCAACAAGAAAAGTGCTTTGCACAGTAGAGGTCATAACCAGTTTAAGCATGCTCATATATTCCGCTGTCTAAAAAATTAACATACATTCAAATTTTTCTCCGTCATACCCTGCTCATCATGGCAAAAGTATAATTCCTCCCCATCCACGAATCCACAAATAAAATTCTTTTTAACCCCCTCCTCTCTTTTCCGTCAGAAGACAGGTGCGCAGGCAACACATTATGTTTCAACACTTCCGCCGCAACATAAAAGCCGTATGCAGAGGCCGTAAAATATTCTCCGCACAATTTTTTATATGTACCCTTGAGAATTCCGGCCGGAATAAAATCATACACAGATTCAATTGACGGATCTCCATCTTCTCCGGTAAAAACAACATCTATGTCTTCAAACGTCAAGTTGTGTCTGCTCAAAAAATCTGCCATCCTCTCTTTGCGAATTTTTTCTTTTTTCTCTTTTGAATATTTATCAGAAATATAATAACTCTCAACAGAATCTACGCTACAGTAAGAACCGGTGCTCTTGCAGGCCGACATCACAAAACTTGTAGAACCCTCAGAACAAAAAGCAAAATGCAGGCAACCAAGGCGGCCTAAAATCTTAAACAAATCATCATTGGTTTCATCTCCGGCTCCAAATAAAATAGTATGAACATCATTATTTTGCAGCTGCATCCACCCATCCAGCAACGCCCCTTCAAAGGCAGCCCCGTTATGAACATGGGTGTTATTGTAACCGTGGCACCTAAGCTTAATAGCAACTTGAGAACTGACAGTATTTGGCGTTGAATTTATAAACATAGTCGGCTTAAGAAGGGTCTCATGATTGTCCAGCATCCCGGAAATAAATCCGTCAGTATCCCGGAAACAGCCAATCCCCGTTCCGTTAATTATTGCATCCGGAACATCAACTTTCGCCTCCTTTAAAGCACGCATGGAAGCGGCTATCGCGCGTTTAACAATCGGGCTCATTCTGCGTGCCGCAAGCGGTGCCATAAACTCCTTATAATCAGGTTCCTGGCATCTAATAAATTTACCATGAGCCTTAATGGGATTAAAAATTCCCTCATCGGTCAGAGGCTTCTGAACGGAAATTGCGGAGGCCCCGTTAATATACATTTTTCTCTCCATCACATTAACCCTCACTCTTTATGACCGGTCTCATATTTAGAGAATATCAGAGACGTATCATTGCCTCCAAATCCAAACGAATTTGACAATACGTTATTAAGCGGAACATTGTCAATTACCTTTGCAACCGGAGCAAAGTTCAGACCCTGGATCTGCTCTATAAATCTCAGATTGGCAGGAATAAAGCGTTCCTGCATTGCAATCAGGCAAATTACCGCCTCCACAGCCCCGGCAGCACTTGTGGGATGTCCCGTCATTCCCTTTGTAGAACTAACAGGAGGTACATGACCGCAAAACACCGTATCAATGGCAATGCCCTCAGATAAATCATTGTTGGCAGTTCCCGTACCATGAGCGTTTATATAATCTATTTGGCCTGATTGCAAGCCGCTCATTTTCAAAGCATTTCTCATTGCAATCACAGCCCCGTCACCTCCCGGAGAAATTGCCGTCTGATGGAAAGCATCGCAAACATTAGCATACCCCGTTAATTCTGCAACCGGCTTTGCACCCCGCCTCTTTGCTATATCCTCACTTTCAAGAACTATAAAGCCCGCGCCCTCTCCAAGATTAAGTCCGGAACGGTCTGCATTAAACGGCCGACACGGCTTTGTATCCAGTATCATCAAAGAGTAAAAACCGTTAAGATGATACTTTGTAATACACTCACAGCCGCCCGCCACCACAATATCAGCCCTGCCGCACCTAATCAAATCCGCCCCCATTATTATTGCATTTGCCGCAGCGCTGCACGCGGTGGACAAAGTATCAACGTAACAATAATCTACATCCGTACGTTCAGCTATGGACAGAGTCGTAGTTCCGCTTCCGTGCAAATGAATAAACTGATTCTTAGAGTCATTATTAAGAAAATCCCGATAGTATAATTCACTAACGTCCATACCCCCGACGGTGGTCCCGTTAAGAAATGCAACTTTTATATTCCTATCCGGAAATGAGGCGGCAATAGCAGAATTGCTTAAACCGGCCATTTCCAAAGCTTCACGCGCAGCACAAATGCCAAGCAGAGCGGATCTTGTAATCAAAACATCACCGCTCAGACCCAAAATGCCTTTTAAATCATCGTTGCTATAAGGGACTTCCGCACACGGAATATCCGTATGGATAGTATCCAAATACTTGAGAGGTTGCATATTAGAGTAGCCTCGCAGCAGAGAATCTTTGGTTCGCCCCACTCCGGCTCCGACAGCAGAAATAACTCCGGCGCCCGTTATGACAACCCTCGGGGACATTAGAATTTCCTGTTTTTTTCTACGTATTCCGCCATAGTTTGAACGGAGGAAAAAATCTGCTTGCCCATCTTGGGATCCTTGAGCTTAATCCCGTAATTTTTTTCCATAAGAACAATAAGCTCCAAAGCATCAATAGAATCAAGCCCCAGACCCCTGTCGCCAAACAAAGGGGCATCACTCTTAATGCTCTCAGGCTTTACTCCGTCAAGATTTAGGGACTCTATGATCTGCCCCTTCAACTGATTAATCAAATCTTCCATCTCTTTCTTGATAGTTTAAGGGCGCAATTTACTCATTTAATGTAGAAATCAGTAAGATTTTGGAGATTAAATTTACCAGCTCCGGGCACCTCTTTTGGAGTAATGACGGCACCAAAAACATCGGCGTAGTTTTTTGTACACTCATCCCATATAAGAATAACTCTTTGAGTAACATTTTCTTTAAATAATCCGGCGATATACGCAACCAATCTCCCGGCAGAAAATTTCTCTTTAATAAACGTGATATTTTCCCCGTAAAATTTATATCTGATGCAAATTTCCCCCGCTGCTATATTTGGCAAAGTGTAAACAAACAAAGACGGGGACGGGAAGAATTTATCTCTCTTTATGGTTTCCTGAAAATTCACATCTGTATCCAGAGAGGAGGAGCGATTCATAAAAATCAACGCGGTATTCTCCTGATTTTTTTTCCCGACAGTTTTTTCATCCTCTTCCGGACTTCCTATAAGCCTGTCAACCAACAATACGCCCGCCTTACACATTAAATTCATCTTAAAGAACTTAGGATAATCCATACCGCTGTTCCTGTATAAAACATCAAGTCCGTCCTTTACAACATTACTTGCGGCATCATCTCCTCCTTCAGCTCCTTTAAGTCTAATATGCTCATAATTACTAATATACAAGCCGTAATCGGCAGATTTATCCAGCCCGCCAACAACCTTTGCATACTTTGCACCATCTATAATCTCCCTCACTTTTTCAACAGACTTGGTATCCTCCGAGGCAGACATGTCATTAATATTTAACATTCTGTAAGACAATCTTATAGCAGCATTGCATCCGCCAAAACCAGAGGCAAATTTTAAACATGACGAGCCGTTGATTTTCATTCTCTCAGATATTACATTTGGTGACGGTTCCGTGCCCGGCTCTGTATAGCCATAGGAGGCAGGAATCTCTCCTTCTTTAAGAAAATGAGCGCAAAGAACCGTTTCAACAACTCCGCATGCTCCAAGAGTATGGCCGTAATAACCTTTTAATGAGAATGCAGGGACAGAACTAAGTCCGGCACGGGAAATGGCAATACTCTCCATCTGGTCATTATAAACAGTTGCGGTTCCGTGAGGATTAATAAATGCCAATTTTCCTTCAGAAGAATCGGCACCTGTTTTTTTTGCAGCTTCAATACACTCATTTAAAGCGCGGTACAACCCTTCTCCGGTCCTTGACGGACCGGAAATATGATTTGCATCATCCGTAATCGCTCCGCTGTCAAGCACAATTTGTTTGCCCCCCGCGGCACCCGCCCTCTCATAAATTATCGTACCTATAGCCTCTCCCAAATTTAATCCGCATCTCTTTGCATCAAACGGCCTGCACATCTTGGAAGATAGCGCCTTAAAAGAAGAAAATCCGGAAATCACAAAACGCGTAACCTCGTCAGCACCAATAACCACCGCACGGTCATACATTCCGTTCTCTATAACCCTCTTTGCCACAATAGATGCAACAATGCCGGAAATACAAGCATTAGAAATAACTATCGGGACATTGGGATTATTAAAAAACTTTGCAACAACTTTTGCCGTATGCCATAAGTCCAGTTGCGGATTTCCGTCATGCAAAGGATCGTTTTCATCTAGCAAGCCTATGTTTCCCTTTGTAGTGGAGAGAATAAAAACCGTGTTTGGATGGGAAACAACATTAGGATCTTTTGCGGCGCGGAAGACGGAAGTCACAATGAACTTTTCCAGCCGCGAAAGATTTTTAACTATTGCATCATTATCTTGTTCTTCCGCTATTTGAGATACAACAACACCATCTTCCTGAGAAGGACAAAAACCATCGTATTTCTTAAGTCCGCTTTTGCCGGCCAGTACCGCCGTCACATTTTCCCGCGTTGTTCCTCCCAATGCAGAAATTATATTGTCCCCTGCAACAACTACGCTCATCACAAAAATTTTAAAAAGTTACTTGAGCCATTTCTCTTTCCATGACTCATAAAAAGCCGGATTCTCCAGCACCAGATTATGTCTCAAATCCGTAAACACCTGCATGCTTTCCCCTTGAGCAGCTAAAATTTTCTTTCCGCTTTTGCCCTTTACAAACACCTGATATTCATAGCATATCTTTGCAGAAGCCGTGGGGACATAAATAATCTTAACCTCAACGTCATCTCCGTATTTAAGAATCTTTTTATAGTCAAAACTAAGTTTAACTATTGGAGCATAATAGCCGTTAAAGTATATTTTCAAATATTCAAGCCCGTACTTCTTTCCAAATGCCTCACGGGCCTGTTCAAAATACATTGCATAGTTGCCGTGCCACACAATGCTCATTGAATCTACCTCACTGAATCTTATACTGATACGCGTTGCAGCGCTTAGTTTTTTTGCACCCTTAATGCCACATCTGATTTTTGCGGAGCTATTATTTTTAACTGCAGGCATAATTATTTTAAAGCAATTTTCAACTCGCAGTCAGCCATCAGATTCATCATGTGGTCAAGCACTTTTGCAGACGCAAGTATAACACCAAGCATGTCCTCTTTAACCACAATATGAGTTGTAATTTCATCCCCGGTCCTTGGCAACTGATATACGTTAAGATTTTTAATGCCGCCTATAAGTCCCATTCTTACAGGCATATTGCGTAGCTTATCATAATACCCTATTCTTGCAGCGCAAGTCTGAGCCATATTTTCTACTATTCCCGACGGCTGGAAAATTCCATCTCTTACAAACGGGTTATCTGAAGCAATATGATACAAAGTAGATGTAACATTCTGTTCTTCATCATACTCTATCATCTTCTCTATCATTATAAAAGGGGGACGTTGAGGAAGGAGCTCCTCAACTTTTACCTGCCACAGTTCTTCTGCTGTTTTTTTAATTTTTTCCATATATGCATATAATTCTAATTATCTCTTTATTTAACCTTGCCGCTCTCCTCTTCATCCCAAAAATCATAAAAATTGAACCACTGTAAAGGGTACCTTTTTAGCACATCTTCCAGTTTCTTTACATAAGCCTCACCATAGGCCGCCGCCCTTGCATCTCTCCCCTTAATAGAATCGTCAATTGTAAGTGGCTCAACATAGATGTTATAAGTTAATCCTTTTCCGCGCATTACAAACATTGTAAGGACTTTGGCCTTATAACGGTCCGCAAGATAATACGCCCCGGTAGGAAATTGTGCGGATGCGCCAAAAAAATCATAAGTATGAATGCGACGTCCCGTAAACACTCTGTCAGCCGTAAGGGTAATCATGTTGTGAGCCTCCAATTCATCCGTAATATTGAAAATATGAGACATATCCTCCATAACCGGAATCATGGAGATATTGTTTTTTGCCATGGCATCTGAACGGAACTTTTGCATCTGAGCCGTTTCATTTGCATAGGCAACTACCTTCAAAGGCTTTTTCAGACGTCCGCAGACATAAGCGGAAATCTCATAGTTGCCAACGTGAGCACTAACAATTATCAGAGGATCAGGGCCTTCTGCATAACTGTAAAAATACTCTCTGCCCTCCATGTTTATCTTAAATTTATCCGCGCCCCCGCTGAAAACAAAAAACCTGTCAAGTAAATTTTTTCCAAAAATTATATGGTTGCGATATGTCCATATTTCAGATTTCAGCCAGCTGAATTTTTGACGGTGTCTCAAATAATCATAAATAGACTGAGCCCGCTGATGCTTAAAAATCAAGTAATAAAGAATAACAAACGGCAGCACACAATAAACAGCGCGCAGGGGCACATGCCTAAGCAAATGCTGCAGTTGATTCTGCCTTTTATTCCCTCCTTCCGTTTTTCCGGACCACTTGATATTCTCTTCCATTTTGCCTATGTGTTAAGGCCTCCGTTAATTTCAACAACCTGTCCCGTAATATAAGCCGCCTTGTCGGACACCAGAAAAGCCACCAAATCAGCAACTTCTTCCGCCTTGCCAAAGCGTCCCGCCGGAATAGTATTTTTTAAAGTATTTTCATCCAACTCCTTTGTCATATCGGTTTCCACAAAACCGGGCGCAACCGCATTAACGGTAACTCCTCTCTTTGCCACCTCAAGTGCAAGAGCTTTTGTTGCGGCAATAATGCCTCCCTTGGCGGCCGAATAATTGGTCTGACCAGGCATTCCCTTTATTCCCGATAGCGATGCAACACTTACAATTCTCCCCCACTTCTTTTTCAACATATCTCCCTGCACTTTTCTTGTGACATAAAAGAATCCGTTAAGATGAGTGTTTATTACGCTGCTCCAGTCTTCATCATCCATCCACATCATCAGAGTATCTTTTCTTATTCCGGCATTGTTCACAAGAACAGCAATGTAATCATCCGTATGAGTTGACGACCAAGATGTTATAGCTGCGTCTACGCTCTTTAAATCTGCCACGTCAAACTGCAGCAGCTCTGCTTTTCCACCGGCTTCTTCAATTGCTTTTTTTGTCTCCAGCGCCGCGTCCTCTCTGCTCATGTAATTTATAATTACAGGAAAACCCTCTTTTGCAAGAGCTTTGCAAACTGCGCTGCCTATTCCGCGGGAGCCTCCGGTAACCAAAGCGTATTTCATATTTATATCTGTTTATTTTTCAAATAGTTCTCAATGTTATTTATATCATCATACTTGGGAGTATCATCAATAAATACGGGACAAATTTTTCTGGCCTCTTTATAAATCGCCAATGTTTTTGGAGCCAGTTTTTTCTGAATCTTCAGGTATTCAATTGCCTGGATTATCGCCATCACATGAATTGCCATTACTTGATAACCGTTCTCTATAACCCTGGCTGCTATCTCCGCAAAGTTTGTGCCCATGCTTACAACATCCTGATTATCATTGTTATTAGGAATACTGTGAACGCACATAGGCATTGACAATGTCTGACACTCGGCAGTTGTAGATGTAGCCGTAAATTGTGAAGCCTGCAAGCCGTAATTAAGGCCGAGTTTCCCCAGATTTACAAATGGAGGAAGTATGCCGTTGATTCTGTCGTGAAATAAATAATTCATCTGCCTCTCGCAAAGCATTATTTGCTTGGTCATTGCAATCTTCAGCTTATCCATTTCAAAAGAGATGTAATCACCGTGGAAGTTTCCGCCGTGATAAACATTCTTTGTCTTTGGATCTACAATAGGATTATCGCATGCGGAATTTATCTCTTCCATCAGCACACGCTCCGCATTCTCAACCTCCTCATAAACAGGACCCAGCACCTGAGGCACGCAGCGTAAAGAGTAATATGACTGTACCTTTTTTTGGAATACCTTCTCCGTATGTGCGTGGAATAATTCCGTCTCTCTCTTTTGCAGACACTTGCTGCCCTGCGCAATTTTTCTCATTTGCGCCGCAACTTTTATCTGTCCGTCGTGCCTCTTTGTCCTGTTCAAGACATCGGACATAAAATCATCATAAGAACTTGTGATTTCATTCACCATAACAGATGTAAATACGCCCCAATTAAGAAGCCTCTTTGCAAGGAGCAAATTCACAAGGCCGATGCCCGTCATCATGGAGGTTCCGTTAGTTACGGAGAGTCCTTCTCTTATATGAACTTCAAACGGTTTTAACTTATTTTCTTTCAGAACTTTTGCAGTAGACTGCAGTTTCCCCTTGTAGAAAACCTCACCCTCTCCAATAAGACACAGCGCAATATGCGCAAGCTGAACCAAATCTCCGCTTGCACCAACGCTTCCGTGTTCCGGAATCATGGGACAAATATCAAGGTTGATAAAATCGGTTATCAGTTTAACCAAATCTACGTGAACTCCGGACTGAGCCTGCAAAAAAGTACATAGCCTTGCAAGCAGAGCCGCCCTTACGTAAATAGTATCCAGAGGTTTTCCCGCTCCGGTGGAGTGACTGCGTATAATATTGTACTGCAGTTGTTTTAGCTGGCTATCATCTATCCTCCACTGAGCCATCGGACCAAATCCCGTATTTATGCCGTAAATGATTTTATTCTTCTCAAACTTCTTAAGAAATTCATAGCAGGCATCTATCTTCTTCATGGTCAGCGGTTCTATCTTAACCTGACCTTTCCGGAAGACAATATCCTCAACCTGCCTTAAAGTAATTGTGTCTGTTAAACTGTTCATTATAAGTACTTATTCTTTTTTAGCCGCAAGTCTCCCGACGGTTTTATCTGCGGAACAATTGCGCTTTTAATATTCTATTTAGGATAAACAAGATTTTCTCTCTTTATAACATTCAACACCTCGGCAAGATATCTGCCCGCCTCATACTTGGCCATAGGAAGGTCATGCAGCAAATAATTGCCGCAGTCTCTTGGAGCGACACCCGGCACGTCTCCCTTAAAATCTCTGACAAACTTGAACGTCCTCTTCATCAGCTCCACAATATCTTTTGATTCCCAATCTCCGTCAGCCAAAAAATAAAATCCCGTGCAACACCCCATAGGCCCCCAGTACAAAATTTTATCTTTCCACTCTTTATCATTACGTATAAAAGTAGCGGCAAGATGTTCAATTGTATGCATTGCGCCCATCCCTATTGCCGGCATTCTGTTGGGTTCCGTCATTCTGATATCAAACGTTGTAACACACTCTTTTCCAATATTGTCCTTGCGCGATACATATATGCCGCGCAAGAGCTTAAGGTGGTTAATTGTAAAACTTGGTATCTTTTTCATAAGTTTAATTCATTACAAAACAACTAATTAACTAGCATTTGCTTTAACAGCTCCGCTGCCGCCTGAATATGCTCAACCCTGCCTACATCCAACAACTGCAAATCTTCTCTGTACGCCGCCTGAATCCTATACTTATCCGCCTGAGAAAGATAAAAATCAACTATCGGGAACTTCTCCGGCATACTCCTCATAAGTTCAAAAATTTTGGGAGATATGACATGAATTCCCGCAAAGGCATAAGGTTTTAACTCTCTGGTTTTCAGAGAGCCCGCCTTTTCCGCCGCAAGGTCCGCAAAAGGAGATTTGACCTCCCCGGTCTTAAGATTTTCCCAAGCCTTCAGATTATTTCCACCATCAAAAAGAAGCCTTCTGTCACTGTCTCTTTTGCTGACTATCAAGGAGGCTAGAATTTCAGAAGCCACCCCAGCATCCCCGCCGCAATGACTACACTCTTCTCCGGACATCCCGGCAACACAGTCATCATACAAGTTTCTCAAATTCAGATTGGAGACAATGTCCACATTATGAACAAGAAAAGGCTCCCCGTCATTAAGAAGCCTCTCTGCATGTTTTATTCCGCCGCCAGTATCTCTCAATAAGTCAGACTCATCTGAGAAAGAAATATTTATCCCAAATGATTTATTCTCTTTAACAAAATCTACAATTTGACGCCCAAGATAATGGACGTTTATAACTATATCTTCAAAACCCTCGCTCTTAAGTTTTATCAGAAGCCACTCCAAAAGCGGTTTTCCTCCAACCTCAACCATAGCCTTTGGCTTTGTATCAGTCAATGGTCTCAATCTTGTTCCCAGTCCCGCTGCAAAAATCAATACCTTCATTTACTATCTTTCTCTCTCCCGACAGATTAATCTACAATTTCACTTTTCTATAACTCCTGCTCAACATCAATTTCTCTATGAGTCACTATCACTTTGACATTAAACTTCTTAGCAACGTGGGCAGCAAGATGCTGAGCGCAATAAACAGACCTGTGCTGTCCGCCGGTACATCCAAAACTTACCATCATGTGAGTAAATTTCCTCTCCATGAATTTTTTTACATGAGAGTCCACCAAGTCATAAATATTCCCAAGGAATTTGGTTACCCCCCCCTCTTGTTCCAAAAAGTCTTCAACCTCTTTGTCAAGTCCGTTAAATTGTCTAAAGTGTTCAAACTTTCCGGGATTCTCAACTGCCCTGCAATCAAATACATAACCGCCTCCGTTGCCGCTGTCGTCCTGAGGAATTCCTTTCTTATAGGCAAAACTAAAGATATGTACAACCAATCTTGTATCGTTTCTCAAATCTTGCAGTTGCCTCATCTTTGTCAGTTTCTCCAAAACCTCCTGCATATAAGGATACTCCTCAAAAGGCGTAACAATAAGCTTCTTAAGATTATCAATTGCAAAAGGCACACTCTTAAGAAAGTGGGGTTTCTTTTCAAAATATCCTCTAAACCCGTAAGCACCAAGAACTTGCAAAGTACGAAACAATACAAAAAGTCTAAGGTTCTTATCAAATTGCTCTTTAGGAATATGCACATATTGCTTAAGCCCCGTCCTGTACTCTTCAATCAACTCCTCCTTAAGTTCATCCGAGTAGTTTGCCCTTGCCTGCCATACAAAAGAGGCCAAATCATAATAGAAAGGTCCTTTTCTTCCACCTTGAAAATCTATAAAATACGGCTTGCCATCCTTCAGCATAATGTTCCTGGCCTGGAAATCTCTGTACATGAAAGTATCAAGATTGCCTCCCTCTTTTACAAGGTCATAAGACATCTTCTGCATATCATCATAGAGCTTAATCTCACTAAAGTCCATGCCTGTTGTCTTCAGAAAACTATACTTAAAGTAATTGAAGTCAAACCACACATTGCGTTCATCAAAGGCAGGCTGTGGATAACATATATTCCAATCCAAACCCTTGCCGCCCTCAAATTGGAACTTTGGCAGAAGAGATATTGTATTCTTTATCAAGGAGGTCTCGATTTCATTATAATGTCCTCTGTCGCGACCTTCAGAAATTGAATTAAACAGGGTTTCATCCCCAAGATCTTCCTGTAGGTAATAGGTATTGTCCTTGCTTGCGCAATAAATTTCCGGAACATTAAGGCCGGCCTTTTTGAAGTGCTTTGCAAGCTTTATAAAGGCGATATTTTCTTCCACTGAAGTTCCCTTGGCGCCAATGGCCGTTGTATCTCCCGCAGTAAGACGGAAATAGCGTCTATTGCTTCCGGAAGAAGGCAGTTCGACATCCTCAACTGCTTGTTTATGTGTATATTGTTCAAATAAATCCTCTAGCTGTTTCATATGCTGTTTTTGTAGGTTTTTAAGCATGCGTACGTATTTTGCAAATTTAGTGAAAAAGCCATTAAAACAGAAAAATACCTTTTCAATCTGAATAAATTGTACCTTTGGACGGAATTAAATTTTTTGAAATGAGTTTAAACAAAAAAAACAGCAACGCAATAATGGATGACATCTGTTATTGTTCAGATAAATACCAGTACACAATGGGCAAGTCCTTCCTGGATTGCGGGATGAAGGACAAAATCGCATACTTTAACGTATTCTTCCGCAAAGCGCCGGATAATAATAACTGGGCTGTAGTTTCAGGTACAAAAGAGGCAATGGAAATGATTGAAAGCCTCGGACATAAAACTCCCGAGTTCTTTGAAAAATTTCTTCCCGGACCCGAGTATAAAGAGTTCAGAGAGTATGCGGCAAAAATGAGATTTACGGGCAGTGTATATGCAATGAGAGAGGGAGAAATTGCATTTCCCCGTGAACCGATAATAACAGTACAGGCCCCGATTATTGAGGCTCAAGTCCTTGAGACACCGCTTCTATGCATTATGAATCACCAAATGGCAATTGCCACAAAGGCCAGCCGGGTATGCAGAAGCACAAACAAGGCGGTGAGTGAGTTCGGAAGCCGCAGGGCGCATGGTCCTTGGGCTGCAACCTACGGAGCAAAAGCCGCCTACATAGGCGGATGTGCAAATTCCTCCAATGTTCTTACTTCAGAAATTTTTGACACTCCCGCTTCAGGAACAATGGCTCACAGTTTTGTTACCTCTTTTGGATGCACTATCGCAGGAGAGTACAAGGCATTTACATCATACATCAAGACTCACATGACGGAGCCGCTTATTCTTCTGATTGACACATACGATACAATTAACTGCGGTCTTAAAAACGCAATTCGCGCATATAAAGATTGCGGCATAGATGACTCTTTTGCACACGGTTACGGCATTCGCTTAGATAGCGGAGACTTGGCATACCTTAGCCGCAAATGCAGAGATATTCTGGACAAGGCCGGAATGAAGGAATGTAAAATATTTGCAACCAATGCTTTGGACGAATATTTAATATCTGAACTTGAACAGCAGGGAGCGTGCATAGATTCTTACGGTGTAGGAGATGCTATTGCAACCAGTAAACATAACCCTTGTTTTGGTAATGTATATAAGCTGGTTCAAATTGATAATCAGCCTGTTTTAAAAAGGTCTGAAGATAAGGTAAAACTTATTAACCCCGGATTCCAAATTACATACAGGTTAATGCAAAAAGGGTTGTTTAAGACGGATATCACGTGTCTGCGCGGAGACAATACTTCCAAATTGATTGAAGCCGGAGATGAGGTTACGATACAGGCAGAATTTGATGAAACCCAGCAGAAAAAATTTGCAAAAGGAAGTTATACGTGGAAAACTCTTCAGACTCAAATGATTAAGGATGGAAATTTCTGTTATGAAGACATATCTGTGGAAGAAAAGAGGAATTATTATCTGGCAAATCTATCTAGTTTCAATCCGACTGAACGTCGTCTGATTAACCCTCACTTCTATAAAGTTGACATTTCCAATGAACTTTATGATTTGAAGATGGGGCTTGTAAATCACCTTATTAAAGAGATTAATGACTTCAAAACACAGGATGTATAGAATTCAAAAGAACAAATTTCAAGAGTATTAAAACATCTGCACAATGGAGAAAAAGATTTGCGTTCACGTTATTGTCGATATGTTGTATGACTTCATAGACGGCTCGCTTGCCTGTGAAAACGGAGAGAACGCCGCGCATAAAGCCGTTGAATACATCAACAAACATCCTGAACAGAAGGTCCTTTACGTTTGCGACCATCATCCCGCAACTCATTGTTCATTTAAGAGAAACGGAGGAATCTGGCCGCCCCACTGCGTCAGAAATACTCACGGCGGAGCCATCCACAAAGCATTTACAGAGGATATTAAAATCCCCTCAAACAGACCGGGCAAAAATAATAAGTACTACAAAGGCTGCAATCCTAAAAAAGAGCAATACTCCGGATATGAAGCTGTTTCAGCCGCAGGTATCTCTCTTGGAAATGCCATCAAATCTGCGGCAATGGAGGCAGGCTGCAATGGAACAATTTTTGTTGCTGTCAGCGGCATTGCAACGGAATTTTGCGTTAAAGCAACCGTCACGGATTTGCTAAAAAATGGTTATGAGATTGCGCTGCAGAAAGATGCGCTTGCATGGGTCACAAGAAAGGCGCATGAAGATACTCTTAAAGAGCTTAAGGATAAGAAAGTTACAATGATAAATGCGTAGGGGCGCCAAAAGAAAATATCGCATTAATATTCACGACAGTTTAAAGAAATGCCGCAGCATTTGGCTTACGGGACTAGTTCTTTTTGCCTTTGCAGCATTGCAGAGCTGGAGCAGACCGGACGCTCTGCGCCACGGAAGGATTGCAGCGGCAATGCAAAAAGACACAGTTAAAAAAGGGAACGATTCTACCATAATAACTCCTTACAGTGAAATGGTTGATTCTCTTGCAGGCCTAAACCTCAGCATGGATTCATTGCGCCGCATGGGACTGTCAACCAAAGTGTTATTTTCCATTGACTCAATTTATAAAGCAGACTCCATAGCATCGATTATTATATACACGCCGCGTGAAAAAAGAAAGATGCACAGAGACAGCGTAAAAGCGTACAGAGACAGCGTGCTTGGCGCAACTCCGCGTTTATTAGACACTTACGTATTCCCAGATAGCGTAATCAATCACAGGCTGTTCATGTGGAAACACAACACGTATGTAAACAGCCAGGAGATCATGAAGTTTGATACCTCATTCAACTACCACTTCTATGACTTGCCGTTTTACAAAAACGATGTAAATGCCCAATATCTGGGAACTTCCGGAAGCGCCGCATTGCCGTTCAATTATTTTAAAAGAGAGCACGTAGATGTATTTCCTTTTTTTGATGTGCAGTTGCCTTACACTTATGTTCCGGAAACAATGCCATTCTACAATGTAAAAACGCCTTATACGGAACTTGCATATTGGGGAACTCAGTTTGCTACAAGAGAGAAAGAGGAGGATAACATAAAATTCATGCATACGCAAAACTTCACTCCCTCTTTCAATTTCAATGTTATGTATCAGAGATTTGGTACAAACGGAATACTCACCAATGAAAAAACCGACTTCAGAACATTCACACTTACAGGCAATTACCTTGGCAAAAGATATGTGGCGCAGGGCGGCTATATATTCAGCAGGCTAAAGAGAAATGAGAACGGAGGAGTCTCTGATATCACTATGGTTACAGATACAACCATTGATGCAAAGACAATTCCGGTCTATCTTTCCGACGCATCGTCGGTACTGAGAAGAAACACTTTTTTCATTACTCATACTTACGGAGTACCAATAAATCTTTTTGCAAAAAGAGATTCTCTCGGACATAAGACTGACACTCTAAAAACAGGAGAAGGGACCATCACCTATTTTGGACATTACGGTGAATTTTCCACATATTCAAGAAGTTATACTGATGCCATTGCAACCACCGATTCAGTAGGACGCTCGCTTTATAATAACAGATTCTACGTAAACCCTACCGCTACTTTTGACTCCGTGAGAGTAAGAAAATTGGAGAACCGCTTTTTTATTAAAATGCAGCCATGGAGCAAAGATGCAATAGTCTCAAATGTAAATGGAGGTATTGGTCATCAGCTGCTTAAGATATACGGATTTAAGCAGGATTATTTCCTGACCGGTCATAAGATTACAAATGAGAATGATTTATACGCATATTTTGGCGCGGAGGGGAAATTTAGAAAATACTTCTTATGGAATGCGTTAGGCAAAATTGACTTTGCCGGCTATTACAAAGGCAATTACACCGTTGACGCCATGATGAGATTTTCATCATGGGCTGTTAAAGACGGCATTCACTTTACGGCAAAATTCCACAATTCATTGAAGAGCCCGAGTTATTATTACGATAACTACTACTCCAATCACTATACGTGGAGCAATAATTTTGATAAAATTTCAGAAACCAAACTAGAGGCGCTGCTTCAAATTCCTCACTGGAATTTAGAGGCATCATTTGGATATGCTCTTCTTAACAATAACATTTATCTGGACACTCTTGGCGTGCCGCAACAGAACGTTTCTGCAATGAGCGTTATAAACGGCTATATATCCAAGAATTTCAAAGCGGGAATATTCCACTTTGACAATAAAGTTTTATTCCAGATATCTTCAAATGATAAAGTTTTGCCCCTTCCTAAATTGGCTCTGAATGTAAGATACTACGTTCAATTCTATGCTGTCAAAAATGTTCTTAACGTTCAGATAGGAGCCAACGTAACATATTATACAAAGTATTACGCCCAAGCCTATTCGCCCGCCCTTGGAATGTTCTATAATCAAAGAGATTACAAGACCGGCGCATGCCCCTACATTGATCCTTTCATAAATCTGCAATGGAAACGTGCGTGTTTCTTTGTCAAATATGAGAATGCCGCAATGGGCTGGCTTAACAGCGATTACTTCTCTGCGTACAGATATTTGCGGCCTCAGTCAGCCCTTAAATTCGGGTTGTTCTGGCCGTTTTATATAAAATAACGTTCTCCGCACAAAGCGGATTAGACAACTGTCGTGAGGCAGATTAAAGACATATATGAAGATAACGAGCTTGTCAAAAGATTTGAGAAGCTGAGCGTCAGGCGTAAAAATCTGGTACGTGTGAGCGTCGCTTTTCTTATTATCCTGCTGATTATTTTTTTGCCAAAATGGAAGCTGATTCAGAACCATGACATCTCCATTTCTCCAAAAATGCTGATGGGGGACACTATCAACTGTACCATTGTTATTGACAGCAAAATAAACACGGGAAGACCATCCATAAGATATGCTTATGAGATGGTTTCCGCATTTAATAGACAGCAACAATGCACTGTAAATATGAGCGTTAGTCCAAACTCTGATTCTATCTGGAGAGATTTGAGCGACGGAGCTATTGATATTATTGTATTCAACGACAGCGGTGACTCTATCCCGAGCGCTTATGCAGATGACATTATTACCAGCCTTCCAGTTAACAATACAGACCGTGACGATTTTGAAGTTTTATGTGCCTCCGGATATGAAAACGAAAAAATCATAGACGCCGTAAATTTCTGGTTCTCACACTTTAAACAGACTTATGAATACAAGCGTCTGTATGAAAAATATCATCAGAAACATTCTGTTTTTAGGCGCTCCGGCAAATACGACAACATGATGGCCCCAATGACCAGGTATCAAATTTCCCCTTATGACGACATGGTTAAAAAATACAGCAAGGAGATCGGATGGGATTGGAGACTTGTCTCCGCGTTAATTTACCAGGAGTCAAAATTTAATTCACATGTAATTTCTTCCGGCGGTGCGGTAGGTCTGATGCAGGTTAAAGAGAGCACTGCAAGAAAGCACGGAGTGAGCAACGTTTATAATCCCGAGATGAATATCAAAGCCGGCACCCGCGTGCTTGGAACGCTCTACAGAATATATGCCGCAAAAGGCATTAAAGGAGCTGATTTGGTGCAAATTACATTAGCAGCTTACAACGCCGGAGATGGCCGCATGTCTCAGTGTATGGCCGTTGCAAAAAGCGAAGGAAAAGATCCGCGCAGCTGGTCAGACATTTCAGAAATTCTTCCTCTGATGAGAGGCGGTTACAGCAATGAAGGAGTTAACGTTGGTTCTTTTAGCGGACGCACAATGGTCAGGCACGTAAGAATAGTAATGCAACAGTATGATTATTACAAACGTACAGTTGTAGAGTAAAGTTTTGAGCAGTTATTTAACCGTCAAAGTTTTGGCGGGAGAAATCTTAGAAATAAATCTGCAGGGAATCATCAAAATTAGCATGATGGCCGCAAAGCATATAACATCAATGAGTACAACCGTGCCGACCGTCAGATGAATAGGAACAAATTTCACAAAATAATTATCGGGGTTAAGAGAAATTATCTTGTATTTCCACTGAGCCCAGCACAAACCCGCACCCAATAAAGTGCCCCATGTCAACCCTTTAAGAACAATAAGAGATGTCTTTGCCAGAAAAATACCGGCAATATTTTTATCCTTCATTCCCATTGCCTTAAACAGTCCTATGTGAGAAATATTCTCAAACAAGATTATCAGAATGCCGGATACCATATTAAAGCCGGCCACTACAATCATCAGAACCAAAATTATAAATACGTTTAAATCAAGAAGATGCAACCAGTCAAAAAGTGTAAACATATTATCTTTTACACTCGTGACAGATACAGCATTGTCTCCGTTTTTCAAATTATCATATATTGTTTTAATGACTGTATCCTTTCTCTGCTGCAGCAAATTTTCATTGTGCTCCTTAAAAAGAATCTCATAAGTACTAACCTCTCCATTTGTCCAGCCGTTAAGCTCCCTCACGGTTTTGGTATTTGCAAGAACGTACAACTTATCATAATCTTCCAGCTGCGCAGAGTAAATTCCGGATATTTTAAATCTTCTGACTTGTATTGCATCCCCAATGAAATACATTGTCATCTTCTCCCCCGCCTTTAACAACAGCATATCCGCCAGCCTCTTGGAAATTATCACTTCATCACTATCCTTGACCGGCGGTTTCCCTTGCAGCATGGTACTTTTAAAAAATGTCCAGTCATAAGTGGAGTCAACCCCTTTTAAAACCACCCCCTGAATTTGGTCGTCTGTTTTAATAAGACCCGGACGATAAGCAGTTCCCTGCACGGCCTTAACAAAAGGCAGCGCGGCAATTTTATTTATTACGCAAGGCAACGGTTTTATAGAATAAAGTTCCGCATTATTATCTGAGTTGCTTTCCAGCCCCGGAGGAGTTACAACCAAATCCCCGGTAAAACCTATTGCATTATTTATCAGCTCTTTGCGGAATCCACCGGAAACGGAAACTGCAATAATAATGGTTATCACGCTGATAGCAACGGACACGGAGGCAATAACATTGCTAATGCCGCTAAGCCTGTTGTGTCTGTTCTCTTTTTTGCCCAGTCGCCCGGCAATGTACCAGCTTAAACTCATCTATATTGCAAATCAAAAAATAGTTTATAATTTTGTCCCCGCATGCGGGGCTAGCTCAGTTGGTAGAGCATCAGCTTCCCAAGCTGAGGGTCGCGAGTTCGAATCTCGTGTCCCGCTCTAAAACCGGTCAATCTTTTGATTAACCGGTTTTTATTTTAAGTTCACTTTACAAGAGTGTCAAGTACAAGTTTGATTAACTTGTCTATGTAAGGTTCATAATCTGTTATAGCCTCTTTACTGTAGCGGTTTGCAATAATACAACAAACGGTGCCGGCTTTGTGTCCCATCTGTTTTGCAAATCCAGCAATTGCGGAACCCTCCATCTCATAATTAGTTACGCGATATCCGTTAAAATTAAATGACTCAAATTTTTTGTTCATCTCCGGCATAACTATAGGGAGTCTTAAGACTCTTCCTTGAGGTCCAAAAAATCCCGGAGCTGAAATGGTCATTCCTTTTATAGTTCTGTCTTTAAACATATCAATAAGTTCCTGGGAATTCTTCACAAAATACGGACGTGCAAGATATTTATTCCAATCCATGTGCTGAATAAGAGCCTCTTCCATATCACGTTCTGTAACATTCTCTCTATTTGCATACCAATTCAAAAGGCCGTCACAACCAATTGACATGTGGGAGAATACATATGAGCCAAGAGGAATATCCGGCTGTAATGCTCCGCTGGTTCCAATTCTCAAAAGTGTAAGAGAGCGTTTTTTCTCTTTAACCCGCCTTGTATTGAAATCTATATTTGCAACTGCATCAAGTTCATTCATGACAATATCTATATTGTCAGTTCCAATACCGGTAGAAAGCACCGTAATTCTTTTATTTTTGTATGTGCCTGTAGTTGAGACAAATTCACGATTCTGATTTGTGAATTCAATATTGGTCATATACTTGGAAATCATCCTAACTCTTCCGGGATCGCCAACAAGCAATACCGTATCCGCAAGTTGTGACGGTTTAAGATGAATGTGATAAATGGAACCGTCTGCATTAAGCATTAGTTCCGATGCTTCTATAATATCCATAATTCTTTATTTTATATTCTAATTAATGTGTTTGTTTATTCTTTATAAACAGTCTCAAAGATAACATTTTTTGCCTACTTTTGCGGCGTTATGAAGCACGGGAATCAATTCGGACTTATACTTGCGGTGGTCATTTTGCTATGCATAATGTACTTCAGTTCTGTGATTACAGGCTATGCCCCGTTTTTAATTTTGCTGATTGCGGCAACTGCAATCTCTCTTATCTCATTGTTTCTTGTTCACCACAGAATGCTTCAAGTAAGATTTTCAATCTTTAATGCTGTAATATTGCTGGCATTCCAGTGCTGGCTTGCCTATACTTTTTTTACCAGACCAGCCGGAGCAAGGTTCCCCATAACCGCCGTATTCCCAATCGTTTGCGCAATTCTTACTTTCCTTGCAATACACGACATTGCAACAGATGAGGCAACGGTCAGAACAGTTAACGCCATCAAAAAAATAAAGAAGAACAGGAAGAAATAATCCTGCGTTCCGCACTGCAATGTGATGCAAAATAAATTGCAATTGAATTACTTCTTTGTGCAGTACTTGCCTATGACGCCATACGCATCCTGAATGCCAAGCTCTCCGGCCTTTGACAAATCCAGACATCCCTTCTCCTTGTCTTTCAAAAATATAAGGACAAGTCCGCGGTTATAATAAGCCTCCCCCATTAACGGATAAAGCTGAATTGCCTTAGTGTATTGCTGTATAGATTCAGGAAGGTCATTTGACAGACAGTAAAGATTTCCCAAGTTGTAGTAAGTATACGGAAACTCCGGCATCAGTTGCGCCGCCTTAACCATATCATGAATTGCGGGAGTATAATCATAATTTGCATATCTATCTTGTACTCTGGCTCTTGCGGTCCTGGAATTATCCAGTGTCAGCACCTGGACATTTGTCTCCATAGATGAAATAAAGTCTATCATCTCTGCCTGCAGCGCACCGCGGTTTATATAGTAGAACGTCTGATCAGGCTCATTTTCAATGGCTTTATCATAATCCGCCAATGCCTCGTTAAAATGGTTGTTGTAACCTGCAATCAAAGCCTGACTAAACATCAGCCTCCCGACGGATACATCATTTTTCTTTCCGCTTCCCTCTGATAGCGCAGAAATTTTTTCCCTAATCTCTTTCTCGAAATTATTTGTGCTGATAGATTTTTCATCCTTGCTGGTCTGCTTTATTGGCGTGATCTCAACAGGAATTGCGGCTGAATATTCAAACGCAGTCATCTTGGGATTCTCATATCTGCGTTCCAGCGCCATTGCAACCTTCTGCTTTTCAACTATGTTAAACTTATAAAGAGGCTTAAGTCTTATGTCCACGTCTCGGTATTGCAACAGTTCGTTATTTGAAAAATCCTTCTTTGCAAAATCCGTATCAAGCGCAATCAGCTGGTCAAACTTCTTTGTAGTATCCGCGAAATTTCTATATCCGGTACTGTCGCGAGTTTTATAACGATACTCCATGACTTTTGCATTGGCTATCCTTTCATCCTGTCTTGCAGAGTTATACTGGCCCAGCTGAGCCTTTGCATACGCGCGGTTCATATAAGCCTTTGCAAAATCGGGATAGAGATTGATTGCCTGCGAATAATCATTCATGGCATCTCTGTATCTGTGCAGCGCAAGATAAACTCCCGCCCTGTTAAAGTATGCAAGCACATTATTTGGATTCACTGCAATTACTCTGTCATAATCATCTGCTGCATTGTTATAATCACCTATCTGTGACCTAATTATAGCTCTATTGTAAAGTGTCAGCGCATTGCCCGGCTCCTCCAGCAAAACCTTATTTAAATCTCCAAGCGCACCTTTGATATCCTTCCTTTCAAACTTAATCAGCGCTCTGTTGAAATATGCAAACGTATTTGTTGAGTCAAGAGAAATCGCCTTGTTCAAATCTTTTATTGCATCATCCTGCTTGCCCGTCATTGAATAAATTCTGGAACGCCGGACGTAACCTTCCGGGTCAAACATATTTAGATTAATAGCTGTATTATAGTCATTTAGAGCCTTTGTCGTATCTCCTAAAAAAAGATATGAGGCACCTCTGTTCAGATACGCATCCGCCTCTTTTGGTTCCGCCTTTATGAATCTGTTAAAGTCAGAAATTGCCTTCTCAAATTGCTGAGAAAGAAAATATGTAACACCCCTGCTAAAGTAGAGACCCGTGTAGCTTGGACGCAAATCTACCGCCTCCGCCAAATCTTTTAGTGCAAGCTCATATTTACCTGTCCTGCTTAATGTTATAGCTCTATAATGATATGCTGGAGTATAGATGGGGTTTAACTTTAATGACTTATCAAAATCTTTCTCTGCACCCGCAAAATCTCCAAGATTATACTTTGCAATTCCGCGGAAAAAATAGGCATCATAAAGCGTGCTGTCTAAACGGACAAGGATATTAAAATTATCTATCGCGGAGGAATACTTGCCGTCAATCAAAAGCTCACGCCCCTTATAAAAGAACTGGTCAATATCATATTGCGCCCTGGAAACCAACGGGATACACACGAGTGCAAAAACTATTGCAATCGTCCTCAAACTTTTTGCGCCGGTAAAATATCTCATATTATAATCTCTTAATGTCCGGAAAATAATCACCTTAATATCCTATTCTCAATTCTCAATTCTCAATTCTCAATTCTCAATTCTCAATTCTCAATTCTCAATTCTCAATCCTCAATTCCTAAATTCTCAATCCTCAATCCTCAATTCCTAAATTCCTAAATTCCAATCTTTCTTAATCTTTCTTAACGCAGAAAATTGCCGCTTCCGTCTGATTTACTCCTTTTTACCTGCACCGGAAAGTTTCTTCACAACCTTCTTGCTAACATTTTTATTGACCTTCTTCACCGTCCTCATCAGCGCCTTGCCGTTTCTTTTTTTAATGTTGCGGTCCATCCTTTGCGTCCATCGTGTCTCCGTTCCGCCAAGCCATTTAGGACGCGGAATCTTTCTCATAAGAGACTGAATAACAGTTGCTCTGTAACGCACATATCTGGATGGTCTATCCGAATGCATTACCAGAGGATTAGGCAGAGTTGCGGCAACAAGAGCGCACTGTCTTCTAGTCAGTTTTTCTGCGCTTGTATTAAACAAATGCTGTGCCGCAGCCTCAGCTCCAAAGATGCCTTTCCCCATCTCCGCAACATTCAAATAAACCTCCATTATCCTACGCTTGCCCCACATCCCCTCTATCAGCAAAGTAAAGTAAGCCTCCAAACCCTTTCTTAACCAGGTTCTTCCGGGAAGAAGGAAAACATTTTTAGCAGTCTGCTGGGATATTGTACTTGCCCCTCTCAATGAATTGCCCTCAGCATTTGTGGTAATTGCATTGTTAATCTCCACAAAATCAAAACCCCAGTGGCTCAGAAATCTGCTGTCCTCTCCAGCCATAACCGCCATCCCCATGCTGCGGGAAATATGCTTTAAAGATTTCCAAGTCTTGTAAGTGTGATATGTGCTATCTCCCACATTTACAATGCTTTTCTGAATCATCACAGGAGTAACCCACACCGGCACCCACTTAAGCACAAGCACCAGCCCAATTGTAATCCCAATGAACCACAACGGAATAGTAATAAATAATGTTTTAAGGCAACCGCTTCTTTTTTTTACTTTCATGAAAATAGAGTATTTTCGCAATCGCAAATATACAAGTATACAAGTCATAAAGATACAAGTATACAAGTCATAAATATACCTGTATACAAGTATACAGGTTACAAATATACGATTTTAACCCTATAGAATGATGAAACACGTTTTGGCAATTACACTCCTTGCATCACTTTTGTGCAGCGCGCAAGCCCACAGCCAAACCTTTCATAATTCATTTTTATCTCCCGACAGTTATTCTTCAATTGCCAGGCTTTCAGCCGCAATATCATCACCATTATTTATTGCAGCGGCATATAACACAGCATCAACATGTTACACAGCAGCTTCTGACCCACAGACCTCTGACGCGGCAATTTCTGACACGACAGCTTCTGACACTGCATCGACATTCCCTTTATATTCAGCATGTTATCCTGATACACCTCTCTCCTCAATCTCACAGTATAGAGCACGCCAATGCATAACAACTCTTGCCAGTAAAGAGGCAGCGGGCAGAGCCACCGGTACGGACGGTATTGCATACGCCCGCAGCTATATAATTGACAGATATTTGCAGGCAGGCATAAAACCGTGGAACTGCACCGACGCCTATGCTCATGGCTTTTACTTTTATACAAAGGGCGGAATGAAACTGCTCGGAGCAAACGTAATCGGCTATATACCGTCACGTTCCGGCAGCAAAGAGTGGATTGTAATAGGTGCACATTATGACCATTTGGGAACCATCGGGGACAAGATTTATTACGGCGCAGATGATAACGCCTCCGGCATTGCAGCACTGCTTGAGCTTGCAAACGCCTTTGGCTCAGCGTATAAAAGAAGCATACTTCCGGAAAAAAATATTCTATTTATTGCCATTGACGGCAAAGAATTTAACCGCGCGGGGAGTTTGGAGTTTGTACGAAATGGCGGTATCAACCCGGGCAATATTTCTTTGATGATTAACATGGACCAAATTGGAAGCATTCTTGCACCTCCGGGAAAATCAAAAGATTATATGCTAATACTTGGGCGGGGAAAAGTAGATTCAACCGTCGTGAGAAAAATAAATTACCTCAACACCGCATACGGGCTGAACATTGATTTGGACTACACATTTTACGGTAGCAAATCATTCTACAAAATTTTCTCCGGTCTCTCCGACCAGCGCTCATTCAGCGATTACCACATTCCCTCATTGCTGTTCACCAGCGGCATCACAGAAAATACCTATAAAACCACTGATACAGAGGAAACTATCACCTACTCGGCCATGATCGCCCGCACTCAGCTCATCTACCTGTTGATCTACTCGCTTGTAAAATAATTTTCCTCGACGGAAAAATTACCCGTGCAGAAAATTTATCCGCGCAGAAAATCACCCGCGCAGAAAAATTATCCGTGCAGCAAATCTCAAGCCGCCTGCTCTGCTAATGCTGCTTATTCCGCAAATGCACCTTGCTCTGCTAAGCTGCCTACTCCGCTAAAGCGGAAACTTGCCCTTTACAAACCTGTCGCGATGATAGAATAGCCCCCACATGTGCTTCTAAGGGCACTTTTTAAATCTGTGTTAGAAGTGCCTATAAAGGCTAAAAAATCCCTATCTGATTATCAACCACTTACAGCGTTTTTGATTTTCTCGCGTACTTTACACTTTGTTATATACTGCAAATCAATAAGTTGCATTTTTGCCTTTCTGTGCGTTCTGAAAGGGGTTGCAGCTGGAGTGCGTCTATGTATTGCAACCGGAGGGCGGCAATGGGTTGCAACTGCCGTCAAAAAAGTTAGCGCCCCGGTTGTTCCGGTTGCAACCGGATGGCGACGATGGATTGCAACGGGATCTATCAGACAGCCGCAAAAGTATCCGGCATGGCTATTTTGTAAAATTTGACTTTTTTTTGACTACAACGGAAAGAAAGTTTTCATAACTTTGATACATACTTAAACATCAAACAAATATGATAACGGTAAGAATGCGGCGCATGCCTCTGCTCCACCGTTGTTCCAAGTGCCAGTGTCTTGCGCTGCTCTGCTCCACTTTTTTATTAGGTCTTCTATCATCCTGCGCCAAAGATTATTACAGGTCTTCCGGGGAAGATAACAAGGCTTACGGTTCAGACGGGGTGTTCACACTTCCGGTAAATCTTAACAGGTACAACCTTCTCTCCACGGGGGGGGGGGTACTAAGGCATCTTCCTCAGATACAACCTACTATATCAATGTAGATTCCCTTATTAATTGGCATAAATGCAGAGAGATGATATTCGCAGGAGACGGATATGTCTACACACAGGTGCCCTTCAAATCCAATGAGGAGGGGCTATATGGTTTGTGCGCACCTACAGGAGCAAAAAACATGAAAGACTCTGTCGCGAGAATAAAATGCTTCTACATTCTTCTGGAGAACTACAAAAAGGGGGAAAGATATGAGTATCTTGTAACCATGATCCCTGCAAAGCAAATGGAAACACAGGGAAGGGATTACGATTTTCTGAGCAAGCCCAACTTCACCGGCTTAGTCATATATTCCTCATTAAAAGGGGAATATATAAGGGAGGAGATATACAAGAACGGAATTGTGTATAACGGTAAACTCTGGAGCGCGGAAGAAAATAAAAATACAGGAAAAACAAAGGATGGTAACGGCGGCAGTATTTTCACTCCCAACGGAGATGGTACATACAGCGTTGACACCGATAAATATTTTTGTACATACGTTACAGCTTATGTTTTCCAAAGATGGAACCCTGAAATTTCCAAAGGAGTAGATGGAACTGGAAATAATGACAATACAGGCCCCCAGAAGCTGCAATCCTCAACAGAGCGTAATACAACCGGCACTAATGGAAATGGTGGTGCTCTAACACCCAATTCAAAATATTATATAGCTTATTCATATTCATCCTGCAGTGAAATAGCGTCAGGAGGAGACTCCGTATCAAGAGGAAGCATATGGATATCTAATCGTTCTGCTAATGATAAAGGTTCAGATTGCAAGTTTCTATATTGGAGTGGAGGTGTAAAAGACAAGTACTCCAGAATAGCTGTCATACCGGAAGTAAACAGTGATTATGATATACAAGCGGTATACGTTTCTAAAAAAGATGATCCCAATTGCTTTATTATTTCAGATCTGTTTGGAAATGGAAATATAAGATATATGCTGGATACACTGTTAAGGAATACGCAAAGAGACGATAAGGAAGATGGATATATGTTGGGAGGTATTATGAACGGCCTGCCTACAAGGGGATATAGAGATATGAAATTCCATCTTTACCCGGGTGAGAGATATACCGGTATTTATCACACACATCCCAATGATGAAGTCATTCTAAGTGATGCAGATTTTTATACATTGTATGATATGATATCCAACCATTCTATCGATAAATATTCATTTTCTTTTGTTATTGCAGGCTATCATGAGTTGTTATATTTGCGTTTAGCGGATTGGTCTAAATTCGTGAGTGCTTTTGGTGCTATTAGCGCTAGCGGAGATATAGATGCTATAAGAGATTATTGGAAAACTTTTTTAAAAAAATCTAACATACAAAATTCTAGTGATGATAATTACGTTAAAGTATTTACAAAACTGTCTGAATTTGGAATTGGTTATCAGATGGTGCCGCTTAATCCAAGTTACTTTAGCCCGCTGCCTGAAACCGGATATTATTATATGAATTACGATGATTCCGGGGTATATGACGGCACATATTGGGATACTACAGTAAAAGATTGTTTAATAAAATATGGTTTAAAATAGATTCTTATGAAGAAAATGTTAATAATTATTTCTTGTGTATTATTTTACAATATTTGTAATGCACAAACAAGTATGTCTTTTACAGATTCATTAAAGATGTATGAGGGTACATGGAAATATGAGAATACTCAGAATGCTGAAATCTTTATAATTAAGCTGGCCATGTATTCTAGCCTGAAATACG